>Ga0099364_10000113_pt1 | contig 134376 bp, 125 predicted proteins | sample TergutTh196P3_FD_73070 | JGI IMG/M metagenome (GOLD analysis project Ga0099364, IMG submission 73070) | Microcerotermes parvus P3 segment gut microbial communities from Pointe-Noire, Republic of the Congo - Th196 P3 | ecosystem: Host-associated > Arthropoda: Insects > Digestive system > Gut ...
TCAAACCTGAAGATATCGAAGACATCAGCGAGCGCTTCCTGCCCCTCTTTCAGGAAAACAGGGATGCAGACACGGTAAAACGCATTAACCTGAAAGGGCCTACCCCGCTCTTCGTCATCGCCATTCTTGAAAAGTATATTCCCAAATTTGATTACACTGCCAGGCGGCCGAATGGCCGCCCTTAAATCCTTCCTTTCAGTGCGCGGCCCGTAGGGACGCATGAGTTAATCAATCTGAACGATTATTCAGAGGAAGAGATAATGAGATTTGGGGATGCTCTTTCATTCTTATTGCTGGTGGACAAATTCCGGAACAATAAGGATAAAATCAAGATAACCCAATTACCTGAAGATTACGTTAAGAAACTGCGATTGCAAATTCCTGAAGATATGAATAAACTGATAGTAGACGTTACGCTTAGTTTATTTGATAGGAGCGGCTATAGGCGTTGGGAAGCAGAAGAAGTGGCTTCATTCGTATTAAAGGCAAAACGGAAGGAGTACGGCGGTATGTTCGAGGCAGTAATAGAAAGCATGATAGAGGGCCGGGAAGAAGCCTGGGCCGAGGGCCACGCAGAAGGCCACGCGGAAGGCTGGAAAGGAGGCCGGGAAGAAGTAGCCCGTAACGCTCTGGCTGAAGGTGCTTCCATTGAGTTTGTCACAAAAGTAACCGGCCTGGACATGGAAACCGTCAAGAGGCTTGCGTCAGAATAAGCCCCAAACAAGAGCCTCCCTTCCGCAATAACCGTATAACCCTCCGGCTCAGGGGCCTGTGGGCGGCCTAGCGGAAACTGCCGGGCAGAAATACGGCTATGACAGGGAAGAGGCTTCCCTGTCCCCCTGAGCCGGGCATTATTCGGAAAGCATAAAAGTGAGAAAATTGTGCATTGCTCCCCTTACGGCATACCACGCAAAATCGGCTAGCCGCTCACGGCCCTGTCGGCAGCCTGCCTGCCCACCACGGGTCGGTGAAGCCGATAGTTTGAAACCATGCAGGGTCCCAACTTGTAATGTTCTCGCCGTCTTTAACGTTGCCGCCGTAATCTGGTATATGAGTAGACGCATTAACAAACATATCCACCCGGGCCCTTAAACCTGAAAAAGTTACATCATTGCTACTTACCACACGCCCAATCGAGCTGGCAGTTGTGTCGGGTGCTGAAATGATTTGATTCAGTGCGACACAGTTCACCACACTAGCAGAGGAGCTGTTGGCCCCAACCACGCCGCCTATATTAGTGGCTGCGGTAGAGGTGGAAGTAATATTGCCCGTGGAGTAGCAGTACTCCACAGTGACACTAGAGTTAAAGCCAACAACACCGCCAATACTACCGTTGCCCTGAATATCTCCGGTGGCGTAGCAGTTGCTCACCGTACCGAGTTTCTGCCCCACAATGCCGCCGACCATAGTGTTACCGGTAACGCTGCCTTCGGAGTAGCAATACCTCACGTTTGCTGGTCCGCCCTGAATATTTCCCACAATGCCCCCTAGAGATTGGCTCCCAGTAATGGTGACATTGGTATAGCAGTATTCGACCACGCCACCACTACCACCTATTATCATTCCCACAATGCCTCCGATTGAACTAGAACTATTTGCAGTAATGCTGCCTGTTGTTACATAACAATTCGTTATTGTTGTGGCCGCCGTGGTCACGGTCTGGATGCGCCCCACAAGCCCGCCGATATTGTCGGAAGAAGTAACGTTAATATCGATACCTGTCAGGCCAAGGTTCTGTATAGTCGCGCCACTTACTACGCCAAACAAGCCTTGATCATTGCCAGGGCTGGTGATGCTTAGCCCGCTGATGGTAAAATCCTTGCCGTCAAAGGTGCCGGTGAAGGGGGCGCCACTAGCACCAATGGGCGACCAAGCGCCTGTGAGCGTAACGCCCTTCATAAGAACGTAATAATCGCCGCGTCCCCAGTTGTTAGGAGTCCCCGTACCAACAGCCTTCAAGGTTGGTTCATCGTATACAAAGAAGGGTTGTGTTGGTGTGCCTAGCTCCGGGATTTGGCTTGCCTTTATATAAACGGTGTTGGGCCCGCTGACTATTTCAACCTGGGAGATTGGGACGCCTGTATCATCAACCAGAGAACCGGTCGCATAGCGATAGGTTCCGCCGCCGTCCCGGAAATAGATTTCCAGTGTAACGTCATATTCGCCAGGATCAATATTACCCTGAATTATGCCAGAGCTTGGCCCGTCTACTTTGATTGTTTTGTCAGTTCCGGCAGAAATTGCTGTGAACTCTATTTCGAACCTTAAATCTCCTGTCGTTGGGTAGTCGGTTCCCGAAATACCGCCCGGCCCCCAAGCCAGGCGCTCGGCCCCGCCGCCCAGGTTTATCGTAAAGGTAGCCATTTCCCCTTCCACGGCGGGCTCGGAACAGGCAATAAACAGGTAACAGGTGACAATTAATACCACGCAAAGTAATAAACGTCCTTTTTTCATCCTAAACTCCTTTTGCGAATTTCCCGCACAAAATAGAGATAATTTGCTTAAAATTGTATGCCCTTATTTTTACCCCGTCATGAGTAGTCACGCACGAATCTCTATTATCTCCAGCGCTTTTCATTATTTTTGCGAATTTTGCGTGCTTTTCCCTTGCATCACAGCTTTTCCAGTTCCAATCTATTGTGAATCCCGGTTTTGTCGTAGACCAGGGAAAGGATATTTTCCACAGTCCGGTGGCTTATTCCAAAGTGGTCGGCGATTTGCCTGTTGGAAAGACCCTTTTTCACATGGATAAGAATTTCTGCTTCCCGCCTGGTAAGCAGGTCAACAAGGTCTGATGAAGTTTGAATTTTTATCCGGGCTGTCTCGTCAATACAGATTTCACCTTCCAGGGCCCTGAGCAAATACTGTTCAAGTTCTATTTCAGTTTTGCGTTTGGTGACGTAGGCTCTCACGCCCAGACTAAGGGCAGCTGAGGCATGGGTGTGGCTGTCAAACCCGGTGTAGACTGCAAACAGCGGTTTTTGCTGCGCAATGCTGCTTTGCTTTGCAAAGCTTGAAATGATTTCAAGGCCAATGCCGTCTTCCAGATTCATGTCCAAAAGTATAATGTCCGCCGCAAGGCCCGGCAAAACCGCCCTTGCCTCCTTAAGGGATGAGGCGGTTCCAATGACATTCCAGCGGCCGGTTTCGTTGAACCAGGTTTCCAGCGCCCTGCGCACGATGGCGTGGTCTTCGACAATGGCGATCTTCTTTTTCTCCGTCATTCGGAAACCTCTGAAATGGGTACCTCTGAGATGGGTATCTCTAAACGAACCATAAGGCCGTTGTCGCTTTCGCTGATAAAGTCGAGCCTGGCGCCAAGGGCAGCGGCACGTCGGCGCATATTCATCATGCCAAGACTTTCTGCATTAGCTAAGCCGGGTTTACTTTTTAAGCCTAAGCCGTCGTCGGAAATGCAGATCAGGATTTTTTCGGAGACCTTCCTCCCCGGGGGGAGAAGGCGCCGGGCAACAAAGGCCGAGCGGACTGCCTTTGAATGTTTTTCGATATTGGTAAAAGCCTCCTGCGTTATACGAAACAGGTGCAGCTTATTCTCCGCACTAAGGGCTACAGAATCCAGTTCTTCGTCAATGGAACAGGCACATTCAATGCCGCTTCGTCCGGCAAATTTATCGCAAAGGGCCGCAAGGGCCTCTTTCAGGGAAAAGTGGGTAAAATCCAGGGGCATCAGTTCCGTGCAGATTGACCGTATCAAGTCGGAAACAAACGGGTCCCTGACCAATGGAAGCACCGTATCGTGGAGTTCCTGCGAAATGCGCCGCCGTTCCGTTTCCATTCCCTCTATGGCCAAATGTGAAATGGCGTGTTTCATCGCTTCCCGCTCTTCCGCCCGGCGTTTTGCCAGAAACAGGTAAAACAAAAGGATCATGAGAAAGGCAAATAAAAATACAAAAAGCCACACCAGGGTAATATAATACTCAAATTCTCCCGGCTGGACGGCGTTTTCGCTCAGCATAGCAATATTTCATGTTATATAATATGCTTGGATTATGCGCAAGACGATAATAATGCTCTTATTATGCATTGCCGCTTCTTTATTTAATATTGCCTTTAATATGCTTTGCTTATTATTGGATCTTCCCCTGTACCTTGATACTATCCTGACGGTTTCCATTACCCTGCTCTACGGACCCTTATGGGGTTGCCTGACCGGCGCTTTTACCAACATTATAGCGAACACGATTTATTTTGATGTTCATGGCTGGCCATCTTACCTCTTTGCCCTCTGCAATATTGCCACCGCCCTTATAACCTGGCTTTTTGTCTGTTTCTTTAGGCGGGAACTCAGCTTCGCCTCTCTGCATCACTCGAAGGTCCCGGCAGCAGAAGCTTTTCCCGGCCCGGAAAGCCGCCGTCTGGATGCGGCTATTAGCCGCCTGATTGTGCTTGTTTTTCTGGCTTTTGCCCTTTGTTTAGCCATGAGCATACTTGGCGGGCTTATATCGGCCTTTATCCAGTTTTTGCTGACTGTGCAGGGAGATGCCCGCCTCAATCCTGCGTCTACTCAGCTAAGCTCCACATTGTTTAAACGCCAGATGCCGGTGCTAGCGGTAGAAATCCTGTCCCGCATTCCAATGAATATCATCGACCGCCTAATCACGGTCTTCGCAGCTTACGGTATAGTAAAAGGAGCCTTGAGGCTCCCATGGATAAAGCATAACTTCACAACAACGGAGGACCTATGTCAGACAAAATAGAGATGAAAAACGCGATTGCCGAACTGGACGGGGATGAAATGACCAGGATCCTCTGGGCGGTACTAAAGGAAAAGCTGCTGCTCCCCTACATTGACCTGAAAACCGAATACTACGACCTGGGGCTTGAAAAACGGGACGCCACCAACGATGAAATCACCACCGAAGCCGCCAGGGCCATACAGCGCCTTGGGGTGGGGGTTAAGTGCGCCACCATCACCAGCAATGCCGACCGCAAAAAGGAATATGACCTTAAACACCTGCACCCCAGCCCCAACGCCAGCATCAGGGCAATTCTGGACGGAACTGTCTTCCGTAAGCCCATAACGGTTTCCGTGGTAAAGCCCGCCGTTGCCAGCTGGGAAAAGCCGATTACCATCGGCCGCCATGCCTATGGGGACGTTTACAAGGGCGCGGAGATGCTTATAGACGGCCCTGGGAAGCTGGAACTGGTCTTTACAGACCAGGCAGGCGGCGAGAAGCGGCTGCCCGTGGCCGACATGAAGGGGAGCGGAATTGTTCAGGGCATGCACAACACAGATGATTCGATAAGGAGTTTTGCCCGCGCCTGCTTTTTATACGCCATTGATGAAAAAATACCTGTCTGGTTCGCCACAAAGGATACAATAAGCAAGGTCTATGACGGCCGTTTTAAGGATATTTTCAACGAGGTCTACGAGACGGAGTTCAAGGAAAAGTGCGCCCAGGCCGGGATAAGCTACTTTTACACCCTTATCGACGACGCGGTTGCCAGGGTGGTCAAAGGCAAGGGAGGCTTCCTTTGGGCCTGCAAGAACTACGACGGCGATGTGATGAGCGACATGGTAGCCAGCGCCTTTGGGAGCCTTGCCATGATGACCAGCGTCCTTGTCTCCCCGTCGGGCGTCTTCGAGTATGAGGCCGCCCACGGAACCGTGCAGCAGCACTATTACCGCTATCAGAAGGGAGAAAAAACCAGCACCAACCCCGTCGCCCTGATCTTCGCCTGGACCGGCGCCCTGGCCAAGCGGGGAGAACTGGACGGCACGGCGGCCCTGACGGATTTTGCCAAAAAACTCGAACACGCCACCATAAAAACCATCGAAGAGGGTGATATGACAGGCGATCTGGCCCTTATTGCCAGCCCCGCTCCGGCAAAAGCTCTAAACTCCTGGGAGTTTTTTGACGCAATAGTCAAAAGACTTAATATTGACCCAGGCCCCCACTCGGGTTAAAATATCCCAAGGTGAAAAACTATGTCGGATAGCTATGATCTTTCTGTTCTTATGAAGCTTGGCAGTTTGGAGATCAGGAAGTTGGCGAAAGAAAACCCCTCCTTTGGGATCAAGGAATACTTCGCAAAGCTGTCTAAATTTGCCGCCAATACCCCCCCGGCCCTGGACGGCCTTAGAAAGATAACCGCCAATACCCCCATTGATAAAGCCGACTACCACAATATAAATGGCATAAAGGTTTTTATGGAGGAAATGGGCTGCAGCAGATACAGCGAAAGAATTGATGAAATTATCAGCGCCTGTAAAAGAGGCCACACCAAGTATGCCTCTGATTTAACAAAGATAATCCGGGAAGAAATAAAAGAACTTTTCGCGGGGGTAATGACGGCAAAAAAAGCGGCGGATGCTCTGGAAGGAGAGGGGAAAAAGATCCCTGGCGGAATAGGCCAGCCGGCAATACCCCTGGCAGCTGCTTTGGAGCAGTTTGACCAGGAGGATTCCAAGCGAAAAATGTGTATCCTTGCCATTGATGACTCGGCTGTTATGTTAAAAACCATTTCCTCTATCTTAAAAGAAGAGTTTGAAGTTTATACCATGGCAAACCCCATGACAATTGAAAAGGTTTTACAGCAGATAACGCCGGACATGTTTATTCTCGACTATAAAATGCCCACTCGCAGCGGCTTTGATCTGGTTCCGATAATAAGAGGTTTCTGGGAACACAAAGACACTCCCATAATATTTTTGACTTCCCTGGGAACCAGCGAGTATGTGTCAACCGCCTTTGCCCTGGGCGCCGTTGATTTTGTAGTAAAGCCCTTTGAGGGTGAAGTTTTGCTGGAAAAAGTAAAGAAACATATTGGCAAAAAGAAATAGCCTATTGCCCCGTTTAATTCCCTACATTTTTAATTTGGACAGCAGCAGCTCTTTAAATTTCCTGGCAGCTTCAAATGATTCCAGGGCCAGGGCCGCCTCGCAGTCTCCAAGGGCCCGGGGAAAGTCTTCAAGGTGAAAGTAGGCCTGGCCCCGGCGGTAAAGGCAGTAGGGCTGGTAATTGTTTATCTCCAGCGAACAGTTAAAAGCTTCCAGGGCCTGGGAATAACGCTTAAGAACAGAGCAGACAACTCCTTTGTAATAAGCCGCTTTGTAGGATTTAGGATCCAGTTTTAAAGATTCGGAAAAATCGGCTATTGCTTCCTCGTAGTGGGAGCGGGCAAAAAAGGCCATTCCCCGGTGCTTGTAGATGAGCGAAGAAACATTATCATTGGGCTTCATCTCTATGATCCGGGTATATATGGCAATAGCCTTGTTAAACTGATTTTTGTTGTGGGCAGAAAGGGCCTCAAGCAAAAGGTCGTCAATTGAAAGGTTGACCTGGGGAAAAGCTTCCGGGTCTTTCTTGATTGACAAGCTGTCGGACAAGGTGTCAGAGAAACTGTCAGACAAAATGTCATGTATCCCGTCAGACAAGGCGTCAGAACTCCTCTCTTTAAAGAGCAGGGCATCGGTGGAGTCCTCGATCTTCCGGAAAAAAGAATCCCGCCGTTTTCCAAGCTCGCCGTTAAGCTCCCGCTGGTAATTGCGTATCTCCTGGAAAATAATATCCGCCAAAGAAAGGGAGGCGTTCACCGCGGCCAGCTTACGTTTCAAAGGCGCGTCAAATGGGGTAAATTCGGCTTTATAGATAAGCTCATGTTCAACCTCCGCCCAGGCATCCTGTAAAATCGTACGAATCTGGATTTCGGCGGTTTCGCCCTGGGGAATACCATGTTTTTTTGCCGTATCCTCAGGGATAACAAGCAAAAGATGGACAGAATCATAGCCAAATTCCCGAAAGGTTCGATCTCCGCCCTTCCGTTCCACCTCTGTAACATCAAAGTTGTCTTTCAGCAGCTTTTCGACAGCAGCCATATCTTCCAGGAAAAGGCATATTATGCGGACGCCTATCAAATCGGTTATTCGCGGTTCCGCAAAATCAACGCTTTTGAGCTGAAAAATATATTTTCTAAAGTAACTTTCAAAGGATTTCAGGCGGCCCTTTATCTGCAGATGAGAAGACAGAGCCGTCATAATCCTTCGTATTTGTTCTTCCAGATCCGCGATAAGCAATCTTCGGACGGGAAGGAGTTTGGCATATTCTGCACGGAGGGATTCCTGATCCGGCAGAGGCCTTGGGACCCCGTTGGAACTACCCTCCAAAAAAGAATTGTTTTCCATACAGCTTTCTATTACACAAAAAAGGCCGCCCGAATCAAGCCCAGCCTATGACCGGGCCGCTCAGGCAGCCTCATTTAACGGGTCAAGCCCGCTTAATCAGTCAAAGTAGGTGTCGGAGTGAAGCCAAAGTCTCTCCTCAGAGGATCAAAGGTCTGTGTAGCCTGTTTCTGGGCTTCCAGGTACCTTAGAATCTGATTCTGACCAAACCTTTCCATCTCAAACACTCTCTTTGCGGTTTCTCTGTAGTTGATTATACCCCAGAGCGCTTCATCGTCGATATCCCTATCGGTGTCAAGTATGGCCCTATCGTAGATAATCTTGACATCCTTGAAGTATGAAACGAAGTCCCCGCCAATATGGTCAGCGTCCCGGTCAATCCGGAAGCCGGCGAACTTGATAAAGGGCATGGAGAAGGGATATAGGGGGAAGAGCCTGAGATCGCGATCCCTGACTTCAAAAATGTACTGGGGATTGTTCCAGGTGAGCTCCGCCCAGCCGTCAAAGTTCAGATAGCCCATGAAGCAAACCTTCTCATTCCCCTGATCATCAAGCAGGATTACATTGAGGCCATGGGGGAAATTGAGGCCGTACACGTTTACCGCGACGGATCTGATGGTACCTACGTTCTTCAGAACCCCGAATCCTTCCTCAAAGCGGCTGGGACCGGTAATACCATCTGTCGTGGGGGCCAGAATATTGCCATCATCGTCAATATCAGCCAGGGGTTCGTAAGCGGGAATTTCAAAGGGCGGCTTAATAGTCGCCTTGGAGTACTGGGGATTTTGGGGGTAGTGAACCCTAACGCCCATTACCGTACCCCACTGCCTTGACGGCGCTTCCCTGGTGAAGGTATTGGTGATATTTGGAATTGTCTGGGAAGAAGAATTGAAAACTACTTCCCACTGCTCAATGGCAAGGGAGGTCCTCATAACCGCCCGCTGAGCCGGGGTGAAGGAACCACCCGCAACCTGACCAAAATCCATGACGGTGCGGCGATTCTGATTCATCCTATCGGCCTGATCAGCGTCACGGACTCTCACGAAAATGTCCGCAGTCAGGTTCGAGAAATCAATCAATGTGCTTTCTTCCGCAACCAGCATCCCAGCTGAAAACAGCGCGATAGTGATAAGAATGATAATCCTTTTCATTCAATGCTCCTTTAATCTTTATGCATTAACAATTAACAGACTTAAGCTAAGTGTATACCCAATACCCCTAGTTTGTCAACGCCTTATGGCGAGGTTTTACTATTATCGGCATAATTTGCAAAAATCCCGCGAAATTCCTCAAAAAAAACTTCATTCCCACCGATAAAAAGCCGAACATCCTTTACATATGAAAAGTTCCGTCTGATCCCCTCGTTCAGGGTGAGCAGGCTGAGAAACACATCCCTCCCCTCAGGGACAGGCAGGGCCGCTATTTCCGAAAGGCTCGCGTAAACCACCCCCCCCCTGTACATTAGGCTTTCCAATCTTGTTTCCCTGGGGAAAAGGAGGGCTGAATTGGGGGATACCGGCCCTAAAAGCACCTCATCCACATAACGCCGTATGTCAGTTTCCCGGACCCTGGACCGGCGAAGCATCCGGTCTTCCACGACAATGTTATTTCCTATGTTTGAGTAAAAAATGAAGGTTCTTTTGGCCATCCCGGCATTCAAAAATTCGATCATGGCAATAAGGCCTATTAATACCAGATATGAAAGGCGGCGGTTTTTCTTTTGGCCAAAAAAATTCAATAATATGGGTAGGGTATCTTTTATTAACTGTTTTATCTTATCTTTCATTGTAAAACGGCAAGACCTCCGGTACGCTCAAAAAAGGAAATAAAATCCGCTATTCCCTTATATAACGCTTCCGAAAGTTTCTTCAAGTATGCGTCGTTGGACATTAGAAGGGCCTCGCTTTCGTTGGATACAAAGCCCAGTTCCACCAGCACCGATGCCATCCGGGCATTCCTGACCACAAACCAGTCGTAGGCCTTAAGCCCCCTGTTTGGGCTTTGGGCCCCCACCGACTCGTCAATACGGGCAAGGATTGAATTGGCCAGAAGTATGCTGTCGGTAGTCAGCCCCTCTTCCAGCATGGAATTGAGAATGGGGATGATCTCCTGGGATTCAGTAAACCTGGAATGATCTATCAGATCCCGGCGGTAGCTGGGCGTAAGATACCAGACTTCAAAGCCCCTGGCCTGCCTGTTGAATGAGGAATTGGCATGTACAGAGATGAATATTGCCGCCTCATTTTCCGCCAAGTTCACCGAATTGGCCATTTCGGTCCGTTCTTCCAGCGTTTTGTTAATGTCGGCGCTCCGGGTAAGATAGAGCCGCTTATCCGGAAAGGAGGCAGCCAATAAGGCGTGGAGCCGCATGGACACATCCAGAACTATGTCCTTTTCCATGATCTTTACCGTTCTGCCCCCGATCCTGTAGTCCCAGGCAGCCCCTGAGTCCCTGCCCCCGTGGCCGGGGTCTATTATGATGGCGGCTATCCTAAAGCTATTAAGGTTCTCATCGACGTAGCGGTCAAAGGTATGTCTAACCTGGCTAATAAAGAATTCGGGAAAGACGATCTCCCCCCTCTCCAGATACGGCAGAGGAAGGGTTAAAACCTCCCGGTGATCCAGAAGCACCGCCCCGGCCTCCCCCCTCTGACCAGAGGCAAAGGCCGCCTCGTATCCCCCAGAACTAAAGACCCCAGAGGCAAAGAAGGGATCCCAGCGGAACTCCACCCTATCTGGCCCGCCCAGGGCCCTAATGGCCTCATCCAGGCTCAGCGTCTGGGCAATAGCGAGAGAACAGGTAACAAGTAACAGATAACAGAGAACAATTATCTTGCGTAACGGCATACAAACTAGTGCCCTATTTCCCACTCTCCACTCCATATTACCCATTACCTGTTACCTAACGAATCAAGGTAATACACAGCGCCCTGGTAGCCGCCCCGGATCAGGGCCTGCCAGAAGGAGCTGTCCGCCGACCTGGACTCGATGGCCCGGCCCGTAAGGAGCCTTACCGCCTCAAGGCTTTCCTCCAGGCTGCGGCCCATGTAATCGAGCAGCCCGGCTTCGGTTCGCGGGTCGCCGGCAAAGGCATCCGGCGGGAAAATGGTGCCAGGCACCTCTCCGCGCCGCGTCAGAAAGGCGTCGGTTTCCCTGTTGGGCGCTTCCAGGCGTATCAGGATGGAGCGGGCGGCAGCTTCGGCGGAACTGACCGCATCTTCGCGCCTGGGGGCGGCGCTTAAGACATTGCCGCACTTAGTTACGTTATTTTCAGGGAACTTAACGCTAGTTCCCGGCCCGGAAAGCAGAAATACATCCTTTACCCAGGGCATGGCCTTTGCCTTTTCTATTCCTTCTATTAAACACACCTTCCCTGGAATTGAGATAAAGGCCCGCTCCGCGCAGACCCAATCCCACCGGGGCTCAAGCCCGCTGGGCTTCCTCCCCAGGGCTATCTCCAGGGCCCCCCTGGTGGGCAGCACCCCCGATGAATATGGGTAGGTCCAGCCCGACATAAAGCCCCCCGAAAGCCGCCCGGCAATTTCGCCAATCATGGGACCACGGGGGCCTAACTTGATGTCGCCCTTGGCCGCGCCGTTTGTAATGCCCAGGGCCTTTACTCCCCGGCAAAAGGTCTCAAGCAGGGAGTTTATTACGCCCTCATCCTGGCTGCTGGGCATGGTATGGCCCATCTCAATAAAGTATGGAGGGAAAAAGATATGCCTGTCCGCAATGCCGCAGATCGTTATTTCCCCTTCGTAAACAAGGGCATCCACGGAAAATTCCGGACCCTCGATATACTCTTCCACAATGGCCCTGCCCGAACGGGAGAAACCCAGGGCCTCGCCAACGGCGGCCTTTAATTCATCAAAGTTGTCCACCCTGCGGCAGCCTCGGGAGCCCATATTGTCAACGGGCTTTACCACCACAGGCCAGGGAAAAGGCAGTTCAAAGCTCCCCTCCGGCGGCCTGTCCATGACGATAAATTCCGGGGAAGGAAGGCCCGCCTCTTTAAAACGCTTTCGCATCCTCCCCTTGTCCGAGGCGTCCAGGGCAGCTTCGTAGGGAATCCCCGGCAGGCCCAGCTTCCCGGCCACCCAGGCCACGCTGGCGGAAAAGTCCGTCCCGGCGGTCATAACCCCGCCAAGGCCGCCCCGCTCAGAAAGGGAACGGGCCAGGGCTTCAAGCCCTTCTTTATCTTTAAGGTCAACTTTTTCAAAGGAGTCGGCCAAAGACACGCAGTCCGCCGCCGGATCAGCGTCCACCGCCACCGTCTGGAGCCCCATTTCCCGTGCCAGTCTCAGGGCCGGCCCCTGCATGAGAGACGCCCCCAGGATGAGTATTCTTGTTTTTATGCCATTCACAGACTTTTCCCGCTTCTCAAGCAAAATGAGGCTCCTCTGTTTCGATTATCGGTATTTTTTCGTATTAACTTTCACCGCATAGGCTTCAAAGCCATCACCCAGGCGTAAAAGGCGGCTAAGGAGCAATAAGAGGCGGTAGAGCAGGCCCTCTTTGCCAGACCCCGCAGAGTGCGCCTTTACAAAGCGCGATTCTACGAAGCGACCAAAAAGCGGGAAGCGCTCCGGGTGATGGCCTGTGATGACGATTTTGCGGAGCCGGAAGCCGTGTCTTTTCAAGACCCTCTTGCAAATACGGGGGCTCCAAATCGTCCAATGATCGGCGGGGCTGGCTTCCAGAAAGTTTTTCAGGGATTTCCGGCCGGAAATACCGGAGAAAGAGGGGGTCGAAAAGGCCAGGAGGCCGCCCTCTTTCAAAAGGCCGTGAATCTCCCGGAGCATCTGCCCCGGCTCCTTGAAGTGCTCGACCACGTACCAGAGAGTGATCAGGTCAAAGGGGCCCTCAAGCCCCGGCTCTGCGCCCTTAAGGGCCTGTGGGAAAAAGCCCTGGCGGCAGGGAAAGCCCAGTTCTTCGGTGACATAACGGGCCGCGTCCTCGCAGGGCTCAAGGCCCATGGGGGCAAAGCCGGCCTCTGCCGCCGCCGCCATAAATGGCCCATACGCACAGCCAATGTCTAATAAAGACCTCTTACTGTGACCTTTGTGCCTCTGTGAGATGTTCTGGATATGCCCTAAACGGCGGCGGGCCATTTCAAGCAGATTGGGGAAGTCCTCCAGATAGGTTTTGCCGTACTGCTTTTTGTATTGCTCGAAAAAGTACTCCCTGCCGTACTCAAAGGGAGGGGGCTTAAGGCGGGCCAGGAAGATAATACCGCAGCGATGGCAGCAACGGTAAGTTTCCTCCGGAAAGCGGGCCAGAACGGACCGGCGGGCTTCCCCCCCGCAGGCCGGACAGACGGCGGGCGCGTGGAGCTTAAGACCGGCTATGAAGGAGGAGATGTCCTCTTTCTGGTCGTCTTCCAGGCCATAGCGCTTGGCAATTTCCGAAGAGTTCTCGCAAAGAGAGCTCACGCAAAGACGCAAAGACGCAAAGGAAAGAGTAATAAAGCCCGCATTTTTGGCCAGCCTCTTATGGTAGCGCGTGGGGTGAAGGAGCATAACGGGCAGGCGGGCGTAGACTGCCTCGAAGGCCCCAAGGCCAAAGTGGGTAATAAACAGGTCGTACTCCGCAAGATGCTCCATAAGATGGGGAATTTTTCTTTTGATTTCGACGCCCGCAATTGGTTTCTCCGGCGGGATTGGGGCAATAAGGGTTATCTCCGGTAATGAGAAATTAGGAATGAGCAATGAGTAATTTTTAACTATGCTGCGGGCTGCGATAATTCCAAGGCCGGCGCTGTCCTCCACGCCGAAGCTGATGAGCACACGCAGGGGCCGCTCCGGCCCGGCATGTCCGGCGGCATCACCGACGGCCCCTTCAATAGAACGGCGGTTTTTCGGCAGGTGGAGAAGGGCCGGGGCGGTGAAGTTTGGCCTGTGCCGCGATATGCCGGGCAATAGGTCAATCAGGAAATCAAAGTTTTTCCGGCAGGGGCCCCCTTCGTCTATGCCCACAAGAACCGCCCCGGAGTGCCTTTTCAGGCTGCTCCAAAGGGCGAATTCCTTCCGGGAAATCCGGAAACGGTCAAGAATGATGAGCTTCCAGTCCCGGCCCTCAAGTTCTTCCCGGCGGGAAAGGATCTGGAGACGATTAACGGTTTTGAAAAAATCCTTGAACCTCTGGATAAAATCTTCTTTAAGTGCCTCGGGTATCCATAGGTATGTGTCAAAGCCCTTGAACTGCAAATTCTTCAACAAAAGGAGGGAGCGGCTCAGATGCCCGCCGCCCCTGCCCCTTTCACAGGCGGGTATTATTAGAACCATTGAGCTTCCTATAAGCGGCTATGATATTTTCTCCCAGGTTCCGCTCTTCGGGTGGCAGCGAAAGCAGGGCCTCGTATAAAAGCAGGGCCTGTTCGTAATCCTCGGCGGTGTCGACGGTGAGCCTGAGCGCCGGAGCCTGCCATTGGGGGGGCGCCGGGGGAATGTGAAGGCGGAAAATTTCCGGGTGGGCGTAAAGGTAGGGGCAGACGTGCTCCCTTTCCTCCTGGGCCTTTGCCTCCTTTCCGGCCCGCAACAGGGCTGCAGCGGCAACTGACTCCACGCCGGCCCCCGTGGGAAGGCCCTCGTAGGCCGCATAGTCGGCGCCCTGGGCCTGGGCCTCCCGGTCAATGGCTGCGGCGGCGTCAAGGAAGACAAAGGGATTGTCCCCTGTGGCGCGGACTATCCTCTCTGGGCCAAAGCGGTCTACAGCCAGAGTATAGCGGGCAAGGACATCCTCCTTGGGGCCGGCAAGCAGACTAAAGCCGGCCTCCTCGGCCAGGGGGGCAAAGGCAGAGACGCTGTCTTCCGGGCAGGCCAGGACCTTCGCGTTCCAGGGGCCTGCGGCAAGGGCCTGCATTACCCGGAAGATCATTGGCCGGCCGCCCAGGGGAAGCAGGGCCTTGCCGGGGAGGCGGCTGGAATCAAGCCTTGCCTGTAAAACCAGGGCGCTCAAAGCTCTTCCTCATTAGAGGAAGCTTCCTTTTCAGAGCCGGCCGCCTTAAAAGTCTCCCAGCGTTCGGTGACGGTTCTGGCGTCCGAGCAGAAGCGATAGCGGTTGGTTTTCACCCAGGAGCGGGCCGCAGTGAACTCCTCCCAGGCGGTAAAAAGCTCGCCCCTTCTTTTAAAGTAATCGGGAAAGCGGGCCAGGGGTATGTGGGCATAGTCCCGCCGGAAAACAGGGGCCAGATTTTTAAGAAAGAAGCGCCGCCAGCTCTCGCCCGCGGTGCTGTCCTCCTGGGGGATTGCCCCCTCGTAGGAGAGCTTTACCAAAAGGGTTGCGGCGATTTCCTCTCCCCATAACCTGGCACGGAAGCCAAAGTCCATAAGCTGCCAGTAGAATTTTTTAATGCTCGCATCGAAACCGCCCAGGCGGATAAAGCGCTCCCTGTCATAGATGCCGATTCCATCAAAAGGATAAAGGGAGGCAAGCCCCTCCTTTGCAGGGACAAAGGGAATGGTCTTGATGTCGGTTTTTAACTTTCTTTCGGGCATAAGTGCCGGGACTATGCGGGTGGGCATGGTTTCAAAGCGCCCGTCCTGAATCACCGGTACCGTGCAGAGCCTTTTGATGGTGCTGCCCTGCTCGGCGTGCGAAGCCCCGCCGCCTGAAAGCAGCCGCTCGGCCATGCGCTCCGCCCCGCCGCCCCGGAGTATCTTTAGATCGTTCCAGAGAACAAAAAACAGCGGGCTGGACAGCTCGGCGGCTGCTAAATTGATCTCCTCCCCGGTACTAAGGGGCTCTTTGATTAAAATAAAGCGGACAAATGGAAAGCTCTGGGACAGGGCCTCCAGGTCGTAGCGGGCAAAGGAACTTTCCATGGAAAGCACATAGTCAAAGCCGGCCTTTTTCAGCTCCTCAAAAAGGCCAAAGCGGAGATAGCGCCCCCCCCGGTTGAGAATCACGGCGGAAAGCCCCGTGGAGGCCCTTCGCTCATTGCCCCCCACCGCGGTGTAGGAGGGAAGATCGTCGTTAAAAGTTGTAGGTATAGTACTCATCGCAGAGCGCACAGATCCCCCGGTACTCGGCCTTGCAGTGCTCCAGGTACAGAGCAGAGCCCCTCTCCCAAATATCCGCCAAATTATCGCTAAAGGCATTGCCCCAAAGGCCGGCGGCCGGCTCCCCCTTAAGGGCGCCCAGGTCTTCCCTGCAAGAGGGCACGCTGCCGTCAAGAAGTATGTTCATGTCCCGCATGATATGCCAGCAGGGCCGCCGCTTTACCGGGGAAAGGTCTGTGGCCTGCCTTTTTGGAAGATTCCCGGCAAAGTCATCGTACTTTTGAATGATAACGTGGCTCGCGCCGGCCCGCTCCGGCTGCTCGGCCTTCCAGTAGCGGTAAAACTGCTCAATATCGTCCTCCGAGTCCTTGACCCTTACAGCCTGGACGTAGGTATCTTTTGGAAAAAGCGAAAACAGGGTCTTGGCAGTTGATTTTGCCTCGGAAAAGCCCGAACCCCGCAGTTCCTTGTAACGCTCAGGATCATGGGCGTCCAGGGAAACGACCCAGGAAAGGGCCGCCATGCCATTCTCCCTGGGCTTGGCACTGGAGGCGGAGGCGGCAAGGGCCTTTAACTCCTCCTCCTTCCAGCCTATGCCGGAAGTCTCTATGATGAGGGAAAGGCCCGGCCGCCTAAGAACCATTTCGACAAGCTCAATTTTCTGCGGGTGCATGGCCGGTTCCCCCCAAAGGGAAAGGTCGATTACGGCATCCCCGGCAAACTCAACTATCTTGTCCAGCAGTTTTTCAAAATCCGCCGCCGCCATGTGTTCGCTGCACTCCGTTACTGGCCGGGAGCTGTAAGCCGGCCACGGGCAGAGGGAGCAGGTCTGGGGGCAGGCGCCTGTAACCTGGATATTAAAGAAGGCCGGCAGGGTGCGGAGCATTGCTGTCTTAGCGACAGCTTCCGGCCTTTCGGAAAGCAGCTTTTCTGCGTCCGCCGCGCTTGTAAGGCCGTTCTCGCTGAAGCGGGAAAGCAGAAGGCGGTTCCTCCTGGAGTCCGCCGTCAGGCTGAGCCTGTAGGGCCGTAGATCCACGGTTGAAATTTCCGTTTCAATGTCAAAGGCGTTTATGTCCTTTTGGATAAGCTGAAAAATGGCGTCCCTTTCTACGCGGGACTCATCATCTTCCGCGAACTTCGCCAGTATGCCCGCCGTCTGGGGATTAAGCAGCTCCGGGGCGAAGCCGTAGGGCCAGCCGTCGGCGTAGGAGTACTCCGCCCCGTAGCGCGTGTGCCGCTCCGCCAGGGCCGCAGCCAGGGCCGGGTCCAAGAGGGGGCAGTCCGCCCAGGCAAAGTAAAGGAAGTCATATCCGGCGGATACCACGGACAGACTTTCCATAAGGCTTTTCCGCGTCCAGGCCGGGCGGCAGATAAGCTCCGCGCCTGGCGGCAGGGGGGGATGGGACGCGCCTTCTTGGCCTAAAAACACTATCTTTTCTGTACCGGGGAAACGGGTGACGGCAGCCAGGGAGTCGGCATTTGCTGCGGCACTTGCCGCTTTATCCACGCCAGGGCGGCCATGGTACAGGACGCTAAGGGCTTTCATACTACTGATTATACCGGTACTGGGGAGCTTTTGCTATTACATTTTATCCCTTTGACAAGTTTATGATCCTGAAATACAATGATTTGAGGATTTATCATTAACTTTTATGGAGGAAAGAGTATGAAAAGATCAAATTGGCTGCTGCTATTAATGGTAGTGTTACTGGCCTTTTCGGTTATCGGATGCAGAGGCGCGGGTGACCGGGTCGAAGTGCGGGTATTAAACTATTTCTCACTGGCCACTCCTGGCGCTCAGGCGGAGCAGGAAAGGGTCTGGCGGACCTTTGAAAGGCAAAATCGTGATATCAGAATTATCCGGGAAGACGAGTTTGAAGAGCCCTTCCACCACACGGTAGAGGCATACGCCGCTGCGGGCCAGCTTCCGGATGTCATTTACGTCTGGCCTTCCGGGCGTTCCACCACCCTGCACACCCAAAGGCTCTTAAAAGACCTGGCCCCCCTGGCTCAAAGGGACGGGCTTTACAATTACTTTATTCCCACGGCCCTGGACCCTGCCGGTCAGGGAGCGGGTTATCTGGGCATGATTCCACGGGGCGTAACCGCGACAAACGCGTTTTTCGTCAACATGGAAGTGCTTGACGCTGTCGGGCTTCAGCCGGCAACTACCTATTCAGAGCTGGTTCGTCAGGTTCCCATTCTCCGCGCCGCCGGATATGACACTGTCCTGATGGCCAACGAGTCAACCTGGGTCATGCAGTCCTGCCTTTTCTCCCTGGTAGCCGGACGCTTCATGGGCGAAGGCTGGGAGCAGAGAGTACACGCCGGCCAGGCCAGATTTACAGATCCGGCCTTTGTTTCGGCCCTGGACTTCATTAGGCGCATGTACAGCGACGGCGTCCTTTCAAGGGCGACAATCGCCATTGACTACGGCAGCGGACCCGGCCTTTTTGCCACCAACAGGGCCGCCTACTACATCGACGGTGACTGGCGGACAGGGGACTTCCTTACCGATCACACCACTGGCCAGGCTTTGATTACTCCTGAAAGGCAGAGAAACTTCCTTATCACCGTATTCCCCGAAATCGATCTCCCCGGAGTACATTTCAACAGATCCAACACGGTGGTATTGGGTACCGGCTTTGGAATGAACGCCAACATCCCCGACGGCTCGGCAAAGGAAGAGGCCGCCTGGAGACTGATAAAGTGGCTTGTCGGCAGGGAAACCCAGACCTTCAATCTTGAAAACGGTCTTGTCCCCGTTCCTTCCAGGATCGACATTGACTACAACAGCATTCCCCTTGAGCCGCTGCAGATCGCAGTTGGAAACCTCAACAGCCATTACGACATATCCACCGTGGTTATAGACGCCGCCTTCGCCGGACCGGTCTATACGCCGCTTAACGACGGCCTTCAGGCCATTGGCATGGGAACCCAGACACCACAGCAGGTGGCAGCGGCAACCCAGGCCGCCTTTAACGCATGGAGAGCGACTCAGTAAAGTAGAAAGCTATCCTGCTTGGGCAGGATGGCTTTTTTTGGAGGGGCCATGACCACACAAAGGGAAAAAAAGTTTGCCTATGCTGCGCTGGTTTTACCAGCTTTGCTTATCTACCTTTCGGTTGTGGCCTTTCCAACGATTTTTTCTGTTCTGTTAAGCTTTACCAACTACAACGGCGGGCTCGTCTTTGGAAACCCCAACGTAAAATTCGTGGGTTTCAACAGTTACCAGTGGATGTTCACCGAGCCATCCCGTATGTTTTACACTTCACTAAAAAACAATATGCTCATTGTGGCCGTATCGGTCTTCGGGCAGATCCCCCTGGGCTTTGCCCTGGCCTATGTCCTTTCCCGCAAGCTGGTAAGGGGAACAGGCTTCTTCCAGGCGATGATCTACCTGCCCAATGTCATTTCGCCTGTTATTATTGGCGTATTGTTTAGGGTTTTTTACATTAGCCCCCATTCGGTGTACATGGAAATCCTGCGCTTTTTTAATCCCGCCGCAGAATTTACCCTGAACACCAATCCCATGATCCCCGTGCTTGTGGTGATACTCTGGATGTACACGGGCTTTTACATGATTATCTTTATGGCGAATATTCAGCGCATAGACGTGTCAATTATCGAGGCCGCCAGGATCGACGGGGCAAAGGAAACGCAGATCCTGTCGCGCATTATTTTACCTGCCCTTTCGGGGGTAATCGTAACCTGCGCCATTCTGGCCATTGCCGGCTCATTAAAGAGCTTCGACCTGATATTTATGATGACAGGCGGCGGACCGGCGGGCCAAACCAGGGTGCTATCGCTATTTATGTACCTGGCGGCCTTTCAGGGCGCGGCAAATTATCCCCTGGCCAATGCCATTTCCACCGTGATGGTGCTTATCAGTTTCGCGCTGATAATAATCACCAGAAAAGTGGAAAAAATCTTTGGCGGAAAGGAGTAGAGCATGGCAGATCGTAACGTAAACCCCATAGCAAAGAGTCTTGTTTATTTGCTTATGCTCGTTTTTGCTGTTCTGGCGATTTATCCCATTTTCTGGCTTGTCATTCAATCTTTTAAAACCACCCAGGAGTATTTAACGACGAGTAAGCTCTCCTTCCCAAGCCAGTGGATTTTCAACAACTATCCCCATGTCTGGGTTACCGGCGGCTTTCAAAACCTCTTTTTAAACAGCGTATTTTACACCGTGATTACCGTAAGCGCCGTGGTATTACTGGCCAATATGGCCGGCTTTGCCTTTGCCAAACTGCATTTCAAGATTACGCCGCTTTTCCACGGCCTTTTTATCATTGGCATACTCCTTACCGTCCAGTCCATCCTGATACCGATCTTTTTGATGATAAACGCCGCCGGGCTTTTTAACACAAGGCTTGGGGTTCTGATTCCCTATATCGGCCTGGGACTGCCAATGGGGATCTACCTATGTACCGAATTTGTAAAGGGCATTCCAAACGAGCTAATCGAATCGGCCAGAATTGACGGTTCAGGTTACCTGCGAACATTTGTCTTTATCATCTTTCCCATGTGCGCCCCTGTGGCAGTAACCCTGGCAATTATTACCTTTACGGCCACCTGGAACGAGTTTATTTTGATGAATGTTCTGACCGCCGGTGACAGGCTAAAATCAATCCCCGCCGGGGTGGGACGTTACGCGGGCTCTTTGGGCGCTGACTTCGGCAGGCTTTTTACCTCCCTTGTAATAGCCCTGATTCCCATTCTGATCTTCTACGGTATCTTCAGAAACCAGATCACCAAAGGAGTTGCCGCGGGGGCGGTAAAGGGCTAAATGCCTGATCTACTAAGCGTTTCCGAACTCACCGAACTCATCCGCCGCAGCCTGGAAGGGGGCTTCCCCCAGGTGCTGGTAGAAGGAGAACTCTCCAACTACCGCCCCTCCAGCACCGGCCACCTTTACTTTACCCTGAAAGATTCAAGCGCCTCGATTTCGGCGGTTATGTTCAAAAACCGGCTCCGCTCCCTTGCCTTTGAACCAAAGGACGGAATGTTGCTTAGGGTACGCGGCAGCCTTTCGGTCTATGCCCAGCGGGGGACTTATTCAATCGTGGTAGAGGAGATGGAACGCTCAGGCGAGGGGGAGATCCTCGCCATGCTGGAAGAGCGCAAGCGCCGCCTTGCCGCCGAGGGGCTCTTTGACGAGGAGCGGAAAAAGCCCGTCCCCCGTTTCCCCGAAACCGTGGCGATTGTCAGCTCCCCCACCGGAGCCGCCGTGCGGGACATCCTGAACATCCTAAAGCGCCGGGCCGCCGGCATCCGTGTCCTGATCCTCCCCGCGCCGGTCCAGGGCGCCGAGGCCGCGTCCGTCATCGCAAGGCGTATCCGGCAGGCAAACCACTGGCAGCTCTGCGACGTACTTATCGTGGGCCGGGGCGGCGGCTCGCTGGAAGACCTGCTCCCCTTCTCCGAGGAAGTGCTGGTGCGCGCGCTGGCCGCATCGGAAATTCCCGTCATCAGCGCCGTGGGACACGAAATCGACTGGAGCCTTTGCGACCTTGCCGCAGACCTCAGGGCCCCTACCCCGTCAGCCGCCGCCGAACTGGTAAGCGCCCACCGCGAGGAAGTTTTAGAGAGCGTGCGGGCCCTGGGCCATACCCTTTACTCCACCGTGAAAAACCGTATGGAGCGGGCAAGGCTTCTTATAAGGCCCTTTAGCGCCGCTGAGCTGGAACACCGCTTTCGGAGTATACTCCAGCCGCGGCTCATGCGCTTTGACGCCGCCAAGGATGCCCTGATTGAAAACATGCAGGAACGGGCCGCGGAACTAAGGCGGCGGTTGGACCTTGCAAGGACGGGCCTTGAGGCCTCAAGCCCCCTGGCAATCCTGGAGCGGGGTTTCTCGGTGGTGATGCCCATCAGGGACGGAAAAACCGGAGCGGCCATACGCAGGGCGGCCGACATAAAACCTGGCGAGCGGCTTGTCGTAAGGCCAATGGAAGGGCTTATTACAGCCCTGGTGGAAAGCACGGCGAAAAAAACAGATTAAGGAGCGGCCTGTGGCAAAGACCAAGAAAGACAATACAGCGAAAAAAAGTTTTGAAGAAAGGCTTGAAAGGCTTGAAGAACTGGGGGATGAGATCAGGAATAACGAGATCTCCCTGGACGATGCCATCAAAGCTTTTGAAGAGGGGATAGTCCTTGCCAGAGCCTTGGAAAAAGATCTGGAAAAAATCGAAAGCCGCGTAGAGATACTCATGAACGCCGATCAGCTCCCGGCGGACGACGACGAAGGCGATGATGCCGCCGCCGCTGCCAGACCAGAATTTGGTCTCTTTGACGATGATTAAGATACTGCCTCCAGAGGAGGCCCGCAAAATTGCCGCCGGGGAGGTTATCGACCGGCCCGCCGCCCTGGTGCGGGAATTTATGGACAATGCCATTGACGCCGGCGGCCGCCTTATCGAAGTCCTTGTCGAAGAGGGCGGCGTTGTCAAAACCGAAGTCCTGGACGACGGCGAGGGTATGGCCATGGAAGACCTGGAACTATGCTGGCAGACCCACGCCACAAGCAAGATCCGCTGCCTGGACGATCTGCAAAGCGCAGTCAGCCTGGGCTTCCGGGGAGAGGCCCTGGCAGCGGCGGCGGCGGTCTCCCGCCTGGAAATCCTTTCGAGCCGGGACGGAACCGAAGCCTGGAAGCTGAGTGCCGGCCCCGCCGGAAAAGCTCCCTCCCTGGAGCGCAGCCGCCGGGCCAGAGGGACAAGCGTCCGCGCCCTGGGCCTTTACGACACGCTCCCCGCCAGAAAACGCTTCATGAAACGCTCCGGCAGCGAGGCCGCCGCCTGCCGTCAGATCTTCAACGAGAAGTCCCTTGCCTTTCCCGCCATTGGTTTTCGTTTTAGCCAGGACGGCGTCTTAAAGTGCTTTCTTCCGCCGGTAGATTCCTTACGGGAACGCTTTGCCCAGATTTTCCTTGAGGAGCGGGAAGCCGCTTTCCTCCACGAGATTGCAGCAAGCGGCCGGGGCTTTTCGCTTAATATCGTGGCCGGCGGGCCTGAGTTATACCGAAGGGACAGGCGGCTTCAGTTCGTCTTTGCCAACAACAGGCGCATCCAGGACTTTGCCCTGATCCAGGCCCTGGAATACGGGCTGCAGGGCTTTTTCCCGGGAGGAGAGCGCCCCATCGGAGCTGTCTTCGTGAGCATAGACCCGGCCCTTGCCGACTTCAACATCCACCCGGCCAAACGTGAAGCCCGCTTCACCGACGGCGCCGCCATTCACCAGGCCATAACCAGCGCGCTAAGGAACTTCACCAAGACCAAGACCAATACCTCTCACAGAGGCACAGAGTACACAGGAGGAGAAAAAATATTAGATCTTAATTCTTCCTCCGTGTCCTTTGTGCCTTCGTACCTCCGTGAGAGGTCTTATATTAACGAGCTGGCGGAGGCGGCGGTAGCGGCGGAGCCGGCAAGCGCGCCCTACGGCAAGCTGCGTTATCTGGGGCGGGTGTTTGAGCTTTTCATTCTGGTGGAAAAAGATGAGGGGCTTTTCATAATTGACCAGCACGCGGCCCACGAGCGTATTCTTTACGAGCGTTTTATCCGCGGCCCGGTGCCAAGGCAGGAGCTGCTTGTGCCTATACCCTTTGTCACCGAAAGCCCGGAGGATGACCGCTTCCTGGAAGAAAAAAAGGAAGAGCTGGCGAAGCTGGGCCTGGTGCTTCGTAGGGAAGAAAAGGAATGGCTGATTGAGGCCCTGCCATCCGGCTGGAAGCTTCCGGACGGGGAGACAGTGGCGGAGATCCTCAGGTTAAAGGAGGCAGGAGAAAACCTGGCCGAACGCTGGGCGACAACTTTATCCTGCCGCGCGGCCGTTATGGACGGGGACTACCTGGACGAAAAGACCGCGTGTGAACTGGCAGAGGCGGCCTTTGCCCTGCCCGTCCAGCGCTGCCCCCACGGCCGGCCTATCTGGCTCCAGATAAGCCGGGATGATCTTTTCAAGGCCGTTAAGCGAAACTAACGCCTGAACCGCAGCGAATCAAGATCACTTTCGCCACGGGTAAAGCTGAACCAGAGTTCCCTTTCGGTTCTTTCCCGGAGCACCCGGTAAAATTCCGCCAGGTTATTTACACTATGATCGTTGATGGCGGTGATCAGGTCGCCCCGCTGCAGGCCGACTACGGCGGCGGGGGTTTCGGGAATAACCTGGGCCACGTAAAGGCCCTGGGCATCGTCCTCTAGATTAAGGCTGCTTCGCAGATCGTCGGTAATGGCAAGCACCAGCACCCCCGGCCAGAGCCTGTTACTGGCTGCTGCCACAGTGTCGGTTCTGGTTTCAATGGTAACATTTACAGTCCTGGGGCTGCCGTCACGGATTACCGTAAAGACTGCCCTTTCCCCGGGCCTGATATCACCCACCATCTGGGTAAGGTGGTTGGTATTCCGCACCTCCCTGTCGTTTACGTGGGTGATAAAGTCGCCGGGAGCGATTCCGCCCCGGTCTGCGGGGGAGCCAAGGAAAACATGGATCGCCATTGCGCCCCGCCTGCCCGTAAGGTCCAGGGCCGCAAGGGTATCCCGGTCGGCATCAAAAAGGGAAACCCCAAGCCAGCCATCACTGACAGCGCCTGAGCGGATAATTTCATCCAGGGAGCGCCGGGCGTTGTTAATGGGAATGGCGAAACCCAGGCCCACCGAGCCGCCGCCGATATTGCTGGCTATCCAGGTATTGATGCCAACCACCTCGCCGCGGATGTTTACAAGGGGGCCGCCGGAATTGCCCTGGTTGATTGAAGCGTCGGTTTGAATAAAGTCGTTGATATTACCGCCCGGGCCGCCGGTTCGACCCACAGCGCTCACTATGCCCATGGTTACCGAGAATGAAAACTGGGCGCCCAGAGGGTTCCCAATGGCAATGGCCCAGTCGCCGACTTTGACCGTGTCAGAATCCCCCATGGCCGCCACGGGGAAGCTGTCCCTGGTTCTGAATGAAAGCACCGCAAGATCCCGGCGGGCGTCGCGGCCGACAATTTCCGCCGAGTATTCCCTGCCGTCTATGGTACCTATCAAAATCTCTGTGGTTCCCTCTATTACGTGGTTGTTTGTCAGCACATAGTAAAGATCCCTGTCCTGCCTGACAATGATGCCGGAGCCCATGCCCTGGGAGCGGAATTCCCTATCCTGGCCCTGGTTCGGCCCGTCCCTGTCACGGGGACCAAAGAAGAAGTCCCAGGGGATGCCGTTAAAACCCGGGCTGCGGCGGCGCTGGACAGAGACGGTTTTGACTTCCACCACCGAAGGCAGCACCTTATCAGAGACCGCGTTAAAGACCGTCTGAAGCCCTTCGGCCACGGCCAGGGCTTCCGGCGGAATTACCACCGGCTGAAAGGATTCCTGGGCCCTTGCCACATTCCCCCAGCGGGGAGTGCTGCAGGAAAACGAAAGAAAGGCCATGGAAAAGCCAAAAATAACCCCAAGCAGAACAAGGTTGAAAATAAAAAAGTTCCTGGATGACAGTCTTTCCGATAGATTCATTGTTTTCTCCTCCGGCTCAAAACGAACTGAAACTAAATTCTACTATAATAAATCCTGTTTATAATAGATAGTTACATTTTTTCACCGCAGACAGGCTCCGTAAGTATCTCTGTGCGGTCGGGAAATATTGCTATGGTGTGCTCCCAGTGAGAGGAAATGCTCTGATCGGAGCTAACCACCGTCCAGCCGTCCGGCAGAATATCCACCGCGCCGTCCCCGGCGTTGATCATGGGCTCGATGGCCAGAACCATGCCGGCGGCCATTTTCGGGTTTGGGCCATGGGGGACATTGCTGACCTGGGGCTCCTCATGAAGGGCCAGGCCGACCCCGTGGCCGCAGAACTGATACACCACGCCAAAACCCGCGGCCTGGGCATGGCTGTGAACGGCCCTGGCTATGGCAAGGAGCCTTTCCCCGGACCTGGCCGCGGCGATACCGGCGTAAAGGCATTCACGGGTAACGGTGTTTAGCCGCCGGGCCTCATCGCTGACCTTGCCCATTTCCAGGGTAATGGCCTGATCGCTGATATAACCCCCCAGGTCTATGCCGCAGTCAAGGGAGACAAGGTCTGCGGCCGTTATTTTCCGCCTGGAGGGGATGCCGTGGATAACCTCGTCGTTAATCGAAATGCAGATTGCCGCAGGGTATGGATTTTTTTTCGGGCCAACCCCCAGGAAGACCGGCCGCCCTCCGGCGCTTTTTATCCAGGACTGTACCCAGCGATCCAGTTCCAGGGTTTCCACCCCCGGCTTTACAAAGGGGATCAGCTCCCGGTACATGGCGGAAAGCATCCGGCAGGATTTTCGGATTCCCTCTATCTGCTTTTCGGTTTTTAAGCGTATCATTGCCCTGTCCTATACACTTTCCATCTGCGCTGCCTGGAAGCGTTGATTGAACGTATCCAGCGCTCCTCGTCTTTGGGAGAAAAGCCCAGGCCCAAAAGGCTCCCGATGCACTCTGCGTAAGTGTCAGGATCAACGGCGCTGCTCAGACGCAGGCGAACCAGTTCCTTTAAGAATTTTTCCACGTCTTCCATAAAGTGCTTAAAGTAAGGCCTCTGCCTTTCCTCCCGGACAATCTTTATAAGCAATACAAAGGATTCATAGTAGCGGCGGCGCTTGGAAAGTTCCTCCGCCAGAATATAGCTGCAGTCCATCCAGTCTTCCCGGTCAAGGTATCTCTCCAGGGGGAAGTCCAGGCCGCCCAGTTCCTGCCAGATTGTGATTGCCGCCTCCTCTTCCAGATGCAATAGCTCAAAGAAGATCAGCTTTGCCTGGCTAAAGAGATCGTCCTTCTGTTCTGAAAGAAAGCTCCGGTAGTCAAAGCCCTTTTTCCCTCCGTATTTTTCGGCAAAGCGCCTGTAGATCTTGTCGTACTCAAAACGGCGGTTGCGGTCGGACAGGGTTTCGTAGGCCGCAAGGAGCTTACGCATCTGCTCGGCGGCGGTATCTCCGGCAATATCAGGATGAAGCCGCTTGGCCTGCTCCCTAAAGGCCCTCTTTATTTCCTGGGTTGAAGCGTTTTCCTTGACACTTAAGAGTTCATAGTAGTTACTCATGACAGGCGCCTAGGCTCCTATGCGTTTGCCCATGGCTTCCGCGTGAGAGGCGTTTAAAAGTACTTCGCTCCAGTTTATCATCATGCCTTCTTTTTCCATGCTCTTCATTAAGTTTGAAAGGGCCCTGTTGACAAAGATGGGGGCCGACTTTTTGAAAAAGGCCGCGCTTTTTTTCCCCACAAGGCCGCTCCCTGAGCCAAGGACCCTGGCCAGGGCGCTGGGCATTTTCCCGCCCCAGACGGAAGCAGCCTCGGCGCATACGGCAATATACTCGTAGGACGGAAGCTTAAAACCGTCCTCGATCCAGGCGTCAAGTATATCTACCCGGTGCCCCATGGATTCCATCCCCCTGGCAAGGGCTTTTACATAGTCCGGCACTTCTTTCCGCACCGCGCATACGCTTACAACCGCAATTCTCATAAGCTTCCAATTAGCTCTTCTTCGAATTTTTTTAAAATTTGAGCGGCACCCTTGGGATCAGTCTGGGAAAGCAGCTCCTCGTAGAACTGGGGGTCTTTAAGTAACTCAGCGATACGCTTTAAGATCAGAAGGTGAGATTCCGTTTCTTTTGGGGGAGTTAGAATCATGAAAACAAGGTGGACCGGCTGCTCGTCAAGGGCGTCGTAACTAATGCCCTTTTGGGAGGTCCCCAAAACCCCGTAAACCCTGTCCAGAACCTTGATCTTGCCGTGGGGGACGGCTACTCCCGTTCGTATACCCGTAGACATCTTGTTTTCCCGCTCCCAAAGAGCATCAAGAATCTCTTTATTATGGTTTTTTGAAATCTGCAGGCAAAAATGATCAACCATTTCCTTAAACAGTTGTTCTTTATTCTCCGCCTTTAAAGCGACTTTTGTCAGCTCCGGCAGGAAAATCTCATGCAAAAGCACGGCTATGGCTGATCTTCCATGAACCAGTCCGTCCCGGATTCTGGCATCATCTGCCTTCCCGCCGCTTCCACACCGGCTCCGGTAGGAGTGCGATTCATAAGGGCAAGCCCAAGGCTCACTACCAAAAACAAAGCCCCAAGGGCCGTGGTCAGTCTGGTCATTACATTACCCGAACGGGACCCAAAGGCGGTACCGCTGCCGCCGGCGAAAATTCCGCCCAAGCCATCACCTTCATCGTTCTGGGCCAGAACCAAAAGGACAAGCAGCACCGCAATGATAAGAAAGAAAATCAGTAATAGTATTCCAATAGGACCCATATTAAAACCTCAGTATTCTATTCTACTATACAATGACAAACTTGTTCAAGCTTGGCGCATCATTCCCGGATATCTTCCAGGTCCAAATCGGGAATAGTCTTGACTATGCTCTCTATCTCCTGGCGGCTGGAACCGCCAATCTTCATGGCGATCCGGCGGCGGGAAAGGTCATCCCCCTCAAAGGTAACCAGGGACACGATATTCCAGCCCTTTTCCGTTATAAGCTGGGATAACATTGCCAATTGCCCCGGCTTTTCCTGGACGTTAAAGGTGATTCGCACCCCCTTGTGGCGGGCGCCCAGGGCGTTCACAAAGCCGTGCAGCAGATCCCAGTTGGTGATGATCCCCACCAAAAGCCTGTCCCGCATGACAGGAAGGCAGCCAAGGCTCTGATCCGCCATGATCCTGGCGGCCTCTTCCACAACTTCGGTCTCTTCCACCGTTACAACCTTTTTTACCATCACCTCTTTGACAGTCAGCTTTGAAAGAAGGTAGCTTATCTCGTACATATCAAGGCTTGTAGCCGGGGATGGGCCGGCCTTTACCAGTTCCTTCTTGGTCATGAGTCCTATCATTATGTTGTTTTTGTCCAATACAGGAAGATGGGATATTTTCTCCTTGCTCATGATGGAACGAACCTCGTTGATATTCATTTCCGGATCAACGCAAATGGGGTTCCTGGTCATTATTCGGCTAACCAACATTTTAACCTCCTAAATACGCGGACTTGACCGCATCGTCTCTCATCAACTGCGAAGCCGGACCCTCTTTTACTATCTGCCCGGTTTCCAGAATATAGCCCCTGTCCGCCAGGGCCAGGGCCTCATAGGCGTTTTGCTCTACCAGAACTATGGTAGTCCCGGCCTGGTTGATCTTTTTTATTACCGCGAAAATTTCTTCCACCAGGATCGGGGCAAGGCCCATGGAAGGCTCGTCCAAAAGAAGAACCCGCGGGCTGGACATAAGGGCCCGGCCCATGGAAAGCATCTGCTGCTCCCCGCCGGATAGGGTTCCGGCCACCTGGTTTAGCCTTTCCTTTAGGCGGGGGAAGATCCCGTAGACCATCTCGTAATCGGCCGCCAGGGCGGAACGGTCGGCGGCACTTTTGCGCTTTCGGGTATAGGCCCCCATCTCCAGATTGTCCCTGACGGAAAGGTTCGCAAAAACCCGGCGGCCTTCGGGAACCTGAACAAGCCCGGCCGCCACGATTTTATCCGCCGGAGTCAAGCTTATGTCCTTGCCGTCAAAGAACACGCTGCCGGAAGTCTTTTTTAAAATATTGGAAACCGCGTGAAGCGTGGTAGTTTTTCCCGCGCCGTTGGAGCCGATCAGGGTGATCACCTCCCCCCTTGCCGCCTTAAAGGAAATGCCCCGCAGGGCCTGGATGGCCCCGTAGTGAACCACCAGATCCTTTACCTCCAAAACAAGCTCAGACATCCATCTGCTCCAGTGCCTTTTGCCCCAGGTAGGCCTTGATCACAGCCGGATCCCGCCTGACATCTTCGGGGAGGCCCTCGGCAATGCAGCGGCCATAGTCCAATACCGCAAGGCGCTCGCAGATCCCCATGACCAGCTGCATGTCGTGTTCGATTAAAAGTATGGTTATCTTGAATTCCTTTCTGATAAAAGCAATGAGCTTCATTAGCTCCGAAGTTTCCTGGGGGTTCATTCCCGCCGCAGGTTCATCCAATAAAAGCAGGCTGGGATTCGCCGCCAGGGCACGGGCGATTTCAAGCTTCCGCTGCTCGCCGTAGGGGAGGTTCCGGGCCATCTCATCCTTTTTGTCCTCGATTTTAAAGAGGGAAAGAAGTTCGGCGGCCCTTTCCCTCATGGAGTATTCATCCCTGCGGTAGCGGCCGGTTCTAAAAATGGCGTCCAGGGGATTGATCCTTCTTTTGGAATGAAGGGCGATCAATACATTGTCCATAACGCTCATATTTGAAAAAAGGCGAATGTTCTGAAAGGTCCGGGCAATCCCGATCTGGTTCAGGGCTGCGGGGCTTTTCTTTCCCACGGGGTGGATTTTCCCACGGCTGTCCCAAAAGGAAATTTCCCCGCCGGTGGGGTCATAGACCCCGGAGATCATGTTAAAGACCGTAGTCTTCCCCGCGCCGTTTGGCCCGATAAGCCCCATCAGTTCCCCCCGGCGCAGCTCAAAGGAAAAATCACTTACCGCCCGCAGTCCCCCAAAGGCGATGGAAAGATCGCTGACTTTTAAAATGAGTTCTTTTCCGTGTTCGCTCATCAGGCTGCTCCCCTGCCCCGCGGCTTTTTCGCCGACAGAAATTTCAGGAAGGAATCAAAGGCGCCTACGAAAGAAAACTCTTTCATGCCCAAAAGCCCCTGGGGCCGGAACATCATCACAAGGATAAGGATCACCGGGTAAACCAAAAGCCGGTAATCGCGCAGGAAACGAAGCATTTCCTGTAAATAAGTCAGGACGTATGCCGCAAGGATTGCGCCGGTCATGGAGCCCATGCCCCCAAGGACAACGAAGATAAGGTAGTCTATCGACCTTAAAAACTGCGCGACACTTGGCTGCACAAGGCCGACGACCAGGGCAAAAAGGCAGCCAGCCGCTCCGGCAATGGAAGCCGCGATTACAAAGCCGGTCATCTTGATGCGGAAAATATCAATGCCCGACGAATTGGCGGCAATTTCATCCTCCCGGCAGGCCATTATGGCCCGGCCGTAAGTCGAACGGAGAAAATTCTGAAGCAGGGCCAGGGTGACAATCAAGACCGCAGTAACCACCGCAAAGGCCAGTTCCACGTTCAAAACCATGGGCGTGATTAACTGCCTGCCATTGGGGCCCCCGGTAAGGGTCCTTAGATTGTTAAAAATCACCCGGATTATCTCTCCAAAACCCAGGGTAACAATGGCAAGGTAATCCCCGGACATCTTTAAAACCGGAAAGCCGATGATAAAACCCGCAAAGGTCGTGAACAAAATGGCCAAAATAACCGCCAGCGGAATGGGAAGCCCAATGTCCAGGTGAAAAAAGATGCAGGAATAGGCCCCAATGGCAAGAAAACCCGCCTGGCCCAGGGAGAGCTGGCCTGTGATGCCCACAATCATGTTCACCGACACGGCCATAATGGCGTTAACCCCGGCCATGGTAAGAACCCTGGCGGTGTATGCGCCCATTATTCCCAGCCTAATGAACAAAACCGGAATAAAAATGGCCAGGATTCCAATAATTAATAAGATCAATGTGGAGCGAAATGGAAATTTGTCCGCCATTTTACACCTTTATCCTGGGCTTCTTTCCAAGTATGCCGGTGGGTTTGATCATCAAAACTATGATCAAAATTGAAAAGGTGATCGCGTCACTGTAAAGGCTGGAGACAAAGCCGTTGGTCAGGGACTCGGTGATCCCCAGGATAAAGCCCCCAAGCATGGCCCCGGGGATGGAGCCTATGCCGCCTAAAACCGCGGCGATAAAGGCCTTTAGGCCGGGCATCATCCCCATTGTGGGGTTGACCTGGGGATAGGCCGAGGCAAAAAGCACGCCGCCCGCCGCGGCAAGGATCGAGCCAAGTAAAAAGGTAAAGGCGATGGTACTGTTTACAGATATTCCCATAAGGCTTGCCGCCTGCTGGTCAAAAGAAACAGCCCGCATTGCCTTTCCCCGTTTTGTGTGGTTTATGATGTAGTTCAGGGCCAGCATGAGCAGGGCCGAAAGGACAATCACGATTAGCTGAATATTCGAGATCCGCAGATCCCCGATAAGCTGAATATTGAACATCGCGGGGCCCGGGAACTGGCGGGGATTGGGGCCGATAAAGGGCAGAACCCTCATCCCGTTTTGTAGGATAAGGCTGACAGCAATGGCGGTGATAAGGGAGTTAAGGCGGGGGGCCTTGCGCAGGGGCCTGTAGGCAAAGCGTTCGATGCTAAGGCCAAAGCAGGCGCAGACAATCATGGAAGCGATAAAGGCAATGAGCATGCCTTCCGGGCCTGCGCCTATTGCCGCCAGGACAAAAAAGGCCACATAGGCCCCTATCATCAGAATATCCCCGTGAGCAAAGTTAATGATAAGAACTATGCCGTAGACCATGGTATAACCCAGGGCAATCAGAGCGTAGATTGAGCCCAGGGAAATACCATTGATCAACTGTTGAAAGAAAATCACCTATCTGGGATTTACCGTTGTTCTATATGCGTTGGCCATTGAGCCGTCCCGCCTGACAATTTCAAGAATGGCCGCGCCCTTGATGGGGTTGCGGTCTGCGTCAAAACGGATATTGCCGGTAATAAACTGGCCATCGGTTCTAGCCATGGCGTCCTTTACCAGGGCGGGATCAAAAGATCCGGCCGCCCTGATTCCTTCGACCACTATCATCATGGTGTCATAACCGAGCGCCGCAAACTGGGAAGCAGGCCGGTTAAACCTGGCCTCAAAGGCCCTTACAAAGGCCGCCCCGCGCGGCTCGGTGGTGTCGGCGGCAAACCCGGCGGACCAGAACCCGTTAAGGGCCTCGTCCCCGATTTGGTCGATCAGGCCGTCCCATCCGTCTCCGCCTACCAGGGGTACGTTAATTCCCTGGGCCCTTATCTGCCTTATCTGCAGGGCCACATCGTGAACGTAGTTCGGCAGGTAAATCACGTCGGGGTTGGCATTCCTGATGCGGGTAATCTGGGCGTTAAAGTCCACCGCGCCGGTCTGATAGGCCTCGTCCGCGACAATGCTGCCGCCAAGGCCCCGGAAGTAAGTCCTAAAGGCATCGGCCAGGCCGGAGTTGTAATCCGCGCCGGCGTCAAAGAGAATGGCGGCACGGCGGCTGCCAAGGCTGTTATACGCAAATTCCGCGCCGACAACGCCCTGGAAGGGATCGATAAAACAGGCCCGGAAAACATAGTCCCCGGCATTGGTCACGTTAATATTGGTGGCCGAGGGGGAGATCAGGACAACCCCAAGCTGCTGGGCCAGGGTGCTGACGGCCAGTGTGGGCCCGGAGGTGCTGGAACCCAGCACAATACCCACATTATGCCGGCTTGTGAGCATGGTAAAGGCATTCATGGTTAATTCACTGTTACCTTCGTCATCCTCAGAGAGCATGCGCAGGCGGCTGCCCAAAAGGCCGCCGGCGGCGTTAATTTCTTCTAGGGCAAGAAGAGCACCGTCTCTGGACTCAGTGCCGTAAAAGGCTACAGGCCCGGAAAGGGGAAAAATCGCGCCAATAGGAACCGCGTCGCCATCCCCTCTGCAGCCGCCAAAAAACACAAGGGCCGCACAGGAAAGCGCCAACAAAGCAAAAACTGTTCTTTTCATAAAATCCTCCAAGTTAGTTCCGCTAAAATAGCAAATTAAGGGGTTTTATTCAAGACAATAATCAAAAAACCCGCCCAGAAGGGCGGGTCTTAATCTAGCTGAACTTGGCGATTGGCACAAAGCTGTCGGTTTTAAGGGCCGCGCCGCCGACCAAAGCGCCGTCAACGTTTTCCTTTGCCATCAACTGGGCCGCGTTATCCGGCTTAACCGAACCGCCGTACTGGATGATGATCTTCTCCGCTGCATCGGCTCCGTAAAGCTTGCCGATGAGCTTGCGGGTAAAGGCATGGGCCGCGTCGGCATCTTCCGGCGTGGCGGTTTTTCCCGTGCCGATTGCCCAGACAGGCTCGTAGGCAATGACGATGCTGGAAAGCTCATCCGCGCTAACGCCCTCAAGGCCCTTGACCGTCTGCCTTTCGCAGACTTCCTCGACCTTGCCGGCTTCCCGCTCTTCCAAAAGCTCGCCGATGCAAAGAATCACTTCAAAGCCGTGCTTTAAGGCCAGCTTTAGCTTTTTGTTGATAAGCGCGTCATCCTCTTTGTAGACGTGCCGCCTTTCGCTGTGGCCCAGGATGATGGTCTGCACCCCAAGGTCTTTGAGCTGCAGTACCGAAACTTCTCCGGTGTGGGCGCCTTGCTCCTCCTGGGCGCAGTTCTGCGCCCCCAGGCGGATGTTTGTGCCTTTGACAATGGCGGCCACCGTTTCCAGGGCCGTAAAGGACGGCGCAACCAGGTACTTGTGCTTGCCGTCTTTGAGCTGCTCGACAAGGGCCTTGGCCAGATCGGCCGCTTCCGCCCTGGTCATGTGCATCTTCCAGTTCCCGGCTATATAGTAATTCCTGCTCATCTATTCTCTCCTTACCTGTTACCTATCCCCTACACACTTCGATGCCGGGCAGTTTCTTGCCTTCAAGAAGTTCCAGGGAGGCTCCGCCGCCGGTACTCACATGACTCATCCGGGAAGCCAGGCCGAACTTGTTCACCGCCGCGACAGAGTCGCCGCCGCCAACCACGCTTGTACTGCCGGCATCCGTGGACTCCGCCACGAGCTTCGCCAATTCTTCGGTGCCTTTTGCGAAAGCCTCGAACTCAAAAACCCCGACCGGGCCGTTCCAGACGATTGTCTTGGCCTTGGAAAGAACTTCTTTATACTTGGCAATGGTTTTCGGCCCCACGTCCATGCCCATCAGATTGTCCGGGATATCAAGGCCGTCAACCGCAACCGCCTTGGCAGCCGCATCAAAGGTTTCCGAGCCGATATGATCCACGGGGAGCACAATCTCCGCACCGGCACTGGCCGCCGCGTCCAGGATCTTCTTTGCCGTGTCGATCTGGTCGTCTTCTACCAGTGACTTGCCAATGCCCTTACCCTGGGCCTTTAGGAAGGTATAGGCCATGCCCCCGCCAATTACCAGGGCGGAAGCGTTTTTGAGTAGGCTTTCCAGCACGGCAATTTTCGAGGAGACCTTGGCCCCGCCGATGATAGCCACCAGGGGCTTGACCGGGCTTGTGACAATGGGTTCCAGGTAGTTTACTTCCTTTTCCATAAGGAAGCCTGCCACCGCCACCGGCATGAACTTGGCAATGGAAGCCGTGGAGGCGTGATCCCTGTGGGCCGTACCAAAGGCATCGTTAACAAAAACGTCCCCGTATTCCGCCAGGGCCTTGGCCAGTTTGTCCCGGTCCTCGGCAGCCTTGGCGGTTTCTTCCTTGTGAAAGCGGGTGTTTTCCAGCATGATAACCGTTCCGGGCTTTTGCCCGTCGATAAAGGCCTTTTTGTCGTAGCAGCCATCCTCTCCGGCAAAAACCACAGTGGCGTTGGCAAGCTTGGTCTGCAAATAGGCGCAGACGGGGGCCATGCGGTGCTTGCCCTTGATGTAGGCATCGTGGTCAAAGCTCTTGCCGTCCTTTTCCGCCTTTCCCTTGGCCTTCTCTGCGTCCTTGGACGGATCGCCAAGATGGCTCATCAGGGTCAGGGTTTTCGCCCCCTGTGCCAGAATGTATTCAATGGTGGGAATGGCGGCCACAATCCGGGTATCGTCCTGAACCACGCCGTCCTTCATCGGCACGTTAAAGTCCACGCGCATTATGACCCGCTTGTCTTTCAGGTCTACGGTTTTTACGGTCTTAATCATTATTTCTTGCCGTCCATGAACTTGATAAGATCCAGCACTTTGCTTGAATAGCCCCACTCGTTATCGTACCAGGAGACCAGTTTTACAAAGGTGTCGGTAAGGGCAATACCCGCTTTCGCGTCAAAGATCGATGTGCAGGATTCGCCGATAAAGTCGGAGGAAACCAGATCCTCATCAACATACCTTAGGATACCTTTCAGTTCGCCTTCTGCGGCGGCCTTAATGGCGGCGCAGATTTCGTCGTACTTGGCGGGCTTTTTCAGGTTGACGGTCAGGTCAACAACGGAGACGTTCAGGGTGGGAACCCGGAAGGCCATGCCGGTGAGCTTGCCGTTCAGATCGGGGATAACCTTGCCAACGGCCTTTGCCGCGCCGGTTGACGAGGGGATGATGTTGCCGGATGCAGCCCGGCCGCCGCGCCAGTCCTTGCGGGAAGGTGCGTCTACTACCATCTGGGTATTGGTTGCCGAATGAACCGTGGTCATAAGGCCGTCTACAATGCCGAACTTGTCATGAACGACCTTGGCAAGGGGAGCCAGACAGTTGGTTGTACAGGAGGCGTTGGAGACAAATTTCATGTCAGGAGTGTATTTGTCCAGGTTTACACCGCAGACAAACATCGGGGTGTCGTCTTTTGACGGGCCGGTATAGACAACCTTCTTGGCTCCGCCGTCAATATGGCCCTGGGCCTTTTCTTTTTCATAGAAAATACCGGTTGCGTCGATAACATAATCGGCACCGACCTTGCCCCAGGGTATTTTAGCCGGCTCTTTTTCGGCGAAAAAGGCGATTTTCTTGCCATTTACGGTGATGGAACTGTCATCGTAGCTTACCGTTCCCTTGAATCTGCCGTGAACTGTATCGTATTTAAGCATATACGCCACATAATCCGGTGTCATAAAAGGATCGTTTAGTGCGACAAACTCCATGTCATTTCGCTCAAGCCCCGCGCGGAACGTCAAACGGCCAATGCGGCCAAAGCCATTAATACCAATTTTCATGAAAAACCCCCATTTAGGATAAGATGTCTTCTATTTTACTGTTTTTTTTATGAAAGGTAAAGAGGGGCTTACTGGTGGACGCCGTGGCCGTTGAAAACCGCGACGTAGTTCCGGCGGGATTCTACCAGGGTCTGTAATTCAAAAAGCATGTGTCCATTTATCTGCTCGGCGATGGGGAAGATGTATTTCTCGGTTTCGTCGATGTAGCGGCGGATAAAGTCCGTGTTTATCACAAAACCCAGGTCCAGCATATTGGAAATCCGGTCCGCCACTTTAAGGATCTTGGCCCGCTCAGAGGCTGATTGCAGAATCCGGGTAAGGAAATCCGGCTTGCTTTCGGCAGGGGACCTGGTTACTTCCATTACCAGTTCGTAGACCTCTGGGCTTTCGTAGTCGATTGAAAGGAGCAGATTGCGGTTGAAATCAGGCACATCCTCAAAAAGATCGTGGACAATGGAGGCCTTTAACAGCACCGAGTCGATGTAGCCGTAGTCAACCAGGGTTGCCATGGTGGCAAGCTGGTGGCGGAACATATTGCCCCCGCCCTCGCGGCTTTTGCCGATGAGAGCTGTGGCGAGTTGGATGTAGGGAGCCATAAAGGTGCTTTTTAGGCGAAGCATTTCGTCAGTTGTCATTCCATTACCCCGTTATACTCGACATATCCCGTATGTACGATTCCAGTTTGCCCGTTCTCATCCGGCTTTCTTCCAGCTTGAGCCTTTCCTCCGCCACCAGTTCCGGCGGCGCGTTGGCAACGAACTTTTCGTTATCGAGTTTGGCCTTTAGCCCCTCGATGTACTTTTGATCCTTTGCCAGTTCCTTTGTAAACTTGTCTTTCAAAAACTTCATGTCTACCGCCCCGGCGATAAACACAAAGGCCTCAAACCCGTTACCAGCAAGGCCAATCGCACCGTTAGTGGCCGCCGGGCCTGCTCCGGTGAGATCAAACTCGCTTAGTCCCGCAAGAAGCTTTACTAAAGGGGTGTTCTCAGAAAGAAATGTAAAAGCTCCCCCCTCCTGGACATGGACCATCACACGGATCTTCTTTTCCGGCGGCACCGTACACTCGCTGCGCAAGGTACGAATCTGGCGAACCAGATCTTGCAGAAAGGCAAAATCCGCCTCGGTTTTATTATCGGCAAATTTTTCATCGAAAACCGGATATTGAGCCGTAATAAGAAGTTCGCCGTTTTCCACGTTTGGCAGAAAAGAGTAAATCTCCTCGGTGATAAAGGGAAGCAGGGGATGAAGCAGCCTGAGTGACCTGGCCAGAACGTCCAGCAGCACCGCCGTTGCCCGCCCCCGCTCGGCCTGGTCTTCGCTCTTGGTGGAAAGCTTTGTCGCCTCTACATACCAGTCGCAAAAGTCGTTCCAGAAGTACTCGTAGGCGCAGGCGGCTGCGTCATTAAAGCGATAGGAGAGAAAGGCCTCTTCCATGGTTTTGGCGGCGCTGTTAAGCCGCGAATAGATCCAGCGGTCCACGGCCAAAAGGGCGGGACTTTGCGCGCCGGCCGCAGCCGCCCAGTCGGCTTCCAGGTTCATCAAGATGTAGCGGCTGGCGTTCCAGACCTTGTTGGCAAAGCGGGAACCCAGCTTAAAACTCTCCTTGTCCATGAGCATGTCCTGGCCCTGGGCGCAGAGGTAGGCCAAGGTGAACTTAAGGGCATCCGCCCCATACTCGTCGACGATCTCCAGGGGGTCGATGCCGTTCCCAAGGCTCTTGCTCATCTTCCGGCCCTGCTTGTCGCGGATCAACTGGTGAATGTAAACATCCCGAAAGGGAACCTTGCCCGTAAACTCAAGCCCCGCCATGATCATCCGCGCCACCCAAAAGAAGATGATGTCATAACCCGTCACCAGGGCGGTCGTTGGATAAAAGCGACTAAAGTCACTGTTACCTGTTACCGAACCTTCGGTTCGATGTTCACTGTTACCTGGTCCCTCCCAGCCAAGGACGCTAAAGGGCCAAAGCCAGCTTGAAAACCAGGTGTCAAGCACATCCGGGTCCTGCTCGATGTTTTTGGAAGCGCAGTTGGGGCATTCGCTCAGATCCGTGCGGGAAACAGCCGTCTTGCCGCAGTCGCCGCAGTACCAGGCCGGGATACGGTGGCCCCACCAGAGCTGGCGGCTAATGCACCAGTCCCGGATGTTCTCCAGCCAGCGCTCGTAGGTGTTTTCCCACTTCTTCGGGTAAAAGATGATCTCCCCCCGCCGCCAGGCCGCCAGGGCCTTTTCCGCCAGGGGCTTCATTCGCACAAACCACTGCTCCGAAAGATAAGGCTCGATGACAGAATTGCAGCGGTAACAGTGACCGACAGAATGCCTGATATCCTCTTCGCCCTGGTAAAAACCCGCAGCCTTTAGGTCTTCCAGAACCTTCTTCCGCGCCTCCATTACCGTTAGCCCCCGGTAACTTTCCGGAACGGCCTCGTTTAAGCGCCCGTCAGGCTGCAGGATGTTAAGCTCGGCAAGGCCATGCCGCCGGGCCAGCTCCCAGTCGTTCGGGTCGTGGGCCGGAGTGACCTTCAGGGCCCCCGTCCCCAGGGCCCGGTCAACGTAAGCGTCGGCGATAAGGGGAATCTCCCTGTCAGCCAGGGGCAAAAGGAGATTTTTCCCGATAAGGCCCGCGTAACGCTCGTCTTCAGGGTGAACCGCCACAGCCGTATCCCCCAGCATGGTTTCCGGCCGGGTGGTGGCAATCACCACGCCGCCTTCGCCGCCCGCAAAGGGATAGCGGATCCGGTACATCTTCCCCGCTTTCTCCTCATGCTCCACCTCGTCATCCGCCAGAGCCGTCCCGCACTTGGAGCACCAGTTCACCAGGTAATTCCCCTTGTAAAGAAGGTCGCGCTCGTAAAGGCTGACAAAAACCTCCCGCACCGCGCGGGAAAGCCCGCTGTCCATGGTAAAGCGCTCCCTGTCCCAGTCAACGCTGGCCCCCATGCTCTCTGTCTGCCTGCAAATAACCGCGTGATGCTCCTCTTTTACCTTCCAGGTTTCTTCAAGAAACTTTTCCCGGCCCAGGTCCTGACGTTTAATGCCCTGGGCAAGCAGTTTTTTTTCAACAACGTGCTGGGTGGCAATCCCCGCGTGATCGGTGCCAGGCACCCAAAGGGTTGGCTCCCCCTTCATGCGGTGGTAGCGTATAACGATATCTATGATGGAAGTAACAAGACCATGCCCCAAATGAAGAAAGCCCGTCACATTGGGCGGCGGAATGGTTATGACGTAAGGAAGCTTTGTTTCCGCGCCCTCAGGCTCTAAAAGCCTGGGCTTAAAAGCCCTGGCCTCTTTCCAGCGCGCGTAAATCCTGCCTTCAAAGCCCTTGGGGTCATAGGCCTTGGCGAGTTCAATCCCTTTCATGAGTACCTCAAGTTGATGTTAAAACAATATACAGAAAATTGGAAAAGTGTTCAATGTGAAGCCCCCGCCAGCTACAAAGGGCCCCAACCATGTAACTTTCCGTGTGGCTAATGGCCGCTCTACAGGTAGCATTGGCGTAAAGTTCTGGCAAGAGGGGATTCACCTAGAAAAACTCCAGTTGCTAGAATAGCACCAGGGTGCCGTCCCCGCAAAGTAGTTTTTTAGGCAAATCCCCCCTTGCCAAAAAAGACTTTACACCCGGCATTTCTACCTGTTGAGCGGCCCTTGTCAAACAGAGAAAATCTCATTGAGCCCTTTGTGTCAGGCGCTGAATAAACAAAAAGTCTGCATATCACCTCGCTACGCGAGCAAAGGCATACCCGCCTGCGCAGCAGGGTGAGACGCAGAAGCTCCCCCCAGGGGGCAGTAACGCCCCCACCGTACTGTGCAAAGACGCGCTAACCACGACGCGGCTGCCCGCTAATTACGCAAGCCTCCGCGAAAAAAACCTGTATGGGTGTGGGTATTTGCCTGAAAAACTCTTTTGCGTAGGAAATGTATTAAAAAGAAATTGATGCCTGTGGTTCATGGCGCTTGCAAAGCAAGCAGCAAGTAGTACAACTGGAGTTTTTACAGGCAAATACCCACGCCTATATGTTTTTAGTGTTTGCGTAATTAGCGGACAGATAAATCAGTGTTTTGCGCATCTTTGCACAAAAAAGGGGGGCATTACTGCCCCCCAAAACTTGACTTTAAAAAACCTTAATCGGTCGCAAAACTAGCCGAGGGTCTAGTCCCAGGGGTTGCACCAGCTACTAAGTAGTTCAGCACTATACTAGTGTAAGGAGCAGAAGCAGAAGTGACGGCAACTCTCATATCGGTACTCTCCCAGAGCCCGCTTGTCGTATCGTAGCCCCATGAACCGGCAGTTCCAACTGTGGCAAGAGCACCGCCCCCCGGAACAGAACTAGAAATACTCCATGTTATAGTTGGTGATGCGCTAAACGAACCAGCATCAGTGGTAATCGGATTACCGCCAACATCAAATACCCTGAGGCCCGGTTTCGGGAAGGGCTCTACCACAGTTCCAGAAGTGCGCTCGCCCCAGGTCACTTCTCTGACAATACTAAAGGATCCCACAGCGCCGGTTTGGAAGAGAGCGGTAGTGGCTGAAACGGTTACATTATCGTAGGTAAAGCTCAAGTCATGGGTACCGGAGCCGGCCAGGAGCAGGATGATTCTGGCTACGCCATCCACGAAGCGCACATTTACCCTATCGCCGGAAATGAACTGCTCGTAGGTCAGCTTCTTTATTTCGGCGGTGACAGGTACGGTGCTCGTCGACCCGGCTGCCATATTGATCGGATAGGCCCAGCCAAAGACATCTGCATTAACATGGGGGGCATCGCGGCCGGTTATATTGGCACCCCTGATGGTCACGGCTCCGCGGCCCTGGTAGTCGGTATCAACAGATTCCCCCTTCATACGGGTTAAGGTCGCGGTGATAAAAGTTGTGCCAACGACAGCCGGTTGGAGGGGAGGTGTAATTGAGACTATAGTCCCATAAGTAGGGGCATTGGCCGCAGTGAAATCAACAGTGAGGGGGGTGGTGGGTGCTGTGCCATAGCTTAATCCGGTTAATCCCAGCGTCACCGCTCTGGACTTGGTGATGATCTCTCCAGCACCAACTGCAATGGTCGCGGGGTCAACTTCCGGATGGTTGATGAAGAACCTTGCCGCTCCTTCGGTCTTGGGCTCGATTGTTAAAATATAATTATCACCAACAAGCGCCGGATTAGGCTCAAGTGCGGTAGAGGGTACTATGGTAAATTCCCCGGGATAGTCCTTATTCGGGAGCTGCACAATATTGGACGCCGTCAAGCGTTGTGTTATACCACTAATTCCCGCGAATACAATTCGCGCGCTGTCGCGGATGTCTCTGCTATTTGCTGCTGTAGTGCTAACAGGAGTGGTTCCGCCCGACCATCCCTGAATAACGGCTGTAGCCGTAGACACGGACTTACCGTAAATCACAAGATGCTGGGGTGCGGGGTCAAAATCCCTCTGGATTATGGAGACGTTTACAGCACCGAAGCCAAGAGAGGCGGGATCCAGTTGAAGCGAAATCACGTGTAGGTCAGTCGCCGCAAAGGGAGCAACTGTAGGAGTAACTGGGTCAGAGGTAATAGACTCTTTTGCAAGTTCATCCGGGTGCAGAGCAGCCTTGCCAAGCCAGGGGCTTAATATCTGAACCGACCTGGGGTTCAATGTCACTTCCTCTTCAAAGGCTAAGGTGATATGAGTGGGAGGCGTTCCGCCAGGATTGCCGCTGCCGCCTGAGATAGCGGTGAGGCCAGCATTAATCTCGCCTGGAGCCACTTTCCACGGGAACAAAACCCGCAGCAGGCCAGGGCCGGCGCCGATGGGGCCGCTGGACTGCATGGCAAAGCCGGTGATTGTACCGCCGCTGTAGGGAATGGACGGGACTTCCAGGAACCAGTCGATAAGGGTTCCGTCAAAGCGGTTGCCGCCGGTGGGGAAGAAGTAAATCGCAGGGCCGTCAATGCTTATGCGGCCGCGGGAAACTTCCTGACCATCAAGAGTTATCGTGTACTCGTCATTGTTCGCCGGGGTAAAAACGGAGCCGCCGGGGCCGCTGCGGAAAATCCTGACAACAACCTCTCTGCCCTGGTCATCTATGCCCCTGTACTCTGCGGCCTCGATATTACCGCCTGGATTGGGAGAAGACGGGTCATCGTCATCGCCGCCGCAGCCAACAAAGGCCAAGCCAAATGCCAGCATAAGGCAAACCGAGTAAATAATCCAATTCTTTTTCATACAAATCCCCTTGTAATTATCTAAACTATTGAAAAACCCCGCCCCAAAGTCCGGTTTACACCCATCCAAGGGAGCAGAAACAGGCATCTCAAGTTATAATTATTGTACCATTATTTTAAGTTTTGTCAATGGAATTTTAACAAAAAACCCCAATATAAGGGTATTTTTTGCAAGAAGATTTTAGTTGCATTTTGTTGCATAATGTAGTATAATGCAACAATAGGAGAAAACCATGGCCACACATGCAGTAAGACTTTCTGAAGAAATTATGCAGGATGCTATTAGCTGCGCTCCCAGAAATTCGCGTTCAGTTCCAAAACAGATAGAACATTGGGTGAAAATTGGCAAAGTCGCCGAGGACAATCCCGATCTACCCTATGAGTTTATCAAGGATGTCCTTCTGGCCAAGCTTGAAATTGAACAAGGTAATGTTTCGCCCTTCAAATTTAGGAAGGAATAGTGGAAATAAACCAAAGCAACCGTTTCAAAAGGGCTTACAAGAAATTGCATTCAAATCAGCTTGCCGAGGTAAACAAGGCCATCAGAATGGTTATCGAAAACCCTGATATAGGTGAACAGAAGAAGGGCAGTTTGTCATGGCTTCGCGTTTACAAATTCAAGGTCCTTGGACAGCTTACCTTACTTGGCTACAGCGTAGAAAAGACAAAAGAAATCGTTCTTACCTTTGTCAGCATCGGTTCACATGAAAACTTCTACAGGGATTTGAAGAAATAACCCCCCGCCCCGCAGGCAAAAATGCCCGCAGGGGTGAGATGCAGACCCACATCCACCCCCGGGGAGTTACGAGAGCCTCTTACCCCATCTCCTTATACAAAACCCCATTATACTTGCACTATTTTTCGTTATCCCAAGCACCACAAAGGGTGGCCGCCAGTGATTTTCCCCCCTATGCGTGTTGTGGTAACCGTGCGTCAGCACGGCTGCCCCCACACGCATAGGGATCTAGGTCACTGGGCCCTTTGTAGTGCTGGGGATAGCAGAAAAGCAGTATGATGAATGGGGCTTTGTATAAAAAAAGCGGGAAGCTGCTCTCGCAACTCCCCGCATTACTTAGCTAAACCGTGTCAGAACTACCAACTGGAAAAAGTGTGTTCAGCATATACTGTGCCCCCACCAGCCTCTGTAAATCTAAGTGTAATGCTTCCAGCGGGGTTGGCCAATCCCGCTGCAGGTACAAGTCCCGCAGCAGTAAAGGTCGCCAATCCCGAAGAAAGGGCGACTGTCGCAACACCCCCACCAATGACAGAGAGGTTTGTCACGGCAGGATTTATCGTCATGGTAACATTCGCCGTCCCGCCAACCAGATTTCCGTACTCATCACGCACGGTGATTACAGGCTGGGTAGTAAAAACGTGATCAGCACCAGCAGTACCTCTAGACGGCAGCACTGGATCCCTGGTGACTGCAGCCGAATGTGCTACAGTCAAGGGATTTACTGTAATTGGGCCATCACTGAGGCCGATGATTCTCTCCAGGGCGAATCCCTGGGCTTCGAATGAAAACGCTCCGGCAACATGGGTGGCTGCCCCATTCAGGACAATGCTAAGGGTGCCCACACCAGAGGAGTTGAAGGGCACATTAACATTCACACCGGTAGTGACAAAGGTTTCGTTCATGGTAATGGCAGAGCCGCCTGACGGGGTGATAGTGCCGTAAGTGCCGCCTGGCGCCCTTGCTGCGGAAGGTATCTGCACTCTTATGGCTCGGGTTCCTTCAAAGAGGGCAGCATTAGCGCCGCCAAAGGTCAATGTCACCGTTGTGGCAGCGCCTGCGGCAACCGTAACCCCAGAAAAGCCCGTCATGGTCAGGGTGTTAGGACCTTTTACAACAGGTACCGTTTGAGGACGCGGGTCAACATCGGCCCTGTTGACGTAAAACTGTATGCTCCCGGCAATGCTTGTAGTAACAGTAAGTGTCCATTCATCGCCAGTGATGTCCACAGCCAAACTCTTCTTTTCAACTCTTCCGGTGCCGCCGGAGATCACTATTTCATCCATGGTCAAATCGGTTATAGGGGTATCAAACTCAATGACAATTGCAGTTGTAGTACCATTAACTACGGTTGGGGTAATGGTATCAAATTCAATAAACCCATTGCCATCGAAAAGCGGCACGGGTGTGGGGAAGTTGTGGGTCTGGGTGTTGACAACCCGCATCATTCCCATACCGGGTGCAGTAACAGCGACCTCTATATCCCATGTCCTTCCTGGGGAAGTGGTAGCTGGTGTAACATCTACAACAGTCGCCCTTCCAAAGACGGGCTTGTTTTCGTAAGTGGTAAGAAAACTAACGCTATCTGCAGTCAGAACCAAGGGCCGGTCGAAAACAACCGTGAGAATTGTGGTTGCATTAGAATCGTCGCCATCCTGAGTGCTGATATAATAGCTAAAGGTCGAAGGGCCATCGCCGCCGGGGCCGATGGGACCGGGACCGCCGTTAACGCCGGGGGAGCCGCTGCCGGATCCGCCGCCGCCGCCGCCGCCGCCGCTACCAACGCCGGCTTCCATTTTAAAGCCAGAAACCGTTCCGCCGGAATAGGGTATGCTCGGAATGCTCATGTGCCAGTCAATAATGGTTCCACGGAAGGAGCTGCCGCCGCCGTTACCGGGGAAGAAGTGCACTACATTGCCGTCTACCCGGATGGTTCCCTGGGAGATAACCTGGCCGTCCAGGCTAATCGTGTAGTTGTCATTGTCGGCCGGGGTAAAGATCCTGGCGGGTGCCGGTCTGGAGATTACAACCTCTACCGTCCTGCCCTGGGAGTCAAGGCCCCTGAAAGCGTAGGATTCGGTATTGGTAGCCGCAGGGGGTACATCCCCACCACCGTTGCTATCGCATGCAACAAACATCATGCCCATTGCCAGCGCGCCCAGCAATGCGAACAATAAAAGCTTTTTCATCGATCTTCCTCCTATAAGGTTTTTTTGAGAAATGTCAAATTCTACATATATTTTAGTCAGTTTTTTAGGTCCTGTCAAGCCTTTTTTTCAGGGAAATTTCCAACTTTTTTTGTCAGGATTAGCCGCCACCGTACCGCCCCGCACACAAAAAAGGGGGGCATTACTGCCCCCCGAAAAACCTTAACTAAAACCCCTTAGGGAATGATGACATTGAAGGGAGTTGTTGGATCACTAGGCTCACCGCCGGTAGTAAATATCAAGCTCACGTTGTTAACAGCAGTAGCGTTTGCATAACCTGCACCGGATGCTGGTTCCCATAAAAGATTGATTGGATCCAAGTTCCAGTTTGCGGCGCTAGAAGGAACGGTGGTGAGGGCACCAGAACCTGGTGCTAAAGCCACAGTAAAGCTTCTTGGAGAACCAGACTCGATCCGGTTACCGAAAAGGTCGAAGAGTCTGACCGCCGGTAGCGGGTACAGGGTTATTGCATTGGCAGCGCCAATTTCGCCGCGGCTTATCTGCCTTACAATTTTTACATCAGTAAGAGGGCCGACCGTGAGCCTAGATGCTGCTATATTAAGAGTAGTTCTGAGCCCGTCAACGTCAAAGGTGATTTCATGGGCCCCGGCCTTGGCAAATGCAATGGCGATCCTGGCCACGCCGTCTTCGAACTCTACGTCCACCCTGTTACCGGAGATATACTGCTCCAGGGTTAACAGAACCCGGTCGGCGTTAATCGGAGTAGCAGCTGCCGCGGAAGCGGCTGCAGTCATCGGAACCACCCAGCCAAAAATATCCCTGCCATGAAGCTCCTGGCCCGTGGAACCGATTCCCCTTATGGTCACAGTCTGCTCTCCATCGTAATCGGTATCAGTGACAAGACCACCGGCCCCATTCGGAACCCGGCGAGTTAGACTAATAACAATAGCATTTGCTTGGACAGCAGTATTACCAAGAGTATCATTAGCACCTAATGTAATGCTGGTATCCGTGATTGTTGTTATGACTCTCAATGCTTCTTCGGCCGCCGCCAAGGTAGCGGGGGCTCTCTTGGTGATCTGACTACCACCGAGACCGAGGATCACAGGATCAACTGCCGGATGGTTGATGAAGAACCTTGCCGCTCCTTCGGTCTTGGGCTCGATTTTTAAAACATAATCAGTACCTACAAGCGCCGGATTAGGCTCAAAGGGGTTCCCGGGCAATATGGTAAATTCTCCTTTATTGTCCTCATCCGGGAGCTGCACAATGTTAGCCGCTGTCAAGGGCGGCGTTATGCCAGAAATTCCCGCGAATACAATTCGCGCGCTGTCAAGAGCGCCTCTGGTTGTAGTGGCAACAGTGGTTCCGCCCGACCAGCCCTGTATGGTGGTGCTTGCAACCGTTGTCACCGCATCACCGTAAATCACAAGGTGCTGGGGTGTCGCGTCAAAGTCCCGCTGGATTATGGAGGCGTTTACCGCACCGAACTTGATAGAGGCGGGATCCAGTTCCAGCGAAATCACGTAGCTTTTGTCCGCCGCAAAGGGAGCAAATGTAGGAGCAACTGTTCCAGCGGTAATTAGTGTTTCAGGGCCTGTATAGTACTTGGGATGCAAAGCGGCCCTGCCAAGCCAGGGAGTTATTATCTGAACCGACCTGGGGTTCAGGCTCACTTCCTCTTCAAAGGCGAAGGTGATATGAGTGGGAGCCGCTCCGGCAGGATTGCCGCTGCCGCCTGACCAAGCACTACCGACAACATTGCCTGGGGCCACTTCCCACGGGAACAGAATACGGGCTGCGCCAGGGCCGGCGCCAATGAAGCCGCCGGACTGGGTTGAAAAGCCGGTGATTGTGCTGCCGTTGTAGGGGATGGACGGGATGTCAAGGAACATGCCGATCAGCCTGCCGGTGAAAGAGCCGCCGGAGTTGGGCCAGAAGGTGACGTTGCTGTCGTCAATGGTTATGCGGCCGCGGGAAATTTCCTGGCCTTCAAAGGTTATGGTAAACTCGTCCTGGTTCGCAGGCTCGTAGACCGCTCCGTTGGTAGAAGCGCGGAAAATTCTTACCTCAATCGGCCTGCCGGCATCGTCAATCCCGACGAATGACATACCAACAAGGTTCCTGCCAGGATTGACGTTGGGGCCTGAGCCGCCGTTATCGTCGCCGCATCCTACAAAAACCAGGCCAATTGCCAGTAAAACTGCCAGCAAACCGAAATACAAATGCTTTTTCATACAAATCTCCTTGTGCTTATATACCTTATACCATTGTAAAAACCTGCCCGGCTTTGGTCAATTCCCTCCCATAAAGCATAAACAGGCGTTTCAAATTACCGCCATTTTACCATTTTTTCTACAGTTTTGTCAATGGGGTTTTTGGGCCTTTGCATGAAAATCGGTAAAAAAACAGGCAAATTCCCCCCTCCCCGCCCCCCACCAGGGGATTTGCGAAAGCTGAAAAAGAGGTTATAATTCAAGATGGATGTAACATGGGATCCGGCAAAAAACCAGATAAACATTAAAAAGCGACATTTGCCCTTGTCGCTTGGCGGCCTGGTTCTTGATGATGAAATGCGTATTGAACGCCATGACAAAGAACACAGCACCCCGGAACAGGATCGATGGCAAACAATCGGAATGGCCGGTAAGGTTCTTTTCATGGTCTATACAGAGGCGTCGCCAATAAATAAAATTGGCGAAGAAATACCGAATATTGTTTCAGTCCGTTTAGCGGATACGGAAGAGAAGAGGTTATACTATGGCGAACGAGATTTACAGGCGTCCGGCTGGTACAGGGTTAACCCCGGAAGAACTGGCAATGCTGGAGGAAGCGGAGAAATACCCCCTGGAGTATGACGATGATAGTCCCAAACTCTCTCCGGAACAATTAGCCCAATTTAGGCCAGTTCATTTCACCACGATGGAAGAACGGGCGCAAGCAATGAAGACCATGCCTTTGGCTCGTTAACGCCCCCGGCCCCCCACCAGCCCTCTCACGCCCCTGCGGGTCAGCCTCTTGCCCCTACCCCCTATAGCCTTTTTATACAAAGCCCCTTTACTTACCATGCCTATCAAAGGACTGCCGCAAGTAATCTTCCCCCTATGGGTATGGGGTTTTGTATAAAAAAACGGGGAGCTGCTCTCGCAACTCCCCGCAAAACTTAGCTAAAACCGCGCTTATTGAGTTGCAGTTAAGGTCTGCTGTACCGTTAAGGCAGTAGCAGCAAGGGTGGCTGCGGTAGATATGTCAGTAGAAAATGTGAAAGTCAGCGTAATACTGGCGCTTGTGGTGGTCACAGCAGTAGGATTATAAAGCAGAGTCAGAGCTGTACCGCTTGTTAATTCCATAACTCCAGCGGTTACACGGACACCATTAACTTGAGCAGGTGTTATATAGGCACCAGTACCGGTAAGCGCTCCCGCAGGCGTTGAAGTAGCCGTAATCCTAACGCCCTCGTTTGCACCAGAAGGGGCAACAGTGAAAGCGGCTATGTTTCCAAACCTGTCAAGCGTGGTAACCTCTGGCCGTACGGCAAAAGCTACCGGGACAGTTGGAGTAGCATTAATGGGGCCTGCTTCTGCTTCCGTGGTAAGCTTAAGGCTGGCAACATCCGTCCTGCCAGTCAACGTTCGAGGCGCGAAGGTCTCGGTGGCACGGCGCTCGACACCGTGTACGCTAAAGGTGATTAGGCTTGTAGCCGAACTATTCGGGGAGTTGGTTGCAGCGGCGAGCCGCAGGTTAATATAACCCACGCCCTCGCGGAATTCCACGGCTATTGTGTTACCCATATTGTGCTGCAGAACAGTAAGTTCGGTAGAGCGCCCTGAGGGAGCCCTGTCCGGGGTAAGGGCAAAGACCGTACCGAAGCTTTCGTTGGGCGACTCCGTGGCCCCGCTGATCGTCACGGATACATTGCCGCTAAAGCCGGTATCAAGGCTGATACCATCCATGACATGCATCCTTATTGTCGGGAAATTAACCCCAACGTCCGTAGAAGAACCAGACGTATAGGGAGTAGTACCGTCAGTCATGTATAACTCAAGCTCCCTTCCGGCCTTGAATACAGTCATTTGGATGGCAGCTGTCGAAACGCCGGGCTTGATGATAAAGATCGTTATAGGGCCGGTTCTTTCCACTTCAATGGCCAGGTCTTGATAGTACCGGTAAACATCACCAAAATCCGCCGCATCACCTGCGTTGCCAAGATCGCGCATAAGCTCCGATGGCTTGCCGTCATCGCCGACAAACCCGATGACCTTGGCCGATCCGGTAAGGCCGGTGGGTGTGGCACCGGGAGTGGCAACAGTACCCGGGACGATCAAGATCTCACTATCCTTCATGGGGCCGCCCATTTCGGTAGCCGTCACAGGACTGTCGCTGTAGTCGGCAAGAGCCGCAAATCGAATAAAGTTGGTGGTAAGCCCCGCATTGCTAGGCGTGGGCGCTTCACCGCTGGTGATAACGTTTGAGGCATTCACAACGGCCATGGGAGCATCGTTATTCAAATGCCGGAAAAAGGTACCCGCTGTGGGAATAAAGGGCGCCGCATCGGTACTCGTAATTGTCACATACACCGGATTCCGGTCAACATTGTTTTTGTTGATCTGGAGCTTAAGAAATCCCGCCGGAACATCAGTGTCCGCAGGAGAACCAGAAAAAGTAAAGTGCACTTCATACAACATGTCCCTCTCGGCCATGCCCCCGACCATTAACGGTTCCTTTATAGGATGAACGAGCACAGTGGAGCTGCCTTCCAGTGATATATCGGCCGCGGTTAAATTGGCAACCGGATGGCTAAATGTGATAACGATATGATCGGTCACACCAGAAACCACGGGAGTAGCACTTATTACCGGAACAGCCGTATAAGTGATATTCCCCTGGGACGCGCCGGAACCGGTGGGGACTGCCTGCAGGGTAAAGCCTTTGATTTCGCCGCCGGCGTATGGGATTGCCGGGATTTCAAGGTGCCAGCCAATCAGGGTGCCGGCAAAGAAGTCGTTGGGGTTGGCGGTCGGGTGAAAGTAGATCCTGGTGCCGTCAACGGTGATGGTGCCCCGGGAGACTTCCGCGCCGTCGTACTTGATGGCGTATGCATCGCCGGTGGCGGGGTTAAAGGTGGCGGCGCCTTCGCGGCTTATGGTAACCTCGACCATTTTGCCGGTAGCGTCAGGGCCGATAAATGATACCGAGCCGGTATCAGTGCCGTTTATTACATCCGAGCCGCCGCCGCTATCGCTGTCACAGGCGGTAAATGCCAAACCAAATGCCAGTAAAACTGCCAGCAATCCGTAGAATAAATTCTTCTTCATCTTATACTCCTTAAATATTTGCCACCCTCATAGCTAGAGAAATTAGAGAAATTTGCTGTGAAAAGATGGCTCTGATCCGTATTCTGACTCATACTTGGAGTAATACTAGCATTTTGCCGCAATTCTGTCAATAGAAAAAATTCATAAAAAAAAATAAAAATATGCGGTTTCGGGGGGTGTGGGAGGATTGAAAATTTACTATTTTTGCGATACACTGTCACTATAATGGATAAAAGCATCACTATTGTAAAAAAAACTGACGGGGCTAATAACGCTTTTGTTCCCGGCAGCATGGAGGAAAGGGTTTCCATGGTCTGGCCATTGACCTGCGAAGTGGCCTCATTGAGCAAAAAATACGATGTTGAACAACGATTACAAAGACATATTATCAATATTGTCCGAAAAAAAGGTTAAATTTCTCCTTGTAGGCGCCTATGCCATGGCTGCTCATGGATACCCGCGTTCTACCATGGATATTGACCTGTGGGTAATGCCCGATCCGGAAAATGCCCTTTTAACGCTAAAAGCCCTTGAAGCTTTTGGAGCCCCAGCCGGGGATCTTTCGCCGGACGACTTTAATAAGGAAGATCTTATTTTCCAAATTGGAATTGCCCCCCGGCGGATTGATATTCTTACATCAATTGACGGCCTAAAGTTTGAAGAAGCTTTCGCCCGTTCAGAAATAATCAATATTGAAGGAATTCCAGTTCATGTTTTGTCAATTCCTGATTTGATAACCAATAAACGCGCAACAGGAAGAACCAAAGATCTAGCAGACGCCGAATTTCTGGAGAAATAACCCCTCTCCCCCCACAGCTCCTGCTTTAAGTATAGCCTTCTGCACAGCAGAAGACTATACTTAAAGCAGGAGCAAACCATGAACAAAGACGAATTCGACATTAATAAAGAAAAAGGCCCAAACTATGCCAAATTCACCCTAAAGGGCCGCGTAAATTCGATTAACGTGCCAATGCTTCAGCATAAACTGGACGAGGCCCTGCGGGACGGGGAAATCAACATAGTCCTGAACATGGCCTGGGTCGAGTACCTTTCCTCCGCCGGGATCCGCGTGATTCTGAAAACCCACAAGGACGCCGCCAGGGCCGGCGGCAGCTTTGGCATCGAATACCCCTCCGAAAACGTCCGGAACGTTCTGGGCATGGCGGCCCTGGACGAAATGCTGATCTGATGCACTCGATCAAAACGAAGATCCTGGGCCTCTCGCTGATACTCCTGTTCTGCCTGGGTGCGGCCTTTGCCCTTTACTCCACAGTGACCACCAGCGCCTACCAGCATGTGCGGCTGGAAGGCATCCGCCGGACGATAAAGTTCGAGGCCGAAAGGGCCAACCGCCTAATCGCCGAGATCGACAGGGGCGTATTGCAGTTGGCTGCCAGCGCCCAGCTCTTCCGCATGTCCCAGTCCATCAGTATTGGCGAACATTCGGCCCTGGAGTTCCTGCTCAGCTTCCCCACAGCCATAGGCGGCGGCTTCTGGTTCGAGCCTTACGCCTACAACCCCGGCAGATATCGCATGGGCATTCACGCCTACTACGACAGGGAAGACGGTCATGTGCATCTTGATTACATAGCCGACGACTACGACTACCACAACATGGACTGGTACCGCGAAGTTATTGGCCGCGTCAGCTCGCCATACCAGGTGGTTTGGATCAGGCCCTACATAGACGATACCACCTTTAAATTCGTAACAACCGCAGGATCGGGGATTTTTAATGATGAAGGCCAAGTCATCGGCATTTCGATTGTCGATTGGGAGATCGAGGGAATAACGCAGGTTCTGACCACGATAAAACCCACGGAAAACAGCATCGTTGTGGTCTACGATCCCGTTCACGATTACATCGTCGCCGGCACCATGGCCCAGTCAGACCAGTTCCCCCAGGTCAGGGCCGCAAACGCTTCCCGCAGGCACATCCCCGGCATACTGCAATCGGCAAGCGAAACCTGGCTTAGCGAATACGATGTCGGCGTGTCCATGGTGACAATCAGCGACAATACCTATTTCGCCCTTGACCGTGCTGTGAATAACGGCTGGCACCTGATCGTCTATGCGCCAGTAGATGAAATCTTTGCAGAGACCGAACACCTTAACAGGCGCTTTACCCTGGCCCTGACTTTTATATCAGCGGCCATACTCTGCTTTGCCTATTTTTTGATATCAAAGATAATCTACATGCCGATTAAAAAGCTCACATCCAGCGTCGCCCAAATATCCCTGGGCAATCTTGACATACGGGCCGAGGAAGCTTCCAATGACGAGCTTGGAATGCTGGCGCGGGCCTTTAACAAGATGACAAGCGATCTGCAAAGCTCCATAGAAGCCTACACCCGTGAGCACGCGGAAAAAGAACGCATCGACGCGGAACTGGGCATCGCCGCCGGGATCCAGGCCAGTATGCTCCCCTGCGTTTTCCCGCCCTTCCCCAACCGGGACGAGTTTGACATTTACGCCGCCATGCACCCCGCAAAAGAAGTCGGCGGGGACTTTTACGATTTCTTTTTTGTTGACAAGAATACCCTGGCCGTCGTCATTGCCGACGTTTCCGGCAAAGGCGTAGGTGCCGCCCTGTTTATGGTAATCGCCAAAACCCTGATCAAAAACAACTCTGGCGGCGGTAAAAGCCCCGCCGAAGTTTTCAGCTCCGTGAACAGGATGCTCTGCGACAACAACGAAGCGAGCATGTTCGTCACCGCCCTGATTGGCTACTACAAAATCTCGCGCGGAAAATTTGTCTTTGTCAACGCGGGACACAACCCTCCCCTTTTAAAGAAGGCAAACAGCGAATACGAATTCTTGCGTACCAAACCCTGCCCTGTTTTGGGATGGAAGGAAAACTCCGTATATATAGAAGAAGAAATAAGCTTCCAAAGCGGCGACACCATTTACCTTTACACCGACGGCGTAACCGAGGCCATGGACAGCGACGGCGACTTTTTCTCCGAAGCGCGCCTGCTTGACGCCCTGGCCAGAGCCAACGACTACCACCCCACAGAGCTGTTAGACGCAATCAAGCAGGAAATCGACAGCTTCGCCGGCGGCGCGGAACAGGCCGACGACATCACCATGCTGGCCCTGGAAGCCAGGCAGCACGGCGCGCCAGGGGTAAAGGCCCAGGCAAGAAAGGAACTTCACCTTGCGGCCGTCATCGAAAACCTGGATAAGACAATCGACTTTGTAAACGCAGAACTCAAGCGGCACAACTGCCCCCAAAACATACAGAACGACATCAACATCGCCGTAGAAGAAGCCTTTACCAACATCGTCAACTACGCCTACGAAACCAGCGGCAACATCAGCATTTACCTTGAGATCCAGGACAAAAAGGCCGTCATCAGCCTGGAAGACTCAGGCAAAGCCCAAAACCCCCTGGAACAGGCCACCCCCGACCTGGACAAACCCCTTTTGGAACGCCAAATCGGCGGCCTGGGCATCTATTTCATCAAAAAACTCATGGATAATGTCACTTACACCCACCAGAACGGCAAAAACCTGCTTACAATGGTAAAAAAGATTGGCTAAGCCCCCGCCAAGCCACAAAGGGCTTTTAGGGCGTTTTTTTACGTTTTTTTCGTCAAATTCCAAAGCAAAAACGTACTTTCGCGCAGTATAGGGGGTATGAAAAAGCCTGAGACAGGCTATACTTTACAGGAGGAAAAGATGGCAGAAACAAGCACCGCACCCACCGCAGGCGCATCTGAAAGTGATTACCCAAGGGGACTGACCTTTGAGCAGGTCTGGGCGTCTATTCAGGAAACCGACAAGCAGATCAAAGAAATGTCCAGAAAGCTGGGCGACTTGGGTAACCGTTTTGGTGAACTTGCGGAGCATCTTGTTGGTCCCAGTATCATGGAAAAATTCAACGAACAGGGATTCGACTTTACCCGGCGATCAAGGGATGTGGAGATAAAGATCTCTGACAATCCCAAATCATGGGCGGAGGTCGATATTATCCTGGAAAACGGCGATTTTGTCATTGCTGTTGAGGTCAAATCCAAGCCAAAAGAAGTAGATGTCGAAAAGCATATCAAGCGTATGGAAGTACTACGCCAGACAGCCGATCTGCGAGGCGACAGGCGCAAATACCGTGGAGCAGTCGCTGGGGCGATAATGAATCAGGGGATCTGTGATTATATTCTTCAAAATGGCTTTTACCTGATAGAACAAACCGGCGACACGGTAAAGCTGACAATCCCGGAGGGCTTTGTCCCCCGCGACTGGTAAGCCCCCCGCCAACCACAAAAAAGGGCCGCCCTTGTTGGGCGGCCCTTGAAAAACCTTAACTAAAATTGCGCTTAATCAAGCGTGAAAGAGATTGTCTGGGTAGGCGCCAAGGTACCCGCAGGCCCCCCTGTAACATAGCTGTAAGTAAGCGTCAGCGAATGGGTACCTTCATCAAGTGAAGTGGTAGTACCTCCAGCCAAACTAGCACCGGCTAACGTTACATTACCGGTGGCGGAGTTCATTGCGACAGCCATGGTTCCACCAGCTGCAACAGTGACAGGGGCTCCACCGTCATTATTATTCGCCGCGGTAAGGGCGACCGTGGGACCGCCGGTGATCATGACAGGGTTCCCCCACAGGTCCAGGAAGAGAAGCACAGGCGAGGGGTCATTGAAAGCCAAAGCATCGCCGGCATCAACCGGTTGCTCCGCACCCGCAGGCGTAACTATCTCTATCCTGCGTACAGAAGCCGCTGAGGTCAGCGCTGTAGGTCTGATACTCACTGGGTCGGAGGAGCCCTCCACGCCGTGGATGCTAAAGGTGATGTTCTGCGGATCTATTGTAAAATCAGTCGGTATATCCACCGCGCGGTAAAGTATCAGATTTAAGCGGCCCACGCCATCAACAAATTCCACGGGAACTGTGTTACCTGTGCTAAGATGTATTGGCGTCAGGTCCCTGGCATTGGCAGTTACCGGAACACTGTCCTTGTCCAGAGGGATCACCCGGCCGATGTTGCCGGTGGATGTCGCGTTGGCCCCGCTGATAGTTACGGTATAGAAGCCGTTGAACGTCGCGTCGGCGTTACCGGTATCTACTTCAGTGACCCTCAATGCAAGCAGGTTATCTGCGCCGACAACCGGACCTGTATTGCCAGCGGCGAGTCCCGTCAATCCATCGGCTTGCCACAGCGTGATTATCCTTCTGGCCTTGTGGACAGCGACTGTAGCTGGTGCTGCGCTGAAACCAGTTCTGTTAATATAGATGATTACATTTCCCGGGGTGACAACTTCAATTTCCAGATCCCATAGAAAAGGAGTCGACCCTGTATCTTCATCAGAGAGGAATGGGTTGGGGTCACTATGGGTAGAGGGCCTTACGATAATGGAGCCAGCATTGGTAGGCGGATAAACAATTACTATTTCATCCGGGGTGACGTTGACTGGGTCTGCCGTAAAGCTAAAACGTAATAACTTGGTACTCAGATTATTTGACACACTGGCTGTGGCGCCTTCTGAAAATGTCCCAATTGCTGCAGCAAGGGCAGTCCCGGCAGTGTCACTAAAAATCTCCAGGGGTTTTACTGTGGGGTCAACATTCCTGTGGGTTATGGAAACAAATACAAGGCCCACAACATTATCGTCTGTATCAGCAACGTTTACGATCCATGTTTTATAATCGGCAGAAGCAGACAGGCTATCCGGATCAAGCACCACAGAGCCGCTGCCATTTGTTATCCTGATACCGCTGAATCTAAAATCGTCTACCGCTTCGTCAAAGACAAATCTTAGGCTGTCAGTTGGGGTACCCGAATTATTACCAGTCAATTGCGTAAGCGTATATTCGATAAACTGGGGGGCGCCGCCAGCACCGGCGCGGGCCTGGAGGCTAAAGCCGGTGATTGTGCCGCCGGAGTAGGGAATGGAGGGGATGTTAAGGAACCAGCCAATCAGGGTGCCGGAGAAGCTTGCAGCGCCGCCGCTGGGCCAGAAGGTGATGTTGTCACCGTCAACGGTGATTGTGCCGCTGGAAATTTCCTGGCCGCCGTACCTTATCCAGTACTGGTCGCCGTTAGCGGGGGCAAAGGAACGCTGGGTGGTGCGGAAGATCCTTACCACAATCTCAACGTCCAGAGCGTCCGTACCGGCAAACTCAGTATACTCTATGTTATAACCCGGCAACACCTGGGTGCCGGATGAACTGCCATCACTACAGCCAACAAATACAAATCCAAATGCCAGTAAAACCAGGCAAGCCGAGTAAATAAGCCAATGCTTTTTCATACAAAACTCCCTATATTATAGAAAAATTAAAAACAGAGTTACCCTCAATAGCATACAGTATCATCTTTATTTTATATTGTCAAGCGGTAAAACCCTAATTTATCTGCTGTCTGGGAGGCAACTTATATGTTAAACTACTTTTAGAAGGAGAAAGCCATGGAAGAGAAAAAAGACACGGTATTTTATTACTCCAAGGAGCGCAGGCAGGAGCGGGCCGAAAGGACGGATATTCCCATTGCAAAGACCGTAAGGTTTGGCCCTTTTAAGACCACCGTGGGCGGCCGGGCCAATCTGATGTTGTTTTTTTCCATTATAATAGTCGTTATCATTCTTGGGATTTCAGGCCGCCTTTTCGTCCCAAAACGCGGCTTTACCCTTGGCGGGAATAACCTAACAATGAACATAGTACGGGAAGAGGGGCTTTTGGCCCTGAGCCTGGTCAAAACCGCCCCCCGAAGCGGCGAGGTCTACCTGGGCGAGGTGAATATCAGCGTGAGCGCGGAGGGCCTGGAGCCATTTCCCAGCCGGATTTTCTTTAATCCCGTGGATTTAGAGACTTACAGAATTATCCTGCCATTTAGCGCCGATGATGCGGATAGTTTCTTTGTGAGTTTTACTACGGCCTTTGAGCAGAGGTCGGCGCGTCTTAACGTAAGCCGCTAAGCCCTACAACCACACTTCCCCGGCCAGCTCCGCCGCGCAGTCCGCCAGTTCCATGGGGTCGCTGAAGCGCCCGGCCGACAGATTGCCCACGGCAATTAAAAGGCCGGCGGCCATTGCGGCGCAGTTGTAGGGGTCAAATGCCCCCAGCCGGTTCATTCTGGCGGCGATGGCGGCGCAAAAGCCCGCTAAAAGGTCGCCGGAGCCCCCGGCGGCCAGGACTGCCTTCATGCCGTCCAGGACTCCCAGGCGGCCGTCCGGCGCGGCTATGATGATTACATGGCCCTTGAAAAGAATTGTGGCGTTTAGTTCGCGGCTGTAGTCTAAAAGCAGGCCAAATGGGCGGTTTAAAAGTTCTTCCTTGGCAATTCCGGTGCAGGCGCTAAATTCCCCCGGATGGGGGGTCAGAATCGTGCTGCCGCTAAAAACCCGCCCGCGGGCAAGGTCTATTGCGTCCGCATCCAGGATCAGCGGCCTTCCGGCTTTCTCCAAAAGCAGGGCTTTCTCTAAAATCTCAAGCCGCTTGCCTGCGGTCCCCCAGCCGGGCCCCAGGAGCATGGCATCAGGCGAATGCCTGCCCTCAAAACCATCATTTTCGGCCCTGGATAGCGGGGCCGCCATAATGCCCGAAGTCTGGGAGGCAAGGATCGGGTAGATATCATCGTCGGCGATTAGCCGGACAAGCCCGGCCCCGGCTGCCTGGGCGCCCCGGGCGGCTATCAGGGCAGCTCCTGTTGCGCCGGGGGAACCGGCCCAGATCCCCGCAGTTCCCCTTTCGTGTTTGTAGGCATCGGGGCGGATCTTCGGAATTCTTCCATTAATCTGCTCCCATTCCATAAGTTCAAAGCCCTGGCAGCGGGAGACAAGTTCGGCTGGGAAAACTCCCTTGATGGCCAGAATCTTCCCAGCCAGGGGCCGGGCGGCGGGGCTGTAAAGGCAGAACTTCTCCGGCTCAATGGAAAGGCAAATGTCGGCATTGACCGCCGGCCAGCCATCTTCCCACTGGTCCGAAAGGCCCGATGGTACATCAACAGAGGCAACAAGGCCCCGGTTGGGCAGGGCTTTTTTCTTTTGGGCGTTGATGGAATCCGCCATTTGGGCCGCCGCCCCCTGCAGGGGCCCGGAGATGCCGATGCCGGAAATGCCGTCGATGATAAGATCCGAACAGACAAGAATTGCCTCCCCGTTGCCTGCTCCCTCCTCTCCATCCCAAACGCTGATCCAGACCTTCATCTGTTGAAGGGAGTAAAGAAGATCCACCCAGGGGGCCTGTTCATCGTCCCCCGGAAGCCGCGTTAGTAAAACGTAGGTGCTATGGGCCTCTACCAGGCCAGAGAGGATCCAGGATCGAAGGATCACCATGGCATCGGCGGCGTTGTTGCCCGTACCGGCGGCGACGGTAATATTCTGGGGGCTGTTAAAAAAGTCCTCCCGCTCTTCGATAACTGCCTGGTAAAGGGCCTGGGCGCAGAGCCGTCCGGCTCCCTCGATAAGGGCATGGACGTTAAAGCCCCAGGACTGCTGGGCTTCCTGGTCCAGGGCCCTGGCAGTATCGGTGGAAACTATGGGCGCTACCATTGGGAAGTGTCCCCCAGCATCCTGTCGGTTCTCCACCAGGCCAATTTTACCTGCCACTCATCGGCCAAAAGGCCGGAAATTATCCCTTCGCGGGAAAGATCAAAGACATTGTAATGAAGTTCCTCGTTTTCCACCCGGATAAAGCCCCTAAACTGCCCGGAAGTCCCGAACTCGGTGGACATTACCAGGATCGAGTAGCCCCCCTCCACGGGGACGTAGAAAAAGACCCGTCCGTTGGCCACAACCCCAAAAAGGGAGTAAAGGTTCCGGTGGCTGATCCTCCCGCTCTGGTCGGTGCTAAAGGTCTCGTAAAAGGGCAGATCCACGTAGCGGGTCCAATGCCCGTCTTCCACATTCATAATCCAGAGAACCGAGCCCTCCGGCTCAATTCCCGTCCGGGTATTGGTGGATTCGTCCCGGGTGTAATGGTAGTAGTCTATCTTGACGTAGAGCCTTCTTGCGTCCGGGCTTACGGCGATGGTGTCCAGAGAGGGAATCACGTCCCCCCGGTCCGGCGGTATGGGCAGGGCGTCGTTTCTAAGGCGAATCAGAAAGAGAAAAAGCCCCTCCGAATCGTACCAGTAAACGTCCCATCCGGTGGGTAATCTGCATACAACGGCAATCTCGTCCCGGAAAGAACTGTGTATCTTCTCGATTTTTGGGAAGGGGCTTCCTCCGGCGCCTTCGCGGCCCAGGTGCTTGATGAAATTTCCATCCGCGTCAAAGTGCAGGACAATATTGTCAAGGAGCGCCCGGCTTTCCATATCAAAACCGTGCCTGTCGCTGGGGAGCCGCTCCCGGACGTAGATGTGCTTGCGGGAATCCACGGTGATCTCCCCCGGCTCAAGAAGGGGGTAGCTGACAGCCCAGCGGGTTAAAATGCTTTCGTCTGTCAAATGGCGCAGGCTCATGGGCGGCGGATTTACCTCCTCGTTGTAGATCATAAAAAGAAGATCCCCGTAGGAATTGTACCTTTGTATCTTGGCGCCATTGCCGTCGACTATGTAAAAAAGCCCGTCCCTCATGGCAATATCAATAGTCCGTACACCCCTGCCGCCTTCAATATCAAAAAGGGCAATCTGATCTTCGAGCCTTCCAATCTCCAGGGTAAAAAGATCCTCCCGCTCTACATGCCGGATATGTGAACCATTCCCGCACCCGGTGAAAAAGAGTACGGCAGCAGTGGCAATTGTTAATTGAATAAACAAGAACTTGAAACGCATTTCAAATAAAGTTACATTATATCCATGCTTGATGCAATAATGAAATTCCTGTTCGGCTCACAGCACGAGCGGGATTTAAAGGCCATCGCGCCAATACTGCGTTCTGTAAATGCAAAGGAAGAGTGGGCCGCCTCCCTTGCCCCGGAAGAATTCCCAAAGACGACCGCCGCCTTTCGGGAGCGGCACGCCGCCGGAGAAAACCTTGACCGCCTGCTGCCAGAGGCCTTTGCCCTGGCGCGGGAGGCCTCAAAGCGGGTTCTGGGGGAAAGGCCCTACGATGTCCAGGTCCTTGGTTCCATTGTCCTGCACCAGGGCAAGATCGCCGAGCTTAAAACCGGCGAGGGCAAGACTCTTATGGTGGTGGCGGCGGCCTACCTTAACGCCATCCCCGGCAAGGGCGTCCACGTGGTTACGGTTAACGACTACCTGGCCGAACGGGATGCCCAGTGGATGGGGCCGGTCTTTGCCTACCTGGGCCTTAGCGTGGGGACGATTCTGTCGAACATGGACAACGACCGCCGCAAGGAAAACTACGCCTGCGACGTTACCTACGGGACAAACAACGAACTGGGCTTTGACTATTTACGCGACAATATGTGCCGGGATCTCGTAAGCCGGGTACAGCGGGGCCACCACTACTGCATCATTGACGAAATTGACTCGATTCTTATTGACGAGGCCCGAACCCCCCTTATCATTTCCGGCGCGGCAGAGGACGACACCTTTAAGTTTGCCGAGGCTGACCGCCTGGTCTCTTCGCTGACGGAAGTTCAAAAAAAGGAAAACGGGGAATACCCCGACGAGGTACAGGGGGAAGCGCTGATCGGGGATTACAAGCTCAACGAGAAAAACAGAAGCGTTTCCTTTTCAAACTCCGGCCTTGCAAAGATAGAAGAAATTTTGGTAAAGCGTGGCCTTATCAAGGGCTCGGTGGTGGACGAGGAAAACTTTGAGTACACCCACTACTTTGCCCAGGCCCTAAAGGCCCACAAGCTCTTCCACCGGGACGTGCACTACGTTGTCCAGGACGCGCAGGTGCAGATAGTCGATGAGTTTACCGGGCGTATACTGCACGGCAGGCGCTACTCCGACGGCCTGCACCAGGCAATCGAGGCGAAGGAGCGGATCAAGATAGCCCAGCGCAACCGGACCCTGGCGACAATTACCTTTCAGAATTATTTCCGTCTTTACAAGAAAATTTCCGGCGGCACGGGAACCGCCGATACCGAGGCCGTGGAATTCGGCAAGATCTACAAGCTCGCCGTGGTGGTCATTCCCACCAACATGCCCATCGCCCGCAGCGACCAAAACGACGAGATCTACATGAACGAAAAGGAAAAGTTTAACGCCCTTTGCGATGAAATTGCCGAGGCCAACGCCGCCGGTCAGCCGATTCTTGTGGGAACGGTTTCCATCGAAAAGTCCGAGCTAATGTCCACCCTGCTTACCCGCCGGGGCATCCGCCACGAGGTGCTTAACGCAAAAAACCACGCCCGCGAGGCGACAATCATCGCCGAGGCCGGAGCCAAAGGATCCGTGACCATAGCGACTAACATGGCCGGACGCGGCACCGACATAAAGCTCGGCGGCAACGCGGAGCACAGGGCCCGCAGAAGGGCCGGCACTGACAACCAGGAAAAGTTCGATGTCTTTTATCAGGAAGAGCTGGAAAAGTGGAAGAAAGACTACGAAGAGGTTAAGTCACTCGGCGGCCTTTACGTGATTGGGACGGAAAGGCACGAAAGCCGCCGCATCGACAACCAGCTTCGCGGACGCTCCGGCCGCCAGGGCGATCCGGGAAAGTCAAAGTTTTTCATCTCCCTGGACGATGACCTTATGCGCCTTTTCGGCGGGGAAAACATCCAGAGCTTTATGTCAAAAATCGGCATGACCGAGGGGGAGCCCGTCTACCATCCCTGGCTGAGCAAGAGCATTGAAAAAGCCCAGCGAAAAGTAGAAGATCGGAACTTTGAAATCCGTAAGCATCTTCTTGACTACGACGATGTCCTTAACCAGCAGCGCAAATTTATCTACGAGCAGCGGGACGCCATTCTGGAAGACAGTAATTTAAAAGAGAGGGTGAACGCCGCCAGCGAAGACATGGTCGCCCTGTTTTTGGAAAATTTCGAAGAAGAACATAAGGCGGATCCCGACAGGGCCTTAAAGGATCTGACTGAAACTCTTAAAACCAAGTTTGCCTATGTTTTTAAGCCCGGCGGCGATGAACTTAAAAACACCGGTCTTTGGGAAAAGAAAATCTCGGCAGATCTCAGGGAAGACATAGAGGCCAAGGAAAAGCTCATAGGGCCTGAGTACCTTAACTTTATTATCCGCGAACAGTACTTAATGATGGTGGACAAGAAGTGGCTGGATCACCTTGAAAACATGGAAGCCCTGCGGGAGGCCGTTTACCTGCGCAGCTATGCACAGAAGAATCCCCTGACCGAATACAAGATGGAAGGTTTCCAGATCTTCGATTCCATGATCGACGATATACGCCAACAGATAGCCTCGCGTTTGCATCTTGTTCGTATTCAGATCGAAGGAGATCAAAGAAGCGCCCGCCAGGCCCGTGCAGCTCCGGTGACGGTTCAAAGCGCCACCCACTCAAGCATGGGCGCCTTTGGCGCGGCCGGTATGGCAATGCAAAGCGCCTCAAGCGGCCAGGGGGCCCAGCCGGCACGCGGCCAGGGCGGCTCGGTTACGGTGGTACGCAGCCAGCCAAAGCTGGGCCGCAACGATCCCTGCCACTGCGGCTCAGGCAAAAAGTTCAAGCACTGCCACGGCCGAAATTAATTTCGGACGCAATTAAACGCGCCCGCCCTAATCGCCCATCCTGACAAAGGCGTCCCTGTGGCTGACCCTGAAGCGGTGCAAAAGGGCGCCGCTTTCGCCAAGGTTCACAGGCCCGACTAAAACGCGGTATATTGGCTCCCTTTCGGTTCCGGCACTCATAACCACCACCGGCAGGTAACTGTCAATTTGGGCAATCTCGTTTTGCACCGCTTCCACCCGGCTAAAGGCCGCCAGTTGTATGTAGTACATTTCCGGCTCAAGGCGGCTGATCAGCGGTACCGAAAACGGCGAGTGGGGAGAACTCTGGTACACTGCCGCAGGCGGCTGGCTTGCAGCCGGCTGGCTTTCTACCGGCTGGCTTTCTACCGGGGCTACAATCAGCGATGGGTCGATGTATACCGGCCCGTCCGGGGGCCTTGGCTCAGATGGAACCAGAACAAGCTCCTCTTCTATTATATTTTCTGCGGTATTATCTGCCGGTGCTTCATCGCCCCAGTCCCGGTTAAAATGGGAAGCCGCCAGCCGCTCATTGGACTGGATCATGCGGATCCGGCCCAGGGACTGCTCCTCCAAACCCAGGGCGCCGGCGGTGTCCCGGGAAAGCAGGGCCAGAAGGGCCGAACTTTCAAGGCCGCCGGTAACGGTTACCTGGATTGTAAGTCCGTTTTCAAGGTTGGTAATGTCCGCAATGGTATTGGGCGGAAAGGAGTTGGTGGCAACAAAGAGTCCGCTTTCGGGGAGCTCCATTCCCACCGCCGCCGCGCCCTCCCAGACAGAGGAGCTGACAAAAATTAAAAGCGATACGCAAATGCAAATGCCAAAGCAAATACTTTTAAGTGTTTTTTTCATAAGCTACCCTATTTTCTTATATGCGAAAGGACGATTCTGCCCACATCCTGGGCATGCTGATATTCTTCGGTAAGGTTCTGCCTTCCGGCTGTAAAAGTTTCCTCGTAAACCAGCTCCTTTGTGGCGGTGCTGTATATCTTGACGCAAACTCCCCCGGGGGGCGTAGCTCTTGTGGGATCTTGAAATTGAAGGTAGGCCAGGATAAAGAAGTCCGCCCCGCCCTCTACCGCGTCAATAAAGTCAATCTCTATAAAGCCGCTTAGATCCCGCTCCGGCTTCTGTATCAGCCTGGCCACGGGGCTATTTGTCACAATATGCCCGGCATTGAAAAAGGCCTCCATCAGACCCCCCTCCCAAAGGCTCGCGTACTGGTTGCTGGGCACAGCATCGTTAAGCCCGGTCTCCACCAATAGAATACTCACCATGGAAGCCGAAACCGGAAAAGCCGCAAAGATCATCAGCGCGGCCATAACCGCCATAAGTTTCTTTTTCATAGATCCCTCCACTTACACTATCGGCGGGAGCAATGGCTCGATAAACAATAATTTTTCTGCTATACTTGCCCCATGTGCTACTATGCGCTGCAGGTTAAAACCCGCGGAGAGGAGCGGTTCATGCGTCAGTTTAAGGCGCAGAACCCGGATATAAAGCTGCCCCTTTACTTTCCCCAGCGCTCCCTGGACATAAGGCGAAAGGGCAGGATCCTTCCGTCCAAGCTGGCGGTTTTTCCAGGTTATGTGTTTTTGGAATTAAACGAGGACGAGGACATAATGCGCTACCAGTGGGCATTTCGCAGAACCTGCGGCTTTTACCGCTTCCTGCGCTCCAACCGGGACATAGTCCCCCTGCAAAACCGGGATTTGGAGCTGGTTCTTCATTTTATCAAAAACGTGGGCCCTTTGGCGGGGAAATCCAAGGTCATTTTTGACGAAAATTCCCGTATTGTTGTCATTCACGGCCCCCTTTCCGGGCTTGAAGGCAGAATCATTAAGGTCGACAAGAGAAAAGGCCGGGCCAAGATTAAACTTGACCTTTACGGCGATTCATTTTGCATAGATATGGCCTTTGAAACTCTGGTAAAGGCGAATAGCCATGACAACATTTAAATCCGGCCGCCTTTACATAGTCGGGGCGGGCTTTGCCGGGCATGCTCTGGCCAATGAAATCCGCTTCAAGGGAATTTTCGGCGAGGTCGTAGCCTTTCTGGACGATGATCCTGACAAAATTGGCCGCCGCATCGACGACATCCCCGTCCTGGGGCCAATCCGTGACGTGGCCAGGCTCCTGCGCCTGCACCCCGCCGACGAGGCCATAATCGCCATTCCCAGCGCCAGCCGGGAATACCTGGATGAAATTTACCGTATTCTAAAAAACGCCAGCTTTGAAAAGATCCGCATTCTGCCGGGCATTTCCCAGATCATAGACGGCGACGCCCGGCTCATACAGACCCGCGACATTGACCCCCAAGACCTATTGGGACGCACCCCGGTAGTCGTCAATCTTCGCCAGAGCCTTAACTACCTGCGTGGCAAGCGGGTATTGGTCACCGGGGCCGGCGGCTCCATCGGAAGCGAACTCTGCAGGCAGCTTCTTTCCGCCGGGGCCGAAAGGCTCTACCTCTTCGGTCATGGCGAGAATTCCATCTATCAGATTGACGGGGAACTTAGGCTGCTCCAAGAGGAGGGGGTCGGCGAAAAGACGGTCCTGGTTCCGGTCATCGGGGACTTAAAAGACCGGGATTACATGGACTGGATCTTTGCCCACCTAAAGGCCGATGTGGTCTTTCACGCCGCAGCCTACAAGCACATCCCCATGATGGAAGAAAACCCCGTGGCCGCCATCGAGAACAACCTTTTCGGCACGGACAACCTTATCTACGCGGCCAGAAAACACAAGGTGATGCGTTTTGTCCACATCACCACCGACAAGGCCGTTGAGCCTGTTTCGGTCTACGGGGTTTCCAAGTTCCTCTGCGAGGGCCTGGTTCTGGAAGCGTCCAGGGCGAATGGCAGCTCCGCCTCGGAACTGCTTTCCTTTATGGTAGTCCGCTTTGGCAATGTACTGGGTTCCCGCGGCTCGATCATGCCCCTCTTCCAAAAACAGATCGAAAAGGGCGGCCCTGTTACCATTACCCATCCGGACATGCGGCGCTGGTTCATGACTATCCCCGAAGCCTGCTCCCTGGTCCTAAAGGCCGGGGGCGTGGGCGAAAACGGCAGCCTTTACCTTCTTGACATGGGAGACCCGGTGAAGATCCGCGACCTTGCCGAGCAGATGATCCGTTTTTACGGCCTTGAACCGGAAAAGGACATCGCCATCGAGTATATCGGGCTGCGCCCCGGAGAGCGCCTGGACGAGAAGCTCTGGTGGGACTCTGAAACCCCCCGGATAACGGACTTTGACCGGATCCAGAAGGTGGAGCAGCATAAGCCCATGGAAGAGAACATCCACGCCATTATCGAGGAGCTCCGTCCCGTATGCCGCTTTGACCCGGCCCAGCCGCAGAAATACCGGGACGGCAATCTGCTGCGGGACATACTCCGCAGGCACGTGCAGAGCTATGCCCAGGAGTAGTATGCCTGAACTAATTCCCTTTGCCCGGCCCTTTCTTGGAAAGGAAGAGGAGGATGCAGTCCTGGCGGTACTCCGCTCCGGCTGGCTGACCACGGGAAATGAATGCCTGGAATTCGAAAGGGAGTTTGGTGAATTTATAAAAGGCGGCGGCGAAGGGCCCGTTGGCTCGCCCAAGGGTTTACCCCTATGCATAGCCGTGAATTCCGCCACCAGCGGCCTTCACCTTGCCCTGGAGGCCTCTGGCCTTGGGCCGGGCGATCTGGTATTGCTTCCATCACTGACCTTTGCCGCCTGCGCCGCCGTTATACGCCACCTGGGGGCGGAGGCCGTTTTCGTGGACGTATCAAAGGGCGGCTATCTTATCGACCCGGCCTGCCTGGAGCGGGCCTTACAGAAACTTGAAAAAGGCAGGGCAAAGGCCGTGATGCCTGTCCACTACGGCGGCCTCCCCTGCGACATGGACGCCATCATGGACATTGCCCGGCGCCACGGCCTTAAAGTTATCGAGGACGCGGCCCACGCATTTCCTTCTATAATAGAAGGCAAAGAAGACGCCAGGGCCTTTGCCGGGACCATCGGCGACGCGGGGGTTTTCTCGTTTTATGCCACCAAGACCCTGAGCACCGGTGAAGGCGGCATGGTCGTCACCCGTGACGGGGAAATTGCCGAGCGGGTCAGGCTGATGCGCAGCCACGGTATAGACCGCAGCGTCTGGGATCGCTATACGGACACCAGGGCCCCCTGGCACTACCAGGTACTAACGGCCGGCTACAAGTACAATATGCCGGACATACTCTGCGCCCTGGGAAGGGTGCAGCTCCGCCGGGCCGGCGAGCTGCTTGCCCTGCGAAGGGAACTGGCCGGCCTTTACGACCAGGCCTTTGCCGGTGACGGGCACTTCATCCTGCCCCCCACAGGGCCGGCCGATGCCCGCCACCTTTACCCCCTGCGCCTGGTTCCGGAAAGCCTTTCCATAAGCCGGGACGATTTTGCCCGGAAGCTCCAGGAACAGGGCATCGGCATCTCTGTGCATTTTATCCCCCTGCACACCATGCCCTATTACAGGGAACGCTATTCCCTAAAAGACTCCGACTTTCCACAAACCATGGCGGCCTACAGCCAAAGCATTTCCCTGCCCCTTTGGCCTGGCATGAGCCGTGATCAGATCGAGCGGGTGATAACGGTGGTCAAAAATCTTTCCTGCGAATATAATGGTAGTCATTGAAAGTCACAAATAGCTTTGTCGAAGATCTTTTTATCAAGGGTATGTACCACGCCTTGATCATCCGCTCACCTGTCCCAAAGGGCAAACTAAGGGGCCTGGAATGCCCGGAGCTGCCTGAGTCCTATCATCTTTTTAAGGCGGAGCATATACCCGGTAAAAACCAGCTTGCGAACTTCAAACTGCCAATTCTTGCCCCCGGCGAGCTTTCCTACATAGGCCAGCCGGTGGCCATTTTGTGCGGCCCGGAACAATCCCGGCTTGAGCAGCTTGCTGCTGATATTTTTGTTGATACAGAAGAAGAACCCACGGAAGAAGCCGCTGTCCTTTGCCGCCAACTGGCCCAGGGGGAACTGGATAAGATACTGGAAAAAGATGGAAATGTCCTTTCGGAAAACTATATCACAGGATCCCAGGCCCACTGGTACCCCGAACCCCACGGAGCCCTTGCGGTGCCGGGACGCTCCGGGCGAAGCGTTAAAAAAGAGGCCAAGGTCTTTAAGGTTCATACCTGCACCCAATGGCCGGCTCACGTAAGACGCTCGGTAGAGGAAGTTCTGGGAACCGAAAGCGGGGAAGTAAAGGTAAGCCCGGCCCGCATTACAACCCACCTGGACGGGAAAATATGGTACCCCTCCCTTGTGGCCTGTCTTGCAGCCCTGGCCGCCTGGCTTATAAAGCGCCCCGTCAAGCTCATGTTAAGCCGGGAGGAGGACTTTTTGTATGCTCCCAAGCGCCACGGAGCCCATATACAGATCCGCAGCACTCTGGGGGCGAAAGGCGAAATTCGCTCTTCCATGATACGGCTAAAGCTGCATCTGGGATCGGAAACCGCCTTTGAAAACGAAATTATCGACCATAGCTGCCTGGGTATCCTTGGAACCTACGACCGCCATGCCTACAGGCTCGAGGCTTTCAGGGCTCGCAGCAATATTCCGCCCCAGGGGCCCATGGCCGGTTTCGGCCTTGCCCAGAGCCTTTTTGCCGCCGAACGTCACGCCTCCCGCGTGGCGGACAGCATGGGCCAGGACCCGGCGGAGTGGCGCAAGAATAATTTACTGCCCATAGCCAAGAACTTTGCCATAGGCGCGGCTTTAAAAAACGATATCCCCCTTGCGGAGCTTATTGACTCAGTCTCGGCAAAAAGCGATTACCGGCGGCGCTGGGCCTCTTATGAGCTTCTTAGAAAACGCCGCCGGGGGACAAAATGGAAAATTTCCGAAGAGCCTTTGCGCGGCATAGGAATTGCCACGGCCTTTCAGGGTAATGGTTTTCTTCACAACGACGAATCGGAGAACGGAAATTGCGCGGCCGAGCTATGCCTGGAAAAAGACAGCTCCCTGTTAATAAAAACAGGCATGGTCACAGCCTCCTCCGAGGATACCTGGCGAAGCATGGCCTTTGATATCCTTGGGGTAGCTCCCGGCCATGTTCACATAACCGGCGACAACGACGGGCCGGACACAGGCGCCGGAACCCTGTCAAGAAATGTCAGCGTATTAAGCCGCCTTGTTGAGCGCTGTTTGAACGAAATCAAGAAAAAGCGCTTCCACGACCCGCTGCCCATCAGGGTAAGGCGCTCGGCCAAGGCCGCAAGGACGGGCATGGATATGGCCGCCTTTGCCGGCCCATCCTGGGCGGCGGCGGTTGTGGAAGTGGAGATTGACACCGTTTCCATGGAGCCGCTGGTCCGAGGGATCTGGCTTGTGGCGGACGGGGGAAGGATTCTAAACGAGCGCTGGGCAAGCCGGACTTTGCGCAGGGCCATTATCCATGCCCTGGGCTGGGCAAGCCGGGAGCAGCTTTACTACAGAGACGGCCAAATTCCTATCGCCCTTTACCGGGGCTACAATATAATCCCCCCGGCGGAAATCCCTCCCATAACGGTTGAGTTTGCCGCCAGCCGTTCTTCCGATCCAAAAGGTATCGGGGAACTCCCCTTTAACTGTGTTCCCGCAGCATACATCCAGGCGGTTTCCCAGGCAATGGATCATCCCTTTGAAAAGATCCCCCTGGAAACAAGCGAAATCCTGGAGGCCTGGAACCGTAAACAGGCGGAGGAAAGCCCATGACCATAAGCTTTATCCTTAACGGCGAGGACGTGGAAGTCAAAACAGAAATGGAAACCAGGCTTGTCAGTATACTCCGCGGCAGTTTTGGGCTTTTGGGAACCAGGACAGGCTGCTTAATCGGTAAGTGCGGGCAATGTTCGGTTGTCCTAAACGGGGATGTGGTAAAATCCTGCCTTACCCCGGCCTTTAAGATCCGCGGCAGCGAGATCATCACAATAGAAGGATTCTCCCAAACCGATGAGTGCCAGGATATTGTCCAGGGCTTTGCCGAGGCGAAAGTTGAAAACTGCGGCTTCTGCAATACCTGCAAGATCCTTACCGTAGAGGCCCTTCTTAGCCGGAACAAGCGGCCCACAACAAAGGAAGAAATTCTCCCGTCATTTTCGGGAATCGGCTGCCGCTGCACCGAGCCGGAAGAGCTTGTCAGGGGGGTCCTTTCGGTAGTCGAACACAGAAGGCGGAGGCTTTATGGCCGCAGTTAACAGGGTCTTTACCCCGGAGGGATTTCCTGAACTCTTTTCCACCTGGGATCGTTTCCCGGACTCTGTCCTTTACGCCGGCGGGACAGAGCTAATAAGAAGGCAGGGCAGCATCGTACCGGTGCTTCCCTCTAACATTATTTCCCTGCACAAAATGGAAGAGCTGCGCAAAATAAGCCGCACCGAACGCTACCTGGAAATCGGCGCCATGGTGAGCCTGGGCCAGATTATACGACTTGGAAAGATCGTTCCCGAAGTCCTGATCTCATGCCTTGAGTCCATAGCAGGTCCCCAGCTTCGCAACAGCGCAAGCATAGGGGGAAACATCTGCAACCCAGGCCGCCGGCTGGACGCCTCCGCGCCCATGATTGCCCTGGACGCCCAGTTTGAACTGCGCACGGCCCAGTCCAGCCGCTGGGTCGCCGCCGCCCGCTTTTCATCCCTTCCGGGCCCCCCCGTCATGGCCCCCTACGAGATCCTGACCCGCATTAGAATCCCCCTTGAGCCCTGGAACTTCACAAGGTACTTCAAGTTCAGCACCCCTGGCTTAAGCGAACCAGGAGGATGCATCCTCTTCATCCTGAGAAACCAAAAGAACTTACTGACCAGTATCCGCATTATCTATTCCGGCCAAACCATACTCCGGGAAAAAAACGCCGAGACCCAGCTGGCCGGCAAGCACCTGCCCCTGGAAAAAAAGGACGCCGCCGCCCTGGTAGAAAGCTGGAAAACCTACCTAAGTACTTTCAAGAGCAACGAAAAATTCGTCTTTGGCAGAAACGACAGAAACTCCAACCCGGAGCTGGTCAAGGCCCAGATACTGAACTTTATCGAGAATACGATTATGCAGATTTCTGATTAGACACAGCGCCGCAAAAATGCTATGCTCCACCAAGGAGCGATACTTAATGCCAGCAAAAGATGCCATAGAAAAGGCAAGAGAAGCCAACCGCCTGCGTCAGCAGCGCTTTTTAGAAAAACACCGGGACGAGGTCAACGAGAAAAGGCGGGAACGATACGCCGAACGGAAAGACGAAGGCCGCTGCCCCCGCTGCGGGAAAAAGCAAAGATCCAAAAAACGCGTCCTCTGCAAAGACTGTCTGGACATGGCCAGGTACTATAACAACGGCTGAGAAGCGCGGCTTACAGCCGGTTTCTCAAGCGCCGTTTCCTGTATAATCTCTAAAGTCCGGCTAACACAGCTATCCCAGGAAAACTTCTGCGCCTGTTCCAGGCCCATACGGCGGCATTCACGGTGCATATCCCGGTTTGAGCAAATGGTTACCATTCTGTCGGCCATGTCTTCGGCGTCCTCTGGCTCGAAGTAAAGGGCCGCATGTCCGGCGGTTTCCGGCAGGGAGGCGGCTCTGGCGCAGGCCACCGGCACCCCGCTGGCCATTGCCTCCAGAACCCCGGTCCCAAAGCCCTCGCACAGGGACGGGATTACCACAAGATCTGCGGCAGCGTAGAGTTCCGGCAGGCTTGTGCCGGGAAAGTGGCCGGTAAAGAAAATGTCGTTGCGGAAGGGGGATGTAGCCGCAGCGGACTTGACCCGGCTAGCCCCCCGCTGCTCCGCCCCTGCCAGTACCAGCCGGTGGGGGTATTTGGTTCTTTCCTTAAATATGCCGAAAGCCTCGATTAGTTTGGCATGGTTTTTCATCGGATACTCTATGCGGGATACGTAGAGGATGTAGGGCCGGCGGAAGCTAAAGGGCTGGATGAGCAGCACGCTTTCCTCCCCCCGCGGCCGGGGGTAAAAGGCCGAATGGTCAATCCCGTTGGGAACCACGTCAATTCTGCTCTCCTTTACCCCGGTAATGTCGATAAGCTCCTGTTTTACCCAGTGGGAAACCGCTATAATGCGGTCCAGCCGCCGCAGCGCGCTGGGAAGAAGTATGCGGGCAAGGGCCTTTAGCTGCTCACTGCTCTTGCGTTCCCACCAGGGGCCCATGTCGTGAACAACCCCGATTGTCGGGCAGGGGGAACGGGAGGGCAGAACCCGGTGGGCGGCGGGGAAAAAACAGGCATTCCAGGCCCTTTGCCGGGCCAGCTTGGGGTATCTGGCCATGTGCCAGAGGATATTGGCATAGCGGCCATTGAGGCGGCAGCGGGAAACAAACTCGGCATGGGGCGCCGCCTCGCTGTAGGTATAGCGGTCGTATTCCCAGCCAAGAAGTTCAAAGTAGTCCCCGGAGGGGGGAATTCTTTTAATTACATTCATTAAATAGGCGCCTACTGCCGATTTTCCGCTATCGCAGGCAAAGGTGTCTATTCCGAACTTCATTAAAAGAGTCTAGCAGTTTTCCGGGCAAATAACAACCTGGCATCAGAAAAAGGCGAAAAACGCCAAAAAAGAGCAAATTTATCCTTTTTCCACTTGATACACAATATATAGCGTGATATAATGCCAATTAGAGATAATTACCGCTATATATGTGGCGCTATATGTCGATATATAAATCGAGGTAACACTAGAATGCGTTGTCCCCATTGCGGCAACTTTGACGACAAAGTCATAGAATCCCGAACCTTGGCCAACGGCGACGCAATAAGGCGGCGGCGGGAATGCGGCGGCTGCGGCTATCGCTTTACCAGTTATGAGCGCACCGAGGACAGGCAGTTCATGGTAATCAAGCGCAGCGACCGCAGGGAGCCCTTTGACAGGGCAAAGCTCGAACGGGGGCTTTCCCAGGCGCTGCGGAAACGGCCTGTTTCACAGATGGGCATAGAACTCCTTGTCAACGAAATCGAAGACCAGGTGGCCATGATGGGTAAGGATATGAACGAAATAGATTCGACAGTTATAGGCGATCTGGTTCTGGAAAAGCTGGCTGCCATGGATAAGGTAGCCTATATCCGCTTTGCCTCGGTTTACAGGCATTTTGAGAATTTAAATGAATTTTTAAGAGAAATTCAGAAAATAGGGGGGGACGCTTGATTAAGCAGGTGGTAAAACGGTCGGGGGGCATCGAGGTTTACGACCGGAACAAAATTTACAATGCAATACACAAAGCTTTTATTGCCACGCTGGGCCATGAGGGGGGCGATGCCGCCGAAAGCAGGGTACAGGCCATAACCGTAAGGGTGGAGGAACTGGTCCTGGATATGATGTCCAAACGGCATTACAATTCCATTCCGGCCATTGAGGAGATACAGGATCAGGTGGAAACCGCCCTTATCGAGGCTAACGAAACCAAGGTGGCCAAGGCCTATATCCTTTACCGGGCCCGCCACGAGGCCATGCGGGACGCGAAAAAGCTCATGCTGGACATAGACAGCACCATGGACGGCTACTTAAAGCAGAGCGACTGGCGGGTAAACGAAAACGCCAACGTCAATTACTCCCTGGGCGGCCTGATCCTGCACAACTCCGGGAGCATCACCGCCAACTACTGGCTGAAAAACATCTACCCCGAAGAAATCGCCGAAGCCCACAGGAGCGCGGACTTTCACATACACGACCTTTCCATGTTTTCAGGCTACTGCGCCGGCTGGTCCTTGCGGCAGCTCATCGCCGAGGGCCTTGGCGGGGTGGCCGACAAGATCACCAGCAAGCCCGCCAAGCACCTTAGCACCCTGATGCAGCAGGCGGTTAACTTCCTTGGCTGTTTACAGAACGAGTGGGCCGGCGCCCAGGCCTTTTCCTCCTTTGATACCTACACCGCCCCCTTTGTAAAGGCGGACAATCTAAGCGACAAGGAAATCAAGCAGTGCCTGCAGAGCTTTATCTTTGGGGTGAATACCCCAAGCCGCTGGGGCTGCCAGGCGCCCTTTACAAACATCACCCTGGACTGGGTCTGCCCCGCCGACTTAAAGGACAAAAAGGCCGTGGTAGACGGCAGGGAAATGGACTTTTGCTACGGGGACTGCCAGGAAGAGATGAACCGGATAAACCGCATCTTTATCGAACTTATGATCGAAGGGGATGCCGAGGGCCGGGGCTTCCAGTACCCCATTCCCACCTACAACATCACCGAGAGCTTTGACTGGGAAAGTGATAATGCCCGGCTCCTTTTCGAGATGACCTCCCGCTACGGGACGCCATACTTTCAGAACTTTATCAACTCCGACCTTAACCCCTCGGATGTCCGCTCCATGTGCTGCCGCCTTCAGCTTGACAAGCGGGAACTGCGCAAGCGGGGCGGCGGACTTTTCGGCTCCGACGAACTCACCGGCTCGGTGGGGGTTGTTACCATCAACCTTCCCCGCATCGGCTACCTGGCCGACAACGACGAGGATTTTTTCCGCCGCCTGTCACGGCTCATGGTTCTGGCCAAAGAGAGCCTTCATATCAAACGCAAGATCATCAACCGGCTTTTGGAAAGCGGCCTTTTCCCCTACACAAAGCGTTACCTTAACACCCTGGATAACCACTTTAACACCATCGGCCTGGTTGGCATGAACGAGTGCCTGCTTAACTTCCTGGGCAAGGATGTCACCATTTCCACAGAGCGGGGCCGCAGATTTGCCCTTGAGGTCTTAAGCTTTATGCGCGGGAAGCTGGCGGACTTTCAGGAAGAGACCGGGGAGCTCTTTAACCTGGAAGCTACCCCGGCGGAATCCACTTCCTACAGGCTTGCCAAGCACGACAGGAAAAGGTATCCCCGGATCATCGCCGCCGGAAGCGCCGAGCCTTACTACACAAACTCAACCCAGCTTCCTGTGATGGAAACCGGCGATATTTTTGAAGCCCTGGATCTGCAGGAGGAACTGCAAACCGCCTACACCGGTGGCACGGTTTTCCATAGCTTTTTGGGCGAGGCCATTGACGACTGGCGTGCCTGCCGGGATCTGGTAAAGGCCATTGCCTGCCGCTACCGGATTCCCTACTTTACAATTTCACCGACATTTTCGGTTTGCCCGGTTCACGGTTATTTATTGGGTGAACATTTCTTCTGCCCCAAATGCAGGGCGGAAAAGGAAAACGAGATTCTAGGCAGAATATCAGAATTGGAAAAAGAGCGAGAAGCAGTAATAGCAAACAGTTAACAATATATAGGAGTGAATATGAGAAACCTTGAGGACATCGAAAGAGATTTGGCCGTGGCGAGGGAGGCCCTTTCATCAGTGGAAGGGGCGCCGGCGGAAGTCTACAGCCGTATCGTTGGTTATTACCGATCGGTACGTAACTGGAACAGGGGAAAGCGGGAAGAGTACGGCGAGAGGCGTCTCTTCCAGGTGGCCGGCGAAGGAATGCCCGGCCCGGCCCCTTCCCAGCCCTTTTCTGGCAGTATAGACGAACTGCGGCTGCTGCTCTTCGTCCGCGCCGCCTGCCCCGGATGCATTCCGGCGAAAGCGGCGGCGGCGCGGCTGGGCGTCCGCGTGGAACTGGTAAGCGCCGACAGCCCCGCAGGCATTTCCGAGGCGGTAAGGTATAACGTGCTTTCTACCCCCACGGCAATACTCCTTTCGGCGGAGGACAAAGAGCTGGCCAGGGCCTCCAGCGCGGAAGGCATTTCCAGGCTGCTGGAAAGCTCCGGCGTGCCGGCCATACCGGCGTCTCTGCCGTCGGCCTTGTCGGCGGAACTGGCCATCGCCGTCTAGGCTTGTCCGCGAGGATTTTACTGAGGAAAACGAGCCTCGTTGATTATCCGGGGCGCGTTTCCTCAGTTCTATTTTTCTCCGGCTGCAATCTCCGCTGCCCCTGGTGCCACAACCGCGAACTTGTATTAGGCGAAACCGAAGACATTGCCGAAAATCTTGTAGGCGCGGACGAGGCCCTGGCACATATACGCAAGCGCAGTACTGTTCTGGGCGGCGTGGTGTTAAGCGGCGGAGAACCCTGCCTTTGGGACGGGCTGCCGGAGCTAATCATGGAGATAAAGCAAATTAAAACTCCCGACGGGCCTTTGGGACTAAAACTGGACACAAACGGAATGTTCCCGGACATGCTAGAGAAGCTCCTTAGCCGCCGGGAATACAGCCCGGATTACATCGCCATGGACCTGAAACTGGCCCCCGGCCGTTACTCAGAACTCTTGCCCCCAAGCCCTGCGGGCAGCCCTGCCGCAACGCCATTCGACCCCGCCGCCGCCCTTGCCCAAAGCGCCGCCCTGCTCCGCCAGTCCGGCGTGGCCCACGAGTTCCGCTCGCTTAATCTGCCCGGCGGCTTCTTTGGCGAGGAAGACATTGCAGCCCTGCGCCCCCTGGCCGCCGATTCCCCATGGCATTTCAGGGATTTTGCCGGGGGGAACTGTATTGACCCAGGATGGAACAACAGATGATTGGCTTTTTGTTAAAAAAAACCTTTTACGATCTCTGGGATAACCTTTTTAAGGTTGCCCTGATAAACATTGGCTTTATTGCCTGTCTTTCCTTTCCGGTTTTTGTCCCCCCGCTTCTGGGCTTGAACCCCACTATAGCCCTATTTAGCCTGTTCGCCGGAATTCTCTTTTGCTTTGTCTACCTTTCTGCGGCGGCCCTTTCCTTAAAGAGTATCTCCGATTACGGCAGCTTTGGCTTCGCCGATTTTTTCGGCAATTTTAAAATCGCCTGGCCCTTTGGCCTTTTTTCCGGCAGCCTTGTGTGTCTGGCCTATCTTGTTTTTGCCGTGGTACTTCCCTTTTACCTTGCCATGGAATCCATCCTGGGGCTCTTGCTGGCGTCAATTATCTTTTGGGGCTTTTTAATTTCGGTTCTGTCCCTGCAATTTTTCTTTGCCGTCCGCTCCCGGCTGGACAGTAAAATGGGAAAGGTGCTAAAGAAGTGCTTTATCATTTTTTTTGACAACCCAATGTTCTGTTTGTTTTCGCTGCTTCATAATATCTTTATTTTGATAATTTCCCTGTTCACGGCCTTTTTATTCCCCGGCCCGGCCGGCGCCCTGCTCTTCCTGGATGAGGGCCTGCGCCTAAGGCTTTTGAAGTACGACTGGCTTGAGGCAAATCCAGAGGGGGCTTTCCCAGAGGGCAGCGGCCGAAGGGAGATCCCCTGGGATACCATACTTATCGAAGAAAGGGAAAAGACGGGAAGCAGAAGCTTTAGAAACTTTATTTTTCCCTGGAAAGATTAAAGATAAAGATTTAATCGATAAAATAAACCGGTTAAATATTCAGCGCTTGGAAAGCAGATTGCGGCTAATGGCCGTGCCTATGATCTGCACCGCTTCTACAAGAATTAAAATAACAATAACCGCGCCGATGGTCACATCCGTTCTAAAGCGATAGTAACCCCAGCGTATTGCAAGGTCGCCAAGACCCCTGCCGCCAATGGCCCCGGCCATGGCCGAATAGCCTATAACGTTGATTATGGTCAGGGACAGGCCGGAAACCAGGGCAGGCAGGGCCTCGGGGATAAGCACCTTGCGGATGATCTGAAAGTTGGTGGAGCCCATGGCCCTGGCCGCCGTAAGTACACCCTGGTCAAGCTCGGCAAGGGCGGACTCGACGATCCTGGCCACAAAGGGCGCGGCGGCAATTGCAAGGGGGATAATCACGGCGGTGGGGCCTATGCTGGTTTTGATGATCATCCGCGTAAAGGGGATAAGGAGGATCATCAGAATTATGAATGGAAGGGAACGTAACAGGTTCACAATACGGGAAAGCACACTGTACAAGAGCTGCCTGGGGGCAAGGCCCGCAGGGGAGGTAACGAAGAGGTAGGTTCCCAGGGGGAAGCCCAGTATACAGGCAAGGACGGTTGACACAGAGGTCATGTAAACCGTTTCCGCCGTTGCCTGCGGAAGCAGGGACAGGACTTCCAAAACCCTTTCGCTAAGCATTAAGCATCCCCCGTGCCGCAGATGTTTTGGGCGACTGGAATACCGAGGCAACGCTGCCTGTTTCCGCGATTAAACCATCTTCCATTACGGCGACTTCCTGGCATATCTCGCGTATAACCTGCATCTGGTGTGTGATAAGTATCACCGTGATTTTCAGCCGCTGATGCAGGTCGCGGATCAGGGCCAGGATTGAACGGGTTGTCTGGGGGTCAAGGGAACTTGTGGCCTCGTCACAGAAAAGCACCTCCGGGTTTACCGCCAGGGCACGGGCGATGGCCACTCTTTGCTTCTGCCCGCCGGAAAGTTCGCTCATCCTGGCCTTGCGCTTGTCGGCAATCTCGACCAGTTCCAAAAGCTCATCTACCCTCTCGTTGATCGCGGTTTTGTGCATCCCGGCGATTTCCAGGGGATAGGCGATGTTGGCGGAGGCATTACGGGAGCCAAGCAGGTTGAAGTTTTGAAAGATCATTCCCATTCTTCTGCGCCGCTTTAAGAGTTCCATGCCCTGCAGTGTATCAACCCGCTCAGCGCCGTAGTACACTTCGCCGGTGTCCGGTTTTTCCAAAAGGCTCATGGTCCTAAGCAGGCTGGACTTCCCCGCCCCGCTTCTGCCGATGATTCCGAAAATGCTGCCCGCCGGAATATCGAGATCGACATTACGCACCGCCGTCACAGTTCCGTAGCTTTTTGAAATTCCCTTTAGAACGATCATTTATCCTTTTAATGCCTTTACTGCGGCTATTTCCTTTAGTCTTTCGATGATGGGTATGTGCTGGGTACAGGCTTTTTCGCAGAGGCCGCAGGCGGTACACTTAGCGGCCTCCTGGGGCTGATTACCCCAGTGCCAGTAAAGGCGCTCGGCAATGGCGGTGTCGCCCTTGTCCGACAGCATCTTCTGGTTGTAGGAATCCATGAACCTTGGAATGGGAATGCCCTCTGGACAGTTAACGCCTGAGCCGCCGCCGACACAGTAGCCGCAGCCTGTGCAGATCCCGTCAAGGGAAGAACCGGCGTTTGCCTTGACCGCCGCCAGTTCAGCTTCCGTCCGGGCTTTGTAGCCTTCCAGGGCCGCAAGCCCTTCTTTAACATGCTCCATGGTTTGAAAACCCACCAGGGCAGTGTTAATGTCCTTGTGGTCCCAAAGGAAGCGCAGGGCCGCCGCGACTATTTCCTCGCCGGGCCTTTGCAGAAAGGCAAAGCGCTGGGGGTAATCGGGAATAACCCCGCCGCCCAGGGGATTCATGGCCACCGCGCCCAGCTTCTTTTCCCGTATGGCGTCAAAAGCCTGCTCTCTTGCCTGGAAGTTATAGGCCGAATAGCAGAAGAGTACCCCCTCAAAAAGACCTTCCGCATCCAAAAGCAGTTCTTTTATCTCGTCACTTATCAGATGGCTGGATATACAGATGTGCTTGATAAGACCCTCTTCCTTAAGTTTTCTGAAAGTCTTTAAAACCCCGTTTTTCTTGCGGTTTTGCCATGAGTCAAGCTCGGTGATGCACCAAATATGATAGAAGTCTATGAATTGCACATCCATGCGCTTTAACTGCGCGTCAATTTCCCTGCGGATGGCGTCTTCTGTAGAGGCAAAGGTCTTGGTTGCCAGGTAGTAAGGAAGATTCCTGCGCCTAAGTTCCGCAAGGCCCTTCCCATACACCGTTTCGCTCCTGGTCTCGAAGTAACCAGGCGCGGTGTCAAAGTAGTTCACCCCGCCCTCGGCGGCGGCAGCCATCATGCGGACACATTCGTCGTGGTCGTCTACGTTGGCAAAGCGCATTCCCCCAAAGCCCAAAACCGAAGTCTTTTTGCCGGTCTGGCCGAATTCTCTATACAGCATAAACACCTCTGAAACTATAGTATCAGAATAAAAAATGTCTTGCCAGTGGATCCTCCGGGTCCATATCAAGCACTATCCTAAAAAAAGCCTCGGCCTCGGCCCTGTTGCCGGCCTTCTGGGCCAGCACTCCCAGGTTGGAAATTATCTTGATGCTTTCAGGCTCTTCCCTTAATGCCAGCTCAAGTTCCCGGCGGGCGGCCTTGAGATCGCCAAGTTCCATCAGGCAGATGGCCATTTCGTTCTGGATATCCGCCGAACCGAAAGTTCGCGCGCCGCCGTCCGGCTTGTTAATATTCAGTTCGTGTGCTTTCAGTTCGTGTGCTTTCAGCTCTTGAACTTTCAGTTCATTGGCCTTTTTAAAGGCTTCAAGGGCGTCGGCGTAGCGGCTCAGTTTCCGCAGGGCCCAGCCCAAAAGGAACCAGCCGTTCCAGACCCTGGGCCATTTCTCAATAAACTCTTTTACTTTGACAAGCCCTTTTTCGTCTTCTCCCCCGTTGATTAGCTCGTAGGCCTGCTTAAAGCTTTCCTCGTTCAGGGCATCACCGGACGAATCGGGGAAAAGCTTCGATAGGATGGCCCTGATCTCCTGGGCCTCCTTTAGGTCCCCCTTTGCGGCCTTGACCTCGGCGGCCCGGCTAAACTCCTGGAAAATATCAGGCCTTACGCTGATCACAAAGGAGCGGTAGTAAGAAATCCACTCGTCGCTAATTTCCGCTGGAGAATCCAAAATGATACGAAGCATCCCCGCAATGATCATCTCCCAGGAGAGCTTTGCCGGGTCCAGGCTTGTTTCGTTTACTTCAAGTTCAACGGGTAAAAGAATATCGGGATCAAGCTCAAAGGAGCCATAATGCCGCAGATCCGCCTCTAAAGAAGCAGGAAAGGGCAGAAAAATAACGGGACCTTTTTTCATTCCTTGACTGTGTTTTCTGTGCCCCGGGAATCGGCCCTGATCTGGGATATAAATTCGTTAAGCCGTATCTTATAACCCATTGGGACGGCGCCTTCTTCAAAAAGAATAACCATGGCGACAAGATCCTTGCGGCCTTCCACCTGTTCTGCCCGCAAAAACTTTCCCTTTATAAAAAAAGTTTCCTTGGGATCGTCAAAGTCTATCTTTAGCATGGTTTCCTTGCCTTCAAGAAACTTGGCTACCCCCATCATTATGACCTTGGCGCCGGAAAAGGAAATGTCTCTGAGTATGCAGTTGCGTGGCACAGACTGCAAAAAAACCACGGTGTCCTTGGAAATTATGTTCAGCTTTCTCATGGTATCGGGATTGATAATTATCCGCTCTTCCCGGCGCTTGGCGGAGTTTACATTTGCGTCCAGGATCCGCCCCAGGATCTCAATAAGGTCGTCCGGCGGCCTCTGGGTAAACTGAAGGTTAAAAAGGCCCATTTCTTCGGAATTTCCGTAGGGGCTATATCCAACGGACTTTGTGTTTACAAAAAAGGCAACCGGATTGCCCTTTTCGGCTCTTTTGAAGCAAAATCGAAGGCTGACTATGTTATTGGCCCGCTCCAATTTCTGCAAAATGCCGGATTTTATGCTGACAATGATTTTCGCGCCCTCAAAAGAAGAGGTGTATATGACGCAGGGCCAGAAATCCCCCACGCATTTTAGGTATACCTGGTTGGTGACGAGCCCTGATACCTGGATGATCTCCTTGCTATAAGTAACATCTATGGCCTTGAACCGCTCATAAAATTCAACAATCTTTTGTTTTGGTAGAATAGCCATTCCCTAGAATATACGCTTCTTTTGGGCGGTAGTCAATTGTCGTTATTCCTATAAATGGGCGTCATCTATGATTATTACGTCAACCCGGCGGTTATAGGCCCTGCCTTCTGCTGTATCGTTGGAGGTAAGGGGCATGGTGTGGCCAAAGCCGCTTACCTGCATGCGGTATTCGGAAACGCCCAGGTCGCTAAGGTGGTAAAGGACGCTAAGGGTACGCTCGGTGGAAAGCTGCCAGTTGGATACCCAGGGGCCGGCAGGATCGACGGGATTTGCGTCGGTATGCCCCTCTATGCGGAACTTCCGGCCGTCTACTTCTTCGGAGTTAAGCAAAATGGCCAGGTTAAGCAGGATCGAGCGGGCGGCTTCTATGTTGATCCTGGCACTGGCGGTTTCGAAAAACACATCCGAGGCGAAAGTTATCACCACGCCCCGCTCATCCTGGGTTATTCTGACCAGGTTGCTTCGAACTTCGGGCGTGTAAAGACTCACAGCCCGCCGCATGGCATCCGCCAGCGCCCTCCCCCTGTTCTGGGCAGGAAAATCCGACACAATATTGCCCGCCGGCTGCATCCGGCCCACGGTCAGTGAATAGCCCCATTCATAGCGCTGGAAATAGTCGGATATGGCCCGGATGATGTCATCCTGGGTTTCAACGGGGTTAAAGAGAATGGCAAAGAAGCAGAGAAGCAGCGTAACCATGTCGCCGTAGGTAGTCAACCAGTTGTCGGCGCTTTTTTCACCTTTTTTTCTTCTTCTTCTTCCCATTTTTATTCCCCTGTGCGGCTTTAGTCGCTTGCGCGCTTAGTCTTGTTTGACTTCATGTTCCAGGGCCTTGCGATCTTCCGTACTCAAATAAGAGAGAAGTTTCTGGCCCAGAATACGGGGATTGTCGCCCGCCTGTATCGAAAGAACGCCTTCGATCATCATTTCCCTGGCGTTTGTCTCGTCCGAGTCATAGGCGCGGAGCTTTTTGGCCGACGGAACCGCGACGGCGTTGGCGACAATCGAGCCGTAAAGGGTGGTTATAAGGGCGATGGCCATGTTTGGGCCTACCGTTGAGGGGTCATCGAGGTTTCTCATCATACCAATAAGACCGATAATCGTCCCCCACATCCCGGCGGCGGGGCAAACAGTGGCCCAGAGGTCAAGAACTGCGTGTTTTTTTGCGTGGCGTTCCTGCATTTTTATTATTTCTATTTCCAAAAGGTTCATTATGATGTCCCGGTCAGTTCCGTCAATGGAAAGACGAAGGCCCGCCTTAAGAAATTCATCATCAACATCCTGGATTTCATCTTCCAGGGATAAAAGCCCCTCGCGCCGGGCTTTTTCAGAGAACGATAGAAGCTTTCTGGCAATTTCCTGCTCTTTGAAGTCCGGGGTTTTGAATGCCATTCCGATGGAACTAAACATTCCTATACCCTCGCTTAGAGTTTTTCCGGAATAAATAACAATACAGGTGGATCCTGCAATAACAATAAAAACAGAGGATAGGTCAATGAAGGCCATGATACTGGTGCCGCCCCATAGAATACCAATTATCAAGCAAGTAAAAATACCGAGAAATCCGCCTAATGCAACAATACTCACTAAAGCCTCCAGAAATCTCCAGCGCCTATAGGTCAGGCACTGCCAGAAATGGAATTATTCCTATTATATATCTTCGGCATTTTTTCCATCTTTTTCGCTTAAAAATAAAAAACGGAAAAACTTTCATTTTTGCTCTTGACATTCATGTCGCAGTGTGCTAGTGTAGTAGGACACTGGAGGTTTTTTAATGCCCATGTGGGAACGATGGAGAGCGGGCTTTGACGACCGCCTGCCGATTTACCGGCAGATAATCCTCCGCTTTAGCCAGGCCTTTGTCCGCGGGGAAATAAGCGGCGGGGAGCGCATCCCGTCCATCCGCGAAATGTCCGCCCTTTTACAGATCAACACGAACACCATGCAGCGGGTCTACCAGGAGATGGAGCGGGAGGGGCTCATATCAAGCAAGCGCGGCACGGGATACTTTTTTACCGAGGATGCGGAAATGCTAAAAAAAACCCGCGCGGCTCTGGCAGCCTCTTCCCTGAGGCATTTTGTGGAAGAGATGCGCGCCCTGGGCTGCGCGGATGCTGAGATTATCAGCGAACTCGCTTCGTTTTTAAACGAACCGGGCTCATTTTTAGACGAAGGAGGCAATAGTGCAGGCTGAAACAACAATTCTTGAAGTAAAGGGCCTTGAAAAGCAGTTTTGGGGCTGCCAGGCCCTGTCCGGCGTGGATATGTCCATTATGGGCGGACAGATAGCCGGCCTTTTGGGGCCGAACGCCTCGGGGAAAACCACCCTGCTGAAAACCATTGCCGGCCTGCTACAGCCAACGGCCGGCCGGATAAGTTATAACGGAAACGCCGCCGGGCCGGATGCCCGCAAGACCGTCGGCTTCTGCCCAGACGCAATGGCCTTTCCCCGCTGGATGCGCGGACGGGACGCATTTAGCTTTTACCGGGAAATGTACGAGGACTACTCCCAGGACCGGGCCAACGAGATTATGCGTATTCTGGAACTGGAAAGCGTTTTAAACACGCACATTTACCGCCTGTCCAAGGGGATGAGGGAGCGGCTCCTTTTCGGCCTGACCTTTTCCCGCGAAACAAAGCTCTATTTACTCGACGAGCCGCTTGACGGCATAGACCCGCTGGGGAAAATGCGGGTTTTAGAGGCCATAATCGCCATGAAGCCGGAAGGCTCATCCGCCCTGGTATCCACCCATTTGGTCAAGGACATTGAGCGCATTTTGGACAGCGTGTATTTCCTTTCCAAAGGGAAGATCGTGTTTTCCGGCGCCTGCGATGCCATGCGCGAGGAAAGCGGAAAAACCGTTGAACAGACTTATTTGGAGGTGTTTACCCGTGAAGGCACAATTTAAGTACGCATTTTTAAACGGCATTTACATACGCGGCCCGGTATTTGCCGTGATCTTCGTGATGAACACGGTGTTCATCGCCCTGGGCTCGGCGGGGCTGCTCCCCGTTGCCGCCCGTATCACAGCCGTGTCCTTGGGCGGAGTGGCCATTGCGGTGATGATGGCAGCCAACTTCATAGGCGACATAAACATAAGCCGCCGCATCTTCGCGGCGCCCGGCGCCTATCTGCAGATGCTTACCCCCGCGCCCCGCTGGAAAACCCTTTTTGCAAGCATCGCGGTCATGGCAGTGATGGACATTGTCAGCATGGCCTTTGTCATTGCCTCGCAGGTCTTTCTGGCGCTAAACCTTGCCGGAGGGGAAATTCAGAGCATAGTCGTAAATGCCCTAAGGGATAACCCTGATTACCTGATTTACGGCCTTTTTGGCGCCTTACTGATAATCACCGCTTATCTTTTGGTACTGTCGATCATCCTGTTCGCTGTGACGGCACAAAAGTCGTTCCTGTATAAACTGCCCGCTTCGGGCTTCCTGGCCTTCCTTTTGGCATGGGCCTGCGTCTATGCCGTAAGCCTTTCACAGCTCGTTTTAGCGCCTTTTGGCTCGGTCTGGAGATACGGCATTTTCATTATTATAACACTAGGCAGCAATGTGATGTTTATGGCGTACATTCTGCTCTTGCTTTTGGAAGCTATTACGCTGTTTATTATCACATCAAATCTTTTGGAAAAGAGGATTAACTTATGAAACGAATTATACCATTTACGTTTTTCGCGGTTTTTTGCGCGGCGCTAATTGCCGTCAGTTTTTCAGGCTGCGTGATTGTGAACTTTACAGACAGTAACGCGGTAAGCGGAAGGGGCGATCCGGAAACTTATCAAATTAGTGCCGGCCAGTTCAGCAGAATAAAAGTTGTGGGTTACTGTGATATACGTTACTACTCCGAGGCCCGGGACTACGTAAGTCTGGAAGTCCAGCCAAATCTGCGGGAATACTTTGTACTAGAGGTCATTGGCGATGAGCTTGTTGTCCGCACAACAAGAAGAATCAATTACGGCTCTGGAAAAACTCCGGTACTGACGGTTTTTAACCCTGTATTGGAGGGCTTAAGCATTGAAGGCGCAGGCACCTTTACCACCTTGGATAAAATAAACGCCGATAGTTTTGTGCTGCGGCTTGACGGCGCAGGCAAAGGCCAGGCCGAATTTGACGTGGGTGATCTTTTTGTCGGTATGTCGGGGGCAGGCAGCCTTGAACTTTCCGGCCTGGCGGACAGGGCAAGCCTGGAACTGTCAGGCACGGGGGAGCTGAACGCCCTGTCACTTCAATCCCGCGAAGCGGCGGTTAGGTTTTCGGGGACCGGCGCGGTAAAGTTAAGCTGCTCGGAAGATCTAAGCATCATAGCCAGCGGCGTGGGTTCGGTGGAGTACAGGGGCTCGCCCAGAGTCAGCCTTAACAACAGCGGCATGGTCTTTGTGAACAGGATTGACTGAAAGCGCGTTAGCGACTGAAAGCGCGCAAGCGATTGAAGCTACAAACGTCCCGAGCGCTTGACCCACAGATACCGGTTAATCAGCGCCGAAGACAGATCCTCGGCGGAGCTTTCCAGGGTCAAAAGGCCCGAATGTTCCCAGCTTCTGTAAAGGTCGCGCCGCGATGCCAGGTAGGAAAAGGCGGCGGCGCTTTCCAGGGCCTCTTCCATTCCCTTTGGCTCCCTTGCAGCCAGGTACTCCGATTCCCTTTCCCGAAGGCTAACCAAAAGCAACAGGTGCCGCTTCTTAAGGCGCTTTAAAATCCAGGAGAGGGATTGGCCGTCCTCCTCCCTAAAGTTGCTGATAAGGATGATAAAGGTCCGCCGCTTGAGCCTTGTCAGGGCCTCTTCCAGGGCGGAAGAAGGCGAAGACGGATAGGGCCCGCTTGACAGATCGTAAAAGCCGTTCATCAACAAGGGGAAGGAACTGACTCCCTTGCGGGGGCCCAGCCAGCGTTTGCCTGCGCCGAAACTTCCCAGAGCCACGCTGTCCCCGTGTTTAAGGCCGAGCCAGGAAAGGAGCAATACCGCTTCCAGGGCGCTGTCGAACTGGAGGCGGCTGTCCGCAGCTTGCCGCCCTGATTCAAGCCTGTTAAGCCGGTAGCCTGAGTCCAAAAGAAAAAGTATCTGCTGATCCTGCTCCTCCTGGTATTCCCGGATGATCACTTTTCTTCTGCGGCTTGTGGCCCGCCAGTCAACTGCCCGGATTGAATCCCCCTCCTGATAGTCCCGCAGGCTGTTGAACTCAAGGCCCTGGCCGCGCATGCGGTATTTCTTTACGCCGCTGCGCTCCAAAAGGCCCCGGAGATCCTTGCCGGCCCTGGCCCTTATCTTTTTGAAATTCGGATAAATTCTGACAGCGCTTTTACAGGGATGCAAAACCCTAAGGCGCCAGAGGCGGCATGGGGAAGAAAGAAGCATCTCTGCGCCCCTGAAAAACCAATGCCCCCTTTCGCGCGGCAATAGGCCATATTCAAAAACAAGCGGCCCCTTTGCCAGAAGCTTCCTGTCCAGCCGCACCGGAAAAACGTTTGTCTCCATGGAAGACGGGTGCAGATCCCAAAGGCTGATCCCAAAGGGAAGAAAGCCCCTGCCGCCGCGCCGTATCCTAAGCTTCGCTTTTGCGTTTTCATCCTGGGCAAGGGAAGAAGGGATCTCCCGCTCGACTTCAAGCCTGTCAACCAAAAAAAATAGAACAATGCCGTCAAGGACGATGATGGGAAGCAGGATAAGTCCGGCATAAAGCCATATCAGGGCGATGAAGTCCGAGAAAAATCCCGCAGCCCCCAGGAAGAAGTAGATCAGGGCAAGGGAAACAAGAGCTCTGCCAGGTTTCACTGCAGGGGCCTCACTCTTGTGCCGCCGCTGCTTCAAAGCCGCCGCGGGGAGCTTCCACCCGGGCCAAAAGGGCCTCCACCGCCCGTACCTCGTTAAGGCCCTCCAGTTCGCTTTCGGCCGAAAGGCTGATCCGGTGGATCAGAACCGGAACTGCCAGGGCCTTGATGTCGTCGGGGATCACGAAGTCCCGGCCTTCCAGAAGGGCCCGGCCCCTGGCGCAGCGGATCAGGGCAAGGCTGCCGCGGGGACCCGCGCCGGTTTCGATGGCGGAGTAATCCCGGCTGGCGGCGGCAAGGCGCACGGCGTAGTCGATCAGCTCAGGGGCCACATGGATGCCGGAAGCCGCCTCGCGAAGGGCGGCAAATTCTTTCAGGCTTATGGCCTGCTTTACCCCTTCCAGGGAAAGCTCCGCCCCGCTATTTCCCGCCAGGACCCGGCCGGCCATTTCCTTTTCTTCCTCCAGACTGGGATAGTCAATGAGCAGCTTCATCAAAAAGCGATCCTTCTGGGCGTCAGGCAGAGGGTAAGTTCCCTCATGCTCAAAGGGGTTCTGGGTTGCCAGAACCATAAAGGGCCTGGGCAGAGGATACTCGGTGCCGTCAAGGCTCACCTGGAATTCCTGCATGGCCTCGAAAAGGGCCGCCTGGGTTTTTGCCGGAGCGCGGTTGATCTCATCGGCAATAAGGATGTTGGTAAAGACCGGGCCCTTGCGCGTGATGAATTTTCCGGCCTGCACGTCAAGCATGATGTTGCCGGTAATGTCGCTGGGCATAAGGTCCGGGGTAAACTGAAGGCGCTTGGAATCCCCGCCGATGGCCCTTGCAAGAGCCCTGACCAAAAGGGTCTTGCCCAGCCCCGGCACGCCTTCCACCAGAAGATGACCGTCCGCAAGAAGGGTGATAAGGGTATGCTCCACCAGCTCCTTTTGCCCTACAAAAACTTTTTCAATTTCCTGTTTTACTCTTTCAATCATATACGCTCCAAAATAGTTTTATAATCAATTACCATTTTTTGAAAGTATGCCTGCGGCGATGGCGCAGCTACCGGCCGGCCCAAAAGCTCGAAAATGCGTTTTTCAATTTCCTCATCGGTATTAAGGCCCTCCTTTCGCCCAAGGCGCCGTTTAATTTCCCTTATGTACGCCGCGCGGTAAAAATCCAGGGCGCCGTGGCTTTTAAGAAAACGTCCTTCCGCAAGAAAGCGTTCCCGCAGGGGCCTTTGCGGTTTTTCATCATCCCCCTTTACAAGACCAAAGACCGGAATCACCGCCCAGAAACTTACGAAAAGCAAAAGCAAAACCGAGATAACAAGCACCGTCATATTCCCCTGCCTGAAAAGACTGCCAAAAATCCCCTGTACCCTTGCAAGTCCCCGGACAAAAAACCATGCCCCGTCCTCCTGCTCGGCAAAAATGGCCCAGGCCAGGCGGGCGTTAGGCGCTCTTTCCAGGTTTGGGGAGAAAAGGAAAAGGGGCCGCCCGCTCAAGGTCAGCTTCCCCTGCCCCGGCCTTATCTGTACGAACCTTGTTTCGCCGCTGTGATCTGTAAGGACAAGCGCCTGCTCATTTACAGTATCCTTAAAGCTAAAGGAAACCCTGCGGTCGAAACTGGGAGCATCGGACTCGTGGTAATAAGCCGGTACCGGTCGCCCCATGTTTGCCTCAATTCCAAACAGCTCAAGCAGGAGCATGGGCCCCTCCTTATGCCATTCCCAAAAATGATCCCGCGAAGGATCCCCGTAATAATCCAGAACAAGAAAAAGATGACCGCCATCCTCAATCCAACTGACAAGGTATTTTACCGCCTCATCTGTCCAGCGAAAAAGGCTTGCCTGAATAAAAATCTGTTTTTCTCCGGCTCCGGAAATATCAGAAATGCCGGCGGAGCTTTCGGTCCTTAGCCCAATACCTGAATATTCAAGCCAGCGATCCAGGGCCAGGTACTCGTTTACCCGCCCTTCCCTGGATGGGGGAAGCCGCCTGGTTCTGGGGTTTATTTCAAAAATGTTATAGACGGCAAGGGCCAGGAAGCCCAGCAATGCGGCAGCCGCAGCAAAGCCTATGATCCGGCTACGGTTCATTATATTCTCCTATCGAACGGCCGTGGGCAAGGGCCCGCTGGAAGGCCCCTTCTGCGGGGAGCCTGCCCCCATAGGCAAAGAAAACCCAACTGCCCACAAGCTCGGCAAAGCCTTCGTCGGCGGCGGGGACTGGAAGCGAAGATAGAAGCTCGCGCAGCAGCTTAAGGCAGCCGTATTCGGTGGCGTCGGCGGGAAAGGAAACGGAGTAATGACGGGAATAGGCTCCCATATTTCCGGCAAGGCAGGCGGCCCAGGCCTGGCGGAGCTGGCCCCTGGAATAAAACTCCTCGGCCCTGGAAAAAAGTGATTCCGGGCTTTCGGCCGCCAAAAGCGGATCCGCGCGGCCAGCCGCCCTGAACTTCGCCCTTCGCCAAAAGGAAGGCGGGTGGTACTTTAACAGGTAAAAAATGGAAAAACTCAAAAAAAGTGCAATGGAAGCAATTACAAAAAAACGAAGCAAGGCGCCGAATATCTGCCTTAGCCTTTCCATCCAGGAGCTTAGCTCTAGTTCAGGTACTTCCCGCCTTTCCCTGGGGTTTTTTAGGCTTATCCCCCAGCCTTCCCTTTCACCGCCGAAATCCCTGGAGCTCAAAATCTCATTCAGGCTTTCGACTGACGCCGCAGGGACAGGGGGCAAATCTTCCGCATTGGCGGCCAGAGGCGTAAAGAGCGGGGCCAGGAAAATGCAGATGAGAAGAATTGTCTTTGCGGCTTTACCGGCAAATTTCTGAAAGAGGAGCTGCAGATCCCAGCCTTCAACTTCCACCCGGCTGTTGATGTAAAGGCCAAAGCCCATACACATATAAAGGCTTTCAACAATAATAAAGTTAAAACAGAAGGCGGCAAAAATGAATATCTCTATGTTTTCAAAATCATTCCAGATATAATCAGATGCGGAGGGAAAAAGAATTTCGCCCAGCATGAAAAAAAACATTATTTCGCCCAGTAAAAGCATCATCTCCAAAACAAGTCCCAGGACGCTGATAAGCGGGCAGTAGGCAAGGCCGCCCGTGGCAAGGCTCTTTTTCCTTTCCTGAAATTGCCTTGAGTCCAGATTTTCCAAAACCCTAAGAGGCATACAGGCGGCGCGGTTAAGGGAAAAACGTCTCCAGCTTAGATCCCCCAAAAGGCCCCTCCATATCAGCGAAAACTGCGGCGCGGCCGGTGAAGAAAAAAACCTTGTAGAAACAACGTGAAGAACAAGACGGTCAAAAAGGGGTTTTAGCCACCAGACTATAAGGTAGGAAAGGTAAACCAGATTGCCCGGCAAGAGGCGCAGGAGAAAGGCGACAATCCAGACTGGAATGGCAAAGAAGGGCAGGAAAAAGGCAAAGTTGCTCCTCCAAAGAAGTATCCCTGAATCCAGGGCCTCCCAGACACTACGGCGCCGCAGGTGAAGGGTACTGTTTGAAACCGGGTTCATCTTGTGATAGAATATCATTTCCAGCAAAGGAGTACTACATGAAAAGAACACACATTTTTTTGGCCCTGTCTTTTTTTGTTGCCGTTTATCTGTCAGCTCAAAGCCCCCAGGAATTATATTTGGAAGCTCCCCCTGTTCACGGGATTTTAAATCCGGGTGACGAGATTTGGTACAGTGTACGGACATTAGAGAGAGGTATTATTACAGTGGAAATCTCAGGTGATCTTGATACTTTTCTTGATGTTTATGATTCTACATACGAATGGATAATGAGCGATGATGACGGCGGCATCGGCCTTAATCCCCGCATCGAATTACTTGCCGAGCCTGACCAGACCTATTTTTTCGAACTGCGGGGTTATAGCCGCGAGGAAAACGGTCCGTATATCATTTGGGCAAGTTTTGAATCCATTCCCGTGGACACGGAGAGGAACACCGAACGTTCCCGGGCGGTCGATATAAGGCTTGGAGAAGCCATTCCTGTCTTTTTCCATACGCCCGGTGAGTCACGCTGGTACCGTTACGAAATAAGCCGCAATAATACTGTTTTTATAATCCAGACCAGGGGAAATTTAGATACCTTGCTGTATCTTTACGACAGCCAGGGCAATCTTATAGCCGAAGACGATGATTCGGGTGAGTCCTACTACAATGCCTTGATTCACAAAAGGCTGGATGCCGGAACTTATTTTATTGAGATTGGAACATATCTTGATACAAGCGGCCGCTGCACCCTTCATGCCGAAACACGGTGATTGCCCCGTCCGGTAAATACAAAGTAAAGGACAAGCAGGACCCATCCTGCAGCGCCGGCGCCGTAACGCAGTGCCGGCGGAAACTCGTGGCGGGACGACCAGAAGGCCTCAATGCAGGCCGCCAGAACCAGCATGAGTGCAGCGCCGGCGATAATTGGCAGGGCTTTTTTCCCGGCGAGCTTTAGGGAAGAGGAACGGGAAAGCCCCCTTGTGAAAAAAAGGCTGTAGCCCAAAAGCAGCCCCCCCTGTGCGGCAAGGACAATTGCGCTAAGTTCAAAACTGCTGTGCCCGATTACAAAGGGGAAAAAGGTTTCCCCGAATCCGGCGTTGATGATGTGCCCTGCTGCGGCGCCGATAAAAACGGCGTTTAAGCAAAGAATGATAAGGCTCCCAAGTCCCAAAAGGATTCCCCCGGCAAAGATCCGAAAGGCAATGGAAATATTGTTGTAGATGTAAAAGCCGAACATATCCGCATCGCCGCTAATGTCCCGCGGCGTAAGGTAGTGAGAACTTTCCGGATTGTACATTTCTTCAAGGCCCGTGACGGTGTCTTCCCCAAGGAGCTGGTAAACCATGTTTGGAGCGCGGACACACAGAAAGGTAAAGAAAAAAAGCAGGCCGAAAAAAGTTAAAAACACCGCTCCCAAAGATCGCCACTGGGAGCGCACTGTCCGGGGGAAAACTTCTAACACAAAATCCATCGCGGCTTTTGGAGACCAGGAACGCCGGGAATAAAGTATCTGGTTTCCCTCGAGCACAAGGGAATTGAGCCGGTCAATGATGGAAGGATCAAAGCCGTGGGCCCTTGCGGTATTCAGATCCTGGCAGAGCTCCCGGTAGCCCTGGGGGAAGGAGGCGGCCCGTATTTTTTGTTCCTTTCTTCCGCCGCGGATCGCCGACTCAAATTCATCCCAGGACTTTTCCCGGCGGCTGACAAAACTCTGCTGGGTCATGAGGCCTGCTCCCGGCCCGCAGGGATCGATGATCCGCCCCTGTCCAGGGCATGGGCAATGCCAAGGATATATGCTGAAGCTGAAGCTTCCGACGCATCGTTTTCCAAAGTTTCATCCTCAAGGGCGTCAACCCATACCTTTGCGATCTCATCAGAGCGGGCCTTGCCCAATAGCGGATAACGGCGGGCAAAGGACAGGACGGCCTGCTTTTCCTCGTAGCTGAGTTTTCTGGGCGGGCTTAACATGGGGAAATCATTTAGCCAGGGCATACTTGAGCGCCTTGAAGCCGGGGAACTGCCGGGGGAACGGGCAGAATCGGTATACACAACCAGGGTATCAGCCGCCCAGTCGCCGAGGCGTCTGAAGCCGCTGCTTGTAAGCATGCAGATAAGGGCAATAAGGTAGAGAAACAGGAAGGTATCGGCGAAACGCAATAGGTTCCGCAGAAACGAAGAACCGGGATCCACCGGCGAACCGTTCCCCCTAAGTACGCGGATCCCCATGATCCGTTTCCCTGGACTTTGTCCGCCAAAAAAAACCTCAAAGACCACATGGTAAAACCAGTCCAGTAAAAAAGCCAGAATAAGAATCAGCCAAATACCCAGAGCCCAGCTCAGGGCAGAACCGCCAATAATAATGGCGATAAGGATAATCCCCTGAATAAAACTGTCGATGGCCCAGGCGCAGGCTCGTATTACAAGCCCCGCGGGATAAAGAACAAATTCTATTCCTTCCGGACTTTGCATGGTCAGGGCGGAATCTTTAATCGAAGACTGGAATTCGCTCATTAAGACAAGGCCGCAAAAGCCACTAGAATAACACTGCCAATTATCAGAAGAGGAATAAAGGCCAGACAGACAATATAAAAGATCCCCAGAAGCTTCCAGTAATTTCTGTTGCTTCTGAAAGCCATTTCAAGATCCTGCTCAACTCCGGAACCAAGGTAGCTTCGAATTTTTGTGCCAAACTTGTACGCAAACAGGGAAAAGAAAAAGATAAATACTCCCAGGCCCAAAAAGTAGATTGCCATAGTCCCGCTGAAAAGAAAGCCAAAGGCAGCGCCGAATTCTGGCATATCTTCAAAAACATCTCCAAACAAGGCAACTGCGGAAAGAAAGGAAATGCCCGAAAAAACCGTCAGGCCTGAGCCAACAAAACCAAGGATACCGACAAAGCGCAGCCAGGGAGAAGCTTCCTTCAGGTGATTCAGCATGGCTTCTGTCAAAACGCCCTGGGCAAGCAGAGGTTTTTCCGGAACAATCTCTGTTGCCGGACTTTGATATGGATTAACAGCATTTGACATACACTTATTTTATTGAATATCCGGAAACTCGGCAAGGCTCAGACTGGAAATGATTGTGAAAATCAGGTATATTTTACGCTCTTGCCAAGGTGGCTCAGTCGGTAGCGCGGCACACTCGTAATGTGCAGGTCCGGGGTTCGATTCCCCGTCTTGGCTTAATGATGAGGTCACGTGGGAATGGCTACAGGCCAGGCTACCTTGCCCTTGAAGCCAGCGGCGAACTTGAGCGCCGCGAGCGCGCCCTTTGGGACAGGATGGAAAGCTGCGGCCTTTGCCCAAGAATGTGCGGCGTAAACCGCATGGCCGGTAGGATGGGCGCATGCAGTTCCGGCCCTGACTTCAAAGTCGCTTCCGCCAGTCCTCATTTTGGCGAGGAACGGAGCCTTGTGGGACGGGGCGGTTCGGGGACGATCTTCTTCTCTAACTGCAATATGCTCTGCGCCTTCTGCCAGAACTGGCAAATCGCCCATTACGGCGAAGGCAGGGTGACCAGCCATGCGGAACTGGCCAGGATGATGCTGGGCCTACAGCACCGGGGCTGCGAGAACATCAATCTGGTCACACCCACCCATGTAACACCACACATCCTTACCGCACTCCGGCTTGCCATCGCCGGCGGGCTGAATATACCCCTGATCTACAACAACTCCGGCTACGAACTCCTTGAGGTATTACATCTTTTGGACGGCGTTATTGATATCTACCTGCCGGACTTCAAATACCAGGACTCCGAATTTGGCGCCCGTTTAACACAAAACGCCCCTGATTATCAGCGCCACACCTCCGCAGCCATCAAAGAGATGCACCGGCAGGTCGGTTTTCTCCAGCAGGCCGGCGGCGTTGCCTATCGGGGACTTTTGATCCGCCACCTGGTTATGCCGGAAAACGCGGCCGGCAGCGACGTTTTTGTCCGCTGGGTAGTCTCCGAACTGGGGCCCGCCACCCATGTCAACATAATGAGCCAGTATTCGCCGCAGCATAAAGCCCGCTCTTATCCGCCCCTGGGCCGGCGGCTGCCTCTGCAGGAATTCGATCAGGCAATGGGCTGGGCCCGGGATGCCGGTCTGCGAAACTTTCACTGACATTGGAGGCGCTATTTAGCGGCGCTATTTAGCGGCGCAGGTTTTCAGCATCATGTCGTACATGTTTCGCAGCATGTCTACCATGCCCATACCGGAGAAATCCGGCGAAGAATCCCCAATACCCAGCATAAGGCGGCTGGCAAAGGTGTATATCAGGCAGGAGTACATTTTCGCCCAAAAGTCCGGGTCGGTGTCAGGACGAAGAACCCCAAACTCTTTTAAGGCGTTAATAATCCTTTTTACGACTTCTTCATTAGCCATTATATAGTGTTCACTGACAAATTTTCCAACAAGGGGGTTTCGGTGCTGCTCCTGCAATATTACGTAAAGTTCTTTCAGAAAGTATTCCTCCCTGCCCTCGGTAAAGGCGAGCTGCATACAGGATAATAGATCGTCTGCGCTTGGGTTTCCTTTTAGGGCTAAAAGCCGTTCCTCGTTGAAGGCGGCACTGGAGAATTGTGAATATTCTTCAATGATGTACTCTAAGATGGCATTTTTCGATGGGAAATGGTTATATATAGAAGCTTCTTTTAAGCCAACGGCAGTCGCCAGCTCGCGGATAGTCGTTTCCGTATAACCCTTCATGGCGAAGAGGTCAATGGCCTGCTCCAGTATTCTTTGCCTGGTCGACGTTTTTTCCTGTTCTTTGTCCATGGCGATGGACAGGATTATAACATGGCATCCATTATTTATAAAGTGTTAAAAATCTCTATTTCTAAGCTTTTTGCCCCTTTTTTGTATTTTTTTTAAAAAATCGTTGACAAACATACGCTAGTTAGTTAAAATGAAGTGACTTACTAGCGTTAGTTAGTTTTTAAGAAACAAAAATAAAAAGGAGACAAGCATGGAAATTGTACTCCAGGAAAAGAAAACAAGCAGTTTTATTGAAGCCGCTCTTCTGCCGCGCCGGCGTTTGCGTAATACCTTCCATTTTGAACGCTCCCGGCTTAACCAGCTATTCTCGGAAGCCGTCAGGCATCCTCTGGTTTTGGTTTGTGCCGGGGCAGGTTACGGCAAAACCAGCGCCGTTTACGACTTTGTTACGGAACACCAGATACCCACGGCATGGATGCAGATTTCCGAGCGCGATAATGTTGCAGAACGCTTTTGGGAAAACTATGCCCATGCCTGGAGCCAGATCGATGCGGCTTTTGCAAATGCCATCGGCAAAATCGGCTTTCCGGGTACTGATGAGAAGCAGAGTCAGTACCAGGCCCTGGCGCATAAATTTTTATCTCCGCTGGAAAGACGAATCTTTGTGGTGGACGACGTTCACCTTTTGGAAAATCCGGCGATCCTTCGTTTATCAGAGCGTATCGTCAACAATCTGGTAACTGGAACAACAACGATTTGGATTTCCCGCTGCACTCCCCGCGGCAATATGGCGGACATGCTTTCCAAAGGCCAAATATTCAACGTAAGCGAAAGCGATCTGTGTTTTACCAACAATGAGCTGGCAAACTATTTCCGCCGGCTGGGTATTCTTCCGCAGCCGGAGTGTCTGCGCGAGGTTATGCAGGACACCGAAGGCTGGGCATTTGCCATTAACCTTATTGCACGGTCCTACCAGAAGGCGCCTGGCTACGGGGGCTATCTGCGAAATGCGATGAAGACAAATATCTTCCGGGTAATGGAAACGGAAATATGGTGCGAACTGTCCGAAAGGGTGCAGTGCTTTTTGGTACGTCTTTCCCTTATCGACCATCTTTCGTTTGACCTGATTGAGCTTTTGACCGGCGGCGATTTGGATTTGATTGCCGAATTGGAACGGCAAAACGCCTATATGCGCCGGGACAGCTTTATTAACGCGTACCTTATCCACCCCCTGTTTTTGGAATTCCTGTCCACAAAGCAGGTCTTCCTTTCTGATGAGCAGAAGCGGGAAACCTACGAAATCTCTGGACAGTGGTGTAACATAAATGGTTTTAATATCGATGCCCTGTCATACTACGAAAAGATAGGTGACTATGGAAAAATAATCGCCCTTTTATACGCCATGCCTGCCCAAATGCCATATGACATCGCGAAATACTGCCTGGGAATCTTTGAGCGGGCGCCGGAAGAAGCCTACGATAAAGTGTTATACCTTGCCCTAACCCATGTGCGCTGTTCCATGCGTGTGGGTCTCTGGAAAAAGGCTACTGAATTGGCGGAATACTATGAGGCGAGGTTTTTGGCCTTGCCGGAAGAAAGCCCCTTTAGAAACGCCAACCTGGGCGGCCTTTACCTATTGATGAGCTATCTTCGCAACTTTTTATGCCTAAGCGATGAGGTTTTTGATTTTGACATTTACCTGGAAAAATTCTGTCAATGCAAGGGCATTCCGGACGCTTTAAGAACGCACTCTACCCGTGTCCGCGTCCTGGGCCCCTGGGTCAACGCGAATGGCAGTTCCAGAAAGGGCGCGCCGGAAGAGTACATCAAGGCGGTATCCCGCGCCGCAGCATATATGCCGAAAATTTTCGCCGGCTTTATGAGCGGAGAGGAGGAACTGCTCCGGGGAGAATTGGCTTTCTTCCAGGGAGAACTCAGTGTCGCGGAGGCCTTTATCGCCCAGGCCCTTGTAAAGGCCCGGGAGCACAGGCAGTTTGAAATTCAGCACAGGGCGCTTCTTTATTCAATCCGCCTTGGCATTGCCCAGGGGAATTATCTAAAGGCGGAAGATGCAATAAAAGAAATGAAAAGCCAACTGAACGAAACTGAATATACAAACCGCTATGTCAATTACGATATTGCCCTTGCCCTGTATTACTACGCCATTGGCTTACAGGATAAGATGCCCGACAGTATCAAGCAGAATATTTTACCCTACAGCCACCCCAGCTTTATTGAAAATCTGGAGAACCAGCTAAAAATCCGCTACTGCTATATGTCAAGGAACTACCCTCCTGCTTTAGCCTATATCCGGGAAATGAAGCAGAGGGAATCCTACCTCTTTGGACGGGTAGCCATGCTGGCCATGGAGGCCTGCATACATTACAAAATGAAGGATAAAACAAAAGCCTTTGAGACTTTGATAGAGGCCTATGAAACGGCATCTCCCAATGGAATTATCATGCCCTTTATTGAACTGGCCAAGGATATGCGCACCTTAAGCAGCTCCGCACTGAAAGAAGCAGGCATGGCTATTCCCAGGGCCTGGCTGGAAATGATCAACCGCAAATCCGCCTCCTTTGCCAAACGCCAAGCCCATGCGGTCGCAGAATACAGGCAGACCAACCGCTTGGACGGCAGCATTGTCCTGTCCCCCAGAGAGACTGAAATTCTCCGCGACCTTTCCCACGGCCTTTCCCGTGCGGAAATCGCTGCCAGCCGCAGCCTTTCAATAAACACGGTGAAAATGGTAATCAACAACATTTACTCAAAGCTGGGCGCCGAAAACGTAGCGGATCTTATTCGAATCGCGGTGGAACGCAAGATGATATAAAGTGCCTGTTTCAAGCACTCTGTTTGGGTGTGTTTTGCGATGAAAAAAATTTATATTGAGGTATTTTATTTGCCGGCTTTGACAGGCACTATTAGGATCAACAACTAGGCTAGTTGCAGGAAATCATTTAAAAAAGTTTTTTTGAGGCACTGTGATAAGAAGTTTAAATTAATCCAGTATTATTCTTCTATCACAGTGCCTCATGTTTTTAAAAAAGGAAGAACAATGAAAAAACCGCTTGTCCTTGTAATCCTTCTGGTTTTTTTCTTTACTCCCGGCGTCTTTGCCCAGGAAACTAAAGAAAGCAGCATGTCCGCCGGCCTTGGTCTTGAATGGAACTGGGATTCCCGGCACGACTTTGCCGGCGGGATCCCCGTAAACATTATCTATGATATACACAGAGACTTTTCCCTGGGCCTTAATGTTACAGGAAGCTACAACTTTTTTTCCATGGAAGCCCTTGAACTGTCCATCCTGGCCCGCTCCTACATAGATAAAAACAGGCGCCTGGGCACCTTTATCCAGGGTGAAATGGGAGCTTTTATTATTTTTGAAGAAGAGGGGATAACACCCATGCCCCTGCTCGGCTTTCACCTGGGTTACCGTCACCTCCTTACCCGGCTCTTTTACCTTGAACCCTACGGCCGCCTGGGTTACCCCTTTGGCTTTGGCATAGGTTTAACGGCAGGAATACTTTTTTAAAGGAATAAAAAAATATGAAAAAAAACAAAGCCATTTTATTTGTATTATTAATTTGCGGAATTTTCTTCCTGGCCTGTGACAATCCTTTTCTACAGCGCGATGCCGATGTCACGGTGGATATTGAAGATCCTGCTGTACCCGGTCCAGGCGGCGGCGGCGGTGGTGCTGGCGGCGGCAGTGGCGGTGCTGGTGCTGGCATAGGCGGCGGCGGCGGCGGCGCTGGCGGCGGCGGATCAGCCCAGCGGGGAAGGTTCTTTATCGTAGACTTCGAAGCGGGCGGCGGAGTCCCGGCGCCGGGAAGGCAGACGATAGCCGAAGGCGCAAGAATCGCCAAGCTAGAACCCGTAAGCCGCAGCGGCTTTGGCTTTGCAGGCTGGTTCACCGCCAGCAGCGGCGGCAGGGAGTGGAACTTCGCAACGGACACGGTGAACGGCAACATGACCCTGTACGCCAGGTGGGGCAGTCCGCCCATAACCGTAACGTTTAACGCGAATAACGGAATCCCCCTGCCGGAACGGCAAATACTCGCGTCAGGCGCAAAAGTTGTCGAGCCGGAGCCCCTTCGCTATTTTGATCCGGCAAGTCCCTCTACCGCCCTTGGCTTTGGCGGCTGGTGGACACTGGACGGCAGTATCAGCGGAGACTGGGGCAGGGAGTGGAACTTCGCTACGGACACGGTGAGCGGCAATATGACCCTTCACGCAAAGTGGGATCTTCCCCACTACAGCGTGGAATTCCGCGCCAACGGCGGCCTTCCCGCGCCGCCAAGCCAGGACCTGATCAGCGGCGCCAGGGCGGTAGAGCCCCTGGTCATGGGCCGGGAGGGCCATGGCTTCGGCGGCTGGTTTACGACACCAGGCTTTAGCCCCGGTACAGAGTGGAACTTCAGCTCAACCGTTACAGAAGACCTGGTACTGTATGCCAGGTGGGTCACATTTAGCTGGACTGTAAGAATTTACATCAACATAAACGAGACCAGAACAGAAAATGTTCCCCATGGTGAAAGGGCCAATCAGCCTTCTATCCAAAGCAGCGCTGCCAATGCCTTTCTTGGCTGGTTTACGACTTCCAACTTTGCCCCCGGTAGCGAGTGGAGTTTTGACACGCCGGTCACAGGCGACCTGAACATTTACGGAAGATGGACAGATCAAAATATCTTTGTTGCCCGGTTCATGACGGCCTATACCGGCGGCACAATTCACGAAGAGCAGGGCGTGTTCATACCGGATGTTGGCAATGGCTATGCCACTGAACCCGCCACCCGCCCCGCTGCGCCTCCGGGTTATAGCTTTGCCGGCTGGTACTCCGGGACTTCAGATAATCCGTGGAACTTTGAACAGTGGCCAATAACATTTACTCCCACGATCTTTTACCCAAGATGGGTTCCCGATAACATTCCCGGCTTCCCCTGGGTGCCGCCCGGAAGCTTCATCATGGGCGACGACAAGATCAGCGGCGCGGGGCCTACCCACAGGGTAAGATTGACCGGCGGCTTTTACATCTCCGACAGCCTGGTAACCCAGGAAGAGTACGTCAGGGTAATGCTGGGCTTGAGCCCAGGCGCGGTTCCCTCCGAGGCCCAGATACGTGACCATGCCAACAACCCAAGCCTTTTCGGCGCGGCGGGCGTAGACATAGCGGTAAAAAGGCAGCTGCCGGTAGACTCTGTCACCTGGTATGACGCGATCAGGTACTGCAATATGCGCAGCCGTAACGAGGGGCTGACTCCGGTGTACAGCATTGGCGGAAGTACAAACCCCGCCGATTGGGGGCCAACTCCCACAGGCGACAGCGCGGCCTGGAACGCCGTTACCATGAACAGCAGTGCCAACGGCTACCGTCTGCCCAGCGAGGCCGAATGGGAGTACGCCGCCAGGGGCGGGAACGGCTCGCCGGGGAACTTTACATACTCCGGCAGCAACAACGCCAATGCCGTGGCCTGGTACACCGAAACCCTGAAAAACCATGACCCGGGCGGCGCTCAGCCGGTAAGGGGCCTTGCACCCAATGGCCTTGGGCTTTACGACATGAGCGGAAACCTCTCTGAGTGGTGCTGGGACTGGTTCGGCGCTCTTTACTACTCAGAAGCAGGGCCATGGATAAACCCCCTGGGCCCGCCGTCGGGAAGCCAGCGGGTCAGACGGGGCGGCTGCTGGAGCAATGCCGCTACGAATATCCGCAGCGTGGTCCGCAATAGCTTTAGCCCTGACAACTCCAACTGGGTTATGGGTTTCCGGGTGATCCGAGGCCCGCTTGCAGCACCTACGCTCTAGACACCTTAAAAATACATTGCAAGCAGCCGGAAAAAGGAGTATATTGTATTGGGGGCAAAAATGGGAACATCGAAAATTCCTTTTACCGGCACTTACCTTGAAAGTATGCCGCTCAACAAGATCGCCAAGTACTCCGGCAGGCCGCCAAAAAACGCAATTGCCTTTACCGGCTATCCCCGCCAGCACCCGGCAGAGAAGACCAAACTCATCCTGATCTACGATCCGCTGGGAGAGAATCCGGTAATTCTGGAGTTCAACCTTGACGACATACTCTTTGTAGAAGAAGTCCCCCAGGCGGTTACTGAAAATGGTGAAGGAGTCCCTCTGGTAAAACTCTGGATGCGCCATGGCGCCCAGGGCATGCTTCTTGAACCCTTTGAGGTGGACGGCTCCCTTCACTTCCTGGAGCCCCGCCGGGCCAAATGAGTTCCCCAAGGTTTTTTTCCCAAGAGCAAACTGCGCAAGCTGCGCAAGCGCAAGCCGCTGCAAGGTGCGGCCTTTGCCCAAGGAAATGCCTCTTGGCCAACGGCGAAGAAGGCCCCTGCAGGGTCAGGCTTAACCGGAACGCCGCACCGGCCATTCCCTTTTACGGTTTTGTCAGCGGCATTGCCATCGACCCCATCGAAAAAAAGCCCCTGTACCATTTCCGGCCCGGCACGGATATACTTTCGGCGGGCTTCGTTGGCTGCAATCTCCGCTGTCCCTTCTGCCAGAACTGGCGAATTTCCCAAAATACCGAAGTTCCGGGCCAGCCCTACTCCCCCGCGAAGCTTATCGCCTTTGCGAAAGATCCCGCCCAGGTCGCCGATATGCACAGCATCGCTGCTATGCATAGCATAGCTTACACTTACTCAGAACCTCTGCTGCATGCCGAGTTCCTTTTGGACTGTATGCGGGAGGCCAGGAAAGCCGGCATCGCCAATGTGCTTGTGACCAACGGCTGCGTAAATGCCGAGCCTGCACGGGAAATTCTTGAGCTCTGCGATGCCGCCAACATCGACCTTAAATGCTTTTCCGAAGAGACCTACTCAAAGATCCTTGGCGGCGACATGTCCACCGTCACAGGCTTTATCCGCATGGCCGTCGAAAAGGGCGTTCACGTGGAAATTACCACCCTGGTCGTGCCGGGCCTTAACGACAGCCAGGGGGAACTGGACAGTTGCAGGGACTTTATCGCGGAGTTGGACAGGAACCTCGTCTGGCACCTTTCAGCCTACCATCCGAACTATAAATGGAGCGCTCCGGCCACCGATCCTGCATTCCTTTTTACCGCTGCCGAGCGGGGGCGGGAAAAACTGAACTATGTCTACACCGGCAACATTGCCGGAGACAACGATACCCCCTGCCCCCACTGTAATAAGCCCCTTGTAAGACGCAGGGCCTACAGAACCGATACTTCCGCCCTTTTACTCAAAGAAGAAAATGGCAAGGCGGTCTACTTCTGCGCCTCTTGTGGACAGAAAGCGCCTTTTTTTCTATAATACATCTTGAGAGGTTTTCAATATGATTCGAGGCGGCGATATTGCAAAAGGAAGCTGTTTGCTTCAAAACGGACAGCCCTATCTGGTGGTGGAGCGGGAGTTCCACACTCCCGGCAAGGGAACCGCCATTGCCCGTGTAAAAATGAAGAGCATAAGGGACGGCTCGACCCTGACCATGACCATCCCCACCCAGCAGGAGGTTGAAGACGCCCAGGTTGAGTATCATTCCTGCCAGTACCAGTACGCGGATCAGGGAAACTATCACTTTATGGATAATGAATCCTACGAGCAATACGAAATCCCCGTAAGCGCCCATGAGAACGCGAAGTTTTACCTTAAAGAAGGTGAATCATACGAATTGATCTTTTGGGAGGGCACGGTTATTGACATTAAGATTCCCCTAAAGGTGGTTTTTACCGTGGCCCAGGCGGAGCATTACATCAAGGGCGATACCGTTTCCGGTGCCACCAAGCCGATAGTTACCGAAACTGGGCTTACCATCCGGGTTCCCCTTTTCATCAAACAGGGCGAAAAGATCCGGGTGAATACCGAAACCAACGAATATGTCGAGCGGGTGAACGATTAAAAAACCCTGTATCAAAGACTGTATCGAATACATCGAAGCCTACAGAAACAGGGAAATCCATTTCCAGTTCCGTGACCGCCAGTACCGCTTTTCACTTTCCCATGCCCTTTTTAGCTCCGCCGGAATTGACGGCGGCTCCCGCCTGCTCCTGAATGTCTTTTCTGATTTTCTTAATTCCGATTTTGAAGCTGGCAGCAGCCCCATCAGCATACTGGACGCGGGCTGCGGCGCGGGGATTTTAGGCATCTGCGCAGCCGGGGCGCTTTCCGGCCCTGCGAACAGCGCCGCCATTCAGCTTCGCGCCCAGGACAGGGACGAGCTGGCCCGTCACTTCACGCTCTACAACGCCTTAATCAACAACCTGCCGCCGGAGAGCCTCCAGGCCTATGCGGAACCCCTGCTTGCCGGGCCGGTTGTCGGGGATCCCGACGGTGGAGATTTCGGCGGCTGGGACTTGATTCTCTGCAATGTCCCTGCCAAGGCCGGCCTGCCCGTGCTCGAAGATTTCGTCCGCCGTTCAACCGGATTATTAAAAGCCGATGGCAAAGTTTTCCTTGTGGCGGTAAACACCCTGGCCGGCTTTTTCCGTTCGCGAATCGCTGCCCTTGCCTCCCCCATAAAGGAAAAAGCAGGCAATGAACACACGGTCTTTGTGTACGGCAAAGCCGACGGCCCCGCCGACGGCAAGGCCGACAGCAAGTCTGACGGCAAGGCCGACAGTACCGGCCCTGCGCTCCCTTTGCTCTTTGACGAAAGCTTCCCGCAGAGCTATCCCTTTTATATCCGGCACAGAAACGAATACGAGATGGAAAAGATCCCCTACCGCCTGGACACGGTACACGGCGCAGCGGATTTTGACAGCCCCGGCGGAGCAGTTCAGGCCGCGGCAAAACTTGCCGTTAAGATCGGCCTGGCGGAAAAGCTGGCGCTGAGCAGTCCCGGCAATGTGCTAATCCACGATGATGCCGGACAGGGACACTTTGCCCTCTGGCTTGCCCATTACCTGGAAGAAAAAGAAAATCGCCGGGAAATCCGCTGGCTATTTTCCGGCAGGAATGTGTTAGCTTTGGCTGCGGCCAAAGCAGCACTCGCATCAGCACGAGCCGCCATGCCTTCCCTCATAATCCCCTCGGCGGACATTTTTCTTGACAGGGAAGCTCTGGCGTCGGCTTCGACCCAAGCGGGCGGCCATTCCGGCAAGGGCTTCGCTCTCATCGCCTTTTTCCCCGAAGCCGTGCCGGAAACCGATCGCCACCAGGCCGCCTGGGATGGCCTGTCTTACCTTGCCGCCGGGAACGAAGACGCTGGGGACGAAAGGCCCGGCGGCATAGTTATCGCGGCGATGAGTTCAACCGAGGCCGAGCGCTTTGACCGGAAAAAGCCGGCGGCCTTTGCCCGGCTGGGGGAGGTCAAACGGAGGGGGTTTAGGGCTTTGGCTTATCGGAGGAATATTTAACCACGAACCTCGAACTGCGGACCGCGAACCTTCGGTTCGAACGGTCCGATGGTTCGCCACGAAAAACAACCATTGCCCATCGGAGGATTTATGACAAGCAATGGCTGCAGAACTATTCCACCTATTGCACAGGGAGATCTCTTTGGTCAGTCATGGAGTTAAAGTTGATCGTCGCAGAGCCGTTGGTAAACCTGACATCGCCCATAAAGTAATTGTTAAAGTTTACGCTTACTACAACTAAATAGCTTCCTGTTCTTGTAAATGTGCCGCCTCCCATTGCATCCACCAAATTAAACGGCGAGCTATCGTCATAAGGAGCGACCGCTACCGCAGAGCCAATACCCAATGCCAGTTCCGTTAATGTAGAGGGCGTACTGCTATTGCTGACAATCACCGTAGCGTTTGATGGGCAATTGTTTACAACCAAACGGCCGGGTGTTCCGCCGCCGCCGCCAGCGCCGTCACCGCAGCCGGTAAATGTTAGCCCAAACAGCAAAAAAAGACCGAGAACTAAAACCAGTTTCTTTTTCATTCAGTACCCCTAGAATTTGAGCGACAGACCGACACTGGCATACTGTAATCCACTGTATCCAATCTCAAAATAGGCGCCTAAAAGGTCTGTGAAAAAGTACCGTGCCCCAAAGTTAAGACCCCAGAGGAGAAAAGGCACACCGTCATAACTCGCTCCGCCGATACCGCCTAAAGCACCGCTGGTTTCTACCTTTGTACTTTGAAGAACATAGCCGATGCTAAGTCCGGCATAGGCATCCAAATTTTCCACAAAATTAAAATGATACATACCCCGGCCGCCAAAGCCAATGTTTGTATATGTGACATCTATGCTATACATTGAGGGAATGCCGCTGCTATAACTCCATGTAGTGTATGTCACGAATGCACCTAGCGTTATAGGCATGTCGATGGGCAGTTTGAAATCCACACTTGCCGATACTGGCGGAATGCCCATATCATAACCACCGGTAGGGCCAAAACCGATACCCACGTTAAGAAAAAACTTGTTGTCCTGGACCCCCGGCGCGTAACTTTCGTACCATGTTTGCGCGAAAACTCCTCCGGTAGCAACAGCCACCATAAGCAGAACCATCAGAGCCTTCTTTTTTGTGTTCATAATAAACACTCCTTTTTCTTAATATTGTGCATATTATAATGCTACAAGCGATTATTTTATCATGCTGATTGATGTTGGTCAAGTTTATCATACCAAAAATACAATAAAAATTTCTCTAAGAGGCTGACAAATGACAGAGGAAGAACTTAGAACAATAGTTAAAAATAATATCAGGCGATACCGGGCTTACCGGAACTGGACGCAGGCCGAACTGGCAGAAAGATTGAATATTTCCATTAACTTTTTAAGTGATATAGAAAACGGAAAAAAATGGATTTCCCCTACAAGTATTATTAAATTTGCCAATGTTCTTAACATTGAACCATTTGAATTGTTCAAAGCTGCCGATGCACCACAGCCTTCTGTTTCTGCTCTTTTGTCAAAGTATAATGATGAAGTTATAAAATCTGTTTCTGACTCAATTGATCAGATTTACAGTTATTACCAGGCGCAGACCGGCGTTGTGGATAAGAAATAGGGGGCTAAACTGATTATTGCTACCCTGATCCAACATTAGGTTGACAAAACCTAACAGTTTGTGTTATGTTTTGTGTACCTATGCAATCAATACAAACATTAAAGGCCAGTCTGGAGACATTGGCAAATCCAGAGCATTATTTATTCTCGGTCAGCGATTTTTCCGTGCTTTTTCCGCAAAAATCACAAGCTGCCTTAATGGTTTTATTGGGACGGGCGGTAAAGAATGGCTGCTTGGAAAGGGTTTGCCGGGGTTATTATATTTATAAAAAAACAACGTATCCCAGGGATCTGCTTCTGTTCCACTTGGCTGCACGTTTGCGGGCAGATTACTTCTGTTACTTAAGTTTAGAAACAGTTCTAAGCGAAAATGGCGTTATTTCTCAGATTCCTTTAGGCTGCATTACATTGATGTGCTCAGGGCGCTCCGGTATTATCAACTGCGGCAGATTTGGTCGAATAGAGTTTACGCACACTAAAAAATCTCCCGCAAGTCTTGGGCATTTGCTCACTTACGATTTTCGCTATGGATTATGGCGCGCGTCTACGCAGTTGGCTATGCAGGATTTACGCGCAGCAGGCAGGGAGCATCTTTATGAATTTATTTGAACAAACGATCAATGCTGTTCTGGCAAATCAACAAATATATACTGTTCTTCGCCCAGTGCTGGAAAAAGAAATTTTACATTCTGAATTTTTACGAATATTAAATAAAGCGGGGGTGTTGCAAAAATTAACTTTTATGGGCGGAACTTGTCTGCGCTCTTGTTATGGGTTTGCACGGTTAAGCGAAGATCTGGATTTTACCGGAGGCTTTGATTTTAAAAAAGATGATTTACAGGATATCGGCACTTTGCTGAAAAAAGGCATTTGGCAAAAATATAACTTAGCGCTCGATATCCTTGAGCCGGTTAAAGAAGAAGGGAATACACATACATGGAAAGTAAAAATAATTACCTCGCCGGAGCGTTCTGATTTACCGCAGCAGCGAATTAATATTGATGTATGTATGCTTCCAAGTTATGAACGCCGCCCTGCAATGTTAAGGAATCATTATGGATTGGAAACAGGGACATCGGGGTTGATTATTATGGCAGAAAGCTTAACCGAAATCCTGGCTGATAAAATTGTTGCTGTAGCAATGCGCCCCAACAGAGTTAAGAATCGGGATTTGTGGGACATCTATCAATTAAAAGCCCATAGTATCGATTTATCCGCTGATTTAGTAAAACAAAAACTTACTGATCGACAGGTAGATTTTTCTTTTTTTAAGCGGTGTTATGCTGAACGTTTAACTCATCTTCAAACGCAAAAACAGGAGTTCTGGCGTGAGATGCAGCGTTTCCTAAACCCTGAAGCTTTTTCCGGGGAGTTTACGGATAAGTTATGGTGGGAGAATTTGTTATACCTGTTAAAAGACTGGGGTAATATTTATACGAATCAATCAATAAAAGACAGCAAAAAACAGGGCAGCCAAAAGCGCTGTAAAGATCGCGGCGGTAAGGATGAATACCCAGAAGGGTAAAGCCACGGCAGGTCTGCTGACAGGGCGGCGGTTTTCATAGACCGCAAGCATCTCTTCTGTGTGGCCGCAGTCCGGGCAACCTTTTTTAAAGAGGGATTCGTCTCCAACAAAATCACAGTAGGGGCAGCGGACAGAGGCAAATTTGCTCCCGCATTTGGGGCAGCTCTTCGCGTCTCTTGGCACCTCCGCCTCGCAGGTTTCGCAGAAAAAGAGGGGGGGCTTTTCCGGTTCTTTTTTTCTTTTGGAAAAGTTAAACATCCTTTAACTGTTTACCGCTTTGGGACAGGCCGCAGTCTCAGAGCTTTTACAAGATGAACATGGCGCCGACTTTGGGGCATCCGGCTTTGGGGCATTGCTTGTCTTGCCGCCCTTGTCGGTGACATAGTAACCGCCGCCCTTGAAAATAACGCCGGTTCCGCCGTTGATAAGGCGGCGCAGTTCCTTGCCGCATTCGGGACAGGTCTTTAGCGGCTCCTCGTTTATGCTCTGAAAGGCATCAAAAGTGTGCTTACAAGTCTTGCATTCATATCCATAAGTTGGCATAGACACCTCTGGTCGATCTATTATTGCTTTACCTTGAATATAATGAAAACATTCCCAAAAGTAAAGCTATACCCCTTTCGCTTAAAGGTTCTGTGCGCAGAGTAAGAAATTCCCCGTCCTGTTCAGGGCTGTTGGCGAAAAGCAGGGCCGCAAGATCCAGTGAGCTGATTTCGTCCGCGGACTCTGTTGGAGCGGAGCCTTGCGGGGCAAAAAGCCTTGCCATATTAAAGAGGGTAAGAAGGGAACGGGCCTGGGCTTCCGAGGGGGTCTTTATTCTAAGGACAAGCTCCCAAAACCCAGCGGACGAAGGAAGCGAAGGCAGCCGCCCGGCGCCAAAGAAAAATTCCTCAGCCGGGATCTGCATGGGGAGCCCAAGGCCCTGCAAGAAATTGTTTACGGTTCCCATGGGGCCGGGCAGCCAGCCAGCCATGGCAAGGCCACGTTGGAACTCGATAAAGCCCGGCGGGGGAGTTTCCCTTTGAGAAAAGTCAAAGGGGTCTGCGTCCGAAACAAGGGCCGCTCTGGGTCCCAGGGCAAGGGCGATCCTGTCCTTTTCGGAATACCAGTAGCTATTCCCATTATTCGAGCTTTGCATTTCCCAGTCGCTGCTCGCTCTAAGGGAAATGTTTGCCCTGGAGCTGGGAAAGTTCCCCGCCGCCGCCAAATAGAAGCTCCGCCCCTGTCCGGGGGGAAAAACCGCAGCTGCCGCCGCCTTTGTGCTATCCATTATCTGCGCGGCGTTCATGCCGTCCAGTGCAGCGAAAGAAAAAGCCTCCAGCAGCGGCCTGGCCTGCACCGCATCGGCCCAAAGGTAGAGCCTGCCGCCGGCGGGAAGAACGGAAACAAGCTCCTCCCCCCTTGGAATTAAAACCCCCGGCGCACTCGCACAGGAAAGAAATAGCATAATCGAAAAGAAGCTCACGCAAAGACGCAGAGACGCAAAGTTAAGCTTTCTCAATTTTCACCCGCCACTTATCATCCCCTGCCTCTATCTCGCTCATATCTTCCTGCTCGGCCCAGAGCATTGTGGACGAAAGTGTTTCGGCTGCCACATAATCCGCGAAAGCTTCCCAGGCCTGCTTTAAGCGTTCCGTGCCGGAGATTTTCAGCGTAATCCGGTCGGTGACTTCAAAGCCCGACTCTTTCCGCAGATTCTGTACGCCGCGGACAAGATCGCGAACATCCCCTTCTTTGGAAAGCTCCTCGCTGATCTCCGTATCAAGGCCCACCGTAAGGGTTCCTTCGTTAAGCACTTTAAGACCGGCCTTTTCCAGCCGCCTTATGTCCAGCTTTTCTGCGGTAATGTCAACGGAGCGCCCTCCGTCAATTTCTATTGAAAAGTTTGCCCCTTCCAAAAGGCTTTGAATCTCGGCCTGGGAGAAGGCGGCGATTTTTTCCGCCGCTGCCTTCATGTCCTTTCCCAATTCCTTGCCAAGCACGCGGAAATTGGCCTTTGCCTCGTATTCCACCAGGTCTTCCTCGTTGTCCCGGAAAATCACATTTTTTACGTTGAGTTCCTCCCGGATGATCTCTTCCATTTCGAGCAGCACCTTTTTTTCTTCGATGTTACGCGTAACAAGCTCCACGGTCTTAAGCGGCTGCCTGCCCTTGACGTTGTACTGGGAGCGCAGGGCCCTTCCCATGGAAACCGCGCGCTGCACCGCCGCCATTCTGAACTCCAGATCCCGATCCCGCTTTTCTTCCCTTGCAATGGGGAACTCAGTCAGGTGAATCGATTCCGGCTCTGTCTTCTTGCGAAGGTTCTGCCAGATTGCCTCGGTGGTAAAGGGCATAAAGGGACAGGCCACGCTGATAAGTGTTTTTAAAACTGCGTAAAGGGTCGCGTAGGCTTCGGTTTTGTCCGTGTCGGAAGTCCCGTCGGCGCCGACACTTTTCCAGAAGCGGCGGCGGGAGCGGCGGATGTACCAGTTGTTAAGGAGGTCGATGAATTCGATAATTGGGCCAATCGCCTTTGAAAGATCGTAGGCATCCAGCGCCGTTGTGCATTTTTCCACCAGGCTTTCGGCCACGGATAGTATCCACCTGTCCAGGGGATTGGACGGATTGGCCGGAGGCTCTTGCGGGCTTATGCCGTCGATGTTGGCGTAGGTGACAAAAAAGCTGTAGGCATTCCAGAGCGGAAGAATTATGCTCTTGAGAACTTCCTTGACGCCGTCATCGCTGTAGCGCAGATCGTCAGCTTTAAGGAGCGAGGAATTAACAAGAAAGAGCCGCACCGCGTCCGCGCCGTAGGTATTGATCACGTCAACGGGGTCGGTGTAGTTTTTCAAACTCTTGCTCATCTTCCTGCCATCGGAGGCCAGCACTATGCCGCTTACAATGCAGTTTTTAAATGCCGGTTTTTTAAAGAGGGCTGCCGCAAGAACTACGAGGGTGTAAAACCAGCCCCTGGTCTGATCCAGGCTTTCGCTGATAAAGTCCGCGGGGAAATGGCTTTCGAAAAATTCCTTGTTTTCAAAGGGATAGTGGTTCTGGGCGTAGGTCATGGCCCCGGACTCAAACCAGCAGTCCAGCACTTCGGGAATTCTTGTCATGGTTCCTGTGCATGGCGTTCCGCCTTTATTCGCGGGAACCTTTGAACAGGGAATGGTGATCTGATCCACAAAGTGTTTGTGTAAGTCTTCCGGGTAAACGCCGGAGTACTCCTTGAGCTCCGCCCGGCTGCCGATGCAGAGGACTTTGCCGCAGTCCTGGCACTTCCAGATTGGTATGGGATTCCCCCAGTAACGGTTGCGGCTAACGGCCCAGTCCCTGGCCCCTTCCAGCCACTTGCCAAAGCGCCCGGTCTTGATGTGCTCCGGTACCCAGTGAATCTGGCTGTTGGCGTCCAGCATATCCTTTTTGATCTTCTCCACATTTACAAACCAGGAACCGATTGCCCGGTAAATCAGCGGACTGTCGCATCTCCAGCAGTGGGGATAGGCGTGGAGTAACTGATCCCGCTTGATCAGCTTGCCCTCGGCCTTAAGCCGCTCAATGATGCCCTTGTCCGCGTCCTTGACAAAGAGGCCCTGGAAGTCCGGCACATCGGAAGTAAATTTACATTCGGTGTCCACCGGGCAAACGGTGGGAACGCCGGTTCCCTTTAGCACCCTGGCGTCATCCTCGCCAAAGCCGGGGGCGATGTGTACGATGCCCGTGCCGTCTTCGGTGCTGACAAAGTCGCCCAGGACTGTACGAAAGGCATTGTTTTCCCGCTCTTGAGCAAAGTACGGGAAGAGGGGCTCGTACTCAATGCCGGCCAGCTCCGCACCCTTTTTGCGCCAAACGATCTTGTATTCGTCTTCGCTTTTAAAATATGAAGACAATCGTGCTTCTGCAAGGATGTAGTGAGAAGGAGAATTAGAAGTTTGGCTCTCCTCAATTAGCACGTAGTCGATATCGGGACCAACAGCAAGGCCCAGGTTAGAGGGCAATGTCCAAGGGGTCGTCGTCCATGCCAGGAAAAAAGTATCCGGCGGAACACTACTCACTGCTCCCTTCTCACTCTTACCTGTTACCTGAAACCTCACCGTAATGGACGGGTCGTGGACATCCCTGTAGCCGCCCAGGTTAAGCTCGTGGTTGGAAAGCACCGTGGCGCAGCGGGGGCAGTTGGGCAGAACGTAATGGCCCTCGTAGAGCAGGCCCTTCTCCCAAAGGGATTTTACCACCCACCATATGCTTTCCATGTAACCGGTTTCCATGGTCTTGTAATCGTTATCGAAATCCACCCAGCGGCCCAGGCGGGTAATGGTCTGCCGCCATTCTTCCACATAACGCAGAACCGATGCGCGGCAGGCCTCGTTGAACTCGGCAATGCCGTGCTTTATGATGTCGGCCCTGGAATTGAGGTTCAGCTCTTTTTCGATGAGGTTCTCTACGGGGAGGCCGTGGCAGTCCCAGCCGAAGCGGCGCTCGACCTTTTTGCCCCTCATGGTCTGGTAGCGGGGAATAATGTCCTTTACTGTACTTGGGATAAAATGGCCGAAATGGGGCAAGCCCGTGGCAAAGGGGGGGCCGTCGTAGAAGACAAATTCATCCCTTCCCTCCCGGTTATTGATGGACTTTTTGAAAGTATCGTTTTCTTTCCAAAAGGCAAGAACCTCTTCTTCAAGTTTGGGAAAATTCACTCTGGGGTCTACACTCTTGTACACACTATTCCTCCGTTTACAATATGCCAAAAAAAGGGAATTTTTTCCAGATGTAAACAGGCGCCAGTTTTTGGTATAATGGGAGTGCCATGAGCTTTAACGAAGACGATGAAATTGAATGTGACATAATAGAACATTACGGAATTTTTTCCGGCGGGAAGAAATTCTGGAACAAGGAAATCAACCTTATCTCCTGGAACAACAGGCCCGCAAAGCTGGACATCCGAAACTGGCAGAGGGATCACAAGAAGTGCGGCAAGGGCATTGCCGTTACCAGGGAAGAAGCCGAAGAGCTGGTAAAACTTCTGAACAAGATACTCAAAACAAAACCCGGGCCGGAAAAAACAAAAAAGCAGGCTGGGACAAAAAAGCAGGCGGGAACGAAAAAACAGCCCTCTCGGAAGCCAAGGGCTTCCATTAGGGTCCCGCCAAAAACCCTGGAACCTTTCTACGACGAACTGGAACTGCTTTTCGGCGCGGATCCAAAGGAATGTAAAAGCGCCAGGAATGCCCTTCTTAAAAAATATCATCCGGATAAAAACAACGTGAACACTGCCTTTGCCACCCGGAAAACCATTAAAATCAAGGAAGCCTATGAGCGTATACTGGAGTGGTGGAATGGTAAGTGAGCCCTCAACCTATCTGCCTGCAAAGTACGCAAACCGTAAATCCATATAGGTGTGGGTATTTGCCTGTGAAAACTACAGTTGTACTACTTGCTGCTTGCTTTCGCAAGCGCCTATGAACCACAGGCAGCAAAACCTTTTAAGTACCTTTCCTACGCAAAATAGTTTTCACAGGCAAATACCCACACCCATACAGGCTTTTTTCGCGGATGTATGCGTACTTTGCCGGCAGGCAGGTTGGGGTTTAGCGCAGCTGTCACAGTCGTATGTCTATCTGTAACAGAGGGAGAGGCAAAAAAAGCCCGGAAGACGCCGGAAGCGTGCAAATCGTCAGCCCCATAGGTCTGCGACTCGCACGCTTCCATAAAATCCATTCCTTTCTTGTCTGAATAACCCTGTGTCCCCTGATGAAACGGTTTAAGCTCTCCTGCTCGGCGCTGTCGGCATAAAGTGGAAGTAAAAATGGCGCGTATTGAAGTTTCATAGCCCTTCGGCGGGGGGACTAATGTCCCCCCTGCACCCCCCTCCTGTTTTTTTAATCCTCGCCGAAATACCCTTAGCTTGGGGCCTTCCAGGCCCCGCACAAGGGCATTTCGCAACTATACCTGAGCCAAACTAGGGGAGGCGAACAAGACGGAAGCCGACGGCGTTGCGCCAGTTGTCCGGGACGTCGCCGTCCCGGAGAGCGGAACGGGCGAAAGTGGCTGCGTAGTTCCAGCTCCCGCCACGAAACACGCGGTTAGCCCCCGAGGTGGGACCTGTATGATCCGGCACCAGCGGATAGCTGCCCCACCTGTTCCAGCACCACTCCCACACATTCCCGCTCATGTCGTAAATTCCAAGCCCATTAGGTGCTTTCAAGCCAACAGGCTTGGTTCCATTAGGCGTGTTATTCCCACTGTACCACGCCACATCATCTATGTTATTGCTTCCAGAATATATATAATTCCCAGGCGTTCCTGGGCCTCCCTTTGCCGCAAACTCCCACTCGGACTCCGTTGGCAAGCGGTAGCCGGTAGCGTTAAAATTGGCTGTTACATCCGCACTTGTTATTGGATAACCTGTCGCAGGGCTTCTGTTTTCTATTGTGTATACCGGCGTAAGTCCTGGGACTAATGCAGTCAGTTTGTTGCAAAACTCAACAGCATCAAACCAGGTCACCATCTCCACAGGGCGATTTAGAGCTTCATTTCCAGTATTAAAACTACTTGGGTTAATCCCAGTCCCCATCACATGCTCGTACTGTGCCTGAGTTACCTGGTATCTGGATATTGAAAAAGCGCTAAGGCTTATTGAATACGCATTGGGCTCAGGAGTCTGTGGGCAATAACCCAACACGAAGCTACCGGCACCTACTGAAACCATCTCAGGTATCAAACTTATCCATCGAGCGTACAAGGTTATATCACCTGGGGGCGTGTAAGGATAAGATGCACCGAAATAGTAATTGGTTCCCACTGTGACTGTAGCGTTAGTCATCCAACCGGCAAAAGCATAGCCCGTATTTGACATGGAGCCTTGCACTGGCAGCGTTATGCTGGAGCCAGGACTTATTCCCGCTATCGCACTGGGCGCTGTCCCGCCGCCGTTACTGTTAAAGGTAACCGTAAAGCCGGAAGCCGCACTGACCACAATGCTCACATTAGTCGTCGCCGTTGCACCGCCGTCATAAGTCACCGTTATGGTGGCGCTGTAGGTGCCGGCAGCAAGTGAGGCGTTGGGCCGTACAGTAAAGGTCGCTGTACCGCCTGCCGCCGCGACTGTAGGCGTTAATGTGCCGCCAAGGGTAAAGGAGCCTGGGTTCGTGCCGCTAAGCGTTATGCCTGACACTGTTGCCAGTACATCTCCCGTATTGGTAATTGTTATCGTCTCTGCCAGCGGTTGTGCATCGCCAACAGTGATGCCGTCGAAAGTCACTGGCGACAGGGTAAGGTTAGGGGTGCCTGGCGGCAGCGCTTCAAACTCAGCATTAATCGTCACAGCCCCAGCCGGCATGATAAAAGTCGCAGGGTTTGTTGTCGTACTGGAAAGCGTTACTCCGCCTGAAACAACTGTCCATTCCTTAAAGCTGCTGCCCCCGCTGGCCGCGGCGGTAATTGTCACCAATTCGCCAGCTTCGGCGGGGTTCGGGCTGGCCGTGGCTGTACCGCTGCCGCTACCAATTGTGCTCATGGTAATGGCGTTTTGGCCAGGAGGCAGGATTCCCCCGCCTGACGGCCCTCCCCCGCCGCCGCCGCTTCTAACACTGCCTTCCGGACGCCACCTGGCGTACAGGGTCATGTTCTCGCTAACCGTATCCCGCTCAAAGTTCCAGATAACCGTGCAGGCCGGATCGATATACCAGCCGGTATGGACAAAACCCTGCATTTCCATCTCGGCCGGCAATGTTATCATGCCGTCCTTTTGCACTCTCTGACTCCCAGGAGCCGGTTCCCCGCCATTGGCTTCAAATCTCACGGTAATGTAGCCGCCCCCGCCCAGCTCACAGCCGGCAAATACAAGCAGCAGTGTACAGATAACAATTAGTAAAAGTCCTTTCTTCATTCAAAACTCCTTGATTGTTCGTGATGTCGAGGGGGTAAATTCGTAAAATATTTTTCTGTCGGCGTTGTACGTTCACGCTATTAGAATATCACAGCTTTCTGAAAATGCAACAGTTTGTGTTAATAAACCCCCAATTTACCGGATAGCAGATAATTCGCACTTTTTCAAAAAAAAATCAAAAAAATGCCCAAAATTAAAAGCAAAAACACGTTTCCGCGCAGTTATATGTTAGGCGGCCGTATGGCCGCCCGTAAATCTTTCCAATCATACACGGCCCGAAGGGACGTATAGGGTAGGAGGAAAATATGAAAGACTCAACAATACCAATCCAGAGCATGATTTACGAAATCCGCGGTCAAAAAGTCATGTTCGATAATGATCTTGCAGCCTTATATGAAGTTGAGACTTTCAATTTGAATAAAGCTGTAAAACGCAATATTGGACGTTTTCCCAGTGATTTTATGTTCCAATTAACCAAAGAAGAATGGGAAAGTTTGATATTCCAATTTGGAATATCAAACAAACAGCGTGGCGGCAGGCGCTTTATGCCTTATGTTTTTACAGAGCAGGGAGTTGCAATGCTGGCAGCGGTTCTTAACAGCCAAAGGAAACTAAAAAGATAGGGTTTATACCCTAGTCAAGCGTCCCCTCCACAGTGGATTTCTGTGCTTCTTCAACTTCCCCGTTTTAAGCAGATGGCTGATCACTTCCCCCGCCTCCTCCTCTGACCAGCCGATATTTTCCGCGCGGGAAAGGACTTCCGATGCCTCGCCTGGCGTATAACAGCGCCTGTTCCGCCGGAAAAAGTCCTTAAGGCTCCGCTCCTCCCGCAATGCGCGGCTGGCCTTTCCGTCGCAGACATCGCAGCAGGCCGAAGCGGGGCTGTCCGCAAATTCGGGGGTCGAGCCCCCGTCGTAACCCAGAAGCGACAAAAGCGCCTGCCTTCTGCAGCGGCCTGTGTCCCGTGCATACCCAAGGAGCTTTTTTACCCGGCCCCTCTCCGCCTCCGCCCGTGCCCTTGCCAGGCTTGCCTTGTCATCCGGCCCCCAGAGCAAAATCGCCTTTGATTGCAGAGAGTCCCTGCCGGCCCGGCCGGACTCCTGCAGGTAGGCCTCCACCGATGGCGGGCAGTCCCGGTGTATGACGGTGCGGATGTCGGCCTTGTCGATTCCGAGACCGAAAGCACAGGTCGAAACGAGCACGGCGTTTTTGTTGTGCAGGAACCAGGCTTCACATTCCTTTTTTTCCTCCCGGCTTAAACCGGCGTGGTAAAAGCGTATTTCCCCGGAAAAATTTTCTTCGGGAAAATTTTTCCGATTCCAAGGAATATCCCGTCCGGCCATTTCGTTACGGAGATAGCGGGCAAGCTTTTCGGTTCCAGGCCTTGATGAGCAGAAGACTATTGCGGGCCGCCTGTTTGCCAGAAGCAGGTCCCGCACGGCCAGGTTCCGGAGTATGCAGCCGCAGGCGGTGTAGCTGATGTTTTTGCGATCCGGGTTTCCGATGATCTTCTGAGCGCCCCGCCCGCCAAAAATATACTTTTCAATCTTCTCCAAAACTGCCCCGCCTGCGGTGGCGGTAAAGGCGCTTACCAGCGGCGCAGCGGTTGCTTCGATGATTTTGGCGATCTCAAGGTAAGAGGGCCTGAACGTTTCGCCCCACTCGCTTACGCAATGGGCCTCGTCGATAACCACGTGGAGGATCTTCATTTCCCCAAGCCGCCTGAACACGGCGGGGCTAAGCAGCACCTCCGGATTGGCAATGACGAACTTGCTCCTGCCGGCGCGCAGCTCTTTCCAGATCTGCTCCCGCTCCTCGGCTGACTGGCCGCCCCTCAGCAGCAGCGGCGAAAAGCCCTTCTCTTTCAGGCGGCGCTCCTGGTCGGACATCAGGCCCAGGAGGGGATAGATAAGCAGGCTGGGCCCTTCCATAAGCATGGCCGGGAGCTGAAAGCAAAGGGATTTCCCCGCGCCTGTGGGGAGAATGATGATCTGGCGGCCGGAGCTTTCCCTGTCGGTATCGTCTCCCGCAGCCTTTGCCGCTTCAAGGATGTTCGAGATCACCAGCCTTTGGTAGGGGAACAGGTAGGAAAGGCCGAAATGTTTCTTTGCCGCCTGGCCAAGGGGGTCGGATATATTGTCTTTCATACATGTATATAACTGCGCGGAAAGGGCTTTTTGCTTTTGATTTTGGGGAAAATTAAGAATAAATGTGAAAAAAAATATTTCTCGCTTTTATCTTCTTCCTGGCCTACTCATCATCCAGTCCCAGTTCATCTGTATTGTCAGCCACTGGAGCCTCTTCGGCTGCCTCTTCCTTTTTCTTCCTGCGTATGAGTGGCAGGCGGGGGCGAGAGCGGGAGCCGGAACGGGAGCTGGAACGGCGCTGACTACTGCCTACATTTCTAATGATGGAAATATAAATAACGAGAACAATGGTGACTACTATAATCTGCCAGGAGCGTATTACCTCCCAAAGTAGTTGTCTTAATTCAGCATTGAACATACATCTATTATTATAGAGCACAGAATGAGGATTAACCAGAGCAGCGGCAAATTTTGTTGCATAAAAATTGTTTTTGGTTTATTATGAACCCATGGACGATAGCAGCTTTACCGTTCTGGACCTGATTGACATTGATTTAAAGGAGCATAACGCCCTTAATCTGCGATGTATCGGAGGACGTAAGGGGCTGGTCCGGGAAATAAACACTCCGGACATAAACCGTCCGGGACTTGCCCTTTCCGGCTTTTTTGATTCCTTTGCCCATGACCGGATCCAGATTTTTGGGCGGGGAGAAGCCGCCTATCTGGAAAAGCTGCAACATGACGACACGATTGACACAGTCCGCCGGATATTTACCTTTCCCATTCCTTGCTGCATTTTTACCCACGGCATATTTCCAAACAATGACTTTTTGGAAATAGCCGAGAAGAACGGCTGTCCCCTTTTGCAGACTGAGCTTCCCACATCGGAGTTTAACACCCGTATCACAAGGATACTAACGGAGATTTTCGCTCCCCGGCAAAGCATACACGGGGTTTTGGTGGAAGTTTACGGCCTGGGGATTCTGATTCTGGGGGAATCCGGCGTGGGTAAGAGCGAAACCGCCCTGGAACTTATCATGCACGGCCACCGTCTGGTAGCGGACGATGTGGTAAATGTGCACTGCGTGAACGGCAACATTCTTATGGGAACCGGAGCTAATAAAATCATCGCCCATCACATGGAAATACGCGGCATGGGTATCATCAATATCACGCATCTTTTCGGAGTGGGGGCAATCAGGGACAGGAAAGAAATACAGCTGGTTGTCAAACTGGCGGAGTGGGATTCCAAGAAAAACTACGACCGCATAGGCATTGAAGAACAGTACATGGAACTCATTGGGGTCAATGTTCCCAGGCTGGAGATACCTGTAAAACCCGGACGGAATATCCCAATCATCATAGAGACCGCAGCCATGAACGAAAGGCTAAAGTCAATGGGTTATCATTCGGCCAAGGAATTCAATCATAACATCCTTAAATGGCTGGAAAGCGACACCGCAAAGGCAGTATACTTTGGAAGCGAGGATATAATTTAAAAATGACAGAAAAAAACGTGGTAATTTCAAACAGAGCAGGAATACACGCCCGTCCGGCAGCAGTTCTGGTGCAGGCCGCCAAAGATTTCAAATGCAGCATCCATTTAGAGAAGGGCACCGACAAGATCAACGCAAAATCCATCATGGGTATTTTGACTTTGGCGGCTGTTTACGGAACCGAGATAAAGGTCAGCGCTGAAGGAGAAGATGAAGAAAAGGCGGTAGAAACCATAGTTAATCTTTTTGAGTCAAAATTCGAGGAGGACTAGGGAGTGAAAGTACCAACCGAACGTCAAAAAGAAGTCTTAGACTTTATCACAGAATATATCCAGGCCAATACCTACCCTCCCACCGTCCGGGAAGTGGCGGATTATTTTTCCATCTCCATCAAGGGCGCCGATGACCATCTTACAGCCCTAAAGAAAAAGGGCCTTTTAAGGAAGGGAGACAAAAAACCCCGAACCTTGGAAGTGGTAAAACAAGAGGAAGATGAGGGAGAAAACTTTACGGAAATTCCCATACTCGGCTCTGTTGCTGCGGGGCGGCCCATAATGGCCGTTGAAAATATGGATGGCTCAATAAGGCTTCATCGATCCCTCTTGAAAAATGGAAAAAGGTACTTTGCCCTGCGCGTAAAAGGGGATTCCATGGAAGGAGCGGGCATCATGGACGGGGATACGGCGGTGATTGAGCATAAACCCCTGGTGCAAAACGGAGAAATCGCGGTTTTTATGCTGGATGATGCGGTAACACTTAAAACTTTTTACAGGGAAAGCTCGCGGATAAGGCTGCAGCCGGAAAATCCCAGATATCTTCCCACTTATGTCAGCCAGGATCCACAGATCCTTGGCAAACTTGCCCATATTATCCGTTCCTATGACTAAAAAAGCTTCCAAAAAAGAAGAAACCCCTGCCTGGCTGTTCCTGGGGCCTGAGATCGGCGAAAAGCAGCTTGCAATTGACCAGATCAAGGCGAAGTTACCGGAAAATACGGCTCTGGAAGAAACTGTCTACTATGCCGGGGAAACAACGGTTCCGGTGATGCTGGCCAGTATGCGAAACCCCTCCCTTTTCGCCGACTGGCGGATCTTTTTCATCAAATCGGCAGAGGGGATCAAAAAAAAGGAAGATATCACCCTTCTCTCCTCTTACATTAGCTCTCCCGCAGAGAATACCTTTCTTGTTTTGATTTCCGAGGAAACCAGTGTCGCCAAGGGCCTTGAAAACCTGTTCCCCCCCGCCAATAAGCGGGTTTTCTGGGAGCTTCTTGACGAGCGGAAAATCGAATGGCTTGTTTCTTTCTTCAAGGGCAAGGGATTCAAAATCAGCGACGAAGGAATTGAAACTATTCTGGAACTGGTCGAAAACAATACAGCCGCTTTAAGGCAGGAATGCTGGCGGCTTTGCCTCTTTTTGGAAGGGTCGAAATTGGACGGGTCTAAAGAGATCAGCGCGGAAGACGCGGAAAAATGGCTTTCCCACACCCGCTCTGAATCGGCTTTTACCCTTTTCACCCGCATTGCCGCCGGAGATCTTTCCCGAAGCCTTGAATCAATGCGAATGCTCCTGGCAGCCAAGGAAGCCCCTCCTGCCATTTTCGCCGGCCTGGCCTCCTGCTTCAGGAAGCTTCAGGCCTACCTTGCCCTAAAGGGAGCGAGAGTCAACGATGAATGGGAATACCGGAAGATTGGCGTTTCCTCGCCGGGTGCAAAGCGGGACTATGCGGCGGCGGCCAGGCGTTACGATTCTGCAGGCGCAGAAAGCTGCCTTGCCCTCTGCGCCGAATACGATCTGCTACTTAGATCCTCGCTTTCTTTTCCTGTAGAGATCCTAATGGACAGCTACCTTTATAAAATCCACTCTTTGGGCCGTTAATTACTCCCTGACCCAAATCTGCGTCACGCCAATGGCCCCAAGCCTCTGTACGGCTGATTCTACCATGGCCGCCGGAATATCTGTCGCAACTACCCGGTAGTGGGGCGGACTTTGCTCCTGGATCACGTTAAAACCCGCAGCCCTAACCCTTGACGCTACAATTGCGGCTGTATCAGGCGAGGTAAAAGAGCCCACCTGCAAGCGGAAGGTTCTGCCGCTGTCCGGGTCGGGTAAACCGGGAATAACCTGTACATTGGTTTGCTGCTGGGCCGGCGGCTGGATAATATGCACCTGCGGAGGCTGCTGGGCCGGCGGCTGAATAAAATGCACCTGGGGCTCTTGCTGAGCCGGCGGCTGAATAAAATGCACCTGTGGGGGCTGCTGGGCCGGCGGCTGGATGAAGTGCACCTGGGGCTCCTGCTGAGCCGGAGGCTGGATATAATGCACCTGCGGGGGCTGCTGGGCCGGCGGCTGGACGTACTGCACCTGGGGGGGCTGGGCCTGCTGTGTCGGCGGCTGGACGTACTGCACCTGAGGCGGGGCCTGCTGTACCTGAGGCGGGAATACCTGCTGCTGCTGGGAATATGGCAGCGTCACCATATCACGTCCGCGGGACTCCGCAGTCATGAAGCTCAGCCAGGCCAGCCAGTTAAGTTCCGGGTTGGCAGGCTCGACACGTGACTGCACTTGGGCTGTTTGCTCAGGCGGGGGGGCAGCCTCGGCAACTTGGGCTGTTTGCTCCGGCGGGGGGGCAGCCTCGGCGGCTGGGACAGACTCAGGTTGCACAAGATAGGCGTGGAGCGTGATGTTCAGGGGCTGTCCCGGTTCGGCGGTGGCCTGAGCCTGGACGGGTTCAGGGATGGCCGGCCTTGGTTCAGGGGCCGCTGGAGCGGGGGTGGGCGCCGGAGCGGGCGGCGGGGCTGGCGGCGGGGCTTCCGCCACAGCTGCTGGGGGACGTGGCCTGGCAGGGGGGGCCGTGTAAATCCTGATGTCCGTGTCCGGGCTTAAGCCAAGATCCTGCCAGACACCGGCGGAAAGATCCGCGATCCTGGCTCCTGAGGCGGGAATTCGGCCCGTTACAGTGGCCTCAACCTCCCTTCCGCTTACGGTATTGACTACCCTCACCCTGGAATTAAGCGGAAGGCTGGGATGGGCTATGCTCATACCTTCTGCCCTTAGCTCCTGAGTGGCCCTTCCACGCTGCTCGAAACCGCTAACCTGGGCCATTGCCATGGTATTAAAAAGCAAGCCGATCAACAGGGCCAATGAAATCCGTTTCATTCAATCTCCTTTCTCCCTAAAGGTTTCCTCCCTGAAAACACCCCTTCCCAATATATATTTTAGTTTAAATGTACCTTTTCTGCAAGATTTTGAAGAAATAAAATAATCTTAAAAAAATCCAATCCCTGAATCCGGGGAAAAAATTTTTAGAGTTTTTTCATATACTGTAGACATTATTTCAATAATGCTATATAATAGACTTGGGAGTTCTCGATTTTAAAAGGAGGCCAAAATGAAAAAACATACCAAATCCTTAGTTGTAGCCCTATTTACTATCTGCGTTCTGGTATTTATGTCTGCCTGTTTTAACCCCATGGGTCTGGATCCAGCCTTTAGTTTTCACATTACCGGGGATATAACCGGGGATATGACCTTTACAGACATAACTGCTGCGGTCCTCCTGCTGACAAATTTGTCAAAAAGCATAAATGTGACTGAGGTTTCCATAGACCAGCCTGATTGGGCTCCGAATTCAAGAGTTCTAACCGGTTCCGGGGGCTTTGAGCTCTCGTTTAAAAACAAGCCTGCAAGCCTTGAAAGAAAGGCCGTATACGTTAACCCCAGCGAACATAACTACCGGATTAAGATAGATTATCAGGCCATTGACGGTTCCATTTCAGGCAGCGAAACCCTAAGCGTTCCCCTGCCGCTCCCCAGGCAGCTGGAAGAGGTAATGCTTTTCCGTGACGAAGACGGCAATGTTATCATAGAAGTACTGGACAGCAGCTCCGACTGGGAGCTCACCATCTACAATTCCAGGGGTGTTCGCCCCCACCGGGATGATACCGGCAGACCGTCAGATGTAAAACCGGATCCCTTATTGGGCGAAGGTTCAAGCCCGGCGGTTATTCCGCCTGACAACAGGACCAGAATGGCCACCTTTGTCGTTATAAACAGGACGAACATCCAGGCCATTGACAGTGTGAATTTTGCCATGTCCAATTCGGACTACACCATAGGCACCATCAATGCAAATGACAGGCAGTCCATCGCCCTGGGACAGGGTACCTGGTCGACCACTGTGAATTATACCCAGGGCGGAACTAATTCCATCGGGCCCAGGAACATCATCATTGTCCCATCTAACGATCCCCAGGCCATCAGGGAACATTACCTTTACTTCTATAGGAATAATCGTGACACTTACAGTTTAACCCAGGAATGGCCGCCGGATGATCTGCACCCGAACGACTTCTCTGACGGCCTGACCATCGTCAATCAGACCAGCTACATGATAAACAACGTGGAGTTAACCGACGCATTCCAAATCGCCACTATTGCCACGAACGACTTTTTCGTTCCATCCGGACCGATCAATGCCAGCAGGCAGGCCGACCTTGACATCTTTGATTCGGAAGCCTTTCCGGAGATAGTTTCCGGTCAGACCTACGATATCAAGATCTTCCTGGAGGGAGTCAGCGATCTTATTGTGTACTCCACAAGGCTGAACCTAAGGGGACACAACACCATCATAGTCACCGTCCCGGCACAGCCAGGAGCAAGTACCAACCATGACAATCCGGAAAAAATTGTGGCGCCGCCAGAGCCAGATCCAGCTCCTGCTCAGGTTACTGTCAATGTGCGAAATCTGACCACAACGATATACCCGGGCCTTTCCATTGAAGGGGTCAACATCAAGACTGCCAGCAGTACTCCAAGCCGTCACTTTGCCTCCAGTACATGGACGCCCGCCGGTTTAATAAGTCAGGGCGGCAATGCCAATCTGGCAGTATTGGATTCTGCCCTCTTGCCGTTTACAGGTAACCAGTACCGGGCTGACATCTGGTTTAGCTACGACAACAAATCTTATTCTGTGGGGGGGGTCTTCTTTAATGCAGGGACTGCTGATGTACAGTTTGTTGATAAGGCATATCTAAGCTTAACCTTGACTGACACCCTGGTAGCAACGGTTATACCAAACCCAGCTGCGCCGCCGCCGCCAGAGCCACCGCCGACTCCGCCGACTCTTCCACCGTACTGGTACGTGCCGGAGACGGTTATCAGGATCTATGGTATTGGCATAACCCACTCGCCAACCGCAATTATATTTGTCGAGGATTATTTCAACGATGCCCAGGTCTCTGCGCCGCGTACAATTGGCAGCAACTATGACCTTGGTATTTACAATGGCAGCAACGACCATTTGCGGCAGACGGGAAGGACTAACATACAGGTGTCCAGCAACCAGAGTGATTTCAATGGTATAAGCATCTCAGGAAGTTACAATAGGTTCAGAGACAATGTTCTAAGGGCCCAGCATGGCGGCGATAATGTAAAATACTGGGGAACCACTGCCGCAGGAAATGTCATCGAGTTAAACCTGTCTTCCTCATTGTCCAGCCAATTACCAAACCATGGTGAGATAAGGGAGAGCGGCGGACCAATTGGAAGCAAGCCGTATATTGACATAAGGCTGCCGGAACCAACCAAAGGCAACAACGGATGGTGGATCTATCACAGGACGGGAGGCGGAACCAACTGGGTTATCTCGTACACGCAGGCGGCTCAGGATGCGCCGTTAGCTGGAAGGCACTACAGGTTCTGGGTAGGCGCCAGTTTGATGGACCCGGATAGTCCAAACTACAGTGTTGTCAGGGTCAACAACAACCCATTTGAGGTGATAGGCTCACTAAGGAAGCCGCAGATTAGCAACACTGGAACTCCGGTTCTGCCAATCGGGATACACCAGTACATCGACACCACGAGTATAATGCGTCCGTCCAGCGGTCTGGCCACAACGACTCCATCCGGCAGGCTGCACCACACTGGAATGACATACCTGAACAGGAACTAGGTAAAGCCGGGACCTTGCAGCCAGCATGGTTCCGGCAAGAATGTGAAAACGTAAAGCCCAGCACTTAGGTGCTGGGCTTTTTTATGTCTTTGTTAAAAAGCGAAGATTTGTTTTAGCGGCTCCGAAGAAAGTCGGTTTTTCTCTTGCGCCTTCTTAAAAGGTTGGTAGATAAGTGAAACGCGGCGATTACGGTTCCAAGTCCAAAGGATGTCAATGCATACTTGAACCACAAGACATCATCACCTATCGCCGGATGGCCAAGGGCCCAAACGCGAAGACCTACAGAACCCAGGGCATAAAGGACAATCAGGGAAAAGACCAGTTTGGAAAAAAACCTTGAACGCCCGAACATTCCCGCAAAGCTGACTGCCGGATCATCCTCTTTATCGGTTTTTCTTTTCTTTGCACGGAACATGGTGCTTAGATGATAAATACTAAGAAAAACGGCAATTGCAAAGGAAATTTCCCCAAAATAAACCAATACATGGGACTGCAAGTAGGCACCCTGCAATGCAGGTAAAATACCTATGGTTAGCAGCAAAACATTTATACAGCTGACATTGTACAAGATGATCAATACAAAGATCACTTGCCAGATAGCGCTGTTTCTAAACCAAGTTGTCCCGGAATTTGAATTCATTACGCCTCCTGTTTTTTTGACTGCAATCGAATATGCGCGGCGATTTTTTTGTCCTCTTGCATAATATGATTAGTCAGCCATCTTATCACAACTTTATTTATTTCGTTACTTAACTCTGTTGATGAACCGTCCTGATTGAATCTATGGACAAGATCATCAATCGTATTTTTGAAATCATCGTGCAGATGCTTGTGGTTCTTTAAGTCCGAATAGTGGGACTTGAGCATTAAGGCTTCTTCTTCATTAAAGTATTCATTCGAAAGGTGCGCCAGGAATTCCAGTGAATCCATTACCGCAAAGGGTTTGATCATCTTGGCCGCCTCGGTTTCATCCGTGCTGACAAGGGCGCTTAGAAGCTCAAAAAGCTGATGGCGCTGGGCATCCAAACCCTCATTCCCCAGAGCTAAACTCTCATTCCAGACGATGCCATGCTCTATTTCGTTCATTTCCCTTAGATCGCCGGCTTTATTGAAGAACAATGCGCGTTTTTTGATCATAATGCACAGCTTATCCGGGTCAAAAAGTCTTTCTACATGATCGTTCATCCCCGCAGCCAGGTAACTGTCAATGTCTGCCCGGGTTGTCTTGTCAATAACCCCAATAATGGGGATACTCTTTGCCCGTTCAGAGCCAATAGCGCGGATTGCCCGGCTTGCCTCGTAGCCATCCATGTCAGGCATCAGCACATCCATGAAAATCAGACAGTATTTATCAGGGTTTTCCTTGAACATGGAAAGCGCTTCCCTGCCATTTTCGGCAAAATCAATGGAAATTCTTGTTTTTTCCAAAACGGCGGCCAGTATTTCCCTGTTGACAACATTGGTTTCCGCGACCAGTATCGCAAGGCCCCCGAAATCAAAGCTGCTTTCTATTCTAATAATTTCGCCGATTCTTCCAAACATAATCGCAATGATTATGGAGGTTATTATCAGCGGCAGTAATGAGCCAATAACAATCACCGTGGTGGGGAATGGTGAAGTTAACAGGATTATCCCGATTCTTACGTTAAAAAGAACCAGCGCTATTACCACACTAATGGGTAAAATTAACTTTTTCTTATGCTTATCCACAAATCACCTCTATTTTCTTAAGCAGCTATACAATACCATGTTTTTCGCATCTACATCAAGCACAATGCAAAAGCACTTACCTGCGGCGGTCCATAAACCCAATTTTATAGCCAATGCCTATGCTGACGACCATGCGGGTATAGTATATATTACTCGGCAGCCAGTCTTGCATTGGATTCGGCGTTTCGACATAGTCAAAGGAATACAAGAAATTCGCGTCGATGAAAAAGGCGCCTATTTCCCCGCCCTTTACGCCGAATTGCATACCGCCCCCAGCCGCCCACAAGGGAAATTTGGTGTTTGAAGTATTGATCTGTGAAACGCCCATAATATAAGGTTCCAGCATAAAGTGGTTGGCGGGTTTTAGGGGGAATTTAAGCTGCAAGCCAAGGCCCGGAATAAAAGCGTTTTGGTCATGGGGTTCTCCAAACCTGAATACAAAATTGGCTTCGGCGCTCATCCAGTAAAGAAATTGCAGTTCCAGGCCTATTGTTACCCCGAGCCCTACCGCAGTGATATTATCCAGCTCCTGATTTTCTATTAGGGGGTTAAGCGGGTTATAGATAGACCGGCCATATATCTCATCTCCTACGTGAATATGGTTGGCAATCACCGGATAGTCAAAGGAGCCCCTAACATACAGCCACTTGTTCCGCCAGCGGTCAGTTTCCGCTATCACTTCACCCAATCTGGTAATGGGGACATTCGCCATGGCCTGGTAGAGCAGGAAGAGGTTAAAATCGTACATTTCTTCCAGCTCGGTAAAGGGGAAAGAGAATGAGACCATTTCAAACCCATCTTCGTTTCTGACAAGCGTTACCCGCAGGAGGAATTGCGGTTCATCCGGCGGGGCCTGCTCCTGAAAGCCGTCATCGTAGGTGATCATGTTGGGGCTGACATCGAGCCTTAGGGTAAAGTCCGCAGAATTGGCATTGTCTGCCAGGGAATAACCGGCAGCAACAGTTTCCATATCGAAGTTTTCTTTGAAAAAGGCTGCGTGATCAGGTCTGGCGGCTGAAACAGTGGGGATAAAGATAGCGGTATCTTCTCTTGTCTGAGCAAAAACAGAAAAAGCCATAAGCGATGACACAATAAACAGGCAGATTTTTCTCATTATTTAATCATTTTAATGAATTTTTCTTAAATCTGCAATAGCAGGCCATGCTTCTCTTCACAAGCCAAGCATCACCTTTGCTATCGAAAAGTAAACGAGAAGGGAGGAGGCGTCAACAATGGTGGCAATCAGCGGGGCGGCCATGATTGCCGGGTCTATTCTAATTCTTTTGGCAAGTATGGGCAAAAGGCCGCCTATTGTTTTTGCAACAAGAATCGTACAAAACAGGGCAAGCGTAACTACAAGTGTTAACAATGCGTCTCTGCCGTTCATCAGATAGACCCTTACAAAATTGATCATCCCCAGGGCAAGACCGCAGACAGCGCCAACGCGAATTTCCTTCCATAACACGATAAAAAAGTCCCTCATGCGAATTTCACCCACCGCCATACCGCGGATGATAAGTGTCGAAGCCTGTGACCCGGCGTTGCCGCCGGTGCCCATTAGCATGGGAATAAACGCGATAAGGGCAGGCAATACCGCCAATCCGTCCTCGAAGCTTGCTATGATGCTGCCCGTAAGGGTTGCCGAAAGCATCAGCACCAGAAGCCAGACAATACGGTTCCGGGCCAGCCGGAAAATGCCGGTTTTTAAATATGGATCGTCCGAGGGGGTCAAGGCGCCCATCTTTTCCATGTCCTCGGTGCTTTCTTCAACAATGACTTCCATGATGTCATCAACGGTGATGATGCCGACCAGCCGCTGTTCCTTGTCAACAACGGGAATGGCCAAAAGGCCGTACTTGCGGAACTTGTCCGCAATTGCCTCCTGATCGTCGGTGGTATAGGCAAAGACAAGGTTTGTGTCCATGATATCGCCAATCAGGTCCCGCGGCCTGGCAAGCATCAGGGTCTTTGCGGGCACAACGCCAACGAGCAGACGGTCCCGGCGTATCACGTAACAAGTGTAGATGGTCTCCTTGCTGACACCGGTATGGCGAATATAGTCAAAGGCCTTGCGCACGGTGGCATCTTCGCGCAGATCCACATACTCGGTGGTCATAAGGCTGCCGGCCGAATCTTCCGGGTACTGCAGAATTTGATTGATAAGGGTGCGCTTTTCGTGCGGCACGGTCAGCAATACACGCTTGACCACGTTGGCCGGCATTTCCTCTATAAAGTCTACGGCATCGTCAACAAAGAGCTTGCTCATTATTTCGCCGATTTCCGTATCCGTAAGGGCTTCTACTATTATTCTTTGATGATCGTTATCAAGATGCGCAAAGACATCGGCCGCAACGGCCTTGGGCAAAATTCTAAAGATTTTAATTATGCTTTCCCGGTCCAGCTCGTCAAAAATTTCACTAATGTCCTGTGTATTAAGATCTGAGAGCATGGATTTAAGTTTTGAAATATCATTCGTAATACCGGCGGGTCCGTCATTTACAATTGATAGCACCTGATCTTTCATTTTATTAGAATACGATACCTGTCCCAAACTGGTCAATAAGAACCAGAGTTCCAAGTAAAGCGGTGTAAATGGCAAAACCGAAGAGCGATTTCTCCCTGATGATTTTCAGCATAAAGCGTACCGCGAAAAACCCAAACACCGCGGCGCTCAGGGTTCCCGCCATGATCGCCAGGACACTGATGCCGCCGGCAGCGATGCCGCTAGCAACAGTACTGCCATTTACTCCCGCCACAACACTGACACCTGGCAGTTCCGCAAGCTGCAGTACCAGGGCGCCCAGTATTGCCGGGATGGACAGCAAAAAGGCAAAGCGGGCGGCAAAGTCCCGGTTAAGTCCGCTCAAGAGCGCGCCGCTTATGGTTGCCCCCGAACGGGAGATGCCGGGGATAACGGCAATGGCCTGTAAAGCGCCGACTACCAGGGCGTCTTTCCAGCCCATGTCTTCGGCAGCTTTGCCGTCGGCAATTTTGCCGTTGGCAGATTTGCCGCTGCGCCGCTTGGCCCCTCTGGAAAGCAGCTCTGCGCTGCAGAGGAGCAAGGCTGTGATTAAAAAGGAAAAGCCCAGAAAACGCCCTGTTTCAAAGGCCTGTTCGATGGGCCCCCTGAAAGCAATGGCCACAAGAACTATCGGAACTGTCGCCAGAATCAGAAAACCGGTAAGCGGCTGAACGGGCCGCCGCAAAATGGCCCAAATATCCCGCCACAGTACCAGGAAAACCGCCAGCAGGGTTCCGCCATGAAGCATAACGTCAAAAAAAAGCGTCGGCTCCTGTATGCCGAATACTCGATGCAAAAGAACAAGATGGCCGGAACTGCTTACCGGTATAAACTCAGTCAGTCCCTGTACGGCCCCCAAAATAACGGCGTGTAGTAAACTCATTTTTATTCCCTGACAAAGATTTAAGTGTTAAACCTAACGGTTTCGTACAATTATAAAGAAGCACCCGGATATTATCCAACTGATTAAACATTAATGCAAGCACGTTGATTCGAAGAACAACGTGCTTACCTTAAAGAGCAAGCACGTTGACAGAGGAAGGGAGCTAGAGCATACTTTCATTATGTATTTATCAGAATTACTTGCTAACGAGCGTATTTACCCAAAGATCGCATGCAGCTCCAAAGACGAACTCTTATCGATTGTTTTGGAAAAGATCTATCATTCCAGCGAGAAGTTCCCCCTTTCGCAAGAAGAGCTTCTAAAAGCACTTGATTTAAGGGAGAAAATTGGGGGGACCATGCTTCCTTCGGGGCTTTCCATACCCCACGCCCGGATAAAAGAATACGAAGGTTTTGTCCTTGCCCTGGCTACACCCAGCGAGCCCATATTCTACGAGGGGATTCAGGTACGCATGATGAGCATGATGCTCACAAGCCAGCAGGGGGGGCCCAATTACCTGCCATGCCTGGCTGCACTGACAAAACTATCCAGGGATCCGGAACTCTTTTCCATATTGTGCGACGAGGTAGATCCAGAAAAATTCCTGCTTGCAATAAAGGGAAAAGATCTGGAACTTCTTTAGGGGTTTTACAATACGTTCTGTAAAAACTGGCGGGCTCTCTCGTTCTGGGCATTGCCAAAGATCTCATCCGGCTTTCCTGTTTCCATTATTAAGCCGTCGCACATAAAAACCACTCTGTCCGCAGCTTCCTTGGCAAATCCCATCTCGTGGGTTACCACCAGCATGGTCATCCCGTCATTTGCCAGCTGCTTCATGACGCTTAGAACCTCCCCGACCAGTTCCGGGTCCAGGGAGCTGGTGGGTTCGTCAAAGAGCATGATCTTTGGCTCCATGGCCAGGGCCCGTGCAATGGCCACCCGCTGCTGCTGGCCGCCTGAAAGCTGGGCTGGGTAGGTATCCAGCTTGTCATCAAGCCCCACCCGCTCAAGGATCTGAACAGATCTTTCACGGGCCTCCTCGAAGGAGAGCTTGCGGACATTAATAGGGGCCAGCATAACGTTTTCCAGGGCAGTCTTGTGGGGGAAAAGATTAAAACGCTGGAAAACCATGCCCATCTCAAGCAGGATCTTATTGCGCTCATCGTGGTGCATTTTCACCCTGTTATGCCCCTTGTGACAGTCAAAAATAAGAATGTCCTCTACATAAATTTGACCTTCGTCCAGGCTCTCAAGGCGGTTTAACAGGCGCAGGAAGGTTGACTTCCCGGAGCCGGAAGGGCCAATGATGCAAACCACTTCCTTCTGCTCCACTGTAAGCGACACATCTTTAAGTACTTCCAAAGGCCCCCGCCCGTCTCTGCCCGGAAATGTTTTGTATACACCAACAGTTTTAATCATTGACATGGCGGCCTACTCATATACGGAATACTTCTTTTCCAGCTTGTTAAATATGATCGTAAACAACCAGGTGATAAGCAGATAAAGAATCATTGCCGGAATATACACCAAGGCGGAACGGGTAGAACCTTCAATGGCTCTGGTTGCCCTGGTAATATCAATCAAAGCGATCATAGAAACAAGCGATGTATCTTTTAATATAAGAATAAATTCGTTGCCCACCGGTGGGATAAGCCGCCGGACCGACTGAGGAAGAATTACCAGCCTGAATGTCTGCGCGTAAGACATACCCAGAGCGCGGGATGCCTCGAATTGGCCCTTGTCAATGCTCTGAATTGCCGCCCGGACGATTTCGGCGGAGTACGCGCCAACGTTGAGGCTGTAGGCAATGAATGCATAGACAAAACGGTTCAGTTCCTGATTCTGTATCGGAATTAAAAAGGCCGGCGAGATCAGGGGCAGCGCATAGTAAATAAAATACAACTGCATCAGAAGGGGGGTTCCCCTGAAAAAGAAAATATACGCGCTGCAAAACTTGTTGATAATTATATTCTTTGATATTTTCCCCAGGGCTAAAAAAACACTTAAAAACACCCCTGCGGTCACCGAAGTAACGGTCAGCGCAATGGTTATCCGGGCCCCGCCCAACAGAGCGGGAACCCAGGATATCATTCTTTGCAGATTTTCCATTTGTTAGACGGCGGATTTTACCAGGTATTTCTGGCAGGAGTTACCATGTCTATGCCCAGGTGTTGCATCGAAATTCTCTGCATGGTACCGTCTTGAAAAAGTTCAATCAGAGCCTGATTAATGGCTTCGGTAAGAGCGTCGTTTCCTCCCCTCATGCAAACGCCAAAGAACTCATCAGGATCTCCCTGCCAGGTGATTTCAAAGATGCTGTCGGCAGGGGCGGCATAATCTCCCGCTACAACGCCATCGGTAACAATTACGTCAACCCGGTTCAGCCGCAGTTCGTCAAAGCAGCTCATTACCCTGTCGTAGGCAAAAGGAGTATATCTAAGCCCGGTTTGCTGCGACAGTGCTTCAAGAAAGAATTGAGCGGTGGTTTCCGCCTGGAAGGCCACACCGCGCCCTTGCAGTTCCGCAGGGTTTCTGGGTTTGAAAGCTGAATCTTTGCGGACCACTATTGTCATGGCATTGGCAATATAGGGCCTTGAAAAATTATGGACTTGCTGGCGTGCGGGGGTTATGGTTACCGAAGACATGATAGCGTCAATTCTATTTGTCTGCACTGCGGCAAAAATCCCGTCCCAGGCAGTGTCGACAAACTCTACCTGCAGCCCAAGTTTACCTGCAATGGCTTTCCCCATATCAACGTCAAAGCCCATGGGGGTCTGACCATCGGGACCATAATATTCCATGGGGGGATAGCCAATTTCCATACCTATCGTCAGAACGCCAGGCCTTATGGTCATGCCGCTCGTCTGCTGCCTTCTACCACCGGCAAAAACATTTACCGACAATACCGCGATCAAAACTAAAAACATCAATTTCTTCATCATTGTCCTCCAAAAATATACGTAATGATACTTTTTTTTTATTCCCTGTGTCAATTACAAGCTTTTTATCAGGTCCACAACTTTTCGGATATTATCCTCAGGCGCATCGAGCAGATCCCAGGAGAGGGCAAAGCCATGAACGCCAGAGCGCCCATAAGAGGAAATGGTTTCTTCAATGTAATCCGGGTAGACCTCCGCCAGACCCTTTTTCCTGTTGATCTCAACACCGGCATATATGGGGCAGGCGGCGCCGGCTACCA
>Ga0099364_10000115_pt1 | contig 132627 bp, 117 predicted proteins | sample TergutTh196P3_FD_73070 | JGI IMG/M metagenome (GOLD analysis project Ga0099364, IMG submission 73070) | Microcerotermes parvus P3 segment gut microbial communities from Pointe-Noire, Republic of the Congo - Th196 P3 | ecosystem: Host-associated > Arthropoda: Insects > Digestive system > Gut ...
GACCATCACCTACGAAACCTACCCCACCGGCGACGAAAACGCCCACGGCTACAAAGTCCGCAAAGACGGCGTTGTCATCGCAGACCAACCCTACACCCCCGGCGCGGAAGGCTTTACCCCCATGACGCTGGAGGAGGCGGAAACCCACGCGCAAGCCGCGCTGGAGGAATACATGAAGCCCCCTCCCCCGGAGCCGGAGCCCGAGCCGGAGCCGGTGCGACCCATCGACCCAACGCAGCGCCTAAAGGCCATAGAAGCCGCGCTGCTCGAATTGGCAGGTGAAATTTATGGTTGAGTTCTACGTCATGCAGATACGGCTGGGGAATATTACGATTGACGACGTGCCGCAGAGGTTCAGGGAAGCCGTGAAAGCGGCGCTGAAAGGACAGAAAGAGGAGGACTGAAAATGAACATCGCGGATATGACAATCGGCGAAATCGGGATAAACCTTGTGGAGCTTTCAGTGATTGCCGGCTGCGTTCTGGGTTTGTTCCGGCTGTGGTACAGATTCAACAGCATGGAGCGGCAGGGAGGCTATCGGCAGGAGGATACGGCGATGATTTTCAAGTGTCTGAGGGCGTGCCTTCTGGGGCAAATCCAAAACGGCGCGAACGGAGAGGTGCGGGACGCGCTGAGAGAGCTGAACGACTATATGAGCGAGGCCACGGCGGGGCTGCGGACGAAAAAATAAGCGGAGAGGGAGAGAGCCATATGCCGGGTCTGCGGAAAATCCTGCGCCTGACGGCGTGCCTGTTTTTAGCGGTGACGGTCTGCTCGTACATAGCGTACAAACTGGGGTATGACGGACTGCTGCTGACCGGGACGTGGGCGCTGCCGGACTGGGCGAATGTGGCGGTCTGCTTCGCGCTGTTTTCGGCGCAGTCGTTTTTGCTGTTCTGCGTGATTTTGGACGAATACGGCAAGAAGATATGGCGGATGCTGCTGCCATACCTCGCGCTGGACTTGGCGGCGGGTTTCCTGCTGCCGGCGCTAGTGCAGTCCGGGGCGCTGCCGGTCGTTTACCTGACGGTGTGCGCGGTCGTGAGGCGCGACGTCAAGAGAACGGCGCTGCGGGCGGCGATTGTCTGCCCGGCGCTGATGCTGTATCAATGGTTTGTGTTGACCGTAAAGCTCGGCGGCTTTATACCGGATTATAACCACGCGCCGCTGGCGCAAGCTGTCGTCGCTTCGGTAGACCTAATCATAATCATCGGGATTTTTTATGCGATTGGAGGTGAAAAGCATTATGACACTAAGACCTATAAGCTGGTTCTTTTTCCCGAAGCTGTCGAAGCTGCTCGGCTTGACGGCGAAGACCGGGAAGCGCTGACCGCCTTTTGGAACCTGACGAAATTTCAGCGCGTAAGGGCGATGGCGACGCTGCTCGGGTTTCAGATGCTGCAATGGATGGTGATTTTAGCCGCCTGCGCGGCGGGGAACGTGCTGGTTGAAGGGCTGATTATCTCGGCGTCGTTTATAGCGTATGGCTTCATCGTCCGCAGACGGTGGCACTCCGGTAGTGTCACCGTCTGCACCATTTTGTGCGCGGCGATGTTTTACGCGGCGGCGAAGCTGTCGCCGGCGTTTAAGCACACGCAGCTCTTCCCGGTGCTGATTGGTCTGCTGTTGATTTATGGGCTGTATAGGGTGTCGCTTTACACGGATAAAGTCCAAGCGCTGCGCGAGCGGGCGGCGGGCTGGGATGCGTTTGTGCTGGAGCCTTACTGTGACTTTGCGCGGCTGAAAGAGATTGCGGCGGGCAAGGGACTGACCCGGCGTCAGGTGGAGCTGCTGGAATGGAAATACTGCAAGAAAGCCAACTGGGCGCAGATTGAAACGCGCTTTGCGCCGTGGAGCCAGAGCAGCATACGAAAACATTTGAAAGAGGCGGAAGACCGTTTCCGGTCATAGCCTGTAAAAATCTTTTTACGGAAAAGTAAAGACGTCCGGCGTTACGATGGGGCTACCAAAAATTTTAAGGAGGTAGACCCACATGGATTACAAGTCCAAATCAAGCACGGTGGCTAAGGCCGGACTGGTCACCGGAATCATCGGCACATCGCTCGGCGCCATCGACTGGATGCGCGAAACCCGCGAGCGGAGAGACGGCCACGGTCACGGCAACGGTTATCCCGGCTACGGCGGCTATCCGCATATGCCCTATCCCTTTCCCGGGTATGCGTACCCGTACGCACACGGCTGCCACGAGGGCGACCGGCCCGTCACCGAGCGCGAGGCGAAGCTCCGCCAAGAGCTTGCCTACAAAGACGACATCATCGTAAAGCAGGAGAACGAAAAGTACACCTTGGAGCGCGTCGGGGCTGCGGTTGCTCCGTTGCACGCGGAAATCTGCAAGCTGCAAGGCGAGCTGATTCACACGCGGGACAAACTCAACTGCTTCATCGAAACAGAGCGCCGCGACATCAATGACGTCTACCGCTGGTCGGAATGCACCTTTGTCCCGCAGGAGAAGGGCTACATGGACGGTCGGAAAATCAACTACCACGGTGTTGACCCTGACCTGCACGTCCGCCCGTGCGACACGCGCTTCCGGGACGACCGGCGCGACAGACGCGACCGCGACGACTTCGACTGCCGCTGCGACGACTAAAAAATCAAAAGGGCGCAGGGGTTGGGGATGGGGGTACTCTCTCCAACCCCGCGCCAAGTTAAGGAGAGAGTGAAATGATTACCAAAAAGCAACTGCTCGACACTGCGGCGTCTTTTGTGGAGACGGAGATTGTTTCCCGGATGGAAGGATGGCAGAAGTTCATGGGTTTCGGCGCGTTGGCGTTGGTGCAAATGGGCGGGGACAAACTGCTGGACGAATATTTTCTGAAAAACAAATTTGCCGCTGCGTTGGGCGTGGTGAAAGAGGGCGGCTTGATTGACAACGAGAAGGTTTACTCGGCGCTGAAAAAAGCGGGAAGCAAGGCGCTGCCGATAGAGCTGTCGCTCGGCCCGATGGGAGACATCACCGTCACGCGGGAGGATGTGGAGGCATTTTTCGGGCAGCTAAGGAAATTGCCGCAGTCAGCACCGCCGCAACCGCCTAAACCGCCCGCTCCTCCTACGCCGCCCCCGACTGCTGCGGCGACCGAGGAAAACGAGGACGAGGATGATGACGAATGAGCCCGTACCCGCAATGAAAAGAATTCGACGCGGCTGAGCGTCGTAAAAGAAGGAGTGTAAAAAAATGAAATTTCTCAATCCCATTGACATTACGGTGGTTCCGGGGGCAACCCTGACCATCACCATCCCGGAAATCGGGCTGGAAAACGGCTTGGTGCGGACGCTGAAATACTGCTTAACCCGCGCCGCGCAAATCAAGATGAACACCGCCACCGGAACCGAGGTCGTGAGCATTATGAACGGCGCCGGCGGAACGGTGTACCCGCTGCTGACACGGCTGGGCAACATCTTTTACGCCGACAAGCTGCGCCGGTGCTTTGAGTATCGGATTGCTTACGGCAACAACGGCGCTCCGGCAGGGGTGCAGCATTTTATCAGCTTCAACACACCGAAATGCGCTTGGGGCTATGACCCGAGCAACGCGACGCCGTCCGTGCCTCCGGCAGCGGAACCGGCGGTTGACTAAGAAAGGGGATGGAAACGATGAAATGCAATATGGAAAGATACCTAGAGTGGGCTGAGTGCGAACTCGCTAAGGCGATGGAGCATGAAATCTGCGAATGCGGAACGATGGAAGGCGAAGCCTACATCAACAAGCTGCTGAAAAACATCTTGATGGTGAAAACCATGCAGGGGATGCACGGCGAGCCTATGCGCCACACCGGGAAATCGTCCGCCGGCCCGGCGTAAGGTAAGGAGGAGAGCCAAGTGATTAACGAGATGCTGGCAAAAGACCTCAACCACATCGCCGCCTATCTCTCGTACGGCGTGAGCTGGCACACGAAGGTCGCCAACGAGCTGCGCCGGATGCCCAAACTGCGCGGCTATGCCCGTTGGCATGACGACGGCGAAGCGGCAGAGGACGCGATGTGCAGGATTAAACTTGACAAGCTGCTGGGCGACCAGCTCGGCTATGCGCCTAAGCCGGATATGGCATGGGTCGCGACCGCTTCGGCGGCGTCCATCAAGGACTTGGACGGTTTCAAGGCTCACTTTGCGGAGTGGACGGAGAGGGAAGGCAAATTTTTGGCGACGATAACCTCCGCCATCGACAAGATGCGCACCGAGGACATCAGCGTGTACAACGAGCTGTGCAACCTCTCTACGTTTGTGAAAAACGAGAAAATCCGCGCCGAATGGGTCTACAACGGGCTTGTGTTCGTCGGATGGGAGCCGCATCACATCGCGGTCGAATCCAAATGGCTGCACGACTACTTTGAAAAAGTATGGAAGCCCGGAGACCCGATTGACTTCAACATCGGATAAAAAACACCCCGCCGGAATACCGGCGGGGCAGTATTTTGAGGAGGAATACCATGCAAATTATAGACTTTTCGCAGTATATCATCATCGCGATTTGCCTGACGGTGGGGAAGTGGCTGAAAGCGAGAACGCGGTTTGACAATCAGCTCATCCCCGTTGCTTGCGGCGTCATCGCGTGGGCGCTGGCGGCTGCGGGGCATAAGTATCTGCCCGGATTCCCGACGGAAACGGCGTCGGACGCGATAGAGCTTGGAATACTAGGCGGTTTGTCGGCCATCGGTGTACACCAACTGGGAAAGGCGTCACTTCCGGCGATATTCGGGGCATTTACCGAACAAAATACGAAAGGGGCAAGAGAAGAATGACCATCATCCAAGACTTTATTCCGCCCGGAGTGCGGAACCGACCCGGCCGCCCGAACGCGATGACGCACATCACCATCCACAACACGGGCAACAGTGCGGCGACCGCGGGGGCTCGGAACCACGCGGCATACCTAAAGGCGGGCGCAATCAACGTCCCTGTGAGCTGGCACTACACGGTTGACGACAAAGAGGTCATCCAGCACCTGCCCGACAATGAGTTTGGCTACCACGCGGGCAGCAAGGGCAACCCTGTGAGCATAGGGATAGAGGTTTGCATGAACGCGGGCGGCGACCTGCTCAAAGCAACCGACCTGACGGTGACGCTCTGCGCATATCTCTGCAACAAATACGGCATCTCGCCCGAGAACATCAAGCAGCATAACGACTGGGACGGGAAAAACTGCCCGCAGAAAATCCGCGCCGGTCAGCCGTACAACTGGCAGGAGTTTATCATGCGCGTCCGGGAAGCGCTTGCCGACCTAAACCAACCCGCCCCGGACAACCAGCCCGCCGCACCGGATATCCCCAAAGAAGACACCCCGTCCGAATGGGCGAAGACCGCCTGTATCGCCGCCGTCACGTCCGGCCTGATTGCCGGGGACGGGCAGGGCTGGTATGGCTGGAAGGAGCCGGTGACGCTGGAGCGGCTGCTGGTGATATTGAGCAAACCGGAGTTTGACGGGTTTGTGAAAGCTGCGCGGGGCGGATAATTGCTTATAGCTTGTTGTATGCCGTGACAAAGATTGTCTGGAGGATTTGCGCGTTTACTTTACCAATGAAGGACAGGCCATGATTGACAGCGCCGTCAGCGCCAAATGCCATAAGGCAGAGCTGATTTGGTGCGACATCGAGGTCGAGAGCGTCGCGTTCAACCGAGGCTTCTATTCGGTGGACGTGGGGTATTACTATTATGTGACGCTGGATGTGTCAATGGGCGTGGGCCGCCCGGTCAAGGTTTGCGGTCTTGCCACGTTTGACAAGCGCGTCATCCTGTTCGGCAGCGAGGGCAATGCCAAAATCTTCTCCAGCGTGTCCGACCCCGACAACGCCGCCGCCGCTCAGAAAGCCCATCTGCCGACAGCCGTCGTCGAAGCGGTCGACCCCATCAGCCTGAGTGTAAAGGTGATTGACAGCCACCTTACGCCCCAAGGAACCTATGGCAGCGAGCTGCGCGACGTGCCGTCGTCCGTCAGAGATTTCTTTGAGGACGACATCCTCCTGAGCGGGGGCGAAAAACGCGTGTATTGTACGCTGGGACAGTTCTCCATCATCCGCCTTGAGCGCGACACGCAGCTTGTCATGCCGTGCTACGATTTCTGTATGCCGGAAAAAGAATGCATCGGCGGCTCCGACGACAACCCCTGCGATTTGTTCAAGCGCATCAAGTTCCCGGTCGATGAATTTTTCCCGCCCGTCGCGGGCGATTACACAGACTACCGCGAGCTGCGCGACAGCCTGTGCCGGTAAAACGGCCGACCGGATAAAGAACTGACGGGTTTTTACCGTCAGTTCTTGCATATTTTAGAAATATCTGCTATAATATGTAAAACGCCAGTGTTTCATCGGGAGGGTGCGGGAAATGAATGTGATTGCCGTAGACGACGAACAATACGCGCTGCATCTGCTGAAAAGCGCCATACTGGAGGTTATTCCGGGCTGTACCGTCTTCGGATTTGACTCCTCCGCAGACGCGCTTGAGTACGCGGAGGAAAACAGGGTGGACATCGCCTTTCTCGACATCCGAATCGGCGATACGGACGGCCTGTTTCTCGCCAAATACCTGCGGGGGATTTACAGCATGACCAACATCATCTTCGTAACCGGGTTCACGCATTACGCCGTGGCGTCATACGAAGCCTGCGCGAGCGATTATCTGCTCAAGCCCGTCACCCATGAAGCCATCGCCTGCGCGGTGACCCGTTTGCGCAACCCCATCGCGCCGCCGACCGTCAGAAGGGTGCGCGTGCAAACCTTCGGCAACTTTGAAATCTTTACCGACGGCAAGCCTCTCCTGTTCACCTACGCAAAAACAAGAGAGCTGTTTGCCTATTTGGTGCATCGCAGGGGCGCGGTGTGCAGCAACAACGAAATCATGGCCGCCCTCTGGGAAGACAGGGCGGATACGCCGTCTCTAAAGAGCTATTTCCGTTCCCTAGTGTCGGATTTGATGCTGACGCTCACCTCCAAGGGGCTGAGGGATATGGTTTTGAAAAAGCACGGGCACATTGCGGTCATAACCGAACGGTTTCGGTGCGACTATTATGATTTTATCGAAAAGCACCCCAGAGCCATCCGCGCCTACGCCGGCGAATACATGACCCAGTTTAGCTGGGCGGAGGAAACAAACGCCTATTTGCAGAGTGTGAAGGAAAACGAGGCATAGTTGTTTCCGCATTAAAATTGTTAAAATAATCGGTAAATCCCGGAAAAATTCCGGGATTTACCATTGCGTTCCCATTTTCACTTGCGCTTGACTTGCGCATCGGCCTTTATAATCGACTATACTCGACAATGTTCGACAAACTCATAATGCTGAGGAGGACAGTCAAAATGCGAAACTCAAAAAAAGTCCTGTCATGGGCGCTGATTCTGGCAACGGCGCTGACCCTGCTCCCCGCGACAGCCCCGCACGCCGCGGCCGCGGCGGAAACCTTTACGCTGTATTTCGGAATGGGCGAAGCCGAAGACGACGGCAGATTTACCGAAGGCTGGGGCCTGTATACGGATTTCGACTATTCGCAGAAATACTCCGGCGGCAACTGGAAGGGCGATCCGTTCACGCTTACGCTTGACAATTTCAGCTTTACCACAAACGCCTCAACCGAGTCCACGGCAGCCGCCTTGGATGTCATAATGAACACAAAAATCATCCTTATCGGGGAAAACACCCTCGTAAGCTCCGGCACCGACGAAAACAACTGGGGCATTGCCGCGCAGAACGGCCTGACCATCACCAGCGAAAGCGGCGGTACTCTGAATATCGTCAGCGGAGCAGGAACCGATAACAGCAGAGGGATATCCGTCAACAGCGGCAACCTCACCATCAACGGCAGCGCCGTCGTCAGCATTGAGACGGGCGCGTCGGCTCACAGCGCCGCGATATGGACGGCGGGAACGGGAAACGTCACCATCGGGAACAGCGCGAAGGTCACCGCCGCCGGGAACAACGGCACCGTTTCAAACAACGGCGTTAAGGCAAACAACCTGACCGTCAACAACAGCGCGACGCTCTCCGCCACCTCCGGCGGCGGGGCAAGCACTGAAAACTTCGGCGTCAAAGCGGGCGCAACCGTCACTTTCAACAGCAGCGGAACCGTTACCGCCGGCGGCGGCCCCGGCGCCAACAGCATCGGCGTCAGCGCAAGCATGGTCACCATCGTCGCGGGAACCGTCAGCGCCTCGGGGAAGACGGCCGGCATCAAGGCGGGCAGCTCGGTAACCATCGGAAACGGCGCCAACAGCGTCAGTGTCACCGCCACCGCCGACGACGACGGCGGCTTTGGCATCCTTGTGCAGGGCGGTATCGAAATCAGCGGCGACGCGACCGTGCTGGCCGCCGCGCCCGGGGAAGACGGCGTGGGCGTCAGCGCGTTCAGCGTCTATATCCACAGCCTTTCCACCGACGCGAACCTCACCATGCTCGGCGGCGGCGCGGCGCTCAAATGGAGCTCGGGAGGGACGCCGTATGTCGTCGAGGCCGGCGTCGCCGGGTCGGACGCAATCGGCTCCGAAGCGCTGATTTGTGTAACCTACAGCAGCGACGACGGGATATATACGGTGGACGAGAGCGGGGAAAACGCCAGAAAGATTGTGATTCCCGGCGAATGTGAGCTGTGCGACTCGTGCGCTGAACCCGAAACCGTCATTGACGAAGAGGAGGAACCGGAGACGCCCCAGACGGAAGCCCCCTTGGCGGAAGCGCCGCCTCCGCCGCCGCCCGCTCCCAGCGAGCCGCCGCTCTCCGTTCTCATTGTGGACGGCGAGGAGGTCAGCGCGGGCGAGGTGACGGTGGACGAGGAAAGCGGCACGGTTACCGTGACGGTCAATCAGGACATCATCACCGCCGAGCTTGAGAAGGCCGCCGATCATCTGATTGTCATCATCCCGGACGGCGGGAACGTCAGTACAGCCAAAGCGTCGATCACGGCGAAAAACATAGCCGATATGGCGGCGAAGGGCATGGATATCATCATACAGTCGGGCGGCGTCCGCTTTGAAATCCCCGCTTCGGCCATCGGCATAGCGGAAGCAGCGGACTGGCTCGGCGCGGAAACCCCAGCCGACGTCGCCGTCATCTTCACCATCACGACGGTTTTTGACGAGGACGTTTTGGAACGGATCAAAGCCGCCGTTGACAGGCTTGGCGCGGAGCCGGTTCTTCCGCCCATCCTGTTCGCCGCGGAGGCGGTATACGCCGGGCGCTCCGTGGAAATCACCGGGTTCAGCCGGTTTGTCAGGCGCGCCGTCGAAATCGGGCGGGAGGACGCCGAACGCATCGACACCGCCGTCGTCATTGAGGAGGACGGCTCGGCGCGCCATGTGCCGACCTACGTAGGTCAGGCTGAAGCCACCGGCTCATGGTACGCCGCCATCAGCAGCATGACCAATTCCATTTATGTGTTGGTTTCAAACGGCGTCTCCTTTGAGGATGTGAAGGGCGAGTGGTTTGAAGCGTTTGCCGACGAAATGGGATCGCGAAAGGTCATCGCCGGCGTCGGCGGCGGCCTGTTTGACGGCAGGCGCGATATCACCCGCGCGGAATTTGCCGCCATCATTGTCAACGCGCTGGGCCTTCCCTCCGGCGGCGATTCGGACTTCGGCGATGTGGAGACCGGCGCTTGGTATCGCGGGTATGTAAGCATGGCCTATGAAATCGGCCTGATGGAGGGCGTTGGAAACGGCCTGTTCGCTCCCGACCGGAAAATCACCCGCCAAGAGGCGATGGTGATTGTTTGGAAGGCGGCGCGGCTGGCCGGTCTCAACGGCAGCTCCGGCGATCTGACCGATTTTGCCGACGCGGACGGCGTAAGCCCGTGGGCGCTTGACGCGGTGGCATGGAATGTCGGGAGCGGCCTGATTGTCGGCGCCGCCGGACGGCTCAGCCCGACAGACAGCATCACACGCGCCGAAACCGCCGCGCTGATTCTCAATTTCCTGCGCGCGGCAAATCTTGTGGACATAAGGACAGTCAGCCGGCCCGATTGATACGGCGCGGCGGAGGGGTGCGGGCCGCCACCCGCCCCCCTTTCTTGACGTTTTTCAAAGCCTATGGTATAATCCCGTCAGAAAGCGGAATCCATCTTTCACGGCGGGAAGGAACCGGAATATGAGCAGCATTGCCGTCTTGATTCCATGCTATAACGAACAGCAAACCATCGCGGGCGTGGTAGCGGACTTTCGGCGCGCGCTGCCGGACGCCGCCATCTATGTCTACGACAACGGCTCTGCCGACGAAACCGCCGCGCGCGCGGAGGAGGCGGGCGCCGTTGTTCGCCGCGAACCCAAGCGGGGAAAGGGCAACGTTCTTCGAACGATGCTGCGGGATATAGACGCGGACTGCTATCTGCTGACCGACGGAGATGGGACTTATTCAGCCGAAGCCGCCGCGCGGATGTGCGCCGAGGTGCTGGAGAGGGGAGCGGACATGGTTGTCGGCGACCGCCTGTCCTCAGCCTATTTCACCCAAAACAAGCGACGGTTTCACAGCGCGGGCAACAGGATGGTGAAAGCCCTTGTCAATCTTATCTTCCGCAGTGACGTCAAGGACATTATGACCGGCTGCAGGGCGTTCAGCCCCTTGTTTGCCAAAACCTTCCCGGTGCTGTCCCGAGGCTTTGAAATCGAAACGGAGATGACCATTCACGCCCTTGACAAAAACCTGAACATCGCTGAAATCCCCGTTTCAACGCGGGAAAGGCCGGAGGGCAGCCAATCCAAGCTGAACACCTTTTCAGACGGCGTCAAGGTACTGCTGATGATTTTCAAGCTGTACAAGCATTACCGGCCCCTGCCGTTTTTCGGGATGCTCACGGCGCTGTTCGCCGCGCTGTCGCTCGGCCTGTTCGCCCCTGTCTTTATCGAGTTCTTGCACACCGGCCTTGTCCGGCAGTTCCCCACGCTGATTGTCTCCGGCTTTATCATGCTGGCGGCGCTGCTCTGCCTCTCCTGCGGGCTGATTTTGGATACCATAGCCCAAAAGGCGCGGCAGGATTTTGAGTTCAAGCTGACGATGACGCGGATGATGATGGATTCGCGCCGCCGGAAAGACTGAGGGCCGAACGGTGAAGAAGCAACACAGAAAACGCCCGCATGCCGCGGTATGGCTGATTTTGGCCGTAATCCTCCTTGAGCTGACGCTCTGGAACCGCCCTTATTACGCGCATTTCTTCCAAGGGGCGGAAGCGTCGGCGTTTGAAACGCAATTCATCACCGATTTGGGCGGCGTCTATATCGCGGACGACGAGATGTCCGGGGACGCCGTGGAGAGCGGCCTGCCCATAACCCCGGCGTTTGTCTTTCGCGGCCTTGACCGGCGGGTCGGCAGCGTATACATCAGACCTTACACGGAGCGGGAATTGGGGCAGATGCAGTTTGCCATCCTCTACGGGGACGAGGACGGCTCGCAGAAGCAGACGGCCATGACCGTCATCCCCGGCGTCGAGGGCAGCTACCATCAGGAAATCAACCCCTACGGCAAGGTCAGCTATCTGATGGTCGCGCTTATCGGCGAAAACTGCGCCGTACGGGAGGTTTCCGTAAACAGGCCGATACCGTTCCGTTTCAATCTTTTACGGGTGCTGCTGTTTTCGGCGCTGGCGCTCGGCGCGTTCTTCTTTGTCAAGTCGGACGTTACAAAAACGGTGTTTGACCCCAAAAGCCGCAAGCAGGGGCTTATACTGGCGCTGGTCCTCGTCCTGTTTTCCGCGCTGACGCTCCAGATAAGCCGCTCAACGCAGTATTACAGCCGGACGGGGCCGTACGCGCATATGGTGACCTCGCTCCTTGACGGACGGCTCGACCTCGGCATTGACGCGCCGCCCGCGCTGTCTTCGATGGACAACCCGTATGACTATTCGGCAAGGCAGCAGCTCGGTCTGCCCACGTATTCCGACGACCCGGAGGGTCTGATATGGGATAACGCGTACTATAACGGCAGGTTTTATATGCAGCACGGGATTGTTCCCGTTGTGCTGCTCTATTTGCCGTACCGTCTGCTCACCGGCGGCGATTTGCCCAACGGCGCCGCGGTGTGGGTGCTGGTGTCGCTGAGCGGCGTTTTCCTTGCCCTTTTGTGGCGGAAGATTATTTTCCGCTTTATCCGGCAGATGCCGTTTGTGATGCTTGTCTGCACGACGGTCGCGGTGCTTTTCACCTCCATGATTGTCAGCGCCGCGTGGCTGCCGCGCAAATATGAGGTGTCCTCGGCCGGCGCGATGATGTTTGCCGCGCTGGGCTTGTGGCTGCTCCTGCCGAAGGCCGCGCCCGCGGGGAGAGGGGGGGGGGGGAGAAAAAACGCCCTATCTCAGCATTGCTATGGGGACGCTCTGTCTCGCGCTGGCGGTCGGCTGCCGCCCGACGTTCCTGCTCGCGTCGGCGTTTGTGCCGTTCCTGCTGTGGCGGTATCTCCCGAAAAAGAAAGCGGGGGAGACGGTCTTGCTCATCGCGAGCGCGGCCGTCCCGTACATCCTCGCCGCCATGCCGCTTATGTGGTATAACCACGCGCGGTTCGGCAGCGTGTTCGACTTCGGGACGTTTTACGTGTACCATTCCCCGAACGCTTCGCAGCAGATGAACCTCAACCCGATGGGGACGCTGAGGGTGTTTGGCGTCGCGCTGAGGAATATGCTGTTCAACCCCATCGCGTTTACGGCGGGGTTCCCCTTCGCGCTGAACAGCGGAACGATGACGTTCGGCCCGGAGTTTCCCCAGCGGTACAACCACTCCCTCGCCGGGCTGATAAACTTCCCGGTCATGTGGTCGTTCGCGGCCCTGCCGCTGCTGAAGGAGCGCTTGCAAACGGAGCCGAAGCGTCTCGTGCGGGCGCTCGGCGCATCGGTGCTTCTGGGATTGGTTCTTGGCGTGTACGCTTACGGCGCGGTCGGGATGAGCGTCCGGTATCAGATGGATTATATGTGGCTGTTCCTCTTCCCCGCGCTGGTATGGATGGTTTGGCTCTGGGAGCGGTTCGGCGGAAACGGTTCGCTGGCGAAGGGTTTGTGCGCGGCTTGTCTCCTGAGCGCCGCCGCCGCGCTGATTCTCCCGTCCGAGGGCGCCCCGTTCTCGTCCGTCACACCGGAGGCGTATCACGCCTTGACGCAGTTATTTGCCCCGTTCGGGTAAATTGACAAAAACGCCGCGTCCTATTTACATAACCTGACGCATATGTTATACTGGACGTGCCTATGAATCCATCGGAAAAAGGAGACGTTTAGCTATGGCGGAAAATAAAGACGGGATTATCAAGCTGGAGGAACACGGAACCGTCCGTATTTCGGAAGAGGTGGTGGCAGCCATCGCGTCGCAGGCCGCTATGGAGGTGGACGGCGTGATGCTGATGACGGCGTCCGGCTCGGGCGTGTCCGACTTGGTCGGGAAGAAAAACTTCAAGAAGGGGATTAAAATCACCCTTGAGGAAAACCGCGTCTCGGCTGACATATTTCTTCTGACCGTTTACGGCAAGCAAATCCCCGCGCTCGCGCAAAAGGTGCAGGATCGCGTTACATCGTCCCTGCAAAGCATGACCGGCCTGACGGTCGGCGCCGTCAACATCCATGTGGGCGGCGTGGTTTTTGAAAAAGAAAAGGGCGCCAAAGGCTCTTAGCGTTTTTGCGGGCAGGGGAGGGGAGCGCCTCTATTGGGATTTCTTCCGCACCCTGCTCAAAGGGTTGGCTTTCGCGGCCATCCGCAGTTCGGTATTGTCAATATGGGTGTATATCTGCGTGGTGTTGAGGTGTTCGTGCCCCAGCACCTCTTGCAGTGTACGCACATCCACGCCGTGCGAGAGCATCAGCGTCGCCGCCGTGTGCCGCAGCTTATGCGTTGAGTAGCGGGCGGGATCCAGCCCGGCGCGGAGGATGGTCTTTTTGACCAGCGCGTGGATGGTGTTCGGGTGCATCCGCTTGCCTTGCCCGGACAGGAAGAGCGCCTTTTCCTCCGTGTTCAGCTTGTCCCGCGCCGTCCGCCAAGCGCCCAGCGCCTCGCGGCAGGCGTCGTTGAGATACAGCTCCCGCTCCTTGCCGCCCTTGCCGAAAACGCGCATCTTTTCCTCGCCGATATCCGTCAAATTCAGCTCCGCCAACTCGGAGCGCCGCAGCCCGCAATTCAAAAAGAGCGTTAGAATGGCGTAGTCGCGCTCGGCGTGACGCCCCTCCACCGCATCCAACAACGCAAGGCTCTCCTGTAGGGTTAAGTAACGGGGGAGTTTTTTCATTTGCTTGGGAGATTCAAGCTCTGACATAGGGTTTTCCTCAATGATATGAAACTTTTTCAAGTATTTGTAAAACGAGCGTATCGCCACGATTTTGCGCGTGCGCGACGAGGCCGCCAAGCCGTATCCGGTATGGGGGCTGTTTTGCCTTGTGGGGCGCTCGCGGCTGAGGTAACGCATGAAATCATAGACCTCATTGAGCGTGACCGACTGTAAAAACGCCTTGTCCACCTCTAAGATGGAAACGTCCTCCATCGGCGTGGACGCCGGAAGCCGATTGTGGATGATAAATCGTAAAAACATCCGCAAATCAAGGAAATATTCGTCAACCGTCTTTTCAGAGTGTCCGGCAATCGTCTCATGGTATGACAAATAATCCCGCAGAACAGCCGGAGCCAGCGCCAAATCCTCGCGTTTCACCGTTTCCAGCCCTCCAAATCAAGCAGAAATTTTTTCCGCTCCAAGCCGCCGCCGTAGCCGGTCAGCGAGCCGTCCGAGCCGACCACGCGATGGCATGGGATTAAAATATTCACGCGGTTCGCGCCCACGGCCTGTCCCACGGCGATCGGCGCGGAGCCGACGCGCTCGGCGATATGCCGGTAAGAAACCGTCTCGCCGTACGGAATCCCGCGCAGCGCGTCCCAGACCTTGAGACGGTGCGCCGTGCCGGACAGCGCCAACGGAACGCCGAAGGTTTTCCTCTGGCCGGCGAAGTATTCGTCCAGCTCATCGCGCAGCCGCGCCAGAACAGGATTGAGCTTGCCGGCGTACGGTTCGCCGGCGGCATACAAGACCTCAAGCACCGCGCCGTCGTCCGCCGAGCAGTACAAAACCCCCAACGGCGACAGGATAGCGGCCCGGTAAATGGCTTGACTCATTGTAACGTCTCCTTTTAGGGGCACTTTTTGTACAAAACTATCATTTTGTACAATTTACTCAAAATTCCTTACAGCCGCGCGGCACCGTCATTATACCACGCGAGCGCCCCCCTGTCTATCTCTGCCGGCTGTCCCGACCGTTGTTTTCTTCGGCTCCGTCAATTTGCACAAACTTGAAAATACGAACATAACAAAAAAACGCGGTTTTTGGCCGTTTTGTTCGTATTATCCGTCCGGTCTGTCTGAACAGGCGTTTTCTTTGGCTGGGGCGTGTGTCAAATGGCGGAAAAAAATAGATAGTTTTACATAGTTGATCATGTGCTATAATGGTAATGTAGAAAATTGGGCGTACGGCGTGTTATATTCTCGGAGGTTGAAAAATTGGTGCAAATAATTGGTTACATAATGGATATGCTTCCCTATATGTTGCTGTCATTGCCATTTATAGCCATATGGCGTATTGTTGCTGTTCATTTGATGAAGCGCAAAAACAGGAAAACGACTACGTTGCACGAGGTGGGACTTATACTGTTTGTGTTATTTATAGTTGGGTTAGCCTCACAAACGGTTATTCCAAAACTGGTGATTACACAAAATGGCATTGGTATATCCGATTACTATTTATCTGCGGCAAACCAATTAAACCTCATCCCTTTTAAGGTATTCCCCGAAACATACACAGCCTTATTTATAAACCATCATTTCAATTATGGTTTGATTAACTTTTTAGGCAATATCATCATGTTTATGCCAATCGGATTCTTTGTTCCTTTACTATGGGAAAATATATCAATAAAAAAAGCGACGTTCATCGGATTTGTCGCTTCATTTACAATCGAGGTTCTTCAAATTCCATTTGCACGCGGGACTGATATTGATGACTTGTGGCTTAATACATTGGGCACTATTTTGGGCTTCTTAGTTTATAAGCTGCTAAGACAACAGGCGGAAATAGTAACAGCAAAATTTAAGACTAAGGCATTTTAAGCATAACGTCTATCTGCCGGACGGCGCGGAGTCGATGATGTCCTGACAATCATTACCGCGCAACAATAAAATGCCCTGTGGCATAATAACCCCGCTGAATAAAGGTGGGGTTATTATGATGTGTAAACGCTTGACGGGCCTCCTGCTCGCGCTTTGCCTGCTGACGCCGTCTATGGCTGTAAAGGCGGAAGATGAACAGCCTAAAAAGTTTATCAAATGGGTGGATTTCACCGTTCCGGCGGGCTTGATGAAGCAGGCGCTGGCTTGGGAGCGGGATTGCGGCGAAACGCCGCCGTCGGGAAGCTGGATTGAGCTGCTGGCCTATCTGGGGACGAAATGCGGCGGGGATTTTAAGAAGAGCAGGCCGCAAGCGCTGCAAAAGCTGACCGAGAAGCTCAAGGACGGCGAGACGATGGAATCGCTGACCGGGAATATGAAGCACTACGGGTATTATCTGGAGGCCTATACCGCCGTGCTGGGCGGCCTTGCCGGGCCGGGCGGGCTGTGCGCCTATCACCCCATCGCCAAAGGCTTTGACTACCAGCATTATGACGATTTCGGCAACGGGCGGAACTATGGCTATAAGCGCAAGCATCTGGGCCACGACTTCATGGCGCTGACCGGCACGCCCGTGGTGGCGGTGGAGTCCGGCACGGTGGAGGAGCTGGGCTGGAACCAATACGGCGGCTGGCGGGTGGGCATCCGCAGCTTGGACGGAAAGCGGTATTACTATTACGCCCATTTGCGGAAAAACCGCCCGTACGCCGAGGGGCTGGAAAAGGGCAGCGCTGTTTCGGCGGGCGACGTCATCGGCTATGTGGGGCGCACGGGCTACAGCAGGACGGAAAACACCAACGGCATCACCGAAAGCCATCTGCACTTCGGCATCCAGCTCATCTTTGACGAATCGCAAAAGGACGGCGTCAACCAGATATGGATTGACCCGTATGAAATCAGCAAGCTGCTGGCGTCCAACCGCTGCGAGGTGACCCGCAACCCGGAGACCAAAGAATACACCCGCACCGTCCCGTATCAGACGCCCGCTCACACAGAGGCTCCGCGGGCGGCCGAGCATCGCCCCCACACGGCGCTCCCCGTCGTCATGTACCACTCCATCCAAAAAAACCGCGCCAAGCTGGGCGCGTACACCATCACGCCGGACGAGCTGGAACAGGATTTGCTGTGGCTGAGAGACAACGGCTATCAGTCCGTCACCGTCGATATGCTGGTGGATTACACCGAAAAGAGCGCTCCCCTGCCCCCCAAGCCGGTCTTGCTGACCTTTGACGACGGGCATTACGACAACGCGCACTACGCCGGGCCGCTGCTCAAGCGGTACGGCTTCACGGCGGTGATATTTGTGGTGGGCGATTTTATCGTTCACAGCGAGAAAGAGGGCGTGCAAAACCCCAATTTTTCCTACGCCAGCCGGGAAACGCTGCGGCAAATGGCCCAAGAGGGCGTCTGGGAGATTGAAAGCCACAGCCATTCGCTGCACTACAACAAAAAGGGGCGCGAGGGCTGCACGCGGGCGCGGGGCGAGAGCGATGAGACGTATTACGCCGTACTGCGTAATGATTTCGCAAATATCGGACAACTGATTCAAAGCGTTACGGGGCGTCCTCCCCGCGCGTTCGCCTACCCTCTCGGCGCGATGAGCCGAGAGGCGGAGGAGGTGCTGAGGGAGATGGGGTATAAAATCACCCTCTCCTGCGCCCTCGGCGTCGCCAAGGTCCGGGAGGGCGACCCTGATTCGCTGTATCGGATGAAGCGGGTGCTGAGAGCCCACAAAAAGCCGCTTGGCGGCTTGCTGGCGAAAGGGTGATTTCCATGATTCCCTGCACGGATGATTGCGTCTATCAAACCGAGGGCGTCTGCGGGCTGAAGCAGGCGGCGTCCTCCGGCACGGCGGAGGGCGTCTGCCGCAACCGCGTCAAAAAACCAGCCTGCAAGCCTCTTTGAGCGTTTTGGCCCGTATCACTCTCATCCCCTCCGGGACGGGGGTGTTTTTCACCGGCGGGATTACAGCCGTGGTAAACCCAAGGCGGTACGCCTCACTCAGCCGCTGCTCGATGAACGGGACGCTCCGCAGCTCTCCCGCCAGCCCCACCTCGCCGAACGCCGCCATCTCGGACGGCAGGGGTTTATCCGTATGGCTGGACGCCAACGCCAGCAGCGTCGGCAAATCCGCCGCCGTATCGCTGACCCGCAGGCCGCCCACCACGTTGATGTACGCGTCCTGATTGCCCACATACAGCCCCGCCCGTTTTTCCAAGACCGCCAGCAGCAGCATGGCGCGGTTGTATTCGATTCCGCTGACCGTGCGGCGCGGCGACGGGAACGGCGTGGGGGTGACCAGCGCCTGTATCTCCGCGAAAACCGGACGCAGTCCCTCCATCACGCAAGCCACGCAGGTACCGGAGACGTTGACCGGCCTGCCCGTCAGCAGGGTTTCGGACGGGTTCGGCACTTCTCGCAGCCCGTCCTCCGCCATCTCAAACACGCCAATCTCGCGGGTGGAGCCGAAACGGTTCTTCTCCGAGCGCAAAACGCGCAGATGCCTGTCCCCTTCCAGATACAAAACGCAGTCAACCATATGCTCCAAGACCTTCGGCCCCGCAATCGCGCCCTCTTTGGTGATATGGCCCACCAGAAAGACGGTGACGCCCTCGTCCTTTGCCAGCCGCATCAGCGCCAGCGCGCACTCCCTTACCTGAGACACGCTGCCCGGCGCGCCGCTGAGGGCCGCGCTCCGCAGGGTCTGTATCGAGTCCACCGCCAAAATCTCCGGCTTTTCAGCCTTCACCGCCTCGAACAGCTCTTCCAGGCCGGTCTGCGCCAGCACAAGCATATCGTTCGAGCCCAGACGTTCCCCGCGCAGACGCAGTTGGCGCACGGACTCCTCGCCGGAGCAGTATAAAACCGTATGCCGCCGCGACAGCTCTCCGCATATCTGCATCAGCAGGGTCGATTTCCCTATCCCGGGGTCGCCCGCGAGCAGATACAGCGCCCCCGCCACCGCGCCGCCGCCCAAGACGCGGTCGGCCTCGTTCAAGCCGGTAGAGACGCGCGCTTCCTCGCTCACGCGCACCAAGCCGAGCCGGACGGGCGGCTCCGCCGATCCCGCGGGGCCGGGAGACGGGCTTTTCTTCTTCCCTCCCGCCGGCTTTTCCACCGGCTGCTCGACCAAAGAGTTCCACGCGCCGCAAGCGGGGCATTTCCCCATCCACTTGGCGCTTTCGTTGCCGCATTCGGCACAGAAAAAGGCTGTGTCACGTTTCATTGGGCTGCCGCGCTCCAATCCATCAATCCTTTTATCATGGCCATCGCCATCTTGCGCTGATACGTCTCTGAGCGGAGCAGGGCCTCCTCCTCCGGGTTGGAAAGGAAGCCGCACTCGATCAGAATGGCGGGGTTTGTCACGTTGTTGAGCAAAAAGACATTGCCGGTCGCTTTGCTTTCGCGGCGGTTATCGGGGTCAAGCACCAGCCGGAGGGTTTCCTGCATCAGTTCCGCGAAGGGCTTGTTGTCCGCGCCGCTGTAAAAGACCTGCGCGCCGCGGGATTCGCGCTGGTCGAAATAATTTTGATGGATGCTCAGCAGCACGCCGTTTTCCACCTCTCCGACCAGCCTGACGCGGTTTTGGATGTCCGAAACCTTCCTGTCCCGAATCGAAACCGCGCTTGACTCGTGAATGGCGATATCGGCGCTGCGGGTCATCACGGTGTTCAGCCCCAGAAAGCGCAGAAGCAAATCGGTTTTCAGCCCGATATCCAGATTGATGTCCTTCTCCAAGGCCCCATTCGCCGATTCCGTCCCGGGGTCGAAGCCGCCGTGGCCGGGGTCTATGATTGGAATCCATCCGTAAGGCGCGAACAGAACGGCTTCGTCCGGGCCTTCCGCCGAAGCCGGTTCCGCCTGTTGCGGGCCGAACAGCGCATACCCGATGATGCAGATGAAAACGATGAACAGCAGCAGTATGAACAGATTTCGGCGGAGCATGGGCCACCCCCTAAATATTGTGCTTATTTTTTTCAAAACCACTTGATATATGGAACAAGCTGTGGTATACTTCATGTAGACCTTACGCTTAAAGGAGATTGATTCGCCTTGATACATACGCCAGACGCGCTGCTTCGCCAAGCGGAGATGGCGCTCCAAAAACAAGACCTCGCCGCGCTGCTCCCGTTTGCCGCGCAGTTGGAGTCTCACGCCGCCTCCCCGGACGTCTTCGCCTTTTTCAAAAAGCTGACGAAGACCATTCTTTGCGACCAAGGCGAACACTACCGGCTGTTTTCCCATTGCCTTGAAGCGGTCTGCGCCTACGACCCCGTCGAGGGCGCGGCGTTCCTTGAGCGTATGCTGACCCTTACGGCCAGCCTAGAGGGGGCGGTTTTGTCGCCTGCCGGTATTTTACATTAACGGCGCCGCTTTTGTCAAACCCGGCTCTCGGCAACAAGGGGCGGGTTTTTTCATGCGCGCGGCCCATCGCCCTCGTCCTGTACAATATATGCGGCCGCCTGCTCATAAAGCCCCAGCATTGTCAAAACCTCGCACAGGGCTTTCGCCGACAGATTTTTCGGGAGCGAGAGCTTTTCTTGCAGCCTCCGGCGCAGCTTCGCGCTGTTCGGCCCGCCGGACAGCCCCCACTCATACAGGTCGCGCTTGGTGACGGGCCTGCGCTCCCCTTCCCTCTCCGTCGCCCCCGCGTTGATCAGCGCGGCGCGCAAAACCTCCGGCGTCATGCCCTCCACCCCGAGCAGACCCGCCTTGCCCGCCAGCTTTTTCCGCTTTTCCTTTCCTTCGCGCGCCGGGATATAGGCGTGCCTGACCAGCTCCGGCGGCAGAAAGCCGCGCAAGCGGTTGCGGATGACCAAGCCCGCGCCGTCGGCGTCGGTCAGCACGATGACGCCGCGCTCCCGCGCAAGCCTTAGCAGCAGCGCGCGGAGTCCCTTATCCTTGAACAGCGAAAACCCGCCGGTCGTGATGATGGTCGCGTCAACCGCCTGCGAAAGCGTGTTTTTATCATATTTGCCCTCGACGACGATGACTTCCTTGATTTTCAGACGATTTTCGCCAGCAGCCATTCCATCACCCTCTCTCTGTCGGTTTCAATCTCGCCCTTCAGCATGGCGTCCGCCTCGCGCAGGGAATGAAGCGCGGCTCGGCACCACGCGAGCGGGCGTTTTTGCGCGGAACGCATCAGCTTTTCGGCGGGATAGGCGCTGCGGTATCCGCAAACCGCCATTACATCGCGCGCGGATTTTTGAAGCTCTATCGCCAGACGCGCCGCGTACAGCCCGCGCAGGGTCTTCCCCACCGTTCCCAGCAAGACCTCCGGCGGCTCCCGCATCCATTGAAGCGTTTCTAAAATCTTTGCCGCTTTGCGCGTATTGCCGTCCGCGACGGCGTCGCTCAGCTCAAACGCCACCGCCTCCAAAACCGGCTCCGCCACCTCGTCAATCGCCGCCTGCGTCACGCGCGCCTCTTGGCTGTAAGCCGCCACCTTCTGTATCTCGCCGAGCAGCCCCGTCATCCCGCGCCCGCACCGGAAGATGAGATATTCGCAGAGCGGGCGGTCTATCTCCTTGCCCAGCGACTTGAAGTGCCGCCCAATCCACGCGATGAGCTGGTGATCCTCCTGCTCCTTGAACTCCACGATGCTCGCGCTTCGGTTCAGCGCCGCCTGTATCTTGCTCCGCCCGTCCGGCTTGTAGGGGATGGCGTCATAGACGAAAATCAGGCAGCAGGTTTGCGGGATGTTGTCCAGAAAGGCCGCCCAGCGGTCGCGCTCGGCGCTTGGAACGCCCATTATATCCACGTCGTCGGCCAAAACCAGCTTGCGCTCGCACAGAAACGGGATTCCGTCAACCGCGTCCGCAAGCTCATGCAGCGCGGTTCCTTTGCCGGAAAAGCGGTGCAGGTTAAATCCCTCCGCCCCGTCCGGCACGAGCGCCTTCTGTATCTGCTCAAGGCAATGCCTGCGCAGATACCGCTCCTCGCCGTGGAAGAGATACAGCTTCCCGATTTTGCCCTCCTTGATATCCCGGCTGAGTTTGGCATACCCTTGCACAAGGCTCACCTCCTTATGGTGATGTGACCGCTCCTGTCCGTTCGGTAAACGGCAATCTCCCGCTCAAAAAGCCGGTTCAGCGTTTCCGCCGCCGGGTGTCCGTAGCGGTTGGACGCACCGGACGAAATCACGGCCGCCAGAGGCTTGAGCGTATCCAGCAGCTCCTCGGACGCAGACCCCGCCGACCCATGATGCCCGGCGATGATGACGTCGGCGGAGGAAAGGCCGGTATAGCGCAGCAGCCAGCGCTCGGACGGATGCCCCAAATCGCCCGTCGCCAAGAATGCGAATCCGTCCAGCGTCACAAGCATCGAAACGCTCCGCGCGTTGTCGTCGCCAAACCAAAGGGACGGGATGACCCATATCTCCGCTTTCCCCAGTGTAAAGGAAAACGCTTCATCCACGCTCTCCGCCGTATACTCCGGCGGCGCGGTTTCCGAGACCGGCCCGATGATGCGCTCCGCGCCTGTCACCGCCAGCAGCGCCGGAACGCCGTTGACATGATCCGCGTCGTAGTGGGACAGAATCAAGGCGTCCACCCCGCGCGCGCCCCGGCTTTGCAAATACCGCGACGCGACGCGTCCGGCGTTCACGCCGCCGCAGTCATACACCAGCGTTTCCCCGCCCGAACGAACCACCACGCTCTGCCCCTGCCCGACGTCCAGCACCGTAATCTCCAACGCAAACCGCCCGTCGCGCCACACCGTTAGGGATAAGCAGACGGCCAGCGCCGCCAGCGAAAGCGCCGCGGGCGCTTTCCAGCGCTTTGTCAGTATCAGTATAACAAATATCGCTTAAGCATACAACAGCCACGCGAACAAATATGGCTGCCCGGTGTACAAAACGGCATAGGAAACGCCGCTTAACAGCTCAATCGCCGTACGGAACAGCCAAAGCGCGGCCGCCGCCGCATGGGCTAAGAACGGCAGCATGAGCGACAGCGCCCCCACGATGAAGATGACGTTTACCAGCCAGAGCAGCAGCAGATTTGACAGCGGAGCCAGCAGCGACGCCCCGCCGAACCAATACGCCGCGAATGGCATGGAAAAAACCAGCGCGGCAAGCGAGGCCGCCAAGGACGAGCAGAGATACCGCGCCGCCCACTTGGGAATCTGGAGTTTTTCCGCCCGCGCAAGCAGCGCCTTTTGCCACTTGAACGCAAACAGCAGCAGTCCCAGCGTCGCCGAAAACGAAAGCTGCATGGACGGCTCGAAAACGGCGTATGGATTGATGACGCACAAAATCAAGAACGCCGAGGCCAGCGCGCGCAGGGAATTGTATTCCCGCCCGAGCAGCGGCGCGATGGTGAACGCCGCAATCATAATGCCCGCGCGGGTCGCCGACGGTGTAAACCCGGTGATGGCTGCGTAGAGGAAAATCATTGGCAGGGAGATGAAAAACGACCGTCTGCGGCTGCGCGTAACCAGCGTGATGAACCCGACCAGCATGGAGATATGCAGCCCCGACACCGCCGCCACATGGGTCATCCCGGCGGTAAATAGTCCCTCGGTCAGACTGTCGGACAGGCCGCTCCTGTCTCCGGTCAGAATCCCAATCAGCATCGCCGCGTCGTCGCCGGCATAGAGCGACGCGATTCGGTTTTTGATGCCCTGCGCCCAGACGGCCGGTCTGTCGCGCAAGCGCGGAGGCGCGGAGAGGACGCCGATTTCTTCATACGACGACGCCTTGAAATGGCTCACCGCCAGACTCGTGAGCGTGATGCGGAAGGGCGCGTTCAGCAGGTCGCCCGGCCGGTACTCGCTCTCCCCTGTGTAGTACAGCGTGCCCTTGACGCCGTTCAGCCTCACCGCGACCTGCTTGCCGTACGGCGTGTCGCGGGAAAACCCGGCGGTCTCCAGCGTCAGATGGTGCGTCCCCCCGTCATATGGGCGGACAGGCGCGGGAATGGCGATATACCGCCAGACCGCCGCGCCCAGCATGACGCAGACCAGAAGGATCATCCATTGTCGCTGTAAAGCTATATTATTCACATTGAAGTCCTCGAGTCCAGCAGGCCCGCGCACTGTGCGCGAAACCCTTGGAATGTCCCGCTTTCAATCTCCGCGCGTATCCGCGCCAGCAGGCTGTTATAGAAATACAGGTTGTGCAGCACGGCCAAGCGGAGAGCCAAAATCTCCCCCGCCTTGAACAGATGCCGCAGATACGCGCGGGAATGGTTTTGGCAGAGCGGGCAGCCGCAGCCGTCGTCAACCGGCCCGCCATCGTCTTTATGGCGCTCGTTGAGCAGGTTGAGCCGTCCCCGCCATGTATACAGGTGCCCGTGCCGCGCGTTTCGGGCGGGAAGGACGCAGTCGAAAAAGTCTATCCCGCGCGCGACGGCCTCGATGATGTTCTCCGGCGTCCCCACACCCATCAGATAGCGCGGCTTTTCACGGGGCATATGCTCTTCCAAGATATCCAGCACATGATACATCACGCCCGTCTCCTCGCCGACCGCCAGACCTCCGACGGCGTAGCCCGGCAGGTCAAGCCCGGCAATGCGCTTCATATGTTCTATCCGCAAATCCTCGTAGGTTCCGCCCTGATTGATTCCCCAGCAGGCACGGCCTGCAACGAATGTCCGTGTCAAATCACCGCAATCGCCGGGCTGCCCGCCCGCTCTCTCAGTCCAGCGCGCTTTCGTCCGCTCCAGCCAGCGGGTCGTGCGTTCCGAAGACGCTTTGACATACGCATACGACGCGGGGTTTTCCACACATTCGTCCAGCGCCATGATGATATCCGCGCCCAGCTTTAGCTGGATGTCAACCGCGCCCTCCGGGCTTAAAAAAACGCGTTTCCCGTCGATGTGCGACGCGAACGAGACGCCTTCCTCGGTAATCTTGCGTAATTTCGCCAGCGAAAAGACCTGAAAGCCGCCGCTGTCGGTCAGCATCGGCCCGTCCCAATTCATAAAGCGGTGCAGACCGCCCAGCTTTTGCACCATCTCCTCGCCGGGGCGCAGATGGAGGTGATAGGTATTGCACAGCGCGACCTGACAGCCGATATCGGCGAGGTCGGACGAGGACAGGCCGCCCTTGATGGCCGCCTGCGTGGCGACATTCATAAACACCGGCGTTTCAACCGTCCCATGCAGGGTTTGGCAGCGCCCGCGTCTGGCTTTGCCGTCTGTTGAACTCAAAGAAAACATCACTCTATTTCCCTCTTTGCGCCGTTTCAAACGCCAGATTCCACACCTCGTTGCTGTAGGGGATGCCTGATTGGCCGCGTTCGTTGGCAAGCCGTTCGCACAGCTCGAAAAAGGAGCCGAAGGTATCCAGCCCGCTCCGCAAAGCCGCAAGCACCAGCTCGATCCACGCCCTGCCCTGCCGGTAGATTTCCGACCGCTCCGTCTCGGCGATGACGGCCTCCACATCGTAGCAAACGCGCCGCTCCTCAGCCGTTATCCCGTCCGGCGCGTCGGTCAGCAGCGTATAGGCGGCGCGGTTGTCGCCGTCCAACGGCTGTCCGCAGGAGCCGGGGTTGAGTACCAGCCTGCCGCCGCAAGCGCCGTGCCATTGCAAATGCGTATGCCCGAAGACGATTACCTCCGCATCAACGCCGCTCAATGCGTTTACAACATAGTCCCGCCGCAGAAACTCATGGACGTGGCGCAGAAACGCTTCGCGGTCATATGAAGGGTTTTGCGACGCTTCGCGGTACAACTGGGCGCTTTGCGCCGCCAGCTTGCCGCCGTCCCGAAAGCCGGGGAACCAATGGGTGACGTACACCGTCCCGCCGGACGGCAGGATCACCGCCGCCGATTCGGGCAGGGACAGCAGATATTCCGCGTTGTCCGGCTTCAGCTCCCGTATGGTTTGATACATTGCGCCGAATTGGTCGAACGTCCAGCCCGAACGGTCGCCGGAGAGGAATTTCGGCAGATAGCCCTCTTTGTTGCCCCTGACCGCCGTCGCCCCTTCAAGGGAGCGGACGGTTTCGGTCACCTCGTTTGACCACGGCAGGTCAAAGATATAATCCCCCGCCAGTATGTACCGTTCGACGCCGCAACCCCGCGCGTCGGCCAGCACGGCGTTCAGCGCGGGGAGGTTTCCGTGGATATCGGCAATGACGGCGGTTTTCACGGGTTACTCGCCGCCGCAGCCGTCCGGTTCGCCGTGGCATCCGCCGCAGCCGCCGCCACAGCCGCCGCTGACGTCAAACGCCAGCTTTTCTTTGCAGGAGGGGCAGACCACCTTGCCCTTGAAGATGGTTTCCTCGTCTACGATAAAGACATGGGCGCAGCCGGGGCAGGTGACTTCGTATTCACTCTCGTCGTCATCGTCGTCGTCTTCCTCGTCCGAGACGGGGAACGGGCGGATGTTGTCGTCCTCGTCGTCGTCGCCGAACGGGATGAGCGCTTCCATCAGGTCGCTGACGGAATCCAGCTCGTCGCCGATGTCGTCCAACGTGTCCTCAAGGTCGGCGATATCATCTTCTATGTCGCCCACCGCGCCGGCAAAAGCGTCCAGCGCTTCGATGACCGCCGAAAAGAGCTTATACTCCTCTGTATTGGTATCCAGAGACAGTCCGGCCATCAAGCCTTTAAGATATTCCACTTTTTTAGCGTACATAATAATTCCTTTCTCTTCTCCCCGCCTTAGGTGAGGAAAACGTCAGTTTTTCGCCCTTTCAAGGTATTCGCCCGTCCGCGTGTCAATCCGCAGCCTGTCGCCCGTGTCGATGAACAGCGGCACCTTCACCACCGCGCCCGTTTCCAGCGTGGCGGGCTTGGTGACATTGGTGGCGGTGTCGCCTCGGACGCCCGGCTCGGTTTCGGTCACCAGCAAATCGACAAAGGTCGGCAGCTCGATGCCGAACACGCTGCCCTTGTAGGAGAGGATTTTGCAGGAGGTGTTTTCCTTAATCAGCTCGAACCGGCAGGTTGAAATCACGTCCTTGCCGACGGGAATCTGCTCGTAGGATTCGTTGTCCATGAAGTAGTATAGCTCTTCATCGTTATAAAGATACTCCATGTCGCGCCGCTCCACAAAAGCGTTTTCAAATTTGTCGCTCGGGTTGAACGTGCGCTCAATCACGCCGCCGGAAATGACGTTGCGGATTTTGGCGCGCACAAACGCCGCGCCCTTGCCCGGCTTGACGTGCTGGAACTCCACCACCTGCATGACCTGCCCGTCCATTTCAAATGTAACGCCGTTGCGGAAATCCCCCGCCATAATCATGTTTGACTCCCCCTGTTTTCAGCTTTCCTAAGTATTGTATAATAATTCCCCGGATTTTGCAAGGTGAATTTGCCGCCGTTTCGGAGCCGGTTCTTGAGAAGCGCTTATGCCCTGCTGTAGCTGATGATGTTCCGCCCCAATATCCGCGCCTGTTCCAATCTGTACGGTTGATTCAAGACGTCGCCGGGTTTATCGGCGGAAACGGTTACGCCGTTTAATTCGCCGGGAACGCACAGCATACCGCTTGAAAGGTAGAAGTTATTGATTGCGCCCAGCACATTTGTCTGACCGCCGCCGCTTGTGCTTCGTCCCGGCGCTCTTTTCGGAAAGCAAAATTTTTCTGATTTCCCATCCGGCTTCCGCGAACGGCTCCAACGCGGCGTTAAGCAAACATTCTGAATTGCCGTTTTTTCTGGGTGTTCCAGAGATTCCAAGGATCCTCAATCTTTCCCCTCCGTTCGTTTTTATACACTGCGCCCCGCGCCAAACCCCTACACCACCACCAGCTCCTTCGGCGCCGTCATCAGGTTTTCGCAGCCTGTTTCGGTCAGCACCAGCACGTCTTCGATGCGTACGCCGAATTTGCCCGGCAGATAGACGCCCGGTTCGGCGGAGATGACGGCTCCGGCGGGGAGGGCTTTTTCCTCCGCCGGGTTGGCATTGGGCGATTCGTGGACTTCCAGCCCCAGACCGTGGCCGAAGCCGTGGCCGAAGTTATCGCCGTATCCGGCGGCGGTGATGATGTTCCGGGCGGCGGCGTCGATGTCTTTCCCGACGGCGCCCGCCCGCGCCGCCGCGATGCCGGCCACCTGCGCCGCCAGCACAAGGCTGTAGACTTCCCGCATCTTCCCGTCCGCGCCCCCCACGGCGACCGTGCGCGTCATGTCGGAGCAGTAGCCGTTGTAAACACAGCCGAAGTCCATCGTCACAAAGTCGCCCTTTTGAATGGCGCGGCCGGACGGCACGGCGTGGGGCATACTGCCGTTGGGGCCGGACGCGACGATGGGGTCGAAGCTCGGCTTTTCCGCGCCGTTTTGAATCAGGCGGTACACAATCTCGGCGCAGACGGCGCGCTCGGTCGTCCCGGGGCGCAGGAGCGGCAATATCTCGTCCAGCGTCCGTTCCGCGATGCGCTGAGCCTGCCGCATGGCGTCAATCTCGGAGCTGTCTTTCACCGCCCTCAGCGCGTGGATTCCGTCCTCGGCGGGAATCAGCTTGACCGCCTTGCAGCCAAGGTCGGCAAAGCTCTTTTTCCAGCCCTCCGCGCCCTTGAGCGTCAGCACATCGGCCTCGACGCCCAGCCTTCGGACGCGCGGCAAAAACTCAAGGATGATTTTCGCCGTCTTGCGCTCAACCGTGTTCTGCTCCACCCTGAACAGCCCGCCCAGCTTGGCCCGCGCCGCCTCAGCATAGCGGAAATCGGTGATGAAAACGCCGTCAAGCGGCGTGATGAGAACCACGCCCGCCGACGTACGCATCCCGGAAGCGTAGAATCGGGATACATCCCCCGTCAGCATCAGCCCGTCGAGATCCTTTTCCGCGAGCATACTCCTTATTTTTTGTAAACGCTCCGTCATGTCTTTCCCTCCATATAGATTTTTTTCATGGCCGCCGCGTCCCGCGTTTGCGTACCGCGGCTTTCGCAGACGACGGTGGATTGGTAGCCGCGCTCCGCCAGCAGCCGCGCCAGCGGCGCCCATTCGGGGCCGCCCTCGTCGTCAAAGGTCAGATGCTTGCTCTCCCCGCTCTTGGTGTAGGCGATTTTGGAGAAATGGATGTGGCACCCGCGCGCCCGCTCAACGCCCAAAGCCTCCTCCGCCGCGTCGAGAACGGACGCGAAGTCGTCAAACGTCCCCGCAGACCGGGCGTACAAATGCCCGAAGTCGATACAGGGCAGCAAGCGCCCGTCTGTCCCGCACAGCTCCAGCACTTCCTCCACCGTTCCCAGTTGGTTGACCTTGCCCATTGTTTCCAAGCAGAAAACCGCATCCGGCCAGCCCTCCGCCCGCGCCGCTTCCAAAACGGCCTCCACCGTTTTCGCGGCCCGCGACTGCGCTTCCCGCCGAGGCAAGCCCATCACCGCGCCCGTATGGACGACCACCCGCTCCGCGCCCAGCCACCCCGCCAGCGCCGCCGTCTGACGCAGATACTGAAGGTTGCCGTCAAGACGTTCCGGGTTTGTCAGGCTGATGAAATACGGCGCGTGAACGCTGAGGGTGATGCCGTGCCGCTCCGCGTTCGCCCGAAGCGTCCGCGCCGCGCTCTCCCCCATCCGCACGCCGTGCCCGCATTGCACCTCAAACGCGTCAAGCCCGTTCTCAGCCAGATACGCCGGGATGTCAACAACCTTGCCGGCATACCCCTCGTCACACCCCGCCGGCCCAAATTTCAGCATATGATTCTCCCCCAAATTCACGATTTCTTGTCACGGCTTGCCGCTTGGATGAAGGGTTTTTCAAGCCATCTTCTGAGTGTAAAGAGAAAACCTTTCACCCGTGGCGGGACTAGGATTGCCTGTGTGCCCGCGCGCCGGGCCGCCAGTACGTCGGTGAAAAACTGGTCGCCTGCCAGCGCCGTTTGTCCGGCGCCTACGTTCAGCCGGTTCAACGCCTCAAGCAGTTTCCGCGCGCCCGGTTTTCCGGCGGACGCGACATAGGGCAGCCCGAGCGGGCGGCAAAAGGCGTCCACCCTCGCCGTCCCCGCGTTGGAGACAATCAGAATCGGGATGCCGGCGTTTTTAAGGCTTTCAAGCCATTGCCGGATTGATTCGTCCGGGGTCATCTGGCCGTAGCCCGCCAGCGTGTTGTCTAAATCGCACAAAACAGCGCTGATTCCCCGCCCATGAAGCCAAGCGGGGGTCAATTCGGAGATATCGCCGGCGATGATTAAGGGTTTTCTCATAAGTGCGTCATTCCTGTCGTATAGTAATACTATGGAACTGCCGTTTACAACCTACTGCTGCGCGGTGCCGCCGGAGCCGGGCGCCTCGGGGCGTGTCCCGGTGGCGCATATGGCTTGGTCGGCGGGGCCGGGGCTGGCGTTGTGGGCGCCGCATCCGGGCGTTTTTCCCGGCGGCGGGCTGATGGTTCTGGACGACCGGCCTTATGACCGTTCCGAGGGCGACCCGAGGCGGCTTGTCCGGGAATGCCTGACCGTCTGCCGTTCCCTTGGCTTTGCCGGGCTGGTCTGCGACTTTGAGCAGCCGGTGCGCCCCTTGCTGGAATCGTTCATCCGCGAATGCGCCGAAGCGTTTGAGGAGCGCGGCTTTGCCCTGTACGCGCCTGAGCGCTACGCGCATTGCCATGTGAAAACCCGCGTCATCATCCCCACGGCGCTGACAAGCGGCTCGCTTCCAGCCCGTCTGCGTCAAGCCGCCGCCCTTTACGGGCCGGGACGCGTCGCGCTGGAAATGGAGCGGGCGGCGCGCGATTTGCTCCTGCCCAGCTCAAGCGGCGCGGGGACGCCCCTCTCGGGCGAAGCCGTTTCGATGATGCTTGCCTCACGGGGCGGCGCGTCTTTCTTCTCCGGCGAGCTGGGCGCGCGCTATTTCACCTATAAAGACGAAGCCGGGCGCACGCACTTTGTCGTCTACGACGACCCCGGCACCGTCCGCTATAAAATTGAGCTTGCCCTGCAAATGGGCATCCGCGAGGGGTTTATGCTCTACCCCGACATGGTGGGGCTGGGGCTGCTATAGCATTTCCAAAAGCGCCATCAGCACCCGCGCCGTGGTATACGCGTCCGCCAAAGCCCGGTGGTATCCCCCGTCGTCCACGCCCAGCGCCCTCGCCACGTCCTCCAGCCTGTGCGAACGCAGACGGCAGTAACGCCGCGACAGTTGAAGGGTGCAGCTTGTCTTGGGCGGCACGGGCAGGCCCGCGTCCCGGCAGTAACGGGTCAGAAACCCCATGTCAAACGGGATATTGTGCGCCACGACGGTATCCGTGCCGATAAAGTCAAGCAGCCGGCGCAAATGCTCCTCAAAGGGCGGCTTTCCTTTCACCATATCGGGTGTGATGCCGGTAATCTGCGTGATTTTCGGCGAGATGTACGAGCGGCGCGGCGCGCACAAATCGGTTAGAACCTCCCCGACGGTCAGTCCGTCGCCGCCGTTATTTTCGACCCGCACCGCCGCGTATTCGATGATATCGCTGCCGTGCGGCGACAGGCCGGTCGTCTCAAAGTCAATAACGCAATACATCAAACCTCACCTTTCGAGCCTATAGCTTCTCACCCTTCGGGCCGCTCAGAAACGCCGCCGCCGCTTGCACCGCTTGCTTATGCTCCCCCAAGTCCTCGCCCGCGAAACGGTGGTCGAAGCTGCGGATGAAGACGGACAGGCTTTCATGCAGCCCCCGCATATACGCGGCCGCTTTCTTTTTGAGCGACGCCGTAAACACCGGCGTTTCCTTCTTGCCAAGCTCCTTGGGCGCGCGGGCGGCGAGCGCGGCGGTGTGCGGGCGGCAAATCATCGGCTGCGCCTCCCATTTTCGCCGAAAGTCCTCCTCGGTGCGCCACAGGTGGAGGATGTTTCCGGTATATGCGTCGAAAAAGCCGTTTACGCGGTTGCAAACATAACAGTCCTCCGCAAACAGAAGCCCCTCGTTTTGAATCAGCTCTTGGATATGCGTCTCCAGCACGAGCGCCAGAGGAAGCCGTTTCTGACGCTTGATCAGCGCGTCCAAGTGTTCGGCGCAAAAGCCGAGCTTGTTGGTACGCTTGCGCACATCCGGCTCCATCATGGCGGGGCCGAGGGTGTAATCCAGCGTATCGTCGAACAGCTTGCGGTGGAGACGGCAAACGGGACACTGCCCGTCCAGAACCTCAAACGATTCGTTGATAGGGATTGAGTATATCGTTTCCTTCACTTGCGCTCCCCCCTTTGCGTGTGCTATAATTATCCCTGCAATTTGGCTTTTTGTCAATCTATACTTTTGGGAGACTGTCTATGGGCTACGTATTCAAGCACACCCACACCATCCCCGATAACGACTCGGATTTGTTCGGCGTCTGCCGTCCCGGCGCGCTGCAAAGCATCATGCAGGAAGCCGGCAATATGCATTCCGCTCAAATCGGCTACGCCCGCGACGACCTTGGCGACGGGATTGTCTGGGTGCTGGTCAAGGCGTTCCTGCGCTTGAACAGGCCGGTCACGCGGAAGGAAGAAATCACCGTCAGCACATGGCACCGGGGAAATCTAGGCGCGCAGTTTTACCGCGACTACGACGTCCACGCCGGAGACGAGCATGTCGGCGAGGCCGTTACCTCGTGGGTCATGTTTGACCTGAACAGGCAGCGCCCCGTCCGTCCCGGCGCCGCGGCGGCCGAGGAGCTTTTCTACACGCCGCCCAACCCCAAAACGCTGGTCATCGGCAAGCCCCAACGGCCGGAAACCGTTCTGGACGCGGGGACGCGCCCAATCCGATATTCCGATTTGGACATGAACGGGCATGTGAACAATATCAAATATATGGACATTCTCTGCGACACGCTGAGGCTGGAAGAGCGCGCGGGCGTCTTCCTGAAAAGCGCCGAGATTCACTATGTAGGCCAGACCCTGCCGGGGCAAATGCTCGCCCTTGAAACGGGGACGCTCCCCGGCGGGCGGCTCTATGTCTCCGGCGCGGTTTCGGGCAAGCGCACCTTTGAAGCCATCGCGGAGCTGGGCGGGAGATAAGCTCTGACGCCAAACGCAATCACGGCCATACATGCCGCCGCCTTCAGCACCGTTACGCACAGCGCGACCGGAATCAAAAACGCCTCCACACGCCCAATCAGCTCCCCGCCCTTCGCCACGCGCAAGGCATGGTGGAACGGATAGGCGACGCTCCCCGCAAGCCCCGCGCCAAGCGTAAGACCGCTCAGCACCCACACCGCCGCGCCGATTCCCAAGGCCGCGGACAACGCAAACAGATAAGCCCGGACGGGCTTTTTTGTATACCCCAAGGCGGGAATCAGCATTGTCAAGGTAATCCCTTCACATATCATCAAGGCGGGGTTTTGCGCCCACACACGCGGGACGTCTAAGCCCTCCGCTTGCAGCTTTCCGGCCAGCAAGACGGCGGCAAGGGCGATAAACCCCAGCGTCAGCGGCAGTGTAAAGCCCGCCCATTTCAACACAGCCTCCGCCTCGCCCGAGGCGACGTATAAAGCGGCGGCGAGCGTGATTCCCGCGAGCAGCCACACGGGCGTCTTGGGCAGGCTTACCGCGCCGGCAAAGACCGCCAAACGGCTTGCCGCCGCCGCCGCGGTCACGGCGGCGCACGGGATGACGGGAACGGCCAGCGCCATCCTCCCGCCGCGCCGCGCCGTCAGCGGCTTCATCAGCGGTATCAGCGGCAGCGCGAACAGGGGGACAAACGGGACGGTCAGCGTCTCCCCCGTCATATACAGCGCAAGCACGGCGATGACCTTACCCATGCGTTTCGCCCTCCACTTTGTAAAGCTCCAGCGGTTTTTCCTCCCCGGACGCGTCAAGAATATCGCGCAACTTATACGCCGCGATGCCGTCCTCCTCTTCCGTTTGCAGCATGGCTCCCGCCTTGTCGTCAAACAGGACGTACACGGTCTCGCGCACCTCGCGGTTGTTCATCAGCCAGCCTATAATCTCGGGCCGGGGCGCGTTTCCGCCGAATATCACAACGGCCATCGCCCCGTAATACAGCTCAAAATCCAAGCCCTTGGCCAGCGTCCCGATTGCGTCGTCCGTATCCTGACCCGACGCCTCGACGACACGCGTCCGCAGGCCCTCCTTCTCCGCCGACGGCGAACGGTCTACAATCTCAAGGGAAACCTTTACCCCGCCGTTTGCCCCCTCCTCAAACGCCATGCCGGTGACGATGGAGAGCTTGTCTAGGTCTTTGTAGTCCCAGCAGCCGGACAGCAGAAAGAAGGAAAGCGCCAGCACCAACAGCAGTCTGCCCATCACCGCAGCCTCCCCAAACGCTTGCGGTTGCGGGATAACCTCGGCGGGCGGGTGTTCAGCGCCCAATACGGCGCGCGGACGAGCGCGTCCTTTTGCTCGGACAGCGGCCCGCCAAGCTGCTTGACGCCGAAGGATTGCAGCCTCTGCATATGAACAACGGCGACGGCAACCCCGGCCGACAGCCCGAACAGTCCGAACAGCGACGCGCAGAACAGCAGTAAAAAGCGCAGGACAAGACAAGCCTCGTCCAGCTTTGGGACAAGGATTCCCGTGATGCCGGTCAGCGCGGCGACAATGATGATTTGCGGCGAAACAATCCGCGCCTCCACTGCCGCCTGCCCGATAATCAGCGCGCCGACAATACTCAGCGCCTGTCCCCCGCCTAGCTGCATCCGCATCCCCGTTTCGCGCAGAATATCAAACACAATCAGCATGAATACAGCCTCGAACGCCGCCGGAAAGGGCGTGTTTTGAAACTCGGACGCCATATTCAGCAGCATCGGCCCCGGCAAAATCTCATACTGCCCGGAAACGACGCAGATATAGAACGCGGGCGTGACAACGGTGATGAAAAACGCCGCCGCCCTCAGCCACCGCGCAAAGGACGCGTGGACAGGCCCTACATAGTAGTCCTCATTGGCCTGAAAATTCTCCGTGAAGAGATACGGAAGCGTTAAGACCGCCGGGGAGCCGTCCGCCATCAGGGCAATCCGCCCTTCCAGCAGCTTGCCGGCCACGATATCGGGCCGCTCCGTCACGCCGACAACGCGAAAAGGCGTCCGGCGGGACAGGGGCGGCCGGTGGATAAGCTCGCATATCGCTTGCGTATCCAGCACGCCGTCAATGTCGATTGTATCCAGCCGTTCCAGTATCTCCGCCAGAAGCTCCGGCTTGACCACGCCCTCAAGATAGCAGACGGCGACGCGGGTGCGGGTGCGCCGCCCGATGGGCTTGATTTCAATTTTCAAGTCACCGTTCCGAAAGCGCCGGTGAAGCATGGTCAGGTTGTTGAGCAGTGTTTCCCCAAACCCTTCCCTCGGCCCGCTCAAGACCCGTTCGCCCTGCGGCTCGGCAATGCCGCGTATCGGAAAGCCCTGTGTGGAGAAGATGACGGCCTCCAGCCCGCCCGGCAGCAGCACAGCCGTATCGCCCGACGCGACGCTCTCCTCTATCTCCGCGAAGGAATGTGTGCTTTGCGGGAAATGCCCCAGCAGAACCTCCTCCGCGACGGCGGACGGGCGGCTGTGGTCAACGGCCTCCGAATTGACCAGCGGGCCGATGATGTATTCATTGACCACGGCGTTGTCAATCATCCCGCCGCAGTACGCCAGATGAAAGACCGCTTTGGCGTCGTGTATGTTGCGGACGGTACGCAGGATAAAGGTGCCGTCCCGCTCAAAACGCCGTCTCAGCTCAATGACATTGTTTTCCGCGCACCCGGTCAGCGTGTCCATAGGTCACCACCCAAAAGAAAGAATCCCGTCGCGGCGGGATTCTTAGTATATACGGTTCGGCGGGGGTTATTCCTCCGTATGCGCCGCGGGCCGGATTTTATCCTCCACAAGCCGGATGAGCAAGTTGACCGCAAGCAGAATGGCCGCCGCAACGGTTGCGAACAGCAGTTTTCCGCTGCTGCACAGCACCCCGATGGCGGCGGTGCACCATATGGTGGCGGCTGTATCTAAGCCTTTGACATTGATCCCTTCCTTGAAGATGATGCCGCTGCACAGAAACCCGATGCCCGTCACCACCTGCGCCGCGATGCGCGTCATGTCCGGCGCACCCATCAGCACGGAAAACAGCGTGAACAAACACGCCCCCATGCTGACCAATATGTTTGTACGGATTCCCGCGGCGTGCCCGGTAAGCTGCCGCTCCAACCCAATAAAAAACCCAAACGCAACCGCGCAGGCGACGCGTACGGTAAAATCAAGCAACTCCATTTGGTTCCTCTCCTGTTTCAAAAAGTTCTGTCAAACGTATGCTCCCCATGATAAAATACTCGGTATGGAGACAAGGCTACATCAATACAGCATCATGGTTCTATCTATCGTGCGCGGCCGCCGCCGCTGCTTTATACTGTAATCGGGAGGTGAGACTGATGAAAGAAGAAAACCCCGTGTTCCGTTCGCTTGAGCTGATTGAAAGCCAAATCTCAGAAAAATTAACCGTTGGGAATATCGCGGGCGGCGTTTATTTTTCCAAAAACCATTACCAGCGATTGTTCCGTGAAACCGTAGGCAACAGCGTGATGGAGTATGTGACGAAACGGAAGCTGACCCTTGCCGGCAGGGCGCTATTGGAAACCGACGCGGCCATCCTCGACATCGCGCTGGACTACGGCTACGATTCCCGCGACGGTTTTACGCGGAGCTTCAAGGGATATATGGGCGTAACGCCCACGGAATACCGCAAATACGGTCTCGCCGCCATCTCACAAAAAACAATGAAGGAGAGGCCAATCATGAAGTACTCAAAAGCAACCGACGAAATTCTGCGGGAACTCAACGAGTTTATCGCAAAGGCAAAAGAAACGGCGGAGGCGGCGCGAAAATGTACGCTGCCGTGGTATAAGGAGTTTTGGGAGAATATCGCGGCCCAGACCGATACCTATTCCGGCAAGCTGGAAGCCGTACTGGAACGCATTGGCGGCATCGCGGAACGCCCGGATGAAATCACAAACAGGTTCAGCATCTTAAAAGTCATTGACGACACGGCGTTTGCGCTGAACGCCTTGGTATTCAGCGCCGAGCTGACCGCCGCGCGCGCAAAGCCGGAGGATTACCAAGCCATGCGGCCGCTTTACGAACGGTACCGTGAGCTGATGCAGATGATTTCTCAGAAAATATCTGCAATTACGCAATTCTTCAATGAATTGTCCGCGCTTATCTTTGAGGATATGCGCAAAACCTTCGCCGGGAAAATGGAGGAGGTTGTCCGCAAGGCCAGAGCTGCCGCCGACGGTATTTGCGGATACGCATACATCAAGAGCGAGTTTATGAATATAGCGGACGCGCTGGTGGCCATCCCGATTGAGGACATTACGGCGCATAGGCTTGATGATGAACTCTTCAAGCTGCCCATTCTCCGGTTTGCGATAGACGCCGACGTCCTCCGCAGCGGCGGCAGAGACAAAGCGATGTTTGACGGCGTGGAACCATTCAAGCAAAGCCTTGAGGACGCCGTCGGCTTTATTCAGACCCTGCCGGCGCCGGAAGCAGAGGAGCCTATGGTTGTGCGCGTCGCAAAAGTGATTTCCGACATCGGTTATCAGGGCAATATCCTGTTGTTTTTCACACGGGGCGAGGCCGAAAAGCTTGGAGACCTGCTTAACGATGAGCAAAAAGCAGCCGTTGACACGATTTGCCATCAAATCAATCACTATATACATTTCACTCAAAGCTCTGCCGATGCATCGGCGTTTCAGCCGATTGCCGACAGGATTTGCGCAATTAAGGACGACATGGCGGCATTGGCAGACCAACTGGGGGAATACGGCGGCGCGCTGAAATTTATCAGCCTTACATTCGGGCAGCTTCATGTCAAGGTGACTGAGTGCATACAAGCATTCGAGACAGACTGACGCACCCCTGCTTTTATACCCCCGCCAGCGCCCGGTAGTTCTCCCGCAGCGCCGGGTAGAGAGACTTGTACACGGCGTAGTATCCCTCGTACGCTTTGGCGTTTTCGGCGATGGGCGGCTGGGCGTCGTTGTAGCGCAGCAGGCTGTCGCACGCGGCCGGTACGGATTTGAACAGGCCCGCGCCCACACCGGCCAGAATCGCGGCGCCCAGCGCGGGGCCTTCGCTTGACACGGCGGTTCGCACCGGGCAGGCAAACAGGTCGGCCAGCATCTGGCGCCAGACGGCGCTTGTGCCGCCGCCGCCGCACGCCAGCATTTCGCTTGTTTGTACCCCCATGCCGCGCAGGATTTCCACGCAGTCGCGCAGGGAATAGGACACGCCCTCCAAAACGGCGCGAAGCAGGTCGGCCTTGGTGTGCATCCCGGAAAGGCCGAAGAAAACGCCCCGGCAGTCGGCGTCCAAGTGCGGGGTGCGCTCCCCCATCAGATAGGGCAGATACAGCAAGCGCCGCGCCCCGATGGGAACCTTGTCGGCAAGGGCGGTGATGCCGTCGTAGGTGAGGTCTTCGCAAAACTGCTCACGAAACCATTTGAGGGAAAGCCCCGCCGCCTGCGTCACGCCCATCACGTGCCACGCGCCCGGTACGGCGCAGCAGAAGGTATGCACCCGCCCGTCCGGGTCGATGGTGACGTCGTCGGTGTGGGCAAAGACCACCCCGGAGGTGCCGATGGTGGTGAACGCCCGGCCGTCTGTGACCACGCCCATCCCCACCGCCGCCGCCGCGTTGTCCCCCGCGCCGCCGACCACGGCCGTCTTGACCGACAGCCCGGTGGCGCGGGACGCCGCGCCGCTGACCGTGCCGGTCACTTCGGGCGATTCATAGACCTTCGCAAGCAGAGCCGGGTCGATATCCAGCTTATCCAGCACCTCGCCCGACCATGTCCGCGCGGGGACGTCCAGAAGCTGCATCCCCGACGCGTCGGATACCTCGGTGGCAAAATCCCCGGTCAGCTTATAGCGCAGATAGTCTTTAGGCAGCAGGATATGGCGGCATTGGGCGTAAACGTCCGGCTGATGCTTCTTCACCCACATGATTTTCGACGCGGTGAAGCCGGTCAGCGCCGGGTTGGCGGTGATTTCCACCAAGCGCTCCGCGCCGACGCGTTCGGTGATATCGGCGCACTCCGCCGCCGTGCGCTGGTCGCACCAGATGATGGACGGGCGAAGCACATTGCCGTCCCCGTCCATCATCACAAGGCCGTGCATCTGCCCCGAAATGCCGACGGCGGCGATATTTTCCGCGCCAATCCCGCTTTTTTGCAAAACGGAGCCAATCGTCTTGACGGCGGCGTTCCACCAATCCTCCGGGTTCTGCTCCGCCCAGCCGTTGTGCGGCTGGTTCAGCGGATATTCGGCGGACGCCGACGCTAAGACGTTGAGTTCACTGTCAAAAAGCACCGTTTTGGTCGCGGAGGTTCCCAAGTCGATACCCAGTAAAGTTTTCATATCCATTTCCTTTCTGTTTTTATATAGACATATCCCCCGCCGTTGGCGGGGGATATGTAGGAGATTACGATAACAGGCAGAGCTTCACGACCTCCAGAAGCTGTTCGGCGTTGCCGCCCGCTTTGGCGCGCACATACAGCGCGTGGAGCAGCTTGGAAGCGCTGTCGGCGTCCAGCTCGCTGATGGCGTCGCGCATCTTGGGCGCGTTGGCCAGCGTGATGGGGATGGTGATGGAGCCTTCGTCCGGGTCGGCGTCGCGGGATGCTTTCCCGCCGTCGGCGGACGCGGGCTTTCTGCCACGCTTCGGCGCGAGAGAAGCTATGTTTTTGTAGCCGCGCCCGTCAAGGAAAGACAGAATCAACGCGTCGGAGCATTTCTCCATCTCGTCTGTCTCTCCCGTGAACCAAAACGGGGTGATGTTGAGCTTCTCAGCCAAGGGGAGCAGCACCTTCGCGCTGAGACTGCCGGTTTTGAACACGCGGTAGATGGACGTGCGTTTTTGGCCGGACAGCTTTTCGATTTCATGCTTTTGCTTGCGGGTGGCGGATGAAAAAGCGTTCTTCACGCGCTCCGCGCTTTTGTCTTTGTCTTTGCTGACGTTGACCTGCTTCAGGCGGTCAATCAGTTCGGGTGTGACCATTTCATATACCTCCATCATATGGTTTTGACAGGAGTATACCATATAACTTTGCAAATATCAAGTGTTTTTTACGAAATAATATCAACAATAAATAAGTTTATGTATCATCGCTCTTACTGGTTCGTCGCGGGGGTGTAGTTGGGGGCTTCTTTTGTGATGTAGATGTCGTGCGGATGGCTTTCGCGGAGCCCGGCGCCGCTGATGCGCATGAAGCGCCCGTCGCGCTGGAGAGACGCGATATCGGGCGTCCCGCAGTACCCCATCCCGGCGCGGATGCCGCCTGTGAGCTGGAAGACGGTGTCGCTCAGCGGGCCTTTATAGGGAACGCGCCCTTCAATGCCCTCCGGGACCAGCTTTTTGGTCTCGCTCTGAAAATATCGGTCGCGCCCGCCATGCGGCCTGTTCATCGCGCCAATCGAGCCCATACCGCGATACGACTTAAATCTTCTGCCCTGATAAATCTCGCTCTCCCCCGGCGACTCCTCGCATCCGGCCAGCAGCGAGCCCATCATCACCACATCGGCTCCGGCGGCGATGGCCTTGACGATATCGCCCGAGTATTGCACGCCGCCGTCGGCGATAACGGGGGTGCCGCTCTTGGCGGCTTCATTCGCCACATCGAAGATGGCGGTAATTTGCGGGACGCCGATGCCCGCCACAACGCGGGTGGTGCAGATGGAGCCGGGGCCGATGCCCACCTTGAGACAGTCGGCGCCCGCGGCAATCAGCGCGCGCGCGGCCTCCGCCGTGGCGATGTTCCCCGCGCAGACGGGGATGCCGGGCCATTGCGCCTTGAGCCTCGCGATGCAGTTGATGATGTTTTCGCTGTGTCCGTGCGCGGAATCCAGCACCAGCATATCCGCGCCCGCGCCGACCAGCGCCCCGGCGCGTTCCGCCACGTCCGACGTCGCCCCCACCGCCGCGGCGACCAGCAGCCGTCCCTTCGCGTCGCGGGCGGAATTGGGGTACTGCACCGCTTTTTCGATGTCCTTGATGGTAATCAGCCCGCGCAGCTTGCCGTCCCCGTCCACCAGCGGCAGCTTTTCCTTTTTGGTGTGGCGCAGGATTTTCTTTGCTTCGTCGAGGTCGGTGCCTACCGGCGCGGTGACGAGATCCTTGATGGTGGTCATCAGCTCGTGAATCGGGCGGTCGAGGTCTTCCTCAAACTTGATGTCGCGGTTTGTCAGGATACCCACCAGAATCCCGCCCTCCACGCAAATCGGCACGCCCGATATGCGATATCTGGCGCACAAATCCTCCGCGTCGCGCAGGGTATCGTTCGGAGATAAGAAAAACGGGTTTGTAATCACCCCGTTTTCACTGCGCTTGACGCGATCCACCTCGCCGGCCTGCGCTTCGATATCCATGTTTTTATGAATGACTCCCATGCCGCCCTCTCGGGCAATGGCAATCGCGAGACGCGCCTCAGTCACGGTGTCCATCGCCGCGCTCATCAGAGGGATGTTGAGCGAGAGTGTTTTGGTCAGCCTCGTAGACAGGGAAACCTCCGCGGGCAAGACCTCGCTGTGCGCCGGTATCAGCAGCACATCGTCAAACGTGATTCCCTCTCCGCTGAATTTGACGCCGAAATCGAACTGAGCCATGTGCGCCACATCCTTTCAATTTATTTGATGTATTGTGAACCACAATACACCGATACGAGCCTTTTGTCAAGCCGCTTTCTATAAATTTTTGTTGTATTATGTTTACCCTTAACGGTCAAGCATAATTTACGTTGACTTGCTAACGTAAATTATGCTTGAAAAAAAGTAAACGCTCTGATAGTATTAATAAGTATGGCTGTTTGAATCCATATTTCAGGATATTATTGGTTATTTATGGGTAAAAAGGAGAATTTACGCTATGAAACGACGTCTTTCTTTTTTTACGGCCGCGGCATTGCTGTGGCTGTGCGTTCTGCCGGTACTCGGCTCGGACGAGCCGGAGGCGGAGCGCCGCGACGGGTATGCCGCGCGTTTTCTCGCCAATTACGCCGTGACCATGTACAATACGAGCTACAATAATTTCCCCAGCGACGAGGCCAACGCCGTCGTCCAGACCCGGGACGGCTATATGTGGTTTGGCGGATACAACGGGCTGTACCGTTACGACGGCGCGAGGTTTACCGTATGGGACGCCGTTTCTCCGAACGGCTTCGGCAGCTCCAACATCCGCGTGCTGTATGAGGATTCAAGCGGCGTCCTCTGGATTGGCACCAATGACAAGGGGCTTGTCGCCTATGAAAACGGGGCGTTCACGGTGTACAGCCGGACGCACGGTCTGCCGTCCAACACCATCAGGGCCATCGCGGAGGACGGGGCCGGCAGGATATGGTGCGGCACGCCGGAGGGGCTGTTTACCATAGACCGTGACGGAACTGTTTCGGAGATGCCCGCGGCAACCTCCGAGCAGCCCGCCGTGGTGTCCCTCTGCGTTGACGCGAACGGCCATGTTTACGCCGTTCTGAACAGCGGAGAGCTGTATGTGGTTACAAGCGACGGGCAAACGGTGCGGTATCCCCATGAGGAGCCGGTCTATTCCGTCGGCAGCGTGTCGGGCGGCCGCGTCGTCGCGGGGACGAGAAGCGGGGAGGCACTGATTCTGCAATTTGACGGCGGCGCGTTTACCCGCTCGGACATCATCGCGACGCCGCTTGCCAACATCGACGCCGTTTATGAAGACTCGCGCGGCTATGTCTGGCTGCCCGCGGAAAACGGGATTGGCTTTTTGGATACGGAGGAGCGATACCGCAACGTCGGCAATCCCGGCGGGGCGGGGTTTTACAGCGGCATTTGGGAGGACTATCAAAACGGCTATTGGATTACCGGCACCAGAAGCGGGGCCGTGAATCTGTCGGTCAGCGCGTTCACCAGCGTCAACGCGCTGATGGATATCGAAACCGGCACGGTGAACGCGGTCGTATTGCATGACGGGCATACATACATCGGCACAAACAGCGGGCTGATGATATTCGACGCCCACGGCAGACCGGCGCACAGAGGCTTTGCGGAGATATTCGACACGCGGGTACGCGGGATTTTCCCGGACAGCCGGGGACATATATGGATTTGCACATACTCGGAGCTTGGGGTGGTGCGCTACACGCCGGAGACCGGCGCGTATATCAGCCTGACGCCTGAGGACGGCATGGCGACCGAAAGGACGCGCCTGATACAGGAGCTTCCGAACGGCGTGACAGCCGTGGGGACGGCAAGCGGCGTGAACTTTATCAAGGACGACAAGGTCGTTTCCGCCGGAGAGGCGTTTGAAACGGACGCCGCCATCGAGCTGCCGGACATTATGGTTTTGTCTATGGAGGTGTCCGCCGACGGGACGCTGTATCTCGGCACAGACGGCAACGGCGTATACGCCGTCAACAAAAACGGCACGACCCGTTACCGGGAGGAGGACGGCCTTACCGGGGGCGTGGTTCTGCGGATGCGGGCAAACCCGAAGGAAAACGGCGTGTGGGTGGGCGCCGCGCCCGGTTTATGCTATATCGGCGGCGACGGCTTGGTGACCGTCATCGAAAAAGTCCCGCCGTATACCTTTTTGGATATCCTGCAATATGAGGACGACCTGCTTCTGCTCACCTCCGGGATGATTATCCGCACCGGCGCGGACGCGCTGCTCGACCCCGCCGCGCCGTTTGTGTTCACGTCCGCGGGCCGGTCGTCCGGTCTCACCGCCTCCATCAACGCCAACGCGTGGAATCTGATTACCGGGGAGGGCGACCTTTATTTCTGCACCGACAGAGGGGTCAGCGTTTTCAGCCTTGAGCGGCACGCCTCGCCGTTCATCCCCTTCGCGGGCGTCGCCCGGATTGAGGTGGACGGCGAGGAGCAAACGGCCTTTTCGGAGGGAATCAAAATCCCCCGCGGCGCTTACCGCCTGACCGCCGAGCTGTCCTTCCTGTCCTTCGGGCTGACGGGCAGCGCGTCCCTGCGCTATATGCTGATTGGACAGGATAAGGAGCCGGTCGCCCTGACGCAGGCCGACAACCTTGAAATATCCTACACCAACCTGCGCGGCGGGGATTACACGCTGCGGGTATGGACGGAGGATTCCGCCGGGAATATCGGCAACAGCATCGACATCGGCTTGCAAAAGGAGCTGCGTTTCTTTGAGCGGGTCTATGTATGGGTGATTGCAGCCGTCCTTGCCGCGGCGCTGATTACGCTGACCGCCGCCGTCATTATCCGTTACAGGACGCGCCGGCTTTATAAGAGACAGCAGGAATACCGCACCATCCTTTCGCAGGCGCTGACCGCCGTCACCAACGCGATAGACGCGAAGGACTCCTATACGAGCGGGCATTCATCGCGGGTCGCGGTGTATTCGGCCGAAATCGCGCGGCGGATGGGTATGGACAGGGAGTTTGCCGAAAACCTCTATTATATAGGTCTTTTGCATGATGTGGGTAAAATCGGCATCCCGAACGAGATTATCAACAAGCCCGCGGCGCTCACGGATGAGGAATATGCCACCATGAAGCGGCATCCCGACATCGGGCATGAGATCCTCAAGGAAATCACCTCCATCCGAAACCTGACCGCGGGGACGACCGAGCATCACGAACGCTGGGACGGGGCAGGCTATAACAAAGGCATCCGCGGAGACGGCATCTCGCTGGAGGGGCGCATCATCTCCGCCGCGGACGCTTACGACGCCATGTCTACCGACCGCTCCTACCGCAAGGGGCTTGCCAAGGAGCGTATCCTTGAGGAATTCAAGCGATGCAGGGGCAGCCAGTTTGACCCCGAAATCGCGGACGTCGTGATTGACATGATTGAGCGGGACGCTTTCGGCGGCATCGCCTTGGAGGAGATTATTTGATATGTTTCACTTGACAATCGGGGAAATCGGCGCTTATGGAGATGGCTTGAACCGCTTCAGCCGCAGCGCGTTTGTCAATACAGAAATCGAGCTGAGGCCCATCGCGGCGGCGGCCAGCATGGGGTTGAGCAGCGGCCCGCCGAAGATGTGCAGCACGCCCGCCGCGACCGGAATCAGCGTCGCGTTGTAAAGAAACGCCCAAAACAGATTCTGCTTGATGTTGGTCATCGTTTTCTTGCTGAGCCGGATGGCCGCGGGTACGTCCGTCAGGTCGGAGCGCATCAGCACAATGCCGGCGGACTCGATGGCGACGTCGGTGCCGGAGCCGACGGCAATGCCGATATCGGCCTGCGTCAAGGCGGGCGCGTCATTGATGCCGTCGCCGACCATCGCGACCTTCCGCCCCCCTCTTTGCAGCTTCCGCACCTCACCGGCCTTGTCCTGAGGGAGAACCTCGGCCAAAACCCTGTCGATACCGACCTGCCTTGCGATATCGTTTGCCGTTTGCAGGCTGTCGCCGGTCATCATAATGACCTCGACGCCCATTTCCTTGAGGCGGGCAACCGCCGCCCCGCTGCTCGGCTTGGGCCTGTCCGAAACCTCCACCCGCCCGATATAGACGCCGTCGGCGTACACGCGGACGCCCCTCTTGATTTCAACCTTTTTCCCGCCGATAACGCCCTCCACGCCCTGCCCGACAATGGCCCTGAAGTCTTTGACCTCCAGAAGCCCGCCCTTGTAATGCCCGCAGATTGCCTTGGCAATCGGATGCTCGGAATACCTCTCCAGAGAGGCGGCAAGCTGCAGCACATCTCCCTCGACCGACACCACCTCCGGTTTGCCCTCGGTGACCGTGCCGGTTTTATCGAGGACGACGGTATCGACCTTATGCGCGATTTCAAGAGCTTCGCCGCTTTTAATCAATATCCCGTTTTCCGCGCCCTTGCCCGTGCCGACCATAACGGCGGTGGGCGTGGCCAACCCGAGGGCGCAGGGGCAGGCGATGACCAGCACGGCGACAAACGCGGTCAAGGCAAACTCAATATCCCCGGCGGCGGCAAACCAAGCGGCGCCCGCCGCGACGGCAATCAGGCAGACAATCGGCACGAAATACGCGGAGACTTTATCGCCGATGGCGGCAATGGGCGCTTTGGAGCCCTGAGCGGCCTCCACCAGCTTGATAATCTGCGCGAACGCCGTGCCGCTCCCCACCTTATCCGCGCGGAAACGGAACGCGCCGGTGGTGTTGAGGGTGGCCGCGCAAACCGTCGAACCCTCCGTTTTGTCCACCGGCATACTCTCTCCGGTCAGCATGGATTCGTCCACGGCGGAATGGCCTTCCGTCACCGTGCCGTCCACGGGAATCTTCGCGCCGGGCTTTACCGCGATGATATCGCCGACGTTCACCTCGTCGATGGGGATTTCCCTTTCTTCGCCGTCTTGGACGACAATCGCGGTTTTCGGCGCAAGGCCCAGCAGCTTTTTCAGAGCCTCGCTCGTTTTGCCCTTTGTGACGGCCTCCAGTGTTTTGCCGAGCAGAATCAGCGTGACGATTACGCCGGCCGTCTCATAGTAGAGCATATCCGCCGCGTGGTGATGACCCCGCAGAATCAGCACCGTATTATATACGCTGTAGCCCATCGCGGCCGTCGTCCCGAGGGCAATCAGAGAGTCCATATTCGGGCTGCGCCGCCAGAGCGCCCTGAAGCCGACGGTGTAAAACGTGTGTCCCGCGGCGACAATGGGAACCGTCAGAGCAAGCTGAACCAGCGCATACGCCAGCGGATGGCGCATCATATCCAACGCTTGGGGGAACGGCAGCGCGACGACGGTCACCATCGGCGCCATTGAGAGGTAGAAAAGCGGAACGCACAGCGCGGCGGCTATGATAAATTTTACCCGCAGGTTTTGGATTTCTTTTTCTTTCCGGGCTTTGTCCGCGTCCGCGGCGCTTGATTCGGCGTCCGCCGAAGCCTTATAGCCGAGTTTTTCAACGGCCGCCTGAATCGCCGGCGCGCTCAGTTTCTTCGGGTCATAGGTAACGAAGGCTTTTTCCGACGCGAGGTTGACCGACGCGCTTTCCACCCCGTCCGTTTTTTGCAGTGCCCTTTCAACCCTCGCGGCGCAGGCGGCGCAGGACATCCCTTGGATGCTGAGAGCCAGTTTTTCCACGCGATGACACCTCCTTGAAATTTTCAACCGTCAAGCGGCTTTCCGCAAACGGCAGGCGGGAACGGGCCGAAGACGTCCTCCGCTCCATGATACATCCCTTCGGCGCGCTTGTCTACAACATATTCTGTTTTCTCTTTTCTCCATGCCGCCAGACCCGTTTTCCCGCAGGGGATTTAGGTTTTCGCGGGGCGAATCCGCGGCCCGAATCGGGCAGTACAATAATTGGAAAATCGCAAACAGCGCGAAAAATGAAAAAAGCTGTTGACATTCTAGGAAATATAAAGTATGATTGTATGATAAATCAGATAGGAGAGGTTTCCATGAGCGGGAACATTTTGGAAATAAAAAATCTTGTCACCTCGTTCCGCATCAGGGGCGACTATTATGCCGCCGTGGACGGTGTGTCGCTTGAGATTAAGCCCAACGAGGTGTTCGCCATCGTCGGTGAATCGGGGTGCGGCAAAAGCGCTCTGGCTTTGTCTATCCTGCGCCTGCACAAGGGCTTTTACACCAAAGTGGAAGGCAGCATCTTCTTCAAGGGGCGCGACCTTCTTTCCCTTCGCGACGACGAGCTGAACGACGTTAGGGGCAAGGAAATCGGCATGATTTTCCAAGACCCTCTCACCGCGCTCAACCCCTTGATGAAAATCGGCGCGCAGATTGAGGAAAGCCTTACCATCCATACCGACTACACCGCGGCGCAGAGGGCAGAACGGACTCTTGAGCTGCTCAACAGCGTGGGGATGCCCCGCCCGGGACTTGTTTACGGGCAATATCCGCATGAGCTTTCGGGCGGCATGAGACAGCGCGCCATGATTGCCATCGCGTTGGTTTGCAAGCCCTCCGTCGTCATCGCCGACGAGCCGACCACCGCTCTGGACGTCACCATACAGGCACAGATTCTAGACCTTCTGCGGGACTTGCAGCGCCAAACGCAGAGCGCGGTCATCCTGATTACGCACGACCTCAGCGTCGTGGCCGAAATGGCGCACCGCGTCGCCGTGATGTACGCCGGACAGATTGTCGAGCTGGCCGACGCGCGGGAGCTGTTCCACAACCCCAAGCACCCGTATACCCGCTCGCTGCTTGAAAGCAACCCGTCGTCGAGTTCCTCCGGCGAAGGGTTCCTCCATGTCATTGAGGGCATGGTTCCCAACCTTGACAGGCTTCCCAGAAGCGGCTGCCGTTTCTCCCCGCGCATCCCGTGGATTCCCGACGACGCCCATGAAGCCGACCCGACCTACCGCACCGTCGCGCCCGGGCATCTCGTCTTATGTTCCTGCCATGAGCATTTCAGGTTCAGTGACGAAAGGGGGACGTCCCATGCCCTTGCTTGAGGTTAAGGATCTTAAAGTGTATTTCCCGATTAAGGGCGGGATACTGGCGCGCACCGTTGACCATGTAAAGGCTGTGGACGGGGTTTCTTTCATCATCGAGCCGGGGCAGACCGTCGGTTTGATTGGCGAATCCGGTTCCGGCAAGAGCACCATCGGCAAATCGGTTGTGGGGCTGGCCAAGCTCTACGGCGGCAGCATCCTCTATAACGGAGAGGACATCACCAAATATATCGGCAAAAACCGCTCGTCCTACCGCAGGGGCGTTCAGATGATTTTTCAGGATGTCTATTCCTCCCTCGACCCCAAGCGGCGGGTGCTTGACCTCGTAGCCGAACCGCTGAGGAATTTTGAAAAGCTGACCCGCGCCGAGGAGCGCAAAAAGGTGGACGAATTGCTTGCCATCGTCGGGCTCGGCCCTGAGAACGCGATGAAATACCCTCATGAATTTTCCGGCGGACAGCGCCAGCGAATCGGCATCGCCCGCGCGGTGGCGCTGCGCCCCAAGCTGATTATCGCCGACGAGCCGGTCTCGGCCCTTGATTTATCCGTGCAGGCGCAGGTACTCAATTACCTCAAAATCATCCAGCAGGAATTCCGTCTGGCTTACTTATTCATCAGCCATGACCTCGGCGTTGTGCGGTTTATGTGCGACCACCTGCTGATTATGCACCGGGGCCGCTTTGTTGAGACCGGCAACCGCCAAGACGTCTACGAAGACGCGCGGCACATCTACACCCGCCAGCTCATTGCCGCCATTCCCGACCCCGACCCCGACATGAAGGATGAAAAGAGGACGCTCCGGGATCGGGTGGGCAAGGAATATGATGATTTGAAAGACAAGCACTACAGCGAGGATGGCCGCGTTTTCGATTTGAAAAAGCTGAGCGATACGCACTGCGTGGCTTTACCGTAAGGAAGGAGGGACGCTCTATGTGGAAAACCATTGTCCGCAGAATCCTGATACTGATACCGCAAATGTTTGTGCTGAGCGTATTCCTTTTTCTTCTCGCCGAGAGGATGCCGGGGGACGCGCTGACCGGGATGATTGACCCGACCACCACCAGACCGGAACGCCTTGAGGAGCTGCGGCATCAATACGGGTTCTACGACCCTTGGCACGTCAAATACACCCGCTGGATAGGCAACGCCGTCCGGGGCGATTTCGGCAGGAGCTTTTACCACAAGCTTCCGGTTACGCGCATCATCGCGGACAGGGCGGCCAACACATTCTGGCTCGGGTTGCTTACCGTTCTGCTGATTTATCTGATAGCCATCCCCTTGGGCATCACGTCGGGGAGGTTTCACGACAAACCGCCCGACCGCGCCATCTCTTTCTATTCCTATTTCGCTATGGCGACGCCCACGATTGTTTTGGCGCTCTTCTTAATCCCCCTGTTCGCTTTCCGGCTGGGCTGGTTTCCTTTCGGGGGAAGCGTTGACCCGCGCGCGTTCTCGCAGGGCGGCATCCATTATTTCCTCAGCAGACTGCATCATATGCTTCTGCCCGCCATGACCGCCGCGCTTGTGTCAACCGCTTATATCATCCAATATCTGCGGAGCGAAATCGTTGACTACGAGCAGTCCGACTTTGTCACCACCGCCCGATCCAAGGGGGTGCCGCAGCGTCAGATATATTCGCGGCATATCTTTCGCAACGCGCTGATTCCGGTGGCGTCCTTCGTGGGGTATTCCATCACCGGCGTCCTCTCCGGCTCCGTCCTCTTGGAAACCATCTATTCCTATCCCGGGATGGGCGAGCTGTTCGTTTCATCCATCACTCTCCGCGACTACCCCGTGGCCAACGCGCTGATTCTGCTGTTTGCCGTGCTGGTCGTGACGGGGACGCTGCTCTCCGATATCATTCTGCGTATAGTTGACCCGCGGCTGAAAATAAAGTAGGGAGGAGGGTTACGATGACAGAGTTTTCCGAAATGACGCAAACGGCGGAATCCGGGCGGCCGCCCTCATTCTTCCGCATTTGCCGGCGCGAAATCTGGTCGGATAAATTCGCGTTCATTTCCCTTGTCTTTTTGGTCATACTGTTCCTGTATATCTTCATCGCCGCCTCTCAGGTGGACCCGGACGGCGTCGTCAGGGTCAATCTGCGGAAAATCAACGGTTCTCCCGAGCCGGGGCATCTCCTTGGTTTCGACCCCTCCGGCAGAGATATGTATACCCAGCTAATCGTGGGCGCGCGCAACTCCGTCAGCATCGCGGCCGGAATCGCCGCCATCTGCTGCATTTTCGGAACGCTTATCGGTTTGTTCGCCGGGTTTTTCGGCGGCTGGGTCGATAACATCGTGATGAGGGTCGTTGACTTTTTCTCCATGCTGCCCATTTTGATGATTGTCATCGTGATTGTCTCCCTCATCCCGTCATACACCGTCATCACGCTTGTATGGGTTTTGGCTGCCTTTTACTGGATGTTTGACGCCCGCCTGACGCGGGCCAAAACCCTTCAGCAGAGCAACCTAGACTATGTGTCGGCCGCAAAGACGCTGGGGACGCCCAACTGGAAGATTATGTTCACGCAGGTGCTTCCGAACATCGCTTCCATCGTCATCGTCAACCTCACCCTCAACCTCGCGGGGCTGATGGGTGTGGAAACCGGGCTGACCTTCCTCGGCTTCGGCCTCCCCTTCAGCTCCCCCTCCCTAGGCGCCCATCTCGCGAACGCCCGCACCTTGGGGCCCCTTCTGATGACGAGATGGTGGATATGGTTACCGTCAGCATTGCTGATTGTAATAATGATGCTTTGCATTAATTTTATCGGCCAAGCTTTCAAGCGGGCCGCCGATGCAAGGCAACGAATCGGATAGGAGGAAAAAAAGATGAAAACACGCAAAATTCTCTCCCTCGCGCTCGCACTGATGATGGTGCTTACCCTGCTTGCCGCTTGCAGCCCCGCCGAGGAAGACCCCGTCGATCCCGGTGTCTCTCCCCCGCCCGGCGGCGCCAGCGCCGACCCCAGCACCGATCCTGGCACAGACAGTCCCTTTGACCCTCCCCCGGACGGAATCGTTGACACTAACATCCCGTTTGCCGTGGTCAACGACAACCCGGCCATTGAGGGCGGTGTCCTGCGCGTCGGCTACGCCGCTCCGGGGCCGTTCAGAGGCCTACTCTCTCCCCTGCTCTATCAAGGCAACGACGACGCCCAGCTCCTCAACTGGTTTGACGAAGGTCTGCTGAGCTATGACCTCGACTTCGTCGCCGATCAGGACGGCCCCGCCACCTACACCTCCGACAGCGAGGCGAAAACCATCACCCTGACCCTGCGCCCCGGCATCACTTGGCATGACGGCGCGCCGCTTACCCTTGACGACCTCGTCTTTGCCTATGAGGTCATCATCCATCCCGATTACACCGGCCCGCGCTTTAACGATGAATTCAGAAACATTGTCGGTTGGGACGCCTACAGAGACGGAGAATCCGACACCATCTCCGGCCTTGTCCTCTCCGAAGACAACATGCAGTTGACGATTCATTTCCATGAATTCGTCCCCACCCTGCTGGTCAACGGCTTCTGGTCTTCCGCCGCGCCGCGCCACTACCTCGGCGACATCCCGGTGGCGGACTTGGAAACCCACGACAGAATCCGCATCAACCCCATCGGCTTCGGCCCGTTCAAGCTCGAATCCATCGTCCCGGGCGAATCGGCCATCTTTACACGCTTTGACGATTACTGGAAGGGCGCCCCCAAGCTGGAAGGCATTGACTTTAAGGTCATCGCCCCCGAGATGGTGCCGGCCGCGATGGAAAACGGCGAATTTGACGTCGCCGATTTCAGCACCCAGCACTACCTTGATTACCTGAACCCCACCAACTTCCAATATATCGCCCAACTGGCGACCGTGTTCAACTATTTCGCCTTTGACCTCGGCTATTGGGACGACGAAAACGAGACCGTCGTACTCCACGACAATCCCAAGCTGGGCAATCTCAATCTGCGTAAGGCCCTCGCCCACGCGGTTGACCACGATACGCTCAACGAAACGGTTTGGAACGGCCTGCGCGTAAGAGCCACCACCATGATTACCCCGCGCCACGGCGGTTACCAAAACCAAGATATCCCCGGCTTCTACTATGACCCCGACAAGGCGAAGCAGCTCCTTGACGAGGCCGGATATATCGACGTTGACGGTGACGGGTTCCGCGAAGACCCCGACGGCGAACAGCTTACCATCACCTTCGCGCATATGGAAGGCGCGGGCGCCGAAACCATCACCCAGTTCATGCTTCAATGCTGGGCGGACGTTGGTCTGCGCGTAGAGCTGTTCCTCGGCCGTCTGCATGACTTCAACGTCTTCTACGATTATGTCGAGTACAACGAGCCCGGCCTCGATATGTGGGCCGCCGCGTGGCAAACCGGCATCAACCCCGACCCGGCCGGCCTGTGGGGCAACCACGCTTGGAACTACTCGAAGTATATCGACGACGAGCTGGTCGAAGCTATGGCGGCCTGCATCGCCGAAGAAGCGTGGGACGACACATTCCGCATAAACGCGTTCCGCCACTGGCAGCAACTGATGTATGACAAAGCCACCGCCATCCCGTTCCAGTGGAGGATGGAGCTGATGTCCGTCAACAACCGCGTGAAGAACTACGACATGATGCCTGCCTTTATCGACGCGAAGCTCCACCTCATTGAGCTGACCGCCGACGCGCCGTACGTTAAATAACCATCGGAGCAAAACACCCGCGGAGGCGCAGCTTGCGTCTCCGCGGCCCTTTGCCCGGACGAGATATTTTGTGTAATACCCCCCACGGCCCCTTTATATTTTCCGTCCGCCGTTTATACTTCATAGAGAGGTGGGCTTATCATGTTTGAGTTTCTCAACATTTTCGGAGGGGTTTTCTTCTCCATGTTCCCGTATTCCATCCTTTGCCTTGTCCCGTTTTGGGGCGGCGCGGCAAATTTGAGGGGCAGCAAGAAAAGAGCCTATATTTATTTTCTGCTGTTTACAGCCTATTTACTGGGAGAATCCATCGTTATTTTCGTTGCCGGCCTCGCCCTCGGCACCACCACGCACATCCTTACCGTTGTGAAGCTGATACTCAGCTTTGCCCTGTTGTTTTCCATCATCAAGGCGCGGCTGATGAAGCTGCTCTATGTCTTCCTCGTCGTGGCGGTCTACGCCACCTGCCTGAGCAGTATGGCCAGTCACTTCGAGGCGGTGTTTTTCCCCGAATACCACCAGTTGTACAACCAAATCACCCATAATCTGTTTCATTTCACCCTTATGATTGTAACCATACCGTTTGTATGGAGATTTTTCCGCAGCCAGATGAGGGTGTTCGTCGGCGGCGAACACAGGCATTTATGGAAGGTCATGTGGCTGATTCCCGCCGCGGCGCTGGCTGTTATCTCCATATTCACCGCCAGTTACGACGTTGAGGTTATCGCCGGACGGCCGTTTTTCTTCCGCGTGCTGCTGTTGTCCCTCGCCTCGTTTCTCTTGAATTATGCCGTGATAAGAAGCGTCAACACCAGCGTGCAAAAGCAGTGGAAGAAATTGAGGTTCCCGGTATTTTCCTTCCTGCTGTTTTTGGCCATTTCTTTGATTGCGTCTGTGGCGTACATCCTCTCGGCGCGTCAAATCAACCGCACTTACGCGTCTCAGCAGCTTGTCGTTTCGGGCGAAACCATAAAGCTGTCTCTGGCGACGGCCATCAACAGTGAATTGTCGCTGATACGAAAGCTGGGGGACTCCCCGATTATCCGGGATTATTTTACCCAGCCGGGCGACCCCGTCCATACAGCGTATGCCGTTTCCGAGTTTGAGCTGTTTCAGCAGCACAGCTCGGAGGGAATTGTCTTTTGGGTCAATGACATCGACAAGATGTTTCACGCCACCGGCACCGAGCCGTATCTCGTAGACCCGGACGACCCTGAGAACTACTGGTATAACCTGACGCTGTATGAAACGGACGACTATAACTTCAACATAAACTATAACCCGGAGATGGACATGATTAACCTTTGGATCAACGTCCCGGTCTTTTCCTATTCGGCCGGCGGGGCGCGGACGCCGGTGGGTATGCTCGGCACGGGCCTCAACCTAACCGCAATCACCGAGCTGGTGGACGCCGCCCACCGGGAGCGCAGCCGGTACATAACGGCCTATCTGTTCAATCGGCACCACGAAATCACCATCGCTGCGGATTTTGACTTAATCACGCATAAGGTTCTCCTCTCGGAGCATTTAGGCGGCGCCGGAGAGGAAGCCATCCGTGTCGCGGATTCGATTGTTGACGGCAAAGGCCAAAACTATATCTACGGGGATTATATGTACCGGGTGGGCGTCATTCCCTCGATAAAAGACTGGAATATCGTGATGAGCTATCCGCTTCCCGGTCTTTTGGCGCTGAATCAGGATATGAACGTGGTCTTTTTCGGGATGCTGTCCCTTATCCTTATTTTGTTTGTCATTATGAACATTTTCGTCGCCCGCTCAAGCCGGGCTATGTCGGAGCAGAATTTACGGCTGGAGGAAAGCAACCGGAACGCCGCGGAGGCGAACGACATCCTAAAAACGGTCAACGACGCCGCCGCTTTACTGCTGCAAGCAGGGGTGGACGGATTCATGGACGTCCTCTGGCGCTGTATGGGCATGATTGGCCAAACCGTGAGCGCCGACCGCGTGTATATTTGGAGAAACCGCACCGAAAACGGCGTGGTATACAGCACCCAGCTTCTTGAATGGTCGATGGGCGCGGAGCCGCAGCAGGGAAATGAATATACCATCGACATCCCGCTTGAGGAAACCTCCGAGGAGTGGGTGGAAACGCTGACAAGCAAGCGGTGCGTCAACGCCATTGTCCGGGAAATGACGCAGGGCTCGCAGGAACAGCTTTCCCCGCAGGGGATTCTGTCTATTTTCGCCGCGCCCATTTTCTTCGGGGATTATTTTTGGGGGTTTGTCGGATTCGACAACTGCCACAGCGAAAAGGTGCTTCCCAAGCATCTGGAAGAAAGCCTGTATTCCGCCGGGCTTCTCATTGGCAACGCCTTCAAGAATATCGACGACATTACCGCCACCATTAACTTGCAGGCAGAGTTGAAGGAAGCGCTGGAGGAGGCGCAGGCAGCCAATGCCGCAAAATCAAAGTTTCTCGCCGCGATGAGCCATGAAATCCGCACCCCGATGAACGCCATTATGGGAATCGCGCAGACAGAGCTGCAAAAGGACACCCTGCCGGATGAATACGTAACGGCGCTGAACAGGATTCATAACTCCGGCGGCAGTCTGCTGGGGATTATCAACGACATTTTGGATATGTCGAAAATCGAAACGGGCAAAATGGAGCTTCATCCCGTGGAATATGACATCCCCAGCCTGATTAACGACACGGTACAGCTTAACATCGTGCGAATCGGCTCCAAGCAGATTAAGCTCATCCTCGACATCGAGGAGACCCTTCCCTCAAGGATGATTGGCGACGAGCTGAGGCTGAAGCAGATTCTGAGCAACCTTCTCTCCAACGCCATCAAGTATACGGACAAGGGCTATGTCAAGCTGACGGTGTCGTTTTCCGAGCAGGACAGCGGCCTCACGCTGCGGTTTGTCGTTGAGGACACGGGGCAGGGCATGAGGCCGGAGGACAGGGACAGATTGTTTACCGAATACTCCCGCTTCAATACCGAGAGCAACCGGGCTACCGAAGGCACGGGAATCGGCTTGAGCATCACAAAAAGCCTGACGGAGCTGATGGACGGAACCATCGAGGTGGAAAGCGAATATGGCATAGGCAGTGTGTTTGCGGTGACGGTCAGGCAAACGGCGGTGGACTGTGAGCCTATCGGCCCCGAGCTTGCGGAAAGGCTGCGCAGCTTCACCTTCACCGGGGAACGGCAGGCCGCCAGACTGCAAATCAACCGCGAGAGGATGCCCTACGGCAAGGTGCTGATTGTGGACGACGTGGAAACCAACTTGTATGTGGCGGAGGGGCTGATGACCCCGTATGAGCTGAAAATCGAAACGGCGCTCAGCGGGTTTGAAGCCCTCGACAAGATACGGAACGGCGCGGTGTATGACATCATCTTTATGGATCACATGATGCCGCAGATGGACGGGATAGAAACGACACAGCACCTGCGCGATTCGGGTTACACCAACCCGATTGTCGCGCTGACCGCCAACGCCATCACCGGGCAGGCCGACCATTTCCTCGCCAACGGCTTTGACGACTTCATCTCAAAGCCGATTGACCTCCGCCAGCTCAACGCCACGCTGAACCGTTTTATCCGCGACCGACAGCCGCCCGCGATACTGGCGGCGGCAGGGCAGCAAAAGGAAAAAGCCCAGCGCCCCTCCAAAAAAGACTTGCATCCAATCTTCGTCAGGGACGCCAAAAAGGCCATGCCCATTCTCGAAAGGATATATCAAGGCATTGAAGACGAGGCGGAGGATGATTTGCGCCTGTTCGCCGTCAACGCCCACGGCATGAAGAGCGCCCTTGCCAGCATCGGAGAGCGTGAGGCGTCTCAGCTTGCCGGTATCTTGGAGGACGCCGCGAAAAAGAAGAACAAGGCCGTCGTCCAAGCCGAGACTCCGGCGCTGCTTGATTCCCTGCGGAGCGCCGTCGCGAAAATCGAGGCGGAAACGCCCGCCGAGGCATCCGCCGCCAACGACGATTTGACCGTGCTGCGCAAGCATCTGGCGACCATTGCCGCGGCGTGCGCGGAGTATGACGACCAAGCCGCCGAAGCCGCCCTCGCCGAGCTGGCGAAGCATCTGTGGACAAAGGAGACAAAAGAGGTTTTGGACAAAATCTCGGAACACCTCCTGCACAGCGACTTTGAAAAAGCGGCGGAAGCCGCTGAGTCGCGGCTTTCGGACAACCCCGATTCCTTCGCGCTTCTCCAAACCGTCGACGGGCTGGACGCGGACGACGCGCTCGCGGCGATGGGAGGTCTGCGGGACATATACCTAAACACGGTCAAGCTGACGGCGCGCCTGCTCCCGGAAACCATCTGGAAAATGGATAACTATGCCGCCGCGGGCGGCGTAAAGGAATTCGCGATTGAAATCCACGGGCTGAAAAGCGTGCTGAAAAATATCGGCGCGTCGGCGCTGGGCAGAGAAGCGGAGCGCTTGGAAACGGACGCGCGCGGCGGCAAGGTCAGCGTGGAGGCTTACCAATCGTTTAAGGATTCGCTCACTGAGCTGCTGCGGAAACTAAACCTTGCCATCCGGTCGGAGAAGCCCGAGAGCAAGGTTATAGACGGCGGCGCGTTCGCGGAGGCGCTGACGGAGGCGCAAACCGCCGCCGGAGAATTTGACTGCATCTTAGCGCTGGAGCTTCTCTATCCGTTCGCGGGCGGCTCGCTCGGCGGCGAAACGGAGACGCTTTTGGAGGGCGCAATCCACGCGCTTGAAGCGTTCGACTGCGAGGACGCGTTGAAATATATGAAGAAATTGGAGGATTATATCCATGATAGAACCGGGCAATGAGTATTTTTTCCGCATCAAAGGGCTGATGGTTCCTAGGCGGTGCGATTCCACTCTCATCCATAAAAACATCAACCGTTATATCGACCTTGCTCAGCCGCTCTCTGAAAAGCTGGAAAAGTCGTTTACCGACAAACGGTATGATTTCTTTGCCGCGAATATGGAGACAGCGCTGTCAATGCTGAACTCGGTGTATGCCCGTTGGCTGGAAACCGAGGGCGATATCATCCTTCGCTGGCTTAGGGATAACCGTATGCCGTCTGCCAGCCCGCGGATAAGGCCGTTTATCGCCGATATGCTCACGCTGTCAATCGAAATGCAGCGGGTGCAGAATCAGGCGAAGCAGGAGTTTCTCAGCGAGGTCGAGCAGCACGCGGATATGGCAGACAATCTCTCGGCGGTAGGCTCACTGATTGGCGAAGGTGAATATGAGCAGGCGCAGAGCATGATTGCCGAGCTTGAGGAATACAGCCCCGAGGCGATGCTTGTCAATCTGCTTGACTTGGTGACCTCCCGGCAATATGACAAAGCGGGCGAGCTGGCAAACCTCCTCAAGGAAAAACACGTGGACGCCATCAAGACCTTCGGCGCCTCAGCGGACGCGGCGCAGAAAACCATCCTCGCCGTGGACGACAGGCCGGAAATCCTCTCCGGCATCAGCGCCGCGCTGAAAGGCCGCTATAAAGTGTTCGGCGTCACCGGCGGCAAAGCGGCGCTGAAATTCCTGCAAACCCGGCAGCCCGACCTGTTCATCCTCGACATTGATATGCCGGACATGGACGGCTACGAGCTGTCATACGCCATCCGCATGATGGAGCGTCATGCTTGGACGCCGATTATCTTCCTGACCGGCAATTCATCGCGCGAGCATGTGATGAAAGCCATGCAGGCGGGCGGAAACGACTTTATCGTCAAGCCCGCTAACTACGACGTTTTGCTGACCAAGGCGGGGAAATATCTGACATAAAAGTTCCCCGGATTCATCCCCCCGCCGGGACGCGCCATACATAACCGCCGCCGTCCGCGAATATATATGCGGACGGGGGTGAGGCCGGTGACGGAGGAACACGCGGAACGGAAACGGACGGAGCAAAAGAATCCGGCGGCGTTTTACAGATTATGCGTATCGCTGGCGATATTGGGAGCGGCGCTGATTTCGCGCGCTTTTTTTCCCGAGCAAACCCGAAGCTTTCTGCATAACACCGTTTCGGGCGGCTGGGATTACACCGCCCTGCTGGGCGGCGCGGGCGACAGGCTGCGCTCCTTTGTTTTGGGCGTCCCCCACCCGGACAGCCTTGAAATTGCCGCGGAGGAGGACTCAACGGCGGCGACGGACGGCCCGCCGTATGTCAACCGCGAACTGGAGGAGACGTACGACCCTGAGCATGAGCCTCCGCCCGACGACGACCGGCCCTCGGGCGGCTTGCCCATCCCGGCGGAGGGAATGGGCGGCTTTGATTTGCCTGTGATGCGGGCGGACGCCCGCCTTTTCCTCTCGGAGTTTGACGGAGAGGACGACACCTTCCCCCTCCCCTTCGGGATGCAAAAGCCCGAACGGGTGGACTACACGGTATACGATTTGCCGTTTGAAACAGCCCTCCCCGCTGCCGGAAGGCTCACATCCGCCTTCGGCTACCGCATCCACCCGATTTACGGCGACTGGCGTTTTCATTTCGGCATAGACATCGCCAACGCCGCCGGGACGCCGATTCTGGCGTTTGCCGACGGGACTGTCTCCGCGACCGGGCGCAGCAACGGGTACGGCAATTATGTCATCCTTGAGCATGAGGGCGGGTTTTACACCCTCTACGCGCATTGCCGCACGGTGGACGTTCGGGCGGGGCGGACGGTTGAGCGCGGGCAGAAAATCGCCTCGGTCGGTTCTACCGGGGTAACCACCGGGCCGCATCTCCACTTCGAGCTGCGCTACGGAGACGCGTTTCTGGACCCGGAACGCTATCTCTCCGCCGTGCCGTGAAAATCGGGAAACTTACCGTTCGTGCCGGGTTCATTCTGCTGGTAACCACGTTGGTTTATTTAGACCAAGGCGGGCTGCTTTGGGTGGTATTCGCGGCGGCGCTGCTGCATGAGCTGGGGCATTACATCCCGCTCCGTCTTCTGGGCGGGCGGGTGTCGCGGATAGAGCTGACCGGGGGCGGCATGGGCATGGAGGCGGCGGCCCCGCTGAGCTATAGGCGGGAGATTATAAGCGTGCTGGGCGGGCCGGCGGCCAGCTTGGTTTTCGCGTTGCTTTTTTCCCTGCGGGATGGTATGATAGAGGGACAGGCCGCCATCGCCGGGATGTGTTTTTCCCACGCGCTGTTCAACATGCTGCCCATGCGCGGGCTGGACGGCGGGCGGGCGTTGGAATTGATTCTAACAGCCTGCGGCGTTGAGCGCGGACGGACGGTGGTGCATATCACCACCGCCGTGACCGCCTTGGCGCTGGGGCTTCTGTGCGGTATTTTGGCGGTGCGGCATAAAAACATATCGCTGCTACTGGCAATGATTTACGTCTTTACGTCCGCGTGCCGCCGCCGGGCGGCGGGAGGAGAACCGTATGAACCCCTACCAAAGAATAGAACCGTTTTTAACCGCCGTCAAAAAACCGGCCCGTTACACCGGCGGCGAGGTTAATTCCGTCATTAAGGATTCGCGTTCGGTTGAGCTGCGAATGGCGTTTTGCTTCCCCGACACCTATGAAATCGGGATGTCTTGTCTTGGGCTGCGTATTCTGTACGACGCCGTCAACCGCTTGCCGTACGCGTGGTGCGAGCGGGCGTTCGCGCCGTGGGAGGATATGCGGGCCTTGCTGCTGCGTAAAAAAATCCCCCTCTATGCCTTGGAGAGCGGCGACGCGCTGCGCGATTTTGACATTTTGGCGTTTACCCTGCAAACCGAGCTGTCGTATACCAACGTCCTCTCTATGCTCGACCTCGCCGGTATCCCGCTGCGGTCGGGCGAACGGGACGATTCTCACCCGCTGGTCATGGCGGGCGGCCCCTGCGCGTTCAACCCCGAACCGCTCGCGGACTTCATCGACCTCTTTGTCATCGGCGAGGGCGAAGAGGTCATCGTCGAACTGGCCGAATTGTTCCGCCGTACGGACGCACACTGTGCGTCCGCCGCCCCCGATGCGCGCCGCAACCTCCTGACCCAAGCGGCCGCGCTCCCCGGCGTCTATGTTCCCGCCCTGCACACGGAGGGCGCGGTCATTCAAAAACGAACCGTCCTTGATTTAGACGGCGCGTCCTATCCCGAAAAGCCGATTGCCGTGGGTACGGAGATTGTCCATGACCGGGTGATGCTGGAGCTGTTCCGGGGCTGCGCGAGGGGCTGCCGCTTCTGCCAAGCGGGGCATACAAACCGTCCCGTGCGGGAAAAATCGCCCGGTACGCTTGCCCACCAAGCAAAAGCGGCGGTTGAAAGCGCGGGCGCGGATGAAATCGGCTTGCTCTCCCTCTCGACCAGCGACTATTCCGGCTTGGAGCCCCTGTGCGAGGAGCTTGTCTCTTGGTGCAGGCCCAAGCGGGTCAGCCTTTCCCTTCCCTCGCTCCGCGCCGACAGCTTCCATGTGGGGCTTTTACAGAAAACAGGGCGGAAGACCGGGCTGACCTTCGCGCCGGAGGCGGGCTCGGCCAGACTGCGGGACGTCATCAACAAAAACCTGAGAGAAGAAGATTTGCTCTCCGCCTGCGCCACTGCGTTTTCCAACGGCTGGAACGGCGTCAAGCTGTATTTCATGCTGGGCTTGCCGACCGAGACGAACGAAGACCTGCGCGCCATTGCCGAGCTGTGCGAGCGGGTGTGGCGGCTTTCGAGGGCGGACAAGGGGCGGAGCGTGCGGATTACCGCAAGCGCGTCCTGCTTTGTACCCAAGCCGCACACGCCCTTTCAGTGGGAGCCGATGGTTCCGCCGGACGAGCTGCGGCGGCGCGCGGCGCTTGTGAAGGGAGCGATGCGCCGTCAAATCACCTTCCACTGGCATGAGCCGGACACGGCCTATCTTGAATGCGCTCTGGCGCGGGGCGACCGGCGCTTGGGCGCGGTGGTGGAGCGGGCCTATCGCCTCGGCTGCCGGATGGACGGCTGGAGCGAATGTTTCTCGATGGAAAGGTGGCGCGAAGCCTTCGCGCTTGAGGGCCTTGACCCCGATTCCTACACCCTGCGGCGGCGGGAACCCGACGAGGCCTTGCCGTGGAGCCACATCTCCTGCGGCGTATCGGCGGAGCATCTGAAACGGGAACGCGACAAAGCGTACCGGGGCGAAACGTCGGTGGATTGCCGGACAGGGTGCATGAACTGCGGGATTGAAAACTGCCTGCAAAAAAAGGAGGGCGGCGAATGATTACGACGTACGCGTGGTTCGGGTACAATCTGCCGATGAAGGAGAGCCTTGAGCTTATCAAGCGGGCGGGCTTTGACGGGGTTACGCTCTGGTGGAGCGTGGACTTCGGGCGGACGGATTTCCGCGATGCCCCGGATTTGGTGAGACGGGCGGGGCTGTTTGTGGAAAACATCCACGCGCCGTTCGAGGGAATCAACAACCTCTGGCTGGATACCCTTGACGGGGACACGCTGACGGATTATTTCCTGCAATCGGTTGACGATTGCGCCGAATATCAAATGCCGGCGATGGTTCTCCACCTTTCGGGCGGCAGCCGCCCGCCCCCGTTCAACGAGCTGGGCTTAGACAGGTTCAAAAGAATCGTGGAAAGGGCGGAAAAGCGCGGCGTCAGCGTGGCCTTTGAGAATTTACGCAAACCGGAATATCTGGACTATGTGCTAAGCCGTATCGACTCCCCGCGCGCCGGGTTTTGCTATGACAGCGGGCATCATCACTGCTATACGCCGGACGAGGACTTTTTCGCGAAGCACGGCTCCCGCCTGAAGGCTCTGCATCTGCACGACAACGACGGAGGCGGCGACCGGCACCGCCTGCCGTTTGACGGCACAATCGACTGGGCGGCGGTTATGAAACAGATTTCCCAAGCCGGTTACAAGGGCGCCGTCGCGATGGAAGCGCAAAACTTGGGATACGAAAGCCTGCCGCCGGAGGCATTTCTGCGTTTACTCTTTGAACGGGCGGAGCGCCTGCAAAAAATCATGAAGGAGTGGGACACCCCATGAAAAGGCTTGTTGTTTTCGCAATTTTCCTCGCTTTGATTCTACCTCTCGCCGCCTGCGGCGGCACAGTCTCCCCGGAACCCTCTCCCGCGCCGGGGGCGCCGTCCCCGGAGATTTCTCCCCCGCAGGACGCGGAATCCCCGGTGGGATACAACCCGCCCATGCCGCCGCCGGAATACCCCGTCATCGACGGCAGTTCGTCCACCATCCTCATGCACGCCGCCATCCGCGCCCATCTGACCGGCGCGCGCTTGGTGGATTCCCACAGCCAAACCTACGCCGCGCTGGAGCGGCTCATTCCGGGGCATGACGACCCCGCCGACGTGCTGCTCTCGGTGAAATACTACGACGAGACGCTGCAAGACGCCGAAGACCGGGGCGCGGACTTGATTGTCACCCCGGTCGCCAAGGAGGGGTTTATCTTCCTCGTCAACAAGGACAACCCCGTTGACAGCCTGACACAGCAGCAACTGCGGGATATCTACGCGGGCAGCATCACCAACTGGAAAGAGGTCGGCGGGAACGACGAGGAGATTAAGCCCTACACCCGCAACTGGGATTCGGGCAGCCAGACGGCGATGGAGGACTTCATGGACGGCGTCCCGATTACGAAAAACGCGATTGACCAGATGCTGTTTTCCATGTCGTTTATGCTGGAGGGGGTGGCGTATGAGCCCTCCGCCATCGGCTACAACATCTACTCTTGGTCTATGGAGCAGGCGGTGATGGAAGGCGTGAAGCTGGTGACGGTAGACGGCGTCGCGCCGTCCAACGCCGCGCTCTCGGACGGCAGCTACCCCCTGATTGTCTACACCTACAGCTATTACAACCGCGACAACGCCAAGGGCAAGGCCCTGACCGACTGGCTCCTGACCGCCGAGGGGCAGAGAACCATTACAAGCGCGGGCTATGTGGGCATTTTCGGTGACCTGCCGGAGCCGGATTTCAGCTACTATGACGATGAAAACGCTTCCCGAGAAGCCGCCGACGTCTATTACTCAGAACACGCGAAAGCCTTCGGCTGGAATGATTACGGCTGGTATGGCTGGCGGCAGACCGACCGGGCGCTGATTGAGTCCTTGGCTGACGGAAAGGGCCGGGATGTAACGGTTTTGTATCTATTCAGCTATCCCCATTATGATGCCCAAGAGGAGTATTATTGGGACGAAATGCGGTTTATCGTCCTCACGCGGGAGGCCGGCGGGAAATTTATGGTCATCAACGAGGGGGAATGGCATGATTAACCTCCGGCTGGCTTATCATAAGACGGGGCGGGCGCGGTTTCTCTCGCATCTTGATACCATGCGCGTCTTCAAGCAAGCCCTCACCCGCGCGGGGCTGCCGCTGCGGTATACCGAAGGGTTTAACCCGCATCCGGTGCTGTCCATCGCCCTGCCGCTGGGCGTGGGGGTGGAGAGCGTCACGGAGCGGCTGGACTTCGGCGTGACGGACAACATCAGCATGGGAACGCTCCCGGCGAAGCTCAACGCCGCCCTGCCGGAGGGGTTTCATGTGACGCAGGCCGTCGTCGGCGGCCGTCCCGTTTCACAGATTGCCTACGCCCGCTATGAAATCACCGTTGATTCGCAAGCCGCGCCCGAACAGGCCGCAGCCCTGTTCACCACCTCCGCCGTGGTACAGAAGCGCAGCAAAAAGAAAGACTGCGTCCCCACCGACATCGTCCCGTTCATAAAGGAAATAACCTGTAGGGGCGCACAGTGTTTGACCGTTACGCTGACCGCCCGCGACCCCATTCTTAACCCGGAGTACATTGCCGAGGCGTGGCGGACGTATCTTGACCCAGAAGCGGCGTTTCTGTTTAAGCGCACATCACTGCTGGACGGCGACGGGAAAGCGTTTGACAATTTAATTTGAATAAAAGGAGGACACCCCCATGAACCCACTCATTGGCTCAAACCCCAAAATCGGCATACGCCCCTGTATCGACGGGCGGCGCGACGGCGTGCGCGAATCGCTTGAGGAGCGCACGATGGCTATGGCAAAGGCGGCGGCGGCGCTGATTGAAGGCCGTCTGCGCCACCCGAACGGCGACGCCGTGCAATGCGTCGTCGCCGACACCTGCATCGGCGGCGTGGCCGAGGCCGCCATGTGCGAGGACAAATTTTCCCGTGAGAACGTGACGGCGACGCTCTCCGTCACCCCCTGCTGGTGCTACGGCTCGGAGACGATGGATCAAAACCCGCTGACCGTCAAGGCCGTGTGGGGCTTCAACGGCACCGAGCGGCCCGGCGCGGTCTACCTTGCCGCCGTCATGTCGGCGCACAGCCGCATGGGCCTGCCCGCTTTCGCCATCTACGGGCGCGACGTGCAGGATATGGACGACGCGTCCATCCCCGAAGACGTAACGCAAAGCATCCTGCGATTTGCCAAATGCGCCCTCGCCGCGGGCTGGATGCGCGGGAAAAGCTATTGCAACATCGGCGCGGTCAGCATGGGCATCTCCGGGTCGTACGCTGACGAAGCCATGCTGCGCAAGACGTTTGGGATGCGGACGGAATGGGTAGACCAGATTGAACTGGAGCGGCGTATCGCGCGGGGAATCTATGACCCGGCGGAGGTTGAAAAGGCCCTGCAATGGACGAAAAAGCACTGCAAAGAGGGCGCAGACCGCAACAAGACGCCCTTCTCCCGCGAGGAGAAGGACGCGCAGTGGGAACGATGCGTCAAAACCGCCGTCATCGTCAAGGATATCATGCGCGGCAACCCGCGTCTCGCGGAGCTGGGTTTTGCCGAAGAGGCGATGGGGCGCAACGCCATCGCCGCCGGAGTGCAGGGTCAGCGCCAATGGACGGATCACTTTCCCAACCATGATTTCGCCGAGGCCATCCTAGCGTCGTCGTTTGACTGGAACGGCCCGCGCCAGCCGCTGACGGTCGCCACCGAAAACGACGTCCTCAACGCCGTGAGTATGCTCCTTGGCCATCTGCTGAACGGACGCGCGTCGGTCTTTGCCGACGTCCGCACCTATTGGAGCCCAGACGCCGTGGAGCGCGTCACCGGATGGAAGCCGGACGGAATCGCGGCCGACGGGTTTATCCATCTCATCAACTCCGGCGCGGCGGCGCTCGACGGTTCCGGCGCGATTGGTACGATGAAGCCGCATTGGGATTTGACGCCGGATGATATCGGTACGCTGCTGGACGCGACAGATTGGCCGCCCGCCAACCGCGAGTATTTCCGGGGCGGCGGTTTCTCCTCGCGCTTTGAAACCAAGATTGAAATGCCGCTGACGATGCTCCGCCTCTGTCTTGCCGAGGGCGCCGACCCCGTGCTGCAAATCGCCGAGGGGCACAGCGCCGCCCTGCCCGAAAAGGTCAGCCATACCCTTTGGGAACGCACCGACCCCACATGGCCCTGCACATGGTTTGTCGGCGTGCCGCCGAACCCGGCGTCCGGGGCGGGCTGTCTTAACGGGCAGGCCTCGCGCCCGCTCTCCAATTACGAGCTTATGGCCCGCTGGGGCGCCAATCACGGGGCTTTCTGTTACGGGCATATCGGCGCCGAGCTGATTACGCTGGCGGCCATGCTCAAAATCCCCGTCGCCCTGCACAACGTCGCCCTAGACCGTATCTTCCGCCCGCACGTATGGGGGATGTACGGCGACCCGGCTTCGCAGGACGCGGATTACAGAGCCTGCGCGTCGCTGAAATAACCGGCCGCCCTGTCCCAATCGACAATGTGAAGCCAGTCTTGTATGTAGTCTGGGCGTTTGTTGTAATGCTTCAGGTAATACGCGTGTTCCCAGACGTCGATGCAGACGAGGGGACACAGGTTCCGCGTCAGCGGGGTGTCTTGGTTGGCGGTTTTGAGGATGGTGAGCTTTCCCTCCGGCATGACCGCCAGCCACGCGTACCCGGAGCCGAAGACGCCCGCCGCCGCCGCGGAAAACGCCTTGATAAAACCTTCAACCCCGCTGAAATCCCGTTCAAGCGCGGTTAGCAGCGTTCCGGCCGGCATGGCCGACTTGTCCCCGCGCGGCGCGTCGGGGTCGCCGCGCCCGGCGGGGGGCGACATCCCGTTGAAGAAAAAGATATGGTTATACACGCCACCAGCGTTGTTTTTCACCGGCGTGCGCAGCGCGTCCGGCAGCCAGCCGGCTTGTGTAATCAGCCGCTCAAGGCTCCAGCTTTGATACTCTGGAAAGCCCTTGAGCGCGGCGTTGAGGTTATCGACATAGGTTTTCAGGTGGCGGTCGTGGTGAAGCTCCATTGTCAGTGTGTCGATGTACGGCTCCAGCGCGCCGTACGCATACGGCAGCGGCGGCAGTTCAAATGGGTAATGGCGCATAGATAACACTCCTTCCGAGTATAGTCTATGCGCCCATCATCTCTAAAAATTCCTGTTCAGTTATTACCTTTACGCCAAGTCCAGCGGCCTTTTCCAGCTTGCTTCCGGCATTTTCGCCGGCGACGACATAGCTTGTTTTCTTGGAAACGCTTCCCGCGGCTTTGCCGCCGCGTTCGGCGATGCGCGCTTCGGCTTCGCCGCGCGTCATCGAGGCGAGCGTGCCGGTCAGCACAAAGGTCATGCCGGCCCATTCGCCGTCTCCGCGCCGGATTTCAGCCGTCATATCCACACCCGCGTCCTTCAGCGCCGCAATCAAAGCCTTCGCTCCGTCCGTATCCAAGTAAGCGCGAAGGCTGCGGGCAATCACCGGGCCGATGTCCGGTATCGCGGTGAGGTCTTCCTCCGGCGCGGCGGCGACGGCGTCTATTGAGCCTAGGGTCTGCGCCAGTATTTGCGCCGCCCTTTGCCCCACATGGCGGACGCCCAAGCCGAACAGCAGCCGCGCCAGCCCGCGCCGCTTCGAGCCTTCAATCGCCGCCAGCAGATTTTGCGCCGCCTTTTCGCCAAAGCCTTCATATTGCAGCAAATCGTCTTCCGTCAGCCGATACAGGCCGCCGAGCGACGTTACCGTCCCTTTTTGGCATAGAAGCTCGCAGGTCGCGCTTCCCATTCCCTCAATATCCATCGCGTCACGCGAGGCGTAATGAATCAGCCGCCGCACCATCTGCGCGGGGCAGTCCCCGGCTGTGCAGCGCAGCGCAACCTCGCCCTCCGCCGATACGGCGGCGCTCCCGCATTCGGGGCAGATATCGGGGAACGGATACGGCTCGGCGTCCGGCGGGCGCTTTGCCAAAACGACGGCGACGACCTCCGGGATAATCTCCCCCGCCTTGCGTACGGTAACCGTATCGCCGATACGGACGTCTTTCTGCGCGATAAAATCGCGGTTGTGCAGCGTGGCGTAACGCACCGTCGAGCCGGACAGGACGACCGGGTCCAACTCGGCCTTGGGCGTTAAGACGCCGGTACGGCCTACTTGGATTATGATGTCCCGCACCACCGTTTCCCGATGCTCGGGCGGGTATTTATACGCCGCCGCCCAGCGCGGCGCGCGCGCCGTAGCGCCCAGCGTTTGGCGCAGGGCAAGGCTGTTGACCTTCACAACCGCGCCGTCGGCGTCAAAGGCGTATGCCGCCCGCTCCGCGCCAATCCGCTCTATCTCCGCCATTAGCCCGTCATACGAAGACGCGAGCGTGTACGCGTTGGTCTGAAAGCCCCAGCCCTTGAGCAGCTCCAGCGTCTCATGGTGCTTTTCCGGCCACGGACAGCCCTCCATCGCCTGAATGTTAAACGCGATGAACGACAGCCCCCGCCCCGCCGTGACCGACGAATCCTTCTGCCGGAAAGAACCCGCCGCGGCGTTGCGCGGGTTGGCAAACGGCGGCAGCCCCGTCTCGTCGCGCTCGGCGTTCAGCCGGGCGAAGGTCTCGCGGGGCATATACACCTCTCCGCGCACGGTCAGCAGCTCCGGCGGGGAGGTCAAGGCTTTCGGAATGTCGGCCACGACCGACGCGTTGTGCGTCACGTCCTCGCCTGTGACGCCGTCGCCCCGTGTCGCGGCCAAAGCCAGCCTGCCCTTTTCATACCGGAGCGTCACCGACAGACCGTCTATCTTAGGCTCGACGCAGTATTCCACATCCCCCGCGCGTTCGCGGAACGCCCGAAGCTCGTCCGGGGAGAATACGTCCTGCAGGCTCATCAGCGGGGCGTCATGCGTCACCGGCGCAAACGCCTCCGACGGCGGCGCTCCGACCCATGATACCTCGCCGCCCAGCCCGCGCAGACGCCGCACCAGCGCGTCGTATTCCGCGTCCTCCATGATGGGCGCGTCATGGGCATGATAGGCCTCGTTGGCGCGTACCAGAAGCTCTTGCAATTCCTTGATTTCTGCGTTCATGTCATCCCTCCCGCCTGACCACGGTCAGCAGCGCCGCCAGCCCTATGAGGAAAAATCCGGCGCAAACGGACGCCGCGGACGCCGCCATGTTGCCCCGCGAGGCGTCCATTCCCGCGCAGACCAAATTCAGCAGGGCAAAGGCGGAGTTTATCAGTATAAGCGGCATTGGGACAAACCCGCGCCGCTCGCCCGCGCGCAGCGTCCCGATGGCCATGCCGAGGGTTCTGAGGATGAAAATGAGGTAGATGGCCAGCCCTCCCGCCGCCGCGAGCAGGGCAAACAGGGCGAACCCGGAGACAATCTGCGATAACCCGGAGGTGATGCGCTCCGCCAGAGGAAAGCTCGGGAGACGGACAAAGGGCAGGCTGACAAACAGCGCCGCCTCAATGACGGCAATCAGCGTAAACATCAGCGCAAACTGCGCGATTACGGCGCCTTTAATCAGCACCAAATACCCAATCGCGCCGCCGCTTTGGTTTCTAAGGGCAAAGCAGAGCAGCCACAGCCCGGAGCATATGAGGATGGACGGTATGAGGGAAAGCAAAATCAAGACGATTTGCAGCAGCCCCGGCGCCCCCGCCAAGCCGCCGCCGCCGCCGGGGTGTCCCATCAAGCCGCCGTAGACGCCCAGAAAAGACGACCCGGAGGCAAAGGCGAAGAAAAACACGCTCATGGTATACAGCAGCGTCAGGACAAAAAAGGATGTGGACGCGCCGGCGCCGACCATGAATTGTGTTTCCTTGGTGAGCTTCATACCGCACCGCCTCCAGACGAATCGTTTGTACAGAGTTACTCTACCACAGCCGCGAGGGCTTGTCAAATGGAAATTTGTTATTATTTCCCATTTACTGTACCGCTCTGAACAAATCCTCCACCTGAAAGTAGCTGTCCGGCACCGCGCCGACGATGACCGTCTCCGCGATGGAAACCTGCGTGCCGACCTGTGTGCCGATGCTGTAGCCCGGCAGCAGGACATGGACGTCAACGGTGATATCCATCATAATCTGATGGCGGGTCTGGTTGATGCCGGCGGCGGAAAACTGATTGGAAAACCCGGCGCTCACCGTGCCGAGGGGGACGATTTTCAAGGGAATCCTCGGCCCCCGCCCGCTGAAGATATCGCTGTTGATGAGGTTGCCCGCCGGGATGGACAATCCGGCGGTGTCAATCCGCTCAAGGGAGAGCAGGACTTCCTCGGTGATATCGGCGCGGAGGCGGTTGACCGAGATGATATCGGTCTTGAGGGCGGTGATTTGGCCGTATATATCCTTTTCAAAGAAAACAAGGCTGCCGTAGGTCACATTGTCGTCGGTAATCCGCCTGACAATGGCCTGATTGATGACGCGGGACGCCAGACGATCCACCTCCACCCGCGCCATCTGCGTCATAATGGGACGCAAATGGTTGCCGATGTAATAATTGCCGAGGAAAAACACCGCCAGACCGGCGGCAATCGCTGCCAGCAACGGAAAACGCCGGATACGCCCCGGCGCGGCCCTGCGGCGGCGGAGACGGAATCGGACAGGAAGCCCGCGCGCCCGCGCGGCGCGGAGCCTGAGCGAAAAACGATGGCTGAAACGGCGCATGGCATGACCCCCCCACTGCAATCTATGCGGGGGCTGCGGGGGGTTATGCCCTTTGTGGCGTTTTCTTTGCCTAATTCTTGCGAGTATTTCTTTATATCCTTGTCGGTAGTTTGCAAATTCGCCAGTAGATTGCAATAAACTCCCAAACTGAACAAAGGTTTTTGGAGCGTTCTTAATCAGGTGTGGCTATTTGTGTTCGCCACTGCGATGGTTGTGACATCGCCTAAGTGAGAGTTTAATTGATTGACGTCCCTCGCGCATATAATCATTACATAGCTCTTGACTTTAATTATAAGGTTGTGTTACAATATAACGAGCAATGGGGGTAATAAAAATATATCCGCCCTCCAAAAGAGTATTACTACAGGAGGACAAGTTTATGATGATGGTAAGTAAGATTATTGCAGGTAAATACGCTGGTTGTAAGATGCTCTATAGTAAAGTTTACGGTCACATAAAGATAGAATCTACTGGTGTTTATGTAGACAATAAGACCGTGGAATCTGTCGAATTCGGCGGTAGCGAAGACGACTTCAGAACGGGACAAGCTGTTGTCGGAGCCGCGTTGCTCGGCCCCATAGGATTGCTAGTTGGCGGAAACAACAAAAGGTATAGTGTTATACTTAACTGGAGAGATGGCGAGAGGTCACTTTGTGACCTAAACAAACAGGAATACGAAGCGATACAAATGCGGTTTTTTTAGAGTGAGTCACAGCAATACTAGGTGGAAAGAAAGGGTTGGTTTTCGTGGCTCTTATTAATTGCCCTGAATGTCAAAAAGAAATATCAGACAAATCCCCGGCGTGCGTTGGATGCGGTTTCCCGATTGTACAACCCGTTGATGAACTATATAAGCTAACACTAGACCATAGAGAGATTCGCCCTTCGGTGGCGGCTGAGTTTGACCGATACCTCATGGATGTTATGGGTGTTTGGGAGAACGACGATGCGTACTCTAAACTCTATAGTATGTTAGTTGCTTTAGACGACTTCCCTCAAGTTATTCTCGAAAATATCTCTTACGAAGACGCTATAGCAACACAAAGCAAAATCGAATCATTCGGTGGTAGAACATCAATCTACCGCATGAGTGAGCGTGTCGTAAAGAAGGATATCGCCGGCGTCGCAAAATGCCCCACCTGTAGCTCCACCAAATTAAAACAAATCGGAGCAGCCAACAAAGTAGGAGCCGCAGCGCTGTTCGGGGTTCTAACTGTTAGTCATGTGGGGAAGACGTTCAAGTGTGGGGACTGTGGGTATAGTTGGTGAGTGTGGGTTGTTGGCAAAGATGTGAGGCTGGCACTATTTCATTTGTTGCTGAAATAAGTAGTCGATTAGTTATAGTCCAAGCCTCTTTGCACTAGCAACGATTTCTCCGTAAATCTCATCATGAGTATCTAAATCAAAGTCGGCTAAAAAACCAAGATCGGCTTCCCAGATAGGTATAGAGTGATAGTGTCTAGGGTTATTTTTGTTACGCCACAACAAGTAGTTTAGATGCTTAGATATTTCATATTTTTTCATTTGCTTACAAGAAAGAATAGTGGCAAGCCTTGTACGCCTAGTATCTTCAGAAATTTTTGTATTATATCCAAGTATATTCAATAGAGAACGCTCACTACCTTCAGAAATAAGGTAATATCCTTTGTGTTCATTGTAATAGATTTTCCCGTCTTCAGAAAATACTTTCACAAGAAGATTATGATGCCTTTCTTGATATATTTGAAATATGTTATCTTCAACAAAATATTTATCACAGTGTAAACACCCATGTACATATATATTTTCAACACTTACATTTCCCTTTGAATTACTACACAATACTTTGGCCTTGACCTCCTTAATATCGTGACCATTTCTATAACAGTGAACAAACCCGAAACACAAACGGATTTCTTTGATAACATTTTGCAAATCAAGACAGTTTATTTGATTATTGTCACGAGTAAAAATATGATTCTTTGCGTAAAAATCAAACCTACTTTTCAGAGAGATATAAGCGTCTTCGACAGATATATTTCTCCCGCAATTTTGGGCTACATGAATTATGTGGGAAATAACACAAAAATCGAGTTCTCTCAGATAGACATCAAACGAGACAATACGCGGAACAAATGATGCGCTATCAATACTATATGTGAACATATTAAAGAGATGACTCTTCTTAATAACAGAATAATTAATATAGATAGAGTATTCTTCAGAAAATAACACCTTGTGTTCTTTTAAGAACTTACTCAGCGGCGGTTTGAAGCAAACTATCGCGGAATAAGGATTTAGCATTTTATCATCGCCTTGTATTGATGCAGAACATTTCTGAAGATATTTTATGTATTTTTCAGAAGATGTGCAATATACGTTATATAGTTCATCATAGAGTCCAAGAGCGATTAACTTTTTTGTCGTAACAACCCTCTCGTTATTATTAAGGTAATTTCTGACACTCACACTAACTCTCTCCCTCAGCAATTTGCAACAATATTATCACAGAAGAGAGTACGTGTCAACCATCACAACCCCAATCCACACCAATCAATACATCTATACCAGACCAAATTAGAGAACTGGCAAAGCTGAAAGACGAAGGGTTGTTGACGGAGGAAGAGTTTGAGATTAAGAAGAGTGAGCTTCTGGCGAAGATGTAAAAATCCCGCCCATAGGCAGGATTCTTTATTGAAACCATATGGCTTCCACACCACCCCACTCGTGCGCAGCCCATTTATGTTGTCAATGGGTATTTTACGGCTGCGGGGGGTTATGCCCTCGCGCCGAACAGGGCGGAGCCGACGCGGATCATGTTGGCTCCGGCGCGGATGGCCGCCTCGTAGTCGTCGCTCATGCCCATTGACAGGATTTCAAGCCCATACGCCCGATAGAGGTCAAACAGCCGCCGCATCTGCTCAAAATACCGCGTTTCACCCGGCGGGGGGATGCACATCAGCCCCCGTACGCGGAGGTTCTTCAGCGCGGACATGGTGTTCAGCGCGGACGGCAGGCTATCCGGCGCGAAACCGCCCTTTGTTTCCTCCAGAGCGATGTTCACCTGCGCCAGCACGGGCTGGACAACCCGCAGCTTCCCGGCGCAGTTGTCGATTGTCTCCGCCAGCGCCATTGAGTCCACCGAATGGATGAGCGATACCCTTCCGACGACCTTGGCTGCCTTGTTTTTTTGCAAGCGGCCTATAAAATGCAGCGGCACGCCCCCGTAGGCGCCCAGCGCGTCTTTTTCCACAAGTTCCTGCACACGGTTCTCCCCCGCCGCGTCCACTCCGGCGGCAACCGCTTGGCGCACGGCTTCCGCCGTCTGGGCTTTGCACGCCGCCACCAGCGTGACGTTTCCGCCGCCGCCCGCCTGCTCGGCACGCCGCCGTATCTCTTTTATGTTTTGGGCGATGTTCAATCAGGCCACTCCCCACTTGAAATATTCCGGTGTTTATACTATTATTATATTATCTGATACGCGGAGGCATTGCAAGATGAAAAAGGCGCTCATTGTCATTGATATGCAAAACGATTTTATCACCGGAGCCCTCGGCTCTCCGCAGGCGCGGGAGGTCGTGCCGAAAATCGCGGACAAAATACGGAAGCATCTTCACGGCGGTGGGGACGTCTTCTTCACGCGGGACACGCATGGCGAGAATTATTTAGAGACGGCGGAGGGCAGGCATTTACCCGTGCCGCATTGCCTCAAGGACAGCGAGGGATGGCAGATTTCCGCCGCGCTGACCGACGCTTTGGGGGACGCCCCTGTCCATATATTTGACAAGACGACGTTCGGCAGCTTGGATTTGGCGCGCTTTTTAAGCGGAGAGGGGTACGGCGAAATAGAGCTTGCCGGTCTGGTGGCGTCTATTTGCGTTGTTTCAAACGCCTTAATCCTCAAGGCGCATCTGCCGGAGACGGCGATTACCGTGGACGCCGCCTGCACCGCCGGGGTCGGCGACGAAGACTATCTGGCGAGCCTGTGCGTGATGAGGATGTGCCACATCGGCGTTATCAGCGGGGACGAAACCCATGACTGACGTCAACCCGCTGCTGCTGCTTGATTTCTACAAAACAACCCACCACGAGCAATACCCCAAGGGGCTGACCAAGCTCGTATCCTATTTCACGCCCAGAGAATCGCGGATACCGGGGACGGATACGCTGATTATGTTTGGTTTGCAGGGGTTTATCAAGACTTACCTGATTCAGTCGTTTGACAAAAACTTTTTCGCCCGTCCGCGGCAAGCCGTCACGGACGCGTACGCGAGGGTTTTGGATTACACGCTTGGACGCGGCATTGTTGATTACGGCAAAATTGCCGCGCTCCACCGCTTAGGGTATCTGCCCCTTCAAATCAAGGCGCTGGACGAGGGACTGCGCGTCCCGATGCGGACGCCGATGTTTGAGGTGACAAACACGCACCCCGATTTCGCATGGCTGGTCAATACGGTGGAATCCTTGATGAGCTGTTCGCTGTGGCACGCTATGGTCGCCGCCAACGTCGGGTATGCCTACAGACAGCTTGTCAACCGCTATTTTGACATAAGCGTTGACGCCGATGTTCCGCGTAGCCGCGCGCTGGGCGATTTCAGTATGCGCGGACAGGAAAGCCGCGAGAGCGCCGTCACCACCAGCGCGGCGTTTTGTCTCTCCTTTGTCAACACGGCCACCGTCCCCGCAATCCTTTACCTCGAGGAAAATTACAACTGCGACTGCGCCCTTGAGCCGGTGGCTTACGGCGCGGTCTCCACCGAACACTCGGTGATGAGCAGCAATTTCGCCGCGGACGGGGACGAGATTTCCTTGGTCAGGCGGCTGCTGACCGAGATATACCCCGACACGAGCTTCAGCATGGTGAGCGACAGCTACGACTACTGGAACTTGGTGGAGAACATTCTGCCGCAATGCCGCGCGGAGATTCTGAGCCACAACGGCTTTCTCGGCGTCCGGGGCGACAGCGGCGACCCTGTGGAGATTTCCGTCCAAACGGTTTTCAAGCTCTGGGAATTGTTCGGCGGCACAACCAATTCCAAGGGATACAAGCTCCTCGACCCGCATTTGAAGGTGATTTACGGCGACGGCATCACCCTCCATAGAACCGAGGAGATTTACAAACGACTGATTGCGGGCGGCTTTGCCTGCGACAACGTCCTCTTGGCGTCGGGCAGCCATTCGATGCAGGTTCTGGCCGCGCCCGGTGTTTTGGAGCCGTTCACGCGGGACACCTTCGGCATCGCCGTCAAATCTACGTACGGCGAAATCAACGGAAAGCCTATTTTTATCTACAAAGACCCCAAAACCGACGAGCGTCACATAAAAAGGTCGCACAAAGGGTGCTGCGCCGTTACGGCCCGCGGCGGCGGCCTTGTCTGCGCGGACGGGCTGACCTTCCGCGAGGCCGAAGCCTATCCAGACAACCTTCTCAAGCCGGTCTTCCGCGACGGAAGGATGCTGCGCGAGCAAAGCCTGCGGGAGATACGAAACTTGTTGCATGAGGGAAATTTTTAATAGTTTTTTAATATTTTGGGCGAAAGTCCTTGACAGAATTGCGGAGGTATGTTATCGTATCCGCATGGCAGTGTGCTTTGTTGATAATGGAGCGCGCTGTGAAATTTTGGTGAAACCACACAAACAAGGAGGAAAACTCATGAAAAAATCAACGAAAAAAACCATGCTTGCGTTCGCGCTCACCTTTGTATTGCTTGCCGTGTTCCTGCCCGTTTTCCCGGCGATGGCCGCCGACTACACCGCGACCCTGATGGGCCAGCTTGACGCCGACGTCAGTACATCCGTGGACGAATGGGGTCTCGGAGACCTTCCCAGCGCCTCGGTGAGCTTCAGTCTCGGCGCGGAAGCCACCATTGTCATGGAATTTGACGAGCCGATTAAGTTCACCGGAAACTGGACGGGCATCTCGACCGACATTCCCGTGGCGGACGACGCCGAAGCCGAAGCCTTTTTGGGCGGCATCATTTCTTTCAAGGTTGACGGCGTGGAGCTGGGTTCCAGAGAAGTGCCTATGGTTAACCGCGACGGCGGCGGGTTCCTGACCATTGACGTCGCCCGTCAGTGGGGCGGAAATTATGACGCCTACGATCTCGCCGGCATGGCGCCGTTTTCCAAGCTGGAAATCACCTTCCTGCTGGGCGACGAGGTCAACTTTGACGCCGACGGCGGCAGCGCCGCGCCCCCGGCAGCCGTTACCGGCGGCTACGCTTGGATTGGCGGGACATTTTTGACCGAGGAAGGCGACTTTGACTGGGTTCCCTTCGAGGATCAAAAGGTCGCTTTTGAGCTTGGCGTGCCGTTTACCGTGACGCTTGATTTCGGCAGCGGGACGAACACCCACGGCGAGGCAAGCTGGGGCTACATCACTGTTGTGCAGACCGACATGATGGCAAGCGCCTCCGAATTCTCGGCGTACATTGACAGCATCATTGTAGACGGCAGAAGCATTAACTTCTATGAAGAAAACATTGAAGTCGGGTTTGACGGCGGCGTGAGGATTTCGCTGACCAACGCTTGGTCGGACGACCCCGTGGTCGCGTCCCCCGCCATCATCGGTGAATTTTCTAAAATGGAAGTCACCATGGCCTTTATGGCCTCTGACGCGGACGCGCCCATATTCCCCGCCGCGCCGCCGCCTGTAGACGTAGACCCGGAGCCCGGAGCCGACACGGATAACGTGGCCGGCCGTGATGATACTGCGGCTCTCGAGATTGCCCCCGACGTTTCGTTCCGCGAAGAACCGGATAGCGGCGGATTGCCGGGCTGGCTGATTGCCCTGATTATCGCGGGCGGCGCAGTCATCATCGCTGTAGTGGTCGTCGTTGTGATGAAAGGCAAAAAGAAATAATCTGACACGCGCTCCCCCTCGCGGCAACTCCGCCGGGGGGAGCGCTGCATGAAAGTGGAGGACTTCAAAATGGCGTTATCCCGCAGAATTTTAGCTATGGTGATTGTACTTATGATGATACTTGCCTCGCTCGCCTCCTGCGCGGAGCCGGAGGCTCCGTTCTCCGACGCCCCTTCCGCTGACGAAGGGCCGTCCGAATCCCCTGCCGGACCCGGACCCGTGGATCCGCCGGAGGGCGTGACCTCCTTGGAGATGGCCCGGCTGATGGGCTACGGCATCAATCTCGGCAACACCATGGAAGCGTGTGACGCCAGAAACCGCATCCCCAACCGCGCCCCCTCCGTATACGAGCAGATGTGGGGCAACCCCATCACCACGCAGGAAATGGTCACCGGCATGAGAGACGCCGGGTTCAAAACCCTGCGCGTCCCGGTGGCGTGGAGCAACGCTATGGCGTTCGCGGTCAACAACGAGCAGGACTACGAAAACTGGGACTATACCATCGACCAAGCGTACCTTGACCGCGTGGAGGAGATTGTCAACTACGCGCTGAACGAGGATATGTTTGTCATCATCAACGCCCACTGGGATCACGGCTGGTGGAGCATGTTCGGGCACCCGGAGCAAGAGGCGCGCGACGTCGCGATGGAGATTTTCACCTCGATGTGGACGCAGATTGCCGGACACTTTGAGGGTTACGACGAGCGCTTGATTTTTGAGCCTTCCAACGAGGAATGGGGGAACCGTTTCAACGACACGACGCCGTTCAGCCCGACCGGCGGCGTTTTGAACATGAACGAGCGCTATGAGCTGCTGACCGAGCTGTCGCAGGTGTTTGTTGACCTAATCCGCTCAAGCGGCGGCCATAACCCTGATCGCTTCCTGCTGATGAAGGGCTTCAACACCGACGTGGAACGAACGGTGGACAGCCGTTTCAGAATGCCCGAAGACCCGAGGAGCAGGCTGATGCTCTCGGTGCATTACTACACGCCGTGGAGCTACTGCGGCGACACCTCGGGCGTGGGGACTTGGGGCAGGACGGGCGAGGTGGAGGAAATGAACCGCCTTCTCGGCTCGCTGACCCAGTTCACCGACATGGGTTACGGCGTCGTTTTGGGTGAATGGGGCGTTCTCGACAACGAGGGCGACGACCGGCTGAACTTTTTCACCAATTTTTTAGACAACTGCGACCTCTACGGATTCGCGCCCATTCTCTGGGATACGGGATATGACCCCATACACGGCCGCCTGTTTAACAGGCGCGCGGGGGAGGTTCACACCATCGTCGCGCCGGAGCTTTTGGCGCTGTTTCAAAGCAGGGACGTGAGCGTCCGCGCCGGACTGTCGGCGGAGGACATCATGGCCGCGGCGCGGGACAACATGGCGGTGACGATGGAAATGGCCATCAACCGGCCCGAAACCGTCATCTCCGCCGACGAGGCGTTTGCGTGGATTATGTTCACAGGCGGCAACTGGTTCCCGCAATACAGCGCCGGAGACAGATACCAGCCGGAAAATATCTCGGCGGGGCTGGTTCCCACCGACGTTGAGATTACCGGCCCGGGAACGTATACGGTAGCGCTTGATTTCACCGGGCTGCCGACCGGCTACTCCAACGGCTTTGAATTCGCCGCCATCGGCATCATTAACGGTGAGATTCTCTTCCCCGGCTACTACATACACATCACCTCCCTGCTGATTAACGGCGAGGAGGCGGAGTTTGCCGGCCTTCCGTACACGACCAACGACAACCCGGTCACCACGCGGGTCAACCTCTACAACGATTGGGTCGGAGGCGCCGCGCCGCCGGACGCGAGGGTCTACAACGGAACCGCCGCCGAAGCGTCGCCCACCTTTCTGGAGAACTACAGGCTTACACGCATTGCAACCTTGGAGATAACCTTTGAGTATATAGCGCCCTAATTTGATTGGGAGTGTGTAAAGTGCTAAAACGGTTTCCCCGCGACAGGGTGGCGATGATTGCCCTGCGGGTATGCATTGTCGTTACATTCACCGCGGCGTTTGTCCCCAGCGTCAATCCGGCGCGGGTCGCGGGGCTTATCAACAAAAACGTCTCGCTGTTCACCAACATGATTTCCACCGCCTCCATCACCTCCGGCTTCGGGCGGGCGTTGAATCAGGGGTGGGTGGAGCCGACCACGCTGGGGCTGATTTTCATCGGCGCGCTCGTCTGCGGACTGGGCATCGCGTTGCTGGGCGCGGCGTTCTGCCTGAGTCTCGGAAACATGAAATTGCAGCGGCTGGGGCTGATGTTTGTCCTCGGCGCGGCGCTGGCCGGATTCACCGGAACCACAATCCTCCGCTCGGCCTACAGCCTGCTCTATGATTCGCCGCGCGTTGACATGATTCAGCCCATGATGCCGGTGGGGAACATGGTTTTCTACATCCTGTTCTCCGTGACGCTGCTGGCCGCGGCCGCGGCTTGGTTCGTCCTGCCCAAACCGAAGCCGGGCGAAAAGTATTCGATTGCCCCTAAATACAGGCTGTTCCTTATGATTCTCCCCTTCTTGGTGCTGGTGGGGCTGTTTGCCTATCTGCCGCTGTGGGGATGGCGTTATGCCTTTTTTGATTACCGTCCGGGCTTTGACCTGACGATGGATGATTTTGTGGGCTTCCAGTGGCTGCGTTACCTCTTTGAAAACCCCGCCACCCGCCGCCACATCGGCAAAGTCTTGACCAACACCCTAGCGATGAGCGGCATCGGCATCGCCACATCATGGCTGCCGATGGTGTTTGCCATTTTCCTCTCCGAAATGCGTTCCGGCTCGTTTAAGAGGAGCGTCCAGACGCTGACCACCGTTCCGAACTTTATAAGCTGGGTGCTGGTATACAGCGTGGCGTTCGCCATCTTCTCCACCGAAGGGTTTCTCAACTGGATGCTGGTGGGCATCGGCGTGATTGAGGAGGGCACCAACTGGCTGATGAGCGGCTCGAACATCTGGCTGAAGATGTGGGCATGGGGGACATGGAAGGGTCTCGGCTGGGGCGCCATCATTTACATCGCCGCCATCTCCAGCATCGACCAGCAGCTTTATGAGGCGGCGACGGTGGACGGCGCGGGGCGGTTTAAGCGGATGTGGCATGTCACCGTGCCGGGGCTGCTCAGCACCTATTTTGTTCTGCTGCTGCTCGGCATCGCCAACATCCTCAGCAACGGCTTGGAGCAGTATTTGGTCTTTTATAATCCCAGAACCGCCGCCAGCATTGAGGTGCTGGATTTATTCGTCTATCATTTGGGACTGACGCGGGACGGCGGCAACATTCCTCTGGCAACGCTGATTGGCGTGCTGAAATCCGTCATCAGCGTGACTCTGCTGTTCTGCGCGAACAGAGCGTCAAAGTGGTTAAGGGGTGAAAGCATTGTATAAAGAGGGACGAATTTTGAAGCATATGCACAAACAGACCTTCGGCGACCATCTGTTTCATTTTCTCAACAGCGTGTTTTTCACCCTGTTCACCCTGCTATGCGTTTTCCCGTTTTACTATCTCTTCATCAACACCATCAGCGACAACAGGCTGGTGGGGGCCGGACAAATCAACTTTTTGCCGCAGGGAATCCACCTTGACAACTATTTGAGGGTTTTCAACGTCCCCGACATGGGCCAGTCGCTTTTCATCACCACCGCGCGGACTCTTCTCGGAACCGTTTTGATGGTGCTGGCGTCCGGCTTGGTGGGCTATTTGGTCACGCAGAAGAATATGTACGGGCGGAAAATCATCTATCGCTTCATCATCATCACCATGTATTTCAACGCGGGGCTGATTCCGTGGTTTCTCAACATGACCATGCTGGGGCTGACCAACAGCTTTTGGGGATACATCATCCCCGCCGTTGTGCAGCCGTTCAACATCATTCTGACCAAGACCTACATTGAGTCCATCCCGGGGGAGCTGGAGGAAAGCGCCTTTATTGACGGCGCGGGGTATCTGACCGTTTTCAGCAGAATCATTTTGCCGCTGTCCAAGCCGATTTTGGCGACCATCGCCGTGTTCGGCGCGGTGGGACACTGGAATTCGCTGATGGACTCGATGATTCTGATGCTGAGCGAGCCTAAGCTGTATACCTTGCAGCACCGCCTTTGGATTTACCTGAACACCAGCTCCGACATCCAAAAGGTCATGGATCAGGGAAGGGTTACCGCCAGTGACTTATCCCGGCTGCTCAACAACCGCGTCATCTCGCTGACCGTCGCTATGGTCAGCATCATCCCCATTTTACTGGTTTACCCGTTCATGCAGCGGTATTTCCAAAAGGGCCTTATGCTCGGAGCGGTCAAAGGCTAAGGGCATTTACGCATACTCAAATCAAAACAGGAGGTTTCATTATGAGCATCAAAAAGTGGTTCGCGTTATTCTTGGCAGCCGTTCTGCTCATCGCCCTTTCATCGGCGTGCGCGCTGGGCGGCGGAGGTGGAGGCGGCGGAGGCGACCCCGGCGGAGCCGACCCCAGCGGCGACCCCGGAGGCTCTCCCGGCGGTTCGGGCGGCCCCGTCGATTTGGTCATCTACTCGCAGCTTGCCAACTTTTCCGGCGTGCAAGCCGGATGGGCGGCTCAGATTCTCAAGGAGAAATTCAATGTCACCGTTTCCATCATCCCCGAGGCGGACGGCGCTTTCGCGACGCGCATGGAAGCCGGGTTCTTGGGCGACATCATTCTCTTTGGCGGCAGCGGGCGGCAGTACCGCGACGCTGTGAACGCCGGGATGCTGTTTGACTGGGAAGAGGACGGCTTGGTGCAGACCCACGGACCGTATATCTGGGAGCATATGCAGTTCGCGCTGGGCAAAAACCGCGATTTGAACGACGGCAAGCTATACGGCTTCGGGCATAATGTGGCCGGCAGCGCGGACGACCATCAGGATTTCTTCTATTACCCCTACCTCCGCTGGGATTTGTATCAGCAGTTGGGCTATCCCCGAATCCAAACACTGGAGGACTACATCCCCGTAATCGAAGCTATGGTGGCGCTGGAGCCGCAGAACCAGTTCGGCAACAGAGTCTACGGCGTCTCTTTCTTCCCCCAATGGGACGGAGACATGGTGATGATGGTCAAATCCACCGGGGCGCTGTATGGCTACGATGAATTCGGTTTCGGGCTGTATGACACCAGAACGCAGACCTACCAGCCGATTTTTGAGGACGGCAGCATGTATCTCCGCGCACTCAGTTTTTACAACCAGCTCTTCCAGCGGGGTCTTGTGGATCCCGACTCGATGACGCAGACCTTTGACGACATGAGGGAAAAATACCTCAACGGGCAGGCCATGTTCAACATCTTTAGCTGGATGGCCGACCCCTTCAACACCGAGGAGAATATGGCGGCCGGCAAGGCCATGATGTGCGTGGCGGCCGAAGATCAGGAAAACATCGTCTACGGCCTGAACCCGTTCGGAGGCAACCGCGTGTGGGCCATCGGCGCGCAGACGGCCTATCCCGAGCTGTGCATGGAAATCATCAACTGGCTCTGCACCCCCGAGGGCGTTCTGTCGTATAACTACGGGCCGCAAGGCGTTACATGGGACTACGACGAAAACGGCGACACCTACATGACCGAGGCGGGGCTGTCCGCCCAAGAGGACGGCGACAACACGATGATTCAATACCTCGGCTACTCCGGCAGCTACAGGGACGGCGAGTTCCAGCACAACAACACCACATGGGTCAGGGAAGCCATCAACCCCGATTCCGCGTCCGGCGAGAGCTTCAACTGGGAAGTTTGGCAAAGCACGCTGGAAAACAGGTTCATCCACCCCATTGAGCAGTCTTGGCGCGACCACTTCGACGCTCTGCGCGCCGACGATTACCTTATCAGCAGAGGCCACCGCTCCATAGCCATCGGCTCAACCTTTGAAATGGAAAGCCGCAGTTCCGAGCTTGACGTCACTTGGCAGCAGGTATCCCTCACGATTAAAAACGGCTCATGGGACGCCATATACGCCGCGACCGACGAGGAGTTCGACGCCATTGTCACCAAGATGATTGACGACGCCATCGCGTTCGGATATGCCGAATGTGTTGAATGGGTCGCCGGGCAGGCCCTGCTCCGCAAACAGGCGGAAGACGAAGCGATGGGACGGTAACTACTATGTACAGAACACAATCTCAACGGGAGGACATTCTCAACCTCTATGACAAGCTGCGCGTTACCGATACGCGGGACGGGCTGGACTGGATTGGCTACCACCATTACGGCAGCATGAGTCCCGATATGCGGCCGCTCTGGCGGACACGCGCCGTCGGGTTTGCCAAAACGGCCCGGTACATCCCCTATGACAAGCCCGCCCCCAATCTGACCGGGAACGCCTACACCGAATGGTCGGGCTGGTATTACGGCAACGTCTGCATTTACCCGTGGATGACGGAGATTGAAAAGTACGATTTCCCCGTCATTGACATGTCCAACCTCGCCGTGGGGCTGATGGGCTCCAACAACACGATGGAGGGCGTCCGCGACGGCGCCGTGGGTTATGTGGCGTTCGGCGGCGTTCGGGACACCGACGAGATTATCCTGCAAAGCATCCCGTTCTGGTCAACAAAGATTGCCCAGCCGATGGATCAAGCCCGCATCCAATACGAAAGCCACAACACCAACATCAACTGCGACGGCGTCTGCGTCTGCCCCGGCGACCTCATTGTCGCCGACGGAGACGGGGTGGTGGTCGTCCCCGCCGAGCTGGCGGAAGACGTGGGCAAATGGGCGGCAAAAGAAATGAACGCAGACCGCGCCGCGCGCCGCAGGCTGTATGTCGATTTGGGCATGGCGCTGGACGATTCGGTGCGGGATTAACGAATCAAACACAAAAAACAGGGCTTTCGCCCTGTTTTTTGCTCTTGACAATAATCGTCATTATATGCTATAATTTTCCTGTGAAGAACCCCTGCCGGGGCGAGCCTGCTGCCTTCTTCGTATTCTGTATCGCCGGAGCCGATGAGAGGAGGTGGATAGTTGTGAGTTTTGGGCAAACGGTGAAAGAGCTTCGATTACTTATAGCCGAGTTTCGGAAAATCGTTGTCATATTAGCCAACCGCCGCAAAATGAGTAGCGAAAAGCCCTCCCGATAGCCGCAAACTGACGGAGGGCTTACGCTTATTCGTTAGGTAGTGGGCCGCCTTTAGGCGGTGGGTTCTTCCATTTGTATTTTACCATGTTGTGCGGGGGGTGTCAAGGGGAATTTTTGTTTTTTTATGGAACCCCCTGCATCCCCACTGGGCGTGCGGCGTAGGTTCTCGTCACTCCAAGGATGGTCAGGGTAACGGCAGATATGCCCGCAGCTTCCTCCGCATACCCTATTTGAACCGTTTTGCCTTTGTAATACTCTCCGGCAAACACCGGCGTTCCGTTTCGCAGGAGCAGGCCGGCGGCGGCGCCTGTCCCGATTGTATAGTGGATTTCTCTAGGGGCGCCGACGCGGGTAATGGTCAAGGTTCCGTCGTCGTCGTCCCAGTCGATATCCTCCGCGTCCTCAATGTCGTTCATTATCACCGACGACAGGGCGTTGAGCAGGTTGTTGACCTCGGCCATGCTGTTGGCGTTGATGTAAGCGTTGTACATGGGCAGGAAGACCGCGGTGACGGCGAGCATGATGATACTCATCACCAGCATCGCCACAATCAGCTCGGTCAGCGTCACGCCTTTTTGGTTGTTCAGCCGTTTAAGCATGAGGGGCCTCCTACGGGGTACAATCACACGGGGCGAACGCGGTAAAGCCTCCGACATTCGCCTCTGCCACATTGACAGTAAACTCTAACTCTTCACCGCTTACCGTATCTTCAAAGGTGATGGTAACCGGCGTATGCGATGTCCCATCACATTCCGCCGCATCAGCGGAGCTTTTTCTCAGCGCTTCGTTGGCGGCGTTCTGCGTATCATTGGCTTCCTGCGTCGCGTGGCCGGTGACGCGCAGGGAGGCCATGATAATCAGCGTGACGGCGGCCATCAGGATGGTGAAGACCATCATGCTGACGATGCCTTCCATCAGCGTCTCGCCCCGGCGGCTTTGAAGGAGCGTGAGGATTTTTCTCATATCAGCATTCACTCCCTATCTCCCCCGCCGAAGGCGGGGAAAAGGATAGAACATCAGTCAATCCCATTCAGCAGGGTAACCACAAAGGTCACGGAAACCCGATCCGGCGTTTCCGCGTCAAACGCGGGGGAAAAGGAGAGACGGCTGACGTGGACGGCATTGCTGGCGTCCACCGTATCCAGCAGGCGTTTGACCGAGTCGTAGCCGCCGCTCACGGACATGGTGGTGGTGACGGTGGAAAACGCGCTGACGCTATGCGCCGCGCCGCCGGGGACGGAGAAAGCGGCCGGGGCGCCCAGCCCTTGGCTGACGATGTCGAGGTTGTTGTTTCTGCACAGCATAATCAGCATATTGCTCAAATCCGTCGTCGTGTCTGTGCGCACAAAGCGGTTCTCGATATCCCCATAGGCCGTTTTCGCCCGCAGATGCTCTCCGCGAACCCGTTCCTCCTCGTTCAGGCGCGCCCCGATAACCGCCCATTCGCCGTTCAGCTCCTCAAGCCGCTCGGTTTTCTCCTTGAATTCATTATACAGCGGGAGAAACCCGAACTGGAACGCCAGATAGAAGAGACCCAAAACGGCGGCGGTGGCCAAGAGCCGTTTTTCCTTGGGGGTAAGGTTTGTTTTTTCTTTCTGCATTATTCCGCCTCCTCCCCTGTGGCAGCCCTCACGGCCAGCGTAACCTCGATGTTGAACACCGTCTCGCCCTCGCTGTTTGTGTCAAAGCCCTGATAGCCGATGCTTGCCACCATATCGCTTCCGCTCAGGTTGTTGATATATAGGAGCATACTGTCTGAGTCGGGGCTTCTCGCGCTGATTCGGACGCTGTTGCTCCTCTCGTCGTAGTCAAACTGCGTGATCTCCGCCAGACGCCGATGCCCGACGATAAACAAGTCCAGCATATCGCTTGAAACTCTGGTCAGGCTTGCGTCCCAGCTTTCCAGCTCCCTGTACTGGCTGTTAATCCCGTTGTATACGCCCGTTTCGGTTTCGAGACTTTCCAGCTCCGCTTGAAGAACCTCATTGCCGGCGCTGTTTAACTGATGGCTGACGGCGCGTATCTCCTCGTCCAAGTTATACACCTGCCACCACATATACCCAATCGGCAGCGCCAGAATCAGCAGGTACAGCAGCAGCAGGGGTAGCGCTTTGTTTCTGGTTTTTTTGCTCTTCACATGCTTATCCAGTTGCTTGCGCCCGGCAATAAGGTCGATGCAGCCGGCGGGCATCAGCGCGTTGAGGTAGGCGAAATGCGATTCCGGCGGCAGTGCGCCCGTCCCTTCCCCGAACAGGTTCAGGAGGCTCATCTGGATGCCTGCGTAGGGGTTGAGCGCCTGAATGAGGCTGACGTCCGTTTCGTTGACGCCAAGGTAGTAGCATTGCGTTATCTCGGAGAATTTTTGCGAGCGGTTGAAGTTGACCAGACCGTTCAGGTTGTCTAGGATGTTTTGGAATATCTGCTCCTTTGTTTCCCCGTAGAGGCGGGCGCGTGACATGAAGACGTTGCTTCCGTTTTCAAAAATCATCGAAACCGCCGTAAACCCGTCGAGCAGGGTGAGGACAAACGACCCCTTGCTGAGGGCGGGCGACGAATCAATCAGGTTCACGAGGGCTTCGGCGCCGACGCGGATGGAGGTGAGCTTGATTCCGGCGGCTCTGAACGCGTATATATACGCGTCCGCGAGTCCTTTATCGACGGCACACGCCAAAATCGCGTCTTCCGCCTGCGACTTCAGCTTGTAGTAGCCGCACACCAGTTGGCCGGAGTCGGTGGTCGCGTCGGCAAAGTCGTCCCGCACAAGCTGTAAATACCGCTTGTGGTTCAGCTTAGGCGTGACCAGCCTGCGGGAGAGGATGGCGCTCCCGTCTACAATGAGCGACGGGGATTTGAATAAATCGGGGTTTTCCGTGCGCATCGCGGCCAAGCACTCGGTCAGAAAGGAGGCTTCGGTAATCATGCCGTTAATCATTGTCCCCTCCGGGAGGGGATATGTGACATACCGCTTGACCGAACGGCCGGCATAGCCGACGACCTCAATTTTCTCCGCTGAAATATAGATGGAAGATTTCATGTTAGCCCCCTATCCTATCCTAACATTGACGGGTCTGAATACAGAGACATCATCGGCATTATGACCGACATCATCACAAGGACGATGGCCGCCGCCATGATGACCAGCATGACCGGCTGCACCAGCTCCACCAGACGCCCGGTGGCCTGCTCCGCCTCAAAGTCAAAGCTATCGGCGATGGATACCAGCATGGTCTCCAGCCGCCCGCTTTCTTCGCCGATGAGGATGGTGTTGGGCAGTTTATTGTCAAAGCCTTTAATCTTGCGTATGGAGGATGAAAGCGTCTCGCCGTTGCGGACATCCCTGATAACGCCGGAAAACTGCCCTTCGATGTATTTGTTGCCGATAATCGTCGAGGAAATCTCAAGCGCCTTAATCATCGAAACGCCGCTGGAATAGAGGGAGGAGAGCGTGCGGGCAAAACGCGCCGTGTAGATGATGTGCATGAGCTTGCCGACAACGGGCATTTTCAGCTTGGACTGGTCGAAGCGGTATCTGACGGACGGCACCCTCAGCAGATAGACAATCAGCGAAAAAAGACCCAGCGCCACAAGAATCAGGACATACCATCTGTCCGTCATAAAGTTGCTCATGGCGATGATTCCCCTTGTCAGCGCGGGCAGTTCCATATCCGAAAGCGCGACAAAGAAATCGGGAAGGATGATGGTGAAGATGGCGATTATCGCCAGAACCATGAAGATGGCCATAATCTTCGGGTAGTTCATCGCCGATTTGACCTTGCCGTTCAGCCTGTTTTCTTTGTCATAATGGATGGCCATTTTATCGGTGACATTTTCCATCTGCCCGCTGGCTTCACCCGAGGCGAACATATTGACCAGCAATTCAGGGAAAGCGCGGCCCTGCGCCTTCATCGCCTCCGACATGGTCAGCCCCTGCTGCACGTCCTTGTGAAGGCTTTCGTAGGCGAGCTTGACTTTGGCTTTTTTGAAGTCGCGGTCTTTGATAATCTCCATCGCGCGCACCGCCGTGATGCCGCTGCTCAGCATACTGGACAACTGGCGGCAAAACTCGCTTACTTCGTTTGCCTTGAAACGGTATGACGACCTTTTTTCATCCATCGCCTTGAATTTCATCGGGACAAGGCTGCGGCTCCGCAGGATTCTCCGAAAATCGTCCTCATCCCGCGCGTCTACGGTTGAGGTGAGTTTTTTATTGTCGAGGCCGATTGCCGTGAAATGATACTTGGGCACCGTTTCACCTCCCTATAAGCCAGTGTAAGCCAAATAGCCGTAAATATGCCGTTATGACGTTCTCACCGTAGAGCATTGCCGCCGCAACGCCGACGCAGAGAAACGGCCCGAAAGCGATATGCTCGCCTTTTTTCTTTTTCTTTTTGAGCATCAGATACAGCGCGTAGCTACCGCCGAGCAGAATCGCCGTGAAAAACGCGAACAGTACGCTTTGCCAGCCCAGAAGGAACCCGCATACCGCCATTAGCTTGATATCCCCCATCCCGTATGCGCCCTCAATCATCAGCGCTAAAGCCAGCATTGGCACACTGATGGCGGCAAGCCCGATACTGCGGTGAAGAAGCGTAATCTCCGGTCTTGCCCACAGGGCGGCGGCGGCAAACGGAATGAGCGCAATAATCAGACCGTCGGGAATCTCCATTGTATCCATATCTATCAGCGTTATGGCCAGCAGAATGGCGCAGACGCCGAATGCCAGCGGGGTCATCCACGCAAAGCCGAAGCGGAGGAAGCAAAGCGCCGCCGCGAGGGCAAAGCCCAACTCCGTCAGCGGATAGCGCGGGGATATCCGCGCCGCGCATGTCCGGCATTTGCCCCGCAGGGCAACGTAACTCAGCATCGGAATCAACTGATACCACCGCAGCGTTTCACCGCAGGCGGGACACCTTGACCGTCCTTTGAGGAAGGATTCTCCCGCGACGCTCCTGAGCGACGCGGCGTTGACAAAACTGCCGAAGCAAGCGCCCAGTACGGCACAGAGAACCGTCGCGGCTATGTCAGCAGACCGCATATCACATCCGCCCCACGGCATTCAAAAATTCTGCCTTATCGCTAGCCTTTTCCATCGCGTCCTCACGCCGCACCACCCCGCGCTGCACCAGCATCGCGAGATAGGAGTCTAACAGAACCATGCCCTGCCGCGCGCTGGTTTGGATGGTGGAATCAAGCTGGTGGCACTTGTTTTCACGAATGAGATTGAGAACCGCGTCGGTGCCCAGCATAATTTCAAACGCCGCCGCGCGTCCATTGCCCTCGGCTTTGGGCAGAAGGGTTTGTGTGATGACGCCCTTGAGGGTGGACGCCAACTGCGTGCGTATCTGTGCCTGATTGTGCGGCGGGAACACGTCGATGATACGGTCGATGGTCTTGGCGGCGCCGGTTGTATGCAGGGTGGAGAGAACCAAATGGCCTGTTTCAGCGGCGGTGATGGCGGCTGAAATCGTTTCGTAGTCACGCATTTCGCCGACGAGGATGACGTCCGGGTCTTCACGCATCGCGCTTCGCAGCGCCGCGCTGAAGGAGGTGATGTCCACGCCGACGTCCCGCTGGTGAATGAGCGACTTCTTCTGGGTGTATACGTATTCGACCGGGTCTTCCACCGTGAGGATATGGCAGGCGCGGGTGGAATTGATGTAATCAATCATCGCGGCTAGGGTGGTAGATTTGCCTGAGCCGGTCGGCCCCGTAACCAGCACCAGCCCGCGCGGTTCATCTGAAAGCTGCCGCAGGACGGGCGGCAGATTGAGTTCCTCGAAGGAGGGTGTTTGGTCGTTGATGATGCGGATGACGCTTGTGAGCTTCCTCTGCTGGCGGAAGATGTTGACGCGGTGGCGGAGGTTTCTTCCGTTCCCCTCGATGGTGTAGCACATATCCACGTCGTCGCCCGCGTCCAGCGCCTCGCGCTGGTTTTCATCCAGCATGGAGACGATTACGGCGTATTTTTCCTCCGGCGAAAGCCTGAATTCGGTTTCCGTGAGCGCCCCGTCAATGCGGAAAACCGGATTGCGGGCGGCTGTGATATGAATATCACTGGCACGGCGTTCACGCGCTGTGAGCATGAGCTGTTGAATGTCCACAAAAACGTCTCCTTTATTCCACGAAGTAGGTCAGCCTTAGCAACTCGTCAACTGACGTCTTTTTCTCTAAGACCAGCTTGCGCAGGCTGGTTTGCAGGCTTTTCAGCTTGTTGTTTTCTCTGACATAAGCGTAAATGTCGCCGGTGGGCGCGCCGGTGGTGATGCAGTCGCGGATTTTTCCGTCAATGCCGAGGATTTCGTGTACGGCGACCCGCCCCTTGAAGCCGGTGTTGTTGCAGTTGTGGCAGCCTTTCCCCCGGGCGAGCAGCAGCGGCGTGCCGCCGCGCATCCCAAGCGCGCGGAGGTCGCTTTCGGACGGCTCGTATTCCTCATAGCAGAACGTGCAGACCTTCTTGACCAGACGCTGCGCCACGATGCCGACGAGGGAGTTGGCCAGCAGATAGTCCTCGATGCCCATATCCAGCAGACGGACGATGGCGGATACGGAGTCGTTGGTGTGCAGGCTGCTCATAACAAGATGCCCGGTCAGCGCGGCGCGGACGGAAATGCTGGCCGTTTCCGCGTCACGCGTCTCCCCTATCATCACGATATCGGGATCCTGACGCAGGATGGAGCGCAAGCCTGTTTCAAAGGTCAGGCCGGCAAGGGGGTTGATTTGCGTTTGGTTGATTCTCGCCAGCGTCCGCTCCACCGGGTCTTCTATGGTGGAGATATTGACAAAACGCTTGGCGAGAAACTCCATAATCATATATAGCGTGGTGGTTTTGCCGCTTCCGGTCGGCCCGGTGATGTAGATGATGCCGTGCGGCACTTGCAGCATGGCGATCATTTTATCGTAGTCGTCCCGCTCCATGCCGAAGGTGCCCGCGTGGTCGAGAACGGTGGACTGGCTCATAAAACGCATGACGATTTTTTCGCCGTAGACGGTGGGCAGGCTTGAAACGCGGACGTTGATTTCGATGTCTTGCAGTTTTGCGCGGAAATGGCCGTCCTGCGGGGCGCGTTTCTCCGCGATATCCAGATTGGCCAGTATCTTGATGCGGGCGATGATGGAATTATGCAGGGACGACGACAGGCTCAGATAGTCTACAATCTGCCCGTCTACGCGTATGCGCACATAGGTGTTTTCCTCGAACGGCTCTACGTGGATGTCGCTCGCCCCGGCGCTGTGGGCTTTGTAGAGGGCGGAGTTAATCAGCGTGACGACCGGGGTGTCGTCCGCCGATTCGGAAATATCGACGTATGTGAACGCGCTGGCTTGCCCGGCCACCGCTTCGTTGGCGCCGGTCGCGGCCTTCTGCGTTTCAATTTCGGAGTAGTATTCGCTGATGGCTCTTGAGATGTCGTCGCGGTTGCATACCTGCACCTCAATCTGCATATGGGTGATGAGCTTGACGTCCTCGATGGCGTAATAGTTCAGCGGGTCGTTGATGTTGACGCGCAGAACCGGCCCGTTGGCGGCGATGGCAATCAGGCAGTGCTTGGACGCGACGGCTTTGGGAATCTTTCTCACCGCTTCCAAGTCCACCGGCGCGTCGCTCATCGACACATACGGGATGCTTAGGCGTCTGGAGAGAGCTGTGTTGAGGCGGTCTTCCGTGATGATGTTGTTCTCAATCAAAGCCTCGCCCAAGCGTTTTTTGACGCCGGAGGCTTTTTGCAGGTTCATCACATGCTCAATTTGCTCTTCTGTGACATATCCCGCTTCTTTCAAGACGTCTCCGAGCCTTAATTGAGTCGGCATCGTCGCCATTTTCGCGTTCAACCCCCAACGCGGTCAAATTTTCCCGTCCCAACGCCTGCAACCGCCAAACAGACTTATATTATTATACCAAAGGCATATCATTTTAGCAAGCGTTTTTTATCGGGGGAGAAGTGGGGGTGCTTATTATCTCATTTCTCAATTTCGATTCCACAGTATCTGCACCGATATACTTGACGAACGGATTGCCCAGAACTATGACCTTGCCATGTGTATGTTTTTGTGCCAATATACTCCGTGTCGTTATGTATACATGAAAGTCTCTTTTCCTTTTCTTTCTTTGCATTTTTTATGATAAAATATATCGGCAATATACCCATCGACAGAATAATTAACACGCCGATAATCCCAGTCGCAACCTCACCCATAATACACCTCCTCTATAAATTACTATATTCCACGCCCCACATCAACGCCGAGCGCGGAAAAGATTTCTTGGTCATTTTAACACATTTTTATAGGAATGTCAAACAAAAAAAGAAGATTTAATTAAAACACACATTGAACATCATACTTTTGGATGTCTTCATCCGCGGTTATGAGCGTCATATTTTCGGCGAGGGCAGTTGCGATAATGAGCCTGTCGAACGGGTCGCGGTGGTGAAGCGGCAGGGTAAAAAGCCGTTCTATGTGTTCGTCCCGTATGGGCAGGACGTTAAAGTAATTGTCGTTTATAAGTTGGCGCAGAGCTGAAAAACCGCCGAGAAATTTATATTTACCGATATTCATTTTAAGCGCGACTTCCCATAACGAAACGACACTGACGAAGCATTGATTCGTAGGACTGAAAATATTTGATTTGGCTTTATCGGACAGCTTAATATCGTTTTCAAACAGCCAAAGCACTATTTGAGTATCAAGTAGACATTTCATTCCATATACTTCCTTAACTCTTCAAGGGGGGCGTTGAAGTCGTCGGCTGTCCATGTTTTACCTTTCATGCAGCCGAACAGAGCCTTTCGTCTTTCAACAATTTCTTCGGGTGTTATAGGGTTTGTCATAGGTTTAGGCTCTACCATAACCATGTCGCGCAGGAAAATGCTAACCGCCCTCAAAGTGTTTTCCGGCAGCAGTTCGATGTCTCTGTGCAGTTGTTGTCTGAGTTCCATATCATCACCTCTTTCAGACTGTTAAGGGATTTCCGCAGTAATTATAACACAGATTTGCTGTTTTTTCAAGCCATCGAACCAATTTTTCGGTTTTTGAATGGAGAGGGCGGCCTGCTGGATGCGTCTTAGCGGGAAAAAGCGACCTCTTGCGGGGGTGTTTCCACCTCTTGGGGGATGCGAATTGACAGCTATCGCGGCGTGTGATACCATGACTTCGACAAGGGGGTATTCATTTGGAACAGATAAAAGCTCCGCCTCGCGGCGGGACGCTCCGGGCTGGCGTCCGAGCCTCTCTTTCCATCTATTGGAGGGAGAAAAAAGCGCTCCTATTCATATGCGGCTTGGCCGTGATTGTGCGGGTGGCGCTGCCTTACCTCGGGATTCTAATGCCGAAGGCGGTATTGGACCAAATCGCGGCGCAGGCCGAGCCAAGGCAGTTTCTCTTTACCGTGGGCGGTTTGGCGCTGCTTCTGGTCGCCGTCAACTACCTCAAGGGTTTTACAGACACCGTCACAAATCGAACCATCGGCACCGCCGGTATCTTCGTGGCACTCGTTCGCCAAGCTGAGAAATGGATGCGGATGGACTTTGAGTTGATGGAAGACCCCGATTACAAAGAAGCGAATGATAAAGCGGAGAAGGCGGGGAACAGCAACCACTCCCCCGCGATGAACATCCCGCGCACATTGGTTGAACTGCTTTCCAACTGCTTCGGGTTCCTGCTCTACGCCGGGGTCATCGCCTTGATTCACCCGCTCATTCTGCTGGTTCTGCTCTTTACCGCCGCCGTCAACTGGCTGATGCTGCGCCGCGCCAGAAATTACCTTGAAGCCACCCGGGACGAGCGGAGCAAGCTCTTCAAAAAGCTCGGCGCTTTATCCAAAACCCTGCGCGAGCCCGACGCCGCAAAGGATATTCGTTTATACGGAGCCTCCGGCTGGCTCCGCGGGCTGTACCGTGAGCAGTACGCTTCCTACCGCAAGGCCGAGCGCAGGATGCTGAGCAAAAATACGCACGCGCAGTTGACCGACGCGCTGATGATTTTGCTTCGCGACGGCGCGGCCTACGCCTTTTTGATATGGCTTGTGCTGAACGGGCGGATGACGCTGGGCGATTTTGTCTTCATCTTCGCCGCCATCGGCGCGCTGGCGGGCTGGGTTTCGGGTATTCTCACCGCCGCCAGCGACCTGAGCAAGGCCTGTATCGAAATGAACGACATCCAAGCCATGCTGGACTACCCTGACCGGATGAATACCGGCCCCGGTATTCCGCTTCCCGGTCTTGACAAGCTTCCTCCGTCTCTTGAGCTTCGGGGCGTTGGATATACATATCCCAAGGCTGAAAAGCCGACCTTGCGTGATGTCAACCTCACCATCCGCGCCGGGGAGCGGATTGCCGTCGTCGGCGCCAACGGGGCGGGCAAGACAACGCTGGTCAAGCTGCTCTGCGGTCTGTACACGCCGACTGAGGGCGAGGTCTTGCTCAACGGGCATCCGGTGGGAGCGTATAACCGTGACGAGTATTACACTCTATTTTCCGCCGTTTTTCAAGACATTCATATGCTGTCCGCCTCCATCGCCGAAAATATCTCCCAGCAGCCGCCTGAATTAACAGACCGGGAGCGAGTGCGCCGGTGCCTTGAGCTGACAGGGTTTTCGGAGAAAACTAATAGCCTGCCGGAGAAGGAAGACACCCTGCTGGTGCGGGCCGTCCATCCCGACGCCACGGAGCTTTCCGGCGGGGAGAAGCAGATGCTCGCCATGTCGCGCGCGCTGTATAAGGACGCGCCGGTCATCATCCTCGACGAGCCGACCGCCGCGCTCGACCCCATCGCTGAGAACGAGGTTTACTTGAAGTACGCCGGGCTGACCGAAAACAAGACGTCGGTCTACATCTCCCACCGTCTTGCCTCCACCCGTTTCTGCGACCGCATCCTTCTCATTGACGGCAGCGTCATCGCCGAGCAGGGCACGCATGACGAGCTGATGGCTCTGGGCGGGACGTACGCAAAAATGTTTGAGGTGCAGGCCAGCTACTATCAGGCGAACTCAAACTGAAAGGGTGAAACGGTATGACAGACCAACAAACAAAGCTCAGTTTCCGAGAAATGATGAGCCTATTGGGATACGGCTACAAACTGGCGGCCAAGCTGACCCCCGCCTATCTGCCCTTGATGCTGCTGAGGGCCTTGTCTACAGCGGCACAGCCTTTGCTGGTGCTATTCTTCTCAGCCCGCATCCTTAACGAGCTGGACGGGGCAAGGGACGTATCGGCCATCATCCTGTATGTGTCCGTCACCGTCGGCGCGACCTTTATTCTGTCTGTTTTGAGCGCTTATTTGACGCGCGAGGTGGAGACGGACTCGGCGTATGAACGCATTTATCAAAAAATACAAATGATGCAGGCGGAGCAGTTTGTCAAGATGGATTTCGCCCACACTGAGGATAGCAGCATCAGTGAGGTGCTTGCCCGCATGGACACGCAGGCGCGGGGCAACGGCTTGGGCTTGATGAATGTGTATTTATGTTCCTCAGAAGCGGCAACAAGCTTGTTTTCCCTTGTCTTCGCTTTTCTGCTCCTGTTTGGCCCGCTCTCAGCCGACGTCCCACTGACCGGCTGGCCCGCCTTGGCATTGTACGCGTTTTTCGCATTTGGAATCGCCACGGGACTCTATTTACAGGCACGAACCCAGCGTTTATCGAAGGCGCTCTATGCGGAAAACGCCAAGGCCAACACCTCCGCCGATTACTATCACGAGTATCTCAAATCTGACAAAGCCGCCAAGGACATTCGTCTCTACGACCAAAGCCCGGCCCTTCTGACCATTATTAAGAGCAGCTTTAACATAAAGCCTTGGTTCCCGTTTTTCTTCTTCTTCGCGCGGGTACAGGGCTTCACGCTCGGATTGCTGGCGCTGCTCGGCGGCGGGTTTTACCTCATCGCCGGGTACGGCGCACTGGGCGGCACGGTAATCGTGGGCGGCATCGTCCAAAGCGTCGGCGCCGTGACGGCTTTTGCCTCCGCCACCGGAATGTTGGTTATGCTGCTGGGGCAGTTGGTCAGCAACGCGGCCTACCTCAAGCCGATGCAGGATTTTCTGTCACTACCCGATTTGCTTGTCAAAGGCGCGAAACACGTTCCGCCGCCGGAAGGGCACTGCTATGTATTTGAGTTTCGGAACGTCTCCTTCCGCTATCCGGGCGCGGACGAATACGCCCTCAAGAATCTCAGCCTTACGTTCAACGCGGGGCACCGGCTTGCTGTCGTGGGCTTGAACGGCAGCGGCAAGACGACGATGATTAAGCTCCTCTGCCGCCTGTACGACCCTACCGAAGGGGCCATTCTACTCGACGGCGTTGACATTAAGGAATACGACTACGCGCAGTACACCGCGCTGTTTTCCGTTGTATTTCAAGATTTTCAGCTTTTCCCGCTCCAGCTTGGCGCCAATGTCGCCGCCGGAGCCGACTATGACACAGACCGCGTCCGCGCGTCGCTCGAGGGCGCGGGGTTCTCCGAACGCCTTGGCTCTATGCCGCGCGGGCTGGATACGATGCTGTATAAAGCCTTCGACGAGGACGGAACGCAGGTGTCGGGCGGTGAGGCGCAAAAAATAGCGCTCGCGCGAGCGCTTTACAGAAACGCGCCGTTTGTCATTCTTGACGAGCCGACCGCCGCGCTTGACCCCATCGCGGAATATGAGGTCTATTCCACCTTCGACCAAACCATCGGCGGCAAATCGGCGGTCTTTATCTCCCACCGCTTATCCTCATGCCGCTTCTGCCACGACATCGCCGTCTTTGACAACGGACAGCTCGTCCAACGCGGCGAACACGACACACTGCTGACCGACGAAGACGGCCTATACCGCAAACTCTGGGACGCACAGGCGCAACACTACGTGGACAGCTAAAAACTAACACGTTCATGGCGGCGGAATGTCCATGTGCCGAAGGCTAGTTCATATACCATTTCATCAAAACCAAGAGGATCAGTATGATTGTCGTCGGCTTCCAGCAATTCTGCGCCACCGACAAGATGATAGGTTGTAACCGACACAACTGTTAGACCTCTGTACTCCGCTTCGACCGTAACCCACAGCTCACCGCCAGAATAGTATTCTCGCTGGCTAATATGCGCTTTTGAAGGGCTTCCGGGATGTGTTATAATCTCCTCTCCGCTTTCTTCATCTAGTTCCTTTGTTGGCTCAACAGCCACCACATACGGACTGCATGGGCGGGACGTATGCCCTCTCAATTCGCCACTCACAGTGATTTGAAATGTTACGCCGTCCCATCCATACTCTTCGTCAAGCTCCATATTTATTGCGTGTCCGTCATCATCATTATACGCCATCCAAAAAAGTTGCGCTTTGAATTCATCCTGATTTATCAGTTCCCTCAGGGTTAGTTCCATGCTGTTGACGTAGAGGTTGAGCTGGTTTTCGGCGCGGGCGGAGGCGGCGGCGCCGAGGTTGGCGCCTGCGGCGGTAAGGGCGGAGACGCCTATAGCCATCAGCAGCAGCATCGCCGCCAACACAAACAGCATTGACGCGCCGCGCCTGTTCCGTATCACGGTTTTACCTCCCCGCACAGCGTTTGGCTTTCCGGTTTTTGCTTAGTTTCCGTCTTTTTAACAGTTGCTGAATGGACAGACCCCCGGCAAGGACGACCGAATCGTAAGGGGACGGCGCGCCGCCGCAGGTGCATTCGCAGACGCACCCGTCGTCACACGCGCAAGCGTCGAAGCAAGCGCAGGGTATCGCGGCGGCCATCATCTCAAAGCTCCGCCCGGCAACAGCCCCCAACTCCTTCGGTTTTGAAGCGTCAACCTCAACGTCGATTTTCATTATCTCCGAGGATAAGATTAACCCGGCGGCTTCAAGCTCAACGGAATAGTAGATGGTAAATTTGTCTGCCTCATATTCGTGCCAATCGGCTAGAGCGCTATCTATCGGCAGCAGCGTTATGACAAGCTGAACCGCGCTGCCATCGACGGCTTGCAGCAACTCGATGATATGCACACGATTTGCCTCGGTTCCTCTTGCAATCCTGACCTCATAATTACCGTTTGCGTTTCTTGCCGCCTTAACCCCTTCTTCATTGTACAGCACAACCTCCGGCCTGACGGCATGACCGCCGTCACCTCTTATCTTTTCCAAAAGGTCGCCCAGCAAGTCAATAATGATACTGCCCGGCACGCCGAAAGGGCCCGGCGTTATCTCTTCGGGGTCTATTTTAATGGATTTATTTTCAGCTTCAATCGGTATGCCCACAACCGTCCTCGGGAAATTCAGCCTTGCCGGAAGCAAGCCGTATCCCACCTGCGTAGCCAACTCAAACATATACCGATAATCCGCCGTCACGCTGTCGAAAATCACGCCGTGGTCGTCGCCGTCATAAGTCAAAGTATAAGAGCCGCTCCATGTATCAGGACTCAAAGCGGTAGACGCCTGCTCTAAATCCACCGATTTGGTCAAGCGGGTGAAGCCGTCCGTCGTACCCGGCTCTATTACCAAGCCGACTATGTTCGATACTGCAAACTCCGGCGGAATGACAACGGAAATGACGCCGTTCGTGCTGATTACGGCAGTGGTTTCCGCTGTCAGTGTGACCTCGAAAACGCCGCCACCCAAGTCCTCAACTTCCTTTTCCAGCTTCACCGGGTCGATGAACACCTGCACCGCGTCTCTATCCGAAGCGTTGTTCTTTGTGTTTGCATTGTCGGTATACGGGGCAAGACGGCCGACATAACCATTCCCGAAAGCGCTGTCCCGATAACTTACCGTAGCTTGGTTCCTGATATAATAGTGCATCGTATCCGCCGGAGTGGGGTCATCGCCACTACTATTTTGGATGTCAAATCTAATTTGGATGTCAAAGGTCACTGTAAGGACAGCGTTTGAAGCCAATGTGCCGAGACCGTCAATCGTCAGCTTTCCGCCGACAGGGGCGCCGCTCCGCGCCGAAGCATTTACTTTTACGCTTCCCGGCACAAAGTCATAGTATCGGTCAAAGGGAGCCAGTATGTCCTCGATGACAATATCGCCAACCGTCACCTCGCCGTGGTTCCTCACCGTCAGCTCCACCGTCAGCACATCGCCCGGCTTGACAAACTTGACTTCCCTCCCGTCATCGTCCAGCACCCTCTTGTCAATCGACAAGAATCCGGGAGACTGGAAGGTGATACCGGCGAGGTAGTTGCCTTGTTTGGGGTCGTTCAGCGACGCGGATTCATACGCAAACTCTGTATAGTTCTGCCCCTCGGGAATGGTGTATAAGCCGTAATATTGCTTCCATTCACTGATACGCCCGGTATACGTAGTAGGAGTAAGGCTTGGTCTGTAATAATCGGTTCTGACTAAAGCATTAGTGCTGTTATTATATATTTCAATACATAATTCCCTGCCGTTGCTCCAAGTGTTATAAGTGAACCTATATCTGTATGTGACTCCACCAGCGGTTGTTGTATAGCGCGTTCCATCCGTGTTGAGCAAATCAACATATGTGCCATCAGCAACACTCAGTGTAAAGAGTGTGGTTAAGTTCGCATTTACAAAATCATTGCTTAACCTTCCTCCAGCTCCGGTTCCGCTTCCTGAGTTGTTGTACGCATAGGTTGTCATTTGGTATGTCGCTCCCGGCAGATACGCCACATCCCAATAGCCGATGATGTTCTTTTCTGCATCATCTCGGAGCGACGCCGGCAAATCGGATATGGTATTATAGTTATTGGTTAAGGTTGTAACCCCTTCCTCCGACCAGAACGTAATGCCAAGCCCCGGCCCGTTCAGCCAAACATCGTAAAGATACGCTGTTCTTTCATCTTCTATTACAGAATCATAAAAGCTCACTTCTCCGTACATGATGGTGTCCCTCGTCTGAGGCATACCCGTTGCAGAGCCTCTCTTTGTTGTGGCGGGACGAATGATCGTCTGCTTTCCGTCCACGTATTCCCATATCCCGTCATTGTTTGTCATGTCGGAAAGATAGAATTTCAGCGTGTCTGTGTTGTTGTTAAAACGGGCGGCATGGTAGAATGAGTAATACGTTTCCGTTCCGGGGAATGTATGGCTAATTTGATAGAGCGTTCCGGGAATTTCTGCGTTCAGCTCGGCGTAAACGCCTGTTGCCGTACCCATATAGTTCGTTCGGGCGCGTCCACTATCCGCCAAAGGATGCGGATTTTGGAACTCGATTGAATATATTTGGTCTAAAGTGGCATCACTAAGGGTTATGTCTGCGGCGGGACGCGTATTCCATCCCTGCACCCAGCTTTGATGGGCATATATCCACTGGTGAGACCAGTTTCCGCTATCTACACGGGGGCCTGCCGGGAATATCAACCCCGGTGCATTGTTCACAAGATTGAACGCGCCCGAAGTAAACTGTGAAACGACCTCGTAAGACTGGTCTGGGTCGTTTGGGTTCATCAGCGGCATATCAAAGTCTCCGTTGATAAACCCTATGCTTCCGACGCTGTTGCTGCTTAGCGTCGGTTCCCACGCGGGGCCGTGCAACAGGGGGTTGTCGTCGTCGATATCCGCCGCTCTGTCTGCGCGGTCAACTTGGTCTAGGCGCACCGGGCCGTTGGTTTCGGGCCAGTTTTGCGGGGCGGCCGCATTGTTCAGCAGCGGGTAGTGATACCCGGCGGGGGGCTGGTTCCATTTCGCCCATTCAGCGATTTCAAACTCACCGCTCTTTGCAATTAAGGGGAGGAAGTCAAGGTTCAGGAACGAGGCGTAGAGTCCTTGTCCGCCGCCCACAACATTTGCCGCCAACGGCGGGATGTTGTAATTCCCGGCAATCCAGTTTGCGGCAGGGCCTTGATTGCCCTCAACCGTATATTGCCTGCCGTAGATATAGAAAGCGTCGCTGACGTTGGGGACTGTGGCGTCATCGTCGTCGTCATCGTCTACCGCTCTGCCCTGTATGGGGAAGATGTTGATGGTATCCCCGCTCACTTTCGGCGCGGGCGCGAGGTAGAGGGCGCGGCTGACGGCGTTGCTCCCCGCGTCGCCGACGATGCCGCCGACGTTTTCGCTCCCGGTTATGGGGGATTCTGTTTCCGTGCTGAGGAAGAAAACATCTGAGATATCTCCTTCGGTTTTCCCGATAAGCCCGCCGACGTTGGTTTCGCCGGCGACTTTGACGTTTTCCGCATAGCTGTCGCTGACTTCGCCGCTGACATGGCCCGCCAAGCCCCCGACATTGGTTTCGCCGGTGACGCTCTTGCCGCGGACGTATGAGCCGAAGACGCTCGCCGCGCTGCCCGCCACGCCGCCGGCGTTGGCGCTGTTCGCATTAACGGTGACATTCACCGCGAAACTGCCCATCACGACGTTGACTTTCCCCACTACGCCGCCGACATTGGTTCCACCGCTGACGCTGCTCGCGCCGCTGACGGAGGAGCCGGTAACACTCGCCGTGCTGCCCACTACGCCCCCGATGTCGTTGCCGCCGTTGACGGTCACGTCTACCGCATGGCTGTTGCTGACGCTCGCCGCGTTGCCCACCACGCCCCCGGCGTTGCTGCCGCCGGTGACGGTCACGTCTACCGCATGGCTGTTGCTGACGCTCGCCGCGCTGCCCACCACGCCCCCGGCGTTACTGCCGGTGGCGGTTACGGTGACATTGGCCGCAGTCATGCCGGATATCCCCGCACTATTATCCTCAAGGCCAATGATGCCGCCGACGTTGCTGCCGCCGCTGACAGTGTTGGCGCCGCGCAGCTCAACCCCGCTGACCGCCCCGCTGTTTGTCCCCGCCAGCCCGCCGACGTTATCGCCGCCGCTGACAGCGCCGTCGTACAGCTCAATCCCACTGACCGCCCCGCTGTTTGTCCCCACCAGCCCGCCGACGTTATCGCCGCCGCTGACAGCGCCGTCGTACAGCTCAATCTCTCTGATTGTCCCGCTGTTCGTCCCCGCCAGCCCGCCGACGTTATCGCCGGTGCCGGTAACCGCGTTGTTTCTGAGTATGAGATTTTCCACACGTCCGTCCGCGCCGATTTGCGAGAAGATACCAACATTGCCGCCGCCGTTGATTTTGCCTTGGTCGTTGGTGGCGGTTCCGATGTTTTTGATGGCTTTTGAATTGCCGTTGTATTGGCCGGTGAAGTTGCCTTGTACGACGGAAGCGGTGATGTTGATGTTGGTTCTGTCTGCGTTGATGAATCCGTTTGAACCTGAATCTGTCCCAGAAGTTGTAGTATTTGTTGGATTCTGATATCCGGTTGTTGTATTCAATCCGCTAAAATCAATATCAATCTCCTGCCTGTATTTACCGCTACGGGTACTGGAATCTTTTCCGATGTTATTCAGATGTCTCGGCGTCCGTATTGTATACTCGTAATTTGAAATATCGGGAACAGAGTTCAATGACCAAATCGCTTTTCCAAACAACGGATTGATATAACCGTCAAAATAATCGGCTTTTTCGGCGTTGCCCTGACCTATTGTGACCCGAATCGGTTCGATGCCGTTGTCGTCCGGCATATGGCTGATTAAGTCTTCCAGATTGAACACAACATAAGATTCACCGCCAAGCGCCGGTATCTCTCCCGACTCGCCTGTCTTTCCTTCGTGGAGTACATCTCCGTTCATCTTTCTAACCATATACGCACCGCTATTGCCGGGCATGGTTGTAAACGCTATATAGCCGTCTTCCAGCACCTTTTGGCTGTAATCCAACTTATCATCATTATATCCGGCCCAAAGCCCATATTTCTCTCCGGTTTTTTCATTCACATCTGGATAAATCTCATAATACGCGAATCTAAGCACCGTAGCGTCCGGCTCCGGCCAATGTGGTATTGCCTGTTCCGTCAATGCCGCCAAGCGCGGATATGGAATATTGTTGGAACCTTGCACCCAACGCCCGCTACTCGGCGTTACTCCGTTCAATGTTGCTCTCGCGTTTTTCAAATCGTCCACATTCGTGGCACGCCCTCTTCCCGCATCTACATTGACGTTATAGCCTGTTACTCGGAGATACAACACCGTGTTGTTCAATCCCCCCGGTGATGCTGTTCCGATTACGGGATTGAAGTCATCACCAAAATAGGCGGTGCTATACGCATTTGACAGGGTGCCGCCATCAATAATACCTACAAGTCCTCCGGTAGAAGCAGTCGTCCCGAACACAGACCGCTCCCAGTTATTTACCTGCGGCGAGTTGTTACCATAATTATAAAACACATTCTGAACCGAGCCGTCGCCTATATACCCGACCACACCGCCGACGTTCGTTGAACCATCCTTGCCAACCCTCGTAAAGTCCACATAGCAAATGCTAATGTTCCCCGAGGACTGCCCCGCGATGCCGCCGACATAATTGTTGCCCACCACTTCATTGAAAGAGCTTCCGCTTCGCATCCCAGCAAACGACTGCGTAATCGTCCCCGCGTTCGTCCCAGCGATGCCGCCGACGTTGCTCGTACCTTCAACCGTAACCCCAAGCACACGGCTCCCGGTAATCGTCCCTTCGTTCGTCCCCGCGAGGCTGCCGACGTTTTCGTTGCCGGTGATGGTCGCGTTTACTAACGCCACGTTTTGGATGGTTCCGCCATTTACCGAGAACAGGCCGACGTTGTTGTTGTTTTCGGTGATTGTGAGGTTTAGGATCTCCTTGCCGCCGCCGTCGTAGTCGCCGGTGAAGATGTCGGTGACTGCGGAGGTTGTCAATGGTTCCTCAAAATCAAGGGCAAGCTCCTGTATGAAGCTCCCGCCAAGGGTTGTGCTGTCGGTGCTGATGTTTTGCAAATGGCGCGGGGTGCGGATGATATAACGGTAGTTTTCGTCTTCTTCATATTCTTCGATGTTTTCAAATATCGCCTTGGCGAAGAGAGGGTTGAAGTAGCTGTATTTAATTTCTTCCATGTCTGGCAACTGAATCGGCTCAAGATTGTTATGGTCTTCGTCCAATACGTAGGCGTATCGCAGGGGCTCCTTGTCTTCCCCTCTTAACCCGTTCAGCGCCTCCATCAATTCACCAAAGTCTTCCGCCAACGCTAAATCGCCTTTCTCTTTCGTGGTAAAGAGAATGTAGCCCCATTTGAGTATGGCGGAGCTGTCGATGTCGTCGACGCTTTTCAGCCCGTCCTTTTCTTCGCCGTCCTCGTCGCGGTACCAGTAGCCATAATCCTCATCGTCGTACAACTCATAGTACACATACAGCCCCGTGTCCTCGGCTTCTTCCCTCTCAGCGATAGGCCAGAAGGGGGACTCCTGTGAACCGCCGAGCAAGAAGTCGAAATCAGCCGGGAAGCGATACGGGTAAATCAGATTATCACGAGCCAAGACGTCTTCTACAGTATTTTTCATCCAGCCCGATATATTTTCCTGATACAGTTCATTCGTTCCGAGCGCCATGCCTATGATATCTTCGGCATATTCTCTGGTGTCGTTGTAATACGTAAACCCTTCGTCTTCATCTTCCGGATCCCGGCTTTCCGGGCGAATCGGTTCGCCGGAGAGGTAGTAGGCGTTGGATACGCCTTCTCCCTCGTCAAGCGTAATCGGAACTAAATTTCCGTCCTCGTTTTCAGGCGCAATCGCAAGATAGAGCGCGTTTTCAATCGCCCCGGCGTTACCGCCGACGATGCCGCCGACCTCGGTGTCATCCTCGTATCCGCGTATCGGCGACTGTTCAGACGCGGATATGACGGTGACATCCTCTATCTTCCCGCCCTCGCCTAGCACACCCGCGATACCTCCGGCTGAAGCTGTGCCGTTAATTGTGCCGTCATCAAACCTCACATAAACGCGGCTTACCGTACCGTTCAGTTCGCCAGCCACCGCCCCGGCGGTGGCGCCGGTGACGATTGGGTTCTCAAGGATTAGGTTTTCTACTTTGCCTGTTACTTCCGCGAAAAGCCCCGCGTTTCCAGTTTTGCTGACATCTAGATTGCTGATGGTTTTGCCGTTGCCGTTGAAGGTGCCGCTGAAATCGGGGATGGGGTCGAAGCTGGTGATATGGTCACTAAGCTTAATATCATTCTCCAGCGTGAAAGTGCCGGTTGCGTCGTGGCGGATGTTGTACAGGTGCCGTGCTGAGGTGATGCTGTTGACACCATCTAAGTGACCGGCGAAGTATGGATGCGTCCGCTGTGACTCAAATGGGTTGCCATAACTATCAATAAACTCCGCTATAACATCTTTGTCGGCAGGAAATGTTCCGGGAATTTCAGAGACTAAACTCGTTGTGTCACCAGTTACATAATCGAGAATCCATATGACATAATTGTCACCAAACCGATAAAGGTTATCTTCCCGGCTATTTATTGATGTCGGCAGACTTGCAAAATAGATGTCTTCAACAGAAAGCGAACTGCCGAGGATAGACACAGAAAACGGTTCCGTCAATCTGTTGTCTGGAATATATATCTCAGCATACAGTACATTTCGACTCGTTGAACCCGGAGGTGGACGATTATGGGTGTCACTATCATATACATCAATGTTCACATACTCAAAATCCGGGTCGGTTGCGCCGGTGGAGCCTACGCCGTAGTAGCCTTGATTGCGGTCGGCGGCTTCGGTGTAGGGACGTTCGCCGAGGACGCTACGGGCGCCGTCAGCGGCGGCATATGTAAAGCCGGCCGCGTGTTCGGGTCTGTCGCTGTAGAAAACAGACAAAACAACGCCGGTCTTGATGTTGAATTCAATCAAGATGGCGCCGTTTAGGACTTCGGGGTTGGGTACAGACTCGAGCAGTTGCCGCATCAGCCCTGTCGGATACGCTCCGGCGTCTTTTTTTATGAAATGGACGAATTCTTCGTTCCAGTCCTCTTCATTGTCCGGCAATGCGTCTAAACCATTTGCTCCATACACCATTGTGGTGAGAGTTGGTATCAATTCATCATCCGGTTTTTCGGCAAGGCCCTCGTTAATTACCACGCTTTCCAAGCCCCGGGTGATGCGCAGTTGGGTCAGGCGGCTTTGGGCGGCGAGGTAGAGGGTGCGGGCTATGTTGTCGCGGTTGACTTGCTGGCCTTGGCGGAGGAAAGCGAAGATGGACGGCGTGGCGATGGCGGCCAGAATGGCTATGATGACCAAGACAACGGAGACTTCCACCAAGGAGAAGCCCTTTCGGACGCGTTTATGTTGATTTTTTATCTTCATTCCAGTCCCTCCATTTGCCATTTATATGCAAATCCAAGCGGAACAGGCCAAGCGCAGTTGCCCTACTGCACATTATATGTTTATATAATGAAAAAGTCAACACTAATTTTATGGTTATTCAGTCGGTTCCTCCCCGCCGTTTTCGTCCGGCGGGGGCGAATCAGACGGGGTTGGGTCTGGGTCGGGGGTTTCGTCTGGGCTGGGACTGGGGCTTGGTTCGGGGTCTGGACTGGGGTCTGAATACGGGCTGGGGTCGGGGTCGGTCACGAAGGCAGGGTGCGCGGGCGGGCCGGGCAGGGAGGACAGCTCTATGTTGTGGAACGCGAATCCGCCGTTTTTCTCCACAGCGGCCCTGATTCTGTTGTTTGCAACCGCGCCGTAAAAGGTGACGCGATCCGCGTCGCCCGTCAGCGCGAGGGTAAACGGGTTGCCGCCTTCCCAAGCGCCGCGCACGGTTTTATTGGACGCTTCATGCCAAAACAGGACGTCCGCGCCGTCCACCGTGTAGAGCCCCAGCGGGCGCGCGCCCGAACCGGCCGCGGCGGTCAGCAGAAGTTCGGGGTCTCCCGACGCCCTCCCGTCTCGGATTAGGCGGCGGTAAATGTCCTCCCCGCCCTCACGGACTACGGTATAGAGCAGCCATACTTCCCTGTCATCATATATCAGCGCCGGGGTTCTGGCGTCCACGCCCGCCGGCGTGGCCAGTCCGCCGTATACTAGGCTGCCCGTGGCAAGGCGGGTGCTGAACAGGTGAATTCCTTGCTGGCGGTTGTAGTTGTCGGCCGCGACATAGAGACGCCGATTGTCGTTTGCCGTGTTGGCCTCCCCCGCCGGGTCGGGGTCATAGACGGCGGCAAGGAAGCTGTTTTCGGCCACCCTGCCGGTAAAGCTGTTGTACATTCCCTGCACCGTGGAGGTGTTGCCGGTATATCGGTCGATGCCGCCGTCGCGGGGCTGGTAAAAGTAAAGCCTGTTGAACGACGGGTGCAGCATGACGGCCGCCCGGTTCGCCTTAACCTCGGAAAGCCTCATTGTGCTTGGAATACTGAAGGGCTTGCGGTCTGGGTTGTCCACAGCCGTCACCGATTCGGGAACGTCCTCGCCCGGGCGGAGCATCCGCGCGTGAACCACAAACCGCATATCCTCGTAAGTATAATCGCAGGTCACAAGGGTAAGGATACGGTCGTCCACGCCGACGTCCACATCGGTGACGAACAGGCTGCGCTCCGATATCTCCGCCAAAAGGTCGGCAAACGCGGCGCCGTCCATCTTGATGTTTCCATATCCCCAGTCCGGCTCCGTGACATAGGCGGCAAAGACAATCCAAACACTCTCCCCCACCAGCCCGTCCAATACGACCACGGGCGACCTTTGGAACGCGGCGGCCCGTTTGTAGTCCAGCAGCTTGGAAAACATCGCCCCGGCCCGCACATTGTGTCCGTGCATCACGCTGTTTTTATCCATCATCAGCAGGTCGTTCCCCGCGTCGAGAAAGACCGTGCCCACAGGCGTCCTTCCGCCTTCAAAGCCTCTGTTCAGATATTCGTTGTTGTCCCACGAGCGCACATACGGCCGCGGATCGACAAGGCCGGGGATGCTGAACTGCCCGTGCCAATCGGCGTTGATATTGAGGATGGCGGCGTAGACCTCCCGGTTCAGATTCACCAATTCCTCGCGGGCGCGGCGCTCCCTGTCCCACTCGGTTTCCTCTTCCCCGCTCTCCCCCGCCGGATCCTCGCCGTCGCCGTCCATCCGCGGCGGTGTATCAGGCCCGCTCTTCTCCGTGTCCGATGGGGACGGGACGTTCACTGTCTGTCCGGTTCTGGCGGCTTCAAACAGGTCGTTGACGTTTTTCTCCAGATTTCTCTGCGCGTAAACCTGATAGTAGTACCGTCCGAGATATCCCAGCGCGCCGGCCATGACGCAGACGCACAGCGTCAAAGTAGCCCAAAGCAGCTTTTTTCTTGTAAAAAAAGGGGTTTTTTCTTTCAGTCTCCGTCCTTTCACGGACATCACCACCTACAGATATCATACCACCCGCCAGACAATCCTGTCAAGCGGGTGGCCGTCTCAAATTCTTAACTATACCGGGCTTTTTTTCATCACCATCCGAAGACCCAGCTCAACAAGCCGCTCCTCTCCCGGTCTGCGCTCAGCGCGTCCATCGCGCGCACAATCAGCATCGCCACCTCGCCGCGCGTCAGCAAATGGTCGCCGACCGACACGGCTACGTCGTCTAAAATTCCCGCCGCGTCTAAATTTGCGATGGCCTGAGCCGACCACGCGGGGACGGCGCCGTCGTGCGGATCCGCCGCCCCGGCGGGGCGCAGAGCTTGATTGAGCATGGCCGCGGCTTGGCTGAGCGTCACAAATTCATCCGCGTTGAGGGCCGTGCGTCCGTCCGGCGCGCGCACGCCAGAGATGATTCCCGCCTTGAACGCGGCTTGCGCGTAGGGCTTAAACCAAACGGGCAGCGCGGCGTCGTCATAAAACCCGGTCACCGTGACAGGGTCAACGTCCAAGCCCAGCGCGCGGACGACCAAGGTAATCATCTCCGCACGGTTCACCAGCTCGTCCGGCCCGAAGTAATGCCGTCCGTCTATCTGCCGCCCCGTATACACACCCTCGCCGCACAGCCGCATTGCAGCATACTGCGCGGGATGGCCGTCCATATCGGTATATGTCGTCTTTGTAGAAGGTTTCTCAATAATGACACGCACTTTTGCCTCCTTTGAGACATTCCCGTAAGCATCCACCGCGACAAAGGCAAACGTATCCGTCCCGGTTTTCCTGCGAAACGGCGTATAGGAAAACCGCCCGTCCGGCAGAACCTCCACCTCGCCGCGGCGCGGCTTTGAGGTCAGTCTGTAGGTCAGCGCATCGCCTTCCGGGTCTGTGGCGCGGAAGGCGCCGGTCACCGCCACATCCCGCATGGTTCTGACCTCGACGTCCTGCGCCGCCGGGGGCTTGTTGTCGATGGCCTGCATGGTAAGCGACACGGTCATCTCGCCGTCAACCGTCCCGTCTCTATATACAGGCAAAAATGAGAACTCCGTTGTCCTGCCGCTATTTGGGGACGGGAGGAAGCTCAACGCGCCCAGCGTTTCAACCGTGACCGCCTCCCCCTCGTACAGGGCGCGGCCGGCAAAGTCCAGCGTGCCGTCGGCGGGCAGTCCTGTAATGACGATTCCCGCCAGCAGACGGTCTTCTGTGTTCAGCGCGGAGGTAAAGTCGGCTTGGGTGAAGGAGACGGCGCGGTCTCCAGACTTGGAGATTGGGAGGCCCGGAGCTGCCGACGCAAACAGCGCCGATAGCATGATTAAGGCGGCCGACAGGGCGAGCTTATGATAGTTCCTTCGTTTCACAGGGACAACCTCCTTGCGATTTTTGGGTTCGGCGGTAGTTTTGGCCAAAACCGCAGGATTATCCCGTAGTCTAACGATAATTCATTATTTATTCACAAATTTTTCCTCATCCGGTAGTGCGGCCCGGCGGTGGGGATGTCAAACAGCTCCCCGTGCCTCGTCCAGCCGTGCCTTTCATAAAAGGCCACCGCGCCGATTCGAGCGTCGCACCACAGTGCGCAAATCCCCATTTGCGAGACGCGGTCTTCGCCCGCCAGCAGCATCAGCGTCGCAACCCCCTGCCGTCTCGCCTCCGGCAATACCGCCATCCCGCGAAGCCGATAGGCGGGGACGCCCGGATAAGACGGGTCTTCCTCCGGCTGAAAGGTCGCCACGCCGACCATTCGGCCTTCCAGCCAGCCGCCCAGATGAAAAACGCCAGAAAGACAGTCTGTTTCCCAATAACAAGAATCTCTGGGCAGGCCTTGGCGCAGGACAATATGGCGGATGTCGTATGTCAATTCCGGCGGTATTTCCCTAATCGTTATCATAGGATGTACCCTCTTTCCGTCTTATCCTCCGGGTACTTCACCCGTTCCCACAGCCAATATTTACCATAAGACGGCTGGCGGGTATAGCGGTTTTTTTCCAAAACCCTATGCGAAGCGATGTTGCCGGGCAGCGTCAGCGCCGTCACGCGCTCCACACAGTATTCCTTTTGAAAGAGCGCAAACCGCGTCAGCGCGCCTATCGCCTCCGTCATGTATCCCCGGTTGCGGCAGCTTTCCGGCGCGCCGTATCCGATTTCCACCGTATACCGCTCCGTAGGCGGCCCTTTCAGCCCCGCCTCACCCACCATGCAAAACCCCTCCCTCCTGATGACAAGCCACGAGGTGGAAAGCAACCACGCGCGCGGATTTTGGGCGACCAGCCCGCTCTTGACCTTGCAAATCCTGCGTTTGCCTTGTCTTTCCCAGAAGCCTATATGCGGAAGGGACACGCCGAGCGGACGCGTTACCAAGGTCAAATCCTTCGCCGCGCTTTTCAGCTCGGCGAGCGTCATAGGATGAAGTATCAGCCGCTCCGTCTCAAGGCGCATGAGCCGTCCCCCTTCCGTTTCAACTATGTCGGCCAAGCCGCCGGGATTTCGCGAATCAAGTCCGTGACCGTCATGCCCTCCATCAGCCGCTGTCCCGCCAGCCCGTGCCAATACACGCCGCAAACAGCGGCCTGCTCAAGGCTTAATCCCTGCGCCAGCAGCGCGGCTATCATTCCGGCCAGTGCGTCACCCATGCCGGCGCTTGCCATCGCGGGCGAGCCGGTCGGATTGACATAAGCCCCGCCGTCCGGCACGGCGATAACGGTGCGATGTCCCTTTAAGACGGTCACAACGCCCTTTTCCGCCGCGTACCGCCGCGCCGCGCCGATACGGTCGCTCTGAATCTCGGCGGGCGAGACGCCGCATAGCCGCGCCATCTCGCCAGAGTGCGGCGTGATGACGCATCGCGCCGGATATGCCAAGCCTTCTGTCTCCGCAATCATGTTGAGCGCATCCGCATCCCAAACCTGCGAAACCGGCGCACCGGCGGCGGTTTGAATCAGCGCCGCCGCCTCTGGGCGGCGGGAAAGCCCGGGGCCGACCACAAGGGCGTCATAACGCTCGGCGGCAACGTCTGTTTCCTCTGGAAACACAAACAGCGCTTCCGGTACGGAAACGGCTAAAATCGGGTAGTACTCCCGCGAAACCGCCATCGTGACAAGCCCCGCCCCGGCGCGAAACGCGGCCTGCGCGGCAAACATTGCCGCGCCCATCATCCCCCGTGAGCCCGCAAGCGTCAGGACATGCCCCTGACTGCCCTTATGCGCGTCAAGGGTACGGCGCGGCAGCCAAGCGCCAACGAGCGCGGCGTCTGTTTCACGCGGTTCGGCGGATGGGGACATAAGCATGAACGGTTCTCCTTACGTACACACGGAGGCGGCCCGTGGCGCGTCTCCCATAGGCGCGGGGCGTTCCGTCTCCGTCGTCAGACGGATAAACGCCGAGCTCTCATAAGACCGCTCAAACGCCGTGATTATCTCCAGCGCATGGGCGAGCAGCTCCCCCGAAGCGCGGAACGGCGTACCTTCCTCTAAATGCCGGGCCATATCATAAAGCCCCAGTCCCCGGCTGTTTTCGGAGTAACCGAACGCCGGCGGGACTTCCTCAAACCGGCCCGCGCCCGGCGCTTTTACGTCCGCCGTGTATAGCAGCACCGGCCCGCCGAAGGTGTTCGGGTCGGGTACGCTCAATGTGCCTTTAGAGCCGTATATCTCTATCCTCGGCAACTGCGCCGCGAACACATCAAAGGTTGTGAGGATGACGCCCGCCGCGCCACAGGCAAAATCCATCAGCCCGGCGATGTGGGTCGGCGTCTCGACCTCGATAACCGTCCCGTTTTTCGGCTCGCTTGTAATCGTCCTCTCTGGGAACGACGTCTTTGCTATACCGGCGGCGCTCTTCACCGGCCCGATTAAGCTGACAAGGGCGGTGATATAGTACGGCCCCATATCCATCATCGGGCCGCCGCCCCGCTTATAGTAAAACTCCGGGGAGGGATGCCATGATTCATGCCCCCGGCAGACCATAAACGCCGTCGCGCCCACAATGTCGCCGATGACGCCGTCGTCAATCAGCTTGCGGCAGGTTTGCGCCCCCGCGCCGAGGAATGTGTCCGGCGCGCCGCCGAGCAGGCGGCCTTTCTCCTTTGCCAGCGCCATCAGCCTTTGCCCTTCCTCCCAGTCCGCGCCGAAGGTTTTTTCTGAATACACATGCTTCCCGGCGTTCAGAGCCGCCTCTGACGTTTTATAATGCTCGTTCGGCCGGGTGAGGTTGAGGACGATATCCACCGACGAATCGGCAAGCATTTCGCTCATATCCCCGTATATCTTCCCAATGCCAAACTCCCGCGCCCGGCCTTGCGCCTTTTCGGAAAGCAGGTCGCATATTCCCGCGATTTCCAGCCTGTCGGAAAACATCCCCTTCAGGTTTTTCATATAAATGCCGCTGATATCTCCGCACCCGAGAATCCCAACGCGTTTCATTCCATTCCCTCCTGCCTAGTACATCTTTGCGGTGTTCTCAAACCGCTCCGTCGTCAAGCCATGCTTCACGGCATAGGCCTTGCCCGCCGCCGCCCAGAGCATCCCGTTTTTCATCAGCCGCGCCGCTTCGGGAAGGTCGAACACATCGTCGTGGTGGCCCAGCGAGGTGTAGAATACCCGCCCGTTGCCCCAATACTTCGTCCACGCCACCGGCATGGCGGACGGCTTGTTTGAAATATGGTAATACGGCACGCCGGGGGATGGAAACTGTGTCGTCGCCAAGACCTCCACAGCGGGGTCTATGTGCAGGTAATAATGCTCGCTCCTGACGGCAAAGTCCTCCAGACCCTCTGTAATCGGGCTGGAACCCCGGCAGATATTGACCGTATACTCCACGCCGTCTCCGCCCGGATGGCTGACCCACTGGCCGCCGGTGATAAACTGCCATTCGGTATTGCCCCGGAAGCTGTCGCACATACCGCCGTGGCAGCCGGCAAGCCCCACGCCCGCGCCCACGGCCTTGGAAATGTTCGTCACATACTCATTCTTGATCTCACCCATTGTCCAGCATGAAACAATCAAATCCAGCTCCATCAAAGGCTCCGACTGAGCGAACGCGTCCAGCGTATCGCTAATCTCAGCCTCAAACCCTTCCTCCCGCAAATATCCCGCGAATCTCTCGCTGACCAGAAGCGGCTCGTGGCCGTCCCAGCCTCCCCGGACGATAAGCGCTTTTTTCATACTGTCCTCCTACTTGTTCGCCCCGGTGTATGCCAAGGCATAAAAGTGGCCAAAACGGCGGCTCCACCATACCATATTACTATTTTCCCCGAAATTTGTCAACCGGGCGGTGACGGCTTGTCCGAAGCGCCGCCCGGCTCCGCATACGCAGAGCCGGGCGGGTTGTCATTTTAGTATTGCGCTGTGCTTATTTGCCGAAGGCTTTCACGATGTTGGACATGATGGCCGCAATCTGTCCGCGGTCAATCGTCATGTCGGGGCTGAAGCTGGCGCCGCCCGTGCCGCTCACGATGCCGTGGCCCGCGAGGAACTCAATCGCATCCACAACCGCCGCGTCCAGTCCGTCAATGTCGTCAAACTCCGCGCCGGCTTTGACGCTGACCTTCACGCCGCTCTTCACGATGAAGTTGTAGATGATAACCGCCATGTCGGCGCGGGTCACCGCTTCCGTATAATCCTCAATATCCAGCCCGGCGAAGATACCAAACTCCTCGCCCCATGTGATGTGGTCGCCGTCCGCCCAGACAAGCTCCGCGCCCAGTCCAAGGTAGTTGCTCAGGACAGCCGCCAGCGTCTGATAGGTAATCGGGGCTTCCGAGTTGAAGCGTCCCGCTTGGTCGCCCACAAAGATGCCTCTCGCGCCCGCGAACACCGCGTGGCCGCTCGCCCACGTGGGAATCGTATCGGTGAACGTCACGGGGTTGTAGCCGATGACGAACTTCGAGAAGTGGTTCGTGACGAAGTACACGAAGCCGTCGTCATAGTAGCCTCTGATGACGTCCAGCTCGCCGTCCGCGTTGAGGTAGTACACCACAATCGCTTCGGCGTCTTCGCCGTCGCCCAGCTCGTACGGAATCGCGATGCTGATGGTGCCGCCGCCGAACTCCGTGACCGCCACGCCGTTGACCAGCACCGAGAAGTCATACACCGGCCGGTCTTCCACAAGCTCCGCCACGTCGTCGTCCAAGGTCTCAACGTCCACGGCCTCAACCACAAACTCAACCGTCACGCCCTCGCCGAAGATGGTCTCCAGCGCCTCGAGGTCGAGCGTAAACGTCGCCTCAATGTCGCCCTCCAGCTCAAACGTCAGCGTAAAGTCGTCGTCGCCGTTCTCAATCGCTTCCGCAATCTCTTCCAAAATCTCCGCAACCTCTTCCGCGCCAATCGTCAGGTCGCCCACTTCCGGCTCGCCGTCCGGCTCGGTCGGCTCCTCCGGGTCGGTCGGCGTGGTCGGCGGGATGAAAATGTCGCCGCCTTCGTCGCCGGTGTTGCCGCCCGCTGCTTCCTTAGCGGCAATCTCGGTAGCCAAATCGTCAAGCAGTTCTTCTTCTGCTTCTAGCAGCCCTTTAGAGGAGGTGTGCAGCAAGTTAAACGCTGTCTGCGCAACTGTCACAGCCGCTTTGTCGCTAATTTCGATGTTTGCAACCGTCTTGGCAAGGATGGTCGCGTGGGCATCTTGCCAGTCTTTCGCCGCTTTGGTATACCCTATGTTGTCAATCACGTCCTCTAGGTCAGAAAAGTCATCCAAGTCTTCCGCTAACTCCCTGCTCACGCTTTCGTAAGCGTCAATCGCAATGTTTATGCTCGCAAGGATTAGCAAGTAGTCATTAAGGCTCGCGATTGGCGGCGCCGAGTCTTTCAATCCCGACGTATTCGCCCACGAAATCCACAGCTTAACATTCTCTTCCAGCGCGGCAATAAGGCTGTCACGAGTGGCTGCAATGGTCACAGCCGTCACGCCCTCCAGCGCCAACAGAGCCTTCGCGCCATCACTCAGCCAGCCAAACTCCGTCAACGCTTCCGGCACGTAGGTAAAGTCATCCACAAGGGCTTGAACCTCCGCGTCGCTCAGTCTGCTACTCGGATTTGTCACAACCAATGTCAGCTCGTCCGCGTAGTCAAGCAAGAAGTCAACCATTTCGTCCACTGCGTCGTTCACGGCGTCAATCGCGTCTTGCAGTGTCCCAATGTCCGTGATATTGAACATGTCTTCGGTGACGATTAAGAGGAAGTAAGCCTCCATGTTGCCCACGTCAAGGTTATCCAACCCGGCAGCGGCAACCTCTCCAATCAGGTTAAGCCTCACCCACAGCACACCAGCGTTGTCAGTAGAGCCAATCTCACCAATCCAAGCATTCACCGCCGCAAGGTTCACGCCGTCGATGACGCCCTTAATGGCGGCTACGAACAGCTCGAAGTCAGCTCGGGCGGGGGTGCCGTTAGTCACATAGTCATCCCAGTCGTCTGCGCCCAAACTGTCCGCCACGGCGTCAATCGCGTCTTTGAAGTCTTGCAGCGCGGCTATGTAGAAATCCCTCACGTCGAAGAAGAGGTTGGAATAGCTGTCGGTCGCGTAACCCAGCGCAATCAGGAGCCCTTCCGTGTCACCCGCCGTGTAATCGTACACCTCTACAATCAAGTCTGGCCAAACGTCCCCAATAATCGCGTCATACAGGGCGTTCAGTTTATCTTCCGTTCCGGCGGACAAGTAGTCTTTAGCTTCAGCGCTCAATCCGTTGAAATCAACCCGCGCCCTGAGAATGTCGTTCGCCTCACTGTAGTTATCATCCAATGGATTCAGCAACAGCACATCGCTATAGGTATCCTCAAAGTTCAGCGCACTCCACTTCGCCAGCAGGTCGTCGTGGTGGTCTTTCACTGCCACCACTTCGGGTCTCGCTTTCAGCGCAGGTGACAACATATCATAAACGACGAGAGCGGCGGGAAGTTTACCGAGGTCGGACAATGCTATAGTGCCCGTTGTCAAATCCATTATCGCCACGATATTGGTGTCCGCCAAGAACGCATCGACAAATCCCAAAATCTCAAGCTCATCTTCCAAGGCTTCCAAGCGCGCAATGTCATCAGCCAGCGCGGTCAGCACCTTGTCGAAGCTCGCCCATTTGCCTGTGGTTCTAACGTCTGCCAGCGCGGCATTTACGAGCGCTGTGTCAGCAGTCAAGGTTGCAATCGCAAGCTCCTCAACCACCAGCTCCAGCGCGTCATCATGGTCGTCCCTAAAGATGGCAACCGCAGCGTCAACCAAGTCAGTCTCAACGTCCAGCTCCGATTCCAAAAGTTCCTGAGCGACTTCGCTAAGGTCATAATAAGCACTCAGCGTATCTTGCACATCTCCCCAATCTGAGAAGTCTATTCCGTCAAGGACGTCGTTCAAGAAGTCGTCGATGTCCTCTTTCAAGTCAGCAAAGGCAATAATCTTATCCTCTACCCCAGCGGTCAGCTCGTTGATTACTTCTTGGGCTAAGTCGTTTTCATACTCATCCACCAGCAAATCCACAAGGCTGTCGCCGCTAACAACAAACAAGTCATTCCAAGTAATGGTCGCCAGCGTCTTGGCAAGGATAGTCGCATGTTTCGCTTCAAACGCCAACGCTTTTTCCTCGTCTGTGGGCAGTATCTCCTCCACCGCAAACGACGCGAAATACCAAGCGTGTTCAAACACACCGTTGCCCGGCTGTACGCGCAGGGTTCTTCCGCTGAAGTCGAAAGTGTCGTCAAGCTCAATCGTAAGCGAAATCGTCGTCCAAGCGTCCGTTGCGACGGTGCCTATCCACGTCGAGCCGGTTATCACTTCAAGCCCGGTGGGAACCTGACCGTCGTCTTGGAAAGCAACCTGTATCGCCGTTGCGGCATCCGTACCGGGCAGATTCCCAGCAGGCAGGTAGTAGTCAACTTCAATCGTATACTTGCCCGGATATTCAATCCCAAGGTTAGCAAAGCTAACCCTCGCGCCCCAGCGCCAGTTATCAGCGCCGTTGCCAACAATCTTCAACGTATTGGTCAACCCGCCAATCGCGTCCGTTTCCATTTCAGCCGTGCCCGAACCAGCGGTAAAGTTGCTAGGCGCAAAGTCCTGACCCGTCGGCTCAAATATCGGCGCGACCGGGTCGCTCCCGTCAACAATGTTAATCGTCAGTATCTTCACCGTTTCAGAGGTGTCATTAAACACGATATAGATGTAGAGAGGTTTCCCGACGCCTACGTCCAGAAGCCCATATTCTGTAACCTCATCTTTAATCTCACTCGCGACAACGGAATAAGTGGAAGCCGTTTGGTCAGCAGCCAGCGAAACGAGGTCGGCAGCCGATGCGAAAGGCGCCGTCTTATCGTCTTTCGAACTCCAAAACACTTTATACGTAGTCGCTGCCAAGGCGCCCGAGCCGCGGTCAACATTGATAACCACGTCATCCGCTGCGGCATCGTCAATATCAAACGTCACCTTCGTAATCGGCGTCACGCCATCCATGCCAAAGTTCGCGCTCGGCGCCACGCTCGGCGTCGTATCCGTAATCGTCAGCGGGGAAGACGTCACAACCGGATCCCCCTCATCGAACGTCACCCGAATGAGAACTTTGTCGTCTTTGGCGTAGCCATCTTCAAACACGCCGGAAATGATGGTAATCTCTCTCGCGGTCGTATTAACTGAGTAATCTGCCTCGACAGAAGCTAGCGTATACCAAGTACTCCCGTTGTCGGACGAAAGCGCAACCCCTTCAACTGCGGTCGTCTCAAAATATCCCGTCCCGTGGGTGTAGGTAACGACCACCGGAGCAGGGGCGTAAAGGTCAAACTCGGAGCCGACAAGCGTAACCGTCGGCCGGTTGCCTTGCGGCGCGTTGTCCTCAATCGCCAGCGTGAGAACTGCCCTCGTGTCCGCGTCATCGTCGAAGAGGATAACGATGTAGAGGTTGTCTGTCGCCTCCAACCCAAACTCGTCAATCGCCTCCTCAATCGTACTACCAAATATCGTGAGTACGCCCGCGCTGTATGTGAAATCATCCCCAATATCCAGCTCATCGCTGTGGACTCCGCTATTATCATCGGTGTCGGCCACCCACACTTCATCAATCCCGACCGCGCCCAACGTACCCCGGCCGAGGTCGATGAAAATAAGCACGTCGGCTGGGTCGAAAAGGTCGAACTCCATCGTCAGCTCCACGGCATCATCTTCAAACGACGCCGTCGGCGCCGTGCCATTATTCACAACCTCAATCGCCAAGGCGATATCAGCCACAACGTCGTCAAGGTTGATGTCGGTGTAGGGGCCGACGAGGCCAGCGGCCACGAAGTCAGCCCAATCATTGGCGCTATCAGCCAGCTCCGCGGCGTATTCCAGCTCGAAGTCTTCGTCAATACTCCAGTCGCCCTCTTCCGCGACAAACCCTTCCAGCGCTTCCAGCGCGTCAATCAAGTCGCCCTCGTCTACATCCTCAAGGTCGGCCGACACGGCCTCCGCAACGTCTTCCAGATAACCAATCAGCAAGGCATTCACGACTTCAACCGCGTCAACAACATCGCCCACAACGGCTTCAAATGAAACCGCGCTATAGTCGCCGCTGCCGATAGCGGTGATAAAGGAAGCCCAATCCGTGTAGGTCGTACTCTTCTTCAGCTCCTCGGCATACAAGGCTTCCAAGACGACCCACGAATCAAGGTCTTCGCCGAAGAAGGCCGCAAAGGCTTCCAACGCGACAATCATGCCGTCGGCGTCCACGGCGTCCACGGCGGACTTGACTCCTCCCAACGTCTCCGTAATCAGCTCGTAGTTCTCGCCAAGAATCGCAGAGTTAACTTCTAAGATGGCTTCGAGAATATCGGCGATAGTGGCAGTATCCCCGCCGAATTTCGCCAGATATACATTGTCGATGTGTTCCAGCGCGACTTTATACTTGGCCACCATGACATCCCAATTAACGAGGAGAAGCCCGTCGCTGTCAGCGTAAAAGAAAGGCGTGGTAAAGGCATTGTAGGCTTCCAGCGCGGCATACAAGCCGCTGCCGTCCCCGTCCAGCTCGGTCACAATGTTTTCCAGTATAGTAAAGATGTCTCCCAAAGCAATATTGGCAGCCTCAATCGCAGCGTCAATGATTCCCAGCGCTGCCTCGGCAAGAACGAATAGCCACTCAGTGGGAGACTCTTCAATCTCCCCGGCATTGAAAGCGGCAATGAAATCTTCCCACGTTTCAATGTTGACCGGGCCATCGGTTGTTAGCGTCGCAGCCTCAACCGCCGCGTCCAATAAAGCCGGCGCGAAAAAGCCATGCTCTGCGGCGATTTCATAGAATTCGTCGTTTTCGTCGTCGTAATTCGACTCTTCCCCCAAGAAAGCATCAAACGCCGCCAAAGCCGCGACAATCGTGGTCTCGTCGGCCTCGTACACGTCGTCAACCAACGCAAACGCCGCAACCGAAAGGTCAATCATGCCGATGACGCCTTGAATGGCCTCGACAACATCGTCAACGGACGCATAAGGATCCAAACCATCTTCAGCACCGGAAGCAAGTACATACTCTGCCCAGCCGTCGTAAGGATCGCCGCCATCATCGTCAATCGCCTTAGCCGCATCGTCAATCGCGCCTTTAATCTCGGCCGCAAACGCGAAATAGATGTCTTCGTTGTCGCCATCAACTGTTAATCCGGTAACAGCTTCCAGCAGTGTTAAGTACGCATTAGCAGTAATACTGCCAATGTCCGCCGTAAACACGGCGTCTACTTCACCAGCGGTGTCAGCATTGTCCGCCAGAGTTCCCATAACCGGGAGCATACCGAGTATCATAGCCGCCGCCACGGCTAGGGAAAAGAGTCGCTTTTTCATTTGTGAGTCTCTCCTTCATCATAAAAAAATAGGGCCGCGTTCGTGATAATTATACACGAATGTGATTTGAATGTCAAGCGTTTTTTCAAAAAAAAAGATGAAATTGGCAAGAAGTTGCGCAGGCAAAAACGCAGCCTGTGCGGCTGCGTTTGGTTGCTTTGGGGTTGCCGTGTCAGGCGGTTTCGATTTCCAGCACGACGGGGAGGTCGGTTTGCACATTTTTGAATTCGGCGTAAAGGGCGCGGGCGTCCACCGTCCAAGTGAGGGGGCGGTCTTCGTACCCGAGCAGGCGCACGGCGCGGACGACGCCGCCGAAGGCGTGGCCGTCGCCGTTGAACCCGGCGAGGGCTTTGACGGCGACGCGGCCGGCGGCGGGGCATCGCATCACGGCGGCGTAGATTTTGCCGTTGCGGGCGGTGAAGCGGAGGTCTTCGTGCGAATAATCCGGGGCGTCCTCGCTGAAGCTCCCGCCGCTGACGTTGGCGCGGCCCTCCATCGCGATTTTCCACGGCGACGCGCCGTATATGGCCTCGCCGTTGGCGTCCAGCCAGCGTCCGAGCCGGCGGAGGATGTCCCTGTCCTGTTCGGGCAGCGAGCCGTCGGCCTTGGGGCCGACGTTGAGCAGCAGCACGCCGTTTTTGCTCACCACGTCAATGAGGTTGCGGATGATTTCGGCGGCGGGCTTGTAGACGTTCTGCTCGGTGTAGCACCAGCTATTGCGCGCCGTGGAGGTGCAGGACTGCCACAGATACGGCTTGGCGTCGGCGAAGCCGCCCCGCTCCATCTCGGGAATCCCGCAGCCGAACGGCAGGGCGTCGTCCTTAAAGGCGATGGCGGGCTGGAAGCCCCATTCGGCGGCGCGGTTGTAGTAATACGCGGCGAAGCGGCGCAGCATCGGCTTAAACGCGGCGTGCTTGACCCACCAATCGAAGTAAACCATCCTCGGCTTGGCCAGCTCGGTCATTTCCACGCACCGCGCGAACCAGTCCGCGACATACTCGCCCGACGGCGCGGGCTTGCTGTTGATGTCATGGTTGTGCGCCTCGGGCATAGACGGCCAGTAGAGGTCGTCCCTAGGCGGCTCGGCGGGGATATCGCTCTCAAATTCACGCCCGTGCCCCAAAAACCACCAATGCTCGGCGCGGTGATTGGACACGGCGCGAACCAGCCCGCGTTTTTCGCAGGCGTCCAGCACCTCGCGCAGCACGTCGCGCTTGGGACCCATTTCAAAGGCGTTCCAGCGCGACAGCGCGCTTTTGTACATCTGGAAGCCGTCGTGGTGTTCGGCCACCGGCACGACGTATTTCGCCCCCGCCCCGGCAAACGCCTCCGCCCAGTCCTCCGGGTCAAACCTCTCCGCCGTAAACATCGGGATGAAGTCTTTGTACCCAAAGTCCCTATGCGCCCCGTAGGTCTTGACATGATGCTCAAACTCATGCCCGCCCTGTATGTACATATTGCGCGGATACCATTCATGCGCGTACGCCGGCACGCTGTAAACGCCCCAATGAACAAAGACGCCCAGCTTCGCCTCCGACAGCCACGCCGGGGCCCTGAACCCCGCCAGCGACGCCCAGTCGTCCGCATACGGCCCGTTCGCGATGACGGCGTCCGCCATTTTAAGAAAATCCATCCGTATCATCCTCCCCCGCGGACAGTATAGCACAGCCGGCGCCAAATAGCCATACACTGAAACAGAGAAGCCGCGCACGGAGCCATGATTCAATCTTCGCTCAAAACGCGCTTTTCCCCCGCCCTCCGGCGGGGGAAAAGCAGACGGATTGAACAAAAATCGCACGGAGCGCGGCGAAGCATGAAAGGGATGATTTTTGCATGGACAATTACAACCCGATGGGCCTGACGGCCGATTACTCAGACAGGATGGAGCGGCTCTACCCCGAAACCGCCGCCATCATCGCGCCCCACGCCCGCGACATGGTGGACGCTCTCAGCGACGACGCGCTGGAAGCCGTCAGCAGCACGGATATCAACCGCATGGCAGGCGAAGCGATGCGCCGGGGCGGCATGGAGGGCAATCTGCCCCACGGCCACAGCGCGGACTCTCTCGGCGACCTGACCAAGGCGCTGGTCGTCCGCGAGCTGATTGGCCGCCATCAGCGCCGGGGATTCGGCGGGCGTTTCCCCTTCGTTTTCCCGTTTTTCCTCTTCCCCTTTGACGGCAGGTTCGACGGGCGCTCCCACGGCTTTGACCACCGCGGCTTCGGCCGCCGCATCTAAGGCCCGGCAACGCCTCCCGTCCCCGCCTAGGCGGGGACGGGAGGCTGCGTCATGCCGTAAACGGTCAGTGTACCAGCTCCCGCACCACCGACTCGACGACGCCCAGAACCTTGACCCCGGCGGCGGGAATGGGCTGATAGGCGGGGTTTTCGGCCAGCAGCCAAATCTCGCCGTTTTCCCTTCTCAGTCGCTTGACGGTGGCCTCCTCGTCCAGCAGCGCGACGACAATCTGCCCGCTGCGGGCGGTGGGCTGCCTGCGCACGACCACGTAGTCCCCCTCAAGGATGCCAACGCCGTCCATCGAGTCGCCGCGCACCTCCAAGGCGAAGAAATCGCCGTCGCGCGGGGGCTGATAGGCCAGTATCCCGCGGTCCTCCTCAAACGCGAGGATGGGCGACCCGGCCGTGACCTTCCCTACGATTGGGATGCCGTCGGCGGTAAGGTCGCGCCCCGGCAGGGTGAGCGCGCGGGTTTTGCGCTTGTCCTTCTGCAGGTAGCCCTTTTCCGTCAGGGCCGTGATATGCGCGTGAACGGTCGAGGGGCTTCGCAGCCCAACAGCCGCTCCAATCTCGCGCACGCTGGGCGGATATTTGTGTTCCCGTGTGAATTGCTCGATAAAATCCAGTATTCGCTGCTGTTTTATGGACGCTTTTTTCATATCGGTCACTCCTTTTGTCAAGCGCGGAACCGCGGCAAACCGCGCCCCGTACGCCCTTCTCCCCTATTATAACACATTATTTTACAGTTTGCAAACACCTGTTCAAAATATTTTTTCGCGCCCCGCCGCACGCATAAAACCCACCCCAATCCGGCAACCCTATCGGAAAGGAGCGTGCATCAAAATGGCGCAGCCGTCCAAAGGGAAAACCTCAAAAGATCGGAGCATGAAGCACATCGACGAAGCCGGCGTCCACGTAGTGTCCGCCACCGACTACACCGGCGTCCGCCCCGCCAAACCCAAGGACGGGCGGGAAGCCTTCAGGAAAAAGTAGGGACGCGAATCCGTTGCTCTTCCCGGTTGAATTCAATCGAGTTCTTTGTATATCGGATTTTTCAGACATATGAAACTGGCCATACACCCAATAACGCCGACCATGAAAAACATGACCGCGATACCAGACCCTTTCCCTGCGCCGAAAGCCAATGATAACGCCCGTTGTATTGGCGATATGGTTGCCATGAAAGGCTCAAACACATGGTCGGCAAGCAGGCCGCCAAGCAGCAGCCCTATCGGGATGGTGCTGTATTGAATGGTATCTCTCGCCGAAAATACACGTCCCTGCATTTCCACAGGCACTTTTGTACGCATAATGGCCGTCAGGTTGGCGGCTAAAAAGGGTAAGGGCAAATTGCCCGCAAAAGCAAAAAACATCCAAAGCGGCAGTATTCGCTGAAAACTAAACAAAACGTCACCGAGCAAAAAGGACATCCCGCAAGTGAAAAATATGACCCTTGTCCGGCTTTTTGCCGGTTTTATCAGCGTTACAACTACGCTTCCCACGAGCGTACCAATGCCGACCGCCGCTTCAACAAACCCAAGCGAAACTTGATTGCCGTCTGTACGGCCAAGTATCAGCGCGGGCAGTATGCCGTAACTGCCCATTTTGGCGATGAAATTGATAAACGCGAAAAACAGGATAACGCGAAGCAATGCTGAATGTTCTCTTAAAAAATGGATACCTGCCAAACAGCTTTTTAAGAAAGATTCTTTTGCTTTTTCCGTTATCGCCGTAATCTTTGGGATTTTGATATACAAAAGCAGGATTGTGAACGCAATCGCGAAAGCGGCGAGGTCAACAATCAAAACCATTTTCAATCCGCCAAACGCGAGAATCGCGCTCCCTAGCGCGGGGGCTAAAATGGTCACAGCAGAGCCGGAAAAAGCCTGTAAGCCGCTCACGCGGACATAGTGTTCTTCCGGCACCAGCAGAGTTGTCGCCACATAGGACGCAGGCCCTTGAAAAGCGTTCATGAAGCTGAGTAAAAAGTTTATGATGTACAGGTGCCAGATTTGCAGATTGTTCGTGAGATACAGCGCCAATATGGCCGCTGTTCCAAGTGCCGCCATCATGTCGGAAAGCAGCATAATCCGCTTCTTGTCCCAACGGTCGGCAAGCGTTCCCGCGATGAAGCTGAACATAATAGAGGGGACAAGTGAGCAGATGGACAACAGCGTAATGCTTGACGCCGTGCCTTTTTGAGTGTAGACCCAAACGATAAGCGCAAAACTTGTCATAGCCGTGCCAAGTCTTGATACAATTTGAGAACTCCAAAGAATCAAAAAATCCCGAAGTCCAGAAAACATACTTGATTTATTCATGGCTTTGCTCCTTTAATTCTTATTATGGAATCAAAATGCAAAGCCCGATTCGGACGGCAGTATCCGCTGCCGCTCCATGCAATCTCCGTCCGTTATCAGACCCTGCATGGAGCATAAACAATGGCAAGAATCACAAAAGTCACCTCCAAAATGATGTGTTCCCACGTTGGGACGCCATATATGGCGTCCGCAAAACGTAACCGTAAGCATACGTGTCCTATTCGGACACGATATATCGTGTCCCTACTAAAACCGGCTCCGGCCCACGGACGCGGTGGCGCGGGCGGCGTCTGCGGCTGTGATTTGGCCGATGGCGGTCAGATGGTCGAGGACGCGGACGCCGTTTTTATAGTGCGCGAACAGGCTGTAATAGGTCATATACATCATCGCGTCGCGGGTGAATTCCTCGCTTTGCAGGATATCCATTTCGCGTTGGGTAAATACGCCAAGCCTGACCGCGTCGCTGACGGAGGTGGCGTATGTGACGTCGGTTCCGTCTTGATAGCCGAGCGCTTTAAGCAGGATAAAGGCCAACTGCTGCACCGAGCCGGGGTCGTCGGGGGAGAAGCGGTTGTTTCCGGTTCCGGCGGTGTGGTTGTTGTCGTAGAGGTAGGCAAGATATGAATCAAACCATTCGGGCGAGTCGGTGAACGGGTGGTTTCCGGCCGCCGAGGACGCCTCGTCCTTGACGCCGAGGATGGTGACGAAGATGATAAACATTTCTGTGCGCATGGTGACGCGGGACAGCTCATAGGTGTTGATGACGCCCATCGTCATCAACGCTTCGCACAAATCCGCGTACATCGGCACATACGGCAGCGTGACGCGGTAAGCGCCCTGAATGAGGACGGAAGCGTCCGCCGTCACTCGCACAGTGCTTTCCCCGCTCAGGCCAATGTAGCGTCTTCGTTCCCTCAACGCCCCGCCCGCCTCGGCTTCCTGTCCGGCAAAGCTGTCAATCAGCACGCCGCCCCGGTGCGCCGCGGAGCCGGAAAGCAGGGCGACGGACGCGCCCTGCCCCAGCGTCAGGGTCGTCCCTGCCGCCATTCTCACGGCGGTGTTTGTCCCGGTCTGATTGAGACGCGAGAGAAGCTTGCGCGTCAGGGCGTCTTCGTTGAGCGGCACGCCCCCGCCGCCGTCCAGCAGGGCGTATATGTCGGCAAGGACGCCGCTCATCCGCCGTTCGGCGGCAAGGGACGCCCGGAGCCGCACCGAGGGCAGAAATTCATCTTCAAGATAGCGGAGGGTGATGACCGGGTTTTCAGCCGTTCCGGGCGTCGCCCGCGCAGGCGAAGACGCCCCGCTCCCGCTGACAAGCAGCAGCGCCAGCGAAAGCAGCACGCACGACACCCGCGTTTTCATTATATCCGCACCTTTTCAACCGTTTCCAGCACATACTCCGCAAACGCCGCCCCGGTACTGCCCGTGTCCCTCCCGGTGACGGTCACGCGGCGTTCTTCCAAGGCGCAGACGTCCAGCGCCCGCTCCAGCAGCTTGGCCTTCTCCGCCTGTCCGATATGCTCCAGCAGCAAAACCGAGGCCCGCAACAGCGAAGTCGGGTCGGCGTATTGCGCGCGCCCTTCCTCCACCATGCGCGGCGCGGAGCCGTGGATCGCCTCGAACATGGCGTAGCGCCCGCCGATGTTGGCGGAGCCGGCTGTGCCCACGCCGCCCTGCAATTCAGCGGCTTCGTCGGTGAGGATGTCGCCGTACAGGTTGGGCAGAACAAAAACGGAGAAGTCACGGCGGCGCTTTTCATCCAGCAGCTTTGCGGTCATAATGTCAATATACCAGTCGTCAAAGGCGATTCCGGGGTATTCCAGAGCGATTTCCTTGGCAATGGAGAGAAACTTGCCGTCGGTGGCCTTGATGACGTTGGCTTTGGTTACGGCGGTGACGCGCTTGCGCCCCGTCTTTTCGGCGTATTCAAACGCTTGGCGGACAATGCGCTCCGTACCGCCGTTGGTGGTGACGGTGAAGTCCACCGCCAAATCGGGCGTGACATGGACGCCTTGGCTCCCGACCGCGTACGCGCCCTCAGTATTCTCGCGGAAAAACACCCAGTCGATGCCCCGCTCGGGAACCTTGACCGGGCGGACGTTAGCGAAAAGATCCAGTTCCTTGCGCATGGCGACGTTGGCGGACTCGATGTTCGGCCACGGGTCGCCCGCGCGGGGGGTTGTGGTGGGGCCTTTGAGGATGACGTCACAGGCTTTTAGCTCCGCCAGCACATCGTCCGGTATGGCTTTGCCGCAAGCCGCCCGCCGCTCAATGGTCAACCCGCCTATATCGCGGAATTCAACCGCCTCGCCTTGCAAAAGGCTTTCCAGCACCGCGCGCGCCGCGCTTGTAATCGACGGGCCGATACCGTCGCCGCCGCAGACGCCTATAACCGGCGTATGCGCCCCGGCGCGCCCGGCAAGCCTTTTCTGCGCCGCCATATCGTCTATTCGTTTCAACTGCCCTTCGAGCAGCGCGGCGAATCGCTCCGCCGCCGCTTGGATACGCGGATCCATCACTTTGCCCTCCCCAGCGACAGCTTCTCGGCCAGCCCCGCCTTCTCCAGCGCGTATGTCAGCGGGACGCCCAAGCCGAAACAGACGGTCACCTGCCCTATGCCGACGGTCAGGACGCCGAAAGGAATATATGCCGCATTTTCAAACATCAGGCTGAGGTAAGCGCCGACGACAAGCGCGTTTATGGCTACCGGCGGCACGGCCGCCAGCCAGCGGTTTTTGATCCGCGACGTGAGAAGCGCGGCGGAAAGCGTCGCCAAAGAGCCGAATATCCAGTCAACCGGCCCCAGCCCCCCGAACAGCAGATTGCTCAAAAAGCATCCGGCAAACAAGCCCGGTATCGCCGCCGGAAAGATAAACGGCAGTAGCGTCAGCGCTTCCGCCGCCCGGAACTGCAAAAGCCCGAACGACGTTGGAATGGTGACCGTCACCAAGGCGATATACATCGCGGCGACGAGTCCGGCAAACGCCGTTTTGCGGATAAATTGATTCTGTTGTTGCATAGGGAAAACCTCCTTGTTATTTTGATTGCTCAATGATTGCGCCGTAGATGGGTCTTCGTATGCGCGGGAGTTCGCTTTGCGGATATTATACCATGCCCCCCGCCGGATATCAACGCAAATATTTGTCCAACATCCCTCGTCCCGCGCTTTCAGTCCCTCCGCGATATCAAGCCTGCCGACTGAAAACGGCGGCGGGGTAAATCCCGCCGCGCTTTGTTGGTGATGTGGGGTTTGTTGTTAAGGGCGCAAAGGAATCGAACTCGAAGAACCTTAATCCCCAATTTTATTTAATCTTTCGTTCGCAGTAGGGTTAATAGCCTTGTATTATTCCCATCTAAATTCGGGGTCATTCTTTTTCAAACCTTTTGGTATCTTGTCTGTTCCCTTTTTATATTGTGTTATTCCAATAATTAACCCTAATAGGGAAAAAGAAACGAGAATTGAAACGGGTAAATACTTTAAATATTCAATATCATTTGTAAAATAAGAAATTACAAGCATTAGCAAAAAGCCAAATACTAAACCGCCTGCCGACCAATTTATTAATGTCTGTGTTGAGCGGCTATCCCATGATTGCTTTTTATTGCAAAACGGACATATCCCAAGAAGATTATTCCATATTTTCCCACCCGCGCCTTCTTCATATACCCCCGCCGCTTCTTTCATCATCGAAATATAATTTTTTACTTCAGCATATGATTTTATTTTCTCATAGCCTATTTGTAATTTTTTATTTGCTTCATCTTGTAAAGCCGTTGTTTCTTCGGGAGTTAATGATATGGTAGACGTGCTTTTCCTCAAACATGCTGAACGGGTAACCATTTCTGATTTCCAATCAGTTGTTTTTCCGCAATGTTCACAAATAAAACGATAATAAAAATTACGACTTGCGGAAACGGAAAACTCTTTATAATGGCTTGACATATATGCTCCTTTCAAAATTATCCAAATCTCTAAGATTTATATCATCATATTTTTTGAGCATTTCATTATTATAAAAAACCTCTATGTTCCCGGACGCATCTCCAAAATAATCAACACCTCTATACGCCTTAAACGAATACCCTAATTTTATCCATTCTTCGTGGGGCAGAATACGAAACCATTTCCAAAAACCCAACGGCGGTATGCTTCTGACTACAGCATTGGCGGAAGTAATAAACTTATCGTCTTTTGAAGTGCTTAAATCGCGCAATATGTTAAAATCAAGTTCCCTTTCATCTTCGTTTACATTGCTATAACTTTCAGGCGAAATACTGCCGCACTCTTTACATCTGCTTCCCCTGTCCGAAGAATAAGCTCCATAGTGGCGACAGCCGCACTTACAAACCCAGTTCATAATTTTCACACCTCAAATATAAATTTTCATACTCGCGCCCCTCATCACCGCAGAACGCTGATAACATTTCTATATTATAACACAGAAAACCGCTTTGTCAATGCTTTTTGTAGGTTGTAAATGTGGGGAAACGTACTTATTCCGCGTTATTGGGCAATCTATACATTTGTATATCGCCACAAATCTTAAATCCAAATTGCTCATACAAGCCCGATGCGTCTTTCGTGCCGAGCAGGCCGAGCAAGGATTCAAGTTGTTTATGTTTTGTTATAAAATCTATAAGTGCCTTTCCTATCTCTTGACCACGATACCTTTCATCAACGACAACATCTCCAAGCCAGTAAACAGCGGCATAATCGGTTATGACACGCGCAAACCCGATTAAAACATCATCTTTATAGACTCCGAAGCAAAGAGAATTTTCAATTGTTTTATCAACAATTTCTTTTGAACGATTTTTTGCCCAATATGTTGTTTTCAAAAGCTCATATACACGGTCAATCTGAATCAATGATTTATCATCACTTATCAAAAAATCATTGTATCTTAATTCCATTTGAAAACTCCTCTAAAACAAATTTTACTCGCAACCCTGCGAAAATCGGTTGATGGGTCTACTGTTTATTTGATTTAGTTGTTGTCTAAAATACCACTGCATCAAGGACGTTTATGACCGGCGGCGGGGAGGCGGGGATTTGACCCCGCCTCCCTGCCCTTCCGGCCATGCATAAGTTTGTTTTTTACGCTTTCGGCAGTGTGGCGAAGGCTTTTTCCAAGTCCTCGTCGGTTGGGACATAATCGGTCATTGAGCCGTCGAGGAAGGAGCTGTACGCCGTCATGTCGAAGTATCCGGTGCCGCTCAGGCCGAACAGGATGGTTTTGGTCTCCCCTGTTTTCTTGCACTCCAGCGCTTCGTCAATGGCCACGCGGATGGCGTGGGAGGATTCCGGCGCGGGCAGGATGGTTTCGACTTTGGCAAACAGCGCCGCCGCTTCAAACACCGCCTTCTGCGGCACGGCGCGCGCGTCGATAACGCCGTCGTGGCGCAGCTTGGAGAGGATGGGGCTCATGCCGTGGAAACGCAGGCCACCCGCGTGGTTGGGATGCGGGATATACCCCGAGCTGAGGGTATACATCTTCAGCAGCGGCGTGGTGCAGCCGGTGTCGCCGAAGTCGTAGGCGTAGCGGCCCCGCGTCAGGCTGGGGCAGGACGCCGGCTCAACGGCAATAAACTTAGGCGCCCGCTTGCCCAGCAGCTTATCTTGAATAAAGGGACTCATCAGACCGCCGAGGTTGCTTCCTCCGCCCGCGCAGCCAATGACAAGGTCGGGGTATTCGTCCAGCGTTTCCATCGCTGTCTTGGCTTCCAGCCCGACGACCGACTGATGCAGCAGCACATGGTTCAGCACCGAGCCAAGCGCGTAGCGGCAATCGCTCCCCTTGCTCAACGCCGCCTCGATAGCTTCGGAAATGGCGCAGCCCAGAGAGCCGGTGGTGTCGGGGTATTCCGCCAGCAGCTTGCGTCCCACCGACGTGGTTTCGGACGGGGAGGCAAAGACGTTGGCGCCGTAAGTCTCCATCACCGTCTTACGGTAGGGCTTCTGCATCATCGAGCCTTTGACCATATAGACGCGCAGTTCAATGTCCATATAGGCGCAGGCCATTGAAAGCGCCGTCCCCCACTGTCCCGCGCCCGTCTCGGTGGCTAGGAATTCAAGGCCCTGTTTTTTCGCGTAATAGGCCTGCGCGATAGCCGAGTTGAGCTTGTGGCTGCCGCTGGTGTTGTTGCCCTCGAATTTGTAGTAGATTTTGGCGGGGGTGTCCAGCGCCTTCTCCAGATGATAGGCGCGGCACAGCGGCGAGGGACGATAGGTTCTGTAATAGTCCATCACCGGGCCGGGGATGTCGATATAGCGCGTGGTGTTGTCCGTCTCCTGACGGCAGCATTCCTCAATGAAGATGGGGGTGAGCTGCTCGGCCGTCATCGGCTCGTGCGTACCCGGATGAATCATCGGGGCGGGCTGATCGGCCATGTCGGCGCGGACATTGTACCATGCCTGCGGGAGTTTCTCCTCGGGGAGGTAGGTTTTGTAGGGGATTCGTTTCATGGGGTGTCGCTCCTTTCAAAATATTCTGCCGAAAGGGCAAATAAGCAAACCTGCCCCTAAACGGGACAGGTCGTACCTGTTCTAGCCACCCGAAGTTTCACGGTCCGGCAACCGCGTCCGTCTTTTTACGGGTCGGACTCCCGTCGGGTACTACTCGCGGCAAACCCGCTTTCACCCCGCCCTCGGCAGGCCATTCGCCATTCCCCGTATGGCCGCCATCACACCGCCGGCGGCTCTCTGAACATCGTGGGAAAAGTTACTCTTCTGCGTCATCGGTTTCACATGATTGGATTGTCTACCTGTATTATACGCGCGGCGCGAGCCGTTGTCAAGACTTTTTTTCTCCCCGCACAGCCGCGCCCCCGCCGCATATAGTGTGACGGGGGGATTTTTGTATGGCATCTGTCTTAGAGGGCGCCATGCTGGCGCTGGCCTGTTCGCTTGACGCGTTTGCCCTTGGGTTTGCGTACGGCGGCAAGCGTATCCGTATTCCGGTTTTGTCGGGGTGGATTGCAACTTTGTGCTGCACGGTTTTCTTGGGCGGGGCGCTGTTACTGGGCGGGCTACTGAGGCCGTATCTGCCCGAATGGCTGACCACCGTCCTCGCGTCCGGCGTCTTGTGTGCCGTAGGCGTTTTCAAGCTCTTTGAAAAAAACGAGCCTACGGACGGGGACGCAAACAAGGATTATGTCATATCCCCCTCCGAAGCCGCGCTCCTGTCGATCGTGCTTTCGCTGGACGGGCTGGCGGTGGGCTTTGGCGCGGGCGTGGGCAGCGCCAACATCCCGGCGGCCGTCGTCGCGTCGGTTGTGATTGGTATCGCGGCCATCATGGGCGGCTGCCGCTTGGGAGAAAAGCTGTCCGGTTCGCTGCCCGTCAACCCCTCCAGAATCGGCGGGGTGATTTTGATTGGCTTGGCAGTATCGGAGTTTATGCTTTCTTTTTCTTGAGCAGGACTACAACAACCACGCCCGCCGCGGCCAGCGCGCCGCCGATTGCGATAAAGACCCACGGCGGCCCTCCGCCGTCCGTCTCTTCCGCCGTTCTCCCCCGGGCCTGCTCCTTCTCCTGCGGGCCGGGCGGGAGGGGGGGGGGGGTTGGGTC
>Ga0099364_10000116_pt1 | contig 131336 bp, 103 predicted proteins | sample TergutTh196P3_FD_73070 | JGI IMG/M metagenome (GOLD analysis project Ga0099364, IMG submission 73070) | Microcerotermes parvus P3 segment gut microbial communities from Pointe-Noire, Republic of the Congo - Th196 P3 | ecosystem: Host-associated > Arthropoda: Insects > Digestive system > Gut ...
TAGGTGCTTTGCCTTTTGCTCTTGCTGCTTTAGCAGCTAAGCAAACGGACAGCGGAGCAACGAAGTTGCGTAGACCGTTCGTAGAACGGCGTGCGAAGCACGTAGCACCGTAGCGAGGATGGACAGCGTAGCAAAGCGGAGATAGTGCTGCTTTAAGAGGTCGGAGTATTGCGATTGCGACTAGGTGCTTTAGCACCGTAGCGAGCATCGACAGCGTAGCCTGAAAGGGCGGAGATAGCACGCACTTGCTTTGATAAAAGAAAAGATTTAAAAAAAAGAAGGTGATAAAATGTCCAAGCAAGCAGAAATCCTATCAAGTTTAACTGATTTATTTAATAAAATTAATTACTACTATCGTCCACAAATGGAAAAAGTTTTCCCAGAGTTAAGCTTGTCAGAGATTGAGTCAATTGAGATAATTGCCATACTTGAGTATCCCAATGTTACCAAGCTCGCAGAAGCACTTTATGTCACACGCGGAGCAATCAGTAAGGTCACCAAAAAATTGCTCAAGAAAGGTCTCATAGAAAGTTTCAAAAGTCCTGACAATAAAAAAGAAATTTATTTTCGGCTGACACAAGCTGGAAGTGAAATCAATAATCGTCATGAGGCGATGCATCAAAAATTTCTCAAAGAAGATGAAATAGTATTTGAAGATTTATCTGAAAAAGAAAGTCAAGTTATTTTGAATTTTCTAGAAAAATATAACAATCACCTTGATAAAACAATAAGAAACACTTTGAAATCGTAAAGTGTTTCTTTTTTATCATCTTTTTGTTGACAAAGAAACAAAAAGATGATATTCTATTATTGTTTCTAAGGAAACTAAATATAGATATTCAATCGAGGTCAACTAATATGAAACCTAATCATCATGCCCTAACCTTTGGGCTTATCTCAACATTTCTTACAGGACTGGGCTTTACAATCATTGCACCTGTTGTTCCGTTTCTAGTCGCTCCTTTTGCAAATCATAGTAATCAAGCATTTATTGTGACTGCGCTAACTGCGATTTATGCAGGCTGTACCTTTCTTGCTGCACCAGCAATGGGTGCTCTTTCTGACCGATATGGTAGAAAAGTCATTTTATTAACTTGTCTCGCGGGTTCAAGCATCGGTTATCTCGTTTTTGGACTGGCGGGCGCACTTTGGATGCTGTTTCTTGGTCGGATTATTGATGGATTGACTGGTGGAAATATTGTTGCACTTTTTGCCTACTTTGCCGATATTACAAAAGCTGAAGAACGTACAAAAATCTTTGGTTGGGCAGCAGCGGCCGTTGGTATTGGGACAATTACTGGCCCTACGTTTGGGGGACTGCTTGCTCATTTTGGAAATAGTGTTCCTTTTTATTTCGGTGCTTTTGTTTGTTTGCTCAATCTTGTTTATGGTCTCTTTGCAATGCCAGAAAGTTTAGCAGTAGATAAGCGATTATCAAAACTTCCGCTAAATCGGATTAATCCTTTTACAGCACTCTTTGATGTTTTGACTATGCGTAATCTTTCAAAACTTTTCATCGTAGGTTTTTTCCTGTGGATTCCAGCGGGAGCAATGCAGGCCATCATTAGCCAGTTTACATGGGATAGTTTTGCATGGAGACCTGTAGCTATCGGACTCGTCTTTTCTATCATGGGGCTACAAGATATTGTCACTCAAACATTGATAATGAAACATCTACTCAAGCACTTCAATGATAAGCAGTTAATCAATCTCGCGATAGTGAGTGAGCTTATCGGGTACACATTGATGGCTCTCTCAGCAATCACTCAGTTTTGGCCTATCTTTATCCTTGCAATGTTTATCTATGCTTTTGGCGATTCGGTATTTGGTACCGCTTTTAACGGCCGTTTATCCAAACAAGCAAGCGATAGCGAGCAGGGAAAGCTCCAAGGTGGGTCACAAGCCTTACAATCCCTTGCACGTATTGCAGGACCTTTAATCGGTGGTGAAATATATATTCTTTTTGGACATTCAGCTCCTGCGCTTATGGGAATGATTTTGCTTGTTGCTGCTTTATTCACTCTAAGAAAGAGAGAAGACAACGCTGAAAAGGAAAATATTTTATAAACATATCCTTTTCTCCAAAAATAATACAAAAACTATTGAGAAGTTTCTTGATCGTTTTTTGCGATTGAATTGAGTAAAAAATCGGCAAATGAGAGCTGTCAAGATTTTTTCTTGACAGCTTTCCTCACCTATGTTATAATATTCAAGTATTAAAAATTAAGAAGAGGAATAGATAAACATGTCTGTAAAAATCCGTTTGACTCGTATGGGTTCTAAGAAAAAACCTTACTACCGTATTAACATTGCTGATTCACGCGCTCCACGTGATGGTCGTTTCATCGAAACAGTTGGTACTTACAACCCACTCGTAGCTGAAAACCAAGTCACACTTAAAGAAGAACGCATCTTGGAATGGTTGAACAATGGTGCACAACCATCAGATACAGTTCGTAACTTGCTTTCAAAAGCTGGAGTTATGAAAAAATTCCACGAATCAAAATTCTCTAAATAAGAAATTTGAAGCTGCCCTTTTGGACAGCTTTTCGTGGATATTCACATAAAAAATTGAACCAGAATTCTGGTTAGAGTAGGAAATGTTATGCAATCAGATGTGAAAGAGTTAGTTTTGACGATTGTCAAACCATTGGTAACACAACCCGATGAAGTATCTTTAGAACTTATTGAAGGTGAAGAATTTATGGAATACCATCTCAAAGTCGCTGATGGTGATATCGGTCGGATTATCGGTCGCCAAGGGCGTATTATCCAAGCTATTCGTACAGTTGTCTATTTTGTCCCTGTTGAGGGTAAAAAAGTTCGTCTTTTGGTTGACCAATAAAAATAAAAAAAGCCCATTTGGGCTTTTTTTGTTTCAATGATAAATGTGTTATCCCATTCCTAAAATTTTAGTGACAACTTGAGTTAATAAACTTCCTGCAAAATTTACAAATAACTCTGAAAGAAACTCGGCTTTATGACTCTTTACAATGGTTTCAAATGTGGAAATATCTTTATTTTTAGCGGCTTCCAATGCTTCAATACTAACAGACTTAACTGAAGAGGAAATTGAGATGTTATTAATAACACGCTCTAGTTCTTTAGAGATTTCATCCCAATCATAATCGGAAACATTGGAAGCAATATTTGCGTGATTGCCATGACCGAGTTGAACCTGCTCAAGAGAGCTATTATTAATCTCTCCTATGCTGAAAGATTTATCAGTATTGTTTGATCCAATAATGTTGTTATTCCCAATAGAATGTTCAGCAATTGAGTTATTATCTCCAACAATTGTCTGATCTTTGATATTAATGCTAATATTTTGATTTCGCTGATTAAAAGCAGTTTCTAACACATCCTGAACCTCAAGTAAAAAAGATTCCTCTTTAAAATAAATAGGATAGATTATTCCAGAGTTAAGCTGAATATAAAGATAAGAATTAGTATTTAAAGTTTTCTGATAGAGATAGTAGATATAAACTCCTAAGGCAATGATTAAAATTAACCCTAGTATAAAAGAAAACTTTAAGATGATAAGAGAGATTAAGAGCCATATGATAATAAGCGGATATGGAATGTTAACTTTTAGGCGACCGTGACTTAGCGTGGAGATATTACTTAATTGAAGAGTGTTTTTATCAACTTTGAGCACATTTCCTTGGACTTGTAGTCGGTCTGTACGTATCTCCTTTTGAGATTGATTGGATAATAGGTTAGTAATCGTATTATTCATTTAGTCTTTTCCTTTTGTTTAGTATGTTCTAGATGGAGAAAAATTTCAATATGTTAATATTTTAATCTAAAGATAATAAGTGACATTATTGTATCAGTGAAACTTTATTTGTAAGTAGTATTAAAATTATCCCCAAGGAAGAACTTCAACAAAGACAACGACCAAGGATACTAAAGCGACTAGTAGTGATGTGAATTTTGATTTTTTCATAACTTCTCCTCCCTCATAATTATGTTTGTAGTATAATAAACTATATAAAAGAATACAAAAATAAAATAGAGTTAATTTTTAACTATCGTTAATTATTATTTATTTGTAATATAGGAGAGGATGGATGAAAAGTGGAAATGTTGAGAAAGTCTTATATGGGGAAGCTTTTAAACTTTTTAGAACTTCAAAAAAGTTTACGTTGAAAGAAGCAGCTGGAAATGATACTTCTAGTGCTAATATATCTAAATTTGAAAATGGAATTTCTAGTCCATCTGTTGAAACTTTCTTTAATATCATAAATAATATTAATGTTTCAGCTTTTGAGTTTCAGAACTTATATAATCAAATGTTGAATTCTAAAGATATTATGCTTTACGAATCAGAACTTATTGCAGCGTATATGTCTAATGATAAGGATAAGGTTTGTCAATTTATTGAAAAACTAAAAATGCTATCTTTGGCGTTTGAGAGTAAGAAATACAAGTTAGATAAAGTACAAGCAGAGGCAGTTCTTGCAAAAATTGATAGGGAATATAAAATACCTGAAGAGGATATTTTATTTTTAAAAACCTATCTTTTAGAATTAGAAGATTGGGGAATATATGATATTAATGCACTAACCCGAAGTGATCATATTTTTGACCCTGTTACACTTTCAAAATTAACTCAACAGATGTTAAAAGCTAATTATTTCAATAAAAAGTTACCAGAAATACGACGTGCAAAAATTCAAGCTTTACTCAATATTGTCAATGCATTTGTTAGGAATAAGCAGTGGGAGTTAGCAGAAAAATATATTAGTTATCTTGAAAATATGAATATCGAAGATTATTATACTTTTGAAAAAAATATTCTAAAGTATAATAAAGCCAATTATCGTTTTCATCGAGGAGATGATACAGCATTAGTGATAATGGAGAAATGTCGTGATGTTTTTGAATATTGTGATTGTAACTCCTATGCTTTACTGATGAGTAAAGAAATTAAAGAGTTGAAAAGAGTGAGAAGGTAGAAAAGTAGGTGTTTAACGTAGCCGATACTTACTGATTTTTAAAGTATAAAAACCACCAGATAGAGAAAATTAGATCAAAGGTTTTGAAGAGGGATAAATCATTTGTTCGGAGCATTTGTCATTTTGAGAGTTGTGGTATAATAAATTCATGACTAACAAAATTAAATTGGTTGCCCTTGATTTAGATGGGACATTATTGAATTCGTCGAAAGAAATCTCTCGCGAGAATATTGAAGCGATTGATGCTGCGAGAGATAAAGGAGTTGATGTCGTGTTGACGACGGGACGTCCTTTGATTGCGATTCAGCCGTTTTTGAAACGATTAAATATGCTTGATTTTGATGATTATAGTGTGACTTTTAACGGAGGATTGGTTCAGCGAAATACGGGACAAATCTTATCGAAAAAAAGTTTTTCTTATGAAGAAATTGAGGAAATAAAAACTTTAACTTCTCGTCTTGATATTCCTTGTGATATTTTGAGTGAAGAAAAAGTGTTTGTTACAAAGAGTGCAAGAGTATCGGAATATGAAACTTTGAATAAACTTTTGACCTTTATCAAGATGGATTTCAATGATGTGCCGCGTGAAGTGGTTTATAATAAAATTGTTTCTTGCACGGAAAGAGAATTTTTGGATGAAAGTTTAAAGCAGATTCCTGCTGAATTTTTTAGTCGTTTTGAGATTTTCAAAACTCAGGCAAAATTATTAGAATTTATGCCAAAGGGAATCAATAAAGCTTATGGATTGACCCAACTCATCGGTCAGCTTGATTTGCAGCCGGAAAATGTGATGGCGATGGGAGATGAGGCAAATGATTTGTCAATGATTGCTTGGGCAGGTTATGGTGTTGCAATGGGAAATGCAGTAGATAGCGTGAAAGAGCAAGCGAATATTATTTCGAGTTTGACGAATGACCAAAATGCTGTTGCAGATATAATTGAAAAGTATGTATTGTAATGTTGATTATCCGACTTGCGCCTGATTTTTTCTAGGTAAAATCATGGTAAAATAGGTCGTAAATATTTGTAGAAGGATTAAGGATGAGTCAAAATTTACAGTTGAAAAAGTTTATACCAAGCTTGATTTTTGCAATTATATTGCCTGTTGTTGCTTATTTAATTTTAAAAACGTGTGGTTGGTCTGATACGTTAGCACTTGTCGTGGCTACGGCATTTCCTGTCATCCATATGATTTGGGGATTGCTCACAAAACGGACGTTGAATCCCGTTAGTTTGGTTGCGATTGTGGGATTTTTGATTTCACTTTTATCGGTCTATTTGACGCATGGAAATAATTTGGCTTTTAAACTTTGGCATCCTATTTTGACAGCAGTGATTGGAATTATCTTTTTATTGTCGGTAGCTTTTAATAAGCCTTTGCTAGAGTTGGCTGGTGAGAGTGGAGGAAGTCATAAGAAATTTATGATTTTGACTGGTTTTATGGGGTTAGTATTTGCTAGTCATGCTTTGCTTGTGATGATGCTTGCTTTCTCGGTGGACACAACAAATTTTGTGATTGTATCAAAGATTATTGATTTTTCGGCGGTTGGAATTTTGATTGCTGGACTTGCATTACTTAGAAAAAAATTGAAATGAGAATGGCTGAGTCGTTTTTGGGAAGTAAGATTCGGTATGTGATATTGAGTTTAGGGCGCCTGAAAGTTAATGAAAATGCAAGCTTGAGCGATTGAAGCATGGGAGTTGAGTTGTTGCCCATCGTTTATTGAGCCATTTTAAAGGAGAAAATATGGGACTTTTTGACCGTTTGTTTGGTAAAAAAAAGCAAGAAGACGTAGCTGATGATATTGTCATTGAGGAAAAACAGGATAATATCGAATCTAGCACTATGTCAGCACTGACAGAAGTGCAGGAGGCTAATGAAGAACCTGTAAATAGTGATAAAAGTTTGTCAGTACTGACAGAAAGTGAAAACGTTACTGACAACACTGTTGTCAGCACTGATGAGGAAGAAATTGTCATTGATGTTGATGCTTTGGCAGATATTTTTACGAAGTCGCGTGAGGAAACTGAAAAGAAATATGAAGATTCTTTAAGTTTGACTCGGAAAACGTTTAGTGATGGCTTTAATGAGCTGTTTGCCAACTTTAGGACTGTTGATGAGGAGTTCTTTGAGGAACTTGAAGAAACGCTGATTATGTCTGATGTTGGTGTTGATTTGGCGATGGAAATTACTGAGGAGCTTCGACATGAGGCAAGACTTGCTCATGCAAAATCATCTGATGATTTACGCCAATTAATTATTGAGAAGATTGTTGACAAGTTTGATGGAGATAAGTTGCCATCAGCACTTGATATTCAAGAAACAGGACTTTCGATTTTCTTATTTGTTGGTGTAAATGGTGTTGGTAAAACAACGACGATTGGCAAATTGGCAGCGCGTTACAAAAATGAAGGAAAGCGTGTGCTGCTTGCAGCGGCGGATACTTTTAGAGCTGGCGCCATTGACCAGTTGGTTGAATGGGGAAATCGCTCTGGTGTGGAAGTGGTAACAAAAGCTGCTGGTTCAGACCCTGCGAGTGTCGTTTTTGACGCTGTTGCTAAAGCTAAGGCTGAAAGTTATGACATTTTACTTGTGGATACGGCAGGACGACTGCAAAATAAAGACCATCTCATGAAGGAATTGGAAAAAATCGGGAAAGTAATTAAACGTGAAATTCCAGATGCACCTCACGAAACGATTCTTGCACTTGATGCGACAACAGGTCAAAATGCAATTCAACAGGCAAAAGAATTTAGTGTAGTTACACCGATTACAGGGATTGCATTGACCAAGCTTGATGGTTCTGCCAAAGGAGGAATTGTTTTATCAATCGTACAAAGTTTGAAAATACCCGTCAAATTGATTGGTCTTGGAGAAAAAATAGATGATTTGCAAGATTTTGATGAAGAGTTTTTTGTTCGAGGACTTTTCAAAGAATTATTGTAAATTAAGGATTGATTAGTTGAGATCAAGTAAAGGGAATTCTGTCAGTATGCTGACAGAATTTTTATCTCCCACTTTCATGCTTAGATGAACTGCAGATATACTGCCTTTTGCTCTTGAAAGCTTTGCTTGCTGGCACGCCTGCCTATTGGCTGTAAGGCACTAAAGTGCCGATGAACATTTGTCCTCTATCTCTAAGTCACTAAAGTGACAAGAATAGAGGCAACGCCAAATGGCAATCAAACGGACAGTGGAGCAACGAAGTTGTGTAGACCGTTTGCAGAACGGCGTGCAAAGCACGTAGCACCGTAGCAAGGATGGATAGCGTAGCCCAAAGGGCGGAGATAGCACGCACTTGCTAAGTTAAAAGTCAAACAGTATTAGATTATCAGTACAAATTTCAGTATCAAAAACAAATGAGTGTTTGAAAAAATTAGTAATTTAAGGTAAAATAAGTAGTGCATCTAACTGAACCAGTAGGTTCGTAACGATTTATAAGAAAGGCTCTTCATGTCGTACTCAAATTTGAAGCTGTTTTCGCTCTCTTCCAATCCAGAATTGGCCCAAAAAGTGGCTAAGGAAATCGGAATTGAGCTTGGAAAAGTAAGTGTTCGCACCTTCTCAGATGGTGAAACGGAAGTTCACATTGACGAATCAGTTCGTGGTGACCATGTTTTTATCCTTCAATCAACAAGTGCCCCTGTCAATGACAATCTGATGGAACTTTTGATTATGATGGACACTCTTCGCAGGGCTAGCGCTGCATCAATTAACATTGTCATGCCTTATTACGGTTATGCTAGACAAGACCGTAAAGCGCGTGCTAGAGAGCCAATTACATCAAAACTTGTAGCAAATATGCTTCAAATTGCAGGTGCAGATCGATTGATTACGTTTGACCTTCATGCGCCTCAAATTCAAGGTTTCTTTAACATTCCAGTTGACCATCTTTTGGGTTCACCGCTCATTGCAGATTATTTCCGTCGTCATTTTGTATCGGCTGGCGATGATGTTGTCGTTGTTTCTCCTGACCATGGAGGAGTTGGTCGTGCGCGCAAATTGGCAAATTTTCTCAAAACACCACTTGCTATTATTGACAAACGCCGTCCGCGTGCAAATGTCGCTGAAATTATGAATATTATTGGTGATGTTAAAGGTAAAAAATGTATCTTGATTGATGATATGATTGATACAGCAGGCACAATTACTCTCGCTGCCAATGCGCTCAAGGAACTTGGAGCAACTGAAGTTTACGCTTCATGTACCCATGCAGTCCTATCGGGACCAGCGATTGAACGTATCAATAACTCAGCAATCACTAAATTAGTCGTTTTGGATACCATTCAAATTCCAGAAGAACGTAAGAGTGAGAAAATCGTAGAACTTTCGATTGCACACTTGCTTGCAGATGCAATCATTCGTATCCACGAACGCCGTCCTCTTTCACCTCTTTTTGAATTGCATCTTCCTTCAGAGCAAATCTAATACGGTTAAACGGGACGTTTGAAGTGGTTACTTCATTTGTGGGGGGATTGCGATTTGAGCTTCCGACTTTAGTCGGTTGCCACTGCGACTAGATGCTTTGCCTTTTGCTCTTGCCAGCTTTGCTTGCTAAGCAAACGGACAGCGGAGCAACGAAGTTGCGTAGACCGTTCGCAGAACGGCGTGCAAAGCACGTAGCACCATAGCGAGCATGGACAGCGAAGCAACGAGGTTGCGGAGATAGTGAAATTGACAGCGTAGTAAAGCGGAGATGGAACGAATGGATAGTGAGCAACGAAGTTGCAAAGACCGTTCATAGAACGATGTGCGAAGCACGTAGCATCGCAGCGGGCATTGACGGCCTTTTTATCAGAGGCTTTAGCGGCTAGATAAAAAGGACAAATGTTTATCGCGTAGCCCAAAGGGCGGAGATAGCACGCACTTACTAAGTTAAAAGTCGAAGCTTGGGTTTCCCACTTGAGGTTACTTCTCAAACTACGGATAAGAAAAGCATCGCTTTTCCCAATCGTTGCAAAGCAGTCTATTTGCAGTTCAGCTAATAACTTTTTCTAAAAAAATTATTAGCTGAACTAGTATAAGACTTCAAGCGGCCGCTGGTCGCTTTTTTAAAAAATGGAACTAGAGAAAATTCGAAAACTTTATGAAAATGTTGATATCAGTACACTTTCAGAACGTGAAAAGTTACTGACAGAATTAATTTTTACTGACAGAAATCCTGTCAGCACAGAATTGTTACCAAATGGGCGCTACCGTATTTTGCAGTTTTCAGCAACAGATTTTGAGCCGCTAGAAAGCACTTTAAAACTGTTACTTCCGGACTTTGCAAGTAGTGATGTTGATAAAAAAATTGTCATTGAGCGCTTGTCAAATGATAATCCGACAAAGTCGGAACTTTTTGATATCTTTCAAACTTTATCACAAGATATGGGAGAAAAAATCTCTGCTTATGTGGGGATGTTTGTGGATAAAGCCCAGCTTTCTGAAATTTATGCTGAAGAGTCCACAATTTTTAAAAGTAAAAAATCGTTTAGTGAATATATATTAACAGAAAGTTTGAGAACTTCTGATAACAAAATTTTAAAAGATATTCATCGTGAATTATTGGAAAATGTAGAAGACCAAAAACTTGTCATTGCACTGTATGCGACAAATGGTAATCAATCTCAAGCTGCAAAAAATCTTTATGTTCACAGAAATACTTTACTCAATAAAATTAAAAAATACGAGCAAAAATACGGTCTTCAGCTTACAGGAAGCGACCTTGTTCTCGCTTATAATTTAATCTAATACTGTTCACTAGTTTGTAAGCTAACTAAAGGGTGTTCATCATAAAATACGGTAGTGGAATTAGTATTATATATCAAGAAAGGAACTGAGTTCGCCTCTTTGAAGTAAACGAAAATAGATAAGGTGGAATCTGAGTTACGCTCGGAACCTCATATTCTTATTTATGGTGCAAAGCGCCAAAGGACACTTTTCGTTACTTCAGAGCAGTCGGTCTCACATCTTAAAATTATGGAATACAATCACCAAGAAGTAGAAGCAAAATGGCAAAAATTTTGGGCAGAACATCAAACTTTCCGCACAGGAACAGATAAGAACAAACCCAAATTTTATGCGCTTGATATGTTCCCCTATCCATCTGGAGCAGGATTGCACGTTGGGCATCCAGAAGGTTACACTGCAACAGACATTCTTGCACGCTATAAACGCGCGCAAGGCTATAATGTTCTTCATCCAATGGGATGGGATGCTTTTGGGCTACCAGCAGAGCAATATGCTATGAATACTGGACATGATCCTGCAGAATTTACAGCCGAAAATATTGCCAACTTCAAACGTCAAATTAATAGTTTAGGATTTAGCTATGACTGGGAGCGTGAAGTTAATACAACTGACCCTGATTACTATAAATGGACGCAGTGGATTTTCACAAAACTCTATGAAAAAGGGCTTGCCTATGAAGCAGAAGTTGCTGTAAACTGGGTAGAAGAACTCGGTACTGCGATTGCCAACGAAGAAGTGTTACCAGACGGTACCTCAGAACGTGGTGGATTTCCTGTAGTCCGTAAACCCATGCGTCAGTGGATGCTCAAAATTACTGCCTATGCAGAACGTTTACTTGAAGACCTTGAACTCGTGGATTGGCCAGAGTCAATTAAAGAAATGCAACGCAATTGGATTGGTAAATCAACAGGTGCGGATGTGACTTTCGCTGTTGACGGTACAAGCCAAACATTTGAAGTGTTTACCACACGTCCAGATACACTTTTTGGTGCGACTTATGCTGTACTTGCTCCAGAACATCCTTTGGTAAATCGTATCACTACAGATGAACAAGCATCTAGCGTTGCAGAATATCAACGTCAAGCTAGCCTTAAATCTGATCTTGCTCGTACTGACCTTGCAAAAGATAAGACAGGAGTTTGGACAGGAGCCTATGCCATTAATCCTGTGAATGGGCGTAAGATGCCGATTTGGATTTCAGACTATGTACTTGCTAGCTACGGACATGGTGCGATCATGGCTGTACCTGCTCATGATGAACGTGACTGGGAGTTTGCTAAAGTTTTTGGTCTTGAAATCATTCCGGTGTTAGAAGGAAAAGATGCAAATGGAGTATCTTTTGATGTCAATCAAGCCGCTTATACTGAAGATGGATTACATATTAACTCTGGATTCTTGAATGGGCTTGACAAAGCCACAGCAATAGAAAAAATTGTTGATTATCTTGAAGAAAAAGAAATTGGTAAGAGAAAAATCACTTATCGTTTGCGCGACTGGCTTTTTAGTCGCCAACGTTATTGGGGAGAGCCTATTCCAATCATTCATTGGGAAGATGGAACATCAACGGCAGTTCCTGAAAGAGATTTACCACTTGTATTGCCTGTGACAAGCGACATCAAGCCTTCAGGTACAGGTGAGTCACCACTTGCAAATTTGACGGATTGGTTGACTGTGACACGCCGTGATGGTGTCAAAGGACGTCGTGAGACAAATACGATGCCACAATGGGCAGGCTCTAGCTGGTATTATCTTCGTTATATTGACCCTCACAACAAAGTGGCGCTTGCAGATCCAGACCTTCTCAAAGAATGGCTTCCAGTTGATATTTATGTGGGTGGTGCAGAACACGCAGTATTACACTTGCTCTATGCACGTTTTTGGCATAAAGTGCTTTATGACCTCGGCATCGTTCCAACAAAAGAACCTTTCCAAAAACTCTTTAATCAAGGAATGATTTTGGGAACGTCATATCGTGACCATCGTGGGGCACTTGTTGCAACGGATAAAGTTGAAAAGCGTGATGGTGGATATTTCCATATTGAAACAGGCGAAGCGCTTACTCAACTTCCAGCAAAAATGTCTAAGTCGCTCAAAAACGTTGTTAATCCAGATGATGTAGTTGAGCATTACGGTGCAGATACTCTTCGAGTTTATGAAATGTTTATGGGACCGTTAGACGCAAGTATCCCTTGGTCAGAAGAAGGTCTTGAAGGCGCACGTAAATTCCTTGACCGTGCCGTTCGTATGATTGAAAATAGTGAACTCACAGAGGAAAATGATGGAACACTTGATAAAGTTTATCATGAAACCGTCAAAAATGTGACTGAGCGCTTGGACCATATGTACTTTAATACTGCTATTTCACAGTTAATGATTTTCGTGAATAGTGTTAACAAGGCAAAAACTTTACCTGTTAATTATGCAAAAGGATTTGTGCAATTGTTAGCACCTTTTGCACCACACATTGCTGAGGAACTCTGGGTAAAACTGGGGAATAAAGCTGGAATTTCTTATGTTGCATGGCCAACATTTGACGCAAGTAAGCTGATTGAATCTGAAGTTGAAATTGTTGTCCAAATTAATGGTAAACTCAAGGCAAAAATTAAGATTGAAAAAGATTTACCACGAGAACAACTTGAAATAGTAGGTAGAGAAGCAGTTGCGGAGGCGCTCGCAGATAAAAATATTGTCAAAGTCATTGCGGTGCCTAATAAACTCGTGAATATCGTTGTAAAATAAATCTGTCAGCGTGCTGACGGGAAAGTGAGTCTTGTCAGCACGCTATCAGTCATAGAAAGTGCTGATATTAAGCTTATGATTAATTTTTCACCAGAACAAGTCAGAACACTCAATGAATTAGAGAGTTCGGTCTTTAATTTTATATTGGCAAATCTTGGTATTTCAGAAGGGTTATCCGTGAGAGAACTTGCTCAGGCTGTTCATGTTTCAACTGCAACAGTGATGAGAATGACCAGAAAGTTAGGTTTTGATGGATGGGTAGAGATGAAGTATTACCTGAAAAATCAAAATCAGGTTGATGAAGTTCCTGTCAATTATTATGAAAATCTGCTACAACTTGACTTGTTTTTAAGAAAAATTACCTCGAAAGAGTCATCAAGGAAACTTGAGGCGGCAGTAGAGTTAATTCAACAAGCGAGATATATTATTTTTATTGGTGTCGGTTCATCTGGGGCCTTAGCGGAATATGGTGCTAGATATTTTACCAATATTGGTTTAGAATCTTATGCTATTTCTGACCCTTATCAAGCAGTTAAGGGCAAGGGAGCACCTGATGTGCTGAGTATAATTTTGTCTGCTTCGGGAGAAACTGATAAAATTATTGAGCGAGTTGTTAAATTGCGTGAGGAAGCTTCTGCAAAGATTATCTCTATCACAAATCAGCCAGAAACTACCTTATCTAAATTATCCAATATCAATCTTACTTATAATTTCCAAACAGAATATTCAAATTATGACCCGCTGGAAAACTTGACCTCACAACTTCCTGTTGTTGCTTTTTTGGAGATTTTGGCACACAAGGCTGTGGAGCAAGCCAAAAAGATAGAGTAAAATGATTAAACTTCTAAGCGTATTGTTTAGAAGTTTAAATTTGCGCTCCACGTCAACCACTTCTTGCGCAAGCACAAAGCAGCAGATTTAGAGGTAAACTAGTATAAATATTTTTTGATTGGTGAGTCTATACTATGGTAAAATATTGCGGATTACGTGCTTCATCCCTGTTCTCCACAGCGCAACAGAACACACCAATCGCAGAACAGTTAAGAGATGAAAAGAGATTTTTTGCATGAGATTAAGTAGCTTTTAAACAAGCAATGATTAGTGATGTATCTTGTCTTGTAACCATTGCTGTAACATGTAACTAATGCCTAAAATACCGTTTACAAATATATTTGTAAACGGTATTATTATTGTGTAAGCAATTTTAATAAATCTAAAGGAGACTATTTATGAATGAGTTTATAAATAATAAAATTTTGCCTCCAGTCATGAAATTTGTTAACACTCGAGCAATTACAGCTCTGAAGAATGGGATGCTTTATGCGATGCCATTCATCATTGTAGGTTCAATTTTCTTGATTTTGGCAAATCTTCCAATCCCTGCAGTTGCAAATTGGTTGTCAACTAATGGCTGGTCTGAAGTTTTCAGCCAAGCTTTCAGTATGTCCTTCGGTATTTTGGCGATTTGGGCTGCGGTTGGGATTGGTTATAGTTATGTCAAAGATGCTGGGCATGGCGATGTTGCTTTGCAAGCAGGCTTGACATCACTTTCGGCATTCTTTATTATTCAATCGCTGACGATTGCAAATCCCATGACATCAGCACTCGCAAATGGTACGGGTACGCTTACAGGTAAAGAAGTCACAGCTGCTTTTGACAAGTTGCCAAGCGCTGTACAAAGCCTTTTGAATAGTCCAGTGACAGGAGTTCTTAATCTGACTTGGAATGGTGGACAAGGGATGATTGCTGCTATATTGATTGGACTTTTGAGCGGTTGGGCTTATAGCTCAATGATTAAAGCAGGTTGGAAGATTACCATGCCTGAGCAAGTGCCTTCAAATGTTGCTAATCAATTCACATCAATGATTCCAACGGGTGTGATTATTATTGGAGCAACGGTGGTCTATGCTTTGTTTAATAAGATTGGTCATACGGATGCTGTAACATTTATTTATCACTGGTTGTCTGTTCCTTTGCAAGGACTTGGCGGTTCATTTTGGGGGATTACAATTATTGCATTGCTCATTCCTTTCTTTTGGTTTTTTGGGGTACATGGGGGAATTATTATGGGTGCAATTAGCTCATCATTCTTACTTCCTAATACTTTTCAAAATGCAGAACTTTATCAAGCAGGAAAATTGAGTTTAGCTAATGGAGCACACATTGTAACGAACGAGTTTTATAATAATATTATTCAGATGTCAGGTTCAGGGGTAACTTTTGGTTTGATTATTTTCACTATTTTCCTTGCAAAATCTCAACAAATGAAGTCAATTGGTAAAGTTGAGTTGGTTCCTGGGTTATTCAATATTAATGAACCATTCTTGTTTGGATTGCCATTGGTCATGAATCCAATCTTAGCATTGCCATTCTTCCTTGTACCTGTAGTGGTTTCAGCAACGGTTTATGGTGCGATTTATTTCCACATTGTTCCACCGATGAACGGAGTAGCTGCGCCTTGGACAACACCTCCAATTATCTCAGGTTTCTTGATTGGTGGTTGGCAATATGCTGTTTTGCAAGCAGTTGCTTTGCTAGAATCAACTTTGATTTATCTACCATTTGCGCGTAAATATGATAAATTACTTTTGCAACAAGAAGCAGAAAATGAAGAAGAACTTGAAGCAGAAGCACATTGAAAAATTGATGATTGATATAAAAAATAAAGTCTGTCAGTACTGACAGACTTTTTAACAAAACTGTCAGTTAATGATAAAGGGGGAAAAATGGAAAATAAAATGCCAGAAGGTTTTTTCTGGGGAAATTCAACTTCATCCATGCAAACAGAAGGAGGCTGGAATGAAGGAGGTAAAGGTCAATCCGTCTACGATGTTGATACAGCAGGGCGAACGGCTAAAAATTGGCAAATTACAATTGATAATTTTCATGATTACCAGCATGATTTTGATTTGATGAAGGAAATGAACATGAATATGTATCGTTTCCAAATTTCTTGGTCACGTGTAGTGCCAGATGGGGATGGTGATTTCAATGAGGAAGGCATTGCTTTTTATAGCGAAATGATTGACGAACTGCTTTCACGTGGGATTGAGCCGATGATTTGCCTTTATCATTTTGATATGCCACTGGTTTTAGCAGAAAAATATAATGGTTTTTTGAGTCGTACTGTTGAAGAAGCCTTCGTACGCTTTGGTAAAGAGATGATGCGTCGTTTTTCTAGTCGTGTCAAGTATTGGATTGTGTTCAACGAGCATAATTTATATTTTGCAGAGGGATTTGAGCATTATTCTGGTGTTCTAAAAAAAGAATTAACGGTGAATGATTGTTATACTGTATTTCATCATACGATGCTTGCTCACTGTGAGTTAGCTGATTTTCTTCATGAAATTTCTGATGCAAAAATTGGCGGAATGTTGGCGACAACGGAGGTTTATCCTGCTTCAACTTCGCCAAAAGATAGTTTGTATTTGAGAAAATTTGATGAGTTTTACAATCGAAATCTCTGTGATGTTTATGCTTTCGGGCATTATTCAGATGAAGTATTAACTTTTATTCGTAATCATAAGATTGAGATGGACTTTCAAAAAGGGGATGAACTGATTTTGGAGAGAGGGATTTCGGACTTCATTTCGTTTTCTTATTATCGTTCAGTACTTCTTGATGCTACAACATTAACAGACGAAGATACTCCCAATTTTTATCTATCAAAAGCGATGAAATTAAATCCACTTCTTTCACATAACCGCTGGGGATGGTCAATCGACCCAGAGGGATTTAGAAATATTTTGAATCGAATTTATCGTGAATTTGGATTGCCTGTCTTTCCAATAGAAAATGGAATTGGGCAGGATGAATCTTGGGATGGTGAACACGAGATTGAAGACGATGTGCGTATTAATTATCATAAAAACCATATCGAAGCAATGAAGAATGCAATGTTCCTTGATGGTGTGGATGTGATAGGGTATTTAGGCTGGGGGTTGATTGATATTCCAGCATCAGGTGGAAATATTGACAAACGCTATGGTGCTGTATATGTCGAGCCAGAAACACTCAAACGTGTACCCAAAAAGTCATTTCATTGGTTTAAAAAAGTTTTTGGAAGCAACGGTGATGAGTATTGAGGATTGGAATTCTTTATATATTAGTGTGATTTATTTAGTATTCTTGCTTACGAAAATAATCAGTGTTATTTATGATAAGTTTGAAAAATTAAAATCTATGAATTATAATTATAAATTCTAAAAAGAGAGATAACTTGTGAAAAATAAATATCAGCTCCACTTGCATTGGCAATATTATCGTCATCATTGATTTCTGTTTTAGTACCATCAATAGAAATTGAACTTAGAGTAAATCAAGAACCAGTAATTTCCCTATCCTCGTCGCTAGGTCTGGAGGAAGTAGGCAACATTCAAATATTAAATTTGGGAGAAAGTAGTCGTTGTTTGGATATGTCCAAGTTGAGAGAAGTATTTTTGATAAATTTTTTCGTTAAATCAAAAATTTCCCTATAGTTGCTATAGGGAAGACGTATTAATAAAATATTTCTTTAAATAACAATTAAAAAACGATAATTATTCTATCACAAGAGACGTAGAAAAATAATCCATTTTACTGATCTATTTCTCTTTAATATGAAGCAACTGAAATATTTACGACTATTTCTAACCAATTTTCTTTCTGGTTGATAACTTCCAGGAATTAAATATTTTCAAATTCATCTTCTTTACTTGTTTCTTTTATTCATAAAAGAAATTAATAGTCATTTTTCAAGTATTCCCACAGTAATCCTACTTTTTAGTATTAAAGTAGGAACATAATATTTTGAAATAAAAGGATTTTATAATCTCGAAAAAACTGCTACAATATAATTACAAACAGATCAAATTAGGAATATAAAGCATTTGATAATTTTGGTAAAATTATAGGCTAGCAAATTTATTAATCCACAAAAATTTGAAGACACTATTGTTTATTTACTAAACGCTTGTCATATAGCTATTAATCAATTAAATATTTAATCATAATAAGATTCCAAAACATTGAAATATTTCGAAGTTTCTTCATTAATATTTTTCTGCACAAAATAGGCTATCTTTAAATGTACAACATTATGTATAAAAATTATAATAGTTAAAAATTTTTTACCAAAAGCCAAATAAATCAACGGCTCATACAAATTGTTTATCTAAAAAATTATGATTTTTCCTAAAGATAAAACTAAAATATGTATCAGTTACTAAAAAATATTTTTCTTCTTTTTGATAATATTTGAGTATAGTATAAGGAGTATATCACAATGGTTAAACAGAATGAACTTAAAGAATACAGAAATATTGGTGAATATTTAAATATCGTGAGGATTGGTAAGCATATTCCATATCGTATTTTTGAAGAAAATGGCCTCTCTGTAAAAACTTTTCAAAGAGTAGTTAATGGTGAAGCAGATATAAGATTATCAGATTTATCCATAATATGTGAAATTTTATCTTTGTCTCCTATAGAAGTAAATTTGGAAGCAGAAAAATCTTCACTTACGGTTGCCTATCGAAAGCGATTTATGGAAAAGTTAAATCAAGGAGATACACAAGAAACTCGCATTGAATTTCAAAGATACATAGAATACTATAATCGAACATCTTTTACATTAGGGAAATTATCTGTTTTATATATGATGCAAGTACTTAGCTATACTAATGATCACGATTGTGGGATTGATCTTGGAGATATATCCGTAACCGAGATAAAAATAATAAAAAATTTGAAGAAATCAGAAATCTATACGATTTTTGATTTAGAGTTTTTAGCATTACAAAGTATTCTAGCAATTAATAAAATTGATCATGACTTTATTTTAAAAGTGATAAAAAACGTAAATATTGAAAAGATCGGGCTTGAAACGAAACTCATATTAGAAATGTTTTTGGAAAATCTTTTACTAGGAGCGCTTGATAACCAGAATATAAGGTTGTTGTTAGAAGTTGAGGAAATAATAATCAACTTTGAAGGATTACAATCGGATCTTTATGTATCAATAATCAAAAAGATAGGGAAATCAGTAAGAAATGCATTATTTAAGAAAAATTTTGAAACTCTTTTTGATGAACTAAAACGTATCAGAAAAGCAAGTGAATTTTTATTTTCAGATGCAATCCTTGAGAGAATTATAAATCTTTTAGAAAGAGTTGAGTATTTATGCACTAAACTTAATGTTTGATATTTATTGAAACATTTGGTTATTTTGACGTAAAATAAATATATACATATTTTTTTGATCTATACTATATATAATTACATTATAGTGAAGGATCAATTTATGAAATCTGAAAAGGCAATAATAATAGCTCTGGTTATGGTAAGTTCGTCGTTATTAGTAGTAGGTACTACATATGCTAGCGTGAACTCAAATAGTGGGGGAAAGGCAGTGAGTCTAACCAATAAAACTCGTGCTGCAACTCAATATAATTTACAAGACTTGATGAATCAAAATGTTATTTCAACTAGCATTAGTGGAATGCCAGCTGATGAATCAATTCTTCAAGAACCACCCACTCCGACAGCAGGGCAAATTACGATTAATTCTAATACTAAGTTAAGTGGTGGGGATGTTATTGATTTAGGATTATTTTCAGTTACGGGGAAATATACAACAGGGATTGAATTGTCATTTCATGATTCAGAATTAGTAGATGCTACAGGAAAGGTTTTTGGTAATCTTAGCCAATCAGGGAAAGAAATCTTGCTGACTTTGACTAGTGATTATGATAATTCTGTAGCTTATAAAGCAATTTTTCCTAGTAAAGTACTTTCTGGACAAACAACGTTAGATACAGAAGTAAATGATATAAATTATAAGGTATCTTGGTTAGGTCAAACATATAATTACCGTATGGAAGAAGTTCTACCTATTCCTTTAACTAATGATGATTTAGTACAACAAGGGAGAGATAATTTTAGAAAATATTTTAATCTTAATGATGGCACAGCAGCATCTCAATTAGCATTAGGTTACTACGATTTAACGGCGATTAATAATTTATTAACATCTGATGGAATGGATGCGGGTAACACAAAGCTCCCAATAAATGATTTTATTCAGGTGACTCATATCAACCCAAATGCCAATATCGCGGATGTAAGTTTGTATTCTTTTTATTCGAACAATATTTTGACAGGGATTATGCCTGATGGAAGTATACTGGCACAAAATGGAGTAAGTATATCTTCACGGAATAATATATTTGTAAAGGATGATTCATCAACTTATAAAGGATTAACGTCAGACGAAATTGCAGCAAAATTACAACCTCTTCATTATATTATTGTTAAACAAGCTGATAGTTCATATAACATTGCGATAAACTGGGGAACAATTGGAAGTGGTACAGGTGCTAATAGTGCTCAAAAATCTATAGATGCTCAAGTTAAAGGGCAACCGTGGACATATGAGCCCGAGGCTTTGGGTAAAGTGAATAATGCATATTCTAGCACCTCAAATGCTTTGAGCGGTGATAACCTAAATGGTAGAGGAACATTTACTGTTACTTATTCTGATACTACAGAGCCTAGCCTAATGGAAGTAAGTGGTGAAACCACAAATTATGATGGAGCTAAAAAATTAGGAGCATCATCTGATGATGCTATAGGGATGATTCCTCCAAGTAACGCTGCTGATGCTGCAACACAAGCAAGGGCGAGATTCTTTGATACAAATGGAAATGAGATTGCAGCAGCAAGCTATCAAATGGGTTGGCCAGCAGATAATGCTGTAGGAAATCCAGCAGATACTTATACTTATACACCTAAAAATATTCAAGGATATACTCTTGTAGGTTTAGCGGGGACTAAAGATATCAACGGTAATTTAATTACAGCTGGAAAAATTAATAGCTCATCTCCAGAAACCGGAACTTTCCCTTCTGCTGGTCTTGTGACGAGCTCAAATCAATATCCTGTTACTGTAAACTATGTTTATGTTAAAAATCCACCAACAGTGACCACAGATGTGATTACCAAAACAATTCACTATGTCGATCAAGACGGTAACAAGATTGCTCCAGATTTCTCAGTGGTTACCCCTGAAATTACTCAAAGTATAGATGCTGTAACAGGAGATGCAACATATAGTCCTTCGGAAACTGCCATATTAGCTGGGCAAGTAAACCCAGAAATCAAAGGCTACACTATAAAAACTAGTCCTGAAGGCGCAGAAACAGATTCTAACGTAAAATTTGGCGATGCAGACATTGATTTGACTGTTGTTTACATTAAAAATAATCCAACAGTGACCACAGATGTGATTACCAAAACAATTCACTATGTCGATCAAGACGGTAACAAGATTGCTCCAGATTTCTCAGTGGTTACCCCTGAAATTACTCAAAGTATAGATGCTGTAACAGGAGATGCAACATATAGTCCTTCGGAAACTGCCATATTAGCTGGGCAAGTAAACCCAGAAATCAAAGGCTACACTATAAAAACTAGTCCTGAAGGCGCAGAAACAGATTCTAACGTAAAATTTGGCGATGCAGACATTGATTTGACTGTTATTTATGTGAAAAATGTACCAGACACTCCGACAACTCCTGATACTCCAATAAAACCTGGAACCCCTACAGTGCCAAATATTCCAACTCCTGTAAATATTAAAGAAAAACAGTCTGTCACTTTAACTTCGTCAAATAAAGAAGTTAGTTCAGTATTACCAAAAACAGGAGATGGAGAACAAGCCTCAAGTTTAAGTCTTTTAGGTTCACTAATGGCATTGCTGGCAATCTTATCATTTGGTTTATTTTCCAGAAAGAAACGGAAAATATCTGAAAAATAAAGCGTCCAAATTAGACAATATAAGGTGTTTAGAAAATGATAATTAATTGGAACGATTTTGATTACGATGAAAATGAATATGCAGAAACAAAGTGGTTACGTCCTTGTTCTGAAATTATTAAGAGCATAGATGAATTTGAGAAAGCAATTGATATCATGGTGCATCATGAAAATTATGGTTTGTTTTTAAAAGACAAGAAAAGAAATCGTACTTTGGAATTTAAAAATTACGGTATGAATAATGGCGGTATTCCTAATATTTATATTGAAATTCAGGAAACTATAAGAAACTCCATTAAAACAAAACGTAATATTTTTGGTAAACAAAAAAAGTATGTTGAGATTAGATTTACAGGGTACAATTCAGACCGAATAGAAAAAGAGTTTTTTGATGAAAAAGATATTTCAAATATAGTGATAGATTTCTATGAAGGAAAAGATTCATTTGGTGGATTACAATTTGTTGATTCTTTTTGGAAAAAAACTTCAAACAACGACAACATATTTTTTTAACACAAAAATTTATCTGAATTTTTGATTTGGAGTAAAATAAAAGCCCCACAAGCTTTCTAGCTTGTAGGGAGCTTTTTTATTACATAATAGACCGGAGAGTCTATGGACAGTAGCTCGATTGGAGGTGGTGCGTATGATTATTTCGTGAGCAGACCCCACAAAACATGAAAGGTAAAAAATTGTCAGTTTATACCTCTGTTATAGCACAAATCAGTATGGAGTCAAATCACGGTACTTATTGCTCAATCGTGATTTTCTTCATTGTTTTTTAGTCAAAACTTAGAAGAAATGGTGTTTAGCACTATTCTGTGGATGAGCGGTTAGAGTTAGAAAAGGATAGTCGTCATTCAAGAGAGTTGTTTTTTCAAATTGATAAACTTTCTACAACTATACTACTCCGCTAAAAATTGCTTTTCTTGAATTTCCTCTATTTTCTTTTTATGATATAGGGTAAAACAGATATTACAAAAAGTAGCGACATATTCAAATTTCATCTAACTCGAAAACATAAAAAGAATATGCTAGAATGGGAATAAAAAATTCAGGAACTAATCAAAGAAAATGAAAATAATCTATAAAAAATATGGTCAAGCATTTCACGATTTACGAGTACAGAAGAATATCTCGTTATCTTACTTTGAAAAGCAAGGAATTGCTACCAAATCATCGTTATCGAATTTTGAAAATGGAAAGAGTATGTTGTCTTTTTCCGTTTTAGATGAGGCACTTCAAGCTTTACAAGTTTCGCTTTTCGATTATAGCTTAGTTGTTAATAATGGAAATTTAGATGATTTTCAGGAAGTATTTTTGAATTTAGAAGAAGCCTATTTTCAGAGAAATCGTAAAGTCTTGCAGAATGTTTATCAGGAATATAAAACAGAAGGAGAACTATGGGAGTTAGTTGCACTTTCTGCTAAGGCTTCATATACCTCCTTGACTCAACGAGAGAAGAAAACAGTTGAAAAATTTTTGAAAGGAATTCAAGTATGGGGGATTTTTGAGCTTTATGTGTTAAATAATACTATTTTCCAAATTGATAAATCTCTACTTTATCGGATTTTCAATGATTTTTGGCAAATCAATCAAGATTATAATAAAGTTCAATCTTATCGTGTACTTGTGCTCAGAACGCTGTTCAAAGGCTGTTTACGTTTTATTGATGAAGAAGATAAAGTGATTGTTCAGCTTAATCTTGAACGTTCAAGAGAAATTTTGCATCCTACAGATATCTTTAATCGTGTTTTGATTAGTTTCATTGAAGGTTACTTTAGTTATAAATTCATAGATGTATTGAAAGGAAAGAAGCAGATGAAGCAAACATTAAAATACTTGAAAAGTATTCAAGCAATGGAGATTTATAATACGTTGAAATGGTATTATGATACACGAATAAGTGAATAAATCGTTCGTAAAAACGAACGTTTTTTTTTTTTTTTTAAATTGCTATGAAAGCGATTTTATCAAGTGTTTGGTAAATATGTATTTTATTAAATACTTAATATTGAACCATTTTGTAACAAAAAAACAAACTTCGACTTGATTTTAAATTAATTAAGTTTATAATAAGTTACAAGGAAATATAAAAATTCCAAAAGCATTATGATTTGTTTCTATAAATTTGTTTAAAAGTTAAGAAAGGGTACCCTTTCTCTTATCCAACGGATAAGAGAATTAACTATATTGCACTATCTAGTGAGAAAAAATACGATATTATCGTATCAAAAGGAGAAGCATCATGAAAAAAACAATTGTACTTAGTTCAGCATCTCTCGTAGCATTGACGCTTATTGCAGCTACAGCGCCAGCTTTTGCCGCGACTTATGGTCCAACAACTGCTCCTTTAGGAGATGTTGCACAATCAGCAGGAGATGTTGCCTTCACACCTGGTGATACCTCTACAAGTCCAGTCAATCCTGATCCAGGTAACTCTGGTGATGACAATAGCAATCCTGTTACAAGCAATCCCACTACTCCTGGTGACGGAAATGAACCTGCTACGCCAAATAATCCAGGAGATGGTAATGGAACAACTACGGGAGATGTTGGTCCTCTCACGATTGATGTTGTACCTAACTTTGATTTTGGCACACATGCTGTGAGTAGCTCAGATGCAACTTACTATGCCACAGCTCAGGCTTATTCAACTACATCTACAACAGGCACAACTACTCTATTTGGTCCTAACTTCGCTCAGGTCACAGACACTACAGGCCAAAATCAAGGGTGGACACTTCAAGTTTCACAAGATTCTGCTTTCTCAAATGGCAGTAATACTTTGGCAGGGGCACAAGTTAACTTTGCTGCAAACACGATTACCTCACAAAACTGGAATGGCTTCACACCAGCAACAAGTACAGCAACAGCGATTAGTCCAACAACTGGTATTGTAACTGTCGCACAAGCTGCGGCAAACACAGGTGAAAAAACCAACACCATTTCATTTGGTACGGGAGCAATTACAGAAGACCTTGACACTACAACTTATGCCTCAACAGGTAATATCGGTTATGAAGCTACAGGTGGTGCTTTTGCTGGTGTACAAAACTTCGGTAAAGTAGCTGATACAGACACAAATGCGACAAATCGTGTTGTCAACAATGCAGTATCACTTTATGTTCCAGCAACAGCTAGTCCAACTCAAGGGACAACCTACACTACAACATTTACTTGGACTTTATCTCAAGGTCAAACACCAGCTGTTAATTAGCCAGAACAGATGTGTTCATTCATAGGGAGGATTTTCTTCCTGTGGGCGCTCAAGTTACATAAAGATGGAGAAAGAACATGAAAAAAACGACACTTTATCTCTCGACAGCTACCTTGCTTATAACACTTAGCCTAGCAGCTTCGCTCACAACACACGCTGATACTACACCAGTGATACAAAATACTCAAAGTACGGCATCGTTTGTAGCAGGAACATTAAATCTTGATAATGTTCCAACCTTTGATTTTGGTGAAAATCATCCGATTCAAACGCAAGGACAATACTATAATGTTACGGCAACAACAACTGCCGCAGTCCCCTCTGATAGTTATGGAAATAATGTTCCACAACAAAATGGACCATACGCAGAAGTTACTGACTTGACAGGTTCAAACGATGGTTGGACACTCACAGTACAACAAGAAACAGATTTCCAAAATACTGCACAAACAGCGGTGTTATCAGGAGCTGCAATCACTTATAATACAACAGGTGCAACGAATCTCTCTCAAGGTGTGACAGCTCCAAGCGCTCTTGGTACAAATGAAACATTAGTCCCAATGGTAACGGGCACTGGTGCGGGAACGTCTAATAACAACTATGCAGGTCCAGCCTTGGTAGCACAAGCTTCTGGTGCAAATGGTCAGGGAGCAGATACCAACATCATCAGCTTTGGTGCAGGAGGTTCAGGACTTAAAACTAATGGTGCTGCTGGTGCGACATCAGTGGGTGGACTTGTAGGGACTGATGCAACATCTGATAATTCTGTTTATCTTTTTGTTCCAGCGAGCGCAAATGCCTTAGCTCAAACCTATACCACACAATTAACATGGACTTTGACTTCAGGGACATCGGTAACCGTTCAATAATAAATAATATTTCAAGCAGTACTGCCAGATAAAACACTTTATCTGGCAACTGCTATTTTAATCGATAAAATGAAAAATAGATAAGTAATAGACAAGAAGTTATCACAAAATTATTATATTTTTCTCGCATTTATTCATATTTATAAATGATGACTTCAATGATGGAGATTAGGAGAGCAGTCAATGAAAATACAATATAAAAAATCTTTATTTGCCCTTACACTGGTAAGTGCGTTTATCGCCTTTCCATCCCTCGTTCATGCAGCGGCTATTCCATTTAGCGTGACACCAAATTTTCCGACGAATCAAATTCAAAATGAACCCTTTTACTATCTGAAAATGACACCAGGGCAAAAAGAAACGGTCAATGTTACCTTATTTAATACTTCATCAAAGTCTGTAACTATTGACATCGAAAAAGCAACAGCAAAGACAGATATGAGCGGTGTGGTCGGCTATATGCCATTACCGAATATTCCAATTGATTCCTCGCTCAAATACGATATGAGCAAATATATGACCGTAGCATCAAAAGTTACAATCCCAGCAAAAACTTCTGAAAATATTCCTGTGACGATTGAGATGCCAAATGAAAGTTTTGATGGTGTGATTGCGGGTGGTTTGACGTTCAAACAAGAAGGACAACAAACCAAGCCAGCTAAGGGGCAAAAAGGCTACGCAATTATCAATAATTATCAATATGTGATTGATGTGATTACACGACAAAACATGAATATTATTCCTCCACAGCTCTCACTGATGAATGTCAAAGCTTCACAAGTCAATCTGCGCAATGTTATCAATATTGGTTTACGTAACTCTGCGATGGCATTTGCCAATCAAATGGATATGAAACTGAACATTAATGGGCTCTCAAAAGATAATCAAAATGTCAGTTATAGCCAAGACAGACAACAAATGCAGATGGCGCCAAACACGAACTTTGAGTATGCTTATCAACTCAATGGAAAATCCTTTGTCCCTGGTAAATATCATGCAACAATCAATGTCTGGGCAGATCAATCTAGCACAGGAAAATACAGTAACACTGTTAATGGCAAAACCACAAATTATCTCTATCATTGGACATTTGATAAAGACTTTACCATCACAGCGGCAAAAGCCAAAGCACTTAATGCTAAGGATGTAAGCATTGTCAAGCCGAAAGCACAAAATAACTGGTGGATTTGGTTAATTGTTGGTCTGCTTGCTCTTATCATTCTAGGTTTGCTCCTTTGGATTATCTTGAGTAGACGTAACAAAAAAGATGACGATGATACAACAAAACAAGTCAATGTAGAAACTGAAAAGTATGAAGAAGCGCTACGCGAAGAAGTGAAACATGAAGTTGAAAATCAGCATGATAATATAGACTAAACGATTATCACAAGATATTTTATAAGATAAAATTCCGAGCAACATGGAGGTAGAAAAATGCAAAAACAGTCCGATAATATCAAGGATAAGAAGAAGTTAGGGAGAAAAATCGCTAAAATAGGGATTACGGCACTCCTTTTTGCGACTCCGTTTTTGCAATCTATCGGCGGTGTGATTTCGCTTGAGGCGAGTGTTCCAGTCGTGGGTAAGACATTAGCTAAGAATGCGATTGCCAATGCGGCAACGACGACAGCACCCTATACTGCACCAACTATTACTGCTGCGCCTAGTCTTGTTTCGCCTGATACGACCTTGCCTAAGGCAGCGACTGATGCACTAACGCCAGACCAAATCAATAATGGCTTCCCCTCTATCTCCAATGCGATAGATGCAGGATCACTCACAAATATGTCGAGTGTCTTGCCTGCACCTTTCAGCTCTACACTGGCAGGGACGGGTGCCACTACGCAAGATACACAAGGTGGAACAATCAATCCTAAAAGTGGACAAATGAGTGCTAGTACAGTGAATGTTGTCGTATTGGGGACAGATGGAAAACCCTATATCGTTTATTCGAATAATGGGAGCGGTTGTTATGGAGGAAATGGTATAACTGGCTATTATGCAACAGATGCTGCGTTGAATGCTGCCGTCCAATATATCAACTATGAATACAGTCTTAATCCTACAGTCAGCTCACAGACTGACTATATGATTGTCTTTAATGCTAACTTACAACCTACAACTGCAGCAGGTTCTTCGATGTCTGGTACAGGGAGCAGTATGACGCTAGCTTCGCTAGGAGGAGCTAATCCCAAAGCACACTCAATCACAATCACTTCTGATAGTACGGCTAATGGAACTTCGACTGTTGACCCAACAATAAATGGTGCGGGTAATCTAGAAGGAAGCGGTACAGGAACGGCAGGGACTGCGGTAGCTGCCAGTTCAACGACTGGTGTAAATTATAAAAATATCTCTTTGGGCAAAGGTACAGCTTTCTCGCTATATCTGGGTGTGCCAACAGTTATCCGAAATATCAATCTCAATAATGTGACATTATATGCTCAAGGAAATCCAGTGGCATTTCAGAATTCAACCACTTGGGGTAACGATAGTACGGTCTACGGTGGAACAGATGGTTCAACCAGCTTGACGGCGTCAAGTTCGGGTGCGCCTGTTGCTGCAACTTCGACTAGTCCCGCTAGTTCTGGCGGTAGCTCAATCTGGTTTTATAGCACAGGTACTTTTAGCAATCAGTCTAATGTAAATATCAACTTCTTTGGTGGCAACTTAGGCGGAAGCTTCACAGGAGATAGCCATGTTACTATTGCAGGAATGAATAACTATTCGAGTTCTAATGGTCTGTCTATCCAATACCTCGTCGGCGGTAATGGAGCAAATGGTGGGACTTTCACAGGAAATACAAATGTCGATATCAATACACAAGCTCAACCCACAGTGCAGGGTGTGACCGCACCCAAGTCTAGTGGTGTGGGAAATCTGATTGCTGCGACAAATAGTGCTTTTGGTACAGGAACATCAGCGGTAGCCTATCATAGTGGTGGTGCTAATGGTGTGGTTGCAGGTGGCTCAATCGCAGGCACAGTAAGTGGTTCAACGCGTCTAACTATTCAAAGTACGGGTGCAGGTTACACGATTGGCTCATTGCCTTGGTGGAGTAGCGGTACAAAAACATCACAGATTGCTGGTCAATCGGCAACAAGTGGAGTAGTAACAGCTGGTAATGTGTCAGGAAATGTGACTAACAATACCAATCTCAATATCACAGGTGTTGGTGCTGGAACATGGATTCCACAGATTTATGGTGCAGGTATTGGACAGGCTTCATCTAGTAGTGCTCCAACTACTATTTCTTCAACTATGGGAGCTAGCGTAGGAAATAATGTGCGCAATTTGCTGAGTGCATCTGCAGTCTATGGTGTCTTCATCGGTGGGACTGACTATGGTACGATTAGTGGATCTATCACAAATACGCTCAGCGGAAACGGAGCATGGGGTTTACTTGTAAAGAGTGGGACTGCATGGGGCTTCACATCGACAGGTGCGGCAAGTATCAGTGGCACTGCTGAAAAAACAGGTACAAATGCAAGTAATCAAAATGCGAACTTTGGTGAAAATATCACAAATGGGGTCTATGGTAGCTATATTGGCGGCTCGGTCAATGGGAACATTGGTACAGCTGGGACGACTAATATCGCGATTTCCAATAACTTTGATGACTCAGGATTCACCGATGGCTTTGCTTTCTTTACAGGTGGTAATGATGGAATCATGCACATGGGTACTGCGAACACAAGTGCTACACTAAGTAATCAAAACTTTGTCTATGGAGTATCATCAGGCACAATCAATGGTACGATTGCCAATAAAGTTAAGGCAGGGACATCAGTCAATACAGCAGCCGCTCCACCAGCCAACTCATGGGCAGGTGACCTTGAAGGTTTCACAGGAGGAAATGGCTCGCAGTCTATCCCTCTGACCGCAGCAACATCAGGTGTCAATGCAGCGGTAGGAACAGCACTCGCTAACGCAGATAAAGCCAGCTTGGCTGTCAATAATAGCAGTAATGCATTTAATACAGTATCAGGTGCGGCTAATCAAAGTCTCTCGACAAAGGATAAATCCACATTGACAGGTACTGCTTCTAGTAGCAATGCCTCACAAGTCAATGGCTCTATCTACTCTAATCTTGTCTCTGGGGTTTTCTCTATCGGAAACTCAGCAGATAATGCAACGCCTTATAATAGCGCTGGTACGACAAACGGTGTATCTACGGATAATTACAGCTCAGGTGTGGATAATACTTGGGAAGGTGTTGTGCGTGGTGGCTCTTACTTTGGTTATGATGCAAAAGATACGGTGCTTGCTGTTGGGACTGGTGGTGTCGTCTCCTCAACATGGGGATTTGCGAAGCTGGGTGTCAATGGCACACTGCCCACGATGGCTTATAGTGATACAAACAGTACACAAGGTGATGTATCAGGTTTTGAAATCACTGGCTCAGGTGGGACGGCAACAGCGAAGTTTGAAGGTGTCCTCTCAACCTATGTCCAAGGTGGAACATCGAGCGTTATCCTCGGCAATCTTGGTGGAGCGACTGCCAGTACAAATAATTCAGGGGCGATTGCAGCAGCTGTTTATGGTGGAGTATTTAATGGTTATCAATGTAGTTCTTCTAAGGTATATGTGAATTCTGGAATTTATAGTCTAGTCATGGGTGGCTCACGTAATGCTGGGGTTCAATGGGGAGACAGTCAAGTCCTCATGGCGAATGGACAAGTCAACACAGCGGTTACAGGTGGCTCATACGATACGAACTATCAAGTCGGAAGTGCCAATACTGAGATAGATGGGGGTACGGTCAACGGCTCTGTCTTTGGGACATTGCAAGTCTCTGGTTGGTATGCTTATGATAGTAACGCCAACTATGTGCCTTACGCCCTTTCAGGGAATACGAATGTTCTGATTACGGGTGGTGACTTTACAGGCAGTCCGACTGCTGGTACAGACTTATCTGGTAAGACCATTGTCGGAGGAAGTTTGTCAGGCTCTGTTCAGGGAAATACGAACTTTGTACTGGACACAAAAGGCTATAATCCGAATGGTACAACAGCCGTTGCTGATACAATGAATATGAGTACAATGACGACGTGGCAACCGGGATGTATTGCCTTTCAGAAGAAACTGCCATTTGTCGGTGGTGGTGCTCCGACAGAGCAAATTACCAATGCATCGGGCTCTGGTCAGTTTACCATTAGTCAAACAGGCTCAGGAGCAAATAGTAGCATCAACATGACTATTCTCGGTAATAGTATCTCAGTGCTTAGCAATGCGCAAATCGAGGGTGATAGCTCAACTCTTGATGAAACAAACAATCAGACGAGACCAACAGGTGCATCGGTAACCAGTGGAAACTATACGGCAAATGGAGGATCTTCAAAAATTGCGGCTTCGCTAGGTATGGTCTCTTATAACGCTAGCAATATCCAATTCGTCAGTCCTAGTGGTACAGCTCTGAACAACCATAATCATACCGACTGGACGAATATTGGGAATATGAATATCAACGTGAATGCGCCAATGGATAACTTTGGCAATATCTTCGCATCATCCTATACGCTCGTTAATGCTGGTCTTTATTGCGGTAGCTATCAGCCTTCGGCAGCTCAGACTGTTCCAACAAATCTTGCAAGCCCCAATACAGCTGGAAACGGCTTGCAATATAATGTTAATATCAACATCCAGAATGCTGGACAAATCCAGAATATCTCTGGTGGTTGGGGTTATGGTTATGACCCAACCGATAGGGTTCTAGATCCGACAAATGCGAACTTTAACTCAGATTATACGAAGATTAATACCACGATTGGTAATGGTAATAATGCTGTCGCTGTGGCGGACTCGACATTAAAAAGTAATGTCGCTAATGGAACGCAGATGACGGCAGCAAATGCGCCAGTAGCTGTGAGCGGAAATAGTAAATATGTCATGGGCTCTGGCCGTGGTGTAGATAACTTCACGGCGGCTACGGTCGGAGGTACCAATAAATCGACCATCAACTTTAGCTCGACGAGCGCAGGGAAAGCGTATGTCTCTAATCTAGTTGAAAACTTTACTAATCTAAATGTTGGTCGGGGGATGATCTTATCCTTGACAAATAACCCCGATACTGCTATAGCCGCCGCCGCCGCCGATCCTTATGGTGATATCCTTACGGGTAGTGGCGCGCTTACTGCTGCTCAAGGTAATACAATGAGCAATGCAACTTATACGACAAATGTCACACCGTTTACAGGATTTGCTACAACGAGTCTTGCGGATGGCTCAGGGATTTATACAGACTACAACTGGGGTGGCTCAACAACCACGATTGGTGCAGGGAATCAACTGAGTCAGCAGATGTTTCTCGGTGCACTGAATGTTACGGGGGAGACTCAGTTAGCAACACCTTACTTGACGACTGATCGTGAAATCAATATTGACAGTTTGAAGTTCAGTACAGATGCTGCAACAAGTGATGTGGGCAATATCACGTGGTATGCGAAAAATAATAATATCCTGAACTCAGATAATACAATCAAGAGTGGAAATACTAATCCTACGAATGGTCTAGCTTTCGACTATAGCGGAAATTTCTGGTCTGGTGGTACAAAACAAGGAATGCCACTCCTGACCTTTACCAATACGAATGCTACGGGTACTAATCCAAATGGTATCACAACAATGAGCCCGCAAAATGTAGTTGGATATGATGCAAATAGCTCCTATGGCTATGGGTTACTCTCAGACTATGACACTGCGGATGCAGGCAATAAAAATGGAACGACACAGTGTACCTCAGATACCATCTTTATCCAACCTGGACAAATCAGGCAGATGACGGTAGATAATAGCGCGGCTGGCAACTGGGAACTTAATCCAAACCTTGTCTCAGGTACTGGGGCAAGTATCGTTCAGGGAACGCCAACAACAAATATGCTCGCTTACTCGAATGTACAGGCTGGTGTTAAGTCCACGACGATTAGTCTTTACTACGAGGATGGCTTGTTTAATCCCAGTGGGGATAATAATACGATTGTTTATCCAAATGGAGTGACTAGCACTTCGCCACAGACCAGTCCATTCTGGTTTACGGCTAATTCAGGTTATTTCTTGACAAATGTGGAGCTTGACGGTCCTTTAGAAAAAGATACAGGTAATTTTGCGAACGTTTATTCTTACAATAATCCTGGTGTTGACCCTACAAATTCAGCGAATAATACGACGGATAGTGGTAGCTTGTGGCCACAAGCTGCATCAGACGGCAGTTATCCGTTTAGTCCGAAAGCAGTCACATCAGCTGCATCATCAAATCTAGTACCTGCTGTGCCCGTTGTATCTACTCCTACAAGCACGACGAGGGTAAGCGGTATAGGAGCATTATCAAGCTTTAGTCCAAACTATGATGATTCTAGCTATACCTACTTCCCAGGAAATAGTACAACGGGTAGCTATGCAGATAACCCAAGTGTGAAGGGTGCTGGTGGGGTATCAAGTCGTTATGTCATTTATAAGGCGGATACTTCAAATGCCAATACCATAAAAGCGAATAATATTATCTTGACAGAAACTGAAGCGGAGAACTTGACTTTGCCACAGCTGGAATCAAGCTCTTATCAGCCTGTGGATAGTACAAATACTATTTTGAAAGATACACAGACGACATTCGCTTATGGCATGACCAATGGTGCAACGGTCATTGCGACAGGTGCAAATGGTGAAACATTGTCTAGTAGTGCAATCTCTATGGGTAGCGGTCAACTGGCTGATATCAATAATGGATTGCAAGGTCAGACCAGCAGGGTTGTCAACGTAACTTGGACAGAGCCAGGGGTGACCAACTCAAAAGGTCAGCCTGTTACGGCAAGCTCGAAAGTTACAATTGTTGAGGATGGTACAACGACGGTTGACAATACAGCGGTCATCAGTAGTCATAACCTCTCAATGGCTGCTATTATTGCACAAAATATATCAGCGCAAGCAACAGCGGCTGGTGTAGATCCCGCGACTCAGCTTGCCAATTACACGCAGGCTTCCGTTGCTTTATCAGATGGTACTACAACGACGCCAATGTTGGTCGGTTGGTCGGCGAAACTCGCTGATGGTACAACGATGGGTGAAACAAGTAATACTGCGAAAGAAGACAGCTATCAAACTTTAGTCGGTCAATCGCAAAGTGATGTTGAAAACACACTCTTTGCTCAATTGGATCAGGCAGGCAATGGTGATACTTATAGTATTTATTATCAATATACGATTCCTGCTTCACTTGACGCAAGTCAACCTGTGTTAAAGAGTGCATCTACGATTAGTATAAATGCTGGACAGCTCGGTTTCAGCAATGTGCCAACATCTGTTGATTTTGGTTCTAAGAGTGTTAGCGTGAAGAACGTAAAGGCTCATGGTAATCTCGGTAATAGTCTAGTGGTTTCTGATACACGTCCAAGCTATACAGGCTGGACTTTGACAGTCTCCGAAACGCAAGCACTGAATAATGGTGATAATAATCTTGCAGGTGATATCTATCTTAACACGACGGGCAATGGCGAGACCTATCAATCTGGCACAGCTATCACAGGTGGTGCTGGTATCATCGTGCCTTGTGGTTTGGATGCCCAAGCGCAAGCGAAATTGCCAGGGGCTACAACAGCATGGTCGGCAGATACAACTGATGAGAATACTGTCTATGCCCAGGAAGTTAAAGCAGCAGGAGGTACTTCAACAAGTCCAAAAGATGGAGGAACCCTCGGCACCTTTATTGGCAACCTTATTTTCCCTGTTTCATCTAACTGGAATACCGAAGGTTATGGCCTATATCTCTATGTTCCAGCTAAGCAACAGGTTGCTGGAAGCTATAGTGGCGTATTAACTTGGACGTTGGGAGATACGGCTAGTGATATACAATAGAAAAGTGGAGATTTAGGGAATAAAAATCAGAAGGGAGGTAATTATTATAAAAGATGAGAATATGACAAGAGAACGATTAAAAGTTTTAAAAGAAAAAATGAAGTTTCAAAGTATCTCTATTCTAGAATTTTCTCGAGTTTTAGGGCATTCAGCTATTTTAACCTCTGATATGCTCTACTACAGGAAAAAAGTTACCGACGACCTCCTCATCAGGATGGAAGAGGTTGTTGAATATCTGATTGGAAATAAAGTAAGATAATTTATTATGAAATTCAATAAATAAAGCTAGAAATAGAAACTCTTTTGAAATATAAAGAGTTTCTATTTAAAAGTTAAATTAAAGCGGTTACTAATTTTAAAAAAGGGGAATTAAATGGGATTTTATGATAAATACGATGAAAATGAGAAATTTTCTATATTTGAGAAGTTTTTATTTGGCGTTTTTATAGTCGCAGGCTTTGTGGTTTTAATCGTTATGATTACTACAGTAATGCACAGATAAATACGAATAGAAAAATAACTTTACTTGCAATTCAGAAAGGAGAAAGTCCGCATAATGTTGCTTTATTGTTAATGAGATAGATTTTCAGTACAAACTGATGGTGCAAATCTATCTCTTGATTTGAAAAAGGAGCTTGCACATGAAAAATTGGAATAATCAGGAATCAAAAAATACGCATTTCAGAACTTGGAAATCAGGGAAAATCTGGCTTTACGGAGCTGCAGTGCTTGTAGTGGCTATGATTGGTAGTGGAAGTCTTGTCCACGCAGATACTACAACTCAAGCATCAGAAACTGTTGTGAGTACGCTACCTGCGCAAACAAGTAGTAGCTCAGTAAGTTCGGCATCAATCTCTACCTCATCAACACAGACTACAGCTTCAACCTCTTCATCAGTAATTCCTAATGTCAAAAGTGCTAATATTTTGACGAGTTCATCAACATCAACAACGGCTACTTCAACAAAAACAGTAGCTGTCACGAGTATTGCTCAGGTTTCTGCACCGTCAAATGCGATTGGAAAAATAGGGACAGCATACAATCTACAAAATGGTGTGTCAGCGACAGATGCGACTGGAAAAGTGGTTTCTTTTTCACAACTTACGGTAACGGTTTTTGATGGGAATGGTAAGGTTGTGACGACTAATGGAACAAACTTTACGCCAACTTACGGAGGAGATTACTCAGTAAATTATTCTTATGTTGATAAAGTAACTGGAAAAACAGTGACTGCCGTAACAGATGTTTCTGTACCAAGTTATAGCACACCTTCGATTTCTTCTCCATCTGATGCGGTCGGAACAGTAGGCGTGGCTTTTGATTTATCTAAGGGAGTGTCTGGTACAAATGCGAGTGGGACAGCTTTAGCTTATAGCGATTTATCAGTAGAAGTTACTGATTCAAATGGGAATGACGTTGTGACTAGTGGTGATACTTTCACGCCAACTGTTGGAGGAGACTACTCCATCAGTTATAGCTATACTGACCCAGTGACGGGTAGCGCTGTTTCTGCATCTCAGAGTTTGAGTGTCCCAATCCAAGGTAATACTCCAACGATTTCAGCACCTAGTGAAGGAACAGCGAATGTGGGCGATAGCTATGATGTTTCTAAAGGTGTGACCTTAACCGCAAGCGATGGAACACCGCTTCCTTTTTCAGATTTGGCTGTAGATGTCTATGCCCTTTATGGAAATATGAGTTTGTCTGATTTGATAAACAATCCAGATGATGTGGATTATTCCAATTCGGAATCTATTGACTTAAACGCAGATGGTACGAGTTTTACTCCGACGGATGATGGGTTGTATTTCATCACGTATAGTTACACTGATCCAGCGACCGGTGATACTGAGTTTGCTTCTCAGGTTGTGAGTGTTCCAAAAACACAAGTGGCAAGTATTACGGTGCCTCAAAGCAATCAAGGAAAAGTAAATACTGCTTATGATGTGTCAAAAGGTGTTTCGGGGACAGACTCTTTAGGAAATGCGATTTCTTATGCTGATATGCAAGTGACTGTGACTGGACCAGCCACTAATGCTCAACCTGTTAATCTTAATGGAGCAACAAGCTTTACTCCTACGACGAGTGGTCTATGGATTGTTGATTATACCTACACAGACTCTGCAGGGGTAACGGCACATAACACACAGCTTGTTCATATCGCTTATACCGCCACACCAAGTATTACGGCGCCAAGCAATAGTATTGGAAGTATTGGTCAGACCTTTGATGTTTCTCAAGGGGTGAGCGCCACGGATTCAGATGGGAATGCACTTGACTTTGCCGATTTGACACTTAATGGATTTGGTGCAGACGGAAATGAGATAACATTTGCTGGAACGAGCTTTACTCCACAGACAGAGGGAGATTATGAAATTTTCTACACTTATACAGACCCTGTCACGGGTGCAACGGCTTGGGCAATCCGTGATGTGCTTGTTCCTTATACAACGACTCCAAGTATCACTGTTCCTTCGGATTCAATTGGTCAAAAAGGCATGTCTTATGATGTGACGAAAGGCGTTGTCATTAAGGATAGTCAAGGAAATGTGGTTCCGCTCACTGATGATAATGTTTATATCGAAGTGACAGATGCGGATGGAAATGATATTGACTTCACAGGAAATACCTTTATACCAACAGCAGATGGAGATTATACGATCTATTATAGTTACTTTGACTCTTCAAATGGAAATAGTGCTTGGGGATTTCAAGTGGTACATGTTGGTTTGACAACGAGTGAGACAGTGACAACAACTTCTACGGCTGGTTCTGGAAAAAATAGTACATCTGTGGCTAATGCTACAAAGATTATGCCGTTAGTGAGTAAAGTAAACACGAAAGTGACTCCTAAAAAGATTGAAAATCAGGTTAAAGCATTGCCACAGACAGGCGAGAAATCTTCTGTAAATCTTGTGGTGATGGGAGTGATATTGCTTTTGAGTAGCTCATTAAGGCTAGTGAGTGAGTTTTTCCGTAAAATACGAAAATAGTAGAAAGGTTGAAAGCTCCTAATTAAAAAATAGCAGAAAAATAGGAGATGAGCGGATAGATTTTATTGTCTTGTTTTTATAATCTGACAATTTTGAGAGTAGTTAAAAGAATGAATGGGCTGATTTCTAGAGAAATCAGCCCATTTAGGATAAAAAGGAAATAAGAAAGAGAACGAATGTATTTTATAATTTTTTTTGTTATTGTTATAATAATTGTACTGTTTCTTACAAAAGAACGATTAAATGCTAATCAAAAGGCCTGGATGATTGTTGGAACTTTCTTTTTGATACTTGTTTATACCCTGTTTATGTCTTTTATACTGGCTTATATGTCTTGGTAAGGAAATTTTTGCGGAATGTTGGAATAAAAAATATACCACAACAACGACTAATACTCAGGTTACTTATTAAGATACGGAGCGTTATTTTAGGCTTCATATTCTTCCTCATCTGGGACATCTACAAGCCAAAGCAATCACTTTTGACTTACTGGAAAATTTACAAAACTTATGGGCGTTTGGCTCAAACGATGGCAGTTATCCTCCGCAGGCAAATTATAAGAAATACATCAACTATACTTCTAAAGTCTTTCGTTATGCGGTGGCCAAAGGATATATGAAGAAAAATTTCTTTGATGTCTTAGATAAACCTGTTAACTCGGAGTTGAAACTGAAAAAGGAAATCAAGCGGCAGCAAAAATACTATTCTCAAGAAGTGGTACTTCAGACCTTAGAGGGAATGAAAGCTTTGCACGGTTTTCAAGCTTACACACTTTTGTATCTGATTTATTCGTTAGGGGCAGCCAAAGGAGAGATTTATCCTTTGACTTGGGGAGATGTGAACTTAGATCAGCACCTTTTGCTTTTGGGGCATCGCTTGGTCAAAGATAAGGCAACAGGTCTGCAGGTGAGGGAGGAAGGGATGAAAAATCTCCATCGCTTTCGTAAACTGCGCTTGGAGGATTCCCTTGTCCATTTGCTTGCGCAATGGAAAAAAATTCAGGAAAACGAATTAGCGCAACTTGGGATTGAACAGAGCAATGAGCAATATCTGTTCACTTATGTGACTTCTGATACAAAAATAAACCAGCCTCTGGGTAGAGATTGGCTCAATCGGAAGTTGAACAATGTTGAGAAAGTTTATCATCTCCCTCACATTATGCCACACGGCTTTCGTCATACCTTTATTTCAGATTCTCTCAACGCAGGGGTTAACGAATTTGCGTTGAAAGGAATTGTTGGTCACTCCGCCGTCTCCCATGTGACGGAGTCGGTTTATGGTCACTCGGATTTAACCTCCCAAATGGAGGTTTTCAATCGGGTTGAAAACGCGCGTAGGATTCGTACCCAAGACGTACCCAAGCAAGAAAAAAGACACCTCGCCTCGTAAACCAGATGTCTTAAATACTTATAAAATGCGGTGGGCGGGACTTGAACCCGCACCAAGAAAATTCCCGACAGGATCCTTAATCCTGCGCGTCTGCCAATTCCGCCACCACCGCAAAACAGTACTTTAATATAGTACCATTTCCTCGTCTATTGTGCAAGTGCCAGCTTTACGTGGGACTCATACAGCTCATAAGAGGGCAACTCGTTCACGAAATAGTTCGCGTGAATACAGTTTTTCGCTAATCTATGTTTTCTGCACTATGAAAGCCCGCAACCCAGCCAGTGACGAAGGCACAGGTGATATTATAACCACCAGTATAACCATTGATATCAAGGAGTTCTCCTGTTAGGAATAAGCCTGTTGTGAGTTTACTTTCCATCGTTTTCGGATTGATTTCTTTAAGACGAACACCGCCACCAGTGACAAAGGATTTTTCGATAGGAAAAGTCTGAGCAATCTTAATCAATAAATTTTTGAAAAGGTCAACAAGTTTTTCGATTTGCTTTTCTGTCAGTGTTCTGACAGGAAGTTCGGAGGAGATTTTGGCTTTTTGGAGAATGAAAAGCAGCATACGTTCTTGTGTCAATGCTGACAGTGCATTTTTGATAGATTTATCGGATTTTGTAAGTAATGATAGCTCGTGTTTTAGCTGGCTGGCACTTTTATTTGGAAATTGATCCAATTTTACAGTAACAAAAGGTTCGTCTTTAGCTAAAAGTTGATTGATAAAGCTTGAACAACGTAAAGCTGCGGGACCACTTAAACCAAAATGAGTGAAAAGCAAGTCATGTTGATGGTTTACAACAGTCTTGCCTTTGTCATTGAGGACGGAAAGAGAAACATCTCGTAAAGAAATCCCTTGAAGCGTTTTATCTAAAATAAATGTTTCATTAGAAATTAATGCAGATTCTGTGGCATAAAGATGAGAAATGCTATGGCCAGCAGATTTTGCTAAACGATAACCATCTCCAGTTGAACCCGTGGAGGGATAGGCGCGTCCGCCCGTTGACAAGATAACATTAGGTGCAAAAAAATCATCGGAGACAGTAGAAACACCAGTAACAGCAGTATTGTCAAGTAAAAGTTGCGTCACCGCTTGGTTGGGGAAATAACTGATATGCAAACTAAGAATTTTGTTAAACAGGGCATCTACAATGGTTTTTGATTTGTCGGTTATAGGGAACATTCGCCCATGGTCTTCCTCTTTTAATTTTACGCCAGTGTTTTCGAAGAATTCAATGATATTTTGATTAGAAAATTGAGAAAAAGCGGAATAGAGAAAACGCCCATTCCCTGGAACATTGGACAATATTTCTTCAACCGAGCGTGAGTTAGTGACATTGCAACGTCCACCACCTGTCATCAGCAGTTTTTTTCCGACTTTTTTATTTTTGTCAATGAGCGCAACTTTGCAGCCTTTTTGTGCTGCAGAGATTGCTGCCATCATTCCTGATGGACCAGCGCCAACAACGATTACATCAAATTTTTTCATGTTAAAATTATATCATGAAAACTGATAAATTCGCTTAGAGATTAACGACATAAGTTTTTATAATAGATTAATTCTATTTTAACTTAGCAAGTGCATGCTAATTCCCCCACCTCTTAAAGGTGGCGGGATAAGCAGCACTAAGCTTTGAATTTCGTCCGACTGCCATAGGGCGTTGGCGCTTTTAGCGCCTAGGCTTCTTGGAAAAGACCACTTCGCCTTGCGACTTTAGTCGCTTAGAGCGAATGGATAACGAAGTGAAGCGGAGGTGTGACCTCATATCGAAGATGTGAGGTTGTACCTTAGATTCAGTGGCGAGTTGCCCTTTTATCAGTCGCTTTGCCTTTTGCTCTTGCTGCTTTAGCAGTTAAGCAAACGGACAGCGTAGCGCAGCGAAGATAGCGACTAGAGAAAATGGAAAAATGTTTTACGAAACTCCCACTGAATAAGTCTTGACTTCATAGTGAATGATATGGTTTTTGTTGAAAATATTTTTTGTCAGTGATGTCAAACTTTTGTTTGGATTTCATGATATAATGAAGATATGATTGAACTGACAGAAAGAAACTTGAGCAATGTGATTGTCAAAAGACCACGAAATTCGCATAAAGGCAGTTTTGGGCGCGTGGTGATTGTCGGTGGAAATGCTGAGTATGGTGGTGCTGCGATACTAGCAGCGACGGCAGCTGTCTATGCAGGTAGCGGTTTGGTTACAGTGGCTTGCCATTTGTCCAACCATGCAGCGCTGCACGCACGGCTTCCAGAGGCGATGGTCATTGATTTTGATGATTTATCAGCGCTGACAGAGGTTTTGAGTGTTGCTGATGTGGTTGTCATTGGCTGCGGACTGGGCTTGGAACGTCTGGATTTATTGACAGAAGTTTTGTCAGCACTGACAGGTACTCAAAAGTTAGTCATTGATGGGTCAGCGATTACACTTTTTTCTGAAAATAATCTAAAGCTTAGATTTCCTCAAAATACAATTTTTACGCCACATGAGATGGAGTTACAACGGCTATCAGGGCTAAAAATTGGCTGTCAGTATGCTGACAGCGTGCAAAAGTTTGTTAATCAGCTTGGGGCAATGGTGGTTGCAAAATCACCAGAAACAAAAGTTTTCTCGCCAAGTCAAGAAACATATTTTCTGACTATTGGCACGCCAGCTCAAGCAACAGGGGGAATGGGCGATACTTTAGCAGGAATAATCGGTGGATTTTTGGCGCAATTTCATGGAGAAGTCCATGAAACTGTAGCAGCAGCGACTTATTTGCACAGTTTCATTGCTCATGACTTAGCGACTTCACAATATGTCGTATTACCAAGTCAAATTATTGAGCAATTGCCTAAAATGATGAAACGTTTTGAGTGTTGAGAGACTATAAAAATTTAACAGAATATGAGCAAACACCTTCATATATTAAAGGAGAAAAATATGAATGCAGTAGAACTGGTACAACAAGCGATGCAGAAAGCAGAAGCGATTCGTCCTAAAGTAGGTGGTTTTCCCTATTTAGCGGAGTGTTTGAGGCAAGCAGGTGTACTAAAAAATATTTGGACTTTGCCTTCAGCACAGAGTAGTTTTTGGACAGTAAAGGGTGCGATTGCGGTAACAGATGTGCCTTTGATTACAGGGGCTTACGAAGTTCCTCCTTTTGATGAAGCGGCATTGATTAAAGCTTTGAGAATTGACCAAGCAGGTGAGACAACGCTTGGGGAATTTTTGCGAGCAGCATGGGAAGCAGGAGTGACTTATTACGTTGTTGATTTTACACAACGTACAGTAACCTATCACGGTGCTTTTGGTGAGAGCTATACTGAGGCTTATCCAGAAGTAAATATTGAATAATATAGAAAAGTTGTTGATGGAGTTTTATCAGCAACTTTTTTAGCACTATTTTACTCGAAAAATGCTATAATATTTTTTATGAACTAATAATACTAGAAAAAATACTACTAAACGTAGTTTTGAAAGGAGAATCGAGTTCGTCCTGCTATCATTAGTAGTGTTTGTAGTTTATTTACAATATTTCGCCATATATTTCAGAGATATGAGATTTAACGAAGACTCTGGGACAGTCGCAAGTTTTGCATCAAGACTGTGGATAAGAGAAGCTTCATTTTTTTCAAGCGTCGCAAAGCACGCACTTTGTGCGCCGTTCTGGGAATGGTTTACGTTCGTTTCATTCACTGCGAGTGGAATGAATGGAGAAGCTTCTCAAAATATCGCACGAAATACGTGTCTTGCGCTAGTTTTCCGAATTCGTTGATAACTTTTTACAACGATAGGGTAAGGCTGTTGTATGGGGAACAAAAATACTTGGACGAACTCACATCTTAATTATGCTTAATATTGGACGACGGTACTTAAATTTTTGGCCGGTATTTTGGGCGCTTTTTTTGTTGGTTATTCAAGTGGTAACTAACCTCTGGCTCCCAACAATTACAGCGGATATTATTAATTTGGGTATTGCAAAATCAGATATGCACTACATTTGGTCAATGGGAGGCGTCATGCTTGTAGTCGCACTCTTGAGCTGGGTAACTGCAGTGGGCAATGTTTATTTTGCCTCTAAAGAATCGCAAGGTGCAGGCAAGAAATTACGTCAAGATTTGTTTAAAAAAGTTCTCTTTATGGACGAGCGAAATTTTCAAGAATTGGGTGATGCCACATTGATTACGAGAACGACAAATGACGTCACTCAGCTACAGAATGTTTTTCAAACCATGCTGCGTATGATGCTGATGGCACCTATGATGCTGATTGGCTCCATTTTTATGGCTTGGAAATTATCACATGATTTGATGCTTGTTTTCTTGATTTCATTGCCAATTTTGACTTTAGCCGTGGTAGTAAATATGGCAATTGCTGTGCCGCGTTTCAGGACAATGCAAAAGAAGATTGATAAAATCAATTTAATTTTCCAACAAGGACTGACTGGAGTGCGTGTTATTCGCGCTTTTAATCGGGATGATTATGAAGTTGAAAAATTTGATACAGCCAATCGTGATTTGACCCATACCAGTCGTGTTGTTTTGACGACGATTGCGATGTTATCACCCATTATGACGGTAATTCTGAGTTTCACAAATATTGGAATTGTCTGGTTTGGTGCACACTTACTGAGCCAAAGTAGGATGGAAATGGGTTCCTTAGTTGCATTTTTGACCTATGCGACACAAATTTTGATGAGCTTTATGCAGTTATCTGCGGTCGCTGTCATGGTACCGCGTGCTCAGGTTTCTGCTACGCGTGTTCGGGAAGTTTTGGAGCTTTTTGACCGTATTAATGACCCTGTCAGTACTGACAGAAATGTTAGCAGTGCTGACAGAAGTTTAAAACTGGAGAAAGTCAATTTTAAATTTGATGAAGCAGAACGAAATGCACTGACAGACTTGTCTGTAAATGTGACAGAAGGTCAGACGCTTGCAATCATTGGTGGGACGGGGTCTGGTAAATCAACATTGTTAAATTTGATTGCAAGATTGATTGATGTGACGAAAGGAGAGATTCGTCTTGATGGCATTGATATTCGAAAAATGCTTCAACATGAACTTCATAGCAAAGTCGCAATGACACAACAAAAAGCAGTGCTGTTTTCAGGAACCGTGCGCTCAAACCTGTATTTTGGCAAGCCCAATGCAACAGAGCCAGAAATGTGGCAAGCTCTTGAAATTGCACAGGCTGCCGATTTTGTGCGTGAACAGGGCGGTCTTGATATGATAGTTGAGCAAAATGGTGCAAACTTTAGTGGAGGTCAACGTCAACGTTTGTCTATCGCTAGAAGTTTAATCAAAGATGCAGAAGTTTATCTATTTGATGATTCTTTTTCAGCGCTGGATTTTGCGACAGATAGCAAGTTACGACAAGCCATTAATCATTCTGAACGACATAAAAATAAAATTAAAATCATTGTTGCACAGCGGATTGCGACGGTAATGAATGCGGAGCAAATTTTAGTTTTGGAAAACGGGCGTGCTGTAGGATTGGGGACACATGAAAGCCTGTCAAAAAATTGTTCACAATATCAGGAAATTATGCGCTCCCAATTATCTGACCAAGATCTCGAAAAAATGGGTATCCAATCGAAAGGCTGGGGGCAACAAGAGACGTCTATTGGAACAGCGAAAGGAGGGAATAGCCTATGATGCGTGGAAATTATATGAATCGTGGCGGAGGTGGAGCAGAGCGGTTCAAAAAAGTAAGACGAGCTGAAAATTTCTGGCCGACAATCGTCCGTTTGTTCAAATATATGCGTCGTGATATGTGGGGCGTGATTTTCTCTATGGTGATTGCTGCCGTCTCTGTGATTTTGTCTGTTCAGGCGCCAAAAATTCTTGGGAATGCGACAACTGTTATCTTTAACGGAGTGACAACGAGTTTAAAGCTCAATCAATCCATCCATATTGATATGGCAAAGGTTGAGTCTATCTTGCTTTATGTTGCTGTGATTTATGTGATTAGTTTTATTTCGGGTGTTTTGCAACAGAGCATCATGACACGGATTTCCCAACGGACGGTTTATGCGCTCAGACGTGAGTTTAAGGAAAAGATGAGAAAATTGCCAGTGAGTTATTATGATACGCATAATAATGGTGATATCATGAGTCGGATGATTAATGATATGGACAATATTTCAGGAACTTTAAATCAGACATTGATTCAGCTTGTGACTTCAGTTTTACAATTTATCGGGACGATTTATTTTATGCTGACCATTTCTTGGCAGTTGGCTTTGGTTGCTTTCATTACGGTTCCACTGGCAATGATTACTGTAAGAATTGTCGCCCCAATGTCACAAAAATATTTTGCCCAACAACAAAAAAATCTTGGACTTTTGAACGACCAAATCGAAGAAAATTATGCTGGACATACAGTAGTCAAAACTTTTAATCATGAAGAAGAAACTTTGGCGCGTTTTGCTAAACAAAATGATGATTTTTATCAAACGGCTTGGCGAGCACAATTTGTTTCGACTTTGATTTATCCAACGATGAGATTTATTAATAACTTGGACTATCTGGCGATGGCCGTCATTGGTGGAGTTAAGGTGGTCTCAGGTACGGTAAATTTGGGGGATGTCCAAGCCATGCTTCAATACACCAATCAATTTTCACAGCCCATCACAAATATTTCAAATATGCTCAATACGATTCAGGCAACAGTAGCTTCTGCCGAGCGTATTTTTGAAGTTTTGGACGAAGAAGAACTGACAGAAAACGTAGATTCTCCTGTAAGTACGCTTTCAGAGTCAGAAAATGCTGACAGTTTCATCAGTTTTGACAAAGTAGCATTTTCTTACAATGAAAATCAACCTTTGATGACCAATGTCAATATTGAAGTAAAAAATGGTGAAATAGTGGCTATCGTTGGACCTACGGGTGCGGGTAAAACTACAATGATTAATTTACTTGAGCGTTTTTATGATACGACATCTGGGAAAATTTTGCTTGAGGGTAGAAATATCCGTGAGATGAAGCGAGAAAATCTAAGACGACGGATGGCAATGGTACTTCAGGAAACTTGGTTATTCAATGGGACAATCATGGATAATCTGCGCTATGGCAGGCTTGATGCTACTGACGAAGAAGTGATTGCTGCTTCCAAGATGGCTTATGCAGACGAATTTATTACTACTCTTCCTCAAGGCTATCAGACTGTTTTAAACGAAGAAGCGACAAATATTTCGCAAGGTCAACGGCAACTTTTGACGATTGCACGTGCATTTCTGGCTAATCCTGAAATCTTGATTCTTGATGAGGCGACGAGTTCAGTTGATACGCGGACAGAACGCTTGATTCAAAACGCAATGAATCGTCTGCTCAAAGGGCGTACGAGCTTTGTTGTTGCTCACCGTTTATCAACCATTCGAGATAGCGACCAAATTTTAGTCATGAATCATGGAAATATCGTAGAAAAGGGCAATCATGAGCAGCTTCTTAACCAAGGAGGAATGTATGCTGACTTATATAACTCACAATTTGCTCAATAATGAAGTCAAGACTTATTCAGGGGAAGTTTTAACTTCTCCTGAATTTAAGGTACAACCTCACATCTTAGATATGAGGTCACCTTGTCCAAGAAACCTAGGCGCTAAAAGCGCCAACGTCCTATGGCAGTCGGACGAAACTCGAAGCTTTAGTGCTACTTCATCCCCTACCTGTAAGGGAGGGAGGTTAGCACGCACTTGCTTTGATGAAAAATGAAAAGTCTGTCAGTTCAATGCGCCTAAGGGAAGCATTGAATCGGCGAATAAAAGACTTATCAGCAGAGCTGAAAAGTCTGTCAGTATACTGACAGACTTTTTTATATGATTTCTTTCCAAAAGTAAAACATAGTATAATATAATTATGAGATTTATATTAAAACAAAATTAAGAACTCATCATTATATGAGTTCAACTCTTGAATGAAAGGAGAAACGAATGTTTACAGGTTCTTACAAAATTATTGACGGAAAAACTCAGCTGACAAGACTTGGTATTTTTGGTTCAATCGTTAGTTTTATGATGTTGAGTTTGATGATTCAGTGGCCTTTACTGCAGGCAGAAAGTCAATTCTCAACCTTTAGCCAATTTATGCTTTGGACAGCACCAGTGTTGGTCCCATTGCTTTTGTCAGGCATTTACTTTGCAATTGCAAAATGGCGCTCAACTCATAATAAAACGAGCTATAGTTACGGTGTAGCTTATCATTGGACATTAGCCAGTCTTTTACCTGTCGCTACACTTGTCTCGCTCGCAGAATATTTTGCAATTGAAGCCCTTCCTACAGCGGTCGTTCATGCCACTGGACTCATCGTTGCCTTAACCGTTTATGGAATGTTGCTTTTGAGTCGTAGAGCAATGATGAAGCACAGTCGAGTATTGCTTTTCACCTATGGTTTCTATGCCCTAGCCGCAGCACTACAAGTTGTACTATTTGTGGCTTAAAAATTGTCATAAAAACTCTGTCAGTATGCTGACAGAGTTTTTGAGTGTAATATTTTACTGATAGAAAGTCAAAATTTATGAAACCCATTTTCCAACGTAGCGATAACTGACAAGATTTGTTCATCGGTGACTAATTTATCAGCACCATTGATAATGCTCTCATAAGCAGTATCGTAAACACGTCCATAATCACCAGTAACAGTTGGAATATGTTTTACAATGCGATCACCATTAGCGTTATAATAAGTCAGTAATCCAAAATCGGCTGGAGTATCACAACCAAAACCGCCAGCTCCTGGCATTATACCGACCTTAAGATCATTTTCTTGTTGGTCAACATCATTTTTAACAAAAGTTCCGCGTGTGCCGTAAACAATCCATTTTGGATGTGAGAGAGCAGCAACTTCGGTTGCAGCAACAGTTGCACGAAGCTTAGGGTACATAAGATTGACAGAAAAATAATCATCTACACTGTCGTAATCTCTGGTTGCTCTAATGTCGTATTGCACAGACTCAGGAGTGCCAAAAAGTGAAATCATTTGGTCAACCATGTGAACACCATGACCGTACCAAGCACCATCAAAATTTGCACCTTCACTAAAATCATTAGGACGGTAATGGTCCATATTGACCGTGATATCTACTAAATCACCCAAGTAACCTGTTTCTATTACTTTTTTAACTGTCAAAAAATCACTATCGAAACGGCGATTTTGAAAAGGCATGAAGAAAAGATTCTTCTCATTAGCAATATTAATCAGTTCCTTGGCTTCTTCAACTGTTTCTACCAAAGGTTTATCACATAATACATTTTTTCCACCAAGCAAAAGTTGTTTTACTGTATCATAATGTGCAAAAGCAGGCGTTACAACAACAGTGAGGTCGATAGATTCGTCATTGATAATATCATTGATATCTGTGCTAAAGATAGTTCCAGTGGCTTCTAGCTCAGCTTGTTCAGGCCGTTTTCCGAGTGTTCGATTGACGACACGAGTGATTGTCATGTTATCACGCGTTTTTACATAAGGAATATGATAGCGATTTGTTGACTTCCCAAAGCCAACATAGGCAATATTAAGTTTTTTTTCCATAATAAGATGTGAGATGGGCTTGTTCATACTAGTTCAGCTTCAATTCTACCTAGTAGAATTGTTAGATGGCCCGCTGTCCGTTTGATTGCCATTTGGCGTTGCTTCTATTCTTGTCACTTTAGTGACTTAGAGATATCATCGGCACTTTATAGGATAGCCGTTTGTGCTTTAGCACTTACGGATATGCTAGTTGTTTCACCTAGTGCCTTACAGCCAATGCCTTTTGCTCTTGGGGCTTTAGCCCCTAAGCAAACGGACAAATGTCCTATGGTCATGCGAAGCTAACTGCTAAAGCAGTAAGAGCAAAAGGCAAAGTGGCAAGGTGAAATGGTAAGTGCAAGAGATGGTTTGCATCTTACGCAAACTTTAACAGTACTAGTACTAGAAGTCACTGAAGTTAGTAGAACGAAAGCAACACTATGCTTCGAATTTAGTCTTGACTTCATTTTTATGATTTCTAACCCCTCAAACTCAGTTCCTTTCTTTCTTTAACTCTATTTTTTTACGTAATGCTTCGATTTTTGCTTGAGTGGCGTTTTGAGTATTAATTCCTTTTCCACCCTCTGTCGAGTATTTTTCATGAAACTTTCCGACAGCCTTTTGACCTTTATAGTCAAGTTGATATTTTCCCATTTAATAAAAGTCCTCTCACTTCCAAAAACTTAATGAATGATTTTGTGACCAATTTTGCTGAATAACTTTCATTATAAATTGGACACTTGGAGTTGTATGCCACATCAAAGTTTACTGAAAGTTTTCCCTTGATTGCACGCCCGTAAGCCTTTTTCCCTACAAAATGAAAACGATGGAGAGATGATTTTAACTTAGCAAGGGCGAAGATAGTAGACACTTGCTTGGTTAAACTATGCATATATTCTTGATTGGTCAAATCACCTTACGCTCAAATGGATTTGTTGAAATTCCTTCAGCAAGGATTTTTTTTGCCCACTCTTGTGCGCCGAAAAGTGAATGATTTTTATAATTTCCACATTCTTTCTCAGCGACACCAGGCACATTTCTCCAGCCAAATTCAGGGCTTGCAAGCTCTTCAAGAGAAGACTTAATGACAACAGCGATTTCTTCTGTTGAATGTTCTCCCCACATAATCATGTGAAAACCAGTTTGACAACCAAAAGGTGAAAAGTCAACCATACCATCAATGCGGTCGCGAATTAAACTTGCCATACTATGCTCGATAGTGTGCAAAGCTGCCATACCAATGGCGTTGGCATTGGGTTGAACGAAACGGACATCAAAGTTAGTAATGATGTCGCCTTTAGGTCCTGTCTCGCTGCCGATAAGACGTACGTAAGGTGCGAGTACTTTTGTGTGGTCAAGTTGGAAAGATTCTACTTCTGCCATAATATTTTAGATACTGAGGTCGCTTGAGGATTTTGAGTCTAAAAAACAAAAAGGCTCTGTCTCGGAATTCAGTATCTTCCTCCTTTAATGTGTGATATGAGTTTGCTCTGGTTTTTTAGTTTCAAGGAGGGCAAACCCAATTTTTATATGTTTTATATTATTTTAACATTTTTTGGTCGAAATCTTTTTTTATTCTAATTAAAAAGTGCTAAAATAACAGTAGAACGTTTTCACTTCACCGAGTTCATCTTTTTATACAAAGAAAATCAGAGACCTTTTCAAAGTTGATATCTCTGATTCGACTGTTCCAAAAGGATTAACTCATCTCTTAATGTAACTGAGTTTGCTTTCCTAAAAATGAGTGAAGAGGATAAATTATCTCTCATTTTAGAAGAGTTAAGCTCGCATCTCAAAACTGGTTTCGGAAGATGAGAGGATTAGGAAAAAGATAAAATTTAGAAACTGTACTTAGTTCAGGGTCTAAAGCTTGTTCTATTTTTCGTAATCTAAACCATTTTCCCCACATTTAATCAAGGAGAATATTATGACTTTAACAGACACTTATACGCTGAATAACGGCGTTAAAATTCCTGTGGTTGGCTTTGGCACATGGCAATCAAAAGATGGTGAAGAAGCTTATAACGCGGTGAAAATTGCACTTGATGCAGGTTACCGCCACATTGATACCGCAGCTGTTTATGGAAATGAAGAATCTGTTGGTAAAGCAATTGCTGATTCAGGGATTCCACGAGAAGAATTGTTTATTACAACTAAACTTTGGGGAGTTGGTACAACTGCTGATGCAGCAGCAGCATTAGATGAGTCATTGAAAAAATTAGGTTTGGATTATGTGGACTTGTATCTTATTCATTGGCCAAATCCTAAAGCCTTTCGTCCAGATTTTGAGACACGCAATGCTAATGTTTGGAAGGCAATGGAAGCAGGAGTGAAAGCTGGTAAAGCGCGGGCTATCGGCGTTTCAAACTTCCACCCTCGTCATTTGAAACCATTGCTTAAAGTCGCCGAAATTAAACCAGCGGTTAATCAAATCATGGTTAATCCAAGTGACCAACAAGAAGCAATTGTCAATTTCAATGTGGATCATAATATCTTGACTGAAGCTTACAGCCCGCTGGGAACAGGGAAGATTTTTGAAGTTGCTGAGTTAAATAGTTTAGCCACAAAATATGGTAAAACAGTTGCTCAAATTGTACTTCGTTGGTCGCTTCATAAAGGATATTTGCCATTGCCAAAATCAGTGACAGAATCAAGAATTCGCGAAAATGCTGACCTATTTGATTTCCATTTGAGCATCGAGGATATTGCTTTTATTGATGGACTTCATGGTAAAGCAGGGCTTGCTAAGAGTCCTGACGAAGTTGACTTTTAACTTAGCAAGTGTTCGCCCTTTGTGGGCTATAGTGTTACGTGCTTAATGCGTCGTTCTGCGAACGCTCTATGCAACTTTTGCGCTTCACGCAATACATCAAGGTGGCGGATAAGAAAAGCGATGCTTTTCCCAAGCGTACCAGTATGGTGGAAAACGATACAATGAGCGTGAAATTGACGGAGAAAAGTCTGTCAGTATACTGACAAAAGTGTTGGTTATCTATTGAAAATCTGTCAGTAAAATTTTACTGACAGATTTTTGTTAAATATTGAATCTGTTCTGAAACTTATTTTTGGGAACAGATTTATTATATAAATATGAATAAAGGAGTAAGTCATGAAGAAATTACTTGTTGTTGTTGATTTTCAAAATGATTTTATTGACGGAAGTTTGGGAACACCAGAGGCGCAGAATATTGTACCAGCAGTAATTAATAAATTAAAACAATATCCAAAAGATGCCCGTGTGGCAACGATGGATACACATTTTGAAGATTATTTAACGACACAAGAGGGGAAAAATCTTCCAGTGATTCATTGTCTAAAAGGTACAGAAGGCTGGGAAATTCGTAAAGAAGCACAAATGGGATTTAAAGAAATTTTTGAGAAATCAACTTTTGGGTCAACTTCACTTGCGGAATATGTGCGAGATGGAAACTTTACTGAGGTTGAATTAATCGGAGTTTGCACAGATATTTGTGTGGTGTCTAATGCGCTTTTGATTAAGGCTTACGCACCAGAAATTAAACTCATTGTGGATGCAGATTGCTGTGCAGGAGTGTCAAGAGAAAGTCATTTGGCAGCATTGAAAACAATGCAGTCCTGTCAGATTGAAGTGATTAATTACTGATAGAAAATCTGTCAGTATGCTGACGAAAAAAACTGCGATATATCGCAGTTTTATCAAAGCAAGTGCTTGCCTTGAATTTCGTCCGACTGCCCTAGGGCGTTAGTGCTTTAGCACTTAGGCTTCTGGGACAGGGTGACCTCATATCGAAGATGTGAGGTTGTACCCTAAATTCAGTGGTAAGTTGCCCTTTTGTCAGTCGCTTTGCCTGCTAAGCAAACGAACAGCGCAGCGAAGATAGCGACTAGAGAAAATGGACAAATGTTTTATGAAACTCTCATTGAATAAGTCTTGACTTCATTTGATTCGTAAATATTGACCAATCAGTATAGTGTCAGAAGATAAATGATTCCAAGCCTTGATTGAAGCAATTGGACTTCCTGATTTTTGAGAGAGTGCCCAAAGGGTGTCCCCTTTGACTACTTTGTGAATTGAAGATTGATTTGTGGGAGTGTTTTGTGCAGGTTTATTGTTGACAGGTGTTGTGCTTGTAGAGCTGCTACCAACAATTAAGTTTTGACCAATATAGATGGTGTCAGATGATAGACGATTCCAAGTTTTAAGTTGTGCTACACTTGTTTTGTAACGATTTGCCAATGCCCAAAGTGTATCTCCAGATTTAACTTTGATTGTCGTGTTTGTGCCGTTTGGTTTAGCTGGAGTTACTGGTGTTGTGGGTGTAGTGGTGCTTGGGTTTGAGCTAGTGTTATTATTTGAACTATTTCCACTTAGGACAAGTTTTTGTCCAATGTAGATAACATCACTCTTGAGCTTGTTTAGACTTTGGATTTGTGTGACACTGATGCCATATCTTTGTGAAATTCCCCAAAGTGTGTCTCCAGCTTTTACGGTGTAGGTTTGTGTAGGTGTATTTGTGGTAGGTGTAGTGGTATTTCCAGTAGTGTTAGAACCATTGGAAGTTCCTCCACCGTCAAAGCGAGTGAGGTTATATTGAGCGATGATGTTATTTAGGGAAGCACCATAACTAGGGTCAGTGGCATATTTTCCTGTTAAGGCGGCAGTGGCTTGTTGATAGGTTGAAGCGTTAGCGCGCCATGCCTTGATGTAATAAGGTCCGTTACCAAAGTTTGTTGTTTTTAGCACATAGGCATTATCTTGGAAACTTTCGTTGAATGAGGGGTAAACTCGGAAAGGCATATCTTTGGTTACCCATTTTCCATTAAGATATTCTTGTGTTTTAAAGACGACACTTTTGCCTTGATAGCTTCCTTGGATGCCAAAGAGATTGTAGTAAGGGCTATTAGCGAGTTGACTTGTTCCCCAGTTACTCTCTAAGATGGCTTGAGCAATCATGACAGATGGATAAAGTCCATTTGCATCTGCAATTGGTTTGGCGGATGATGCAATGTTTTCAATAAATGCTTCTTTTGAAGTTGTTGCGGCTTGGACGATAGACTCAGAATGTTGGATTAAAATGTCCTGAGTAGTCGTCAAAGTACCAGCAATAATGACAGCTCCTGCTATTTTTGAAGCAGGTTTATAGAGAATAATCGGTTTTTTGGGTTTCTTTTTAAGATGACGATTTTTAACTTTTATACGTGAAGCGGGCATAGATGAGTCCTTTCGATTAAGAGTTGATTTTACATAGGCAAGTCATGAGCTGATAGTGTTCAACCCATGCAAGTATTTTTTCTTTTAATGAATTTTATGCGAAAGCATTTCTGATACTATTCTAACATGATTAAGGTGTAAAACAATAACAATATTATAAAAACATTAGAATAAAATATGTCATTTGTGTGGCCTTTTGTGAAAGCCTTTTTCTGAATGTATCATTTGATTTCATCTGAGATTTTGTTATAATCGAGTGCACAATACCAGAAGTTATGAGACTGGATGGTGGCACCTATGCTCTGTGAACAGAACCGCATTTTTCTATCTACATGCTTTCAGCACATAGGCCAATGGGCATTTCTCTCCGCTTCTTGACAGTATTGCTCACATCTTGTTATAATTGAATTTGTACGATTAGAAATGGGTGAAAAAAGATAAATCTCTCCAAGAAACTTCGTTTCTCTCCGAGATTTTCTATTTTTCATCATTTCTTGCAAATCGTGCTCACATCTTGTTATAATTGAGTTCGGCTGCTTAGAACTCAGGAAAATAGATAAAAGTCTCCAATGAGCAAAGCTCATCTCCGTCTTTTCCTAATTTTCATGGGTTCTGGACAAACAGCCTCACATCTTGTTATAATTAAGAGGAACTCAAGGGAGTAGCAGGAGCAAGTATTTATATTCCACGCTCTGGTAAGATCGACAGAACCGAAAGAAATTTCCGGTCTTATCAATCGCTCATGTCTTGTCATCAAAAATGCTTGTGCTATTTTTTGATTCTGACTGGGTAAATTTGCAAGACTTGTGGCAGATTGCTACAGGTCTATTTTGTTATCTTGCACCTGTTTCTTAATTTTTTGGAGGAAGAATTTTGGCTGAAATTCAAGAGAAAAAAGTACAATCGCAGGCTCTTTTTCATCATTTGCCACTGACAGAGGTCTTTGATGAGCTGTCAGCAACTGACAAAGGTCTCACAGAGCAAGAGGCGAAAAAACGTCTCAACCAATATGGTGAAAATGAGTTAAATGTGAGTAAAAAGAAATCTTTACTGGTCAAATTTGCTGAACAGTTTAAGGATTTGATGATTATCATTTTGATTATTGCGGCGATTTTGTCTGTCATCACGAGTGGTGGACATGATTTATCTGATGCGATTATCATTATGGCGGTCGTCATTATTAATGCGATTTTTGGAGTCTATCAGGAGGGAAAAGCTGAGGCTGCGATTGAAGCGCTCAAAGATATGAGCTCGCCAATGGCAAGAGTTAAGCGAGATGGACATATAAAAGAGGTTGATAGTAAAGAGTTGGTGCCAGGAGATGTTGTACTTTTGGAAGCTGGCGATGTTGTGCCCGCGGATATGCGACTTTTGGAGTCGGCAAGTCTGAAAATTGAAGAAGCGGCACTGACAGGGGAGTCTGTTCCTGTTGAGAAAGATGCCAGACATTCTGTCAGTGCTGACAGTGGTATTGGTGACCGGCTGAATATGGCTTATCAAAATGCTAATGTGACTTATGGTCGAGGAAGTGGACTTGTGACGAATACAGCGATGTTTACTGAGGTTGGTAAAATCGCAAGTATGATTGAATCTGCTGATGAAACTGAAACGCCGTTGAAACGCAACCTAAACAAGCTTTCAAAAGTGCTGACATGGGCAATTTTAGCGATTGCAGCAGTGACTTTTCTGGTACATCTGCTGCGTGGTGGCGAAATTGTGCAAGGTTTGATGACCTCTGTGGCGCTTGCTGTAGCAGCGATTCCAGAGGGGTTACCTGCGATTGTCACGATTGTTTTGGCACTAGGAACGCAAGTGTTGGCAAAGAAAAATGCAATTGTCAGAAAGTTGCCTGCTGTGGAAACGTTGGGTTCAACTGAAATCATTGCCTCAGATAAGACGGGAACTCTGACAATGAATCAGATGACCGTGGAGAAAATTTTTACTGACGGCGTGCTTATTAATGCTGACGAAAAGCTGTCAGTAGATGATATGACTTTGCGCGTGATGAATTTCGCCAATGACACGAAGATTTCGGCTGACGGAAGTTTGATTGGTGACCCTACGGAAACGGCATTAGTCAAGTTTGGGCGAACGAAAGATTTTGACATTCGCACGGAACTGACAGAATATCCGCGGGTGGCAGAGCTGCCTTTTGATAGTGACAGAAAGCTAATGTCCACCATTCATCAGCTTGCTGACGGAAAATATTTGGTAGCAGTCAAAGGGGCGCCTGACCAACTCCTCAAACGTGCAAATAAAAAACTGGTCAGAGATGAAGTCAGTCCTTTGTCAGCAACTGACAGAAAAGAAATATTGACGGTCAATCATGAAATGGCTCATGAAGCCTTGCGTGTGCTGATGATGGCATTTAAATACATTGACAAAGTTCCATCAGTTCTGACAAGTGAGGATTTGGAGAATGACCTGATTTTCGCTGGACTTGTTGGGATGATTGATCCAGAGCGTGCCGAAGCCGCTGAGGCTGTGCGCATCGCCGTCGAGGCTGGCATTCGTCCGATTATGATTACAGGTGATCATCAAGACACTGCTGAAGCTATTGCGAAGCGTCTGGGTATCATTAATGCTACTGACACAACAGACCATGTACTGACAGGTGCGGAGCTTAATGACATGGACGATAAGACTTTTCAAAAAGTGGTTAAACAATATAGTGTTTATGCGCGAGTTAGTCCAGAGCACAAAGTTCGCATTGTTAAAGCTTGGCAAAACGAAGGTAAAGTCGTCGCTATGACTGGCGATGGTGTCAATGATGCACCAGCGCTCAAAACGGCGGACATTGGTATTGGTATGGGGATTACTGGTACGGAAGTGAGCAAGGGTGCTTCGGACATGGTGCTTGCCGATGATAATTTTGCTACAATTATCGTTGCTGTCGAAGAAGGTCGGAAAGTCTTTGCCAATATCCAAAAAACAATTCAATATCTCCTTTCTGCTAACACAGCAGAGGTGCTGACTATTTTTCTTGCCACTATGTTTGGTTGGGATGTGCTGCTTCCTGTACATCTCCTTTGGATTAACCTTGTGACAGATACTTTCCCAGCAATTGCGCTAGGTGTAGAGCCAAATGAACCAGGCAGTATGCAACAAAAACCACGTGGTAAAAAAGCATCATTCTTTAGTGGTGGTGTGCTATCTGCGACGATTTATCAAGGACTTTTGCAAGCAGCGTTGACACTCGGAGTTTATGGACTTGCGCTTGCTTTTCCTGAACATGCGGGCAATCATACCATGATGCATCAAGATGCATTGACAATGGCTTTTGCGACACTAGGCTTGATTCAACTTTTCCATGCTTTTAATGTCAAGTCGATTCATCAGTCCATCTTTAAAGTTGGCGCATTCAAATCAAAGACATTTAATTGGTCCATCCTTGTCAGCTTTGCTCTACTTGCTTGTGTTATCCTCGTTCCAGGTCTTAATGGGATTTTCCACGTCAGTCACTTGGATTTATACCAATGGGGAATGGTACTGGGCATGAGTTTTGCTGTCATTATCATTGTTGAAATTGTCAAATTCGTTCAAAGATTGATGATGAAAAAAGCATAAACATCATTATCAAACGGTGATGAAAAAATAAAATCTTGTCAGTATACTGACAAGATTTTTTGAATTCAAAATATGACATTTTTTGAACAAAACAGATACATTTACACAGAAATTTTTAATAATTACCTGAAAACACAACGACACAAGATATAGTGTGGATTTACATAATATACCACTAGATGTTGTGTCGTGTGAGATAATTTGATAGAATAGAGAGTAAAGAAAATTAGATTTAAAGAGGATAGGTAGATGAAAGTTGGAGTAGTAAGCCCTGATGCCGAAATTGATGTAATCAATGTTGTTAAACGTGATGGACGTTCTGTCAAATTTGATAGCCAAAAGATTTTTGATGCGCTAACAAAAGCAGCTGAAAAAGTTGGAACGGTTGACCTGTCAGATTTGTCATCGCTGACAGAAATCACTGACAGAGTGGTCAGCGAGATTTTTAGTCGTTTTCATGAAGATGTAAAAATTTATGAGATTCAGAGCATTGTTGAGCAAGAATTAATTGAATCAGGCAATACAGAACTTGCTGAAGAATACATTAGTTATCGTGCTAATCGTGATTTGGCACGTACCAAAGCAACTGACATCAACTTCACTATCGAAAAACTCATCCAGCGCGATGCAACGGTTGTCAATGAAAATGCCAATAAAGACAGCAACGTTTTTAACACGCAACGTGACTTGACCGCAGGGGCCGTTTCAAAGGCGATTGGTCTGAAATTATTGCCACCACACGTCGCAAATGCGCACCAAAAAGGCGATATTCACTATCATGACCTTGATTATTCACCTTTTACTACCATGTCAAACTGTTGCTTGATTGACTTCAAAAATATGTTTGAAAATGGCTTTAAGCTAGGGAACGCTCAAGTTGATTCGCCAAAATCAATCCAAACGGCAACAGCTCAGGCCAGCCAAATCATTGCCAATGTCGCAAGCTCCCAGTATGGCGGTTGCTCATTTGACCGTGCAGATGAAGTCCTTGCGCCTTATGCCAAACTCAATTATGCGAAGCACCTGAGGGATGCTGAAAAATGGATTGAAAATCCTGAAAAACGAGAAGCCTATGCCAAAGAAAAGACACAAAAAGACATCTACGATGCCATGCAATCTTTGGAATATGAAATCAATACACTCTTTACCAGCAATGGGCAAACGCCATTTGTCACAGTTGGTTTTGGACTGGGCACGGATTGGTACGCGCGCGAAATCCAAAAAGCAATCCTTAAAGTCCGAATTGGTGGTCTTGGCTCCGAACACCGCACGGCGATTTTCCCTAAGTTGATTTTCACACTCAAACGCGGACTTAATCTGGAAGTTGGCACGCCCAATTATGACATCAAACAACTTGCTCTCGAATGCTCAACCAAGCGGATGTACCCAGATATTTTGAGCTATGACAAGATTGTTGAGTTGACAGGCTCATTTAAAGCCAGCATGGGTTGCCGGTCATTTCTTCAAGGTTGGAAAGATGCTGAGGGCAATGATGTCACGGCAGGTCGTAACAATCTCGGTGTGGTTACGGTCAATCTGCCTCGTATTGCACTTGAAGCTGCAGGCGATAAAGCAAAATTCTGGGAAATCTTTAACGAACGCATTGAAATTGCGCATGATGCCCTTGCTTTTCGTGTGGAACGCGCCAAAGAAGCCCAACCCAAAAATGCGCCTATTCTTTTCATGAATGGAGCCCTTGGAAGACTTGAAGCGGATGGCTCTGTCGATGAACTCTACAATAATGAACGCGCGACCGTCAGCCTTGGCTATATTGGACTTTACGAAGTGGCGACCACTTTCTACGGTCCGACTTGGGAGTCTAATCCAGAAGCGAAAGCTTTCACGATTGAGATTGTCAAACGCATGCACGAAGACTGCGAAGCTTGGTCTAAGGCATCTGGTTACCATTACTCAGTTTATAGCACACCATCTGAGAGCTTAACTGACCGTTTTTGTCGTATGGACAAGGAAAAATTTGGCAGTGTCCCTGACATCACGGATAAAGACTACTATACCAACTCTTTCCACTACGATATCCGCAAAAATCCAACACCATTTGAAAAATTAGAATTTGAAAAAGACTATCCCGTCTATGCCAACGGCGGCTTTATCCACTATTGTGAATATCCGATGATTCAACAAAATCCTAAAGCGCTCGAAGCCGTCTGGGATTTTGCTTACGACCGTATAGGCTATCTTGGAACAAATGCCCCTATTGACCACTGCTACGAATGTGGCTTTGAAGGCGACTTTGCGGCAACCGAACGTGGTTTCAAATGTCCACAATGCGGGAATAGCGACCCTAAAACTTGTGACGTTGTCAAACGAACTTGTGGCTATCTCGGTAATCCCCAAGCACGCCCAATGGTACACGGCCGCCACAAAGAAATCTCTGCGCGCGTGAAGCATATGAACGGCTCTATAGGTGTATTGAACGACGGAAATCTGATTGATTCAGAAGTGGTTGACGAAGCGAAGAGTAAGTATTTTGTGGAGAAATGAGAATTAAAACATCTTAATCAATATTTTTGACTATGGTGTCAGTATTTTAGCTTAATGGTGTGTAAAAACCTGCTCTCTTTTAGGTGATAGATAAGTAGCACCAAACTTCAAAATTTGCTCGGCTAACTTGATAGAAACACTAACTCTTGTCAAATTAGTCTCTGCTTCATTTGTTTTAGAAAATGATACAAATAAGGGAGAAAAGATGTCTATAAAAACTTTGGTATTAACCAACACATGGCTAACTCCGACCTTCGCCGCGGAACTTGAAATTCTATTTGCCAGTCAACCAAACTACGATGTGAAATTCAAAGCTGAGGCAGACTTGACGACTGATGATTTTGCAGAAACAGAAGTGCTGATTGCCATCCCGTCACCACAACTTTTGCCGAAGTTCAAGAAGTTAAAATGGCTTCAGCTCTTCTCGGCAGGCACTAACGGTTATACTGAGGGTGCGGATTTTCCTGAAGGTGTGGCGCTTACCAATGCTTCTGGCACTTACGGTGTGACGATTTCTGAGCACCTACTGACAATGGCGCTTGTTTTGATGCGCCGCTTCAATGTTTATGCGAACCAGCAGGAGCAGGAAATCTGGCAAAACGCTGGTGATTTGCAGTCGATTTATGGTTCAACGATTTTGGTACATGGTTTGGGCGATATTGGTGGGCATTTTGCGCGTATTGTACATAGTATGGGTGCGCACGTGATTGCGGTCAAACGGACGGTTTATGGCGATGAGCAGTTTGTTGATGAGGTTTATCCTGATCATGAGCTGGATAAAATCTTGCCAAGAGTGGACTTGATTGCAACGAGTGTCCCTGGAACAAAAGAAACTTACAAACTTTTTGGCGCAGAGAAGTTTGCTCTGATGAAGCCGACAGCGATTTTTCTCAATGTTGGACGTGGGACAAATGTGGATTTGGAGGCGCTGTGTGATGCGTTATCTAGTCACAAATTAGGCGCTGCAGGTCTTGATGTGACTGACCCAGAACCATTGCCGAAAGGTCATCGTGCTTGGCATACGCCAAATTTGTTGATCACACCGCACGCGTCTGGCGGTTATACTATTCCTGAGAGCAGACATCGTTTTACCCAGATTTTGCAGACGAATTTGCAGAATTATATAGAAGGTAAACCTTTACGCAATCTGGTTGATATGGAGACGGGATATAAGAAAAGATGAAATGAATTGGCAGATAAAGTCTGCCTTTTGTACAGAATGAAATGGAGAGAACATCTCATGAATAATCCTAAACCAAAGGAGTGGAAGGCAGCAGATTTATCTCAAAATTATGTTGCTGATTATAAACCGTTCAATTTTGTGGACGGCGAGGGCGTACGTTGCTCACTTTATGTGAGCGGTTGTCTGTTTCATTGTGAAGGATGTTATAACCAAGCGACTTGGTCCTTTCGTTACGGGACGCCTTATACAAAAGCACTTGAAGAGCGAATCATGGCAGATCTTTCTCAACCCTATGTGCAGGGATTGACCTTGCTTGGTGGCGAGCCATTTCTCAATACAACTTTTTTGATCCCTTTACTTAGGCGAATTCGGCAGGAGTTACCTGAAAAAGATATTTGGTCTTGGACAGGATATACTTGGGAAGAGCTGATGGTAGAAACGGGGGATAAACTTGAAATGTTAGAGTTGCTAGATATTTTAGTTGACGGGCGTTTCGACTTGTCAAAGAAAAACTTGATGTTACAATTTCGAGGGTCGTCTAATCAACGTATTATTGATGTGAAGAAATCGAGAAGTAACGACAAAGTCATGATTTGGGATAAACTCAACGATGGTGATCAAGCATTTGAACAAATACACAAAGAAAAATTAATCTAATACCTGTGGTGCTAGTTGATTTTTGTTACATTCACTCCATTTTGCTCCATTCCCTGGCTAATCTTTTTCAACAAACACGGTCTTTGCGCTAAACTGTTGAAAAAATTAGCCCCATTCCGCAAAATTCCGCTTAAACTTGACTGATCGAAGTGAAACGAGGATGATTTTGATGGACGTATGGTATTTAGACCATGCTCTGTCCAGAAAATCGTCCGAAAAGTGGAATGGAGCGGAATTAATTTACAATTCAACTAGCACCACAGGTATCTAATACTTTCAATTTCCAAAATACTCTTAGAAGTTCCTCTGTGCAACCTTGAAAGTTGTGAATGAGAGAAGTATTATTTTTCCCAATTGTCGCAAGACTAAATAGAAAAAATAACCTCTGTCAGTATGCTGACAGAGGTTTTAGTCGTTGATTTTATGCTTATTTTGTTCGAATGAAACTGTCAGCATACTGATAGAAATTTTATCAGAGGAAGTGCGTGCTATCTTCGCCCTTCGGGCTGCGCTGTCCGTTTGATTGCTATTTGGCGTTGCCTCCATTCTTGTCTTTAGTGACCCAGAGATAGAGGACAAATGTTCATCGGCACTTTAGTGCCTTACAACCAATGCCTTTTGCTCTTGCTGCTTTAGCGGCTAAGCAAACGGGTCATGCGAAGCTAGCTACTAAAGCAGTAAGGGCAAAAGGCAAAGCACCTAGTCGGAATGGCAAACCTTGAATTTCGTCCGACTACCCTAGGGCGTTAGCGCTTTTAGCGCCTAGGCTTCTTGGACAAGACCACTTCGCCTTGCGACTTTAGTCTATTGCGGTTTGAACTTCCGACTTTAGTCGGTTAGTGAAAGCGACAACGTAGCAAAGCGGAGGTGTGACCTCATATCTTTGATGTGAGGTTGTACTCTAAATTCAGTGGCGAGTTGCCCTTTCAGCGACTAGAGAAAATGGACAAATGTTCTACGAAACTCCCACTGAATAAGTCTTGACTTTATTTGAATAGTTTACCAAAATCAATGTCATCATCATCAATTTTGACTTGTGCTAATACTTTTTTTAGTGGTAAATTTTTCTTTTTTGTTTTTAGATAGGGTTGTAGTTCTTGACGTTTAATAGTTTCTTGAAGAATTTTTTGAGGTTCATTCTGAGTTTTTGGATATTTTTTAAGTGACTTATTTGGGGATTTTGGTAACATAAAATTTTCTGATGGAAATGTTTCGTTGAGCTTGTTGATAATGGTCTCAATGCCAAAGTTACTGCTAATCCAAAAAGGTGTGCCAGTCATTTTGCAAGCTTCTTTGGCAAATCGGACAGAATGATGTGCAACGTTGCGATTGCGCATGATGACAAAGTCAGCCTTTGCAACAAGTTGATTGATTTCTGAGCGATTTGGTGTTTTTTTGTCAAAACCTAGAAAAGTGACGCCTACTTTTGAAAGAAGCGTCTGTAAATCTCCCCAGTATTTTGCCTCCTCAATGACTAATAATGTTTTCATTAACGCTCATTTCTAACAAAAAACGAACCAATAGGTTCGTACGAATAAGGAGAGAAGGGGATTCGAACCCCCGAAACGCTTTTGACGTTTACACACTTTCCAGGCGTGCTCCTTCGACCACTCGGACATCTCTCCACGACTTTTCTATTATATCAAATTTACGTGAAAAGTTGCCAATGAAAAGCGCTGACAGAATTTTGTCAGTGCTTACAACGTTTTGTCAGTGAATTTTTTGACAAAAAATAGTACGAAATATAAAAGGAAGTCACGCAAAGAAAGTAAAATTTGATATAATAGGGGCTATGAATAAAATTCTCGAAGTAGAAAATTTAGTTTTTAAATATGAAAAAGAAAGCGATGTGAATCAGCTTAATGGTGTGTCATTTTCAGTGGAGCGAGGAGAATGGTTGTCTATTATTGGACAAAATGGCTCTGGGAAATCGACAACTGCGCGCTTAATTGATGGTCTTTTTGAAGAATTTGAAGGAACAGTTAAGATTGACGGCGAGCTTTTGACGAAGGAAAATGTCTGGTCTCTGCGCAGAAAAATCGGAATGGTTTTCCAAAATCCAGATAACCAATTTGTAGGAGCGACGGTTGAGGACGATGTGGCTTTTGGTATGGAAAATCAAGGGATTATCCGTAGTGAAATGTTGCGTCGTGTAGATGAGGCTTTGGCTGCGGTTAACATGTTAGACTTCAAAACGCGCGAGCCTGCACGTCTTTCTGGAGGTCAAAAACAGCGTGTGGCTGTAGCTGGAATCATTGCCTTACGTCCAGAGATTATCATCCTTGATGAAAGCACTTCAATGCTTGACCCAACAGGACGGGCAGAGATTATGCGCGTGATTCGTGAAATCAAAGATAAATATCACTTGACAGTTTTGTCTATCACGCATGACCTTGATGAAGCGGCAAGTTCTGACCGTATTTTAGTGATGCGTGCGGGGGAGATTATCAAGGAAGCTGCACCATCGGAGCTTTTTGCGACAAGTGAGGATATGGTGGAGATAGGACTTGATGTCCCATTTTCATCAAATTTGATGAAAGATTTGCGTACGAAGGGTTTTGAGTTGCCAGAGAAGTATTTATCAGAAGATGAATTGGTTGAATTTTTAGCTAAGGAGTTTCAAAAATGATAATTCGTGAAACTGTTGAAGAAGATTAGTCGGTTTTTAATGAATTTCGACTTTTGTACTATCCTATGGCTTTATCTTTGCCTTCTACTTAAATATTAAAGTTTATGTTATTCTTGAGCCACTTTTTAGAGCTTTTTAGAGCTGTTAAATGAAAAAACTTAATCTTCGCAAGGCTGTAGTTCATCTGATAATTCTTCTTAGAAAAATATTAGACGAACGAGTATAATCACAGGAGATTAGTGATCTCTGTGTTGATTTTACATTAATAGAGCTGATAAACACTGAACTAGCAATAATTTTCACAAAGAATTTTGAGATGAAATATGAGTATTAAATTTGAAAAAGTAAATTACACTTACCAACCTAATACACCTTTTGCAAGTCGAGCGCTTTTCGATATTGACTTGGAGGTTCAAAAAGGGAGTTACACAGCAATTATTGGGCATACAGGTTCTGGTAAATCTACACTTTTGCAGCATTTGAATGGACTCTTGCAACCGACACAAGGGACTGTTACTGTCGGAGATATTGTCGTTAAATCAACGAGCAAGCAAAAAGAAATCAAACCTGTCCGCAAAAAAGTAGGGGTTGTTTTCCAATTTCCAGAAGCGCAGCTTTTCGAGGAAACCGTGCTAAAAGACGTAGCTTTTGGTCCTCAAAACTTTGGTGTATCAAAAGAAGCAGCTGAAAAAATTGCTGCTGATAAACTTCAACTTGTAGGACTTGCTGAAAAGTTTTGGGAGAAATCACCCTTTGAGCTTTCTGGGGGACAAATGCGTCGCGTTGCGATAGCGGGTATTCTCGCTATGGAGCCAGAGGTATTGGTGCTTGACGAACCAACGGCAGGGCTTGATCCTAAAGCCCGTATTGAGATGATGGAACTTTTTGAGAGTATTCATGAATCTGGTCAAACGGTCGTTTTAGTGACACATTTGATGGACGATGTTGCAAATTATGCGGATTATGTCTATCTTCTAGAGAAGGGACGTATTATTAGTTGCGGAACGCCAGAAGATGTTTTTCAAGAAGTTGATTTTTTAAAGTCACATGAGCTAGGAGTACCCAAAGCAACGGAATTTGCGAGTCAGTTGCAGAAAACTGGAGCTGTTAGTTTTGATAAACTTCCGATTACACGAGATAATCTTGTCAGTATGCTGACAGAGGCAAAATTTGGCACTAACAGAAACTTGTCAGAGCTGACAGACAAAAAAGGAGGTGAACACCATCAATAATATGCTTATGGGACGCTATATCCCAGGGAATTCTATCATTCATAAAATGGACCCTCGCTCAAAACTATTGGTAATGATTGCTTTCGTGGTTGTCATTTTCCTTGCACATGACTGGCTGGGCTATCTCCTTCTTTTGATTTATACTTTTGCAGGAGTTAGTTTGTCAAAGATTTCTATAAGTTATTTTCTAAAGGGCTTACGTCCAATGCTTGGATTAATTCTATTTACAGTGATTTTTCAGATGCTTTTCACCCCTGGTCAAACCGTCCTTTTCCATCTTTGGTTTATCAAAATATCAACGGAATCATTGATTAATGCAGTATATATCTTTTTTAGATTTGTTTTAATTATTTTCATGTCAACCATCTTGACCTTGACAACACCTCCATTGACTTTAGCAGATGGGATAGAAAAAGGGCTTGCTCCGTTGAAAAAAATCAAAGTTCCAGTACATGAGCTAGGCTTGATGTTATCAATTTCACTTCGCTTTATCCCAACTTTGATGGATGATACAACGATGATTATGAATGCTCAAAAAGCGCGTGGAATGGACTTTGGTGAAGGAAACTTGCTTCAAAAGATTAAGTCCGTCATTCCAATTCTCATTCCACTCTTTGTCAGCAGCTTTCGTCGTGCTGACGACTTGGCGATTGCGATGGAAAGCCGTGGTTATCAGGGAGGCGATGGAAGAACAAAATATCGCCAGCTCAAATGGTCAATGCGTGATAACATTCTCGTCGTGAGCATTATTATCATAGCAGCTCTTCTGATTTTGTGGTCTAAATTTTCGTAAAATGATGCTGGCTTATCATTAAAATCCAACAGGATTTTATACCATCACGTCAATATGTTGTTGTTTTTCACAATGAATGAAATAGATTGAATTCATATCTTATATAGGAGAAAAAATGATTACCCTAAATGTAAATAGTCTTGAAAATGCAGAAATTTTTTGGAAAGAACTTGGCTTAGAAGATGAAATTGCACTGAATGAGGACTTTAACCGCGTCCCTCAAACGCTAGCGATTTCGGTTGAATATATTGATGAAATCTATGATAAAGTTGTAGCGCTTGGATTGCAGGTAAGTCCAATAACAGCAAGCGTTAATGGTAAGCATATGTTCAGTTTTGTAGCACCGGAAGGGAATACATTTATCCTGATTGGTGAATGGGTTGAGGAACCTTACAATGGTGATAAGCGTGCGCTTTATTTTGAAAATATATCAAATGTGACAGTGTCTGCACCAAGTGAATTGTCAGAGTTAACAGACGAAGCGATTCTCTTTTTTGGACGTGTCACTTGCCCTTGGTGTCGCCGACTTTCCCGCCAAATCAAAAATGTTGACCGTCAGATTTTTTACATTGATACCGAAGATACAGATATTAACCCAGTGCTCAAAACATTACGTGACAAGTACGATGTTGCCACGGTTCCAACAGTTATCAAACACTATACTGATGGAACTTTCATTAAATTTGATGCAAAAAGTCAAAGCTTGCAAGATTTTGTGAAATAATTCATCTTAAATCCAGAACAAAAAAATTCTGGTTTTTTTACACTCAAAAATCGCTGATACACTAGATGTATCAGCTTTTGACAATCCTGTCAAAAGCAATACTAATACTGTTTAACTTCTAAAAGGAGCATTTAGAAGTTAAAGTTTGCGTAAACGCAAACCAGTCTTGCGCAAGCGCAAGGCAGTATAGTTGCAGTTCATCTAATAATTTTTCTATGAAAAATTAAAGATGAGCTAGTATAAGGAGTGATTGATGAAAAGAAAAATTTTTCCGATTTTGATGATTGTTTTGACAACATTTTTGACTTATTTGCCTTACTTTAAAAATACTTTTGGGATTGACACCAGCACAATGATGCTTGATTCGCATGAAATGCTGGAGGGCTATCTCTCGCAAGGGCGCTTTGGTATTGTTTGGATTTTCAACCTTTTCATTCATCATTATGACAATTCCCTTGTGCCTTTTCTGGTCATCCCGCTTTTGGCGCTCGCAGCGGTCTATCTTTTCTATCTCATCAGGCACTTTGATGAAAAATCTCGCCCATTTTCTGCGATGACTTTTGCGATTTTCTTTGTGAACAATCCTGTTGTGTATGCGCAACTTTATTTCAAGCTTCAAGCATTGGAAATCACACTTGGTCTGCTTTTTGTTCTTAGTGCAAGTCACATTTGCTTGACTGAAAAAATTCGCAGACCAGTAAAAATAATGCTCAGTACAGTTTTTCTCAGCCTCTCAATTTTGATTTATCAAAGTTTTGCTTTCTTTATCTTCTCACTTTTTCTTTTTTGGCTACTCATTTTGCCAAGGAAAAGAAAAATCATATTTCAAAACTTTTTGCCAAGCTTGATGATTGCGGGACTGATTTATCTGTTGACCTACCTCCTCTATGCCATGAAAATCAACTATTCAAGCTATGGCAGTCAAACTTATCTCATGTGGAATAAATTTGCAAGTCTAGGACATCTTCATCAAGCCCTCATGCTTGTCATGCTGTTTGGAGCCTTAATTTATCTTGGACTTATCTTCATCACAATCCGACGTGCTAAGCACAATCAACCCCTTGAAATGTTACTCATCATTTTATTATTTTTGTCCTTGTTCAGCTTCAACGTTGCTTTTGGCACAAGTACTAAAACACCAAGAATTTATTTTGGCACATTTTCTGCGGTTGTTATTGGCTTGCTTTACTACTGGAACAAGCCGAAGTTTTTCGGGATTTTGGCTATTGTTTCAATGATTTTTACTTTCTCGCTCAGTTTTCATGCAAATCAAGCTTATCAAAATGACCTAAAACTCACGAATGAAGTTGCAGACCAAATTTCGCAACATCAGGCGAAAACGGTAGTTTTTATTGGAAACTTACAAGAAGAAAATCTTGTCAATGAAGTCAAGACTAAATTCAAAGTTAGTGCTGCTTCATCCCCTGCCCAAGAGGTAGGGATGTTAGCGCGCACTTACTTCGATAAATTCCAAGATATTTTCATCACAGGTGCGACGCGCAGCTCATTTTTCCAATTCGATGATCCATTGACATCTGGCAGGCCTTATAATTTTATGACCTTACAAGGTCATGCTTATCCAGTCCCAGAGCAAGCATTACGGACAACTCTTGTGTCAAAATATGCAGCATTGCCTAATTATCCTAATCCAGAAAGTGTCAAATTTGACAGCAATAGTCAAATTCTTGTGTTCAAACTATCAAATTAGCGCTCAACAGAGTGCTTTTTTGCTGAGCATGGTATAATATTCTAAAAGAGTTTTTTCAAGGAGAAGCAAATGCAAGCACAAAAATTATCAGCTCAAGAAATCATCCAATTCATCGGAAATGCCGAAAAGAAAACGAACGTAAAAGTAACTTATTCTGGAAAAGTAAATGGAAAAGTCCCAGAAAATGTCGTTCACCTAGAAGCACCAAATAAATATCAAAAGGCAACAACAGCAGACTTTGGTGTCTTGTTTGGTGACTGGAAAGACATTGAACCACTCTTGTTAGCACTGACAGAAAATAAAGATTACATTGTCGAATTTGACGGTAGAAACTCGGCTGTACCAATGCTTGATACACGCTACCTCAACGCACGGATTGAGCCTGGGAGTATTATTCGTGACCAAGTGACCATCGGAGACGGTGCGGTAGTTATGATGGGCGCCATTATTAACATCGGTGCTGAAATCGGTGAGGGAACAATGATTGACATGGGAGCGGTGCTTGGCGGCAGAGCGACAGTCGGCAAACACGCTCATATTGGCGCAGGTGCGGTGCTCGCTGGTGTGATTGAGCCAGCAAGCGCAGAACCTGTACGGATTGGCGATAATGTCCTTGTCGGTGCAAATGCGGTTGTCATCGAGGGTGTGCAAGTAGGTAGCGGTTCAGTAGTTGCAGCAGGTGCCATTGTCACTCAAGATGTCCCAGAAAATGTCGTCGTAGCAGGTGTCCCAGCCCGTATCATCAAGCAAATTGATGAAAAAACACAACAAAAAACAGCGCTTGAAGATGCGCTGAGAAACTTGTAAATGATTGAAGTGATTACTTCATTGGTGGGGGATTCTTTCTCCCCCACCAATGCTAGTAGAACGAAAGCAGAGCTTAGTGCTGCTTATCCCGCCACTTTATAGAGGTGGGGGAATTAGCACGCACTTGCTAAGTTAAAAACAAAAACGATTGTAAAATATCACCCACAGCCATTATTCTTAGTAAAAGGAATTATCTATGCTAGACCTCATAAAAATCCGCCGACATCTCCACAGTATCCCAGAAATCGGCTTACAAGAACATGAAACACAAAAATATCTGCTCGAAATCATCAATTCTGTCATTGCTGACAAAGTTTTCGCAGAGTTAAAAACTTGGCGAACAGGGATTTTAGTCATGCTTCATGGTAGTCAAGCCACGAAAACGATCGGTTGGCGGACGGATATTGATGGCTTGCCAGTCGAAGAGCAGACAGGATTGCCTTTTGCCAGCAAAAATGGTAGAATGCACGCTTGCGGACACGACATTCACATGACGACAGCGCTAGGTTTGCTCGAAAAACTCTCCGAGACCCAGCCACGCGAAAATCTGCTCTTTCTTTTTCAACCTGCTGAGGAAAATGAAGCAGGTGGCAAGCTCATGTATGATGAAAATGCCTTCGGCGATTGGATTCCTGACGAATTTTACGGCTTGCACGTTCGCCCAGAGCTGAAAGTTGGAGACATTGCGACCAACACGCATACGCTCTTTGCAGGAACTTGCGAGGTTGAGCTGACCTTTAAAGGTAAAGGCGGACACGCCGCTTTTCCTCATGAAGCCGATGACGCGCTCGTTGCTGCCAGTTATTTTGTCACGCAAGTGCAGACCATTGTCAGTCGTAACGTTGACCCACTCGGCTCTGCCGTTGTTACTTTTGGCAAAATGGAAGCAGGAACAACCAATAATATCATCGCAGAAACTGCCTTTCTTCATGGGACAATCCGAACCTTGACTCAAGAAATGAATACGTTGACACAAAAACGTTTGACTGAGATTGCCCAAGGCATCGCGCAATCATTTGGTATGGCGCTTGACCTTAAACTCAAACAAGGCGGCTATCTTCCTGTCGAAAATAATCCCAAACTTGCTTCAGAGCTCATGACTTTTTTTGAAAATGAACCTGCGGTCAATTTGATTGACATTGAGCCTGCCATGACAGGTGAGGATTTTGGCTACCTGCTCTCAAAAATCCCTGGTGTGATGTTCTGGCTCGGTGTTGATAGCCCTGCACCCCTTCATTCAAACAAGATGACACCAAGTGAAACAGTGCTTGATTTTGCAGTGGAAAATATCGCAAAGTTTTTGGAAATGAAAGCAAAACGTTAAATACTTATTTTAGATAGAAGAACAATGAATTCAAGAATATATTTACAACCTGATGCAGTACCAACACAAGATGATATTCGTACAGCAAATCGTATTTTTCGTCATTTTGGCAAAGAAGTTACTTTTTTACAACGACAAGATGTGGACTTTCCAGATATTACAATGAACCGATTACGCTGGGCGATTTCCAACTTTACAAATGGAGAGGAAGAAACAGTATTAAGCAAGGAGATAGCAAAATCACCCAATGTTATTATTGATTTTTCTAACTTTGACGGTGATGAGGGCGATTCAGTAAGGCTTTTCCAAGAGTTGTTTGAGGCAAATGAAGAAATTGCAAATCTTGTTCTTGTAAAAAAATCAGAGCAAGTGGAAGAATTTGCGAAGAAAAATCAAAATAAAGCTAGACGTAAAAAATAGAAGTGATATAGAGGGTAAGTTAGTTTAGAGTGTAGAATAGAGCTGAACTGGCTAGTCACTTACCGGAGAACTAAAGATTATTATCTAAAATTTTTTCAGATAAATGAGTTTATTCTTGACAGTCAAGAGTAAAATTGATATACTGATATAGTCGTTTGAGAGAAACGCAGGCGTGGCTCAACTGGATAGAGTACCTGACTACGAATCAGGCGGTTGTAGGTTCGAATCCTACCGCTTGCATAAACAAGATGTGACGAAAGTCACTTTTTTGTTGAAATAGCTAATTCAATGTTTGCCACAGGAAGTAGCTCAGCTTGGTAGAGTTCGAAACACTGTTTCGAAGTTGCGGATAAAGATTTGCGCAGCAAATTTACCTTGTAAGTACTCTAATAAAGTCGTAATTGGCTGGATAGAGTAGTGCTAAAACAATTAAATAAAAGCTACGGGAAGTAGCTCAGCTTGGTAGAGTACTTGGTTTGGGACCAAGGTGTCGCAGGTTCGAATCCTGTCTTCCCGATTACCGACTAACCCTAACTCATCTTTCGTGGATGAGTTTTTTTGATATTAAAAACAATATAAACCAATTAACATTGAAAATTATGAACGTCGAATGTGAAGAATCGCAAAGCTGTCCTAAGCAACATTATATGACATGAGATACATGTGCAGATTATTATCATGAGTTTATCAGAATGAGGTTGTACTAAAGTTTCTTGACAATCTTCTAAATTTTGGTATAATGAAAAGGTTGAATATAGCAGTCAGCTAGAAAGTCGTCAACATTTCGGCGGTTCCAAGTAAGTAACCGAAGCTATCAGGCGAAGTCGAAATGCACGAATTCGAGGCTGATTATCTCTGTATTCCTCATAAAAATAGAGGAGGACATTATAAAATGTCACGTTACACTGGTCCATCATGGAAACAATCACGCCGTTACGGTATCTCGCTTACAGGTTCTGGTAAAGAACTTGCACGTCGTAACTATGTACCTGGACAACATGGTCCAAACAATCGTTCAAAACTTTCTGAATACGGTCTTCAGTTGGCTGAAAAACAAAAACTTCGTTTCTCTTATGGTGTTTCTGAACGTCAATTCCGTAACTTGTACGTTGCAGCAACTAAAATCAAAGAAGGAACTGTTGGTTTCAACTTTATGACTTTGCTTGAACAACGTCTTGATAACGTTGTTTACCGTCTTGGTTTGGCTACAACTCGTCGTCAAGCACGTCAATTCGTTAACCACGGTCATATCCTTGTTGACGGAAAACGTGTAGATATTCCTTCATATCGCGTACAACCTGGTCAAGTGATTTCAGTTCGTGAAAAATCTATGAAAGTTCCTGCAATCCTTGAAGCTGTTGAAGCAACTAAAGGTCGTGCTAACTTTGTATCATTTGATGCTGATAAACTTGAAGGAACACTTATTCGTCTTCCAGAACGCGACGAAATTAACCCAGAAATCAACGAAGCACTTATCGTCGAATTCTACAACAAAATGATGTAATCGAGTATCACTCGAAAATGGAGAAGCCCTTCGAGGCTTCTTTTTTTAATGATGTTCGTATCTCTATCAATTTTGGAGTAAAGTTTATTTCAAAATTTACTATTATAGCTAAGTCACTCTAAAATCCAACCAAGATTGCTTCACAATTAATTGAGTTCGGTGCGCTAGAAGCTAGGAAAATAGATGCTCCGCTGTCTATTCGCTCTACGCGAGTAAACTCGCTAGGCGAAATGGCAACTTGGAACCTGTCCTTGCGGACAGAACCTCAATTTCCTATCTACGCAGCAAGCTGCTCCGTTGTCCACACCGCAGGTATCCATGCTCGCTACGGCACTATCTCCGTGCCTTTGGCACTACGCTGTCCGTTTGCTTAGGAGCTAAAGCTCCAAGAGCAAAAGGCAAAATGCCCTAGTCGCACTGGTTCTCGCTAAGTGACTGAAGTCGCAAGTCGAGTGGCAATTTTCTATGCTTCTGAACGAACGTACCTCACATCTTATTTTCGACAGACTGAGGTGAAAGAACGCAGACTTGCTGGCGCAAGTCAAGGACGACAACGAAAGACTGGCGGAAAATTTGAGGAAGATTTGGGGGATTTTAGAGTGGTTTGGTTATATTACCATGTGATTGAACAAAGGTTGATTTTTATAAAGGATTAACTAGAGTATCAATTTGTATGAGTTAGTCTTGAAGTGTATATTTTGAAGGTTAAGAGTAATAAGAGTAATTAGAAATGGTTCAAATGGAAAATAGTAAAAAAATCGCTGAACAGCTTAATATTAAAGTTTCTCAAGTTGAAAAAGTACTGGAGTTGACTGCTGAAGGGAATACAGTTCCTTTCATTGCACGTTATCGTAAGGAGGCGACAGGTTCACTTGATGAGGTAGAAATTAAGCGAATTATTGATGAAAATGACCTGCTGACAAAGCTGTCAGAGCGCAAGTTGTCAGTGCTGACAAAGATTGAGGAACAGGGCAAGCTGACGGACAGACTGAAACAGCAAATTGAAACTGCTGAAAAATTGTCAGAAGTTGAGGATTTGTATCTCCCTTATAAAGAAAAACGTCGAACAAAGGCAACGATTGCTAAAGAAAATGGTCTTTTTCCATTAGCGCAATTGATTGTCAGAAATGTGGCTGATATAGAGGAGCAAGCGAAAAACTTTGTCAATGAACTTTTTGTCAGTGCTGACAAGACTTTGCAAGGGGCAATTGATATTCTGTCAGAAGCGATTTCTGAGGATGCAACTTTGCGTGGCTGGTTGCTTCGAGAAATTAAGTCCAATAGTTTACTGACAAGTAGCCTTAAAACTGACAGTAGCGATGATAAGCAGGTTTTCCAGATGTATTATGATTTCTCAGAAAAAGTTTCTGATTTACCCAATTATCGTGTATTAGCACTTAATCGGGGAGAAAAATTGGGGATTTTATCGGTCAAGTTTGATAATAATGAAGATAAGATTTTGCGTTATTTCGCCGCTCGTTTTACCGCTCAGACAAATAAATATATGCTAGTTGCGATTAAAGATGCGGTCAAGAAAAAGTTGATTCCAGCAATGGAACGTAGTGTTAGAACTGAACTGACAGAAAAGGCAGAGATTGCTGCGATTGAAGTATTTGGCGAAAATTTAAAAAATCTGTTACTTGTTGCACCTCTTAAGGGGCGTGTAGTCATGGGATTTGACCCTGCTTATCGGACAGGGGCAAAGCTTGCAATCGTTGATGCTACTGGTAAGTTGTTAATGACAACAGTTATCTATCCAGTTAAGCCAGCATCAGCTAGCCAAATTGCACAGGCGAAGAAGGATTTGGCACAATTGATTCGTGAATTTGGCGTAGACATGATTGCGATTGGAAATGGTACAGCGAGCCGAGAATCAGAGTCTTTTGTCGCTGAAGTATTAAAAGAAAATGAATTTTCTAATGTTTACTATGTGATTGTCAGTGAATCAGGCGCATCAGTTTATTCTGCAAGTGAACTTGCAAGAGAAGAATTCCCAGAATTGACTGTTGAAAAGCGCTCTGCAATTTCTATTGCTAGACGTCTTCAAGACCCTCTTGCTGAGCTGGTCAAGATTGAACCAAAAGCCATTGGCGTGGGGCAATATCAGCACGATGTTTCTGAGAAAAAACTCACGGAAAACTTAGATTTTGTGGTTGAAACGGTGGTCAACCAAGTTGGTGTAAATGTGAATACTGCAAGTCCAGCACTTTTGTCACACGTTGCGGGTCTTAATAAAACACTTGCACAAAATATTGTAGCTTACCGCGAAGAAAATGGCGCGCTGGGTACGCGTTCTGAGCTGAAAAAAGTGCCACGATTGGGGGCAAAAGCCTTTGAACAAGCCGCAGGATTTTTGCGAATCCCTGAAGGAAAGAATTTACTTGATAATACGGGTGTCCATCCAGAATCTTACTCTGTTGCTGAGCAAATATTACGTGAAACAGGTGCTGATAAGAATCCATCAGTACTGACAGAAATCTCGTCAGCAAAAATTATTGAGTTGTCAGAGAAATTTGGTGTTGGTCGTGAAACTTTGACAGACATTATTGCGGATTTACAAAAGCCAGGTCGTGATTTGCGAGAGACCTTTGATGCTCCGATACTTCGTCAGGATGTCCTTTCTGCCAGTGATTTGCAGGTAGGGCAACAGCTTGAAGGAGTAGTACGTAACGTTGTTGATTTCGGTGCTTTTATTGATATCGGAATCAAAAATGATGGATTAGCACACGTATCGGACCTCAGCAAAAATTTTGTAAAAAATCCAAGTGATGTTGTGGCAGTTGGACAAATCGTTACAGTCTGGGTCAAATCGATAGATTTACAACGTGGAAAAATCAATCTGACACTTGTTAATCCGCGGGAAAAAGAGAAGTAAATTTATCTTGTCATTTACTTGTAGGAAAGCAACAGATAGCTCTGACAAGAAGTATCAATTACTGACAGAATTCTGTCAGTAAGTACGAAGTTGAAGGAATAAGTAAACAGCTCGTAGCGTTATTGAAGTCTGCTCATTGCTGACAGCGTCCCTAGATTTTCTGTCAGTATACTGACAAAATGAGAGGAGAGAAAATGTTAACTAACCAAGAACTGACAGATAAAATCCGCAAGATTTCTCTCTCAAAATTCTCGCTTTCTTTTGAACACCAAGCTTATTGGAACAATAGACTACGTACAACTGGGGGAAGATTTTTCCCAAAAGATTTACATTTGGATTTTAATCCTAAGATGGCCGAACATCCCGAGTTTGATCGTATCATTCTACACGAACTAACGCATTATCATCTCTATCGTGCGAAACGAGGTTATAAGCACAAAGATACAGATTTTAAGCGACTGCTTGCTCAAGTTAACGGTTTAAGATACGCTCCAACTGTGGAACATAAGAAATATAAGTATCAGTATACTTGCTCGCAATGTGGTCAGACATACATAAGACAGCGAAAAATTAATGTGCAAAAATATCGTTGTGGAAATTGTTACGGAAAACTAAAAAGCACAAAAAATATCCGTTAAGGATATTTTTTATCAAAACAAGTGCGTGTTACCTCCGCCTTACGGGCTACGCTGTCGATGCTCGCTACGCCACTAAAGTGGCCAGTCGCAATCGCAATACTCCGACCTCTTAGGTCAGAGATAAAGCAGCACTAAGCCTTGAATTTCGTCCGACTGCCCTAGGGCGTTAGTGCTTTAGCACTTAGGCTTCTGGGACAAGGTGACCTCATATCGAAGATGTGAGGTTGTACCCTAAATTCAGTGGTGAGTTGAAACTCCCACTGAATAAGTCTTGACTTCATTAGATGAATGGATAACTTATTCACAATTTATCCTGAATTTGTCCTCAATCTGTTAATAACTTGATAAAAAATGTGTATAAATTGACCAAAAAAGGATGTAAATGCAAACTTTCATTTATCCACTACTAAGCGACAGGTTCTATAGCAAATACAGAACAGTGTAGTTCATTTTTTGCTTTTTATCTCAAAAAGTCGTAAAATAGTAAAAATATATTTGCTATCTTGATACAAAAAGGAGAAAATCGTGCTTAGACCAGAAACCATCGCTCAAATGCCCAAAGTTGAACTTCATTGTCATCTTGATGGCTCGCTCAGCCTTTCTTGCATCAAAACACTTGCAAAAAATGCAAAAATTAATCTAAATCTAACAGATGAAGAAATTTTAGAAAAGGCACAGGCGCCAGAAAATACACGTAATTTACTGGAATATCTTGCACGTTTTGATTTTGTTCTCCCACTTTTGCAAAGTTACACCAACCTCGAACTAGCAGCTTATGATGTGGCGCGTCAGGCAGCCTTGGATAATATACGATATATTGAAATTCGTTTCGCCCCAGAGCAGCATCTTCTGCAAAATCTAACTCTTGAAGAAGCGGTGGAAGCTGTGGTTGCAGGTTTGTCACGTGCAGAAGAAGATTTTGATATTATTGCTAACGCACTCATTTGCGGTCTTCGTCAAAGCACATTAGAGAAATTAGAAAAATTGCCTCCTATTTTTGATCATATCAATGATTCTCACCTTGTCGGTTTTGATTTAGCAGGTGATGAATTAAATTATCCACAACAGAAATTTTCTGGCTTGTTAGCTCAAGTGAATACTAGAAATGTTCATATCACTCTCCACGCTGGTGAATGTCCACATTGTGAACAAAATATTGTTGACTCAGTCAATATGGGGGCAACGCGTATTGGACATGGCATCATGAGTAAAAATATACCTGATTATCAGGAAATATTGATTTCCAAAAAGATTGTGTTAGAGATGGCACCAAGTAGTAACTTTCAGACAAAATCGGTCACACGTATTGAGGACTATCCTTTCAAACAACTCTATGATAAGGGCGTACACGTCACTTTAAATACTGATAATCGAACGGTGAGTAATACCACGCTGCAAAAAGAATATGAAAAAATTTCAACTTGGTATCCTGATTTTGGGATAGAGGACTTTGAGCAGATTAATCATTACGCGATTGACGGCGCTTTTATTGATGCAGTGGAGAAAGAAGCATTACATTTTAAATTTAATGATGAATATAAAAAAATCTCTGATTAAATCAGGGATTTTTTGTGATATTTTGTTATTTTAGTCAAGCATGCACTTGCTTTGATAAACGACTTCATCAAAAAAGTCCTCTTATTCGAGGACTCATTAGATATGAACTTTTATTTTTCATCGGGTGTCATAATCATTGGTACCACCAATGGTTCACGTTCTGTTTGTTTGTAAAGGAAGGGGCTAAGTGCTTCACGCATTGCTCTGGCAACAGAAGCTTCATTTGCATTTTCTTCGTTCATTGCTTCTCGAATGGCGTTGAATAAAACGCGTTGACCACTACGAATCAAATCACCAGATTCACGCATATAAATGAAACCACGTGAAAGCATATCTGGTCCAGCAAGGACGGTTTTATTTTCGAAGTCAACGGTTGCAACAGCAAGGACAATTCCATCTTCTGAGAGCTCATGGCGATCGTGAAGTACAGCATTTCCGACATCGCCAATACCAGAGCCATCAACATAAGTATCGCTAGCTGGGAAATGGTCAGCATAGCGCGCGCTATCTGCAGTCAGAGCTAACACATCTCCGTTTTCAAAAATAAAGCAATTTTCTTTTGGAACACCAGTATCTTGAGCAAGACCAGCATGAATTTTTAACATACGATATTCACCATGAACGGGCATGAAGTATTTTGGTTTAATCAAGCGAAGCATAAGTTTTTGCTCTTGTTGTCCACCATGACCTGAGGTGTGAATATTATTCATTTTGCCATAAATTACTTCTACACCAGCTTCAGCGATTTTGTTAATGAGTTGGTTAACTCCGTGGGTGTTACCAGGGATTGCATTAGATGAGAAAACCACTGTGTCGCCCATTTGTAGAGTGATGTGGCGGTGCATTCCGTTTGCAATACGGCTAAGTGCTGCCATTGGTTCACCTTGTGAACCGGTACACATGATAACGAGTTCATGTGAGGGATATTGATTGACCTCATTTGGCTCAATAAATGTTCCTTTTGGTGCTTTAATATAGCCGAGCTCTAGTCCATTGACAATGGCTTTTTCCATTGAACGTCCGAAAACGACAATCTTACGACCAGTTTTTACTGCGCCATCAACAGCTTGTTGTAGACGGAAAATATTTGATGCGAATGAAGCAAAGATAATACGACCCTCAATACGTTCAAAAATTTTCATGATACTAGCACCAACTACTTTCTCAGAGTGAGAAAAAGTAGGGATTTCAGCATTTGTTGAGTCTGAAAGAAGCAGTAAGACACCTTCTGTACCCAGTGCTGCCATACGGTGAAGGTCAGCTGGAACGCCAACAGGTGTAAAGTCAAATTTGAAGTCACCAGTGGCAACGATTTTTCCTTGAGGTGTATCAACAACAACAGCAATGGGCTCTGGAATAGAGTGAGTGGTACTAAAGAAACTCAAGCTCAAATGGTTAAATTTGATTTCACTATCAGGATGGATTTCATAGAGTTTGGCATCGCGTAAAAGCCCATGTTCTTCAAGCTTTCCACGAATCAGAGCAAGAGATAGAGGCCCTGCGTAGATGGGGATATTTGCTTGTTTGAGAAGGAATGGAATCCCACCAATATGGTCCTCATGTCCATGAGTGATAAAGAGACCTTTAATACGGTCAATATTTTCCACGATATAGGTATAATCAGGAATGACGTAATCAACTCCAAGAAGTTCATCTTCTGGGAACTTGATACCGGCGTCAATGATGACAATCTCGTCTTTGTATTCGACACCGTAAGTGTTTTTACCGATTTCGCCGAGTCCACCGATAGCATAGACTGCGACTTCATCAGATTTTATTTTTAATTGTTTTGGCATATTTCTCCTGTTCTAAGACTGTTTAAGGGTTAAAGTTTGTATTATGTTAGATCTCTATTTATACTAGCGCGATTGATGATTATACTTAGCACGTTTTTTTATCAGTTTTGTCTGTTAGAACCGTGGTTGTTGGATGTAAATGGGCAAAGCTCATGATGAACATTTGTCATCTATCTCTAAGTCACTAAAGTGACAAGAATAGAGGCAATCCCAGATGGCAACAAAAGGACAGCGGAACAACGGAGTTTTGTTGACATTCGCAGAAAGGCACACAGAGTTCACGCCATGAAGTTAGACTGGAACGTCAATCCATTGTTGATTTTTATAATCGTTTAGCTATAGTATTTGTTTTGCATTGTGACATTGTAAAAATGAGAAATTAGCTTTAGAAATTAAACAGTATTAAATATATTCTTGCATAGTTTATATTGTTTGGTTTATTTAGCTTGTGAAAACTCCGTCTTTTCTTCAAACTGGGTAATGATGTTTATAACTTTTTTGTATTGAAAGCTATTAAATTTATTTATATTTATCGAAGTAAGTGCGTGCTATCTCCGCCCTTCGGGCTACGCGATAAACATTTGTCCGTTTTATCTAGCCGCTGAAGCGTCTGATAAAAAGGCTGTCGATGCTCGCTAAGGTGCTGAAGCGCCCAGTCGCAATCGCAACACCCCTACCTCTTAGGCAGGGGGATGAAGCAGCGCTAACTTTGAATTTCGTCCGACTGCCATAGGGCGTTGGCGCTTTTAGCGCCTAGGCTTCTTGGACAAGGTGACCTCATATCTTTGATGTGAGGTTGTACCTTAAATTCAGTGGCGAGTTGCCCTTTTATCAGTCGCTTCAGCGACTAGAGAAAATGGACAAATGTTTTACGAAATTCCCACTGAATAAGTCTTGACTTCATTATATTATTTTTTGTACGACAAAATCACTTTAAACTACTATCATTTTTGACAATAATCTAAAGTGGCTTGGTTTTTCGATTAATTGAAAATTAGAAGCTTGTGATTTCAAAAACGCCAGTTTCTTTTTCATATTCTACAGCTTCGTCTGAGAGTCCATCAATAAATTCGATGTGGTACTCAGTGTTCTTGGCGAGAAGTTCGCGCGCAATGATAATGCCATCGGAGATGTTATCAACATCAATGTCAAGATATAGTGTTTCGGTTGTTTCGCGTCGTGGTGAGCGGCTTTTATCTTTTTGGTAGAAAACTTTAAAAATCATTCTATATTACGAGCAGGGGCTCGTTCCTTTCATAGTGGTTCGTGTTTGCTGTTCTTTGCAATTACTATCATTTTAGCATAAATGCGTAAAAATGGAAAGTTGATGCACATTCATCTTTGATTTTGTTATTATAAAGCGTTGTCATATTTTATAGGGGTGGAACTTGTGAGTGAAGCGTGGTAAAATATAGAGAAGTATATCTTAGAACTATATAAAAGTAAGGGATATGGTTTTTATATTGTGTACTAGATTAACTCTAAAATGGTATATTTTATTAGTTAATCTGCAAGCGTAATTAATAAAAAACGGAACGTTTTTTGGCTAATTCGGTGTAGGTAAACATATTAAAACTAGATTGATAATAATAATGAAAATATTAGCATTAGATAGCTCTTCAATTGCATTGTCCGTGGCTCTCGTTGAGGATGGAAAGTTACTTGGGGAAGTTAATTTAAATTTAAAAAAGAATCATAGTACAACACTTATGACGTCGATTGATTTTTTGATGGAACAGGCGAATCTTGAGGCAAAGGATATTGACAGAATCGCTGTGGCAAATGGCCCAGGTTCGTATACGGGACTGCGCTTAGCTGCAACTGTTGGGAAAACATTGGCTTATTCACTGAATAAAGAAATTGTTGGTGTGTCAAGTTTGTTGTCAATAGCCCTTAGGGTCAAAGGAGCAGAATATTTGGTTGTTCCTGTAATGGATGCAAGACGTGGCAATGCTTATACAGCGGTTTATCAGGATGGGAAATCTGTCATTACTGACCAACACTGTGTTTTTAGTGAATTTCTAAGTCGACTATCATCTGATTGTCCTGTCAGTACTGACAGAGTTGTTTTTACGGGTGAAACAGAGCAGTTCCTTGAAGATATTGAGCGAGCTGGTTTTGACAGAGGTCAAGTGGTTACTGACAGCTTACAAAAATTGCCGTCAGCATATGAAATTGGGAAAATTGCGGAGCATCTCACTCCTGAAAATGTGCACAGTTTTGTGCCAAACTACCTTAAAAAAGTAGAAGCTGAAGAGAAATGGTTGGAAACTCATGAAGAAGCTGAAAACGCTGCTGACAACTACGTTCAAAGGGTTTAAGAGCAAAGGTTTTAATCCACGTCGTTATCTTGAAATGGTGGATGTCGAATTGGAACATGACAAGGATGGGGTGCATTATCGCTTGGCTGAGCGTTCGGATATTGTAGCGTTGCTTGCGATTGAGCGTGATGTCTATAATGGTGATATTCCGTGGACATTTTCACACTTTGAGCATGAAATTGTGAAAAATAATGATGCCTTTTTTGTGATTGCTGAACTTTCTGGAAGTGTTGTAGGATTTGTCGGCACACGCATTAATCATCATGGTGCGGATGCTCATATTACAAATTTGGCAGTTTTTAAGGCATTTCAAGGACGACAAATTGCTTCAACGCTGATTGGTCAATTAGTTCAGCTGATGAGTTTGCTTGGCAAAAGCGAGATGACACTTGAGGTAAGGCGTGATAATACCAAGGCTCAAGGGCTTTACCGAAGGCAAGGTTTTGAAACGACTAAAATTCTTCCACAGTATTACGAAGATGGTGGCGATGCCATTTGGATGGTCAAAAAGCTAAGACATGAAAATTAGAAGATTGACGCACGAAGAACGTTGTGCTGACAAAAGCCTGTCAGTGCTGACAGAAAAGATTTTAGCGATTTTATTGGAAAATTATGAAGAAACACCGTGGTCAGCTCGCTACATTGCAGCAGATTTGGCTAATGTTCATTCACATTATTTTTTAGCAGAATTAAATGAAAAAGTGATTGGGTTTTTAGCAATTTCTTCGTTTATGGATGAGATTGAAATTACAAATATTGCCGTTTTGCCTGAATTTCAAGAACATGGAGTGGCGAGTCAGTTACTGACAGAATTGTCAGTATTTACAGGAACAATATTTCTGGAAGTTCGCGAGTCAAATCATGTAGCGCAAAAATTGTATGAGAAATTTGAATTCAAAACTTACCATATCAGAAAAAATTATTATGATAAACCGCGTGAAAATGCGTTGCTTATGAGAAGAGAACAGTTTTGATGATAGTTTTGGCATTGTTCTGCATTGGCGAGTTCTGGTACGCTTTTTGTGCTAGGGCGGATACGAAGCACTGTAAATCATTGCTTTTTTACAATGATTTAGCTATGTACTAGTCCCGCTTTGAAGTGATTACCTCATCAATGGGAGATTCTTTCTCTTCCACTGATGTTAGTAGAACGAAAGCAAAGCATAGTGTTGCTTATCCCTCCACCTAAAAGAGGTGGGGGATTTAGCAGACACTTGCTTGGTTAAAATCCAAAAGGATTTTACACCACGGGCGTCCAGTCATTCTAAGTTGCCATAGCATCAAGACGAAATGGCTTGTTACAGCACTAAGGTACTGAGTCAAAGTCGAAAACCGCTGTGTGCCTTTTGTTCTTGCTACTAAAAGGACAGTGGAGCACGGAGCTGTGTAGAATGTTCGCAGAATAGCGCACGAAGTAGGGTGTCATGGTGCCGTATTTTACACCGTGAAGTTAGATCGCTATGTCAATCCGTTGTTGGTTTTTACAACGGATTAGTTCATAGTACAAAAATAAGAAGAAAAGATTGATGAAAGATAACTATATATTAGCTTTTGAAACATCTTGTGATGAAACTTCTGTGGCTATTTTAAAAAATGGTACAGAATTATTGTCTAATATCATTGCAAGTCAAATTAACAGTCACAAACGTTTTGGTGGTGTCGTGCCTGAAATTGCCAGTCGGCATCATGTGGAACAGATTACAGTTTGTATTGAAGCGGCACTTGAAGAAGCAAAAATTAGCGCATCTGAGCTGACTGCTGTTGCGGTGACACAAGGACCAGGGCTAAATGGGGCATTGCTTGTAGGAATAATGGCTGCCAAAACTTTTGCTTGGGCAAATCATTTGCCCTTGATTCCTGTGAATCATATGGCAGGTCATTTGATGGCTGCCAGGCTCGTTGATGAGATTGAATATCCAGCGATGGCACTCTTGGTTTCGGGAGGACACAGTGAATTGGTTTATGTTGAGCGCGAAGGAAGCTATAAGAAAGTTGGGGAAACGCGTGATGATGCGGCTGGTGAGGCTTATGACAAAGTAGGGCGTGTCATGGGGTTGACTTATCCAAGTGGGAAAGTGATTGATGAACTTGCACATAAAGGACAAGATACTTACCATTTTCCCCGTGCAATGATGACGACAAATGAAGTTGAATTTAGCTTTTCTGGTCTGAAATCAGCATTTATCAATCTCGTGCATAATGAAAATCAAAAGGGAAATGATGTGGTAAAAGATGATTTAGAAAATCTTGCAGCATCATTTCAGGCAGCGGTTATTGATGTTTTGGTCGCAAAAACTAAATTGGCCATTGAGAAATACCCAGTGAAAACTTTGATTATTGGTGGAGGTGTTTCAGCAAATCAGGGTCTGCGTGATAGATTGAATGATGAAATTGTTGAGCAAAAGCTGATTATTCCCCCTCTTAGACTTTGTGGGGACAACGCTGGAATGATTGCAGCGGCAGCATATGTTGAGTGGGAAAAGGGAAGTCGTGGCAGTCTTGCGTTGAACGCTAAGCCAAGTCTTGTATTTGAAGACTTAGCTTGATATTATAGCCAATTACAGTATGAAACAAGGATGAATGGACGAAGTTCTATCCGATTTTAACTTAGCAAGTGCGCGAAGCGGAGGTGTGACCTCATATCTTTGATGTTAAGCAGACTGTTGCAGCTTTAGCTGCGTACAGGTCACCTAGAGGTTGTGTCCTAACATTGGTGGGGGAGAAAGAATCCCCCACCAATGAAGTAATCACTTCAAATTGGATAAATCTCTTCAGTTTTTGAAAGGAAAGTTAGTGCTAAAAATTAAAGGAAAAACATTGTCAGGTTTTATATTTGATGATGAGTTTGAAAGTGTTGCCGAGTTCATTCAGCTTCAATTGGAGGATTTTCCAGCAATGGATGATAGTGTTGAGATTCTAAATGTTGAAATTGATGAAGAAATTTATCATTTTATGGGTAACGCAGGCGAATTATATTATGAACTGACTAAAAAATAAAAAATGCACTAACAGAAGCTTCTGTCGGTGCATTTTTATTTGTTTTGCATTTGAAATACTGAATAGTAGTCGCTCAGAACGGCTAAGTCAAGAACAGCTATCAATGTTTTGTCTATTTTTTTACGACAGGAACCCAGAATTCACCATAGGCAGTACCGTCTTCGTTAAGTTTACGGTAAGTCGCATTTGGACCGCCGATATAGGCATAGTCGGTAATCTGGCTGAGTACTTCACCAAATGCGCGATAGGTCAGCTCGTCAAATAAAGTTTCAGGTGCTCCATTGCCTGAAACGACGATATATTCGCTTTCTGGAAATTCAATAATCCGAGTTGCATCAGCGATTGTTTTGCTTGTTTCTACTGCAAAGTAATTCCAGGGCTGACCTTGATAAACTTCATTGACGGACCATTCAAGCTCATTTTTAGCTGAATTTTTGAGCTTTTCAAATCGTCCATCATACTTGAGAGATTGCCAAAATTCATTCTTTTCAGCAATGAGTGCTTGAGGATTTTGAAAATCTGCTTGGATGGTAAAGCCATAACCGACTAAACTAAAGGCGGTTTTGTGTTCTAAAGTATATTCTAACATTTTATGCTTTCTATATTTTGGATTGACGGGCAGATTTTTGCTCGTCAATCATTTGGGACTGACAACGGTTAGTTCGTGAATAGACCGACCCTTGTCGTCAATAAAGAGTAGCCAACTGTTTGTGCCAGCAAAGTAGAGAAAATAGCTCACTTCATTGACTGAGCGCAGAACAATATCTTCAGTTGTTATCCAGTTTTTGTTATCAAATTGTGCTTTATGCTCATCGCGCAATGTTTTTGTAAAAGTCCACGCCAGACCAAGAGAACCATCAGCACGCTTTGGACATTCACTGTCTGGTAACATTTTTGCACCTTTTTTTATCCGCATTTCAGTGGATTTTTCCCATATAATATCAGCCTTTGCACCTTGATAGTCCACATGAAAGACAATGTCTGAAATGGTTTTTTTCCAGCGATGTTGGGCTTTTGGAGAAACAAATTTTTTCTTTTCTAGCTTGACACCAAAAGCCAAAAGAGCTAATAGAAACTCATCAGCGGCTTTCGCGCAGGCGTTATAGATATTTGGGGGTAATTTGACTGGTTCAGGTTTTGCAGCTAATTTCAGACCTGTACTTTCTGCTGTTTCCACTAAATATTGTGTGAGATGTAGCGTTTCCAAGTCATAGCCAGAGGGATTCAAGATAATGACTTGCTCAAACTCCAGTTTTGGAATAAGGATTTGATTGGCTGCTATCATTTTGATTTGCTTTTTATTTAGCAAGAAGAAAATCTCGTTTTCATTAAGTTTAAACCTGTTATTATTACAATCCAATAGTTGCAAATGGCTTCCAGAAGGTAAATTAATCAAAGTCTTTTGTCCGTCAAAAGTCACGCTAAATGTTATTTTTTTCATAGATTTATTATATCAAGATGTGAGTACGATTGGCAAGAAATGATGAAAATAGATAAATTTCTAACCGTGCGGACCAGGTAGTATCACTGACGAAATTTCTGTCAGTGATTTTCTATATTTTTTCGGCGCGTAGCCAAAGTTCTCCGTGTCCGTCAGTATTGACAAAAGCATAATTTCCTGGACCTACATATTTGTAATCTGTAATCTCTTGTAAAAGTCCACCAAATACTTTTCCGGTCAGCATATCAGTAGTTTCATTCTCTCCTGAAACAACGATATAATCACCTGCGAGAAAGTTCAACACTTCGGAGCCTTCAATATTAAAATCGCCCATTGCACCGAAACCACGCCACGCCTTACCGTCTATGACATAATTGATTTGATATTCTTGACCATCAGCGAGTTCAAGTAATTCAGCAAGTTTTCCGTTTTCAGTAATTTCTGTTTTTTTTTGTGGCGGTTTTTGCAGCATTTCCCGCCCAATCGTTAAAGTCATCAAAAGTTACGCCAAAGGCAGTCATTTTGTAGTCATTGTCTATGTGTTTAATTGTATAAGTCATAGTTGTGCTCTTTTCTTTTTTTGATAAAATAAGTATAATCATTAAATGTATCAAAAAAAGATACTTTTTATAGAAATGAGATTAACATGAACAAAATGACTCACTTACTTATTTTTACCATCCTCTTAGCGAGCATAACGGCACTTTATCATTTTCATCAGTTTCAATCTATGCCTTTTTATCAAAACAAGTGCTGACAAGATAGAAATTACTTACAAATAATTTACTGACAAACTCCAAAAAATCCTGTCAGTATGCTGACAGAACTAGAAAGGTGAAATTTATGAAAAAAACAGAACGAATTAACCTTATCATGCGCTATATCAATAATCGTGCGCATTTTACGATCGCAGAAATTCAACGTCAATTTAAAGTTTCAAGAGCGACTGCCATCCGCGACATCAATGAAATTCAAGAAATGGGTTTTCCTTTGACAACAGAGTTAGGACGAGGTGGTGGCTACTATGTACTACAAAATCAGTATTTACCAGCTGTAAGATTTAATCCCGAAGAGCTTAAAGCGATATTTATTAGTTTTCTTGCTTCTAAAAATTCACAACTTCCCTATTTGCAAAATCGACGTTCAATTACCGAGAAGTTGATTGGGATTGCGAATCTCACCCAGCAAGATGAACTGATTGCGCTGGGCGATATTTTATTGTTTGAAAATACTAATCCAGCTAACCCTCATATTTTTGAATTAGATGACTATGCGCCTTTTGAGCTCAATCAACTCATTAACGTCGCGGTACGTGACCGTCATTTGCGCGTGACTTATGAGGAAAACTCTGGTTGGCCACAATTGATGGATATTTGGCTTTTGCACATTTTTAATACGAATGGACAATGGTTAGTTGAATTATTTGATTTTGAAAGTGGGCATTTTATGTATTTGCCTGTAGATAAGTTGCGACATTCCGCGATTTCTGATGAAGAACTTTTGCTATCTGAGCAAGAAATTTTAGAGCGGAAATTAGAAGAAGCAAGAGCGGCAAATCTGGCTGTAAAACTTGATGGAACTGCGATACAGCGTTTTAAAAGAATGCATCCACCAGGAATCATCCTGTCTTTTACAGGAATGTTCCAGTCGAGCGGGAGTTTTAATATACAACTTGATGTTGAGGATAAATCTCTTGTTGAATACTATGCAGACTGGCTTTTATTTCTAGGAAAGGGAGTTCAGTTTGACCGTATTCCAGAGGAACTGCGAAGTGTTTTGGAGCAACGGCTGAGAGATTTAAGGTTACCTTGAGTATGAGCTAAGTTTTCGTAAAGATTATCTTGATATACTTTCTTCAAACGAAAAAGAAAGCAGGACAATCTTATGAAAAAAACAATTATGATTAAAAATATTAGCTACGAATTTGTGAAATCCGAAGAATCAATGCTCCACCCATTTCAAGAATCAGACAATCAGTATAAAAAGCTAATCAATCCAGAATGAGAAAGAGTGTTTTTATGCTAAAATAATGTTGAGAAAGCGAGGAAACACAAAATGGTACAAGAAATCACACTTCATGGAGAAAAAGTTGCAAAAATTAATCCTGTAACCACAGGAAAAGCTCCTGATTTTACGCTGACAGACTTGAATGGAAATAGTGTAACGCTGTCTCTACTTACAAAACCTGTATTAATCAGTATTTTTCCTGATATTAATACAAGAATTTGTTCATTGCAGACGAAACATTTTAATGTTGAAGCGGCAAAACACACAGAGATAGATTTTTTAAGTATTTCTAACAACACAGCTGAGGAACAAAGAAATTGGTGTGCCGCAGAAGGTGTAGATATGACAATTTTGGCAGACAATGGCGAATTTGGACGTGCTTATGGACTGATTCTTGACGGTGGACCGCTTGAAGGACGTCTTGCTCGTTCGGTTTTTGTCATAAAAGATGGAGAAGTCATCTATAGCGAAATCTTAGAAGAATTGAGCGAAGAACCTAACTACGCAGCAGCTCTCGCAGCAACAAAATAATTCATCTTTATCAAAGCAGCTATTCTTTCAAAATGTGCCAATGCCTTATTGAGTGGTGCTAATAAGAATTTATGTTAAGAATTGAAGGGATTACTTCATCAGTAGGAGATTCTTTCTCTCCTACTGACGTTAGTAGAACGAAAGCAAAGCTTAGTGCTGCTTATCCCTCCACCAAAGAGGTGGGGGAGTTGCCACTCCGACTAGGTACTTTAGCACCGTAGCGAGGATTGACAGCGCAGCCCAAAGGGCGAAGATAGCACGCACTTGCTTGGTTAAAGTAAATCAGTGTGATAGTGTGTTCTGTCAGTACTGACAAAAGTAGAAAATCAGACAGGCAATTTGCCTGTTTTTTTATATGCAAGTAAACCGAACAATTAGAAAAATCTCATATCAAAATTACAAAATATTTACACGCATTCTGCGAAAAAAGTAGTAGAATGGGAATAGTGAATTAAGAATCAATTTAGGAGAAAATATGATTGACGTAATCGATTTGAAAAAGCAATTTGACAATGGTTTCACTGCACTGGAATCAGTCAGTTTTTCCATTGAAAAGGGAGATTTGGTTTGTCTTCTAGGCCCGTCAGGTTGTGGTAAATCAACGATATTGAATCTTGTAGCTGGTCTTTTGACCCCTTCGGCAGGCGATATTCAATTTAGTGGAAAGTCCGTGGTTCACACTGCACCCAAAGACAGAAATATTGGTTTCGTCTTTCAAAACTATGCGCTTTATCCGCACATGACTGTCCTTGAAAATATCATGTTTCCATTGACTGTTGGCAAAAATAAAATCAAAAAAGATGAAGCAAAAAAAATTGCTGAAGAATATATGGCACTAACAAATATTGAAGATCTAAGTGCTAAAAAACCGGGAACACTTTCTGGTGGTCAACAGCAACGAGTAGCAATCACGCGCGCTCTGGTTCAAAAACCAGAAGTGCTTTTACTTGATGAACCACTCTCCAACCTAGATGCTAGATTGCGTCTAAGAATCCGTGAGGAAATTCGCAAACTTGTTAAAGAAGTTGGGATTACAGCAATTTTTGTTACCCATGACCAAGAAGAAGCACTTTCTATCTCTGACAAAATTATCATCATGAATGAAGGTGTTGTTCAACAGTATGATGACCCACAAAATCTCTATCTTGAGCCAGCTAATTTGTTTGTTGCAAAATTTATCGGCTCACCTATTATCAATACTTTAGAAATTAGAATTTCCAATGGTCAAATTGATTTCGGTGCTTTTGCAACACCTCTGTCAGTACTGACAGAAAGTCGTCAGAAGAAAAAATTGATTGATGGTGTTTATACTTTTGCAATCAGACCAGAGGATGTCCAACCTGTTACAGAACACGGTCTTGTCAGTATGCACGCTGCTGAAAATGAGGTGATTGGGCGTGACTCAATCATTCGCTTTGAAAAAAACGGAACGACCATCAAATCTATTGTCAATCTCGAAAATACAGTTCGTGATGAAGAAAAATTGCTCCATTTTAATTTTAATAAAGCGTTTATTTTTGATGAAAGTGGGGCGCGTGTTTATTGATGACAAAGAAAAAATATCGACCTGAAAATCAGAAAAAAGCATGGTGGTTTTTGTTTCCTTCTTTGCTCGTGATTGCAGTGTTCAGTATCTATCCACTATTTCGGTCATTTTATATGAGCTTCCAGTCTGGGTTTTTGCTGAATCAACAATTTGCAGGTTTTAGTAATTATATTCAAATTTTCCATGACCCTGTTTTTATTCAGGCACTTGAAAATACAGCAATTTTTGGGATAGTGGTTGTCCCATTGGCACTTGCTATTTCACTTTTAATTGCATGGATTATCTTTGAAAAAGTTAAACATAAAGCCATTTTTGAAACGATTTTCTTTATGCCTTATGTCACATCAATGATTGCCGTTGGGATTATTTTTCAATATTTTTTCAATAAAGATTATGGGATGGTCAACTTTTTACTAGGTCTTGTTGGAATTCCATCGGTCAATTGGCTAGATAATATTCATATGAGTATTCCCACACTAATTATCTTTGGGATTTGGAATGGACTTGCTTTTAACATTATTATTCTATTATCAGGCTTTCGTAATATTAATCCTGAGTATTACACCATTGCAGAAATGTATGGGGCAACAGGCTGGGAAAAATTCAGCCGTATCACTTTTCCGCAACTTTTGCCTACGATTAGTTTTCTTTTAACAGTGAACTTTATCGGTGCTTTCAAAGTCTATACCGAAGTTTTCGCACTATTTGGCGGGCAAGCAGGGATTGCAAATTCGGCAGTCACGGCAGTCTTCTATATCTATAATAAGTTCTACTTGATGGGTAGACCAGGGGTGGCTATGGCAGCATCAGTTGTACTTTTCTTGATTATTATTGTAATTACGATTGTTCAGAGAATGTTGACAAGGAGAAAAGATATATGAGAAAAATAACTACGGGACTTGCTTACGCTTTCTTATTGGTCATGTCGCTCATTACGTTATTTCCCTTTGTTTATATGATTTTGACAGGATTGATGACTCATCAAGAAACGGTGCAAATGCCGCCTACATTGATTCCACATAGTTTACAATTTTCAAACTATGTAGAAGTTTTCAAAGAGATTCCGTTTTTACGTTATTTTGTCAATACACTCTTTGTGTCAGTGATAACGACCGTTGCGACACTGATTACTTGCACGCTCGCTGCATTTGCTCTGACGAGTTTACAGTTTAGGTTCAAAAAACTAATTTTTACCATCATGGTTGGACTTTTGATGGTTCCTTATGAGTCTATTATTTTTACGAATTATAACACGATTGCCAATCTTGGACTACTTAATACTTATGCAGCATTGATTGTGCCGTTTTTGACGAGTATTTTCTATATTTACTTCCTCAATAACTATATGAAAGCCATGCCCGATAGCATTTACAAGGCAGCAAAAGTTGATGGTGCAAGTGATATGGAGTATATTTGGCGAGTGTTGGTGCCAATGGTGCGGCCAGCTTTAGTTACTGTGGGTATTCTGACTTTTATCATGAGTTGGAATTCATTCCTTTGGCCTCTCCTTGTCACGAACAACGACAATATGCGGCTCTTGAATAATGGATTGGCTGCTTTTGAAACAGAATCAGGAGCGCAAACGCAGCTGCAAATGGCAGCAGCAACGATGACTGTCGTGCCAGTGTTGATTATTTATTTTGTTTTCCGAAAGGAAATTATTAAAGGAGTATCAAATAATGGAACAAAAGGATAAAGTTGAAATTACTTTTCATGCTGGAGTCTTGACAATTGGTGGAACAGTTGTTGAAGTGGCTTACAAGGATGCGCATCTCTTTTTTGACTTTGGAACGGAGTTTCGTCCAGAGCTAGACTTGCCTGATGATAAGCTGGAAACACTTCTTTTACATCAGTTGATTCCTGATTTAGAGGGACTTTATGATGAACGTTTGAATCACGTTTATCAAGGAGAAAGCGTTCGTCAGTTCAAGCATACAGCAGTTTTTATCTCACATGCGCACCTGGATCATACGCGTATGATTAATTATCTTGAACCCTCTATTCCTATGTATGCATTGGAGGCTACGGCATCAGTTGTTCCAGCACTTAATAAGAATGGTGATTTCTTAATCCCGTCCCCTTTTGAAGCTCAAAACTTTACGAGAGAGATTACTGGTCTAAAACCTTATAGTAAGGTTCAGCTTGGTGAGATAGAAGTTGAGATTGCTCCTGTAGACCATGATGCTTACGGTGCGGCAGGATTGATTATTCGTGTAGCTGGGAAAAAAATTGCTTATACAGGTGATCTGAGACTTCATGGCTACGACCCACAAGATACCGTGGAATTTTGTAAACGTGCTTTTCATGCGGATGCATTGATTATGGAAGGGGTATCTATCAGCTTTCCTGAGCGAGAACATGACGCTGAAGCAGTAGAAATTCAATCTGAACAAGATTTGATTACGCAAATGATAAAGCTTATCAATGAAAATCCAAAGCGTCAACTGACTTTTAATGGCTATCCAGCCAATCTGAAACGTTTTAGCCAAATTGTGAAACAATCACCACGAGAAGTGGTGCTAAATAGCGAAATGGCAACACTTTTGCTCGAAGTTTTTGGTCAAAAAGTGCATTATTATACTGACGAAAATACGGTCAGTACTGACAAACTTGACCCTCAACTTGAAGTACCTTATCAGGAACTTCTTGATGATGATGAACATTATTTTTGGCAAGTTACCACTCATTTTGAGCGGTTACAAAAAGGCGGATTATATATCCATTCGGATGCAACACCACTTGGGGATTTTGATCCTGCTTATGCCAAATTCCTTGCGCTACTTGCTGAGTTGGACATTACTTTTGTTCGCTTGGCTTGCTCTGGTCATGCAATACCAGATGATTTAGATAAAATTATCAGTATGATAGAGCCCCAACTTTTGCTTCCTATCCATAGCTATCATCCAGAAAAATTGGAAAATCCCTATGGTCGAAGAATCTTGCCTACTCGTGGGCAAACTGTCGCTTTGTGAGCTTTGCTTACTTGTTGTATTTGTTTATCTCTAATTCATGAAAAGTTAGGTGTTAAACAGTATTAGTAAAGATGTTTTAAAGTTCATTTGACTTTGTATGCCTGTTCAAATATCAGCTTTAGAACATGACTCATTTTGTTGTGTTATCAGCTCTTTAGAGTTGATGACGAAAATATTTTTATTGGAGTTAGGAGACTCGATGAAACTCAAAACCATTGGACTTGGTGTCCTTACACTTGCTGCTGTTACGACACTTGCTGCTTGCGGAAATAGTACTTCTGCATCAAAAGATGCTTCAAAAAAAATTGAAACTTCGGTTGACAAAAAGACGACCATTACTTTCTGGCATGCCATGACTGGAGCACAAGAAAAGGCACTCCAAAAATTGACTACCGATTTTGAAAAAGCAAATCCAAAAATCACGGTCAAATTACAAAGTCAATCTTCTTATCCAGATTTGCAAGCAAAATTGACTTCAACGATGCAATCACCAAAGAATTTGCCTACAATCACGCAAGCTTATCCAGGTTGGCTCTTAGATGCTTCTAAAAATAACCTGCTTGTTGATTTGAAACCTTATCTTTCAAACAGCAAGATTGGAATTTCTGGTAGCGAAGCGATTAAACCAGAGCTTTTGAAAGGGGCACAATTTAGCGGTGTGCAATATGGTATTCCATTCAACAAGTCAACGGAAGTATTATTTTATAATGCTGATTTACTCAAAAAATATGATCTCAAAGTTCCAACAACAATGACAGAACTCAAAGATGAGTCTAAAACAATCTATGAAAAATCAAATCATCAAGTCGTAGGAGCTGGATTTGACGCTTTGAATAACTACTACTCAACAGCACTTAAGGATGCTGGTGAAAACTTTACATCAAAAACAGATTTTACAGGTCAAACTTCTAAAGATGCGATTGATTATTATTTCCAAGGTGTAAAAGCAGGCTATTTCCGTATTGCTGGCTCTGATAAATACATGGATGGACCATTTGATAATCAAAAAGTAGCTTTCTATATTGGCTCATCTGCTGGTGAAAGCTTTGTTGCACAAGATGCGAAATTTAACTATGGTGTCGCTGCACGTCCTAGCAAATATGCGATTTCACAAGGAACAGACATCTATATGTTTAGCCAAGCAAGTCAAGACCAACGTACAGCAGCTTATCTCTATGAAAAATTCTTGGCTAAGACAAGCTCAACGGTTTACTTTGCAAATCAAACAGGCTATATTCCTGTAACCGAAGCTGGTATGAAAGATGCTGCTTATGTAGATAACAAGACTTCTAAAGTACCTGCGATTATCTCAGATGCAACAAAGAATCTTTTCACAACACCATTAGAAACAAACTCTGATGCTGCTTATACGCAATTGACAGCAACAATGCAAGCCATCCTGTCTAACCCTAAAGGCAATGAAGATGACTTGATTAAACAAGGGGCAGCCCAACTCAAAAATGCTTGGAATCAATAATTCTAATCTCATTTTGATAAAATAGTGGCTAGTTTGCTGCTATTTTATTTTGTCAGCATACTGACAGAAATCTGTCAGTAAAATTTTTGAGAAAGAAAAGATAAAATGATGAAAATTACGATTTTAGAAACAAGCGATATGCATGGTTATATTTTGCCGACGAATTATACAGCGCGTAACATGGATTTACCTTTTTCGATGGCTAAGGCACAGACAAAGATGGAAGAACTTTCAGAAGTAGCGGATGGTCCTGTGATTAAGATTGAGAACGGCGATATTTTGCAAGGTTCAGCTCTGGCTTACTATCTAGCCAAACAACGTAAAAATGGGATTTCTGAGTTGACTGCTGTGACTAATTCTTTTGGATATGATGTCGGTTTATTGGGAAATCATGAGTTTAACTATGGCATTGATTATTTGAAAAGTTATATTGATGGAGCAGATTATCCTATTCTGACAGCAAATGTGTTTGACGAATCTGGAAATTTAGCATTTGGTCCCGCTTATAAAATTATTGAGAAAGACGGAATAAAAATTGCTGTGGTAGGACTTTTGACGCAGTTTATTCCACATTGGGAGCAACCTGAGATTATCAAAGGATTGACTTTTAAATCTATTGTCGAAGTGGCAAAAGAGTTACTTCCTAAACTTCGTGAACTCGCTGACATCACGATTGTTGCTTATCATGGCGGTTTTGAGCGCGATTTAGAGACGGGCTTACCATCAGAAGCGCTGACAGGCGAAAATGAAGGCTATCAGTTACTGACAGAATGTGGTCAGTGGATTGATGCATTTGTCAGCGGTCATCAGCACCGAAAAATTGCCCAAAATGTGCTTGGTGTACCTGTTGTGCAGCCGGGCTATCGTGGAGAAACCGTTGGTGAAATCACATTAGAATTTGATGAAAAAACAAAAAAAGTGACAGCTACAACAGCGCAGTTGCACGAAACAGGAACTTCAAAAATTAGCTCTAAAATACAAAAAATAATTTCAGAAACTCATGAAGCAGCAGAAGATTGGCTCGACACTCCAATGGGAAAAATTTCAGGAGATATGACGATTAGCCAGCCATCCGAAGCGCGAATTCATGAGCATCCTTACATCGAATTTGTCAATAAAGTACAAATGGAAGCAACAGGCTGCAAGATTTCTGGGACTTCCCTTTTCAATAATGAGGCTAAAGGTTTTGGGCAAATCGTGACGATGCGGGATATTTTGACCAATTACATTTATCCCAATACACTTGCTGTACTGCGCGTGACGGGGCGTGATTTAAAGGCGGCGCTTGAACATACAGCAGAACATCTTGAGCGCTCCGCTTCAGGAGATATTATTTTTAGCCCACGTTTTATTGAGCCTAAACCCCAGTATTACAATTATGATATGTATGAAGGAATTGATTATACGATTGATCTGAAAAAGCCTGTTGGTTCAAGAATTACACGACTTGAAATTGATGGCAAATCTGTCAGTGCTGACGAATTTTTAGATATTGTTGTCAATCAGTATCGCGCAGTTGGCGGAGGAAATTATGATATGTTTTCTGCTGACAAAATTATCAAGGAAGTCACAGTAGACATGACAGAACTGATTGCCGAGTATCTCAAAGCACACCCAGTTGTTGAGGCGACAGCCAATCATAATTTTGAAGTATTGAAGTGATTACTTCATCAGTGGGAGATTTTTTTTCTCCCACTAGCTTAGTGCTGCTTATCCCTCCACTTTAAAAGAGGTGGGGGATTTGGCAGGCACTCGCTTGGTTAAAAATCAAGCAGTATTAGAAATTTTCAAACAATTTTGTTATAATAAAGAAAATTGTTTTTTTAAAGGAGGGCAGTAAATTCTGTCAGTATACTGACAGAATTTATAAACAAAAAATATGGCAGTAAAACGTTTAATTGAAACATTTATCCCAGAAAATTATAAAATCTTCTTGGATATTGACCGTAAATCAAAAACATTCAAAGGGCAAGTTGCCATCAAAGGTGAAGCGCTAAGTGATGTAATTTATTTCCACACAAAAGATTTGAATATCAAATCCGTCAAAGCTTTCAGCGTAGAAACAAATTTTATCAATGATTACGACAATGAAGAAATCGTTGTACCTGTTGGAGCAAAGGGACCTGTTACAGTATCATTTGAATATGAAGCAAAATTAACAGACAATATGATGGGGATTTATCCTTCATATTATGAAGTAAATGGCGAAAAGAAAATGCTCATTGGTACACAGTTTGAAAGCCATTTTGCCCGTCAAGCTTTCCCATCTATTGATGAGCCAGAAGCAAAAGCTACGTTTGACCTCTCTGTCAAATTTGACGAAGAACCAGGCGATATCATCGTATCAAATATGCCAGAATTGCTTAACATCGAAGGCATTCATGTCTTTGAACGTACAGTACGTATGAGTTCTTATCTACTTGCCTTTGTCTTTGGAGATATGCAATACAAAAAAGGCAAGACAAAATCTGGTGTTGAAGTTGGGGCATTTTCAACTAAAGCACACAGCGCGGCGGCATTGGATTTCCCACTTGATATTGCGATTCGCTCAATTGAGTTTTACGAAGATTACTACAAAACACCATATCCATTGCCACATAGTTGGCACATTGCGCTCCCTGACTTCTCAGCAGGTGCGATGGAAAACTGGGGATGTATCACTTATCGTGAAGTTTGTATGCTTGTTGATCCAGAAAATGCCACAGTTCAAAGCAAGCAGTACGTGGCCACAGTTATTGCTCATGAACTAGCTCACCAATGGTTTGGTGACCTCGTTACAATGCAATGGTGGGATGACCTTTGGCTCAATGAATCCTTTGCTAATAATATGGAATACGTTGCAATTGATGCACTTCAACCAGAATGGAACGTTTGGGAATCATTCTCAATTTCTGAAGCAAGTATGGCGTTGAACCGTGATGCGACTGATGGCGTTCAATCTGTGCACGTTGATGTCAACCATCCAGACGAAATCGGAACCCTATTTGACCCAGCGATTGTCTATGCCAAAGGTTCAAGATTGATGGTTATGCTTCGTAAGTGGCTAGGAGACGAAGATTTTGCTGCCGGACTTCATCTTTACTTTGAATCTCACAAATATGGGAATACAGTTGGAGATGACCTGTGGAATGCTTTATCTGCAACATCAGGTAAAGATGTTGCAGGATTCATGCATAGCTGGATTAACCAACCAGGCTATCCAGTAGTCACAGCTGAAGTAGTTGATGACACGCTCGTTTTAACTCAAAAACAATTCTTTGTTGGTGACGGAGTAGATGAAGGACGTTTGTGGAATGTTCCTTTGAACACAAATTGGACAGGACTTCCTGATTTACTTTCGACTGAAAAGGTTGAAATCGCAGGATTTGCAGCTCTGAAAGCTAAGAACTCTGGCAAAGCCCTGCTTTTAAATGATGCAAATATGGCGCATTATATCATTGACTACAAAGGTGAGCTTTTGGAAGCCCTGCTTGCAGATCTTTCAACTCTTGAAAATGTCACAAAATTCCAAATTATTCAAGATCGTAAACTTTTAGCTAAAGCAGGTGTGATTTCATACGCGGATGTAGTAAATATCCTTCCAGCTTTTGCCAATGAAGAAAGCTACATCGTAAATACTGGACTTTCACAATTGATTAGCGAACTTGAACTTTTTGTTGATGAAGAAACTGATACAGAAAAATCTTTTAAAACATTGGTTGGCAAACTTTTTGCAAAAAATTATGCGCGACTTGGTTGGACAAAAGTAGATGGAGAATCAGCGGGAGATGAAACTCTCCGCGGAATTGTACTCGCTAAGACATTGTTTGCTGAAAATGAAGAAGCTGTTGCAAAAGCAAGTGAAATATTTAAGCAGCATGAAAATAATTTAGCAACAATCCCAGCAGATGTTCGTCCAATCGTTTTGAACAATGAAATAAAAACATCAAATGCACCAACTCGAGTTCATGAATTTATGGATTTCTACGTAAAAACACCACTTCAAGAGCTTAAAAGAGAACTTGCAAATGCTGTCTCAAATATTAAAGATGAAGCTACAGTAGCTGAACTTCTTGAAAACTTTAAAGATGCGGATATTGTAAAACCACAAGATATTGCTTTTTCTTGGTTCTACCTCTTAAACAAAGACTTTGCACAAGATGCAGCTTGGGGATGGGCGAAAGAAAATTGGGAATTTATCACAGCAAAACTTGGCGGCGATATGAGTTTTGACAAGTTTGTTATTTATCCAGGAAATGTTTTCAAAACACCAGCAAAACTGGCAGAATACAAGGCATTCTTTGAACCAAAACTTGAAAATCCAGCATTGAAACGCTCAATCGAAATGGCAATCAAACAAATCGAAGCACGTGTTGCTTTGATTGAACAGCAGAAATCATCAGTAGAGTCAGCGATTGCAGATTGTGCTGAAAAAATCTAATCCAAATATGAAAAACTTACTGATTGTTTTTAATCAGTAAGTTTTTTTATTCACTAATTTTTTTATTCACTAAGATGAAGAAAATATATTTTTAAATCAAAAACAATACGTAATATTCTATATAGTAGTTTATAGTAGTTTTGTAGCTATCTCGAACAGAATTTTTATTTTCTATAAAATAAGTGCATCTCCCAAAATATACTTATTCACAAAGACACAAGACTACACGATCAATGATAGACAAAGATTGACAAAATTAATCATTTTTTACACAACAAAGTCTGTATATTCTGAATATTTTGTGCTATAATAATAAAATGCAGAAAGGAAATACAGTACTATGACATATATTGACGAAATAAAAAATCTTGTTGTTCAGAAAAATCCTTCTGAACCCGAATTTCATCAGGCGGTACATGAAGTTTTGGATACCCTGCGACCTGTAATTGAAGAAAATGAAGCTCATTACCGACGTGATGCTATTTTAGAGCGATTAGTAGAGCCTGACCGATTGATTCAATTTCGTGTTGCTTGGGTGGACGACGCTGGTCAAGTACAAGTCAATACAGGATATCGAGTGCAGTTTAACAATGCAATCGGTCCTTACAAAGGAGGATTGCGACTGAGGGAAAATGTTTATAGTGGTATTGTTAAATTTCTTGGCTTTGAACAAATATTTAAAAATGCATTAACTGGTTTGCCTATTGGTGGAGCAAAAGGCGGCTCTGATTTTGACCCAAAAGGTAAATCCGACCGTGAAATTATGGCATTTTGTAAAGCATTTATGAGTGAACTTTACAACTATATCGGTCCTGATATTGATGTTCCAGCAGGTGATATTGGTGTTGGAGGGCGTGAGATTGGTTATCTTTATGGTCAATATAAACGGCTCACACATAGACATGAAGGGGTATTGACAGGAAAGGGCTTGAATTTTGGTGGTTCTTTAGCTAGGACAGAGGCAACAGGTTATGGTTTGTTGTATTTTGCTGATGCCATGTTAAGAGCTAATGGCTTGAGCTTTAAAAATCAACGTGTTGTTATCTCTGGTTCTGGAAATGTGGCGATTTATGCTGCTGAAAAGGCAGAACAACTTGGGGCGACGGTTGTAGCTTTGTCGGATTCTTCAGGCTATATTTATGATGAAGCAGGGATTGACCTTGCAGTAGTCAAAGAGATTAAAGAAAAACGCTATGGACGAATTGTGGAATATCTGGACATTCATCCTCAGACACAATATAGTGCTGATGATGGGATATGGAGTGTTCCTTGTGATGTGGCGCTTCCCTGTGCAACACAAAACGAATTAAACTTAGAAGATGCTAAAAAACTTGTTGCCAACGGCTGTAAAGCAGTAGCCGAAGGTGCAAATATGCCAACAAGTCGTGAAGCAACAGAATATTTACAAGAACAAAAAGTTTTATTTGCGCCAGGAAAAGCAGCAAACGCAGGAGGAGTAGCCGTTTCTGCTCTAGAAATGTCTCAAAACTCTGAACGCCAAGTTTGGACGTTTGATAAAGTAGATGATAAGTTAAAAACAATTATGGAAGATATTTTTGCAAAGTCTGACGAAGCGGCAAAACGTTTTGGTTTTTCAGGAAATTATGTCGTAGGTGCGAATATCGCTGGTTTTGAACGAGTTATCGCTGCCATGCAAGCTCAAGGTATTTAACTTAGCAAGTGCGTGCTAGTTCCCCCACCTCTTAAAGGTGGCGGGATAAGCAGCACTATCTCCGCTTCGCTACTCTGTCCATTCGCTCTATCTCCGTTTCACTGCGCTGTCGATTCTCGCTACGGCACGAACGTGCCTAGCCGAAGTCGCAACTCGCTACGTGCTTCGCCCGCCGTTCTACGAACGGTCTACGCAACTTCGTTGCTCCGCTGTCCGTTTGATTGCCATTTGGCGTTGGCACTTTAGTGCCTTACAGCCAAATGCCTTTTGCTCTTGGGGCTTTAGCCCCTAAGCAAACGGACAAATGTCCTATGGTCATGCGAAGCTAACTGCTAAAGCAGTAAGAGCAAAAGGAAAAGCGATAAGGCAAAATGGCAAACTCTGCTTTCGTTCTACTGCCCTAGGGTCTTAGCGCTTAGACTTCAGGGACAAGACCACTTCGCCTTGCGACTTTAGTCGATTGCGATTTGAACTTGCCACTTTATAGGATAGCCGTTTGCGCTTCAGCGCTTACGGATATGCTAGTTGTTACACCTAGTGGCTTAGTGAAATCGACAGCGCAGTGAAACGGAGATAGAGCCGAATGGATAACGAAGCGAAGCGGAGGTGTGACCTCATATCTTTGATGTTAAGCAGACTGCTTCAGCTTTAGCTGCGTACAGGTCGCTTAGTTGTTACACCTAGAGGTTGGTCCCTAACATTGATGGGAGAGAAAGAATCCCCCATCAATGAAGTAATCACTTCAATCAACGTAAATAAAGAAAAAGAATTTGACTCTAATTTTGTCAAATTCTTTTTTGTTTTCACGCTGAGATTTAATTCTTTGTTTTTTGTGTAATTTGACGATAAATGCAGTACCAGTAATCATTGCGACGCCAAATGCTTGTGACGATAAAGTCATTATTATTATCCCAATAATCATAGGTCAGGATAAAAGTTTTTTTACTGACTTGAGAGGTCTTATAGTGTTTTATAGCAAAATGTTGTGGTGCTGGCAATTCTGTCAGTAAATTTTTTTTATCAGTAGCACTTACAATTGTTCCATCAGCAGTAATTTCTTTAAAATTTTTGTCTAAAAGTTGTTCCAAACTTTCCAAGTTTAAAACTTGCTCTTCCTTTTCTAAAAGTTCAAGAGAGCGGCTGGCAAAATGCTCTTCTTCAGGTAGTTCAGCTGGTTCTACATGGACATCAACATCGTAAACACCAAAGTTATCAATAAGCATTGCCTCAATAAATTCGGTAGCTTCGTGGCTTTCAAATACACTCAAATCACGAGACATTTCAACGACAACATCAAGAAAAACATTGCTACCATAAGTTCGCCCACGCACCATTTTTACTCTTTTTACTTTTGGAACAAGGCTGATTGCTTCTTTATATTCTTCTACTAGGTTTTCGTCAAATCCGTCAGAAAGGCTAAAGACAGAATCATGGAAAATATCATAAGCTGTCTTTAAAATAAAGCCACAAATGATGACTGCCATGAGGGTATCAAGCCATTCCCAACCGATAGAAGCAGCTACAATCGCAATCGCTGTTCCTACGGAAGTCACAGCATCTGACAAGTTATCCTTACTTGCAGCCATAAGTGCTTGAGAATTTGTCTTTTTTGCCAAATCACGAGTATAAAAGAAAACACCAAGCATAATGGCTGCTGAAATCAGACCAATCACTGCACCCAAAGGGTCAATAGCATGACTTTTCCCAGAGATAATCGTCATCACTGTATCACGTAAGACTTCAAAACCAACAAAAAACATGATGAAACTAGAGATTAGACTAGCAATAGATTCAACTTTCCAGTGACCATAGACATGGTCATTATCAGCAGGAATACGAGCAATTCTGAGACCGATGAGAATGGCAATGTTTCCCAAGATGTCGGTCAAATTATTGAAACCATTGGCTTGAAGAGCGCTGGAGTGAACAATTGTCGCAAATGCAATCTGTCCAATAGACAAGATAATATACGCGAATATTGAAACCCAAACCCCTTTCTCAGCCAATTTTAAATTTTGTGTGCTTGAAGTTGACATTTAATTTCTCCTGATAGATTCGAGTGGAACAATTCAATAAAAAACAATACTCAAAAATATAATTTTTTCATCTCTCAATTATAACATTTTTAGATAAGACGTGTTTTGAAACTCGGTTATCTCAGTTAAATAAATGGCTAATCTAAAGTAAAATTAATGAAGTCAAGACTTATTCAGTGGGAGTTTCATAAAACATTTGTCCATTTTCTCTAGCCGCTGAAGCGACTGATAAAAGGGCAACTCGCCGCTGAATTTAGTCGGACTAAATTCAAAGCTTAGTGCTGCTTTATCTCCGACCTAAGAGGTCGGAGTATTAGCATGCACTTGTTTTGATAAAAAATACTTTTTTTAATAAAGTACCTTGACTTACACAGTAATATGAAGTAAAATGTACTATGTTAAAAATAAAAATGACTAAATATTTCACGAGAGCTAGTCGGAGTATAAAACAAGATTTTATTTCCAAACTCGTCATATTACTTCAAGTAATACTTACCCTTATATAGAAAGGAAAAAGATGGCTGAAATACCAAGAGAAATGTTACGTGCGCAAGCAAATGTGATATTGCTGAATGTTCTCGAACAAGGAGATAACTATGTTTACGGCATTATCAAGCAAGTCAGAGAAGCATCAAATGGAGAGTTTGAACTGAATGAAGCTACCCTCTATACCATTTTCAGACGGCTTGAAAAAGATGGAATAATTACATCCTACTGGGGAGATGAAACTCAGGGCGGACGTAGAAAATACTATCGTTTGACTGACATAGGGCGTGAAAATATGCAACTTGCCTTTGAATCTTGGGCGAAAGTTGACCAAATTATTGAGAACATCAAAGCTAAAAATAATTAAGTCTGGAGTGTTAAAAAACTAGGCAGAAAGATAAAATACTAATTATGTAGATATTATCTGCTTTAAACAAATATTTCCACATCATAAGGAGGATTAAAATGAGTGAAGCATTGAAAACTCGCTTAAATATGATTTTTGCTAACTATCCACGAATACCTGAAACAGAAGATCTTTACGATGAGGTACTCGCTAATCTTACGGACCATGTTGCAGACTATATTACTGACGGGCTGACAGAAGATGAAGCAATAGAAAAAGCACTGACAGAACTGGGCGACCTGACAGAAGTCCTAGATGATATTGCTGTCAGCGAAGAACATTCACTGACAGATTTGTCACGAGATTCTGTCAGTAATTACAATACTGACAGCTATTCAAGTCTGCCATTGGTGAATGAACAAGTATTTTCACCAGCAGATTTTGACCAGATTTCACTGATTTATCAGCAAGATAATGTTGATATTTTACCTTCTGAAGATGGTCAGTTGCATCTATTGGAGTTTATGAATACATGGAAAAGCGATTATTTCGCACAAATCCAAGGTACAAAAAATCAGCTTCATATTCAATATGGAAAACGTCCAAAACTTTTTGGCAAACTTCTCCCTTTTCGTTCAAAAATCGTTTTTCTTATACCGACAGATTATCAAAAAAATCTCAATCTCCAACTTGCTTCAGGAAATTTAATGATTAATCAGGTTAAACTTGAAACATTAAACATTGACTGTCGTTCAGGAAATTTCAAAGCAGAAAATCTCAAAGTACGAACTTTAAAAACAATACTTAATAGTGGAAATGGAAACTTTGAGCAAATTGAAAGCGAAAAAATAATGATTGAAGCCAAAAGTGGTAATCTAAATCTGAATAAAATTGATGCTTACCAAGCTGACGTCATGGCAATAAGTGGAAATATGCGTCTAAATATTGCTGACATCTACACACTTAGAGCTAATGTAAAAAGTGGAAATTTAAAAGTTCAATCTTTGCAAACCAATACCGCAGAGCTTGCAGCCAAAAGTGGAAATGTAACAGTTGAAAGTGAACTTTTCACCCAGCTTAAAGTAACCGCAGCTAGTGGAAATGCTAAAGTTGTCGTAAGTGATGAAGCCATATTTAATTTTGACCTCCGTTCAGGACATGGCAATACAAGACTCAGTCTTCCTAATATCAACTATACAGTCAAAACTCAATCTCATAAAGCAGGCTATAGCAATTCAGAATCAGAGCGCTTACTTTATATTGAAACAAATTCGGGAAATGCTACCGTTAAGACACTTTAAAAGGAAACAGTATTTTCAATTAGGAAGTGATAAATCATTGACATAAAAGTCAAAATGAGCTAAAATAAGTTTGTTAGTTTTTAATTTTAAAAACTAACAATAATGTTTAATGGTATTAGCAATTATTGCTTGTTTACTAAAAAAAATAATGTTATAATAATTTGCTTAAAAAATTTCGTTGACATCATTTTGATTTTAAAATGAAATTAAAATTTAAACTAAGTGAATGTATTTTTACATTTTTACCTCTAGAAAGGAATTTTATGATATTCAAATCTATCATGAAACATAAATGGGTTGCAATTTTTTCTATCCTATCAACCTTTATTTATGCAGGAGTTCAGCTTTATCAACCCCAAATCATGAAACACATCATGACAGTAATGTCGTCTACGACTTATACTCGTCATCAAATGGCTGACAAAATCTCAGGCTATGGGATTGAACTTCTTGTAGTTGCAGGGATTGGGATTATAGGGGCGATTGCTAGTACCCTTAGTGCTGCACGTATTGCCCAAGAAATTGGTGCAGATGTTCGTGAAGCAACGTACAAAAAAATCAATACTTTCTCCTATGAAAACGTTGAAAATTTTAACGCAGGAAACCTCGTTGTTCGTATGACAAATGACGTCACACAAGTTCAAAACTTGATGATGATGGTTTTCCAGATTTTGATGCGTATTCCTGTGCTTTTAATTGGTGCAGTCATCCTCTCAATTACAACACTTCCAAGACTTTGGTGGATTACCGTCCTTTTAATTGTTCTTATTGTTTTGGTTACCGCTGTTTTGATGGGACGCATGGGTCCTCATTTCATGGCTTTCCAAAAATTAATGGACCGTATCAATGCTATCGCTAAACAAAATTTACGTGGTTCACGTGTCGTGAAATCATTTGTCCAAGAACAAAATCAAATTGAAGAATTTGATAAAACATCTGATGAACTCTACGACCATAACTGGGCTGTTGGTAAACTTTTCTCAGCGATGATTCCACTTTTCACTATTATTGCACAAGGTGCGATTTGGCTTGCTATTTACGTAGTATCTACATTTGTTACAGACTCAACAAAAGTCGCTCAAAACAGTATCGGTGGTATTGCTACTTTCATGACTTACATGGGAATGATTATGTTCGCGATTATCATGGGTGGTATGATTTCAATGTTTGCCTCACGTGGTATGGTTTCCATTGGTCGTATCAATGAAGTGCTGAATACAGAGCCAGCGATGAAATTTGATGAAAATGCAAAAGATGAAGAACTCACAGGTTCTGTTAAGTTTGAGCACGTTTCATTTAGCTATCCTAATGATAAAGAACCAACACTTAAAGATATTAATTTTGAAGTTAAACCAGGTCAAATGGTTGGGATTGTCGGTGCGACAGGTGCAGGTAAATCAACACTTGCTCAACTTATCCCTCGACTTTTTGATCCAACAGAGGGTACCGTTTCTGTTGGTGGCAAAGACCTCAAAACAGTCAGTCGTGGCACATTGAAAAAAAATATTTCAATTGTTCTGCAAAAAGCTATTCTCTTCTCAGGAACGATTGCAGGTAATATCAAGCAAGGTAAAGCCGATGCAACTCATGAGGAAATGACTCGCGCAGCCCGCATTGCTCAAGCTGCAGAATTTATAGAAACTAAAGACGGACAATATGAATCTATCGTTGAAGAACGCGGGAACAACTTCTCAGGTGGACAAAAACAACGGATGTCTATCACACGTGGTGTTGTTAAAAATCCGAACGTCTTGATTTTGGACGATTCAACTTCTGCGCTTGATGCTAAATCAGAAAAGCTCGTTCAAGAAGCTCTGAATAATGAACTCCAAGATACCACAACGATTATCATTGCCCAAAAGATTTCGTCAGTTGTTCATGCGGATAATATCCTCGTTCTTGACCAAGGAAAATTGGTCGGTCAGGGAACTCACCATGAGTTAGTAGCAAACAATGCTATTTATCAAGAAATCTATGAAACACAGAAAGCACAGGAGGACTAAGACATGGAAAACACCAAGACAACAAAGAAAATGTCTGACACCACTCGTGCCATTCGCTTTTTCTACCTTTACCTCAAAAAATATAAACTTCAATTCTTTGTTATTATGATTTTTATCATTTTAGCAACTTGGCTTCAAGTTGTTGCACCCTCTCTCTTAGGTGATGCAATCACAAACTTGACAAAATATGTTACAGATTTCTTTACACATCAGCACGCAGGAGATGCGATTGAAGGATTGAAGAAAATCGCAGCTTACTCCACTCAAGCGCAAGACTCGCTCCAACAAATTGCACAACAACTTTCGGCTGCAACAGGTCAGGCAGTTGATTGGCACAGTTTAACTTCTGCAAATGTTCCAGCAGCTGTCACTTCACACCTACCTAGTGGGACAACGATTGATAGCTTGCAACAAATGGCAAGTATGCCATCTCATTGGAACCAACTGACAACTAGCAATGTTCCAGCGGCGATTGCAGATAATCTGAAATCAAGCGGTACCTCACTGAGTCAGCTGATTTCAGTAGCACATTCACACGCAGCAAGCACAACGACCTTCATGAAAGGGATGTGGCAATTGCTTGCGGTTTATATCGCAACAGGTGTATCAATGTTGATTTACACTCTGCTCTTTAGCCGTATCGTTGCTCATTCAACGAACCGTATGCGTAAAGGGCTGTTCGGTAAGCTTGAACGCTTGACGATTTCATATTTTGATCGTCATCAAGATGGGGATATCCTCGCACGTTTCACATCTGACTTGGATAATATCCAAAATACACTTAATCAAGCGCTTGTTTCTGTCGTCAGCAACGCAGCAGTATTCATCGGAGTTATTCTCCAAATTTTCAACAAAAATATAACTTTTGCTTGGCTGACTGTTGCGGCATCTCCAGTAGCTATTTTGTCCGCTATTGTCATTATTCGTCAATCGAAAAAAGCAACAGACAAACAACAAGAAGAAGTTTCACAACTTAATGCCTATATGGACGAAAAGATTTCAGGTCAAAAAGAAATCATCGTTGAAGGCTTGCAAGAAGACTCAATCAATGGTTTCTTGGAACACAATGAAAATGTTAAGAAACGGACCTTCGCTGCTCAAGCGTGGTCTGGTATGATTTTCCCATTGATGAATGGTTTCCAACTTTTGAGTATCGCGATTGTCATCTTTGGTGGGACGGCTTATGTCCTCAACGACAATAGCATGACGATCGCCACAGGTCTTGGTTTGATGGTTGCCTTTGTTCAGTATGTGCAAACTTACTACAATCCAATTATGCAGATTTCATCAAACTTTGGACAACTTCAACTTGCCATTACAGGTGCAACGCGTCTGAATGTCATGTTTGATGAACCTGAAGAAGTTCGCCCAGAAAATGGTGTTAAGTTTGAAAACATTAAAGAAGGCGTTCAAATCGAAAAACTTGACTTTGAATATCTTCCAGGAAAACCAATCCTGAAAAATGTAAACATTGATGTGAAAAAAGGTCAAATGGTTGCACTCGTTGGTCCTACTGGTTCAGGTAAGACAACAGTTATGAACTTGATGAATCGCTTCTATGATGTTAATGGTGGTTCTATCAAGTTTGATGGTACAGATATCCGTGAATTCGATCTTGACAGCTTGCGGAGTAAAGTCGGTATCGTCTTGCAAGAGTCTGTCCTCTTTGATGGTACGATTGCAGATAACATCAAGTTTGGTAAACCAAACGCGACGCAAGAAGAAATCGAGACAGTTGCAAAAACAACACACATTCATGAATTCATCGAAAGCTTGCCTGATAAATATGAAACACACGTGAACGATGATGAGTCAGTCTTCTCTGTTGGACAAAAACAACAAATCTCCATTGCGCGTACCATTTTGACAAATCCAGAATTACTTATTCTTGACGAAGCAACATCAAACGTTGATACCGTCACAGAACAACAAATTCAATGGGCTATGGAAGCTGCGATTGCAGGACGGACATCATTTGTCATTGCTCACCGTTTGAAAACAATCCTTAATGCAGACAAAATCGTTGTCCTCAAAGACGGTCAAGTTATCGAAGAAGGCAACCACCACGAACTCGTGGCACAAGGTGGCTTCTACGCTGAACTTTATCATAATCAGTTTGTCTTTGAATAAAACTAAGCCAATATAAATAAAACTTCTACCTAAATTTAGGTGAAGTTTTTTTGTATGAACAAGTCTATGAAAAATTTGCAGAAAATGATAAAATAGAGAGCGGTGTTTTGATTGAGCAAGAACTGAACAATCAAACATGAATAAATGAAAAGTGATTTTTAATAAAAATGAAAAAAATAGTCATCAATGGTGGAAAGCGTATTTCTGGAAAAATTTCAATTTCTGGAGCTAAAAATTCAGTGGTTGCATTGATTCCAGCAACAATCTTGGCGAATGATATTGTTACTCTTGAGGGAGTACCAGATATTTCAGATGTTACTAGTCTAGTTGAGATTATGGAAATTATGGGTGCAAAAATAGAGCGTAATTTACAAGAAGGAAAACTCGTAATTGATACACGCTCTGTTGTTTCACGCCCGCTACCTTATGGTAAGATAAATTCATTACGTGCATCTTATTATTTTAATGGTGCGTTGTTGGGACGTTTTGGTAAAGCGACAGTTGGACTTCCTGGAGGCTGTGATTTAGGTCCACGTCCGATTGACCTGCATATTAAAGCTTTTGAAGCACTAGGCGCTGAATTTTCATATCTTGAAGATGCGATGCACTTAGAGCAAAAGTTGAATCACCTGCATGGAACGACAATCTATATGGATATGGTATCTGTTGGAGCAACGATAAATACAATGCTTGCCGCAAGCAGAGCAGAAGGAATAACAATTATCGAAAATGCTGCTCGTGAACCAGAGATTATTGATGTAGCTACCTTACTCAATAATATGGGAGCAAAAGTTCGAGGGGCAGGAACGGATGTTATCCGTATCACCGGTACAGGAGAAATGCATGGAGCTCGTCATACAGTAATTCCTGATCGTATTGAAGCTGGAACTTACTTGGCGCTTGCAGCGGCAATGGGCGATGGTGTTATCGTTGAGAACGTAATTTATGAACACTTAGAATCTTTCATTGCGAAACTTGAAGAAATGGGTGTTCATATGACAATTCGTGAGGACAGCATTGAGGTTCATAAATCTGAAAATCTTAAAGCAGTTAACATTAAAACTGTTCCTTATCCAGGCTTTGCTACAGATTTGCAACAGCCTATTACCCCACTTTTGCTTAAAGCAGAGGGGCGTGGCTGGATTATGGATACCATTTATGAAAAGCGGATTAACCATGTTCCAGAACTTGCTCGTATGGGAGCTGACATTTCAATATTAGATGATAGAATTATCTATGAATCTCCCAATAGCTTGGTAGGGAGTTGCGTTAAAGCAACAGATCTTCGGACTGGTGCGGCTCTAGTTCTTGCTGGTGTTATTGCAAATGGAAAGACAGAAATCTCAAATATTGAGTTTATTTTGAGAGGTTATGACCATATTATTGAAAAACTGACTTCTGTCGGTGTTGATATTAAACTTATTGAAGCGTGACTATTTTCCAGATTTTTCGTATAAATAAGAGGAGGAAAAACAAATGGCAGATAAATTGAAATTTGAGATTGTCGAAGAGCTGATTGTGTTGTCTGAAAATGCAAAAGGTTGGCGCAAAGAGCTTAATCGTGTCTCTTGGAATGATGCGGAACCAAAATATGATATTCGCACTTGGTCACCTGACCACGAAAAAATGGGTAAAGGAATTACTTTGTCCGAAGAAGAATTTGGTGTTCTTTTAAAAGAACTAGGAAATAAATAAGAAAAGTCCAGCATATTAGCTGGACTTTTTCTATTTACTTAATGGACAAAGACCATCACAATAACACCGATGTAGATGATAAAAGTAATGAAAAATGTTATACGCCACCAAAGCTTTAAGAAGCGACGATAAGTAAAGTGCTTATAGTAGAATAAATCAAGTAAGAGTAAAACAAGTGCTAATCCTGAGATGATAAGCAGATAGTAAGGAAGAACGCTGATACTTGTCGCATTTTTTGAGAAAATCTGCATACCTAAAATCAGAAAAATCGTAAAGACATCTGGAATTTTGAGTTTGCGATTGGTAATGTGACGTAATTTGAAAAACTTGAAAATAAACACGAGCGCTATAAATACAATTAAAGGATAAAGCGCGATAAGGACTTTAGTAAACATAGGTTAATTGTAGCGGTTTTGAGCTAGTTTGTAAAGTATTTATTTACAGGAGAAAGTGCACGGATAATTGCAAGTCCAAAGATGGTAACAAGTACTGCTTTGATAATCTCCACGAATAAGAATGGAGTAAAACCTGCTCGCAATGCATTTGTCCAGTCAATGTTCATAAATAATTTAATCCAAAGCGTTCCTACAAGGAGCATAAGGATATGACCGATGATGTTAATTGTCAGTGCTGGTATAGGTTTATAGTCAATTTTGTGCAATCCCCATGAAATCAAAGTGCCTATAAATAGAAAAGCAACAAGAAACCCACCTGTTGCTCCAAAAAGAACTGCAATACCAGAAGTTCCTCCTGTGAATACAGGAATACCAATAAAACCAAGAATTAAATAAATTAAAATAGCAAAAAAAGTTTCACGAGCTTTGAGAACGGTTGCGACAAGACCTACGGCAAGTGTTTGCAAAGTGATAGGGACGATTCCTATTGGAATAGCTAATGGTGAAAGCACTGCGATGATTGCGGCACCTATTGCAATCAATGTGAGTGAATAAAGTTTTGTATTTTGCATATAAAATCCCTTTAGGCATTAAATTTTGTGTAAAAATGAAGAGGAGATAGTTGTTTTATAGATAAAATAAAATATACTAAAAAATCAAAACTTTTGCAAGCTTTGATTTTTTAGTATTGGTCAAATTTCGCGTATTTCGGCAAATTGAGCATGGACAAAATCTGCTAAAGTTTTTGGTTCAATCTGAATACTACGTCCAAGTTCACCTGCCGAACAGATGATGAAGTCTTTATCTTGGGCAATTGTATCTATAAAAATCGGAAATTTCTTATTTTGCCAGATTCCGACAGGGTTATTTGCACCGTGGATATAGCCTGTTGTTTTTTGCAGATCTTTTTGTGGAATCATAGTGACTTTTTTGTTGCCGCTGACTTTTGCGAGTTTTTTCTCTGAGAGGTGTTCGGTCAAAGGAAGGAGGCCGATGATTGGACCTGTCCTATCTCCAATAAGGGCAAGGGTTTTATAGATGTCGCTACGCGTGATGTTATCAGGGAGCGTGTCGCTTTCAAGTGCATTGATGGCAAGACCGATATGCTTTATTTTTGCTTTGTCAAGAATTTGCTCAACAAGTGTTTTCTTTAATTTTTGCTTTTTAGCCATGATTTCATTATAAGGACTTGGAGATAAAACTTCAAATCCTTTATATGGCATATATGTAAAAGCTGTTTTTGCTTTAGAATAAATGAGCTACAGTTTAACTTAGTTTTGATAAAAATTAGTTTGTTTTGGGAACAAATATCTGAGGGAATTTTTTAATGAAGATGGAGAGAACAACCATTGCTGCTATGGCAGTAAGGATTCCGCTGATGCCGTTTACGGCGAGTGAGTAAGCCACGGCTCCCCAACCTTTCCATGCGTACTGACTCCAAAAGATGATACCTGCAATAAAGTGGAAGAAGTATTTAACAAGAACAGCTATGAAAATCCCTAATAAGACAGGGGAAAACTTGAGCTGGAGTGTTTTTTGGCGGAAAAGACCAGCAAGACCCAGAGAGAGTGGCGCTAAGATATATTCTAGAGAGGCTTGGCTGAGTGTGAGGATATAAGCATGCCCAGTGATAATTGCAAGGATTCCCCAAATGAGCCCGCCAATAACTCCTGCAACAAATCCACGACGTAAACTTAGTAGCAAGATTGGAATACAGGCTATTTCGATGATAATCCAGCCATAGACAGTGTTAGGAATAAGACTGATGATGAAAGCAAGCGCAGCCATGAAGGCTATCTCAGTCAACAAACGGATGTTGAATTCAGAATTAGACATAAAAAATCTCCTTTTTGATTAGCACGAAAGGAGGGTTTTGAGAGGTGGCATTATTTGCCTTATAACACATTCCTACGCTGGCATTACCCAGATCAGGTCAGATGGTATTTCTCACTCGCTTTTGCGAGACCCATTGTGCAAAAATATTTTACGTATCTAAGTTTAGCATAATTTTGAGAGAAAGTCATTTTAGAGGGATTAAAAGTAAAAGAAAACGAAGCTTATAAACTTCGTTTTTACAATCATACAGGCTATTTTTTCGTATTCTTTCTATCTTTATTTCGCTTTTTACCTACTAATGTGGTAGTAGCAACTCCTAGTGTGGCAAGACCTGCCAAACCTAGAGCAGAGGTAGCAGTCCCTGTTTGAGGGAGGTCAATATTTTCGGCGCCCGTGATAAGACCATTGACGTTAGTGTCGTTATCGCCATTAGCACTGTTATCATCATTGTCTTCGGCACCATCATTGACGTCTTCGTTTCCATTGTCTTTACCACTACCGTTTTGTTCATTATCTCCGTTTGGTGTAGTATCTCCATTATCATTTTGTTCACTATCTCCGTTTGGTGGAGTACCGCCATTATTGTTTTGCCCATTTTCGCCATTTGGTGGGGTTCCATTTCCGTTATCGCCGTTACCATTGTCTTCCTCTGGCGGAGGTGGCTCTTGCTCTAGCAACTCAAAGGCGCCTTCCTCGCCAAAAGTTGCGCCTTCCATGAATGTCATGGTGGCAAATCTAATATCGTGAAGCAAGCCTTCTGGAACAGCGGTAGAATAAGACACGAATGTAAACAAATCTTCTTTCTGTTGAGTGACACTAACCGTATATTTCTGCCAGATGAAGTTTTGGGCTAAATGACTAGCATTATCATGTCGTCCTGGTTGAAGTACTTCAGATGCAAGCATAGCATTACGATTGCCCTCATTGTTTCGGCGAATAGTCAGGAACATTAAATCATTGTCGGCGCCGGGAGTAACTCCTTCAATTTCAGGAATAACAAAGTCTGCAGTGCTTGCAAAGCCAGAATTGTAACTAGTACGTGGTAGTGCAATAGTTAGTGTGTCGCTTTCCGACATAGTGTTTAATAGATAGTAAATATTATTATCTTGCGTTTCAGTTGTACTCCACATTGCAATGCTACCAGATAAATTACTCCAAGTTTTCTCAGTTAAATCATCTGTAAGTATATTCTTTCCTACAATCCTCCAATTACCAGAGCTACCTAAACCGCTAGCGATCCATCCAGTTATAGCAATCAAACCGTTAGCTGGATTTTCAGTATATCCACCTAGTCCATTAATTGATCCAAACATTCCTTGATTGTACGGTCCACTTACCTTACGATTGATTTGCTCGGCCAAGTAGATCCCTGCTGCGTTAAGTCCAGTGTTCTCACCATCTCCCAAGATGATCTCTTCCCATAGTGGAGTGAAAATAACACGTCCGCCTTCTGGACTAGCTAGGAAGTCAAGTGATGCTTGTGTGAAGGTAAATTCAGGTAAGTAAGCTTCTTCCCCATTGGCAATTTTTTCCAAAAGTTCTGTCATTTCATTGCGTAAAGTTTCAAGTTCTTCATTGTCAAGTTTCTCTTGTGCCTTTCGCTCCTCGAGATAAGCACCTATGATTTGGTTGGCTGTTAGTTGTAATGGCACTTGACTTGGGACTTGTACATCCCTGTATGCCATACTATACCACAGGTTTCCATCATCATCAAAGAAGTAGCCATTTGCTATATCTTCATCGGACAACTCTCCTACCTCACCTTTCGTCAGATAGGTTATTGTAACATTGTCATCCACAACATTAATCGCTGTTGGGTCAATCATCATCTTGATATAACGCGTGTAGTGTGCTTTATCAACATTGGTTACTGGTGCTCCTCCTACCATTCCAAATCCTCCCATAATAGCAGAACTTGAACCTGGGAGATACCCAGGACTTCTTAAGTGAGCGTAGTAACGGCGTGCATTAACTTCGAAGACATTAGCAGCATCCGCACCATGTGCTTCTTTGATTTCATCCAATAAAGCTGCACGCGAGGGTGCATTTAGTGCATTGTGTTCGTTACGATACTCATCATTATGTAGATTTTCTAAAGTCCCTGATGTGCGGAAACTATGCAGGGAAACATTTTGAACAATATTACCAACACGCTCTTTGTTTCCAAAACGAAAGCCCTCATAGGCATCCATATAGTCTAATCGTTTATCAAGGACATCAATTTGACTTTCGGTTAGTGCACCGTTGCGTGCTTCAGGATTATTTTGAAAGGTAATGTTTAATCTCTGCTCAGTGTGATAAAGCGGATGTTCTCCTAGTAAAGTAGGCGCTCCATCTTCATCATAAATCTGTTGGAAAGACCAAGTCGCTCCTGGCCAATTTTCAGGGTCCCAGTTTTTAAGATTACCATCTATAGGATAGCCCTCTGGAGAAAAATTGTCCTTATCATCGAAAGGCGAGTCATTGACATCATAATAAATGATAATGGGAACTTGTGTCATCGCTGTAAAATTAGATTGTTCAGCAGGACTTAGAGCATTAAATTCTTCAACAGTAAGTCGCTGACGAGTACCATCATCGGATTGCTCATTTGCGACATAGTGGGTGATTTTATCTTCTCCTGTAGCAGGAACACTTCTCATAACAGGTCTTGACTCTCCAGTTTCATCGTCAATGTCTGCATTAATAATAAAGTGAGAAAGCACGAAGTCAACAATAGCTTGTTCATTATTTGGGTCTGTAGCCCAACTGTTTAGTGCTTCTTCTCTATCTCCAGAGGTTATGTCCAAGTTAGCTTCGGCAGCGATTGTCCCAAACAAATGAATGAGTAACTCGCGGAAATTGCCGTTTTCACTCAAAGTCTTTGCGTCCCAAGTCATTACCCAGGCGTCATTTGAATTTTCGTGAATACGATTTTCGTCTTCATCATAATATCCACCAGCTGGTGTCTCGCCGTCAAGTCCAAGCTTGTCAAGGTCGATATCATCAGATTGCTCAATATCCCAATCAGGATTCCAAACAGGCGGTGACCACGACACGTTTGACACTGTAGTATAAATCGTCTGAGGATTTTCTAATCCTGCTGTGGGGTTGTCCTCGTCAAATACTGGATTCCAGCCGTGTACGTCTCTATCCCAGTCAGGGTTTGCCATCTGAAAAAGTTCTTCAAATTGCCGTGGTGTTTCTGGGGCTTCCCAGTTTGGCGACACAAGGAGAAACTTCTGACTTTCCTCGTCCTGTGCGGCATAAGCCCAAATCAACCTGAGATTAGTTTCGCTTTCACCTTCCTCTGAATCAAAGTAAGGATTGAGCAAAACGAGCCAGCGTCCGCCAGTAAGTGTAGGTGGTGCGAGGTCTTCCGTGCCCAGCTGAAAAGGTCCATCAATCCCTAGAGAGACACCAAAGTTTGTATCAAAAAGCTCAATATCCTCCAAAATCTCGTGTGCAAACGAGTTTGTGCCTGCTTCATCCTCGGCGAGACTCTGGAGGAAATGAATGGCGTCTTCCTCGTCTTTGCGCCGATAGGGGCGGTAAGCAGCAAGTGCGGGTTGCCCTCCCATTAATATCGTCATTGCGATTGTCAAAATTTTTAATGAATTTCTTTTATAATTCTTATTTTGATTCATGGATTATTCTCCTGTATTTTTATTTTTTAGGCCTTAACTCCATTATATATATATATATATATATATATCAAGTGATTTGAGATTTTCTAATAAAACTCTAATTTGATTAAAAAATAAGAAAGGATAGAGAGAATGTTTTGGCTTGCATAAAATATTTTTAAGTCAACATAAAAAAATGATAAGTTCAGAATGGACAAATGTTTGTTAGAATGATTTCATAGACAAATTCGGATAGCAAAAAGCGGTCGAGTAAGTAACTATGAAAGTTAGCACAGAGAGCTTGTGGTGGTGAGAACAAGCGTAGCGGAAGTGGTGAAAATGGCTTGATGAGCGTGTGTTAGTGAGTTTTCGAGCTAACAACGGTGTGGTTCTCGTTATTGAACTTGAAAGTTGCTTTTGATAGCTTGGCTCAGTTTGAGCTTGAGAGTATCAGTAGGCTTGAATTAAGAATGGTACCACGATTTAGCTCGTTTCTTTTGTGAAATGGGCTATTTTTTGATTATAAGAATTTGTTTGAAATAGATAGAAATTATAGGAGATTTGATAATGAATCCAAGAAACAGAAATATTTTGATTGCGGTAGTCATCGTAGTCATCATCGCAGTAGCCGCATTTTTCGGCTTGAATCACAAAGCCGGTGCTTCTAAAACAGCGAATAAGACCGTAAATATCGGGATTATGACTGGAACAAAGCAAGATGACTCAATCTGGAAGGCTGTTTCTAAGACAGCAAAAGACAAATATGGTATTACACTGAAATTTACACACTTTACGGACTATACGCAGCCAAATACAGCGCTAAAAAATGGCGATATTGATTTGAATGCTTTCCAACACTATGCTTTTCTTAATGATTGGAATAAAGCGAATAATGGAACTTTAGTTGCGATTGGGGATACAGTAATTTCTCCGATTGGTGTGTATTCTAAGACGCTTAAAAATCTTAGTGATATTAAAGAAGGTGGAACGATTGCAGTACCAAATGATGCCTCAAATGAAAGTCGTGCCCTTTATGTTTTGAAGTCTGCAGGGCTTATCAAGCTTGACGTTTCAGGAACTTCTTTGGCTACAGTAAAAGACATCACATCAAATCCTAAGAAATTGGTGGTTAAAGAACTTGATGCTTCACAAACTGCTCGTGCTTTGGACTCTGTAGATGCTGCTGTGATTAATAATAACTATGCGGTAACTGCTGGTCTTAAACAATCTGATGCCATCTATACTGAGCCAGTCAATAAAGATAGCCAACAATGGATTAATATTATTGTTGCTAACAAGAAAGATAAAAACAACACACTTTATAAAGATGTTGTGAAAGCCTATGAGTCTCCTGCAACGAAGAAAGCTATTGAAAAAGCTTATCCAGACAAGAGCACGATTCCTGCTTGGGGATTGAAGTTGAAATAGAAATACGGAGTGTGCCTACTTGCGCAAGAGTTGCGTATTCAGGGAGAAGGTAGTTTGAAGTTAGGGAGTGAATGATGAATCCAAGAAATAGAAATATTATTATTGCTGTTGTCGTTATCGTGATAATCGCTGTTGCTGCGTTTATTGGTTTAAGTCATAAGTCTAATACGGCGGATGCAAGTAAAAATGGTACTAAAACGGTTAAGGTTGGTATCATGAGTGGTGATAAGCAAGATCAAGCGGTCTGGAAGTCTGTTGCTAAAACAGCGAAAGATAAGTATAATCTGAATTTGAAGTTTGTGTATTTTACGGATTATAATCAACCTAATGAAGCTTTGCTTTCAGGAGATATTGATGTAAATGCTTTTCAGTCTTATAACTATGTAGACAACTGGAATAAGGCGCATCATACTGATATTGTTTCTGTTGGAAATACTTATATTACTCCAATGCATATCTATTCTCAAAAAATTAAAGATATTTCAGATGTGAAAGATAGAGATTCTGTTGCGATTCCAAATGATGCGGCGAATGAAAGTCGTGCGCTCTTTGTCCTACAAAGTGCTGGATTGATAAAGTTGAATACGACTGACGCGACTAAGCTTGTGGGCTTGCCTGATATTACAAGTAATCCGAAAAATCTGCAAATTAAAGAAGTAGATGCGAGTCAAACACCACGTGCACTTAGCTCAGTTACGATTTCTGTGGTAAACTATAACTATGCGACTGCAGCAAGTCTGCCAAAGAGTGAGTCTATCTACATGGAACCTTTGGACAAAACTTCTGCACAATATATCAACTTTATTGCTACGACGAAAAAAGAGAAGAACAATAAAGTTTACAAAGAAGTGGCGAAAGCCTATGCTTCAGAGGAAACAAAGAAAGCAATTAAGACACAATATCCGGATGGTGGTGAGCTACCAGCTTGGAATTTAAAATTGTAATAAAGAGGATTCTTGCTTTGAAAAGTAGAAGTTCTTTGTCAATCCAATGCGATGAACAGGATGGCTTGGATTGATGGATAAATAAACTGTCAGATGGTGGATGAAGGATGATTTCAGTCTGCTGATTGGGGGCGCTTAGACTGGTCGCACTCATCTGACAGTTTTGTCGGTCATTTGGCAGGGAATGAAGTCAAGACTTAATTTAGTCGGACGAAAATCAAAGCTTAGTACTGTTTTCTCCTCCGTCTAAGAGGTGAAAAGAGGGGTTAGCACGTACTTGCTTTGATAAAAAAATGGAAGGACTAAGTTTGACTGTTGCTTTGAAGTCAGGGTAACAATAGGTCAAACTTATATTTTAATTATGACAGCGATTATTGAGTTAAATAATGTTTCTGTGCAATTTCATCAAAAAGGGCGCTTGATTACGGCGGTAAATGAGGCAAATTTGCATATTGAAAAGGGTGATATCTATGGTGTGATTGGCTATTCTGGTGCAGGAAAATCAACGCTTGTTCGTACGATTAATTTGCTACAAAAGCCAACGGCGGGGCAGATTGTCGTTAATGGTGAGGTGATTTTTGATAGTGAAAACCCGGTGAAATTTACTGGTTTGAAACTACGTGAGTTTCGGCAAAAAGTCGGAATGATTTTTCAGCACTTTAATCTTCTTTCTGAAAAGACGGTTTTTGCAAATGTTTCTTTTGCTCTACAACATACGCAGATTACAGATGAAAAAGGGAAGAAGCGTTATTTGACAAAAAATGAAAAAGCAGATAAGGTTAATCATCTGCTTGAATTGGTTGATTTGGCGGAGCTTTCTGATAAATATCCTGCGCAGCTTTCAGGAGGACAAAAACAGCGAGTTGCGATTGCGCGTGCGCTTGCGAATGACCCAGAAATCTTGATTTCTGATGAGGGGACTTCAGCACTTGACCCTAAAACAACAAATCAAATTTTGGATTTGTTGAAAGATTTGCACGATAGGCTAGGTTTAACGATTGTATTGATTACGCATGAGATGGCGGTGGTCAAGGAGATTGCAAATAAGGTAGCTGTCATGCAAAATGGTGATATTATCGAGCAAAATAGTTTGATTGATATTTTTGCTAAGCCACAACAGACGTTAACAAAGCAGTTTATTGAAACGACGAGTTCGGTTAATCGCTTTATCGCTGGTCTTTCTAAGACGGATATTTTGCAAAATATTTCTGCTGATGAAGAATTAATTCATTTGGACTTTGGCTCTGGAACGGTGGAAGAACCAATTATTTCTTTGATTAATAAGAATTTTGATGTGACGACAAGCATTTTCTATGGTAATGTTGAGTTACTTCAAGGAAGTTCACTTGGTTCATTAATTATCACGCTAAAAGGGGTTGATGAGGAACGTGAGAAGGTTAAGAAATATTTGTCTGGAACAAGTATCGAGTTCGAAGTACTGAGTGCTTCAAATGAAGGAGGAAAATAATGGCAGAATGGTTTGCACACACCTTTCCTAATGTGGTTTATCTTGGATGGACTGGAGAAACTGGATGGTGGACATCAATTGTTCAGACTTTGTATATGACTTTTATTTCGGCAATTATTGGTGGTTTGCTTGGTTTGATTTTTGGGATTGGAGTTGTCGTGACGGCAGAAGATGGGATTACACCGAATCGTCCTCTTTTCTGGATTTTGGATAAGGTTGTGTCAATTGGTCGAGCTTTTCCTTTCATCATCTTGCTTGCCGCAATCGCTCCTTTTACAAAAGCTCTAGTGGGAACGCAGATCGGGATGACTGCGGCTTTGGTTCCTTTGGCGCTTGGTGTTGCCCCTTTTTATGCACGTCAGGTGCAGGCTTCTTTGGAGTCTGTTGACAGAGGTAAAGTCGAGGCGGCACAGACGGTTGGTGCAGATTTTCTCGATATTGTTTTCACAGTTTATCTGCGTGAGGAGTTATCTGGGTTGATTCGGGTTTCGACGGTTACTCTGATTTCTTTAATTGGTCTTACTGCGATGGCTGGTGCGATTGGTGCTGGTGGGCTGGGTAATACGGCAATCTCTTACGGTTATAATCGTTTTGCGAATGATGTGACTTGGTTTGCAACGATTTTGATTTTGATTTTTGTGTTATTGGTGCAGTTGATTGGTGATTTTTTGGCAAAGAGAGCTTCACATCGCTAGAAAGATTTCATAGGGAAGAGGTTTTTCTTTGTGTGATTACACTTGTTTTGATGAAAGATAAAAAAGGTAGTAAAATGAAAAATAATTCTGTAAAAATTGTTGTGGCGACTGGTATTGGTGCAGCGCTCTTTGTTATTATTGGTTGGTTGATTAATATTCCTACGCCTGTTCCAAATACGAGTATTCAGTTGCAATATGCGGTTCTGGCCTTGTTCTCTGCTTTGTTTGGTCCTTTAGCTGGGTTTTTGATTGGATTCATTGGACACGCGCTCAAAGATTCATTCTTGTATGGTTCTCCTTGGTGGACTTGGGTTTTGGGTTCAGGTTTGTCAGGTTTGTTCTTTGCTTTTGCGGTGAAACGTAATCAGCTGGTACAAGGGATTTTTGGTGGTAAGGAAATTGTTCGTTTTAATCTTGTGCAGCTGGTGACAAATGTTGTGGTATGGGGCGTTATTGCGCCGATTGGTGATATTTTGGTTTATAATGAGCCTGCGAATAAGGTCTTTACACAAGGTGTTGTTGCTGGTCTTGCAAATGCTGTGACGGTTGCTGTTGCTGGGACTTTGCTTTTGAAGCTTTATGCTGCAACGCGCACGAAGTCGGGGTCGCTTGACAAGGAATGAAAAAATTGTGATAAAATAAGGAGCAGCAAATTTTTGCTGCTTGATTTTGTTTTTTTATGGTGTTTGTTGCAAGGTGGTGACGAATGAACCTTAGCGTATTGAAATAATTATTAGTTATAAAAAGAAGAATATGAAACCATTAATTTCTTTTAAGAATTTTACATTTAAGTATGATTTACAAAAAAATCCAACGCTGAAAAATATTAATTTGGAGATTTTTCCTGGTGAAAAGGTGCTGATTGTGGGACCTTCTGGCTCTGGGAAATCAACGATTGGGCAGTGCTTGAATGGGATTTTGCCTCATCTTTATAAAGGAACTTCAACAGGCGAGCTGACTATTTCTGGCTTGCCTTTTGGTGCATCTATTGCAGAGCTGTCTAGTCAGGTCTCAACGATTTTGCAGGACACGGACGGTCAATTTATTGGATTGACGGTGGCTGAAGATGTGGCTTTTGCGCTTGAAAATGATGAATGTGAGTTGTCAGTCATGCGTGAGACGGTGGAGCATTGGTCAGAGGTGACAGAATTGTCGGCACTTTTGACGAAGCATCCGCAAGATTTATCGGGTGGTCAAAAACAGCGGGTAACGCTTGCGGGTGTGCTGGTGGATGAATCGCCGATTTTGCTGTTTGATGAGCCACTTGCAAATCTTGACCCACAAGCCTGTCGGGATACGATGGCATTGATTAGACGGATACATGAGGAAAATCAGGTGACAACAATCGTGATTGAACATCGGATTGAAGAAGTGTTGCCACTGGGAATTGATAAGGTGGTTGTGGTAAATGATGGTGAGATTGTGGCAGTTGGACATCCAGACGAACTGTTGCGAACGGTGGTTTTTGAGGAAAACGGTTTGCGTGAACCGCTTTATCTAACGGCTCTAAAGTCTGCTCATGTCTCATCACTACTTCCTGATTTTTCAAAGTTAGAAAATCTTGATAAGGAGCCTTCAAAAGTGGCTCTAGCTACTTTTGTCAGTGAAAACAGACGTGTTGACAAGCTTGTCAGTACTGACAAAATCCTGTCAGTGCGTGATTTGTCTGTTGCGTTTGATGAGCATGAGGTTTTGCGTGGGATAAATCTTGATGTTTTCGAGGGAGAGCGTATTTCGATTGTTGGGAAAAATGGGGTTGGAAAGTCAACATTTGCAAATAGTTTGTGTCAATTTGTGCGTTCTTCAGGTGAGGTTTTTTATCGTGGAAAGTCTGTCAGTACTGATACGATTGCTGAACGTGCGGGTCGGATTGGCTATATTATGCAGAATCCAAATCTGATGATTTCTCAAAACATAGTGGTTGATGAGGTTGCTTTTGGTTTGCGTTTACGTCAGGTTGATGAGGCTGTCATTACTGACAAAGTGGAAAAAATCTTGAAAGTTTGTGGTTTGTTTCCGTTTAGAAATTGGCCGATTAGTTCCCTTTCTTATGGACAGAAAAAGCGAGTAACGATTGCAAGTATTTTGGTGCTTGAGCCAGAAATTTTATTGCTTGATGAGCCAACGGCAGCGCAGGATTTACGTTCCTACCGAGAGATTATGGATTTTCTTTGCGAACTTAATCAGCGATTAAATTTGACGATGATTATGATTACACATGATATGTATCTTATCACTGAATATACTGACAGAACGCTGGTTTTTGCTGATGGAAAAATCGTGGCTGACCAAGCACCTTCTGAGGTCTTGGCATCAGAAGAATTGCTTTCGCTTGGAAATCTGACACAGACGAGCCTTTATGAGCTTGCTGACAGAGTGGAACTTGATCCAGTAGCGCTGACCGAGGCTTTCATAAGTAGACAAAAAACTGTCAGTGCTGACAAAGAGGTTTTAAATATAGAAGGGAACTAAGTTTGCCCACTTTGAAGTCAGTGAAAATATAGTTATGTTATCTATACCACGGTATCCATTCGCTCCAAAGCAATCACTATCCTATAAAAGCGAAATGCAGGCGAGGACTGTTAGTCGAAGTGATAACTGGTAATACTTATCAGCTAGATATATTTTGCTAGGGATAATCTGCTGTAAAAATCAATAATGAATTGGTGTTGCGGCCTAACTTTAATTTGACTTTGATGCTTTGCATTCAACAGTCATGATAAGCTAGAAGTAGCAAAAGAATCATTGACAATTTTCATAACTTCTAAATAGTTGGGTCTATATCTTATCATGAATAATCGACTTAAAATTCTTGGCTTTACGGCGGGTGATGGCTTTGTCTATAGGCTTAATGCAACGAGTAAGCTGCTCTTTTTTATCCTCGTATCTATAAGTTGCATGGTGACTTATGACACGAGATATTTGGCTTTTGTCGCTATTTTTTCAACTTTACTTTTTCGTTTTTCGAAAATTCCATTTGCTTCAGTGAAACGAGTGGCGCAGTTTGCGGCCTTGTTTGCTGTGCTTAATATTATTTTTGTTTTTATTTTTGACCCAAACTATGGCGCACGTTTGTATGGGTCACAGACCATGATTTTTGGCCCGTTTTCTGCGGAGGAATTATTTTATTTGTTCAATCTAGTATTGAAATATTTTTGTACGATTCCGCTGGCACTTTTGTTTCTTTTGACGACAAATCCTAGCCAATTTGCGAGTAGTTTGAATAAAATTGGTCTTCCCTATCGTTCGTCTTATTCGGTGTCGCTTGCGCTTCGTTATATTCCTGATATGCAAGAAAAGTTCATCACGATTCGCAATGCTCAGGAGGCGCGCGGGATGGAATTATCGAAAAAAGGGAACTTTTTTGGGAAAATCAAACTTAATGTCCAACTTCTTTTGCCTCTAATTTTTTCGAGTTTGGAGCAGATTGATACGATTTCTACCGCGATGGAGTTGCGACGTTTTGGGAAGAAGAAAAAAAGAACATGGTATACCTATCAGAAGTTGGTCGGGCAAGATTTTGCAGCCATTGCCTTGGCAATTTTGTGCGTTCTAACTGTTATTGCATTATTTTTTGTTAATCAAGGTCGATTTTTTAATCCATTTCACTGACAATTTCCTGTCAGTGTTTTTTACTAGTTTGTCAGTAAATTTGGATAAAGATTTTTACAGAAATCTTGTAAACGAACAAGTTTTATGGCATAATAGACTTGTAAAATACTTTTGACAAACAAATCATTTGCAAAAAATAAAGAAGTTTGAAATGAAGCTATGACTTCATGTGTTGGTTGTAATTAGATAGAGTGACTCTCACATCTTAAATTGAGTTTGGAGCCAAAAGCTAGGCGATTGATAAAACGGAACCTGTGCTTCGCACAGAATCACATTTTCCTAAATCACTACGCTTTTGAACGAGCGCTCCTCACATCTTAATCAACTGAGTTCGGAAGGCTAGAAACTTGCAAAAAAAGATGAAATTTTGAACCTGCTGCTTAAGCAGAACCAAAAATTTCCCTATTTTTCACAGTTTCTAAGCAAGCCTTCCTCACATCTTATAATTGAGTTCGGAGCGCTTGAAATTAGTGAAAATAGACAACTTCCAGAACCGTGCTTTCGCATGAACCTGAAATTTTCTAATGTTCATAATTTCAGGACGAGCCTTCCTCACATCTTATTTTGAAAGGAAATAGTAATGGAAAATAAAATACGTGAATTGCGTCGTTTGCACCATCTTTCTCAAGAGGATATTGCGCATATTGCACACGTCTCGCGTCAGACGATTAATGCAATTGAGAATGATAAATACGATCCTGAGTTAATGCTGGCGTTTAAGCTTGCCGATACGTTGGGAACAACGGTTGATGAGCTTTTCAATTACAAACCAGCTATAGTAAAAAGGAAAGAAAACGATGTATTTTGGTGCGAAAAATATCAATGTGTGCTATGGAAAAGAGCAGGTGTTGAAAAACATCACGTTGTCGATTGAAAAAGGGAAAACAACGGCGATTATCGGAATCAATGGTTCTGGAAAATCAACACTTTTAAAGGCTTTAGGGCGTTTAATCAAGTCTGACGGAGAAGTTATTTTTAATGACAGACCTCTGTCAGCACTGACAAATCTTGAAATTGCACGGATTTTATCACTTTTACCTCAGTCAGCAATGGCACCAGCAGACATTACCGTTTATGAGTTGGTCAGTTTGGGACGATTTCCCCATCAAAGATTGATGCAACAACATTTATCAAAAGATGATGAAGCTTTTGTTGAGCAAATTATGCGAGAAACAAATGTATGGGAAATGCGTAATAGTAAGGTGTCGAGTCTATCAGGAGGACAGCGTCAGCGGGTATTTATTACGATGATTTTGGTACAAGACAGTGAAATTATCTTGCTAGATGAACCGACAACTTATCTTGATTTGGTTCATCAACTTGATATTTTGCATTTGCTCAAAGAATTTGCTACAAAGCGAAAAAAAACGGTTGTCTATGTGATTCATGACTTGAACCATGCCGCACGTTTTGCTGATAATCTAGTGCTTGTTAAAGAAGGAAAAGTCGTTGCCGAGGGGCCTGTTGAAGAACTTTTCACAGAAAGCTCGCTTAAAGATTGTTTTGGTCTGGATGTGACATTAGGGTGTGATACATTTACTAAAAGTTTGATGATTACAGGGGTGAAAAATGCCTAAGAAACGCTTTGCAATGCTTTTTTTTACCCTTGTTTTTTTCTTGCTCATCTTATCTGTACTTTATCTAATGTTAGGTGCAAAAAATTATCCTCTGTCAGCGTTGTTACAAAATAAAATTGTCTTACAACTTCGGCTTCCAAGACTTTTGAGCCTATATCTCGTTGGATTTTTACTATCCACGAGTGGTTTTCTAGTTCAAATCATGACACGAAATCCGCTTGCTGAAATGTCCACCCTAGGAATTTCAGGAGGTGCAAGTTTTGCCTTGTCGTTATTGTTGACCCTCGGATTGTCAACGAATGATGGTATTTCAGTTATCATTTCATCTATTGGAGCTTTTCTTGCCCTCTCAATTGTTATGTTGCTGACCGCAAGAACTCATTTTCAGCCCTTAAAAGTAGTTTTAGTTGGGACATCAGTTGGATTATTCGCGACTAGCTTGGCAAGTTCATTGACTTTTGCAAGTCATAATACGCAAGCCTATTTTTTATGGATCGTGGGTTCGTTTTCCGGCATTACTGACACGAAAGTGATTTTGATGACAGTCGTCAGTTGTATTTTCCTTATTGTTCTTTTTCTTTTCTCAAATCGTATCAAACTCCTCTCTTTTGGTGATGAGATGGCGACTTCTTTGGGAGTATCGGTCAATCAAGTTCGCTTTGCAATTATGATTTTGGTTGCTTTAGCAGCAGGTGCTACGATTGCGTCAGTAGGAGTGATTAGCCTTGTTGGGCTGATTGCACCGCATATTGCCAAGCCTTTTGCTAGAACGAATTTTTGGCAAAATGTAATTTTGTCAGTGCTGACAGGAATGATATTATTGGTTTTAGCTGACCTTGTAGCAAGAAATTTGTTCAAACCCTATGAATTTCCTGCGGGAAGTTTGACGATGTTGCTTGGCGCACCATTTTTCCTCTGGATTATCGCAAAGGAGGCAAAATGAAAAAGAAATTTATTCTTTTATTTTCAATCCTTATTATCATTGCATTTATTGATTTGACGCAATTTTCAACTGATACACAAATGTTGGCACTCTTGATTCCTAATTTTCGGCTTCCAAGACTTATTATTATTTTAGCCGCAGGAATGGCGCTTTCAATCGCTGGATTTATTATCCAAACTGTTGCTGAAAATCCACTTGCAGATAGTGGAACAATAGGAATTACATCAGGTGCAAGTGCGGGTAGCGTCGCATTTTTACTCGTAGCAGATCATTTTAAACTCACAGGTTTTTGGAATTTTTCTTATCCTATCTTTGCATTATTAGGAGCGATTGTTGCATTTGGTTTAATTTACTTTTTCGCACTCAAGAAAAATGTAAGCTCAGTGCGTGTACTATTGACAGGGATTGCTATCACAGCATTTTTTCAGGCAATGATTACACTCGCACAACTATCTGTTAATAGTTTTGATTTCCAAAAAGTTGCGGTTTGGTTATCAGGTGATGTGTGGCAAACAGATACCAGTTATCTCTTGGTTTGTCTAGTTTTACTTGTCATAGCGCTTGGTTTTTTACCTTTTTCAATGAATAAGCTAGAAATTATATCGCTTGGTGAAGAAATGGCGACAACTTTGGGGATAGATATTCAAAAAACGAAGACACAGCTTTATTTTATTGCGCTTTTATTTGCTGCTGTTGGTGTCTTACTTGTCGGTGGACTTGCATTTGTCGGTCTAATTGCACCACATATTGCACGTGAAATCGTTGGCTTCAAATCACGTCGTAGACTTGCTGCAACAGCTCTAAGTGGAATGATTATCCTAGTATTTGCTGATATTATTTCGCAACTTGTGATTGCGCCATCAAGTCTTCCTTTGGGCTTCGTTGTTGCCTTTATCGGAGCGCCTTATTATATTTATCTCATCCAAAAAGTTTAAGAAATTAATTTGTAAACACAAATTTCTTATAAAAAATAACTGAGTTCGGTGCGCTAAAAACTAGGCGATTAGATAAATTGGAGAACCGTGCTTCGCACGAACCGTCCAATTTTCTAAATCGCTACGCTTTTGGTCGAGCGCCCCTCATATCTTAACCAACTGAGTTCGTCCTACTTGAAAGGTGTGAAAAAAGATAAAGTTGTGAACCTGTCTTCGACAGGACTTCCAGCTTTCCTATTTTTCAACCTTTCAAAACAGTCGGACTCATATCTTATATTTAGGAGGTAATTTTGAAGAAATTACTCACAACGATAGTCGCTGCAGGTGCCTTGCTTACTTTGGCTGCTTGCTCAACCAATTCATCAGCTAAAAATTCAAAATCAGCTGATAAGACAGTTACTTTTCATGCCTTAAATGGTGATATCAAAGTCCCAGCAAATCCTAAACGTGTTGCTGTTCAAAATTACCCAGATGAAGTTGCATCTCTTGGGGGTAATGTTGTCGGAACGGATTCATGGGCATTTCCAAATCCATATTTATCAGAAAATCAAAAGAAAAATATGGTTGATTTAGGTGCTCCAAAGTTCAATCTTGAAAAATTGATTGAGCAAAAACCAGACCTTATCATCACTGTGGATAAAGACCAAGTTGCGGATTATGAAAAGATTGCACCTACTGTGCTTGTAAATTATCAAAAACTTTCAAGTATGAATAAGTCTTTGGACTATTTTGCCAAATTGCTTAACCGCAAAGATGAAGAAAAAACTTTCCTCAAAGATTTCAAAAAAGCAGCAGATGCACAGAAAGCAAAATTGGAAAAAGCAGGCGTTACACCATCTAAAAATACGATTTCTCTTCTTGAACTTCAAGGGGATAAAATCTACGCCTTTGGTGATAACTTTGCACGCGGAGGTCAAACCTTGACGACAGGTTTAGGCTTTAAACAATCAGCTAAAATGGCAGAGCTTTCAAAAGGAATCGGCTATGCTGAGGTCAATGCAGAAAGCTTGAAGGATTTTGATGCAGATTATATCTTTGTTGACTTTGCGACGGTAGATAAAGCACAATTTACAGCATTGGAAAATAATCCAAGTTGGAAAAACCTTAAAGCGGTTAAAGAGGGTCACGTTGTGACAATGGATTATAACAAAGTTTATTTCTTTGCTGGTCCAACAGCGACTAAAAAAGAGCTTCCACTTTATACGGATGCTATCATCAAGGCTACAAAATAAGTTTGGAAAAGTGTATAATCATTTTATACACTTTTTATATGTAATAATTATTTATAGGATTTATTGAGATGAACATTAAACAACTTAGATACGTGGTGGCTATCGCCAATACTGGAACTTTTCGAGAGGCTTCGGAACAACTTTTTGTAAGCCAACCGTCAATGTCAATTGCTGTCAAAGATTTGGAGCAAGAACTGGGTTTTCAGATTTTTGATCGAACAAATACAGGTGCAACATTGACAATTGAGGGTGAGCGTTTTTATGAACAAGCGCAAACAGTTTTGAGAAATTTTGAATCGTTTGAATCAAAATACTCCAAGCCGAAAGAGTCAGATAAGATTTTTTCTGTGGCAAGTCAGCACTATGATTTTTTGGCACCAGTGGCAGTGGATTTTGCAAAGAAAAATCCTGAAATCAAAAACTTTAGAATTTTTGAATCCACGACTTATAATATTTTGCAAGAAGTAGCTCAAGGACATAGCGAACTTGGAGTGGTTTATCTCAACAAACACAATCGCTCAGGGATTGTTCGGATGTTGGACAAATTAGAGTTGGAGTACGAGGAAATTTTCTTATCTCAAACACATATTTATATTCGCAAGGGACATCCTTTGGCGGAGCGGACATCAATCAATGCAAATGATTTGAAACCACTAGATAGAGTTCGATTTACTCAGGAAAATGAACAATTTCTCTATTATTCAGAAGATTTAGTTGAAACTTTTGAGAATACATTTATCTATAATGTTACGGATCGCGCAAGCTTAAATGGAATTTTAGAGCGGACTGATGCTTATGCGACAGGGCTTGGATTTATTGATGATGCGAGTGTGCATAATGTAACTGTTGTACCAATGGATGGCGATAATGGAAATAGTTTGATTCTTGTTAAACATCGTGGTCATCTCTTATCCAATGCAGCGAGTTCTTATAAACGAAGCTTAGAAGTTTATTTTGAGAACTATAAATTTTAGTGAATTATTTATCTTCGCTAAGAACTAATGAAGTCAAGACTTATTCAGTGGGAGTTTCGACTCACCACTGAATTTAAGGTACAACCTCACATCAAAGATATGAGGTCACCTTGTCCAAGAAGCCTAGGCGCTAAAAGCGCCAACGCCCTATGGCAGTCGGACGAAATTCAA